>Ga0268254_10000028_pt1 | contig 197371 bp, 177 predicted proteins | sample AgamicOrSfrz_FD_200251 | JGI IMG/M metagenome (GOLD analysis project Ga0268254, IMG submission 200251) | Agave microbial communities from Guanajuato, Mexico - Or.Sf.rz (v2) (version 3) | ecosystem: Host-associated > Plants > Phyllosphere > Phylloplane/Leaf | place: Guanajuato, Mexico...
CCGACCCGAAAGCCTGGAGGAATAAGCTGAGTGCACCGCGAAGCGGCGATTTTCTTTGCCGGGAGCCGGGGTAGCCAGGGGGGAGGCGGCGAGCCCCCCTGGCACGTTCACGGGTGACGCGGCTGACAGAGAAGTGCAGAACGTAAGGTGAACGGAACCGCCGCCTGAGCCGCATGTACCCCTCACCCCAGCCCTCTCCCCAAAGGGGAGAGGGGGCCGACCGTGCCAATATCAGGAGAGGGGGCCGACCGTGCCAATATCGGGAGAGGGGGCCGACCGTGCCAATATCGGGAGAGGGGGCCGACCGTGCCAATATCGGGAGAGGGGGCCGACCGTGCCAATATCGGGAGAAGGAGCCGACCGTGCCTATTTTTTGTGGGGATCCCTCAGCAAAGGAGAGAGAGAAAAAACGTTAAGGCAATCTTGGATACGCATCCGCGATCGCATCGCCGGTAAACTGCGCCACCCAGCCTTCCGGATTATCAAAAATACGGATGGCGGTGAAGTTCGGCTCGGAACCCATATCAAACCAGTGCGGTGTGCCGGCGGGTACGGAGATCAGATCGTTTTTCTCGCACAGAACCTGATACACCTGGTCATCAATGTGCAGGCAGAACAGCCCGGCGCCTTCGACAAAGAAACGCACTTCATCTTCGCCATGCGTATGTTCATTGAGAAACTTCGCGCGCAGGGCCTCTTTTTGTGGGTTATCCGCACGCAGGCTGATCACGTCCCAGCTCTGGTAGCCTTTTTCTGCCACCAGCTTGTCGATGGCGTGCTGGTAGGCATTAATCACCGTATCGGCTGCCGGATCCTGGCCTAAGTCGCGGTCGGCTTCCCAGCGTTCAAAGCGAACGCCACGGGCATTCAGCTGCTGCTGGATCGCCTCTGGGTCGGTGCTGTGCCACTGCGGCTCGCTGGCCTCTTTATCGGAAAAAATGGTCAATGCGCTCATGAAGGGATCTGCTCCGGGTTGATGTCGTCGAACTGGTGCACCTGATGATGATGGCTGGCGCCGTCGTCATCGCCGCGAATCAGTTGCAGGGTGCGAAAACCGGCCTGCTCAGCGGCGTCCAGCTCCTGATGAATATCTGACAGGAACAGGATCTGCGAGGGGGCAAGGTTAATCTGTGCCGCAATATTCTGATAAGACTGCACGTCGCGCTTGGCGCCAATATGGGTATCGAAATAGCCGCTGAACAGATGAGTAATATCACCTTCGTCGCTGTAGCCAAATAACAGTTTTTGCGCCGCCACGGATCCCGAGGAATAAACATAGAGATCAATGCCCTGCGACTTCCATTTTTCCAGCGCGGGCAGCACGTCCGGGTAGAGATGGCCGGTGAAATCACCGTTGACGTAGCCATCCTGCCAGATGATCCCTTGCAGGGCTTTCAGCGCCGTTGATTTGCGATCCTCATCCATAAAGGCGAACAGGGTGGCGATCAGGTCGTTGGTGCTGGCCTGCGGCTGAGCAATCTCTTCGCGCAGATTGTCCAGAATGGTGTTGACCGGTTCGGCATACTGCTGCGCGCTGACAAAAGCCGCCAGCCGCTCGCGTGCATAAGGGAACAGGACATTGTGGACAAAACGGATATCGCTGGTGGTGCCTTCAATATCCGTCACAATCGCGCGAATCATACTCTCTCCAGTTGTCGTAAACGCATCTCGCACTCGAACAGGAATTCGAGGCCTTCAAGGTGACGCCGGGCTTCTGCCACGTCGCGTCCCCAGCAGGTTAAGCCATGACCGCGCAGAAGAAAACCATAATTAAGCGGACGTTGCCGGGCGTAATCGGCGATTCGGGAGGCGAGGGCGTCAATGTCCTGGTCGTTATCGAACACGGCAATGGGCACGGTATCAAGGTGGCTGGTCTGGCCGCTGAGTGACTTCTGCATCTCAAAGCCGCTGAGGTGTAGCTCCGGCTCTTTGACCAGTCGCGACAGCACCGTTGCGTTCACCGTATGGACATGCAGCACTGCGTTCGCCGTGGGGAAGAGGCGATAGACCAGCGTGTGCAGGCCGGTTTCTGCGGAAGGTTTTCGCCCGGAGGGGGCGCGGTTGGTGGCAATTTCAACCTGCAGGAAGTCATCGGGCGTCAGGCTACCTTTGTCTTTACCGGATTCGCTGAGCCAGCACCAGGTATCGTCCTGACGCACGGACATGTTGCCGCCGGTGGCGGGTGCCCAGCCTTTTGCGCCGATCCAATGGCAGGCATCGACCAGGGATGTGAGTTGCAGGTTGTCTGTCATCCTTCTTACCTCTTCGGCCAGGAATATCATTATGGTTTAGACGTCTAAGCGTCTTGATTGCCAAATACTAACATCGTGTTATAGTGGCAGCAACATATGTATTACATACAGGTCCGTTGAAATGAGAAATAACCCATTGATTCCACAGAGTAAACTACCCGGTCTCGGCACCACCATCTTCACGCAGATGAGTGCCCTGGCGCAGCAGCATAAGGCGATTAATCTGTCGCAAGGTTTTCCCGATTTCGATGGCCCGGATTATCTGCAACAACGGCTGGCTTACCATGTGGCAAACGGCGCGAACCAGTATGCACCGATGACCGGGGCGCAGCCGCTGCGCGAGGCGATTGCCGACAAAACCGCAGAGTTGTATGGCTACCAACCGGATGCAAACAGTGAAATCACCGTCACCGCAGGGGCGACCGAAGCGCTGTATGCGGCGATTACTGCCCTGGTGCGTACCGGCGATGAGGTGATCTGCTTTGACCCGAGCTACGACAGCTATGCCCCGGCGATTGAATTGTCCGGTGGCGTGGTGAAGCGCGTGGCGCTCCAGCCACCGCACTTTCGCCCGGACTGGCAGGCTTTTGCAGGGCTGTTGAGCGATAAAACCCGGCTGGTGATTTTGAATACGCCGCATAACCCGTCGGCAACGGTCTGGCAGAAAGAGGATTTTGCTGCGCTGTGGCAGGCTATTGCGGAGCGTGAAATCTACGTCCTGAGCGATGAAGTGTACGAGCACATCTGTTTTGCCGATGCGGGACATGCCAGCGTGCTGGCCCATCCTCAGCTGCGTGAGCGGGCGATTGCTGTCTCATCCTTTGGTAAAACCTTCCACATGACCGGCTGGAAGGTGGGGTATTGTGTGGCACCGGCGGCGATCAGCGCCGAGCTGCGCAAGGTGCATCAGTTCCTGACCTTTGCGGTCAACACCCCGGCACAGCTGGCGATTGCCGATATGCTGCGTAACCAGCCGGAACATTACCGTGAGCTGCCGGACTTTTACCGCGCCCGTCGGGATCTGTTTATCGACGCGCTGAGCGCCAGCCGGCTTAAAATTTTACCCTGCGAGGGCACCTATTTCCTGCTGGCTGACTACAGCGCCATCTCCGATCTGGATGATGTCAGTTTTTGCCAGTGGCTCACTAAAGAGGTGGGCGTGGCGGCAATACCGTTATCGGTATTTTGTGCCGACCCGTTCCCCCACAAACTGATACGTCTCTGCTTCGCCAAACAGGAGGCTACGCTGCGGGCGGCAGCCGAGCGTCTGGCGGCAATTTGATTTAAGCAGTGAGTCATCAGGCTCGCTTTACAGTGGCCCGTTATTTTAAACACGAAATACGGGCTTTTTTACGCCAGGCTGTTTTCAATAAAATCTGCAAATACCGGACTGTTTAACGCGGAGCGGTTATACATCATGTAAATTTCAACGGGAGGCAATTTATAATCGACCTCGACGCGTTTTAAATTCAGCACTTTGCCAAATTGTTCAAAGGTTGTTTCAGGTGCAACACCCACTAAATCTGAGGCGCTTATCATGGCCAGGATTGACATAAAAGAGTCGCTTCTGAACACGATATTTCTTTCCGACAATTTATGATTCATTTTTTGCTGGTAATCTTTTACGCCAGGCTCCTCACTCAAGAATGCAGTGAACTTTTCCTGTAGCAGGTCCTCGATTTCAATTTTGCCGTTTATGCGCGGATGGTCATTACGGCAGACAAGGGTGAACGGCAGGGTTTTGAACGGGGTGCAGACGATAGAACGATTCTGAACCGGTGCAAAGGAGAACACTAAATCTGCCTTACGGTAGGCCAGCAGGCTCTCTGTGGAGTCCGGCGCAAGCAGGAGATCGTGCAGCTCAATTTCATAATTATGCAGGTCCATCAGGCGCTTCATTGGCTCGAGCATCACCTGCGGTGTGACCAACTGCGGGCAGTAGATAACAAAGTTCTTTGTCAGTTTACTGCCATGCATAATATTGATGGTTTGCTCGAGCTGGTTCAGGTTTTGTTCCAGATGAATGTGCAGATTGGTCCCTACCGTGGTCGGCGTGATCCCTTTCCCGGAGCGGATAAACAGCGGGTCGTTAAGCTGATTACGTAATCGTTGCAGAGACTGACTCACCGCGGAAGGGGTAATAAAAAGCGTTTCCGCCGCTTTGCTGATACTGAGGTGCTGGTAAATACATTCAAAAATGACCAGCAGGTTAAGGTCGAATTTTTTCAGATCGTAAAGATTAGCCATTGTTCATCCTGATAAGCTGTGCTGTTACCGCATTCTTATACACAATAATTATAGAAGTTAGTCAGCCATTCACCATCCAATGGATTGAATAACTTAACTGAATTTAAATTCAATCTTAATATATCATGGATGCAGATTAATGAAATAAACGCGTAGCCTTTGGTGGGATGATTTTTATCTGAAAAAAGCGTGCGGAATAGTTGATATTCTGCCGCCACTACAGTATTAAGACGCACTCATCATCATATTAAGTTGGTCTCTGTCCGTTAATCTAACAACCTGATGTAATTCAATCTGGTTATTCCTGGCGTACCGTGCCTGACTGATAAGCTTTCTGCATTTTAAACAGGGCGGCACGCCGATCGGCATTTTCCCCAACCGCATCCTGGTATGCCTGCTATCTGAATCAATGACAACAAAGGGGTTAGATAAAACCTATCACAATCATAGGTATTACAACGTCTTTGCTAATTGCCCTTTATCGGGGTGGGTGGTGTAATCGACGACGCTGTTACGACCTTGCGAAAGGTAATGTAGAGCGCAACGCATCGCCAGCCTTGGCTGGCACTGAAGAGACCCCCGGGTCTTTCAGGTAACAGGGCCGCCGTTAAGGTGGCCTTTTTACTTTTGTTAATCCCATTATGCGTCAGACGTTGTTAGGTATTGCTGATTGATTTGATAAAGCAAACGCATTAGCCCGTTTATGAAAAGTTCGTTACCTTAGCTTTCAACGAAAACACGGAGGAAGTACAGATGTCTTTAATTAATACCAAGATTAAACCTTTCAAAAACCAGGCGTTCAAAAACGGTGACTTCGTAGAGATCACTGAGAAAGATACCGAAGGCCGCTGGAGCGTGTTCTTCTTCTATCCGGCTGACTTCACTTTTGTCTGCCCGACCGAACTGGGTGACGTTGCAGATCACTACGAAGAACTGCAGAAGCTGGGCGTAGACGTTTACTCTGTCTCTACTGACACCCACTTCACCCACAAAGCATGGCACAGCAGCTCTGAAACCATCGCGAAAATCAAATACGCGATGATCGGTGACCCGACTGGCGCCCTGACCCGTAACTTTGAAAACATGCGTGAAGACGAAGGTCTGGCCGACCGTGGCACCTTTATCGTTGACCCGCAGGGCATCATCCAGGCCATCGAAGTTACCGCTGAAGGTATTGGCCGTGACGCATCCGACCTGCTGCGCAAAATCAAAGCGGCTCAGTATGTTGCTTCTCACCCAGGCGAAGTGTGCCCGGCGAAATGGAAAGAAGGCGACGCGACTCTGGCTCCATCCCTGGACCTGGTCGGCAAAATCTAAATTTCCGTCGTATTTCGCGCCATAGCGGCGTTGGCGTCGCCTGCTCGCCCCGGTCTCTTACTTCTGTAAGCGCCGGGGACTCACAGGCTAGCCGCCTTGCGCTGACGCGAACCACGTTGGAAATTCGTCTGCAACGCCCGGCGGCGCTCGGCTTGCACGGGCCTACACAACCGTAGGCCGGGTAAACGACATGCCACCCGGTATCAATGGGCGCATCTGCGCCCATTTCATTCCAGCACCATGATGCAAGTTGCATTCAGGCAGCCCGGATAAGGCCGCTTGCATGATGATGTTTTTTAAGCAGGAGATGAATAATGCTCGACACAAATATGAAAACCCAGCTCAAAGCCTACCTTGAGAAGCTGACCAAACCTGTTGAGCTGATTGCCACGCTGGACGACAGCGCTAAATCGGCAGAAATCAAGGAACTGCTGGCAGAAATTGCCGAACTGTCTGAGAAAGTGACCTTCAAGGAAGATAACAGCCTGCCGGTGCGCAAGCCGTCCTTCCTGATCACCAACCCAGGCTCTACTCAGGGGCCGCGCTTTGCCGGTTCCCCGTTGGGACACGAATTTACTTCACTGGTGCTGGCGCTGCTGTGGACCGGTGGTCATCCGTCGAAAGAGGCGCAGGCGCTGCTGGAACAGATCCGCGATATCGAGGGTGATTTTGAATTTGAAACTTACTACTCGCTCTCCTGCCACAACTGCCCGGACGTAGTGCAGGCCCTGAACCTGATGGCGGTGCTGAACCCACGCATCAAACATACCGCGATTGACGGCGGCGTGTTCCAGAACGAAATCACCGATCGCAACGTGATGGGCGTTCCGGCCGTGTTTGTGAACGGCAAAGAGTTTGGTCAGGGTCGTATGACACTGACAGAGATCGTCGCCAAAGTGGATACTGGTGCTGAAAAACGCGCTGCTGAAGAGCTGAACAAGCGTGATGCCTATGATGTGCTGATCGTTGGTTCCGGCCCGGCGGGTGCGGCGGCGGCGGTTTACTCTGCCCGTAAAGGCATTCGTACCGGTCTGATGGGCGAACGTTTTGGTGGCCAGGTGCTGGATACTGTCGATATCGAAAACTATATCTCTGTGCCAAAAACCGAAGGTCAAAAACTGGCTGGCGCGCTGAAAGCGCACGTCAGTGACTATGAAGTGGATGTGATCGACAGCCAGAGCGCCAGCAAGCTGGTGCCTGCGGCGCAGGAAGGCGGCTTCCATGAGATTGAAACCGCCTCTGGCGCGGTGCTGAAAGCGCGCAGCATCATCATTGCTACCGGTGCCAAATGGCGCAACATGAACGTGCCTGGCGAAGATCAGTATCGCACCAAAGGCGTCACCTACTGCCCGCACTGCGACGGTCCGCTGTTTAAAGGCAAGCGCGTTGCGGTGATTGGCGGCGGTAACTCCGGTGTGGAAGCGGCAATTGACCTGGCGGGCATTGTTGAACACGTTACGTTGCTGGAATTCGCGCCAGAGATGAAGGCCGACCAGGTTCTGCAGGATAAAGTGCGCAGCCTGAAAAACGTCGATATTATCCTGAACGCGCAGACCACCGAAGTGAAAGGCGACGGCAGCAAAGTTACCGGTCTTGAGTACCGTGACCGCGTGAGTGGCGATGTACACAGCGTCGCGTTGGCCGGGATCTTCGTTCAGATTGGTCTGCTGCCAAACACCACCTGGCTGGAAGGCGCAATTGAGCGTAACCGCATGGGCGAGATCATCATCGATGCCAAATGTGAAACCAGCGTGAAGGGCGTGTTTGCGGCGGGCGACTGCACCACCGTACCGTACAAACAGATTATCATCGCGACCGGCGAAGGGGCGAAAGCCTCCCTGAGCGCCTTCGATCATCTGATTCGCACCAAAGCATAAGAACGTAAGACTACACCTGCAAAGCACAGAGGCTACCTGACGGTAGCCTCTTTTTTTTATCTCACCACCTGCACCGGACTGTAAGCGTGGCGGATCGCGCTGGCGGTGTTGGCGCCAGACCGGTGGGTGGAGAGGAACGGGTTGCGTGGCCCTCTTTTTTATCTCACCACCCGCACCGGGCTGTAAGCGTGGCTGATCGCGCTGGCGGCGTTGGTGCCAGGCTGATGGGTGGAGAAGGGCGGATTACGCAACCCTCTTTTTTATCTCACCACCAGCACCGGAATATAAGCGTGGCGGATCACGCTGGAGGCGTTGGAGCCAAGCAGGTGAGTGGAGATAGACGGGTTACGCGACCCGATCACCACGATATCGGCTTTCAGCTCGCTGGCCACCTCATTTACCACGTCACGGACGTTACCAAAACTGACATGGGTTCGGATCCGCGACGGGTCGATGCTGAAATGGCTCACCATGGTCTTCAGCCGGGTTTGTGCCTCGTGTTGAATATGATCCTCGAAGCGGCGCATATCGGCGGCGAAGCGATGCAAACCAAAGCTGGAAGAGCCAGGTAAAACGTGCAGTAAGTGAATAATGCCATCCTGCTGGGCCAGGAATTCAGCGTGGCGGATCGCCTTATCGCTCAATTCCATCTCGAAAACATCCACCGGCATGATAATTGTCTGGTACATAACCGTTTCTCCTTGTTTATTTACGCTTAATCCATTCAAACACAAAATATATTTGGATTCTGATAGCTCGCTGACACTTTTTTATATCGCCTCGTTTGTCGGCCTTTTGCCGTAACGCTTCACATCCAGGATTAATCCCAAAGCCTCACAATTCCCCGGTATATCCCCGCTGATGGCTACCCTTTTAAGGTAAACCCGCATTTTTTCTCTGAAACCGGAGGTCGAATGAAAGCATTGACGTATCACGGACCACACAGCGTTAAGGTTGAAACGGTACCCGATCCGGCCATCGAGCAAGCTGACGATATTATTCTGCGCATCACAGCAACTGCGATCTGCGGTTCTGATTTGCATCTTTATCGCGGGAAGATACCTAAGGTTGAACATGGTGATATCTTCGGCCATGAGTTTATGGGCGAAGTGGTGGAGACCGGGCGCGACGTGAAAAATCTCGCGAAAGGCGACCGGGTGGTGATCCCCTTTGTCATTGCCTGCGGCGACTGCTTTTTCTGCCGTATGCAGCAATATGCCGCCTGCGAAAGTACCAACACTGGGCGTGGCGCGACTCTGAATAAAAAACAGATCCCACCTCCGGCTGCGCTCTTTGGTTACAGCCATCTGTACGGTGGCGTACCCGGCGGCCAGGCGGAATATGTTCGCGTGCCAAAAGGCAATGTCGGGCCTTTTAAGGTGCCGCCGGTGTTGTCAGATGATAAAGCGCTGTTCCTCTCGGACATCCTGCCTACCGCCTGGCAGGCGGCCAAAAATGCCCAGATTACACAGGGCAGCAGCGTCGCGGTGTTCGGTGCCGGGCCGGTGGGGCTTTTGACCGTCGCCTGCGCACGCTATCTCGGGGCTGAGCAGATTTTTATTGTCGATCATCACGACTACCGGCTGCGTTTTGCCCAGGACCGTTACGGCGCGATCCCAATCAATTTTGACCGCGACGACGATGCCGCAGAAAAAATTATCGAGCAGACCCGCGGCCAGCGTGGGGTGGACGCGGTGATTGATGCGGTCGGCTTTGAGGCGAAAGGGAGCACGACCGAAACGGTGCTGACAAATCTCAAGCTCGAAGGCAGCAGCGGTAAAGCCCTGCGGCAGTGTATCGCCGCGGTAAGGCGCGGGGGTATTGTCAGCGTCCCCGGCGTCTATGCTGGGTTTATTCACGGTTTCCTGTTTGGCGATGCCTTCGACAAAGGACTCACCTTTAAAATGGGGCAGACCAACGTTCACGCCTGGCTCGGCGAACTGTTGCCGTTGATTGAACAGGGGCTGCTTAAACCGGAGGAGATCGTGACCCACTATATGCCGTTTGAAGAGGCGGCTCGTGGCTACGAAATCTTTGAGAAACGTCAGGAAGATTGCCGAAAAATTATCCTGGTACCCGGCGCGCAAAGCGCAGAAGTGGCAAAAGAGCGGGTTACCGGGCTGGTCAACCCTGTACCGGGCGGCGTTATCTGACAGTAGAAGACGCGGAAAGAGGATGCCCTGGCATCCTCTGGGCAAAGCGGGTTAACGCTTGTTCAGATGGGATTAGCGCAGGTATTCGCCCGCCGCTTCAGGCTGCCAGATCAGTTCCAGCACTTCCAGATGCGTGGCGGTACCGCCCGGCAGTTCCCAGTGGATGGTATCGCCAGTACGCAGGCCAATCAGCGCAGCACCTACCGGTGCCATAACCGACAGTTGTGTACTGCTGTCGGTCATCTGCGCCGGATAGACCAGCGTGCGGGTGCGCACCTCGCCGGTGGTCAAATCGCGAAATTTTACCTGACTGTTCATGGTCACCACGTTAGCGGGCATGTCCTGCGGCGCACACATCTGCGCGCGATCCAGCTCGTCGTTCAGGGCGCTGGCGATAGGCAGCGAGGCAAAGGCCGGCTGCTCCAGCAGGCGGTCAATACGCTCAGCATCGAGTTCGTTAATGATGATTGTGGGTCTGGACATTATTTACTCCATGTCGTTAATGCTGCGACAACCGCAGAAGAGATGCCAAAAGAAAACCCTCGCCATCCGGTAGCGAGGGTTCAACTCTGTCTGATAATACTGAGTCTGTGCCCCGGTTTGAAGTGATGCTTGTCACATTCATGGCGTGGATTTAATCCAACGGCCATTACTGGGTCGTTAGTATGAAATTCAGGCGAAAAAGGTGAATCTTCGTCAATCTGGATTATTCTTTTAAGGCGCAAGTTATGTCGCGTGAAACACCCATAACAGCAGAACAACGAAGACTGTCGCACTTTATTCAGTCTTACTTTTCTACGGATTGCGTTACGCTGATCCTCTTGGGGTAGGGGGATGAGCGAAGCGTAATCCGTGCCTGCCGATTTTTATTCCTCAATTTCCAGAGAGCGTTATGTATTTTTATCAACCTTCCCAGGGACACGGCCTGCCGCATGATCCATTAAACGCGATTGTTGGACCCCGCCCGATTGGCTGGATTGCCTCCTGCGATACTGAAGGACGCCCTAACCTGGCGCCGTATAGCTTCTTCAACTGCTTTAACTACCATCCGCCCATTATCGGTTTCGCCAGCACGGGCTGGAAAGACAGCGTGCGCAATATTGTCGAGACCGGGGAGTTTGTCTGGAATCTCACCACCCGGGAACTGGCCAGCGCCATGAATGAAACCTCCGCCAGCCTGCCCCACGGCGAGGATGAGTTTTTACGTGCCGGGCTGACCAAAGCCGAAAGCCGGGTGGTGAAAGTCCCGCGCGTGGCGCAAAGCCCGGTCAACTTTGAGTGCCGCCTGTCGCAGTGCATCCAGCTGACGGCGGCGAACGGCGATTCGATCGATACCTGGCTGGTGCTGGGGGAGGTGGTCGGGATCCACATTGATGAAAGCCTGCTGCAGGACGGCATTTACCAGACGGCGAAAGCGCAGCCGGTCCTGCGCGCCGGGGGGCCGACGGCGTACTTCGCCATCGGTGAGGATCAGCGTTTTGATCTGGTACGCCCGGACGCCCGAAAAGGGTGAGCCAACCTCAGTAGCCGATCTTGTCGATCACAAACTGCTTGCCGCAGTTACCCGGATGCGGTTGGGCAATGAACGAGGGGGTCGCCAGCGGGGCGTTGATGCTGGCAGCGGTGAGCGTGAGCTGCACTTCGGTAAGATAGGCTGGCTTACCGCTACAGCTGAGTTTAACGGCTTTCACCGTCTCCGGCCCCCAGCTTTTGGCTACCGCGGCGTCGAACGCGCTGCGGCTGACGGTTTTGCCGTAATTTGCCGCCAGGAACTGCCCAAGCGGGCTGGCCTTCACTTCCTGATTCATCCGCACCATGGTGCTGAAATAGGCGTCGGGATCGAAGCCGAAGCAGACGCCGTGTTTGGCATATTCATAACGTTCCAGGCAGGAATTGCCACCTGCGCCAGGCATCACCTCGTTCAGCTTCGCGGCACCCGTCAGCGATAATCCGGTCTCTGCGGCATCGCATTTACGGCTGGCTTTTGCCTCCGGCATATTGGGAACTGGGCGGGTTGCGCAGCCATAGCGCATCCAGCGGCGATCGTCGACTCCGCGTGCGGCGATGGATTTTGGTAAGCCCGGCCACAGACCATGAACGGTGAGGATCGTTGTTTTATCGTCACGCTCTTTTTGCAGTCGACATTCGTCGGGCGCGTCGCGGTTGCGATCGTGCAGGCTCTGGCAAAAGCCGGACTGCCATGAGAGCGCCAGCACGTAGCGATCAAAATCCGCATATTGTGTTGCCTGAAGCGGGGCAGCCTGCGCCGCAAAGGCGCACAGCACCACGGCGGCTGCGCTGGCAGGCAAAACGAGATCCTTTCTGAACATGTCTATTCCTGATGATTGAAAGCAAAATATTGCTGGGGATTATTAAAGCACAAAAAGCGCCCGTAGGCGCTTTATGCTGTAGTGTGCCTTAACCCACAGCGGTGCCTGGCACCAATACCTCTGTGGCGATAATGACGATGACCAGGCCTACGAGGACCGGCACGGATGTGCGTTTTACCACTTCGAAAGGCGAGATTTTTGCCATCCCGGCGACGGCCACGACCACGCCGGAGACCGGGGAGATGGTACGGCCCAGGTTGGAAGCCTGCAGCATCGGGATGGTGAGATAGGCCGGGTTAATACCGGAGGAGTGCGCCAGTTTCGGGATCATCTCTACAAAAGCGTAGAAAGGCGCGTTACCGGAACCGGTGGTCATCGCCGCCAGCATGGTTAGCACCACCAGCACCATCATCAGGATAATGCTTGCGGAACCGAACGAAGTGGCGATGGAGATCAGGCTCTGGATAAAGCCGATGGTGCTAAGCCCCTGGGCAAAGACCCCGGCCGCCACCAGCAGCATCACCACGCCAGCGAAGGCATCCGCCATGCCGCGATACGCCACTTCCAGGCCGCTAAATACCTTCTGGGTATTGAAGCCGCGAACAAACTCCAGCACCGCCGCCAGCAGCATGCAGATCACCAGAATAGTGATGATGTGCAACTCCGGCCCCCATTTGCCATCGAAAATCAGCACCCCAACGATGGGCGTAAACGGCAGGATGGCGTAGAACGAAGGGGCGGTGGTGGTGATTTCGCTGACGTCGAGTCTTTCGTGGGAGATGTTCTCTTTTTTATCGAGGTAACGCTGCCAGAAGAAGTGCGCAACCGCCATGCCGAGAATGGCGGCAATGGAGATCGGCAGAGTGGTTTTAAAGGCGAAATCGATCAGCGGCATCTCGGCGGCTTTGGCGGCCAGCACCACGTCACCGGAGGTCGGGGAGAGAATAATCGCTGCCGGAGAGGCGCAGATAGCCGCCGCCGCGCCACGACTGATCCCCACGTTGACCATCACCGGGAACAGGGTGGCCATCAGCAGCACGCCCAGGCCGGTTGCCGACGACACGGCCAGCGACATCAGACAGGCGACGAAATAGGCGGCGATCATCAGCAGGTAAGGGGAGTTGATATAGCTCAGCGGCTTTGAGGCCAGCTTAACCACCATATCGTTGGCGCCAATGTGCGTCATATAGGCGGCAAACCCACAGAGCATCATGATCATCATCCCCAGATCGCCACCGCGGCTCATCAGCAGGATTTTGATGTACTCAACAATGTCGGTTGCGGTGTAGCCGGTGCTGGTGGCACTGGATGGCAGCACTTTATGGCCCATCAGGGCGCTGACAATCAGCAGGACAAGGCCGCCCACAAACAGCACGCCGGTGGCGGAGTAGCCTTTGATGATGTAGCGTGCGACGCCGACAATGACCACCACTCCAATCAGTAACTCGATAAACGTTAGCATGGATCCCTCAGTGTCCCGACGCCCCCAGAGCGAAAGGATAATTAGCAATAAAGTTAAGGTGACAAAATGTGCCGAAATAATGGACCGGCCTCGCTGACCAAAATCAATAAAACGCCTACTAAAGAAGTATTCAGGCCGATTATGCTACTGCCGCAACGCTGATGAGCGTGGGTTAGTTCTGCACGGGTTGTAGAGAGCCAGTCACCGCACAAAACGAAATAAATCGAAAACGGCTTCTGTCTCAGGCGTTTCCCCGCGTATGTTCCAGTCTCTTTTGCCAGCGCCAGACGCTGCTCAGGCTGACTTTTAACTTTATTCCTGAGGGGCTTATCCTCATGGGGATATTACCTTTTTGACTTATTATTGATATCTGGTTGTTATGGTTTCTGGAATATGATTTATCGGTGGGAAATAGTGTTGTGTCAGGTGTGTTGGCAAGGTTTGATATTATTATTGTGCTTTATATTACGCGGGATGTGAATATATTAAGTTCGCGATCATGACGGCTAAAATAAAGTGTTTATTGTGGCGTTTTACGAAAGTGCGATCCTTATTAAAGTGATGGCCGTTGTCGCCATCGTGGCCCGAATGCTGCCGGGGATGCGAGGCGGGAAGGGCAGTGCAGAGATGATGTAGCGCATTGTTGTGCAGCTGGCAGGCGGGAGGGTCAGGTTGACGATGATATCTGTATTATTTATTCATGCGCTGCATAAATTATTGCATCAGTATAGGTTTTGTTTATTGTTCATGAGGTATTTTTCGGCGCGCGCTCTTTTACCAGGAGAATTCTTATCTTTTGCCGTTAATAATTAAGATAAACACCCATGCCGTCAGGCTGCCATTCCACTATTCTGGGCGAGAACACGCTGCGAAGAGTAAAGTGGTAATAAAGTTGTGACAATTATTAATAAGTTTTTCATTGTATTTCCTTTTATTTTTGCTCAGTTCTCTTTTTCGACTGTGGCAATGGCTAAAGATGTCCCTCCCCTGAGAGCCTGGGTCAAAACTATCCATAACGATATGGTTGAAACCTGGGAAGCCCCCCAGCATTACGATCTCTATGTGCCCGCCATCACATGGCATGCCCGCTTCGCTTACGATAAAGAGAAGACCGACCGCTACAATGAGCGACCGTGGGGCGCGGGCTTTGGTCAGTCACGCTGGGATGAGAAAGGTAACTGGCATGGCCTGTACGCCATGGCGTTTAAAGATTCCTATAATAAATGGGAGCCGATCGCGGGTTACGGCTGGGAAAAAACCTGGCGTCCGCTGGCTGATGATAACCTACATCTGGGTCTCGGTTTTACCGCTGCTGTGACGGCGCGCGATAACTGGAACTACATCCCCATTCCGCTGGTGCTGCCGCTGGCCTCTGTGGGCTACGGCCCGGCCACTTTTCAGATGACCTATATCCCGGGAACCTATAACAATGGCAACGTCTACTTCGCCTGGATGCGCTTTCAGTTTTAGCTGAAAAAACTTTACATACTGGTGATTTAATAGCCACTTGTTGACGTGTAAAGGATAAAAATTGGGGCGAGAAAATTAACGCGACTTTTGTCACTTTTCTTCAAAAAGGCGCTGGACAAAACCGCTCACAATTGTTGTACTGATACCCGACACAGCATTTGTGTCCAATTTTCATGTAAAGGTAATTTTGATGTCTAAGATTAAAGGTAACGTTAAGTGGTTTAATGAATCCAAAGGATTCGGTTTCATTACTCCGGAAGATGGCAGCAAAGACGTGTTCGTACACTTCTCTGCAATCCAGAGCAATGGTTTCAAAACCCTGGCTGAAGGTCAGCGCGTTGAGTTTGAAATCACTAACGGTGCCAAAGGCCCTTCTGCTGCTAACGTCATCGCTCTGTAATTCAGACGAGACCAGCAAGAATTTCAAAACCCGCTCCCTGAGCGGGTTTTTTTCGTTCTGGCTTAGCTGAGCAGGTACAGCCGCAAAAAACTGACAACGATTGCCATGCTCAGTACAACCATCCCCACATTTGTTATTTTCTCTTTCATTGCGGCACCCTCAGTGTATGTACTGACAGGGTGCCCGAGAAAAATTAAGCCAACATTAAGGTCGTCTCTTTTAGTGAGCATTTACCGCAGAGATTAACCAAAATGCGAGCGCGGTCATCATTAACGAACCCAGAAGATTGACCGCAATGTTCAGCAGCGCCCAGGCTGCCCGTCCATCCTGCAACAAAAACACCACCTCGGCCGAGAACGTCGAGAAGGTCGTCAGTCCGCCGCAAAAGCCGGTGGTGATCAGCAGCTTCCACACCGGATCGAGATGGGGCATGCGGTTGAACCACGCCAGCCCCAGCCCAATGATAAAGGCACCGATAAGGTTGGCCGTTAGCGTTCCGAACGGGATCTGCTGATGCAGAGGGTTAAACCGCATGCTCAACAACCAGCGCGCCACGCTTCCTGTGCCCCCGCCGATAAAAACGGCTAAAAGAAGTTGAAACACGAACAATACCTGCTATTTGATGTGTAAGGATCCAGAGTGTAACGCCGTTTGCGGCAAGGGGAAAATATGTACGTTGCGGTTGGACAATTTGCAGTAACGGCGAACTGGCAAAAAAATGCCGAAACTTGCGTTTCGCTGATGGCGCAGGCGGCCGCGCAGGGGGCATCGCTGCTGGTGCTGCCCGAAGCGTTACTCGCCCGCGATGATAACGATCCCGACCTGTCCGTAAAGTCGGCCCAGCCGCTGGACGGCGGTTTTTTGGCGATGCTGCTGGCAGAGAGCGCCCGTAATGAACTGACCACGGTGCTGACGGTGCATGTCCCCTCCACCGCGGGCAGGGCGATCAATACCCTCGTCGCCCTGCGTGGCGGCAGGATCGTTGAGCAGTATGCCAAGCTGCATCTTTACGATGCGTTCAATATTCAGGAATCCAGGCTGGTGGATGCGGGGACGAGAGTGCCGCCGCTGATTGAAATTGAGGGTATCCGTCTGGGGTTGATGACCTGCTACGATTTGCGCTTCCCGGAGATGGCGTTGAATCTGGCGCTGGCGGGAGCAGAGGTTTTGGTTCTGCCTGCGGCATGGGTCAGGGGGCCGCTCAAGGAGCACCACTGGTCAACGCTGCTGGCAGCCAGGGCGCTGGATACCACCTGCTATGTGGTGGCAGCAGGGGAGTGTGGTAACAAGAATATCGGTCAGAGCCGCATTATCGACCCCCTTGGCGTAACCATTGCGGCCGCGGCAGAAGGGCCAGCACTGTTAATAGCGGAGATCAGCCAGCAGCGCATTACGCTGGCGCGTCAGCAGTTGCCGGTGCTACGCAACCGACGCTTCGCGCCCCCGCAATTGTTGTGACGTTTTTTAAACAACGCTTGATTCACCTTGTTACAGATTGCTATTGTGTGCGGGCGTCAAATGACCGTTAATAAGGTCGGGTTTTTAAGGCGCGAAACGCAGCCTGTTTACGTCAAGAAGGTATCTATGGGTGAGATTAGTATTACCAAACTGCTGGTGGTAGCCGCACTGGTTGTCCTGCTGTTTGGTACCAAGAAATTACGTACGCTGGGCGGAGACCTGGGTGCTGCTATCAAAGGCTTTAAAAAGGCGATGAACGACGATGACGCTATGGCGAAGAAAAGCGCCGATGCGGATATCACTGCCGAAAAACTCTCCCACAAAGAGTAACGGCTACGCCTTAATGGCTTGCGATAGAAAAAAACCGGCTAAAGCCGGTTTTTTTATGGGTGAACTGTAAACGTTTGTGACGGGTTTACTTCACTTCTTCGCCTTTCGCCTGCATATCGGCGTGATAGGACGAACGAACGAACGGGCCGCAGGCTGCATGGGTGAAGCCCATCGCCATCGCTTCAGCTTTCATTTCGTCAAACTCTTCAGGGCTTACGTAGCGCTGCACCGGCAGGTGGTGACGGCTTGGCTGCAGATACTGGCCCAGCGTCAGCATGGTGACGCCATGGCGACGCAGGTCGCGCATGACTTCAATGATCTCTTCGTTGGTTTCACCCAGACCCACCATCAGGCCAGATTTGGTTGGGATCTCAGGATGCGCTTCTTTAAAACGCTCCAGCAGTTTCAGAGACCAGTTGTAATCGGCGCCCGGACGAACCTGACGATAGAGACGCGGTACGTTTTCCAGGTTGTGGTTAAACACGTCTGGTGGCGTGGCGTTGAGGATATCCAGCGCGCGATCCATACGGCCACGGAAGTCGGGAACCAGCGTCTCGATTTTGATGGACGGGCTTTTTTCACGAATGGCAGAGATACAGTCAGCAAAGTGCTGGGCACCACCGTCGCGCAGATCGTCGCGGTCAACAGAGGTGATAACCACATAGCGCAGGGCCATGTCAGCAATAGTCTGTGCCAGTTTCTGTGGTTCGTTAGCGTCAGGCGTAACAGGACGACCGTGGGCAACGTCACAGAATGGGCAGCGGCGGGTACAAATCGCGCCGAGGATCATGAAAGTCGCAGTGCCGTGGTTAAAACATTCAGCAAGGTTCGGGCAGGAGGCCTCTTCGCAAACGGAGTGAAGACCGTTTTTGCGCATCGCTGCTTTAATTCCCTGAATACGCGAAGAGTCCGCCGGAAGTTTAATCTTCATCCAGGCCGGTTTTCTTAACAGCGCTTCGCGCTCCGTAGCCACGTTTTTAACCGGGATTAGGGCCATTTTATCGGCATCACGGTATTTAACACCGCGTTCCATCACAATGGGTTTACTCATAGCGTGCGTCTTCCAGTTGCGAAAATCGAAGGAAAGCGTTTCAATTCAAGGGAATGTTGTATTTATCAACTATTTTTGAACGAACGACAGGCAGTATATCATTGATACGGACGATAAAGCAGCCTGCCCGGTCGCCAAATTGTAAAATAGTTGTTGTTTAGTGCCTTTTATGTGGGGCTGCGCGGCTTTAAGGGAAATACCCCCTGATCAGAAGGCCTGGCGGATGACGTTTATCAAATTTTCCAGCACCGGATCGCGCAAGCTCAGTTTGTTGTAATACAGCGAAATTTCAACGCATTCGGCATTGAGCGGGGCGAAGGGGATCTGTTCCAGCGGCCAGCAGTGACGTACCAGATTAAACAGGCGCTCGGGGATGATGCCAATCAGATCGCTGCTGCCGATCAGGGCAGCAATCGTAAAGAGATTGTAACTGCTGAAGTGCACCAGACGTTCAGGGAAAATGTCGTTGATACGTTGGCGTAATCCGTTAAGGTTTTGTCCCTCTAGCATTAGCAACGTTTGTTCGTAGTTCCCCAGATTATCTACCGTGGCTGCCTGGCTTAGCGCCGGATGGTTTTTACGGCAGATCAGCAGAAGTTTGTCAGCGAACAGCACGTTGTGGCTCAGGGCGCGGGCATTCAGGGCGTTGCTGTCCACGATCAGGTCGGTCTGGAACTGGCCGAGCTGGGTTTCGGCATCATTGACCGAAATATTGCGCAGCATCAGATGCGGGGCATGGGTTCTCACGGCCTGGTAAATTTGCGGCAAAACCAGCGCGCCCACGGTCGGGGTGGTACCAATGGTGATGGTGCGTTGCTTATCATAGGTGCCGGTTAAATCCAGCGCCCCAAGAATTGACTCCAGACCCTGGCTTATATATTCATGCAGATGCGTGGCGTAGGCGGTCGGCGTCACGCCCTGGCCTTTACGTATGAACAGCGGATCGGGGAAAATTGAGCGTAATTTTTGGATGGACTGACTTATTGCTGAGGGAGTGAGATTCAGAATTTTCGCAGCATTGACGATCCCTTTGTGGACATACACGGCCTCAAAAATCGTCAATAAATTAAGGTCAATATTGCGTAACGTCCGAAAAACCTGTGGTTTTGTTTCACTGCCAGGATCACTCAAGCGCTTATCTGGTGAATTATTATTATCCACGCGATCTCTCCCTAATTATTCACAATATAAATAATAGTTGAATTTAAATAATGTGCTTATTGTTGTGGTTAAACTAGTTTTGATAATCAACATTTCTAAGTAAATTCATCATCTTGTCTAATTTTTGCGCAGGCGATATTCATACCAGTCGGTTGGTCCTGGCGGAGTAGATAACGGGTAAATGCTAATTCGCAAGCGCGTTGCAGGTATTTTGAAAATATAGAAAGTACGGATTGTTGTAAAGCTTAAAGCCTTGAAATAAGAATGGCTCATCAAATAATGAGCCAAATTGCCGGGATAATTAAGCAGTAATATATTTATAGGGTGGATTGTTTAGCAGCGCTAAAAAAGCATTAAGCAAATGCGGACGTGCAATTTCCGGTGTAATGTTCTCTACCCACTGACGCATTTGGGCCATTTCCATACCCGCATAACCGCAAGGATTGATCCGCTGGAAAGGTGAAAGATCCATATTGATATTCAAAGCAAGGCCGTGGAAAGAGCACCCTTTACGAATCCGCAGACCAAGGGAACATATTTTCGTTTCGCCGACATAGACGCCGGGTGCATCTGCCCGCGGGTGCGCATCAATATCAAATTCCGCCAGCGTATTAACTACCGTCTGTTCAAGCAGCGTCACCAGTTCACGTACCCCGAGCTTTCTGCGCTTCAGGTTAAGCAGGACATACATCACCTGTTGTCCCGGCCCGTGGTAGGTGATCTGGCCCCCACGATCGCTCTGGATAACCGGGATATCGCCGGGCATTAACAGATGCTCTGCTTTTCCGGCCTGACCCTGGGTAAACACCGGCAAATGCTCTACCAGCCAGATCTCATCCGGCGTGTTCTCGTCGCGTGTGTCAGTGAAATCATGCATAGCCTGGGAGACAGGTTCATAGGGCTGCAGCCCAAGCTGGCGGACGAGAATGGTATCCTGGTACAAAACGATATCTCCGAACGAAGGGACAAACTGTAGCGGGGAGTATATCACAGAGGAGAAACAGGTTACCCGGCGATGCGGGTAACCGAAAGGTGTTACAGCACCATGCGAACGATATCGATGTTACCCAGCTCTTCGTAGAGCGTCTCAACTTGTTCGATATGCGTCGCCGTGATGGTGATAGACACGGAATGGTAGTTGCCTTTGCTGCTTGGTTTCACCGTCGGAGAGTAGTCGCCTGGCGCATGGCGCTGTACCACTTCAACCACCTGATCAACCAGCTCAGGCAACGCCTGCCCCATTACTTTGTAAGTAAAAGGAGTAGGGAATTCAAGCAGTTCGTTAAGTTTGGTTTTCATGTCAACTCCGGCAGTACGTCAAAAAAAGAATAACTCCCACGTCGGGTGGGAGTTATCAGGTTACATAGTATATGGGGATGGAAATCACACTTTCAAGTGTTCAATTTTTAACCAAACCAGTGATGGAACATCAATTTAATGTAATCAATGATTTTGCCAAAGAAATTGCCTTCCGGGATTTCATCCAACACCACCAGCGGACGCTGGTCGATGGTTTTGCCATCAAGCTGGAAGTTGATGGTGCCCACAACCTGATTTTTCTTCAGCGGAGCGTGCAGTTCGCTGGCGGTCAGCACATAGCTGGCTTTCAGATCTTTCATGCGACCGCGTGGAATGGTCAGGTAGAGATCTTTATCGACGCCCAGAGAGGCGCGGTCGTTATCACCAAACCAGACCGGTTCTGAGGCGAACTCTTTGCCCGCTTTCAGTGGGTTTACCGTTTCGAAGAAGCGGAAGCCCCAGGTCAGCAGCTTCTTGCTCTCGGTTTCACGCCCTTTGAAAGTACGACCGCCCATTACCGCAGAGATCAGACGCATCTGGCCTTCAGTGGCAGAGGCCACCAGGTTGTAACCGGCTTTATCGGTATGTCCGGTTTTGATGCCGTCAACGTTCAGGCTGTTATCCCACAGCAGGCCGTTACGGTTGGTCTGACGGATACCGTTAAAGGTAAATTCTTTCTCTTTATAGATGGTGTATTCGTTCGGTACGTCACGGATCAGCGCCTGGCCAATCAGCGCCATATCACGCGCAGAGGAGTACTGACCGTCAGCATCCAGGCCGTGTACGGTCTGGAAGTGGCTGTTTTTCAGACCCAGTGCGGAAACGTAGCTGTTCATCAGGCCAACAAAAGCGTCCTGGCTGCCGGCGGCAAAGTCTGCCATCGCCACGCAGGCATCGTTCCCGGATTGGAGGTTAATACCACGGATCAGCTGGGAGACGGGAACCTGCATGCCGGGTTTCAGGAACATCAAGGATGACCCTTTAAATACCGGGTTGCCGGTGGCCCACGCATCGTTACCGATGGTTACCAGGTCGGTTTCTTTGAATTTACCTGCTTTCATGGCCTGACCGATGACGTAGCTGGTCATCATTTTAGTCAGACTGGCCGGATCGCGTCGTGCGTCAGCATTCTGTTCAGCCAACACCTTACCGGAGTTGTAATCGATCAGGATGTAGGATTCCGCGTCGATCTGCGGAACGCCCGGGATCATGGTCTTGATATTCAGGTCATCGGCGTGAGCAACAGAGAGCGTGGCTGCACAAAGCGCCGTAGTGAGCGCCATGCGCTGCATAAAACGAGCGGAGAAAGTGGTCTTCATGGTCAGAAAAACGACATCCGTGATGGAATTAAAAAAAGTGCCTTACTATAGCAAATGCTATACAGGCAGGCATCCGACTTTAAGCATGAGAGTGTGAATCATCATGACAAAAACTGACAATTCGGATACCGCCTATTAATCATTTTGCAACAGCGATAAATGACTGTAACTGCGCTTCATTCTGCAGACGTTGCTGCAAGGCTGCAGCCTCAGATTTGCTGGCAAACGGGCCGAGCTGAATACGCCATACCGCACCATTTTGCTCTACGCGGCCCGGCACGCCAAACTGCTGGCCGAGGCGCTGCTGATACTGTTGGGCACGAGCCTGATCGCTGACCGCGCCAACCTGAACAACATAACCGCCTGCCTGTGCGGGTGCGGAAACAGGCGCCGTAACCGGAGTCTGAGCAGAACCAGGTGCCGTAACCGGAGCCTGAGTCGGAGCAGATACAGGTGCCGTGACCGGTGCCGTCTGGTTCACCGGCGCGGTGACGACCGGCTGAGGTGCAGGCGGTTCGCTGCCTTCCAGCACGCCGGAGGCGAGGGTTGTAGGCGCGCCAAGGAAACCACCGCTGCTGACCGGTGCGCCCATAGTGTCTTCGCTTTTCAGCGTGTCGTTACTGATGGCATGTACGTCACCCTGCGGCGCAGGTTCAGAAACGGACGACGCGCTGCCCATCCCGCCACTCAAATCGGGACGTGCGGGCAGGGCATAAGTCTGTTTAGCCACGGTGGTACAGGCCATACCGGGGCCGGAGAGCGAACCGTCCTGAGCAACAATAATCGGGTCGATACGCACTTTGGTGTTGTTGGAGGTATTCAGACGGTCGGCTGCGGCGCGTGACAGCGAGATCGCGCGGTCATTGCCGTAAGGGCCACGATCGTTGATACGTACCACAATCATTCGGCCATTCGCCAGGTTGGTGATACGCGCGTAGCTTGGGATCGGCAGCGTCGGGTGCGCAGCGGTGAGCTGCATAGGATCGAACGCTTCACCGCTTGCGGTCAGGTTGCTTCCCGGCTCGGCATCATAAATAGCCGCCAGGCCAGCCTGACTGAAGCGGGAAGGATCCTGAACAATTTTGTAGCTTTTTCCGTCGCGCTCGTAATCCTGATTAGCCGTGGCGCTCAGGGGTTCAAAACGCGGATCGGCTCCGCTGATCTCAACCACCGGACCATTACATACTGCCGGCTGCGGCGGTGCGACGGTCGCTTGCTGCTGACCATCGTCACTTGTACAGGCTGCCAGTAAACTCACTGCGATGCAGATCCCAGACCACTGCTTACGCATTGCGTGCCCCTTATACGCTTTTTGACAACATTTTTCTGTGTGTGTGGATCGACATGACGATCCCGAACCCGGCCATCAGAACGATCAGGGCCGAGCCTCCGTAACTCACCAGCGGAAGCGGTACGCCTACCACCGGCAGAATACCGCTCACCATACCAATATTTACGAAAACATAAACGAATAAAATCAACATCAAGCCACCGGCCATGACGCGGCCAAAGGTGGTTTGTGCCCGGGCGGCAATCCACAATCCGCGCATGATTAACAGCAGGTACAGCGCGAGCAGGATTAAAATTCCGACCAGCCCTAACTCTTCAGCCAGAACCGCAAAGATAAAGTCGGTATGGCGTTCGGGCAGAAACTCAAGCTGCGACTGCGTACCGTGCAGCCAGCCCTTGCCGCGCAGGCCGCCAGAGCCGATTGCAATCTTCGACTGTATAATATGATAGCCTGCTCCGAGCGGGTCGCTCTCTGGATCCAACAACATCATTACGCGCTGGCGCTGATAATCGTGCATCAGGAAGAACCACAGAATCGGTATAAAGGCCGCCACTAATACCACCGCAATCCCGATAAGCCGCCAGCTCAGCCCGGAGAGGAACAGAACGAACAGGCCAGAGAGTGCGATCAGAATCGAGGTCCCGAGGTCCGGCTGCGCGGCTACCAGCAGCGTAGGCAGGAAGATCAGCACCAGTGCGATAGCGGTGTTTTTCAGCGACGGTGGGCAGACATCACGGTTGATGAAGCGCGCCACCATCAGTGGAACGGCGATTTTCGCAATCTCCGAGGGCTGGAAACGGACGATGCCGAGGTCGAGCCAGCGCTGCGCGCCTTTCGAGATGGCACCAAAGGCGTCCACCGCAACCAGGAGAATGATGCAGAAGATGTAGAGATAGGGCGCCCAGCCTTCGTACACGCGAGGTGGGATCTGCGCCATCACCACCATGACGACCAGACCCATGGTGATCTGGCCGATCTTACGCTCCGTCATGCCGAGATCCTGGCCGCTGGCGCTCCAGATAACCAGGGCACTGTAAACCAGCAGCGCCAGCAGGATCAGCAGCATGGCCGGGTCGATGTGGATCTTGTCCCACAGCGATTTTTTATTCGGATTATCCGTCACGATTATTGGTCCTCCGCGCCGGCGGTAGCCGGGTTTTCACTCGGCAAGTCAGTGTTGTTGTCACCCAGCATGAGGTGGTCAAGGATCTGGCGCATGATGGTACCGACCGCCGGGCCTGCACCGCCGTTTTCCAGAATAATCGACACGGCGACCTGCGGGTTTTCGTATGGTGCAAACGCAATCATCAGCTTATGGTCACGCAGACGTTCAGCAATTTTATGCGCGTTATAGGTTTCATTGGCTTTCAGGCCAAACACCTGGGCGGTACCGGATTTTGCCGCGATTTTATAGGGCGCGCCGGCAAAGTATTTGTGTGCCGTACCGTTTGCACGGTTGGCTACGCCATACATCCCGTCTTTGGCGATTTCCCAGTAACCGGAATGGATATCGCCCACTGGCGGCTCGTGCGGCTGCGCCCAGGGCACTTTTTTGCCGTCTTCAACGGTGCTCATCAGCAGGTGCGGCACTTTTACCACCCCGTCGTTGATAAGGATCATCAGCGCTTTACTCATCTGAATGGGGGTGGCGGTCCAGTAGCCCTGGCCGATCCCTACCGGAATGGTGTCACCCTGATACCACGGTTTTTTAAAGCGCTTCTGCTTCCATTCCCGGGTTGGCATGTTACCGGAACGCTCTTCTGACAGGTCGATACCGGTATAGTGGCCGTAGCCAAATTTGCCCATCCATTCCGACAGACGGTCAATGCCCATGTCATAGGCTACCTGGTAGAAGAAGGTATCCGCCGACTCCTCCAGCGATTTGGTGACGTTCAGATGGCCGTGGCCCCACTTCTTCCAGTCGCGGTAGCGTTTTTCCGAGCCAGGCAACTGCCACCAACCCGGGTCGAAGAGACTGGTATTACGGGTGATAACACCTGTGCTGAGCGCCGACACGGCCACATAAGGTTTAACCGTCGAGGCCGGGGGATAAACACCCTGGGTCGCGCGGTTGATCAGCGGCGTATTAGGGTCGTTGAGCAGGCCAGAATAGTCCTTGCTGGAGATGCCATCGACGAACAGGTTCGGGTCGTAGCTCGGCGTCGAGACCAGCGACAGAATGCTGCCGGTACGCGGGTCGGTCACAATTACCGCCGCGCGGCTACCTGCCAGCAGGGTTTCAATATACTGCTGAAGTTTGAGATCCAGGGTCAGATAAATGTCATGCCCGGCCTGAGGTGGCACCTCTTTCAGCTGACGGATCACTCTGCCACGGTTGTTGACTTCAACCTCTTCATACCCGGTCTGGCCGTGGAGAATCTCTTCGTAATAGCGCTCAATGCCCAGCTTGCCAATATCGTGCGTCGCCGCGTAGTTGGCGAGTTTGCCGTCTTTGTCCAGCCTGTCGACGTCTTTATCGTTGATTTTCGAGACATAGCCGATGACGTGCGTCAGGGCAGAGCCGTACGGGTAGAAGCGGCGCTTGTAGCCTTTGACCTCTACGCCGGGAAAGCGGTACTGGTTCACGGCGAAACGGGCTACCTGCACCTCGGTGAGGTTGGTTTTTACCGGTATCGACGTGAAGCGATGCGAGCGGGAGCGCTCTTTTTTGAAGGCGGCAATATCGTCGTCATTCAAATCGACTACGCTGCGCAGCGCTTCGAGCGTCTGCTGCACGTTATCGACCTTCTCTGGCATCATTTCAATCTGATAGATCGTGCGGTTCAACGCCAGTGGCGTACCGTTGCGATCGTAGATAATGCCGCGGCTTGGGGCGATAGGGACGAGTTTAATGCGGTTTTCGTTGGAGCGGGTCTGGTAATCGGTAAAACGGACAATCTGCAGATTATAGAGGTTGGCGATCAGCACGCCAGTCAGCAGCAAAATCCCCAAAAAGGCGACCACTGCCCGGCGCACAAACAGCGCGGACTCAGCCGTATAGTCGCGAAAAGAATTCTGTAGTTTCATCCGCTGCTTAATTTATCCAGGATGTCATCATTACTCACGGTGATAAGGATGGTTAGTCGTGATGCTCCACGCGCGATAGAGACTTTCAGCAACCAACACCCGAACCAGCGGGTGGGGCAGCGTCAGCGCGGAGAGAGACCAACTCTGTTCTGCTGCCGCTTTACAGGCGGGGGATAATCCCTCTGGACCGCCAATTAACAGGCTGACGTCGCGACCGTCCTGCTTCCAGCGCTCCAGTTCATGCGCCAGCTGCGGTGTATCCCAGGGCTTGCCCGGAATATCGAGCGTGACGATGCGGTTTTTGCCTGCGGCAGCCAGCATCAGTTCACCCTCTTTATCGAGAATGCGTTTGATATCTGCGTTTTTGCCGCGTTTGCCGGCGGGGATCTCCACCAGCTCAAACGGCATATCTTTCGGAAAACGACGCAGATATTCGGTAAACCCTGTTTGTACCCAATCGGGCATTTTTGTGCCGACGGCTACCAGTTGCAGCTTCACGCATTAACCCCAGAGTTTTTCCAGCTCATACAGGCGACGGCTCTCTTCCTGCATGACGTGGACAATCACATCGCCAAGGTCAACGACGACCCAGTCAGCGGTCGCTTCGCCTTCAACGCCCAGCGGCAGCATACCGGCAGCGCGGGATTCCTGAACAACATGGTCAGCGATGGAAGCAACGTGGCGAGTGGAGGTACCGGTGCAGATAATCATGCAATCGGTGATGCTTGATTTGCCCTGAACGTCGATGGCGATGATGTCCTGACCTTTCAGGTCATCAATTTTGTCGATAACAAAATCCTGGAGTGCTTTACCCTGCAAGTTTTCCCCCTGGGAGAGTGAGATTGAATAACTGTAAATTCGTAGCCAGTCAGTATACCTGAACTGGCCGCAGTGTCGGGACAAATGTCACCGCACGGGCCTGCGAAGGCGGGTATCATCCCACCCTATGCCGGAGATTGCATCGCCATTTTTGTAAAACAGTTTTTGTAAAACAGTGCTGGCGGGAAGTCTGGCAGCGGAGGATATCAGCCTGGACGGGGGTGTCAATGGCGAGAGCGCGAATGGCGCGCTTTTTCTCCCGGCGCCCAGTTAGTTGCTGCTTTTCTGATACAGACCCTGCTGTTGAATGTAACGCAAAACCGGCAGGGGTAACATCTCATCGCAGGGCAGCCCCTGTTGCAGACGCTGGCGGATCAGCGTGGCCGAAATATCAAACCACGGCGTTTCCGCCAGGAAAATTTTACCGGCAGGAAGGGTATGCAGATCCTCAACCTGATACGTCAGGTGCGCCTCAAGCCACTGCTGATGCAGCTCCTCTTTCATCCTCAGAGCATAGCCCGGGCGGCGACAAACGATCACATGGCTATTTTCGAGGATCGTTTGATACTGATACCACCCCGGGAACGTGAGCAGCGAGTCCTGGCCGATGATAAAGGCCAGCGGTGTCTCCGGCCCCTGTTCGGCGCGCCACTCCTGCAACGTCTGCGCGGTATACGACGGGCTGTCCCGGCGCAGCTCACGCTCATCCAGTTGAAACAGCGGCTTATCGGCAATCGCCAGTTCCAGCATCATTTTACGCTGTGCGGCGCTGGCCTCCGGCTGTGGACGGTGCGGCGGCACATTATTCGGCATAATAGTGACGCGCTGCAGGCCAATCTGGTTTGCCAGAATTTCGACCGGTTTCAGATGCCCGTAGTGGATCGGGTCAAAGGTGCCACCAAACAGAGCCTGTAGAGAGTGCATCTCAACCTTCTATAAAAATATCGGCCAGCGCTTTGTGGCACAGGAGCAGCGAGAGGCTTTCCAGCTCTGACCAGATCGACTGGCCGTAATCTTGCTTCAGGGTCAGCTCGGTGCGTGTCAGCAGTTGAACGGCCTGGCGCAGCTGATCCGGGCTGAGGCGATTCAGGGCCTCGGTGGTCATGCCGCGACGGTTCTGCCAGACCCGGTGTTTATCAAACAGCGCACGCAGGGGCGTGTGCGCCGACTGCCGTTTCAGGGTCAGGAGCAGCAGCAGTTCACGCTGCAGGGTTCTGAGCAGGATCACCGGTTCACTGCCTTCAAGACGCAGCTGTTGCAGGATGTGCAGGGCGCGCTTGCTTTTCGCTGAGAGCAGGGCATCGACCCAATGGAAAGGGGTGAAATGGGCGGCGTCGTTAACCGCCTGTTCGACGCGCGGCAGGGTCAGCTTGCCATCCGGCCAGAGCAGAGACAGCCGCTCAAGGGCCTGGGCCAGAGCCAGCAGATTGCCTTCATAACAGTAACAGAGCAGCTGATTTGCAGCGTCATCCAGCTGCAGATTGTTCTGCTTAGCCCGGGCCGCAACCCATTTTGGCAGGTGGGCCTGCTCCGGGGTCTGGCAGGTCACCAGCACCGAATGGTTTGCCAGTGCAGTAAACCAGGCGGCATTTTCCTGGGCTTTAGTGAGTTTATTGCCGCGAACAATCAGCAGAAGATCGCTATGCAGCAAACTGACCAGCGTGGCCAGCTGTTCGTTGATGCCCGCATTAGGGCCGTTTTCCGGTAACTGAATAAGCAGGGTTTGCCGGGCGGCAAACAGGCTCATCGCCTGACAGAGGGAGAAAATCTCCTGCCAGTCGGTGCTGTTATCCAGCGTGAAACTGTGGTGCTCCTCAAAGCCCTGGGTCGCCGCAAGCTGACGAACGGCGTCCTGGCTCTCCTGCAGCAACAGCGGATCGTTTCCGAGAAGCAGATACGCCGCGCGCAGCCCTTCATTGAGCTGCGCGCGGAGTTGTTCAGGGTACAACCTGAGCATTACTGACCCAGCGTCGTGGAGACGCGTGGTGAGGATGCCGCTGGCTGAGTACCAGGCTGAGCTTTCAGGGCATTCTCTTTTTCAGCAGTGTGGACGCTCGGCAGCTTACGGATCAGCTGCTCCGCTGCCTTGTCATACATTTCGTTAATGATAATGGTCTGCTCAGCATCTTTCGCCAGCGCAGTCTGCGGGTTATCGAAGAACGAACGGTAGACCTTGGTGCTGATAGGATAAATATCGCTACCCGGGATCAGAACCGCGGCATGGACTTCCATCACCATCTGGTATTCCGCAGTACGGCCATCCTGGAAGATGGACGCGGTATCCTGGCTCAGGGTAGAGCTTAATACGCGGAATGACGGTATATCCTGGCGCAGCGTTCCTTGTTCGATCAGATCAACGCCGTTAAGACGCAGCTGATTGCGAATGGCACGGCTCAGCGGACCATTAGGATCGCCCGAATCGAAAATCATCGTTTTCATCTGTTCCGGCACCTGTGTGGTATTGCGCAGGTGCCAGCCACAGCCGGCGGTGACTAACACCGCCAGCGATAACAGTAATGTTGCCAGTTGTCGCACGCTTCCTCCCGCGCTTAGCCAACGACCAGGTTCAGCAGTTTACCGGGCACGTAGATCACTTTACGTACGGTAACGCCATCAAGATACTTCGCCACCAGATGTTCCTGGCCGGCACGTTCGCGGACCTGCTCTTCGGTTGCATCAACCGGAACAGTGATCTTACCGCGCACTTTACCGTTAACCTGAACAACGACCAGCGTGGTGTTTTCAACCATTGCGGATTCATCCGCCACCGGCCACGGTGCATTGTCGATATCGCCTTCACCGTTCAGCTCCTGCCACAGCGTAAAGCTGGCGTGAGGGGTGAACGGGTTCAGCATACGGACAACCGCCAGCAGCGCTTCACGCATTAAGGCACGATCCTGCTCGCCTTCCTGCGGGGCTTTCGCCAGCTTGTTCATCAATTCCATAATAGCCGCAATTGCGGTATTGAAGGTCTGACGGCGACCAATATCATCGGTCACTTTGGCAATAGTTTTATGAACATCACGACGCAGCGCTTGCTGATCTTCCGTCAGTGCCGCGGTATCCAGTGCAGGTGCTGCGCCCTGGGAGGTGTGCTCGTAAACCAGTTTCCAGACACGTTTCAGGAAGCGGTTAGCCCCTTCAACGCCGGATTCTTGCCACTCCAGGGTCATATCCGCCGGAGAAGCAAACATCATGAACAGACGCACGGTATCTGCACCGTAACGCTCAACCATCACCTGCGGGTCAATGCCGTTGTTTTTAGACTTCGACATTTTGCTCATGCCGGTATACACCAGCTCATGGCCAGCGGCATCTTTCGCTTTAACGATGCGGCCTTTCTCGTCGCGCTCAACGATGGCATCAACCGGGGAGACCCAGTTACGCTCGCCGTTCGCGCCCACGTAATAGAAGGCATCTGCCAGCACCATGCCCTGACACAGCAGCTGTTTGGCAGGTTCATTGGAGGTCACCAGGCCTGCGTCGCGCATCAGTTTATGGAAGAAGCGGAAGTAGAGCAGGTGCATGATGGCGTGTTCAATCCCGCCAATGTAGATATCGACCGGCAGCCAGTAGTTCGCCGCGTCGGAATCCAGCATGCCTTCCTGATACTGCGGGCAGGTATAACGCGCGTAGTACCAGGAGGACTCCATAAAGGTGTCGAAGGTGTCGGTTTCACGCAGCGCAGGCATGCCGTTCACGGTGGTTTTTGCCCACTCAGGATCGGCTTTAATCGGGCTTGTGATGCCATCCATGACCACATCTTCCGGCAGGATCACCGGGAGCTGATCTTCCGGGGTTGGCATGACGGTGCCATCTTCCAGGGTGACCATCGGAATTGGTGCGCCCCAGTAACGCTGACGGGAAACACCCCAGTCGCGCAGACGGTAGTTAACTTTACGCTCGCCAACGCCCAGCGAGGCCAGTTTATCGGCAATGGCGTTGAAGCCCTCTTCGAAGCTCAGGCCGCTGAATTCGCCAGAGTTGAACAGGGTGCCTTTTTCGGTCAGCGCCTGTTCGGACAGGTCCGGCTCAGAGCCGTCTGCCGCGAGGATAACTGGCTTGATCGCCAGGTGGTATTTAGTGGCAAATTCGTAGTCGCGCTGGTCGTGACCCGGAACGGCCATGACTGCGCCCGTACCGTACTCCATCAGCACGAAGTTGGCTGCCCAGACAGGGATCGCTTCGCCAGTCAGCGGGTGCGTGGCGTAGAAACCGGTAGCAACGCCTTTCTTCTCCATGGTCGCCATGTCGGCTTCGGCCACTTTGGTGTTGCGGCATTCGTCGATAAAGGCAGCCAGTTCTGGATTGTTCTCTGCCGCTTTCTGCGCCAGCGGGTGACCTGCCGCCACGGCCAGGTAGGTGGCACCCATGAAGGTGTCCGGGCGGGTGGTGTAAACGGTCAGCTTCTGATCGTAATTTTCCACGTTGAAGGTGATTTCCACCCCTTCAGAACGGCCGATCCAGTTGCGCTGCATGGTTTTAACGGTATCTGGCCAGTGATCCAGATTATCCAGATCGCTCAGCAGTTCGTCGGCGTAAGCGGTGATTTTGATAAACCACTGTGGGATCTCTTTACGCTCAACTTTAGTGTCGCAGCGCCAGCAGCAGCCGTCGATGACCTGTTCGTTTGCCAGAACGGTCTGGTCGTTCGGGCACCAGTTAACGGCGGATGTTTTTTTGTAGACCAGCCCTTTTTTGTACAGCTCGGTGAAGAACTTCTGTTCCCAGCGGTAATATTCCGGGGTACAGGTCGCCAGTTCGCGGCTCCAGTCATAGCCAAAGCCCAGCATCTTGAGCTGGTTTTTCATGTAGGCGATGTTGTCGTAGGTCCAGGGCGCAGGGGCAGTATTGTTTTTTACCGCAGCACCTTCCGCAGGCAGACCAAACGCATCCCAGCCGATCGGCTGCAGAACGTTTTTGCCCAGCATACGCTGGTAACGGGCGATCACATCACCGATGGTGTAGTTACGCACGTGGCCCATGTGTAGTCGGCCAGAAGGATAGGGAAGCATCGACAGGCAGTAATACTTCTCTTTGCTCTCGTCTTCGGTGACTTCAAAAGTGCGCTTCTCGTCCCAGTGTTGCTGGACTTTCGATTCTATCTCTTCCGGGCGGTATTGCTCTTGCATGGCAGCCAGTGGTCCTGTGTTTATTACAGCTACAAACGTAGCCAAAGGATGTGGTATTTCAGATCCGCATAGCATAGCCCAAACGCCTGCGTCAAAACAGCCTTTAGCTGAAAAGGCTCTTGCAGGAATTTACGCAGAGTGTGGATGAGCTGACAAAGCGGGGCGCAAATAAGGTCTATCATTAGAGAGAGTTACTTACCCGGGAGGAAAATGATGAACAAGGTTGCTCAATTTTACCGTGAACTGGTCGCCACCTTGACCGAACGTCTGCGTAATGGTGAGCGGGATATTGACGCGCTCGTCGACCAGGCTCGCCTGAGGGTGATGCAGACGGGTGAGTTAACACGTACCGAAGTGGAAGAGGTGACCCGCGCGGTTCGCCGCGATCTGGAAGAGTTTGCCCGTAGCTATGAGGAGAGCCAGGATGAGGTTGCCGATAGCGTCTTTATGCGGGTGATTAAAGAGAGTGTGTGGCAGGAGCTGGCAGATATCACCGATAAAACGCAGCTGGAGTGGCGTGAGGTGTTTCAGGATCTGAACCATCATGGAGTATACCACAGTGGAGAGGTCGTTGGGCTGGGAAATCTGGTCTGCGAAAAATGTCACTTCCATCTGGCCGTTTACACCCCGGATCTCCTGCCATTGTGCCCCAAATGCGGTCATGACCAGTTCCAGCGTCGCCCGTTTGAACCTTAACAGAGACCACCACGATGCGTCCGATGACGCATCGTGGTGGCGTCGTATTACTACTGATAAAACGCGAGGCGTTCTGCCAGTAAATCAACGAAGGCCTGGCGATCGATATCCAGCATGATGTCGGTGTTGGGTTCGTTGCCAGTGAGCATGTAATAATCGACCACCGTCATGCCCTGCGTATATTTCCCCTGCGTTTCTACGCCGACCCAGCGTCTGGCGGTAGTGAATATCTCCGGTTTCAACAGCCAGGCGATGGTGCAGGGATCGTGCAGCGGCGCGCCCTGGAAACCCCATTTCTCCGTCTTGTGATACTCCATAAAGAAATCGAGCAGCTCCGCTACGGTCCGGGCTACGGGGTTATTGATCGCGCGAAAACGCTCAATATCGTCCGCCATAATCTGCGCCCGATGCGTCACATCCAGACCGGCCATCACCACCGGAATGCCGGACTGGAAGACAATTTCTGCCGCTTCAGGATCGACATAAATATTGAATTCCGCGGCTGGCGTCCAGTTCCCCAGCCCCATGGCGCCGCCCATGATCACTATCCGGGCGATTTTTGCATGCAATTCAGGATGGCTGTTCAGCAGCAGGGCGACGTTGGTCTGCGGGCCGGTTGCGACCAGCGTCACCGGTTCAGGGCTTTCGCGCAGCACCTTTGCCATCAGCTCTACAGCGGTGCAATTCTGTGGGGCAAAATCCGGCTCGGGCAGGGCGGGGCCATCAAGACCGGTTTCTCCGTGGACGTTATCGGCAATGATCAGGTCGCGCATCAGGGGTTTAACCGCGCCTCCGGCAACCGGAATATCGCTGCGCTTTAACAGCGTCAGCATCCGCAGAACATTACGCAGGGTTTTGTCCGGTGTCTGGTTACCGGCAGAGGAGGTAACGGCTTTGACTTCTAGCTCTGGCGAGGCGAGGGCAAGCACGAGAGCTATCGCGTCATCATGACCCGGATCGCAATCGAGGATAATGGGCAGTGCCATAGAATTCTCCATTTCTCAGTGTTGTTTTGTGACAAGGCTAACGCTGAAGAAATGTGCATACGAGAAAAAGAGATGAAAAGCGTGAAGCAGTGCGCAATCCTGCGATTGCGCACCGGGAAGATTAATGCAGAATTTTGGCGAGGAAATCTTTCGCGCGATCGGATTGTGGGTTGGCAAAGAACTCCTCTTTGGCTGAGTCCTCCACGATTTTCCCTTCATCCATAAAGATCACGCGGTTCGCCACTTTACGCGCAAAGCCCATTTCGTGGGTAACCACCATCATGGTCATGCCTTCCTGTGCCAGCTGCACCATGACGTCCAGCACTTCGTTGATCATTTCCGGGTCAAGCGCAGAAGTCGGCTCATCAAACAGCATGGCTACCGGATCCATACACAACGCACGGGCGATCGCTACACGCTGCTGTTGGCCACCGGACAACTGTGCCGGGAATTTATCGGCATGGGCAGTAAGTCCGACACGTTCCAGCAGCTTCAACGCTTTGTCACGGGCTAGCGCCTTATCGCGTTTGAGGACTTTCACCTGCGCTAGAGTCAGATTCTCGATAATCGACAGATGCGGGAACAGCTCAAAATGCTGGAATACCATCCCAACGTTAGAACGCAGCTTCGCCAGGTTGGTTTTCTTGTCATTCACTTTGGTGCCATTGACGATAATCTCGCCCTGCTGCACAGGCTCCAGGCCATTCACGGTTTTGATCAGCGTTGATTTACCCGAGCCGGACGGCCCGCACACCACCACAACCTCGCCTTTTTTCACTTCCGTGGAGCAGTCGGTCAGCACCTGAAAGTGCCCATACCATTTAGAAACATTTTTCAGGGAAATCATTACACTGTCCTTTTCTTCAGCCAGCTGACCAACAGCGACGCGCTTAAACTAATAACAAAATAGACCGCACCTGCGAACAGGATCATTTCGACCTGAGTACCATCGCGCTCGCCGATGGTAGAAGCGGTACGGAAGAAGTCTGCCAGGCTCAATACATACACCAGAGAGGTGTCCTGGAACAGCACGATGCCCTGGGTCAGCAGCAGCGGAACCATGGCGCGGAACGCCTGCGGCAGAATGATGAGCTTCATCGACTGCCAGTGGGTCATGCCTAACGCCAGCGCGGCACTCGATTGCCCGCGGGAGATGCTCTGGATCCCGGCACGGATAATCTCTGAATAGTACGCCGCCTCAAACATCGAGAAGGCCACCATCGCCGAGATCAAACGGATGTCATTTTTCGGCGACAGGCCGAGGACATCCTGCAGCAGGCCAGGCACAATGAGATAGAACCACAGCAGCACCATCACCAGCGGGATGGAGCGAAACACGTTAACGTAAGCCGTTGCAAACCAGGCGACAGGCTTAAAGCTCGACAGGCGCATTACCGCCAGCAGCGTACCCCAGATTATCCCGACCACGACCGCCGTCAGGGTGATCTTGAGGGTAATGATCAGGCCATCCATCAGATAGGGAAGGGAAGGAACAATGGAACTCCAGTCAAATTCGTACATTATTTGCCCCCCAGGTTGCCCGGCAGGCGAACTTTACGTTCGACAAGGTTCATTACCAACATAATCACCGCGTTAATCAGAACATACGCCAGGGTAATGGCGGTAAAGGATTCCCACGCATGGGCAGAGTAATCCAGCAGTTTGCCCGCCTGCGCCGCCATATCCACCAGACCGATGGTGGACGCGATGGCCGAGTTTTTCACCAGGTTCATCATTTCCGAGGTCATCGGCGGTACGATCACGCGATAGGCATTGGGCAGCAGAACGTAACGGTAGGCTTGCGGTAAGGTCAGGCCCATCGCCAGCGCAGCATTTTTCTGCCCGCGTGGCAGAGACTGAATCGCTGCACGCACCTGCTCACACACGCGGGCGGCAGTAAACAGACCCAGGCAGAGCATGGAGGAGACAAAGAACTGAACGTTAGGATCCAGCTCTGATTTGAACCACATGCCGAGATCTTCCGGCAGCAGTTCGGGAATAACCAAATACCAGGTAAAAAACTGCACGATTAACGGAACGTTACGGAACAGTTCGACGTAGCAGGTTCCCAGCGAGGAGAGAAAGCGATTCGGGACGGTACGCAAAATACCGAACAGCGAGCCGACAAGGAAAGCGATGATCCAGGCGGTGATCGACAGTGCGACCGTGACCTGAAAACCGCTCCACAGCCAGCCAAGATAGGTGGTGTTGCCGAACGGGGCTTGCTGCAGGAAAATGCCCCAGTTCCAGTCGATTGACATAATAAACTCCAGAAAAAAAAGGGTAGCAGCGCTACCCTCGAAGATTGGTGAGAAGCTTTAATCGTCGCGCTGAGTGGGGAACGACCCCTCAACGTTTAGTCTGTCCGCGCTTCCCGACAATCGAGAGGGCAGGAGATCCCGCCCCTTAGTGGTTCTAATTAGTTAAGTGCTTTGTCGTTCGGTTCTTTAAACAGGGCTTTCATGTCGTCAGACAGTTCAAAGTTCATGTTCAGATTTTTTGGTGGGATTGGGTTCTTGAACCACTTATCGAACCATTTCTCCGCGTCGCCGGAGGTCTGAACCTGAGCGATGGTGTCATCGACCAGTTTCTTAAATTCCGCATCGTCTTTGCGCATCATGCAGCCATACGCTTCTTTAGACTGCGCGGTACCGACGATTTCCCAGTTGTCCGGTTTCTTCGCTTTAGCGCGCTCACCGGCCAGCAATGCATCATCCATCATGAACGCAACGGCGCGACCGCTTTCCAGCGTACGGAAGGAGTCACCGTGGTCTTTGGCGCTGATGATGCGCATGTCCATTTTCTTCTCTTCGTTCAGCTTGTGCAGCAGCACTTCAGACGTGGTACCGGAGGTGACGACTACTGCTTTGCCTTTCAGGTCAGCGAAGTCTTTAATATCGCCGCCTTTTTTGGTCAGCAGACGGGTACCAACCACGAAAATGGTGTCGGAGAAGGCAGCCTGTTTCTGACGCTCAAGGTTGTTGGTGGTGGAGCCGCACTCAAAATCAAAGGTGCCGTTTTGCAGCAGCGGGATACGGTTTTGTGAAGTGATTGGGATCAGCTTCACTTGCAGATCCGGTTTGTTCAGCTTCTTCTTCACCGCGTCCACGATGGCGTTGGAGTAAGCCTGAGAGTAACCCACGACTTTTTGCGTGTTGTCGTAGTATGAGAATGGAACGGAGGATTCACGGTGGCCGACCACAATCACGCCGTTTTTAGCGATTTTTTCCAGGGTGCCGCCCGCTGCTGGTGCAGCATCTTCGGCGTGAACAACGCCTGCAGACAATCCCATCACCAGCATTGCTGTGGCCAGTTTACGTAATTGCATATCCAACTCCTTTTTTATCAGCGTCAGGGGCGCATTGATATTCGGTGTGATGTTGTTATAGCTCGCGCGATACGAGTGCAGTGTTATACATGTTTGTTAACATTTAGTTTGGCTTAATGTAAAGATTTTGCTGCGTTATTGTTTATTTTTGCGAAGCGCGCCGCACCATTCAGAGGCATAAATCTCCCGTTGCACCGTTTCGGTGCTACCGACGAACTATGCTGGTGCGACCCGGTTGCACGTTAAGCCAAATCGCGTTTGCGTGAATAAACAAAGCAATAGACGTGCCAGAGTTGTCGAATGGAGGGAATTGCCCGGTTGCGGCTGCGCCTTACCCGGCTTAAAAACGATAAGCCCGGCAAGCGTAGCGCCGCCGGGCAAAAAGGAAGGGGATTACTTACGATGCTGACGAAGGCTCATCAGCACTGCGCCAAAGCCGAACAGCGCGGTCAGGATCCACAGCGGCCAGTTGCCGGTGCGGGCATATGGCGTCAGCCCGGTAGCTGGCGTGACCTTGGCGGTCAGCACATCGCGGGTAAACTGCGGGAGCATGGCCTGAATTTCGCCCTGCGGACCAATCACGGCTGTGATGCCATTGTTGGTGCTGCGCAGCAGTGGGCGCGCCAGCTCCAGCGAGCGCATCCGCGCCATCTGGAAGTGCTGCCACGGACCAATCGACTTACCAAACCACGCATCGTTAGAGATCGTCAGCAGATAGTCGGTGTTCGGGCGGAAATTATCGCGCACCTGCTCACCCAGAATGATCTCGTAGCAAATGGCAGCGGTCAGTAAAAAGCCGTGGGCGCTGAGCTGAGGCTGGATGTACGGACCCCGGCTAAACGAGGACATCGGTAAATCGAAGAACGGCGCCAGCGGACGCAGAATTGACTCCAGCGGCACGAACTCACCAAACGGTACGAGGTGGTTTTTGTTGTAACGGTTAGCCGACTCGTAGCTGTACGGATTGTCTTTCCCCAACGTAATGATGGTGTTGTAGGTATCGTACCGGTTCTGCTTGTTCAGACGTGCATCCACGATCCCGGTGATCAGGGTGGTGTCACGGGCGCGCAGCAGATCGTCCATCATGGCGAGGAAACGCTGCTGGTTGATCTCCAGATCCGGGATCGCTGACTCCGGCCAGATAATTAACTGGGATTTGCCCATCTCTTTCTGCGTGGCATCCAGATAAATTTTCAGGGTGTTGACCAGTTGACCCTCATCCCATTTCAGCGACTGGGGAATATTACCCTGCACCATCGACACCTGGGTGGCGCGCTCAGGCTCAAGGGTAAACCACTGGATGTAGCGCAACGGAAAGGGCAGCGCAAAGAGGATCAGCCCCGCAACCAGCGGTCGCCAGTTACGCTGCACCAATGCCAGGACCAGCAGGCCGCTCACAACCATCAGCAGGAAGTTGATGGCCTCGACGCCCATTACCGGTGCCAGCCCTTTCAGCGGGCCGTCGATCTGGCTGTAGCCGAACTGCAGCCACGGGAAGCCGGTCAGCACCCAGCCGCGCAGGAATTCGCTAATTTGCCAGACCACCGGGGCGGCAATGGCCACCCGCAGCCAGCTGGTTTTCGGCCACAGGCGCGACAAAATACCGGCAAACAGACCGGTATAGAGCGAGAGATAGGCCGCCAGCAGCACGACGAGGAAGACATTCACCGGTCCCGGCATACCGCCAAACTGCGCAATACTGACGTAAACCCAGTTAATGCCGGAACCAAACAGGCCCAGCCCCCAGACATAACCAATGGCCGCGGCCTGTACGGGCCGGCGGTTCAGCGTCAGCCCCTGAAGCCCCATCAGAGAGAGGAGCGCGGCGGGCCAGAAGTCATAAGGGGAAAAAGCCAGCGTACCGCTGGCTCCGAGGATTAGCGCCAGCAGCAGACGTACGCGCTGGCGTTCAAACAGTGGGGCAAATGCCATTTAAATCAATCATCCAGTGTGGGTTGCGGAGCATCGTCCGGCATTCTTACATGAACCTGAATAATACGTCGACTGTCGGCCATCGCGACCTTGAACTGGTAACCATCTATTTCTACGGTCTCACCGCGCGCCGGAAGGTGACCAAATGCCTGCATCACCAGCCCGCCGATGGTATCCACCTCTTCATCGCTGAAGTGCGTGCCAAAGGTGTCATTGAAATCTTCGATCGGCGCCAGCGCACGTACGGTCCAGGTGTGGCGGCTCAACTGACGGAAGTCGATATCCTCTTCTTCGTCATACTCGTCTTCGATTTCGCCCACAATCAGTTCGAGAATATCTTCGATGGTGACCAGGCCCGAAACACCGCCAAATTCATCGATAACAATCGCCATGTGGTAGCGCTGAGAGCGAAACTCTTTCAGCATGCGGTCTACCCGCTTGCTTTCCGGGACAACGACCGCCGGGCGTAACACTTTTTCCATGCTGAAGGCTTCGGCATCGCTGCGCATAAACGGCAGCAGATCTTTCGCCATCAAAATCCCTTCGATGTGATCTTTATCCTCGCTGATGACCGGGAAACGCGAGTGGGCAGACTCGATTATGACGTCGAGGCACTCATCTAAGGTCTGGTTGCGTTTCAGGGTGATCATCTGCGAGCGGGGGATCATGATATCGCGAACACGCTGGTCGGCGATATCCATTACCCCTTCGAGCATCTCGCGCGTATCTTCATCGATAAGATCGTTCTGCCCGGAGTCACGGATCAGCTCAAGCAGTTCGTCACGGTTTTTGGGTTCACCGTGGAACAGCTGGCTTAGAATGAGGGAGAAAAATCCCTTTTTGCTGGTTGGTGTGTCGCTACTGTGTGAATTGTCGTCGCTCATGGCGTTTGTTAAGGGTTCTCATGTTGATATAAAACTGCCGTCGCGGACCAGTGTCTGACACGACGGCACATTATGTCAGTGCGGCGCAAAAGCACCGAACAGACTACTCTTTCTCGGCAATGTACGGATCCTCATAGCCCAGAGCAAGCATTATCTCTGTCTCGAGGGATTCCATTTCTTCCGCTTCTTCATCTTCAATATGGTCGTAGCCCAGCAGATGCAGGCTACCGTGCACCACCATGTGCGCCCAGTGCGCTTCGAGCGGCTTTTGCTGCTCCTGCGCCTCTTGCTCGACCACCTGCCGACAGATGATTAAATCACCCAGCAGCGGCAGTTCGATGCCCGGTGGTGCTTCAAACGGGAAGGAGAGCACGTTGGTCGGCTTATCTTTCCCGCGATAGGTCAGGTTCAGGTCGTGGCTTTCGGCTTCATCCACCAGGCGAATCGTGACCTCTGACTCTTCCTGAAACTGAGGGATGACGGCGTTCAACCACGCCTGGAACTGGCTCTCTTCCGGCAGGCCGGAATTATCTTCACAGGCCAGCTGTAAATCGAGGATCACCTGACTCATTTCTGCTCTTGCTCCTGGGCTTCGCGTTTACGTTCCGCGGCCTGTTCTGCTCTACGTTTTTGATCTGCTGCTTCCCATGCTTCATACGCCGTGACGATGCGGGCAACCACCGGGTGGCGCACCACGTCTTCACTGTGGAAGAAGTTAAAGCTGATTTCGTCCACTTCGGACAGGACTTCAATGGCGTGACGCAGACCTGATTTGGTGCTGCGCGGCAGGTCGACCTGGGTGATATCACCGGTGATCACCGCTTTGGAGTTAAAGCCAATACGGGTCAGGAACATCTTCATCTGCTCGATGGTGGTGTTCTGGCTCTCATCCAGGATGATGAACGCATCGTTCAGCGTACGACCGCGCATATAGGCCAGCGGAGCCACTTCGATGACGTTACGTTCAATCAGTTTTTCAACCTTCTCAAAGCCGAGCATCTCAAACAGCGCATCGTAAAGCGGGCGCAGGTAAGGATCGACTTTCTGGCTCAGGTCGCCAGGCAGGAAGCCCAGCTTCTCGCCTGCTTCAACGGCCGGACGGGTGAGCAGAATACGGCGGATCTCCTGGCGCTCCAGAGCATCCACGGCAGCGGCCACCGCAAGGTAGGTTTTACCGGTACCCGCCGGGCCAACGCCGAAGGTGATGTCATGATCGAGAATATTGGCGATGTACTGCGCCTGGTTTGGCGTGCGTGGCTTGATGACGCCACGTTTGGTCTGGATGTGGATAGCTTTGCCGAAATCCGGCACGCTCTCCGCACTCTGCTCCAGTACCCGCGATTCTTTGATCGCCAGATGGATCTGTTCCGGCTCAATATCCTGCGTTTCACCGCGCATCGGGGCGGTATCGACGTACAGGTTGCGGAGGATATCCGCAGCGGCATTGACGCAAATTGCGCGTCCGGTGAGTTTGAACTGGTTATCGCGACGATTAATCTCAATACCCAGACGTCGCTCCAGATGTTTGATGTTGTCATCAAACGGCCCGCACAGGCTCAGCAGGCGAGCGTTGTCTGCTGGCTCAAGGGTAATTTCACGTGTGTCTATATTCAAACCGGTCCTCTTAATGTCTCGGGTGTCAGAAGGCAGTGTTTCTGTCTTATGAAAGTATTCACGCCCCAGGATAAAGGCGCAAGCATTGCGAAGGATATGGGGGAAAGAACAGGGGAAAACAAGGCCTGCCAAAATAGCAGGCCAGAGGAATTATGGCTGATAAACGCCGACGCCCAGATCGCTTTCTTTACGGGTACGGGCAATCACCGATTCGGGTGACTCGGCGATACGCAGACCCATTTCGTCTTCGGTGCGGACCAGTTTTCCGCGCAGGGAGTTGGTCAGCACTTCAAGGATCTCGATATCAACGAACTTGCCCACCAGATCTGGCGTACCTTCGAAGTTCACGACGCGGTTGTTCTCCGTACGGCCTGACAACTGCATGATGCTCTTACGGGAGGTGCCTTCTACCAGCACGCGCTGCACGGTGCCGAGCATCCGACGACTCCAGGCATTAGCCTGCTGGTTGATGCGATCCTGGAGGATATAGAGACGCTGCTTTTTCACCTCGTCCGGCACGTCGTCAACCATATCGGCGGCAGGCGTACCCGGGCGGGCCGAGAAGATGAAGCTATAGCTCACGTCGAAGTTCACGTCGCCGATAACCTTCATCGTGCGTTCGAAGTCTTCGTCCGTTTCACCCGGGAAGCCGACAATGAAGTCCGAGCTAATCTGAATATCCGGGCGCGCTTCACGCAGCTTGCGGATAATCGCTTTATATTCCAGCGCAGTATGGGTACGACCCATCAGGTTCAGCACGCGGTCAGAGCCACACTGAATCGGCAAGTGCAGGAAGCTCACCAGCTCCGGCGTGTCGCGATAGACATCGATGATGTCATCAGTGAACTCAATCGGGTGGCTGGTGGTGAAGCGAATACGGTCGATGCCGTCGATGGCCGCCACCAGGCGCAGTAGTTCCGCAAAGGTGCCGGTGCTGCCGTCGTAGTTCTCGCCGCGCCAGGCGTTTACGTTCTGCCCGAGCAGGTTCACTTCACGCACACCCTGCGCCGCGAGCTGTGCAATTTCAAAGAGAATGTCGTCGCAAGGACGGCTGACTTCCTCACCACGCGTGTAAGGCACCACGCAGTAAGTACAGTATTTGTTGCAGCCTTCCATGATAGAGACGAAGGCGGTCGGGCCATCCGCACGCGGTTCCGGCAGACGGTCGAATTTTTCGATTTCCGGGAAGCTGACGTCGATGATCGCTTTGCGATTACCGCTCCCGCGCACAGAGTTGATCATCTCCGGCAGACGATGCAGGGTCTGTGGACCAAAAATAATATCGACATAGTGGGCACGCTGACGAATCAGCTTACCTTCCTGCGAAGCGACACAGCCGCCGACGCCGATGATCACGTCCGGCCTTTTTTGTTTGATCAGCTTCCAGCGACCTAACTGGTGAAAGACTTTTTCCTGCGCCTTCTCACGGATTGAGCAGGTGTTCAGCAGCAACACGTCTGCTTCTTCCGCCACGTCGGTGAGTTGATACCCATGGGTGGCATCCAGCAGATCGGCCATCTTTGATGAATCGTATTCGTTCATCTGACAGCCCCAGGTTTTAATATGGAGTTTTTTTGTCATCGACTTGCTCGTGCTCAGGATTGCAGGGCGCGTATTGTAATGCTTTGGTGCGGTTGTGACCAGTATGAAGGTTCCCGGACTCAAGGTGAAAAAATCCGGTAAACTTAAGGGATTCTCAAATAAGGACAAATGACCATGACTATCCAACAAACCGGGATCGCCATTGTCGGCGGCGGTATGGTCGGCGGGGCGCTGGCGCTGGCGCTGGCGCAACACGGGTTCGACGTAACGGTTATCGAACAGGCGCCGCCGCCTGCCTTTGACGATTCTGCACAACCGGATGTACGTATCTCTGCCATCAGCGCCGCCTCGGTTGATCTGCTCCGCGGGCTGGGGGTATGGGACGCGATCCTGGCGATGCGTGCGCACCCGTATCGCCGCCTGGAGACCTGGGAGTGGGAAAACGCCCATGTGATGTTTGACGCCGCGGAGCTCAAACTGCCTCTGTTGGGGTATATGGTTGAAAATACGGTGCTGCAGCAGGCGCTCTGGCAGGCGCTGGAGGCACATCCTCAGGTCACGCTGCGGGTTCCTGCGTCGGTGAAACATTTGCACCGCCACAACGAGCAGCACCTGATTGAACTGGATAGCGGTGAGCAACTGGCGGTAAAACTGCTGATTGGTGCCGACGGGGCGAATTCCCGGGTACGCGAGCTGGCGGGGATCGGTATTCACGCCTGGCAGTATCAGCAATCCTGTATGTTGATTACCGTTGCCTGTGAAAATGATCCGGGCGACAGCACCTGGCAACACTTCACCCCGCATGGCCCGCACGCCTTTTTACCGCTGTTCGACCGCTGGGCCTCACTGGTGTGGTACGACACGCCTGCGCGTATTCGGCAGTTGCAGGGAATGCCCATGGAACAGCTACAGCGGGAGATTGCCCGCGAGTTTCCGGCCCGCTTGGGCACAGTCACACCGGTTGCCGCAGGGGCATTTCCTCTGACTCGTCGCCATGCGCTGAACTATGCGCAGGAAGGCCTGGCACTGGTAGGCGATGCGGCGCACACCATTCATCCGCTGGCGGGGCAGGGGGTCAACCTTGGCTATCGCGATGTTGACGCGTTGATAGAGGTGTTATGCAGCGCCCGCAACCAGGGTGAGGCCTGGGCAAGCCATCAGGTGCTGAAGCGTTATCAGATGCGACGGATGGCGGACAACTTCATTATGCAGTCCGGGATGGATCTGTTTTATGCCGGATTCAGCAACGATATTGGGCCGCTACGCGTTCTGCGTAACGTGGGATTGATGGCGGCGCAGCGAGCAGGTGGGTTGAAACGCCAGGCACTCAAGTACGCTCTGGGTCTTTAATCTTTTTCCCTCTCCCGGCGGGAGAGGGCCAGAGTGAGGCATCGGACCGCATCAGATGACAAAAACAAAAAAGCCCGCAGAGCGGGCTTTTTTGTAACTAAGTGGCTGGGGTGCAGGGATTCGAACCCCGGAATGCTGGTATCAGAAACCAGAGCCTTACCGCTTGGCGACACCCCAATTGCGTTAAACAAAAAACATTTAACGACTTTTTTAAATTGGCTGGGGTACGAGGATTCGAACCTCGGAATGCTGGTATCAGAAACCAGAGCCTTACCGCTTGGCGATACCCCAACAATTTTTTCTAGTTTACCGAAATAATCGGTAAATGACTAATTTGGTGGCTACGACGGGATTCGAACCTGTGACCCCATCATTATGAGTGATGTGCTCTAACCAACTGAGCTACGTAGCCAAACTGCTTTCTTCGATGGCTGGGGTACCTGGATTCGAACCAGGGAATGCCGGTATCAAAAACCGGTGCCTTACCGCTTGGCGATACCCCAATAACCGCGGAGAACCGCAAATCGAAGAAATATGGCTGGGGTACCTGGATTCGAACCAGGGAATGCCGGTATCAAAAACCGGTGCCTTACCGCTTGGCGATACCCCATCCGTGCAACGCTTTCCTGGGAATGGTGCGGGAGGCGAGACTTGAACTCGCACACCTTGCGGCGCCAGAACCTAAATCTGGTGCGTCTACCAATTTCGCCACTCCCGCAAAAAAGATGGTGGCTACGACGGGATTCGAACCTGTGACCCCATCATTATGAGTGATGTGCTCTAACCAACTGAGCTACGTAGCCATCTTTTTTTCGCGTTACCTTATCGGCGTTGCGGGGCGCATTATGCGTATAGACCCTTGCAGCGTCAACACCTTTTTCAACGAAAATGTCTGGAATGTGACTGTTTGGTTAGGTTGCGAACAGCGTGGCCGAATATTCGGCAATTATTGGTTATTAATCGTTTTTGTCCAGCGAAACGCGAGGCAAAAAAAGAGGCCCCGAAGGACCTCATGGCGACGCTTGTTGCTTATTTATAAGCAGACTGGTGGACACCCACGGCACGACCTGACGGATCGTTCATGGTTTTGAACGCTTCATCCCACTCAATGGCTTTCGCAGAGGAGCAGGCGACGGATGGGCCACCCGGAACACACTCTGCTGCGCTTGGCAGCGGGAACAGCTCTTCAAAGATCTCACGGTACAGATAGGCTTCTTTCGAACCCGGTGTGTTGTACGGGAAGCGGAAGCTGGCTGTTTCCAGTTGTTGATCGGAAATCTGCTTCGCGGCCACCTCTTTCAGGGTGTCGATCCAGCTATAACCTACGCCGTCCGAAAACTGCTCTTTCTGACGCCAGGCCACGCTTGCCGGCAGGTAAGATTCAAAACATTCGCGCAGGATATGTTTTTCCATTTTACCGTTGCCGCACATCTTGTCCTGCGGGTTGATACGCATGGCAACGTCAAGGAACTTCTTATCCAGGAACGGCACGCGCGCTTCCACGCCCCAGGCAGACATCGCTTTGTTGGCACGGGCGCAGTCGAACATGTGCAGCGCCTGCAGCTTACGTACTGTCTCTTCGTGCAGCTCTTTGGCGTTTGGCGCTTTATGGAAGTACAGATAACCGCCAAACACTTCGTCAGACCCTTCACCTGACAGCACCATTTTGATGCCCATCGCTTTAATTTTACGCGACATCAGGTACATCGGCGTCGAGGCACGAATGGTGGTCACATCATAGGTTTCAATGTGATAGATAACGTCACGGATCGCATCCAGACCTTCCTGCACGGTGAAGTGAATTTCGTGGTGCACGGTGCCGAGGTGGTTAGCCACTTCCTGCGCGGCTTTCAGGTCCGGGGAGCCTTCCAGACCGACGGCGAAGGAGTGCAGCTGCGGCCACCAGGCTTCGGAGCGCTCCTGATCTTCCACGCGGCGGGCAGCGTATTTTTTGGTGATCGCCGAGATAACAGACGAGTCCAGACCGCCAGAGAGCAGCACGCCGTACGGCACGTCTGACATCAGGTGGCTTTTTACCGCCTCTTCCAGAGCCTGCGTCAGCTCAACTTTGTCGGTCACGTTGTCTTTAACGGCATCGTAATCGAACCAGTCGCGTTGATAGTAAGAGCGGATCTCGCCATCTTTGCTCCACAGGAAGCTCCCGGCCGGGAACTCTTTAATGGTGCGGCACACCGGCACCAGGGCTTTCATCTCGGATGCAACATAGAAGTTGCCGAATTCGTCGTGGCCCATATACAGCGGGATAATCCCGATATGGTCGCGACCAATCAGGTACGCATCTTTTTCACTGTCGTACAGGGCGAAGGCGAACATTCCCTGCAGCTCATCGAGGAATTCCGGGCCTTTTTCCTGATACAGCGCCAGAATCACTTCACAGTCAGAACCAGTCTGGAAGGCATAACGATCGCCGTATTCCGCACGCAGCGCCTGATGGTTGTAGATTTCACCGTTGACCGCCAGCGCATGGGTTTTTTTCTCGTTATATAACGGCTGGGCACCGGCATTGACGTCAACAATCGACAGACGCTCATGAGCCAGAATGGCTTTATCGCTGGCGTAAACACCGGACCAGTCCGGGCCGCGATGGCGCATCAGACGGGACAATTCCAGTGCTTTTTTACGCAGTTCGCCTGCGTCAGTTTTAATATCCAGTACGCCGAAAATTGAACACATAACCTTCTCCATTAACCCTGTTGCAGTGTGATGTTGCTTGCTTATGAAAATGCCGCAAAAGGGGAGGGGCGGCAAGCGTTTTGCCGGGTAAAAGATAAAAAGTGCAACGGTCATTGCCGAATGTTGAAAAAAGCGTATGTACTGGGTTTATTTATTGATGATTGTTCAATGAATGACGGTTTTAATTAAATGCGTCTTTGTTCTTGCCACGACAAAATGAAAAACCACGTCCGGGGACGTGGTTTCGGGTTACATAATATCGATTTCCGCGACCGAGGGATAAATCCAGCTCGGGCGGAAAGGCATCGAATCAATATCATCGAGGGTTGATACCCCCGACAGCACCAGGACGGTCTCCAGACCCGCCTGGAAGCCAGCCAGAATATCGGTGCGCAGGTTGTCGCCTACGATCACAGTATCTTCGGAGTGGGCCTGCATTTTGTTGAGGGCCGCGCGAATGATCCACGGGCTGGGCTTACCCACATAAAACGGCGTGCGGCCGGTCATTTTCTCAATACCGGCACAGAGCGCGCCACAGGCCGGATAAAAGCCGCGGCCGTGGGTATCCGGGTTGGTGGCAATGAAGCGAGCGCCGCTGGCAACAAAGAACGCCGCCTTGTGCATCATCTCCCAGTTATAGGAGCGCGTTTCACCGACGATCACAAAATCGGGATTCACATCGGTGATGGTAAAGCCTGCTTTGTATAGCTCATGGATCAGCGCACCTTCGCCCACCACATAGGCTTTTTTGCCTTCCTGACGCTTCAGGAAGTCGGCGGTAGCCATCGCCGAGGTGTAGAACACGCTGTCAGGTACATCGATTCCGGCAGTAGCAAAGCGGTTCGCCAGATCCTGCCCGGTCTGGGACGGGAAGTTGGTGAGCAGAACCAGCGGCATGCCTTGTTCCATGATGCGGTTAAGAAATTCGGCTGCGCCCGGCACGGCAACGTTGTCGTGCATCAGCACGCCGTCGATATCACAAATAACGTTCTTAATGGTCATGGACTTCCCGGCATCAAAAAAAAGAAGGCGACACTATAAAGCGCTGTCAGCTTTCCAGCAAACGCTGCAACAGGATACCGTTAAGCATGGCGCGTTTTACCAGCGCAAAGGCACCAATGGCGGAGCGATCGTTCAGCGCGGAGCGAACCACCGGCAGATTCTGGCGAAACGCCTTCAGCGCCTGCGTATTGATGCATCCTTCGATGGCAGGCAGCAGGACCTTTTCGGCTTCGGTAATTTCGCCCGCGATCACCACTTTTTGTGGGTTAAACAGGTTGATGGCGATGGCAATAGTTTTGCCAAGATGGCGGCCAACCTGTTCGATCACTTCGCTGGCCAGCGCGTCGCCCTTATTAGCGGCTTTGCAGATGGCATTAATTTTACAGTCATCCAGCGTGATACGGCTCTGATAACCCTGCTCAAGGAGATGACGCACGCGCTGCTCTATCGCGGCGTTGGCGGCCACCGTTTCCAGACAGCCAAAGTTGCCGCAGTGGCAGCGCTCGCCCAGCGGATCGACCTGGATATGGCCAATCTCCCCAACGTTGCCGTTTCGGCCAATAAAAATGCGTCCGTTGGAGATGATCCCGGCCCCCGTACCGCGGTGTACGCGCACCAGGATAGAGTCTTCACAGTCCTGACTCGCACCAAAGTAGTGCTCAGCCAGCGCCAGGCTGCGAATATCGTGACCGACAAAGCAGGTTACGGCGAAGCGTTTCTCCAGAGCATCAATCAGCCCCCAGTTTTCGACCTGAATGTGCGGCATATAGCGGATCACGCCGCTTTCAGGGTCGACAAGCCCGGGCAGGATCACGGAAATAGCGATCAGCTCGCGGATTTTGCGCTGGCAGGATTCGATGAACTCTTCAATGGCATTGAGCAGGGCATGCTCAAGCGTCTCTTGCGTACGTTCCGGCAGGGAGTAATGCTCTTCAGCAATCGCTTTGCTGCTCAGATCGTACAGCGTCAGGGTGGCGTCATGACGGCCAAGGCGTACGCCAATGGCGTGAAAATGGCGGGTTTCGGTGACAATGGAAATGGCGCGACGGCCTCCGGTAGAGGCCTGCTGATCCACTTCTTTAATTAACCCGCGCTCAATGAGCTGACGGGTAATTTTCGTCACGCTGGCGGGGGCAAGCTGGCTCTGTTCTGCAATCTGGATCCGCGAGATGGGTCCATGCTGGTCGATCAGTCGATACACCGCAGCACTGTTCAGCTGCTTTACCAGATCAACGTTACCAATTTGAGCTTGTCCGCCAGGTGTCATACGTTTACTTACTCTGTGACGACCTCGTTACCATTAACGATGGTCTTGATGATTTTATAATCGTGTGTGAATGCGGTGAGGTTAGCCACCATGCCCGGAGCAATGCTGCCCAGCTGTTTGTCCACGCCAATTGCGCGAGCCGGATAAAGGGTTGCCATACGCAGCACTTCATCCAGGGCAATACTGCAATGTTCCACCAGATTGCGCACGCCTTCAATCATGGTCAGCGCCGAACCGCTTAAGGTTCCGTTTTCATCCACACACAGTCCATTCCGGTAGTATATTGTTTTACCAGCAAAAATGAACTGTTCAATATTTGCCCCCGCAGGTGCGGTTGCATCCGTGACCAGACACAGCTTGTCGCCTTTCAGGCGTTTGGCGTTACGCACGTTGGCATAATCAACGTGTAACCCGTCAGCAATAATGCCGCAGTAAACGTCCGGCTCATCAAAGATCGCCCCGGCCAGACCTGGCTCACGTCCGGTAATATACGGCATGGCATTATAAAGATGGGTAGCGAAGGTGATACCGGCGCGGAAGCCCACTTTGGCCTCTTTCAGCGTGGCGTTGGAGTGCCCGGCAGAAACCACAATCCCCGCATCCGCCAGTTTGCGGATAACGTCCGGCTCGACCATCTCTGGTGCCAGGGTCACTTTGGTGATCACATCCGCGTTGGCGCACAGAAAATCGACCAGCTCGCCGTCAGGTTTACGCACGAAGTCCGGGTTATGGGTGCCTTTCTTGACGATATTCAGCCACGGTCCTTCAAGATGCAGGCCCAGGGCCTGATGCGGGTATTTCGCCAGGTATTCGCGCATCACGCGGATGCCCTGTTTCATCAGATCGTCGCTGGTGGTGATAAGCGTCGGCAGGTAGCTGGTGCAGCCCGATCTTTCGTTGGCGTGCTGCATGATCTCCAGCGTCTCAACCGTGACGGCTTCCGCAGTATCGTTGAACTGCACGCCGCCACAGCCGTTAAGCTGTACGTCGATAAAACCGGGGGAGATGACTGCCCCATTGAGCGAGCGTTGTTCTATTTCCGCTGGCAGTTCGGCCAGTGGGCAGACACGTTCAATCAGGCCATTTGCGATCACAATCGCATGGTCATCCAGAATTTCATGGCCGGTATAAATCCGACCGTGGGTTAAAGCGTACATAACGACCCCCGGTTTAAAAATAGCATCCCGCCTCTGCAAACAGAGGCGGCGTTACATTACAGACCTTTGATGTTTTCTGCTTCTAATTCGTTGAAATATTTCAACGTCTTCACTTTCAGTTCCATCGTGGACGGTTCATCACACACGACCACCGCTTTCGGGTGCAGCTGCAGGCAGCTGATGGTCCACATGTGGTTGACGTTGCCTTCAACGGCGGCCTGAAGCGCCTGTGCTTTCACGCTACCCAGCACCAGAATCATCACTTCTTCTGCATCCAGCAGCGTACCCACGCCAACGGTCAGAGCGTATTTTGGCACCTGGTTAACGTCGCCATCAAAGAAGCGGGAGTTTGCCACACGGGTGTCATGAGTCAGGGTTTTGATACGGGTACGGGACGCCAGAGAAGAGGCCGGTTCGTTAAACGCGATATGACCATCGTTGCCTACGCCACCCATGAACAGGTGGATTTTGCCATAAGCGCGGATTTTTTCTTCATAATGACGGCACTCAGCTTCGATATCAGGTGCATTTCCATCCAGCAGGTTTATATTTCCCGGCTGAATATCAACATGGTCAAAGAAGTTACGGTGCATAAAGCTATGGTAGCTTTCCGGGTGATCTTTTGGCAGGCCAACGTATTCATCCATGTTGAAGGTGACAACATGTTCGAAACTTACCTGGCCCGCTTTATGCATCTCAACCAAAGCTTTATAGGCGGTAAGAGGTGTGCCACCGGTTGGCAGGCCGAGCACGAAAGGACGATCGGCAGTCGGTTTAAACGCATTAATACGGTTTACGATATGGCGGGCAGCCCATTTACCGACTTGTTCTGCAGTTGCCAGGGGGATCAGTCTCATTATTCACCTCTGAAGTTTTCATAAAAGTTGGCGGATTGCATGTCCGGGTATGATTAAGACTAACCTGGTTCACACCGAGAGGGGGTAATCCGTCTTGATTTTTCGTATCATAAAATAAGTTTTGGCGGTTTGCCAGTGCAGGGGAGGATGATAAACAATATTTGGTGACAAAAATCACAAAAAGTACGCGTTTAATTTGCGATACGAATTAATTTTCCACACACTCAATCAGCCAGTGAATCATCAACTGTATGTATAAGTTAGTGACACAAAAAAAACACAGCTGAGAACACACCGTTAACGGGGTCTCATAGGGGGAACAAATTGAGCATTTTAGGTTACTTACAAAAGGTTGGCCGCGCCTTAATGGTGCCGGTCGCCACGCTGCCAGCGGCAGCAATACTGATGGGTGTCGGTTACTGGATTGACCCGGTGGGTTGGGGTGGAGACAACGCGTTAGCGGCGTTCTTCATTAAGTCCGGTTCTGCCATTATTGATAACATGTCCGTACTGTTTGCCATTGGTGTGGCTTATGGTATGTCCAAAGATAAAGACGGTGCTGCGGCACTGACCGGCTTCGTGGGCTTCCTTGTGTTGACCACGCTCTGCTCCCCGGCTGCGGTTTCCATGATTCAGAAGATCCCTGCGGACCAGGTTCCGGCAGCGTTCGGCAAGATCAGCAACCAGTTCGTGGGTATTATGGTGGGTATCATCTCCGCTGAACTGTACAACCGCTTCAGTAGCGTTGAGTTGCCAAAAGCACTCTCCTTCTTCAGCGGCCGTCGTCTGGTGCCGATCCTGACCTCCTTCGTCATGATCGTTATTGCTTTCATCCTGATGTACATCTGGCCGGTGATCTTCGACGGTCTGGTAAACTTCGGTGAGCATATCCAGAAGCTGGGTTCCGTTGGTGCGGGCGTCTATGCGTTCTTCAACCGTCTGCTGATCCCGGTTGGTCTGCACCACGCGCTGAACTCCGTGTTCTGGTTTGACGTTGCAGGTATTAACGATATCCCTAACTTCCTCGGCGGCGCACAGTCCATCGAAGCAGGTAAAGCGGTCGTTGGTATCACCGGTCGTTACCAGGCGGGCTTCTTCCCGATTATGATGTTCGGTCTGCCGGGTGCTGCGCTGGCTATCTACCACTGCGCGCGTCCAGAGAACAAAGCAAAAGTGCTGGGTATCATGATGGCGGGCGCCTTCGCGGCCTTCTTCACCGGTATCACCGAGCCGCTGGAATTCTCCTTCATGTTCGTTGCCCCGGTACTGTACGTGATCCACGCCGTGCTGACCGGTATCTCCGTATTCATCGCTGCATCCATGCAGTGGATTGCTGGCTTCGGCTTCAGTGCGGGTCTGGTGGATATGGTGCTGTCTTCCCGTAACCCGCTGGCGGTTCACTGGTATATGCTGATCCTGCAGGGTCTGGCGTTCTTCGTGATCTACTATGTGGTGTTCCGCTTCACCATCACCAAATTCAACCTGATGACTCCGGGTCGCGAGCTGGCGGTTGCCGGTAGCGAAGCGGATGGCCAGGATGTGAACGTGAGCGGCGCAGGGACTGAAGATGTTTCCGGTCTGGCGCGTCAGTACATCGCGGCAGTCGGCGGTTCAGACAACCTGACCGGTATTGATGCCTGCATCACCCGTCTGCGTCTGAACGTGAAAGATTCTTCCCTGGTTAACGAAGCGCTGGCGAAACGCCTGGGTGCTTCTGGCGTCATCCGCCTGAACAAAACCAGCGTGCAGATCATCGTCGGCTTTGTGGCTGAGAAGATCGCTAACGCAATGAAAACTACCGGCCCGGTTGCCGCTGCTGAAACTGCACCTGCAGCCGCTGCCGCACCTGCTGCTGTTAAGCCACAGGCTGTTGCCAATGCCACCACCACCATCGCGGCGCTGGTTTCACCAGTGACCGGTGAAGTGGTTGCCCTGGAACAGGTGCCTGATGAAGCCTTCGCCAGCAAAGCTGTCGGTGATGGCGTGGCGGTGAAACCAACGGATAAAACCGTCGTTTCTCCGGCAGCGGGCACCATCGTTAAAATCTTCAATACTAACCACGCGTTCTGTCTGGAAACGGAGAAAGGTGCGGAGATCGTTGTCCACATGGGTATCGATACCGTCGCGCTGGGAGGACAGGGCTTCAAACGCCTGGTTGAAGAGGGCGCAGAAGTGGTGGCAGGTCAGCCGATTCTGGAAATGGATCTTGCGTACCTGAACGCCAATGCGCGCTCCATGATCAGCCCGGTTGTCTGCAGCAACATCGACGACTTCAGCGGCCTGGTGATTAAGGCGCAGGGTCAGGTTGTTGCTGGTCAGACGCCACTGTATGAAATTAAAGGCAAATAAGTGCTCCTGAGTTAGCGTTAATGCCTGAGCGGCGGGGATATCCCCGCCGCTTTTTTTTGCAGCAATCGCCCCGATTATTCTCTCCAGAGACCTTTTTCGTGTAACTAAAGGTTGTCACTACGCCCGGCTTATAAGATCATATGCCGTTATACGTCGTTTACGCTTTGAGGAATCCACGATGAGTGAGGCTGAAGCCCGCCCAAGCAACTTTATTCGTCAGATCATCGATGAAGATCTGGCCACTGGTAAGCACACCACAGTTCATACCCGTTTTCCGCCGGAGCCGAACGGCTACCTGCACATTGGTCACGCGAAATCTATCTGCCTGAACTTCGGCATCGCGCAGGACTACCAGGGTCAATGCAACCTGCGTTTCGATGACACCAACCCGGTGAAAGAAGATATCGAATACGTAGAGTCCATTAAGAACGACGTGCAATGGTTGGGCTTCAACTGGTCTGGCGACATCTGCTACTCCTCTGACTATTTTGACCAGCTGTATGCCTACGCCGTTGAGCTGATCAACAAAGGCCTGGCCTACGTTGATGAGCTTTCTGCGGACGAAATCCGCGAATACCGCGGCTCGCTGACCGCGCCGGGTAAAAACAGCCCGTATCGCGATCGCAGCGTGGAAGAGAACCTGGCGCTATTTGAAAAAATGCGTGCCGGTGGCTTCGAAGAGGGCAAAGCCTGTCTGCGCGCCAAAATCGATATGGCTTCGCCGTTTATCGTGATGCGCGATCCGGTGCTATACCGCATTAAGTTTGCCGATCACCATCAGACCGGCAGCAAGTGGTGCATCTACCCGATGTACGACTTTACCCACTGCATCAGCGATGCGCTGGAAGGCATTACTCACTCCCTGTGTACGCTGGAGTTCCAGGACAACCGTCGTCTGTACGACTGGGTGCTGGATAACATCTCTATTCCGGTGCATCCGCGTCAGTACGAGTTCTCTCGTCTGAATCTGGAATACACCGTGATGTCCAAGCGCAAGCTGAACCTGCTGGTGACCGACAAGCACGTTGAAGGCTGGGATGACCCGCGTATGCCGACCATCTCTGGTCTGCGTCGCCGTGGCTATACCGCTGCCTCTATCCGTGAGTTCTGCAAACGCATCGGTGTAACCAAGCAGGACAACACCATCGAGATGGCATCGCTGGAATCCTGTATCCGCGAAGATCTGAATGACAATGCGCCGCGCGCCATGGCTGTTATCGATCCGGTAAAACTGGTTATCGAAAACTATCCGCTGGGCGAAAGCGAGCTGGTGACCATGCCGAATCATCCTAGCAAGCCGGAGATGGGCAGCCGTGACGTGCCGTTCAGCGCAGAAATCTGGATCGATCGCGCCGACTTCCGTGAAGAAGCCAACAAGCAGTACAAACGTCTGGTGATGGGCAAAGAAGTGCGTCTGCGTAATGCCTACGTGATCAAAGCCGAGCGTGTCGAGAAAGATGCAGAAGGCAACATCACGACCATCTTCTGCACCTACGATGCCGAGACCCTGAGCAAAGACCCGGTCGACGGTCGCAAAGTGAAGGGTGTTATCCACTGGGTGAGCGCGGCTCATGCGCTGCCGGTTGAAATCCGTCTGTACGATCGTCTGTTCAGCGTGCCAAACCCGGGTTCCGCAGAGGACTTCCTGCAGGTGATTAACCAGGATTCACTGGTGATCAAGCAGGGCTTTGCTGAGCCATCCCTGAAAGATGCCGTTGCCGGTCACGCTTATCAGTTCGAGCGCGAAGGCTATTTCTGCCTCGACAGCCGCTATGCTACCGCCGACAAACTGGTATTTAACCGTACCGTTGGTCTGCGTGATACCTGGGCGAAAGCGGGCGAATAACCTCTTTCTCCTCTTAAAAACGCCGCGTACTGCGGCGTTTTTTTTACCTGTCGATCGTAGCCTGGCCATTTAAATCTTCGCGTTGCGAATTAATCCTGTTTCTTAAAACGGTTCGCTTTCTCTTCCTTCACGCAAATTAACCGTTATTACTACCGGATGGGATAATTAAATTTAATTTAATAAAAATAAATGACTCATTCTTAATATTATTTTAAGCAAAAATTCTCCCTCATTTCTTTTGTTACAAACAGCAACCAAATATGTGCGCTTTGTCATAATCCTGACTTTTGATCGCTGAAAAGCGTTGATAATTCGCGTCGCGAAAAATAGTCTAAGGGCAGGAGATGTAAGTGGCTATTGCCGGTTACCTCCACTTTTTACTTTTTTGTTTTTCGCCGTTTAAGGCGCTTTTAATACGTCAAAGAGGATTAATTATGCGTGCGTTTAGTGGCAAACGTAGTGCGCTTGCGCTGGCTATCGCCGGTGTTACAGCAATGTCAGGCTTGATGGTTTCTCCAAAAGCTCAGGCCGAAGGTTTTATTGATGATTCAACCCTCACGGGCGGTGTCTATTACTGGCAGCGTGAACGTGACCGTAAAGATGTTGAGTCAGATAAATATAAAACTAACCTGGCTCATTCCACCTGGAACGCCAACCTTGATTTCCAGTCCGGCTATGCCGCCGATATGTTTGGTCTTGATCTGGCAGCCTTTACTGCCATCGAAATGGCCGAAAATGGCGACAGCGGCCACCCGAACGAAATTGCCTTCTCCTCCAGCAACAAAGCCTATAAAGAGGACTGGTCCGGTGATAAGAGCGGGATCAGCCTGTACAAAGCGGCTGCAAAATTTAAATACGGCCCGGTCTGGGCGCGCGGTGGCTGGCTGCAGCCAACCGGTCAAACTTTGTTAGCACCGCACTGGAGCTTTATGCCGGGTACCTATCAGGGGGCCGAAGCCGGGGCAAAATTTGACTACGGCGATAGCGGTGAGTTGAGTTTCTCTTACATGTGGACCAACGAGTATAAAGCGCCGTGGCATCTCGAGATGGACAAGTTTTATCAGAATGACCGCAAAACCCGCGTCGATTATCTCCACTCCTTTGGTGCGAAGTACGATTTCAAAAATGACCTGATTCTGGAAGCCGCTTTTGGCCAGGCTGAAGGTTTTATCGATCAGTACTTTGCTAAAGCCAGCTACAAGCTCGATATCGTGGGCGGCCCGCTGTCTACCACCTATCAGTTCTACGGCACGCGTGATAAAGCCGACAGCGGCACCGTGAATGATATTTATGACGGTACGGCATGGCTGCAGGCGCTCACCCTGGGCTACAAAGTTGGCCAGGTGGATTTACGTCTGGAAGGGACTTACGTCAAGGCCGAAGGGCAGCAGGGGTATTTCCTGCAACGTATGACCCCAACTTACGCCTCCTCCAACGGTCGTCTGGACGTATGGTGGGATAACCGCTCTGACTTTAACGCCAACGGTGAAAAAGCGGTCTTCTTTGGCGCCATGTATGACCTGAGCAACTGGAACCTGGCGGGTTGGAGCGTTGGTGCGTCTTATGTCTACGCCTGGGATGCGAAACCGGCAGACTGGTTAATCAACAGCGCCGGTCAGCGTGAGGATATCGCCTCTAACAAGATCAAAGAATCGGCCTATAGCCTGGATGCGAGCTACACCCTGCAGGACGGCCGCGCGAAAGGAACCATGTTCAAACTGCACTTCACGCAGTATGACAACCACTCCGATATCCCAAGCTACGGCGGCGGCTACGGCAATATCTTCCAGGATGAGCGTGACGTGAAGTTTATGGTTATCGCCCCGTTCACCATCTTCTGATGACAATCCGGGCGGGGACGATCCCCGCCTGACAGGAGAGCGTTATGCTGAAAAAAATCGTACTGGTTGCGGTGCTGGCATCAGGACTGGCCGCCTGCGCGCAGCCCCAGACCCAGAAAGAAGATACCCGGCTGAAAGAGGCCTACAGCGCCTGCATCAATACCGCTGAAGGTTCGCCAGAGAAGATCGAAGCCTGCCAAAGCGTGCTCGACGTGCTGCGTAAGGAGAAGGCGCACGAACAGTTTGCAACTCAGGAGACCGTCAGGGTGGCGGATTATCAGGCCTGTATTCAGGCGCGGAAAACGGGTAACAATCAGGAAGTCACTAAAAACTGCGATAAGATTTGGCAGGAGATCCGCACTAACAACGCGAAGTAATCTGCTGTTTGCCACGCCCGGTGGCGCTACGTTTACACAGCCTGAAGAGGGAAATCCCCTCAGGTCCGGTAAGCGCAGCGCCACCGGGCTTTTTGCATGATGACAGGCAAAAAAAAAGCCAACCGTCAGGTTGGCTCAGAGTTGATGCAAAGATTACTTGGTGTCGTGCGCGTGGTCATCTTCGCGGCAGTCGCCTTCGGCACAGTGGCCATACAAGTACAGACTGTGGTTGGTCAGACGAATGCCATGACGTGCGGCAATTTCGCGCTGGCGTAATTCGATGGAATCATCGCTGAATTCGATCACTTTGCCGCAGTCGAGGCAAATCAGGTGATCGTGGTGATGCTGCTGCGTCAGTTCAAACACGGATTTACCGCCTTCGAAATTATGACGCGTAACGATGCCTGCATCGTCGAACTGGTTCAGTACACGGTAAACGGTAGCCAGACCAATCTCTTCGCCCATGTCGATCAGACGCTTGTATAAGTCTTCCGCACTGACATGATGGTTATCCGGACCCTGAAGCACTTCCAGGATTTTTAACCGTGGAAGCGTGACTTTCAGTCCGGCCTTCTTTAATGCGGTGTTGTTGTCAGTCATGCGGAATCTGTCCTGTTGCTAAACGATTCACTTCTAAAGAAGAAGTGACAGAAAATGCACCTGGGATAATGCGTCTCATTATAGAACTGCCATGACCTAATGAAAACTGCAAGTCTCAAGTAAAGTATGCTTATAAAAACGTGGTACCGCCAACAAAGTTGTTACAAGGTTCCGCGTTTACTCCTGGATCATTGTACAGGTATGGCAGCAAAAGTTAAAAATTTGTAGCAATTATTTTGATTGGTTTTGCCTATTGATGCGGCGTAACTGTAATGTTGCGCCGCGATATCATCAGGCATTCAGAATGGCGTCGAGATGCAACTCTTCGCGAATTTGTTTAACCCATTTGTCCACGCGCTCAGCGGTCAGTTCCGGCTGGCGATCTTCATCGATGGCGAGACCAACAAAGTTGTTGTCATCGGCGAGGCCTTTAGAGGCTTCGAAGTGGTAACCGGCAGTTGGCCAGTGACCAACAATCACTGCGCCGCGTGGCTCAATGATGTCGCGGATCGTGCCGAGGGCATCGCAGAAGTACTCTGCGTAGTCTTCCTGATCGCCACAGCCGAACAGGGCGACCAGTTTGCCGTTGAAGTCGATCTCTTCCAGAGACGGGAAGAAATCGTCCCAGTCACACTGCGCTTCACCGTAATACCAGGTCGGGATGCCCAGCAGCAGAATATCGTAACCTTCGATATCTTCTTTGCTGCTTTTCGCAATGTCATGCACATCGGCAACGTCTTTACCTAACTGTTTTTGAATGTTTTTTGCGATATTTTCGGTGTTACCCGTGTCGCTGCCGAAAAAAATGCCGATGATTGCCATGAGTAAAATAACCTCTTGATACTTAATGGTATGGTGGCGCAATTTAGCCACGGATAAGGGCAATCATAGCAGAACAGAGAAGCCTGCGGAAACTGCTATCACGCAGGACTGCACTCTGTGCTACATGAAAACAACAAGAAGGGGAGTTTTCTGACTTACGCTTTGCCGTGCCATTTCTCGAGCTGAGAAATCAGCATCTCTTCGATAAGCTCACTGCGGCTGATCTCACGGGCGTTCGCCAGCTCATTCAGCGCATCGACGGCTTCAGCATTCAGTTTCAGCTCGACGCGTTTGAGCCCACGACTTTTATCGCGTTTAAGCTGATTGCGCTTATTGATGCGCAGCTGTTCATCACGCGAAAGCGGATTGGTTTTAGGTCGTCCCGGGCGACGCTCATTCGCGAACAGATCTAATGTCGTGCGGTCCGTGTGTTCTTTGGCCATGATTTTGAGACTTCGGGGGAAACAAGACACCCTGCTAATGCCCGGGCGATAAGCGCGCCATCATACATCACCGAAAACGGCACGCCAACGACTGGAGGCCCGCAGGCGACCAGTCGCTCTCTTTTTAATCAATTTTCGATGTCAGCGAGGTAACGGCGGATAGCGCGCAGCACGGCGTCCGGTTTTTCGGCATGAACCCAGTGTCCGGCCCCGGCAATCACATGCGCACGGGCCTGAGGAAATTGCGCCAGCAGCGCGTCACGGTACGCCTCGGTCACATAGGGTGAACTGCCGCCGGTAATAAACAGAGTAGGGTGCGGCCAGGCGGGCACCGACTGCCAGCCAACGATCTGGTCATATTGGTCCCACAGCGCCGGCACGTTGAAGCGCCACTCGCCGTCAACAAAGGATTTCAGCAGGAACTGCACCACGCCCTCTTCGTCCAGATGTTCACGCATCAGCGCTGCGGCCTGCTGGCGGGTACTGACGCCTGCGTCGGTCACGGCATTGATGGCGGCGAAGATCTCATCGTGGCGACGCACGTCGTAATCCACAGGCGCGACGTCGATCACCACCAGCCCGGCAATCCGCTCCGGCGCTAACGCCGTCAGCGCCATCACCGCTTTGCCGCCCATCGAGTGGCCAATCAGGATCGCCTTTTCGATATGGTGTTCATCCAGCGTATCCAGCAGATCCTGGGCCATATCGGCATAGGTCATCTGCGCCGAGCGCGGCGACAGACCGTGGTTGCGCATATCCACCTGGAGCAGCGCGTGGTCGGTCACCAGATCCCGCGCCAGCACGCCAAGGTTATCAAGGCTGCCAAACAGGCCATGCACCAGGACGATGGGAGAATTATTGTGCGGCGATTGTGCAGATTGCGCTCGGGTATTCAATTTCATGGCAAAGTTCTTTTTTTACGTATGTCAGGTTAGGGTATCATGTTGACCATTCTGCCGCCCGGCTGCAAGGAAACAGTTAATTCTGACTTTTGCCGCCATTCTGGCTTGACGCTATCCGCTGTTGGGTTTTGACCTTATACTCCCAACGACTTGTATTCAGATAAGATATCGCACTGGATTAAGATGAAAACAATCGAAGTTGATGACGAGCTTTATCAGTATATCGCCAGCCAGACGCGGCATATCGGTGAGAGCGCGTCCGACATTTTACGGCGCATGCTGAAAATCGCCGCCGCCTCGCAGTCTGCCGCTCCGGCCATCAAAGAAACGCGCCAGCCCGCGGCTGTCGTGCAGGAGAAGCCGCTGTCACCGGTTAAAGACAAAGTGCGTGCGATGCGCGAATTGCTGCTTTCTGACGAATACGCTGAGCAGAAGAAAGCAGTTAACCGCTTTATGCTGGTGCTGACTACACTCTATTCACTGGATAACAACGCATTTGCCGACGCGACAGAGTCACTTCACGGTCGTACCCGCGTCTATTTCGCGGCGGATGAGCAAACGCTGTTACAGAATGGCAATCAAACTAAGCCCAAGCACCTGCCCGGTACGCCGTACTGGGTGATCACCAATACCAATACCGGACGCAAGCGCAGCATGATCGAACACATCATGCAATCCATGCAGTTTCCGGCGGAATTGACTGATAAGGTTTGCGGCACTATCTAACCCTTGCATCAGAAGGACCAGGCAATGGCAAATCATGAGCGTGCGGGTCAACCTGCACAACAGAGCGATTTGATTAACGTCGCCCAACTTACCGCGCAGTACTACGTGCTGAAGCCGGAAGTGGGTAACGCAGAACATGCAGTGAAGTTTGGTACATCCGGGCACCGCGGCAGTGCGGTACGCCACAGCTTTAACGAGCCACATATTCTGGCCATTGCTCAGGCTATCGCCGAAGAGCGCGCCAAAAACGGTATCACCGGTCCGTGCTACGTGGGTAAAGATACTCACGCCCTGTCAGAGCCTGCATTTATTTCCGTACTGGAAGTGCTGGCGGCCAACGGCGTGGACGTCGTGATTCAGGAAAACAACGGCTATACGCCGACCCCTGCGGTCTCTAACGCAATTCTGGTGCACAACCAGAAAGGCGGCGCACAGGCCGATGGTATTGTGATCACGCCATCCCACAACCCGCCGGAAGATGGCGGCATCAAATACAACCCACCGAATGGTGGCCCGGCTGACACCAACGTCACCAAAGTGGTGGAAGATCGTGCCAACGCCCTGCTGGCCGCCGGTCTGAACGGCGTGAAGCGCATTTCCCTGGACGAGGCGATGGCCTCCGGCCACGTGAAAGAGCAGGATCTGGTGCAGCCGTTCATTGAAGGGCTGGCGGATATCGTCGATATGGCGGCGATCCAGAAAGCCGGTCTGAAGCTGGGCGTTGATCCGCTCGGTGGTTCCGGTATCGAATACTGGAAACGTATTGCAGAGCACTACAAGCTGGATCTGACCATCGTTAACGACCATGTCGATCAGACCTTCCGCTTTATGCACCTGGATAAAGACGGTGCAATCCGCATGGACTGCTCCTCCGAGTGCGCGATGGCTGGCCTGCTGGCGCTGCGCGACAAGTTTGACCTTGCCTTCGCAAATGACCCGGATTATGACCGTCACGGCATCGTCACCCCGGCAGGGCTGATGAACCCGAACCACTATCTGGCGGTTGCAATCAACTACCTGTTCCAGCACCGTCCGCAGTGGGGCAAAGAGGTTGCAGTAGGTAAAACGCTGGTCTCCTCCGCCATGATCGACCGTGTGGTCAACGACCTGGGCCGCAAGCTGGTGGAAGTGCCGGTTGGCTTTAAATGGTTTGTTGATGGTCTGTTCGATGGCAGCTTCGGCTTTGGCGGCGAAGAGAGCGCGGGGGCGTCCTTCCTGCGCTTCAACGGTACGCCGTGGTCTACCGATAAAGATGGCATCATCATGTGCCTGCTGGCGGCGGAAATCACTGCCGTTACCGGTAAGAATCCGCAGGAGCACTACAACGAGCTGGCAGCCCGTTTTGGTGCCCCGAGCTACAACCGTCTGCAGGCGTCTGCCACTTCCGCACAGAAAGCGGCGCTGTCTAAGCTGTCACCAGAAATGGTCAGCGCCAGCACCCTGGCAGGTGATCCGATCACGGCCCGTCTGACGGCAGCACCAGGTAATGGCGCGTCGATTGGCGGCCTGAAGGTGATGACCGAGAACGGCTGGTTCGCTGCGCGTCCATCCGGTACGGAAGATGCGTACAAAATCTACTGTGAAAGCTTCCTCGGCGACGAGCACCGTCAGCTGATTGAGAAAGAAGCGGTTGAGATTGTGAGTGAAGTATTGAAGAACGCGTAAGTGCGGTTTGTGTGCCGGGCGGCAAGGCGATTGCCCGGCCTGGAACCTCTAAAAACGGCAACCTCAGGGTTGCCGTTTTGCTTTCTCTCAAAGCATAAACCGATAGCCAATGCCGGTTTCGGTTAACAGGTGGCGCGGGCGCGCGGGATCCACTTCGAGCTTCTGCCGAAGGTGGCCCATATAGATGCGCAGATAGTGACTATGCTCCACCGCATTCGGCCCCCAGACCTGGCTTAACAGCTGGCGCTGGGTGAGCACTTTGCCATGATTGTTGAGCAGGACCGCCAGCAGGCGGAACTCGATAGGGGTCAGATGGATTTCTGCCTCTCCCCGCTGAATGCGTCGTGACGCCAGATCGACGCGAATATCAGAGAAGGTGTACACCGGGTCGACAGGAGAGGTGGTTGCGTGGCGGCGCAGGGCAACGCGCAGCCGCGCCTGCAGTTCGCCAATGCCAAACGGCTTGCTGAGATAGTCGTCGGCACCGGCATCGAGCGCGGCGATTTTGTCGGTCTCTTCCAGACGCGCCGAGAGCACAATGATGGGCATCTGGCTCCACTGGCGCACTTCCCGGATAAAGTCGAGGCCGTCGCCGTCGGGCAGGCCCAGATCGAGGATCACCAGATCCGGTTTGCGGGTCGCGGCTTCAATCAGGCCCCGCTGTAACGTCCCGGCATCGTGTACGCGCAGCCCTTCACCTTCCAGCGCGGCGCGCAGAAAACGGCTGATAGCGAGTTCATCTTCAACAATCAGGACGTTAATCACAAATCCTCTGGCAATTCATTCAGTTCGGGTGGCGTATCGCGCGGCAGTGTAACACAGAATCTGGCCCCCCCTTCAGGGCGGTTATGGGCCGTGATGGTGCCGCCGTGTACCTCAACAATCGCCTGGCAGATGGCCAGCCCCAGCCCGACGCCGGGAATGGCCGACTCTTTATTACCCCGGGCGAACTTATCAAAGATAGCCTGTTCCTGACCCGCCGGGATGCCGGGGCCAGTATCCCACACTTCCAGTTGGAGCTGTTCCGGGGTGACGCTGGCATGGATGCCGATCTGCGCTTTGCGGCCCGCGTATTTGCCAGCGTTCTCCAGCAGGTTAATCAGCACCCGCTCGAACAGAGGACCATCCACGTGGATTAACGCCAGCGGATCGGGCATATCGAGCGCGATATGCCGCCCACCCAGTCCCGGCTCCAGCGTTTTTAAGGCACTGCCGATCACCTCTTCCAGCGTCAGCCACTCTTTTTTCAGGTTAAAACCGCCGGACTGGATCCGCGCCATGTCCAGCAGGTTATTCACCAGCCGGGTGGTATTCAGCACGTGCTGGCGGATCTCACTGGCCTGCGGGGCATGGCGGGAGCCTTCTGCCGCCAGGTCGAGGGTCAAAATTTCCGACTGGCCGAACAGCACCGTCAGCGGCGTGCGCAGGTCATGGGAGAGTGCCGCCAGCAGCGAATTGCGAATGCTCTCCCGCTCACTGGCTAACCGCGCCTGCTCTTCGCTGGCGGTCAGGGCCAGCCGCTCAAGGGCATTGGCGACCAGCAGGGTAAAGGTCTCCAGCAGGCGCTGCTGCTCGGGGATCATCAGCTGGCGCAGGTTAGACGGCTCAACGATAGCCACCCCCTGATGCTGGAGCGGCAGGATAAGGTAGGGCACGCCGGGCAGGGTGTCGGTGCCTGCCCCGGCGGGCTGGCCCTTGTCAAAGCTCCAGCGGGCAATGGCCTCATCCCAGGGCGTCATTCCCGAGACCGGGGTCAATGGGCGCAGCGCGCCCTCGCGATCCGGGCTCAGGATCAGGCTGCGGGCGTGAAAGGTCGAGTGAATAAACTGCTGGCTGGTGTGGGCGATATCCTGCGGCGTGCGGCCCACCGCCAGCGCCTTCGACATCTCATACAGATGGCGGGTGCGCTGCTCACGGTAGCGGGCGATCCGCGCCTGATAGCGCACCCCCGCCGTCAGGTTACCGATCAGCAAGCCCACCGCCAGCATCACGGCGAAGGTCAGTACGTACTGCACATCCGACACCGCCAGGGTACCGCGTGGGGCGATGAAAAAGAGATCGAAGCTGACCACATTGATTACCGTCGCCAGGACCGAGGGCCAGCGGCCATAAAACAGCGCCACGATCACTACCCCAAGCAGGTAGATCATCACCAGATTGGCGGCATCAAAGTCGGGTAGCCACTGGTTGGCAATAAAGGTGATCAGGGCGCACAGTAACACCGCCACCAGACAACCGCGCAGCTGGATGCGCCATTTTTCGGTGAACGCCCGGTTATCGGGCGTCTTTGCGGGCAGGGCGGCGGGCTTGTCGTCAAGGGCGACGATCAACAGGTCGAGGTCGGGCGCACGCTGCGCCAGCCTGTCTGCAAAAGTGTCCCGGTTAAACCACCGACGATGAGAACGCCTGCCGATGACAATCTTGCCCAGGTTATGCTCCCGGGCGTAGCGCAGGATGGCTTTATCTTCCGCCTGTTCGGCCAGGGTGGCGGTTTCGGCCCCCAGCTCCTGCGCCAGACGCAGGGCGCTGAGAATGGCGCGGCGCTGGTTCTCCGGCAGACGGTGCAGCTGCGGCGTCTCGACGTAGACAGCGTGCCAGACGCTGCCAAACTTCGCCGCCAGACGCGCGGCGGTGCGCACCAGTTTCTCGTTACCGCTGCCGTGGCCGATGCAGAGCAGGATGGCGTCGCGGGTATGCCACACCTTCTCCTCGCCCTGACGGTCGCGCCAGGCCCGCATCTGATCGTCCACCCGGTCGGCGGTACGGCGCAGGGCCAGCTCGCGCAGGGCGATCAAATTGCCTTTACGGAAGAAGTGCTCGATCGCCCGCTCGGCCTGCCCGGCGATGTAAACCTTGCCTTCGTGCAGGCGCTGGCGCAGATCGTCCGGGGGCAGATCCACCAGCACCACTTCATCTGCCGCGTCGAAGAAGGGATCCGGGACCGTCTCCCGTACCTGGATGCCGGTGACGCCGCTCACCACGTCGTTAAGGCTTTCCAGATGCTGCACGTTGACGGTGGTAAAGACATCAATGCCCGCTTCCAGCAGCTCTTCAACGTCCTGCCAGCGTTTGGGGTGACGCGAGCCGGGGGCGTTGCTATGCGCCAGCTCGTCCATGAGGATCAATGCCGGACGGCGGGCGAGGGCGGCGTCCAGATCAAATTCCGTCACCAGACGTCCACGATGATGAATACGCCGGGAAGGCTGAGTCGCCAGCCCAGCCAGCAGGGCGGCGGTCTCCTGGCGACCGTGGGTCTCCGCCACGCCGATCAAAATATCAAGCCCCTGCGCGCGCAGACGCTGCGCTTCACTGAGCATGGCGAAGGTCTTGCCGACCCCCGCGCAGGCGCCGAAAAAGATTTTCAGCTTGCCGCGATGGGGGGTGGCAGCCTGCTCCAGCAGTTTGTCCGGGTCCGGGCGCTGAGGCTCGTCGATCATTTAGTTTTTCCTTAGTGCGTCCAGCGCCAGATTCAATTCAACAATGTTGACCACCGTGCCGCCCATCGCGCTGAACAGCGGTTTTTGCGTATGTTCGGCCACCAGCTGGCTGAGCTGCGCAGGCGTGAGCTGACGCGCCTGTGCCACGCGGGGGATCTGCCAGGCGACGGCCTGCGGCGTCAGACTGTAGTCCAGCCCGCTACCGGAGGCGGTCACCAGCTCCACCGGCACCGCCTGGCTGGCCTGCGGGTTGGCGACGCGTAATGCCGCTATGCGGGCGCGAACGGCATTATCCAGTTCAGGATTGCTGCCTGCCAGGTTACTGCCGCCTGAGGCCAGCGGATTATACGGGCTTTCTGCCGTGGCAGAAGGACGACCGTGAAAGTATCCCGGCGCGGTAAAGTCTTGTCCAATCAGACGTGAGCCGCGGATCTCCCCCTCCTGACGGATAAGGGATCCGTTGGCCTGGTCGGCAAACCACCACTGACCCAGGGCGGTGGTAACCAACGGATAAACGCCGCCGGTGACCAGGGCCAGCAGAATAAACAACAGTATAGCGGGACGTAACATAGCCATTTGATTTTCCTCTTAAACCAGCCCGAACAGGGTAAGCACCAGGTCAATGGCTTTAATGCCGATAAAAGGCACCACCAGCCCACCCAGACCGTAAATCCACAGATTGCGGCGCAGCATGGCGGCGGCGGTGAGCGGCTTGTAGCTCACCCCCTTCAGCGCCAGCGGGATCAGAAAGACAATGATCAGCGCGTTAAAGATCACCGCGCTCAGGATTGCCGAGGCGGGGGAGTGCAGGTGCATCACGTTCAGGGCGTTTAGCTGCGGATAGGTCGCCGCAAATGCCGCCGGGATGATGGCGAAATATTTCGCCACGTCGTTGGCGATACTGAAGGTGGTCAGGGAGCCGCGGGTCATCAGCATCTGTTTGCCGATATGCACCACCTCAATCAGCTTGGTCGGGTTGGAGTCAAGGTCGACCATGTTGCCCGCCTCTTTTGCCGCCTGGGTACCGGAGTTCATCGCCACCGCCACATCTGCCTGGGCGAGCGCCGGGGCGTCGTTGGTGCCATCCCCGGTCATCGCCACCAGCCGTCCTTCGGCCTGATACTGCCGGATCAACGCCAGTTTGGCCTCGGGCGTTGCCTCGGAGAGAAAATCATCCACGCCTGCTTCGGCGGCAATGGCCGCGGCGGTCAGACGGTTATCCCCGGTAATCATCACCGTTTTAATGCCCATTTTACGCAGCTGGGCAAAACGCTCCTTGATACCGCCTTTAACGATGTCCTTCAGGGCGATCACCCCCAGCACAGTCGAGCCTTCCGCAACCACCAGCGGCGTGGCGCCCTGACGGGCGACGTTCTCCACCAGGGTATCGACCTGCGGCGGGAAGTGGCCGTTGTTGGCGGTAATGTGACGGCGAATGGCATCCACCGAGCCTTTGCGAATCAACCGATCCTGGAAGTTAATTCCGCTCATCCGTGTTTGTGCCGTAAAGGGCACAAAGGTGGCCTGCAGGCTCTGTACGTCGCGCTGGCGCAAATTAAAGCGCTGTTTGGCGAGGATCACGATGCTGCGGCCTTCCGGGGTTTCATCCGCCAGTGAGGCCAGTTGGGCAGCATCGGCCAGCGTTTTCTCATCCACGCCCGGGGCAGGCAGAAACTCGGATGCCTGACGATTACCCAGGGTGATGGTGCCGGTTTTATCCAGCAGCAGCACGTCGACATCACCGGCCGCCTCCACCGCCCGGCCGCTGGTGGCAATGACGTTGGCCGCCAGCATCCGGCTCATGCCCGCCACGCCGATGGCCGACAGCAGGCCGCCGATGGTGGTTGGGATCAGACAGACCAGCAGGGCAACCAGCACGGTGACGCTTACCGCCGTGCCGCCATATGACGAGAAGGGCCACAGGGTGGCAGTCGCCAGCAGGAAGACAATGGTCAGCGCCACCAGCAGAATGGTCAGGGCAATTTCGTTCGGGGTTTTGCGCCGCTGCGCGCCTTCCACCATGGCGATCATCCGGTCGAGGAAGGTCTCACCGGGGTTAACGCTGCACTGGATCACCAGCCAGTCTGAAAGAATGCGCGTCCCGCCGGTGACCGAGGCAAAGTCGCCGCCGGACTCACGGATCACCGGCGCGGATTCGCCGGTGATGGCGCTCTCATCCACCGAGGCCCCCCCTTCGATCACCTCCCCGTCGCAGGGGATAATGTCTCCGGCTTCTACCAGCACGATGTCGCCTTTGCGCAGCGTATCCGCCGGAACCTTGTCCGTTGCGGCACCGTACCGGGCTTCGCGCAGCTTACGGGCGAAAGCCGTTTTCTGTACTCCTTTGAGGCTGTTGGCCTGCGCTTTGCTGCGTCCTTCTGCCAGGGCTTCGGCGACGTTGGCAAACAGCACGGTAAACCACAGCCACAGGCTGATCGCTGCGGTAAAGGTGGCGCTGCCTGCCAGTAATCCGCCCGCCATGGCCAGGGCCAACAGGGTGGTCAGCAGGCTACCCAGCCAGACAATAAACATTACCGGATTGCGCCACTGCACGCGCGGGTCGACTTTTTTAACCGCATCCATCAGCGCCTGACGAACCAGCGAGGGTTCGAGCAGGGCCAGTTGCTTACGACTCATGACCAATACTCCGCAAAATCAGCGTAAAGAGAGATGTTCCGCGACCGGGCCTAAGGCGAGGGCGGGAATAAAGGTGAGGGCACCCACCAGCAGGATGGTGCCGATCAGCAGGCCAACAAACAGCGCACCGTGGGTCGGGAGCGTGCCGCCAGAGGCGGGCTGGCGAGTCTTATTCACCAGCGATCCGGCGATAGCCATGACCGGTATAATTACCCCAAAGCGACCCACTAACATGCAGAACGCCAGCAGGCAGTTCCAGAATGGCGAGTTGGCGCTCAGGCCCGCGAAGGCGCTGCCGTTGTTGTTGGACGCCGACGAAACTGCGTACAGCACCTCGCTGAACCCGTGGATGCCGGGGTTGAAAATGCCGCTGCGTCCGGCGTCGGTCATCAGCGCCAGCGCGGTACCAAGCAGCACCAGCGCCGGGGTGACGAGGATCGCCAGCGCGGTAAGCTTCATCTCCCGCACGTCGATTTTCTTGCCCAGATATTCCGGGGTGCGGCCAATCATCAACCCGGCGATAAACACCGCCAGCAGCACAAACAGCAGCATGCCGTACAGACCCGATCCGACGCCGCCAAACACCACTTCACCAATCTGCATCAGCCACAGCGGGATCATCCCGCCCAACGCGGTGAAAGAGTCGTGCATGGCGTTAACCGCCCCGCAGGAGGCCGCAGTCGTGACCACGGCGTACAGGCTGCTGGCAAGAATGCCAAAGCGGCTCTCTTTGCCCTCCATATTGCTGTTGCTGTCTGCCCCCAGCAGCATGAAGTGGCTGTTGCCTTGCCATTCCGCCCACATCACCAGCGCTGCGCAGATCGCAAAGATGATGGACATGGTCCAGAGGATCGCATGCCCCTGGCGACGTTCGCTGACCGCCTCGCCAAAGGCAAAGCACAGCGCGGCGGGGATCAGGAAGATCGCCAGCATCTGCACCACGTTCGTCAGTGCCGTGGGGTTCTCAAACGGATGGGCAGAGTTCGCATTGAAGAAGCCGCCCCCGTTGGTGCCAAGTATTTTTATCGCCTCCTGCGAGGCCACCGGCCCCATCGGCAGCAGCTGCTTTGCCCCCTCCAGCGAGGTGAAGGGCTGATAAGGCAGCAGGTTTTGCAACACCCCCTGCTGGATAAACAGCAAGGCGATGACCAGCGACAGCGGCAGCAACACCCACAGGGTGATGCGGGTCAGGTCGACCCAGGCGTTGCCGAGTGTGGTGACATTCTGGCGAGCAAAGGCGCGGATGAGGGCAAAAATCACCGCAATGCCGCTGGCGGCCGAGAGGAAATTTTGTACCGTCAGGCCCGCCATCTGGCTGAAATAGCTCAGAGTGGTCTCTCCGGCATAGGACTGCCAGTTGGTATTACTGACAAAGCTGACCGCAGTGTTCAGCGCCAGATGCCAGGAGAGGCCCGGAAGCTGCTGAGGATTAAGCGGCAGATAACCCTGTAGCATCAGCATGGCGAACAGCACCGCCAGACCCACCCCATTCAGCAACAGGATCGCCAGCAGATAGTGACGCCAGTCCATCTCGCCGGTGCGGATCCCGAGCATTCGCAGTAACCCGGCGTCAAGGGCTTGCACCCCCGGCAACGGCAGGCCGTTGATCATCCGCGCCAGCCACATCCCCAGCGGGCGGGCGAGCACCAGGAGCACCAGCAGAAAGCCGGCAATAAGCAGAAATCCTTGTGCGGCCATCAGAATGCCTCCGCGTTCAACAGGGCATAAATCAGATACCCCAGTAACAGGAACACCAGCACGATGCCCGCGATTACACCTGCACTCACAATTCACCTCCGGGTGACATTAGTCTTGGTGCAAAGGCTAAAATTTCGGGCGCAAAGATTTCGCAAAAATCGGAGGGGGAGGTGTAAAAAAAGTATAAAGAGGGATAAGACCCTAATTTAACTAATGGTTAGTATAAATTTAACTTTTATGTAACTTAATTACGGCGTGAATTGTAAAGTACCTTCTTATTCACCAAAAAAGTGGTCGGATGAGTAGTAAAATTACAACCAAAGCGTTATTATTTTCCTCAGTTAAGCAATTTCAATTTTCCGGAGAGGGTTTCCGGCCAGAAAAAGGGGAGAAAATGATGGAATCTTACAAAGCGTATCCGGCACATATCGTTTTTATTCGCCGCACTTTCGCTGTTTTAGCGGGTGTTCTGGCGTTACCAGTGATGCTTTTCTGGAAAGAACGTTCTCGTTTTTATAGCTATCTGCATCGCGTCTGGGCTAAAACCAGCGACAAACCGGTGTGGATGGACCAGGCCGAAAAAGCCATTTGTGATTTTTATTAAGCATTCAGAAAGACTACACACAGCACTTGCACCAACAAAAAACCGCCACAGCAATGTGGCGGTTTTTTTTATCCCTCGGGATTCGCGGTCCGTTGGGTGGAGCTATCAGGCTCTTCCAGAGAAGACTATCTTATCCTTAACCGCTCTCAGGGGAAATGTAAGCAATCTAAATGAATTCTGTAAGGCCTGTGGCGGTCTGCCTATGAGCCAGGATGTTGACTATGATGTGTCGTCCCTTTCTGCCATCTCGCACATGGGCATCGGTCCCGGGAAAGGTGCATTCACAACCGTAAATCAGGTTTTTCCAGAGCTTGTGTCTGCCGGATTAACACCGGTGGTGAACGGTGGAGCGGTTTATATGCAGGGACCGCATAATGAAACGCTATCTTTGTATTGCGTTCATTGTTACCAGCGTATTCGTGGTAAGAAGTGACGAGTCTGTCGTATCCGTTGCCCTTACCGCGTACATGCAGGACAAGTAGCGTTAAGGCCGCCATCAGGGCGGCCTTTTTTATTCCAATATGGCTACACTTGTTAAAGCGAAGTATCCTCGGTGACTTGTAGATGTTACAGACGATAATCACTGGAGTGTTATGGCCACCCATCTGGTCTGGTTTCGCGCCGATCTGCGCATCCACGACAACCTGGCGCTTGCCGCCGCCTGTCGCAACAAAAATGCCCGCGTACTGGCGCTTTTCATCGCTACGCCGCAACAGTGGCAGCAGCACGCGATGGCACCGCGCCAGGCCGCGTTTCTTCACGCCCATCTCAACGGCTTACAGCAGCAGCTGGCCGATAAAGGTATTCCGCTGCTGTACGCTCAGGTCGATGATTTTGCGGCACAAGCAGAGAAAGTGGCGCAGATTTGCGCCGAGCATGACGTCACCCACCTTTTTTATAACTACCAGTACGAACTGAACGAGCAACAGCGCGATCGCCAGCTGGAGCGCGCGCTGGAGGACGTGACGTGTCAGGGATTTGATGACAGCGTTATTCTGCCTCCCGGCAGCGTCATGACCGGCAATCACGAGATGTACAAAGTGTTTACGCCCTTCAAAAACGCCTGGCTGCGGCGACTGAAAGAGGGGCTACCCGAGTGTGCGGCGGCACCTGCCGGGCGCGAGGGCGAGAAGGTTACGCTGGAGACGCTGGAGTTCGACTACCCGCAGCAGGCGTTCGATGCAGACCTGTTTCCGGCGAGCGAGAAAGAGGCGATTGCCCGGCTGCGCCAGTTCTGCCAGCAGAGCGCGGGCGACTACGAGACACAGCGTGATTTCCCGGCTATCGAAGGCACCAGCCGTCTCTCCGCCTGTCTGGCACTGGGGGTGCTTTCCCCCCGCCAGTGCCTGCACAGATTGCTCGCCGAGCAACCCCAGGCCCTGGAAGGCGGCCCGGGTTCGGTATGGCTAAATGAACTGATCTGGCGAGAGTTTTATCGCCACCTGATGACGTATCACCCTGATTTGTGTAAATATCGGCCCTTCATTCGTTGGACTGATAACGTTCAGTGGCAGGCAGACGAGACTCAGTTGCGGGCCTGGCAATATGGACAGACCGGCTACCCGATCGTCGATGCCGCCATGCGCCAGATGAATGAAACAGGCTGGATGCATAACCGCCTGCGTATGATTACCGCCAGTTTTCTGGTGAAAGATCTGCTGATCGACTGGCGAGCCGGGGAACGTTACTTTATTTCACAGTTGATTGATGGCGACCTGGCCGCCAACAACGGCGGCTGGCAGTGGGCGGCGTCAACCGGCACCGACGCGGCCCCTTATTTTCGTATTTTTAACCCGACAACCCAGGGGCAGAAGTTCGATTCCAACGGCGTGTTTATCCGCCGCTGGCTGCCGGAGCTGGCCGCCGTGCCGGACAAGGCCATCCATGACCCCTGGACCTGGGCAGACAAGCAGGGGATCACCCTCGATTATCCGCGCCCGGTTGTCGATCATAAACAGGCGCGCGTAGCCACGCTGGCAGCGTATGAAGCCGCCCGAAAAGCGTAAGGGAGCAACAATGAAAAACAGTGAACTGGAAAAACTGATTAACGACAAGCTGAACAGCAGCAGCTTTAGTGACTATGCGCCGAACGGCCTGCAGGTAGAAGGGCGTGAGCAGGTGCAGAAGATTGTAACCGGGGTGACCGCAAGTCAGGCGCTGATCGATGAAGCAGTGCGCCAGAAAGCCGATGCGGTAATTGTCCACCACGGCTATTTCTGGAAAGGCGAATCCCCGGTGATCCGCGGTATGAAGCGCAATCGCCTGAAAACGCTGTTGGAAAACGACATCAACCTCTACGGCTGGCATCTGCCGCTGGACGCTCACCCGCAGCTGGGGAACAACGCCCAGCTGGCGGCGCTGCTCGGCATTACCGTCATGGGCGAAATCGAGCCGCTGGTGCCCTGGGGCGAGCTATCCATGCCGGTACCGGGCCTGGAACTGGCCTCCTGGATTGAAGCCCGTCTGGGGCGTCGTCCGCTGTGGAGCGGCGACACCGGGCCGGACAACGTACAGCGCGTCGCCTGGTGTACTGGCGGCGGGCAGAGCTTTATTGACAGCGCGGCGCGCTTTGGCGTCGATGCCTTTATTACCGGCGAAGTGTCGGAGCAAACCATTCACTCTGCCCGGGAGCAGGGGCTGCATTTTTATGCCGCGGGACACCATGCCACGGAACGCGGCGGCATCCGTGCCCTCAGCGAATGGTTGACGGAAACGACTGACCTGGATGTCACCTTTGTGGATATCCCTAATCCAGCCTGATGAGAGGTGTATAAGTGCAGCGAGCACGTTGTTATCTGTTAGGCGAAACCGCCGTAGTGCTGGAACTGGAGCCGCCGGTCACGCTGGCGACGCAAAAACGGATCTGGCGCCTGACCCAGCGGCTGGGGGAGATCCCCGAAGTGGTGGAAGCCATTCCGGGGATGAATAACATCACCGTGGTATTGCGCAATCCTCACTCGCTGGCGCTGGATGCGATTGAGCGTCTGCAGCGCTGGTGGGAGGAGAGCGAGGCGCTGGAGCCTGAGTCCCGCAATATCGACATTCCCGTCGTCTATGGCACCGCAGCAGGCCCCGATCTGGGCGAGGTGGCCCGGCACGCCGGGCTGACCGAGAAACAGGTCGTGGAGCTTCACGCCTCCGTTGATTATGTGGTCTGGTTTTTAGGTTTTCAGCCGGGCTTTCCTTATCTGGGCGGGTTGCCCGAGCAGCTGGCGACGCCGCGTCGGGATGAGCCCCGGCTGCTGGTTCCGGCTGGCTCGGTGGGGATTGGCGGGGCGCAAACCGGCATTTATCCGTTAGCCACCCCTGGCGGCTGGCAGCTGATTGGGCACACTCCGCTGCCGCTGTTTGATCCCCATCGTGACGAGCCGGTGCTGTTGCGACCGGGCGATACCGTGCGGTTTATCCCGCAGAAGGAGGGGGTATGCTAAAAATTATTCGCGCAGGGTTATATACCTCGGTGCAGGATGGCGGACGTATCGGTTTTCGCCAGTCAGGGATCAGCTACTGTGGCGCGCTGGATAAACCGGCATTACAGATCGGCAATCTGCTGGTGGGGAATGACCCGGACGATGCTGCGCTGGAGATCACCCTCGGGCAGTGTACTTTCGAATTTGAGCAAGACGGCTGGTTTGCCCTGACCGGGGCGGGCTGCGATGCCCACCTTGACGGCGCAGCGGTCTGGACCGGCTGGCGTCTGCCGGTGAAAGCCGGGCAACAGCTCACCCTGAATCGTCCCCGCCGTGGCATGCGCAGCTATCTGGCGATTGCGGGCGGTATCGACGTGCCGTCGGTCATGAACTCTCTCAGCACCGACCTGAAAGTGGGGCTGGGTGGTCACGAGGGACGCCTGCTGAAAGATGGCGATCGCCTGGCCGTTCGGCCTGGCGCGCGGGCGTTCATCGAAGCCCAGGGGGTAAAACAACTGCTGTGGGATAACCGCGTGCGCGTCTTGCCGGGGCCGGAGTATCACGAGTTTGATAAGGCCTCGCAGGATGCACTCTGGCGCCTGCCGTGGCAGCTTAGCCCGCAAAGTAACCGTATGGGGTATCGCCTGCAGGGGCAGAAGCTGGTGCGCACTACCGAGCGTGAAATGCTGTCGCACGGTCTGCTGCCGGGCGTCATTCAGGTGCCGCACAACGGGCAGCCGATCGTGCTGATGAACGATGCGCAGACCACCGGGGGGTATCCACGGATCGCCTGCATCATCGAGGCCGATATGTACCACCTGGCACAGGCCCCACTTGGGCAGCCGATCCACTTTGTCCCCTGTACGCTGGAAGAGGCGCTCGACGCGCGGCGGATCCAGAAGCAATACATCGAACAACTGGCGTGGAGGTTACATGATCGCGGTTGATTTAAATGCTGATTTAGGCGAAGGCTGCGGCAGCGATGCTGCGCTGTTAAAGCTGGTATCGTCTGCGAACATTGCCTGCGGCTTTCACGCCGGTGATGCCCGGACCATGCTGACCTGCGTGCGTGAGGCGCTGACAAACGGCGTGGCCATTGGGGCGCACCCGAGCTTCCCGGACCGGGAAAACTTTGGCCGCACGGCCATGACCCTGCCGCCGGACACGGTCTACGCGCAAATGCTGTACCAGATCGGCGCCCTGGCGGCGATTGTTCGCGCCGAAGGGGGGCAGCTGCGTCATGTGAAACCGCACGGCATGCTCTATAACCAGGCGGCAAAAGATCGTGAGCTGGCCGATGCCATTGCCCGTGCTACCGTTACCATCGACCCGGATTTAATTCTGGTGGGGCTGGCGGGCAGCGAGCTGATCCGGGCGGGGACGCGCTTTGGCCTGATTACCCGCGAGGAGGTTTTTGCCGATCGGGGTTATCAGGCTGACGGCAGCCTGGTGCCGCGCACCCAGGCCGGAGCGCTGATCGCCGATGAAGATCAGGCTCTGGCGCAAACCCTGGAGATGCTCCAGCACGGACGGGTGAAGAGTATTACCGGTGAATGGGCAACCGTGCACGCGCAGACGGTGTGCATCCACGGTGACGGGGAACACGCCCTGGCCTTTGCCCGTCGCCTGCGTACAGAATTTGAAGCAAATAATATAAAAATCAGTGCATAACGCACATTTGCAAACACAACAACAGGAAAGAGAACATGGCAGAGACGCTATCCCTCTGGCCACTCATCGGTATCGCGGTGATTGTGGTCGGGTTTCTTTTACGCTTTAACCCGGTGCTGGTGGTCATTGTCGCCGGGATCGTCACCGGCCTTGCGGCGCATATGCCGATTGCCACCATTCTGGAAAAACTGGGTGAAGGGTTCCTGAATACCCGCAACCTGCCCTTTATCCTGCTGATCCCGCTGGCGGTTATCGGCCTGCTGGAGCGTCACGGCCTGAAAGAGCGGGCGCAGGCGTGGATCGCGAAGATCCACAGCGCCACCGCCGGTCGTCTGCTGATCGTCTATCTGTTTGTCCGCGAGGCCTCGGCGGCGATGGGGCTGACCAGTCTCGGCGGTCACCCGCAGATGGTGCGCCCTTTGCTGGCACCGATGGCGGAAGGGGCAGCAGAGAAGAAGTATGGCGAACTGCCGGGCGCGGTGCGTTATCGCCTGCGGGCGATGTCGGCGGCCACCGATAACGTCGGGCTGTTCTTTGGCGAAGATATCTTTGTCGCCTTTGGTGCCATCATCTTTATGCATAACTTTATGCTCGAATCCGGCGGGATCCAGACGGAACCGCTGCATATTGCCCTGTGGGGGATCCCGACCGCGCTCTGCGCCTTTGCGATCCACGCGACCCGCCTGTACCGCCTGGATAAGCATCTGGAGCGTGAGCTGGCCAAAGTGCAGGGAGAAGTGAAATGAATTTCCAGCAAAGTTATCTCTACTGGCTGGCAGGGCTGATCCTGCTGATCGTGGCGCTGATGTCGTTTCGCGATAAAGCCAACCCGCGACGCATCACGACTAGCCTGTTCTGGGGCATTTACGGTCTGCTGTTCCTGCTCGGCACCTGGACTTACGATCTGGTGGGTGACAAGCGAACCGTTCATATCGCGGTAGGGGTGGCGGTTGTCGTGCTGGCGCTGATTGCCGGTTTTGGTGGCGTGCGTCTGGGCAGCTATCACCAGCGCACGGCAGAAGAGCGTGAGAGCAGCGCGAAGCGTCTGGGCAATCGCCTGTTCTTACCGGCGCTGGCCATTCCGGTAGTGACGGTGGTGGGCGTGCTGATGTTTAACCACATTCCGGGCCTCCAGGAAACCCTGTTCGGGCCGGGCAACCACGCAACGCTGGTGACGCTCTTCTCGATGACGGTCGGTTCGCTGATAGGTCTGGCGATGGCGATCAAAATGACCCACGAAAACGTGCATCAACCGCTGCAGGAGGCTCGCCGTCTCCTCGACTCCATCGGTTGGGCCTTTATTCTGCCGCAAATCCTCGCCACCCTTGGCCTGCTATTTACCGCCGCCGGGGTCGGGGAGGGGATTTCGTATCTCACCCAGACGTATCTGGCGGTTGACAGCCGGTTTATCGCGGTGGCGGTCTATGCCATCGGTATGGCGCTCCTGACCATGGTGATGGGTAACGCCTTTGCCGCTTTCCCGATTGTCACGGCCGGGATCGGCATTCCGATTCTGGTGTTGCAGCACGGCGGCAACCCGGCGGTGATGGCGGCGATTGGCATGTTCTCCGGCTACTGCGGTACGCTGATGACGCCAATGGCGGCCAACTTCAACATTGTGCCCGCCGCCCTGCTGGAGTTGCCGGATAAAAATGCGGTTATCAAAGCGCAGGTGCCTACCGGGGTGCTGCTGCTGATTGCCAACGTTTTCCTGCTCTACTTCCTGATGTTCCTGTAAGGAGAAATGATGCAAACCGTATTAATCACGGGATTTGAACCCTTTGGCGGCGAAACCGTTAACCCGTCATGGGAAGTGGTAAAGCTGCTGGATGGGACCATTATTGACGACTGCCGCGTAGTGGCGCGGCAGTTGCCCTGCGTGTTCGGCGAGTCGTTAGAAGTTCTGAATGCGGCCATTGATGCCCTGCAGCCGTCAGTAGTGCTGGCGATAGGCCAGGCCGGTGGGCGCGTGGATGTGACCGTGGAGCGGGTGGCGATCAACGTCGATGATGCCCGTATCCCGGATAACCGTGGGCAGCAGCCGGTGGACGTCGCTATCGTACCGGATGGTCCGGCGGCCTGGTTTAGCACCCTGCCGATCAAAGCGATGGTGACGGCGCTCCGCGAGGCCGGTATTCCTGCTTCGGTTTCGCAAACGGCTGGCACATTCGTCTGCAACCATGTGATGTATGGCGTGCTGCACAAGCTGGCGGACTGGCCGGAGGTAAAAGGCGGATTTATCCATATTCCATACCTGCCCGAGCAGGCCGCGGCGCATCCTGGCGCCCCGAGCATGGCCGCGCAAACCGTGAAGCAGGCGCTGGAGATTGCCATTACGGTGGCGTTGCGACAAGCGCACGACATCAAGGTGGTTGGCGGCGCAACGCACTAACACAGGACATTACGATGCCAGAAGGACCGGAGATCCGCCGCGCGGCGGACAGCCTTGAGGCGGCGATAAAAGGCAAACCGCTCACCGACGTGTGGTTTGCTTTTCCTCAGCTAAAACCCTTTGAATCCCCACTTATCGGGGAAAGGGTTACGCATGTAGAGACGCGGGGCAAAGCGCTTCTTACCCACTTCTCTAATCAGCTGACGCTCTACAGCCATAACCAGCTTTACGGCGTCTGGCGGGTGGTGGAAACCGGCCAGGAGCCGCAGACCACGCGGGTGCTGCGCGTTAAGTTACAGACCGCAGAGAAAACCATCCTGCTTTACAGCGCCTCGGATATCGAAATGCTGATGCCAGAGCAGCTTGCCACCCATTCCTTCCTGCAGCGGGTGGGGCCGGATGTGCTGGATTTAAGCCTGACGGCAGAAGATGTCAAAGCGCGGTTACTATCAGCAAAATTCCGCAATCGCCAGTTTTCCGGGCTATTGCTGGATCAGGCGTTCCTGGCGGGGTTAGGAAACTATCTGCGGGTCGAGATCCTGTGGGAGGTGGGGCTGGCGCCGCAGCACAAGGCGTCACAGTTAACTGACCTACAGCTCGATGCGCTGGCGCACGCGCTGTTGGCGATCCCGCGCCTGTCGTACAACACCCGCGGCGTAGTGAATGACAATAAGCATCACGGGGCGTTGTTCCGTTTTAAGGTTTTTCATCGCGCAGGGAAAAAGTGTGAACGGTGCGGCGGGAAGATAGAGAAGACCACGCTCTCTTCACGACCCTTTTACTGGTGCCCTGGGTGCCAGGTATAAAAGCCGGGTGGCGAAGGTAAAAATAAAACGGTAACCCTTGGGTTACCGTTTTTTATTTTGCCACCTCTCCCTGTAAGAGAGGGGGAGGGCATCAGGCTGCCCTCATGCGGTTAGCGTTTGGTGATCGCCGTTTCGAAATTACGCTGCTCGTAGCCGGTGTACAGCTGACGTGGACGCGCAATTTTCATCCCTTCGGTGTGCATTTCGTTCCAGTGCGCAATCCAGCCCACGGTACGCGCCATCGCGAAGATCACGGTAAACATGGAAGACGGAATACCCATCGCTTTCAGGATGATACCTGAGTAGAAATCGACGTTCGGGTAGAGTTTCTTCTCGATGAAGTACGGGTCGTTCAGCGCGATGTGTTCCAGCTCCATCGCCACCTGCAGCAGGTCATCTTTAGTGCCCAGCTCTTTCAGCACTTCATGGCAGGTTTCACGCATCACGGTTGCACGCGGATCGTAGTTTTTGTAAACACGGTGACCGAAGCCCATCAGACGGAAGGAGTCATTCTTGTCTTTCGCGCGACGCACGAACTCAGGAATGTGCTCAACGGAGCTGATCTCTTCCAGCATCTTCAGTGCCGCTTCGTTCGCGCCGCCGTGTGCCGGTCCCCACAGGGAGGCAATACCTGCTGCGATACAGGCGAACGGGTTGGCGCCAGAGGAGCCAGCGGTACGCACGGTAGAGGTGGAGGCGTTCTGCTCGTGGTCAGCGTGCAGGATCAGAATACGATCCATGGCGCGTTCCAGAACCGGGTTCACTTCATACTCTTCACACGGCGTGGCGAACATCATACGCAGGAAGTTACCGGCGTAGGAGAGGTCGTTGCGTGGATAAACAAACGGCTGTCCGATGGAGTATTTGTAACACATCGCAGCCATGGTTGGCATTTTGGACAGCAGACGGAATGCAGCGATATCGCGATGACGCTGATTATTTACATCCAGCGAGTCATGGTAGAACGCAGCCAGCGCACCGGTGATCCCACACATGACCGCCATCGGATGGGAATCACGACGGAACGCATGGAACAGACGGGTAATCTGCTCATGAATCATGGTGTGGCGGGTAACGGTGGTTTTGAACTCATCGTACTGTTCCTGAGTCGGCTTTTCGCCGTTCAGCAGGATGTAGCACACTTCCAGATAGTTGGATTCAGTGGCTAACTGATCGATGGGGAAACCGCGGTGCAGCAGGATACCTTCGTCACCGTCGATATAGGTGATTTTGGATTCGCAAGATGCGGTGGAGGTAAAACCAGGGTCAAAGGTAAACATACCTTTTGAACCAAGACTACGGATATCAATAACATCCTGACCGAGCGTGCCTTTTAGCACATCCAGTTCGATAGCATCATCACCATTCAGGGTGATTTTTGCCTTAGTATCAGCCATTTACGGTCTCCTTAGCGCCTTATTGCTTAAGACTGCCCTTAACCGGATTTGCATTCAGCTGATTTTTCATTGTTACCAGTTTGTTATTTGGCTCGCCGCTCAGCTCACGAGGAGAAACCAGGGTACAGAGCAATGGCGCTAGCAGGTAAACAAATGAGAAAACAGAGAAATAACAGCAAATCAGTGTTTGCGCAGTCCGAATTATTCAAACCTGTATATCACTAATAACTGTCCTGATAACTTCGGTCAATACCATCACACTGTTACATAACTTATTCTCAGGTGAAAGAGAGACCTCATAACTTTTGCGCATTATATGCCTTTTCTGGTGATGTTTGTAACAATAATGTTTAACATTTGTCAAATCAGATGATTAAAAATTAAAAAGATGTTGTTATCGTGACCCTGATCACTGTTCCGCATAAAACCAGACAAACTGTATGTAGGTTAATTGTAATGATTTTGTGAACGGCCTATACTGCCGCCAGGTCTCCGGAAAACCCTGCAATCCCGAGCCAACCAGCGTTGTAACGTGTCATTTGAGCATCTGGAAGCAATGTTTTGCATGACGCACAGTTATATAAAAGGCACGCTGTCTGACCCGCATCGCAGTCCGGAGGAAGGAAACTATAAGAACAGCATGTGGGCGTTATTCATGATAAGAAATGTGAAAAAACAAAGACCTGTCAATCTGGATCTGAAAACGATCCGATTCCCTGTAACGGCAATAGCGTCCATCCTTCATCGTGTATCCGGTGTGATCACGTTTGTCGCGGTGGGTATCCTGTTATGGTTGCTGGGTACCAGCCTCTCGTCTCCAGCAGGATTCCAGCAGGCCTCCGACATCATGAACGGTTTCTTCGTGAAATTTATCATGTGGGGCATCCTGACCGCGTTGGCCTATCACGTCGTCGGCGGTGTTCGCCATATGCTGATGGACGTTGGTTACCTGGAAGAGACCTTCGAATCCGGCAAACGCACCGCTAACATTTCATTTGTCATCACTGTCGTGCTTTCACTTCTCGCAGGAGTCCTCGTATGGTAAGCAACGCCTCCGCATTGGGACGCAACGGCGTACATGACTTCATTCTGGTCCGTGCTACCGCTATCGTTCTCACCCTCTACATCATCTACATGATCGGTTTCTTTGCCACCAGCGGCGACCTGACGTGGGAAATCTGGACCGGTTTCTTCGGTTCGGCATTCACCAAAGTCTTCACCCTGCTGGCGTTGGCCTCCATCCTTATCCACGCGTGGATTGGCATGTGGCAGGTATTGACCGATTACGTTAAACCCGTGGCGATTCGTCTGACGCTGCAGCTGGCAATCGTGGTTGCCCTGGCGGTTTACGTTATTTATGGATTCGTTGTGGTATGGGGTGTGTAATGAAACTGCCAGTCAGAGAATTTGATGCTGTAGTGATTGGAGCCGGTGGCGCAGGTATGCGCGCGGCGCTGCAAATTTCCCAGAGCGGCCAGACCTGTGCGCTGCTCTCTAAAGTCTTCCCGACCCGTTCCCATACCGTATCTGCGCAGGGTGGCATCACCGTCGCGCTCGGTAATACCCATGATGATAACTGGGAATGGCATATGTACGACACGGTGAAAGGCTCCGATTACATCGGTGACCAGGACGCCATTGAATATATGTGTAAAACCGGCCCGGAAGCGATTCTGGAGCTGGACCATATGGGTCTGCCTTTCTCCCGCCTGGAGAACGGCACCATCTATCAACGTCCGTTTGGCGGCCAGTCGAAGGACTTCGGCGGCGAGCAGGCGGCCCGTACCGCAGCAGCGGCCGACCGTACCGGTCACGCGCTTCTGCATACCCTGTATCAGCAGAACCTGAAGAACAAAACCACCATCTTCTCCGAGTGGTATGCCCTGGATCTGGTGAAAAACGAAGATGGCGCGATCGTAGGGTGTACCGCGCTGTGCATCGAAACCGGTGAAGTCGTCTACTTCAAAGCCCGCGCAACCGTGCTGGCAACCGGCGGTGCAGGCCGTATTTACCAGTCCACCACTAACGCCCATATCAACACCGGTGACGGCGTCGGTATGGCGATCCGCGCTGGCGTGCCGGTGCAGGATATGGAGATGTGGCAGTTCCACCCAACCGGTATCGCCGGTGCGGGCGTGCTGGTTACAGAAGGCTGCCGCGGTGAAGGTGGCTACCTGCTGAACAAACATGGCGAGCGCTTCATGGAGCGTTATGCCCCGAATGCGAAAGATCTGGCGGGTCGTGACGTGGTGGCGCGTTCCATCATGATCGAAATCCGTGAAGGTCGTGGCTGCGACGGTCCGTGGGGGCCGCACGCGAAGCTGAAACTTGACCACCTGGGTAAAGAGGTTCTGGAATCACGTCTGCCAGGCATCCTGGAGCTGTCCCGTACCTTTGCTCACGTCGACCCGGTTAAAGAGCCGATCCCGGTAATCCCAACCTGCCACTACATGATGGGCGGTATTCCGACCAAAGTGACCGGCCAGGCGCTGACCGTGAACGAGCAGGGCGAAGACGTAGTGATCCCGGGCCTGTTCGCGGTAGGCGAAATTGCCTGCGTATCCGTACACGGTGCCAACCGTCTGGGCGGCAACTCGCTTCTCGACCTGGTGGTGTTTGGCCGTGCGGTGGGTCTGCATCTGCAAGAGTCTATTGCTGAGCAGGGGCCGCTGCGTGATGCTACCGACGCGAATATCGACGCCTCTCTGGAGCGTCTGAATCGCTGGAACGGTAACCGCAACGGCGAAGATCCGGTAGAGATTCGTAAGGCGCTGCAGGAGTGCATGCAGCACAACTTCTCGGTATTCCGTGAAGGCGATGCGATGGCGAAAGGGCTTGAGCAGCTGAAAGCGATCCGCGAGCGTCTGAAAAATGCCCGTCTGGACGATACTTCCAGCGAGTTCAACACCCAGCGCGTGGAGTGTCTGGAGCTGGATAACCTGATGGAAACCGCTTACGCGACTGCGGTCTCTGCAAACTTCCGTACCGAAAGCCGTGGCGCGCATAGCCGCTTCGACTTCCCGGATCGTGACGACGAAAACTGGCTGTGCCATTCCCTGTACCTGCCAGAGTCGGAATCCATGACACGTCGTAGCGTCAATATGGAACCGAAACTGCGTCCGGCGTTCCCGCCGAAGATTCGTACTTATTAATGCGGAGACAGGACAATGAAACTCGAATTCTCAGTTTATCGTTATAACCCGGATGTTGATGACGCTCCGCATATGCAGGATTACACCCTGGAAGCGGAAGAAGGCCGGGACATGATGCTGCTTGATGCGTTAATGCAGCTGAAAGAAAAAGATCCGACACTGTCATTCCGTCGTTCCTGCCGTGAAGGCGTGTGTGGCTCCGACGGCCTGAACATGAACGGCAAAAACGGTCTGGCCTGTATCACCCCTATCTCTGCGCTCCAGCGTGCGGGACAGAAGATTGTGATCCGTCCTCTGCCAGGTCTGCCGGTTGTTCGTGATTTGGTGGTGGACATGGGGCAATTCTATGCACAATATGAGAAGATTAAGCCTTACTTATTGAATAATGGGCAAAATCCACCCGCTCGCGAGCATTTACAGTCGCCAGAGCAGCGTGAAAAACTCGATGGCCTGTATGAGTGTATTCTCTGTGCATGTTGTTCGACCTCTTGCCCGTCGTTCTGGTGGAACCCGGACAAGTTTATCGGCCCGGCTGGCCTGCTGGCAGCATACCGCTTCCTGATTGACAGCCGTGATACCGAAACCGACAACCGCCTGGAAGGGCTGAGTGACGCTTTCAGCGTATTCCGCTGCCACAGCATCATGAACTGCGTCAGTGTATGTCCTAAGGGGCTGAACCCGACGCGCGCTATCGGCCACATCAAGTCGATGCTGCTGCAGCGCAGTGCGTAAGTCATAAGAGGGGAACGCAGTTCCCCTCACCCTAACCCTCTCCCCACAGGGGAGAGGGGATAGATTGCAGAAACCTTTAAAAACTGCCAGATGAATAAATAATCGAGACGTTCAGCGCGAGACAAGGCGCGGTTGAATGAATCTCCAGAGCATAGTGACTATGTGAATGGGGTGAGTGAAAGCCGCAACGCAATCGCAGCCGGAACGACGAAGATTATTTAGACAGTTTCTAAAGGTTCCTTCGCGAGCCAAATGAAAAGAGCTCGCAGGTGAACCCCGGCACGTACACGTGGTGTGCGTGGTAGTTTCTACGGCGAAAGTAAGCATAAAAATGCTTAAGGGATCACGATGCAGAACGGCGCAATGAAAGCCTGGCTGGACTCTTCATTCCTCTCTGGTGCGAACCAGAGCTGGATTGAACAGCTCTATGAAGACTTCTTAACCGACCCTGACTCAGTGGACGCTAACTGGCGTTCGATGTTCCAGCAGTTACCTGGAACAGGAGTCAAACCGGATCAATTTCATTCCAAAACACGTGATTATTTCCGTCGTCTGGCGAAGGATGCCTCACGTTACTCTTCCGCCATCTCCGATCCTGACACCAATGCAAAGCAGGTTAAAGTCCTGCAGCTGATTAACGCCTACCGTTTCCGTGGCCACCAGCATGCGAATCTGGATCCGCTGGGACTGTGGCAGCAGGAGCGTGTGGCAGATCTCGACCCGGCTTATCACGATCTGACCGAAGCTGATTTCCAGGAAACCTTTAACGTGGGTTCTTTCGCTATCGGCAAAGACACGATGAAGCTGGGCGATCTGCTGGAGGCGCTGAAGCAAACCTACTGCGGCTCCATCGGTGCGGAATATATGCACATCACCTCCACCGAAGAAAAACGCTGGATCCAGCAGCGTATTGAATCGGTAGCCGGTAAATCCACCTTCAATGCGGAAGAGAAGAAACGCTTCCTTAGCGAACTGACCGCAGCAGAAGGGCTGGAGCGCTACCTCGGTGCCAAATTCCCGGGTGCAAAACGCTTCTCGCTGGAAGGCGGCGATGCGCTGGTGCCAATGCTGAAAGAGCTGATCCGCCATGCAGGTAATAGCGGCACCCGCGAAGTGGTACTGGGCATGGCCCACCGTGGTCGTCTGAACGTACTGATCAACGTGCTGGGTAAAAAACCACAGGATCTGTTCGACGAATTCGCAGGCAAACATAAAGAACACCTCGGTACCGGTGACGTGAAGTACCACATGGGCTTCTCATCGGATATCGAAACCAATGGCGGCCTGGTTCACATGGCGCTGGCGTTCAACCCGTCGCACCTTGAGATCGTTAGCCCGGTGGTTATCGGTTCCGTGCGCGCCCGTCTGGATCGTCTTGACGAGCCGAGCAGCAACAAAGTGCTGCCAATCACCATTCACGGCGATGCGGCCATTACCGGTCAGGGCGTGGTTCAGGAAACCCTGAACATGTCTAAAGCGCGTGGTTACGAAGTGGGCGGTACCGTTCGCATCGTGATCAACAACCAGGTGGGCTTCACCACCTCTAACCCGCTGGATGCGCGTTCTACCCCATACTGCACCGACATCGGCAAGATGGTTCAGGCGCCAATTTTCCACGTGAACGCGGATGACCCGGAAGCCGTTGCTTTCGTGACCCGTCTGGCGCTGGATTTCCGTAATACCTTTAAACGCGATGTGCTGATCGACCTGTTCTGCTACCGCCGTCATGGCCATAACGAAGCAGATGAGCCAAGCGCAACCCAGCCGCTGATGTACCAGAAAATCAAAAAGCATCCGACCCCGCGCAAAATCTACGCTGACAAGCTGGAAGCGGACAAGGTTGTGACGCTGGAAGATGCGACCGAGATGGTCAATCTGTACCGCGATGCGCTGGATGCAGGCGAATGCGTGGTGAAAGAGCTGCGACCAATGAACATGCACTCCTTCACCTGGTCGCCGTACCTCAACCACGAGTGGGATGAGAGCTACCCGAACAAGGTCGAGATGAAGCGTCTGCAGGAGCTGGCAAAACGCATCAGCACCGTACCAGAAGCTATCGAAATGCAGTCCCGCGTGCAGAAGATCTACGCTGACCGTCAGTCAATGGCGTCAGGTGAGAAGCTGTTCGACTGGGGCGGTGCAGAGAACCTGGCCTACGCGACCCTGGTTGACGAAGGTATTCCTGTGCGTCTGTCCGGTGAAGATGCGGGCCGCGGCACCTTCTTCCACCGCCATGCGGTGATCCATAACCAGACTAACGGTTCCACCTACACCCCGCTGCAGCACGTGCATAACGGTCAGGGCCAGTTCAAGGTCTGGGACTCCGTGCTCTCTGAAGAAGCGGTTCTGGCGTTTGAATACGGTTACGCCACTGCTGAACCACGCACCCTGACCATCTGGGAAGCGCAGTTCGGTGACTTCGCCAACGGTGCGCAGGTCGTTATCGACCAGTTCATCAGCTCCGGCGAGCAGAAGTGGGGCCGTATGTGTGGCCTGGTGATGCTGCTGCCGCACGGTTACGAAGGGCAAGGCCCGGAGCACTCCTCCGCGCGTCTGGAGCGTTATCTGCAACTCTGCGCCGAGCAGAACATGCAGGTCTGCGTGCCGTCTACCCCGGCTCAGGTCTACCACATGCTGCGTCGTCAGGCGCTGCGCGGGATGCGTCGTCCGCTGGTGGTGATGTCGCCGAAATCGCTGCTGCGTCACCCGCTGGCGGTCTCTTCACTGGATGAACTGGCAAATGGTACTTTCCTGCCGGCCATCGGTGAAATTGACGACCTGGATCCGCAGGGCGTTAAGCGCGTCGTGATGTGTTCTGGTAAGGTTTATTACGACCTGCTGGAACAGCGCCGTAAGAACGATCAGAAAGATGTCGCCATCGTGCGTATCGAACAGCTTTATCCGTTCCCGCATCAGGCGATGCAGGAAGCGTTAAAACCTTATGCTCACGTACATGATTTTGTCTGGTGCCAGGAAGAGCCGCTCAACCAGGGCGCATGGTATTGCAGCCAGCATCATTTCCGTGAAGTGATTCCATTTGGGTCTGCTCTGCGTTACGCAGGTCGCCCGGCCTCTGCCTCTCCGGCAGTAGGGTATATGTCCGTTCACCAGAAGCAGCAACAAGATCTGGTTAATGACGCGCTGAACGTCGATTAATTAAAGGATAAATAATGAGTAGCGTAGATATTCTTGTTCCCGACCTGCCTGAATCCGTCGCTGATGCGACCGTTGCAACCTGGCATAAAAAACCAGGCGACGCGGTAAAACGCGATGAAGTGCTGGTAGAAATCGAAACTGACAAAGTGGTACTGGAAGTACCGGCTTCAGCGGACGGCATTCTGGATGCAGTGCTGGAAGATGAAGGCACGACTGTGACCTCTCGTCAGCTGCTGGGTCGCCTGCGTGAAGGCAACAGCGCGGGCAAAGAGTCCAGCGCCAAATCTGAAGAGAAAGCCTCTACACCGGCCCAGCGCCAGCAGGCTTCTCTGGAAGAGCAGACGAACGACGCACTCAGCCCGGCGATCCGTCGCCTGCTGGCAGAGCACACTCTCGACGCGGCTGCCATTAAAGGCACCGGTGTGGGTGGTCGTCTGACCCGTGAAGACATTGAAAAACACCTGGCGAAAGCGCCTTCTGACGCAAAAGCAGAAGCGAAAGCACCGGCAGCCGCACCAGCAGCACAGCCTGCACTGGGCGCTCGCAGCGAAAAACGCGTGCCGATGACTCGCCTGCGTAAGCGTGTGGCCGAGCGTCTGCTGGAAGCGAAAAACTCCACCGCGATGCTGACCACCTTCAACGAAGTGAACATGAAGCCAATCATGGACCTGCGTAAGCAGTACGGTGACGCGTTTGAAAAACGTCACGGTATCCGTCTGGGCTTTATGTCCTTCTACGTGAAAGCCGTTGTTGAAGCCCTGAAACGCTTCCCGGAAGTGAACGCCTCCATCGATGGCGATGATGTGGTTTATCACAACTACTTCGACGTCAGCATGGCCGTTTCTACCCCGCGCGGCCTGGTGACCCCGGTTCTGCGTGATGTAGACACCCTGGGCATGGCTGACATCGAGAAGAAAATCAAAGAACTGGCCGTGAAAGGCCGTGACGGCAAGCTGACCGTAGAAGACCTGACTGGCGGTAACTTCACCATTACCAACGGCGGCGTTTTCGGCTCGCTGATGTCTACCCCGATCATTAACCCACCACAGAGCGCGATCCTGGGCATGCATGCCATCAAAGATCGTCCTATGGCGGTTGACGGTAAAGTTGAGATCCTGCCGATGATGTACCTGGCGCTCTCTTACGATCACCGTCTGATCGACGGCCGCGAGTCTGTGGGCTTCCTGGTGGCGATTAAAGAGCTGCTGGAAGATCCAACCCGTCTGCTGCTGGACGTTTAGTTTTTAGCCGTACTGCCCGGCGGCACTTTGACTGCCGGGCCTACAAAAGCATGACCTAACGATTACCCTGAAGGATGGATAGAACACATGAACTTACATGAATATCAGGCAAAACAGCTGTTTGCCCGGTATGGCTTGCCGGCTCCGGTGGGTTATGCCTGCAATACCCCTCGTGAAGCAGAAGAAGCCGCATCTAAAATCGGCGCCGGTCCTTGGGTAGTGAAATGTCAGGTTCACGCTGGCGGCCGCGGTAAAGCGGGCGGTGTGAAAGTTGTTAACAGTAAAGAAGAGATCCGCGCCTTTGCTGAACATTGGCTCGGCAAACGTCTGGTGACCTACCAGACAGACGCAGGCGGCCAGCCGGTTAACCAGATCCTGGTTGAAGCGGCGACCGACATTGCAAAAGAATTGTACCTCGGCGCAGTGGTAGACCGTAGCTCCCGTCGCGTGGTGTTTATGGCCTCTACCGAAGGCGGCGTGGAAATCGAGAAAGTAGCGGAAGAGACCCCGCACCTGATCCACAAAGTCGCTATCGATCCGCTGGCAGGCCCAATGCCTTACCAGGGACGCGAGCTGGCATTCAAACTGGGTCTGGAAGGCAAACTGGTGCAGCAATTCACCAAGATCTTCATGGGCCTGGCGACCATCTTCCTGGAGCGCGACCTGGCGCTGATTGAAATCAACCCGCTGGTTATCACCAAACAGGGCGATCTGATCTGCCTCGACGGCAAACTGGGCGCTGACGGCAACGCACTCTTCCGCCAGGCGGATCTGCGCGAAATGCGCGACCAGTCTCAGGAAGATCCACGTGAAGCGCAGGCTGCACAGTGGGAACTGAACTACGTGGCACTCGATGGCAACATCGGTTGCATGGTTAACGGTGCGGGCCTGGCAATGGGCACCATGGACATCGTTAAGCTGCACGGCGGCGAGCCGGCAAACTTCCTCGATGTGGGCGGCGGCGCAACCAAAGAGCGCGTGACCGAAGCCTTCAAAATCATCCTCTCTGACGACAACGTGAAAGCGGTTCTGGTGAACATCTTCGGCGGCATCGTACGTTGCGACCTGATCGCTGACGGCATCATTGGTGCGGTAGAAGAAGTGGGCGTGAACGTCCCGGTGGTTGTGCGTCTGGAAGGGAACAACGCTGAACTCGGCGCGAAAAAACTGGCTGACAGCGGCCTGAATATTATTGCAGCGAAAAGTCTGACGGATGCCGCTCAGCAGGTAGTTGCCGCAGTGGAGGGGAAATAATGTCCGTTTTAATTAATAAAGATACCAAAGTCATCTGCCAGGGCTTCACCGGTAGCCAGGGTTCATTCCACTCTGAGCAGGCGATTGCCTACGGTACGCAGATGGTTGGCGGCGTGACGCCAGGTAAAGGCGGCACCACCCACCTGGGCCTGCCGGTGTTCAACACCGTACGTGAAGCGGTAGAAGCGACCGGCGCAACCGCCACCGTGATTTACGTTCCGGCACCGTTCTGCAAAGACTCCATTCTGGAAGCCATCGACGCAGGCATCAAACTGATCATCACCATCACCGAAGGCATCCCGACCCTGGATATGCTGACCGTGAAAGTGAAGCTGGACGAAGCCGGAGTGCGCATGATCGGGCCAAACTGCCCGGGCGTGATCACCCCAGGCGAATGCAAAATCGGCATCATGCCGGGCCACATTCACAAGCCAGGCAAAGTGGGTATCGTTTCCCGCTCTGGTACGCTGACCTATGAAGCGGTTAAGCAGACCACCGACTACGGTTTCGGCCAGTCCACCTGTGTGGGCATCGGCGGTGACCCAATCCCGGGTTCTAACTTCATCGACATCCTGAAGCTGTTCCAGGAAGACCCGCAGACTGAAGCGATCGTGATGATCGGTGAAATCGGCGGCAGCGCGGAAGAAGAAGCGGCTGCTTACATCAAAGACCACGTGACTAAGCCAGTTGTTGGCTACATCGCGGGTGTGACTGCGCCGAAAGGCAAGCGTATGGGCCACGCGGGCGCCATCATCGCGGGCGGCAAAGGTACTGCGGATGAGAAATTCGCGGCGCTGGAAGCGGCAGGCGTGAAAACCGTTCGCAGCCTGGCTGACATCGGCGAAGCGCTGAAGTCCATCATCAAGTAAATCCTCTCTGCTCCCCGAGTGGGGAGCTTTGACATAATAAAATGTCTGTTTCGACATGGTTGGCCGCTACACAGCGGCCTTTTTTATTGCCTGCGTTTGGCAACCAGCGTGAATTTATAATCGTCGCTGTTAAACACGTTGCGGCTGTATTCAAACACGCGACCGTCTTTTAAAAATCCGCGCGACACCTTTTCCAGGATCGGTTTTGCCGGATCGAGCGCCAGCGCGGCGATCGCCTCCTGCGATGGCATGATCGGCACCAGCTCCTGCTCGCTGCGATCGATCGTCATCTTTTTAATCTGCTCGATGTAGTGATATTTGGAGTTTTCCATCACTTCCCAGGTGAGGTCAGAGAACATGGCCAGCGGCATCCACGTTTCTTCCAGATTCACCGGTTTTCGCTTAATAAAGCGCACCCGTTTGACATGCCAGACGTTGTCATCGGGATTGATATCCAGTTTTTCTGCCAGCTTGGTGTCGGCTTTCACCACTTCAAAAATTTTTACATCGCTATGCGTATCCACGTTTCTGTCGGCGAGCTTCTCGTAAAAGCCGGTGAGCTGGTAGATATCGTAATTGACGCGCTCTTCTTTGACGTAAGAGCCGCTGCCCTGGATGCTTTCAATAATCTGCTCTTCGGTCAGCAGTTTTAGCGCCTGGCGAACCGTCACCCGGCTGACGCTGAACGCCTCCTGTAGCGTGGATTCCGTTGGCAACGCGTCTCCAGGCTGTAAAACACCGGTGTTAATTTTTTCACGTAGCGCATCGGCTATCTGCCGGTACATCGGTTTATTACCCATTTGCAGTGCCCGTTTAATACCTTTTCATCGAATTATGCCTTCAGCATCTAAATTGTAAATAATACAAATTAGATACAAATTATCGTTGTTAGTGAAAGTGATCACATAAATGTATTATTCGGTCTGCCACAATTCCCCGCAGACAATAACAACATCCGTGTGAGGATCTTGATGAACCTGACGACCCTGACCCACCCGAACGCCATCTGCGTGCAGGCGCACTATGCCAGCCGCGATGAAGCCATACGCCAGCTCACCCTGCGGCTACTGGATTTAGGCAAAATTACCGACGGGGAGGCATTTTTAACAGAAGTGCTGCAACGTGAATCGCTTGGCCCCACCGCGTTGGGCGAAGGACTGGCGGTGCCCCATGGCAAATCGTCTGCCGTGAAAGAGGCGGCCTTCGCCGTAGCCACCTTAAGCACGCCGCTTACATGGGAGAGTGTGGATGGCCCGGAGGACGTAGAGCTAATTTTCCTGCTCGCCATTCCGCCTGCCGAAGCAGGTTCAACGCACATTCAGCTGTTGACGGAGCTGACGTCCAGACTGGCTGATGATGCCCTGCGAGCAAGAGTGATGGCAGCTACCACGGCAGATGCTCTGCTGGCTGCGCTGGACGATGTCCCCCAGGCAGAAGAGGCTACAGCGTTGGTGGATGCGCCAACCGTGGTCTGTGTGACCGCCTGTCCAGCGGGGATCGCCCATACCTATATGGCGGCTGAATACCTGGAAAAAGCAGGGCGGAAGCTCGGCGTCAACGTGGTGGTCGAGAAGCAGGGGGCGAACGGCATTGAGGGGCGTCTCACCGCGCAGCAGTTACAGGAGGCCAAAGCGTGCATCTTTGCGGCGGAGGTGGCCATCAAAGAGCATGAGCGTTTTCAGGGGATCCCCGCCATTTCCGTACCGGTTGCGGAACCGCTGCGCCATGCTGAAGCACTCATCGAGCGCGCGTTGGCGCTCAAGCCCTCAACCGATGCGCGTCATGCGCATGACGATACCGAAACGAAAAAGAGCGTTAAAACCGAGCTCAAGCAGGCGCTCCTTAGCGGTATCTCTTTTGCGGTGCCGCTGATCGTTGCCGGCGGTACGGTGCTGGCCGTGTCGGTACTGCTGGCGCAAATCCTGGGCCTGCAGCACCTGTTCGACCAGGAGAACTCGTGGCTGTGGATGTATCGCAAGCTCGGCGGCGGCATGCTTGGCATCCTGATGGTGCCTGTCCTTGCGGCCTATACCGCTTACTCGCTGGCAGATAAACCCGCCCTGACGCCGGGCTTTGCGGCCGGTCTTGCAGCCAATATGATTGGCTCCGGTTTTCTGGGCGCGATCATCGGTGGGCTGATTGCGGGCTACCTGATGCGCTGGGTGAAAAGTCACATCCGCCTGAGCAGCCGCTTCAACGGCTTTTTAACCTTTTATCTCTATCCGGTCATTGGTGTGCTGGGCGCGGGCAGCCTGATGCTGTTTGTCATCGGCGAACCGGTGGCCTGGCTTAATAACACGCTCACCGCCTGGCTTAACGGTCTTTCCGGCGCAAATGCCCTGCTCCTGGGGGCGATCCTCGGGTTTATGTGCTCATTCGATTTGGGTGGGCCGGTCAACAAAGCCTCTTATGCGTTTTGCCTGGGGGCAATGGCGAACGGCGTGTACGGTCCCTATGCGATTTTTGCCTCCGTCAAAATGGTGTCGGCCTTTACCGTTACCGCGTCAACAATGCTGGCCCCGCATCTCTTTAAGCAGTTTGAAATTGAAACCGGCAAATCAACGTGGCTGCTGGGGCTGGCGGGTATCACCGAAGGGGCGATTCCGATGGCGATCGAAGATCCACTGCGGGTGATTGGCTCGTTTGTTCTCGGCTCGATGGCAACAGGCGCGATTGTGGGCGCGATGGGCATTGGTTTGTCCACGCCGGGGGCAGGCATTTTCTCCCTCTTTTTACTTCATGATGCTGGCATGGGCGGCATGACCGCTGCGGCGGGCTGGTTTGGCGCGGCGCTGGTGGGCACCGCCATCTCCACGCTCATTTTACTGCTCTGGCGACGCCAGGCGGTGAAGAAGGGCAACTACCTCACTGAAGACGTTACGCCATAAACACTCACTAACAGGAAACGAAGATGAAAGCTGTATCTCGCGTTCATATCACGCCACATATGCACTGGGACCGTGAGTGGTACTTCACCACCGAAGCGTCACGTATTCTCCTAGTCAATAATATGGAGGAGATCCTCACCCGCCTCGAACAAGATGAGGAGTATAAATATTACATTCTCGATGGCCAGACGGCGGTGCTGGAAGACTACTTCGCGGTGAAGCCGGAAAACCGGCCCCGCGTAAAGGCGATGGTAGAAGCCGGAAAGCTGATTATCGGCCCCTGGTATACCCAGACCGATACCACTATCGTCTCCGGCGAGTCGATTGTACGTAACCTGATGTACGGCATTCGTGACTGCATGGCGTTTGGCGAGCCAATGAAAATTGGCTACCTGCCGGACTCTTTTGGGATGTCCGCGCAGCTCCCCCACATTTATAACGGTTTCGGTATTACGCGCACGATGTTCTGGCGCGGCTGCTCCGAACGTCACGGCACCGATAAAACCGAATTCCTGTGGCAGAGCATGGACGGCAGCGAAGTAACGGCACAGGTGCTGCCGCTGGGTTACGCAATTGGTAAGTACTTACCGGAGGACGAAGCCGGGCTACGTAAACGACTCGACAATTACTTTGAGGTGCTGGAAAACGCCTCTGTGACCAAAGAGATTTTGCTGCCCAACGGGCATGACCAGATGCCGTTGCAGCAGAACATTTTCGCGGTGATGGACAAGCTTCGTGAAATTTACCCGCAGCGTAAATTTGTAATGAGCCGGTTCGAGGAGGTGTTCCGGCACATTGATGCGCACCGTGATGAACTGGCGACGCTGAAAGGGGAGTTTATCGACGGCAAATACATGCGTGTGCACCGGACAATTGGCTCCACGCGCATGGATATCAAAATTGCCCATGCCCGTATTGAGAATAAAATCGTCAACATCCTTGAGCCGCTGGCGACGCTCGCCTGGACGCTGGGTTTTGAGTATCACCACGGACTGCTGGAAAAAATGTGGAAAGAGATCCTCAAAAACCATGCCCACGACAGCATCGGCTGCTGCTGTAGCGACAAGGTTCATCGCGAGATTGTCTCCCGGTTCGAACTGGCTGAAGACATGGCCGACAACCTGACTCTTTTTTATATGCGTAAGATTGTCGACAACATGCCACAAAGCGATGAAGACAAGCTGGTGATGTTCAATCTGATGCCCTGGCCACGTGAAGAAGTGGTTAACACCACCATCCGTCTGCGCGCCAGTCAGTTCCGTTTGCTGGACGATAAGGGCAATACGATCCCCTGTTTTATCCGTCACGCCCGTGAAATCGACCCCGGACTGATTGACCGGCAGATCGTGCATTACGGGAATTACGACCCTTTTATGGAATTTGATATTCAGTTCCGCCAGATCCTGCCGTCGATGGGCTATTGCACGCTCTACATTGAGCCGCATGTCGCCGGTAAGATACTGCCATCGGTGAAAGCTACCGGGGCGTTGCTGGAAAATACGTTCTGGCAAATCGATCTGAACCGCGACGGCACGCTGCGTTTGCGCGACAAAGAGTCCGGCCTGGTCTATGACCGGGTGCTGGAAATTGAAGAGAGTTCTGATGATGGCGATGAGTACGACTACTCCCCTTCACGCGAAGAGTGGCGACTCACTTCAGCGCAAGGAGAGCATGACGTCGAGGTGATTCATGAAGGCTGGCAGAGCAGGGCGGTTATCCGGCATCGGATGGCCGTTCCGGCGAATCTGGCCGAACGCTCGGCGCGCCAACAACATGGATCTCTTGAGGCCGAGATTGAGGTAACGCTTAGCCACAATAGCAGGCGCATCGACGTGGCGGTGCGGCTGGACAATCAGGCCGACGACCACCGGGTTCGGGTACTGATCCCCACGCCGTTTAACACCGAAGAGGTGTTATCCGACACGCAGTTTGGATCGCTGACGCGCCCTGTGCAGGATGACGCCATGACAAACTGGCAGGAGGAGGGCTGGAAGGAAGCGCCGCTGCCGGTCTGGAATCTCCTTAATTACGCAGTTCTCCAGGAAAAGCGTAACGGGATGGCGCTGTTTACCGAGGGGCTGCGTGAATTTGAAGTGGTGGGGGAGGGCCAAAAAACGTTTGCCCTGACTTTACTTCGCGGGGTAGGGCTGCTTGGGAAGGAGGATTTACTCCTGCGTCCGGGCCGGCCATCCGGCATCAAAATGCCTGTTCCTGATTCCCAAATGCGTGGCGAGATGCGTTGCCGTTTCAGCCTGTTGAGTTTTAGCGGTTCGCCAGTGAGTGCGGGTATTGCCCAGCAGGCGAAGTCATGGCTCACCCCCGTGCAGTGCTATAACAAAATCCCGTGGGACGCGATGAAGCTGAACCGCACCACGTTCACAACCCCTGGTCACTATAGCCTGTTAACGCTCGCACCGAATGGATGTGTTCTCAGCGCCCTGAAGAAGGCTGAAGATCGTGATGAGCTTGTTCTCCGTGTGTTCAACCCTTCTCAGTCCCACTCCTCTGATGTCGCATTCTCCATGAGCCGGGCTATCAAAGGGGGCAGCGAAACGGACATGAATGAGGTGATAAAGGCGCCGCTGCAAGGAGATAAAGAGATTGTAGAGGCTTTGCGGCCGGGGCAATCGCGAACCTTTAGTCTCGAAATAGGCAAATAACCTTTCCAGCAATTAAAAGGTCACAGCGCATGTGACCTTTGTTTCATTAAATAGTCACATCGCGGTGTTAATTTTAAGGTGGATAAAGGTAAGGTAAATGTAATTGTGCAAAATTGCGCACCCACAATGAATAACGCTTTGCGGCAATAAACAGGCGGTGTTTTTCTTAAAGCAAAACCGGTTCATCCTTCCTCGTTAATAAAAATCACTTTTATTTATATTATTTCCAGAATTCGATAACCATTAACACCTCGGAATATACATATCATTAACATGGTTTTTACTATTTAACCCACAATTAAACATCGTTAACAATCAGGCGCGTTTTTGATTTAAATCAATGTTTAATGCCTGGAAAAAGGCGTCAAAAGGCGCTAAATTGTTCGCGATCAAAACGCACCAAAAGTGGTAGTTTTGCTATAAATTGATCATCGTCGAAAAATGTAAATCTGATTCAATAAAACCTGTTTATTGTAAGGGGTTTGCAGCGTATTATATTTGCGGGATCAATTTCTTTTTTCTTAACCTATTTGTAACCTTTCACTCTCGCTTTTTTCTTTTCAGAGGCAGGCGTGACGATAAGGATGCGAATAATTTGTTTTGGGGCATGTGTGTGAATCCTTATCTAACAGGTTTCACTCTCGAAGTCTTCATGCGATGAGCAAGGAGTCATGATGTTAGATGTAGTCGAACTGTCGCGCTTACAGTTTGCCTTGACCGCTATGTACCATTTCCTGTTTGTGCCACTGACGCTCGGTATGGCGTTCCTGCTGGCCATTATGGAGACGGTCTACGTTCTTTCCGGCAAACAGATTTATAAAGATATGACCAAGTTCTGGGGCAAGTTGTTTGGAATCAACTTTGCACTGGGCGTGGCAACCGGTCTGACCATGGAGTTCCAGTTCGGGACTAACTGGTCTTATTATTCTCACTACGTTGGGGATATCTTCGGTGCGCCGCTGGCTATTGAAGGTCTGATGGCCTTCTTCCTCGAATCCACCTTTGTAGGTCTGTTCTTCTTCGGCTGGGATCGTCTGGGCAAAGTCCAGCACATGGCGGTAACCTGGCTCGTCGCGTTAGGCTCTAACCTGTCCGCGCTGTGGATCCTGGTGGCCAACGGCTGGATGCAGAACCCTATCGCGTCAGACTTTAACTTCGAAACCATGCGCATGGAGATGGTCAGCTTCTCCGAGCTGGTGCTGAACCCGGTCGCTCAGGTGAAATTCGTTCACACTGTGGCTTCTGGCTATGTCTGCGGTGCAATGTTCATCATGGGCATCAGCGCCTACTATATGCTGCGTGGTCGTGACTTCGGCTTTGCGAAGCGCTCCTTCGCCATCGCGGCGAGCTTCGGTATGGCAGCTATCCTCTCTGTTATCGTGCTGGGTGATGAATCCGGTTACGAGATGGGCGACGTACAAAAAACCAAACTGGCCGCCATCGAAGCAGAGTGGGAAACCCAACCGGCTCCGGCAGCCTTCACCCTGTTTGGTATTCCCGATCAGGATGCACAGGAAAACCACTTTGCTATTCAAATCCCTTATGCGTTGGGCATCATTGCCACCCGCTCCGTGGATACGCCGGTTATCGGTCTGAAAGATCTGCTGGTGCAGCATGAAGAGCGTATCCGTAACGGGATGAAAGCTTACTCCCTGCTGGAGCAGCTGCGTTCCGGCTCTACCGATCAGTCCGTTCGCGATCAGTTCAACGACGTGAAAAAAGACCTTGGTTACGGCCTGCTGCTGAAACGCTATACCCCGAACGTCTCTGACGCGACGGAAGAGCAGATTCAGCTGGCGACCAAAGACTCGATTCCACGCGTTGCGCCGCTGTACTTCGCGTTCCGTATCATGGTTGGCTGCGGCATCATCATGCTGTTGATCATTGGCGCCTCCTTCTGGTCGGTCATTCGTAACCGTATCGGCCAGCGTAAATGGCTGCTGCGTGCTGCGCTGTACGGCATGCCATTGCCGTGGATCGCCATCGAATCCGGCTGGTTTGTTGCGGAATATGGCCGTCAGCCATGGGCTATCGGTGAGGTGTTGCCAACTGCGGTGGCGAACTCATCCCTGACCCCTGGGGACCTGATTTTCTCCATGCTGCTGATTTGTGGCCTGTACACCCTGTTCCTGGTGGCTGAACTGTTCCTGATGTTCAAGTTTGCGCGCCTTGGTCCAAGCAGCCTGAAAACGGGTCGCTACCACTACGAGCAGTCCACCGTCGCTTCTCAGCCGGCACGCTAAGACAGGAGTCGTCAAATGATCGATTATGAAGTATTGCGTTTTATCTGGTGGCTGCTGGTCGGGATCTTACTGATTGGTTTTGCGGTCACTGACGGTTTCGACATGGGGGTGGGCATGCTCACCCGCTTCCTCGGTCGTAATGATACCGAGCGTCGAATTATGATTAACTCCATCGCCCCGCACTGGGACGGTAACCAGGTGTGGCTGATCACCGCAGGCGGCGCGCTGTTCGCTGCCTGGCCGATGGTCTACGCGGCTGCGTTCTCCGGCTTCTATGTGGCGATGATCCTGGTGCTGGCATCGTTGTTCTTCCGTCCGGTCGGTTTTGACTACCGCTCGAAGATCGAAGACACCCGCTGGCGCAATGTGTGGGACTGGGGCATCTTCATCGGTAGCTTCGTGCCGCCGCTGGTGATCGGCGTGGCGTTCGGCAACCTGCTGCAGGGCGTACCGTTCCACCTCGATGAATACATGCGTCTGTACTACACCGGTAACTTCTTCCAGCTGCTGAACCCGTTCGGTCTGCTGGCAGGCGTGGTCAGCGTGGCGATGATCCTGACCCAGGGGGCGACTTACCTGCAGATGCGTACCGTAGGTGAACTGCACCTGCGCTCTCGCGCCGTCTCGCAGATTGCGGCGCTGGTAACTCTGGTTGGCTTCGCGCTGGCGGGCGTCTGGGTGATGTTCGGTATCGACGGTTACGTGGTGACTTCTGCGATTGACCATACTGCGCCGTCTAACCCGCTGACCAAAGAAGTTGCACGTCAGGCTGGTGCCTGGCTGGTGAACTTCAATAATACGCCGGTTCTGTGGGCTATCCCGGCGCTGGGTGTGGTGCTGCCGCTGCTGACCCTGCTGACTTCCCGCATGGAAAAAGGCGCATGGGCATTCGTCTTCTCTTCGCTGACGCTGGCGTGCATCATCCTGACGGCCGGTATCGCGATGTTCCCGTTCGTGATGCCATCCAGCACCATGATGAATGCTAGCCTGACGATGTGGGATTCCACCTCCAGTCAGATGACGCTGAACCTGATGACGTTTGTGGCTGCCGTGTTCGTCCCGCTTATTCTGGCTTACACCACCTGGTGTTACTGGAAAATGTACGGTCGTATCACGAAAGAACATATCGAAAGCAACACTCACTCTATGTATTAAGGAAGGAGCTGAATATGTGGTATTTCGCATGGATTTTAGGAACGCTTCTTGCCTGTGCATTTGGTGTGATTACCGCCCTGGCGCTTGAGCACGTTGAAGCGACCAAAGCCGGTGAAGAAAAGCACTGATGATCGCGTATCTCTACGGAATCATGGACAAGCGCCCGCTCAGGGCGCTTTCCTTAGTGATGGCGTTACTGCTGGCGGGTTGCATCTTCTGGGACCCGTCGCGTTTTGCGGCGAAGACCAGCGAGCTTGAAATCTGGCACGGTTTTCTCATCATGTGGGCGGTATGCGCCGGTGTGATCCACGGCGTTGGCTTTCGCCCTAAAGCCGTTCTCTGGCAGGGCATCTTCTGCCCCCTGATCGCTGATGTGGTCCTTCTTGTGGGTCTGATTTTCTTTTTCAGCTGAATAAGAACTATCCGTTAATATTATGGGCTTACCCTGGCCCATAAATATTTACTCTCCGTTTACTTTCCCCCATTCCAAAGCACCATTCCCGCGCGTATAGTAGCGAAGTTTAAAAGCTCTAACTCTTTTTGTATTACCGGGATGTAAAGTGAATACAACGCTGTTTCGATGGCCGGTTCGTGTCTACTACGAAGATACGGATGCCGGTGGTGTGGTTTACCATGCCAGCTACGTTGCCTTTTATGAACGAGCACGCACTGAAATGCTGCGCCATCATCACTTTAGCCAGCAGGTCTTGCTGGCGGAGCGAGTTGCCTTCGTGGTACGCAAGATGACGCTGGAGTATTTTGCGCCTGCCAGACTCGACGATATGCTCGAAGTCCAAACAGAAATAACATCAATGCGCGGAACCTCACTGGTTTTCACGCAGCGGATCGTCAATGCAGAGAATACGGTACTGAACGAAGCTGAAGTCCTGATTGTCTGTGTTGATCCACTCATCATGAAGCCTCGTGCGCTTCCTAAGTCTATTGTCGCGGAGTTTAAGCAGTGACTGACATGAATATCCTTGATTTGTTCCTGAAGGCAAGCCTTCTGGTTAAACTTATCATGTTGATTTTGATTGGTTTTTCAATCGCATCCTGGGCCATCATCATCCAGAGAACCCGTATCCTCAATGCAGCTGGCCGCGAAGCGGAAGCCTTTGAAGACAAGTTCTGGTCCGGTATTGAACTCTCCCGTTTGTATCAGGAAAGCCAGGGGCGTCGTGAAACCCTCTCCGGCTCCGAACAAATTTTCTATAGCGGCTTTAAAGAGTTTGCCCGTTTGCACCGCGCTAACAACCATGCGCCGGAAGCGGTCGTTGAAGGGGCATCCCGTGCGATGCGCATTTCAATGAACCGTGAACTGGAAACGCTGGAAACGCACATTCCATTCCTGGGCACCGTGGGTTCCATCAGCCCGTATATCGGTCTGTTTGGTACGGTCTGGGGGATCATGCATGCCTTTATCGCCCTGGGCGCGGTAAAACAGGCGACGCTGCAGATGGTTGCGCCGGGTATCGCAGAAGCGCTGATTGCGACCGCTATCGGTCTGTTCGCCGCTATTCCTGCCGTTATGGCGTATAACCGCCTTAACCAGCGCGTGAACAAACTGGAACTGAACTACGACAACTTCATGGAAGAGTTCACCGCGATTCTGCACCGCCAGGCGTTTACCAGCACCGAGAGCAACAAGGGGTAAACCATGGCCAGACAGCGTGGACGGGGTCGTCGCGAACTGAAGTCCGAAATCAACATTGTACCGCTGCTGGACGTGCTGCTGGTGCTGCTGCTGATCTTTATGGCGACAGCACCCATCATCACCCAGAGCGTTGAGGTTGATCTACCGGATGCGACAGAATCTCAGGCTGTAAGCACCAATGACGATCCACCGGTCATCATTGAGGTATCCGGCGTTGGGCAGTACAGCGTGGTGGTTGAAAAAGATCGTCTTGATCAACTGCCGCCGGAGCAGGTTATTGCCGAAGCGCAACGACGTCTGCAGTCCAATCCGAAAACGGTCTTCTTAATCGGTGGGGCGAAAGACGTGCCTTACGATGAAATAATAAAGGCGCTGAACCTGTTGCATAGCGCGGGCGTTAAGTCAGTCGGCTTGATGACGCAGCCTATTTGATCATCTGCGTACACAACAGAGTTTTTGGGAACCCATAGTGTCAAAGGCAACCGAACAAAACGATAAGCTTAAGCGGGCGATCATTATCTCGGCGGTGCTGCATGTCATTCTTTTTGCAGCACTGATCTGGAGTTCGTTCGATGAGCATCTCGATACCGCTGCCGGCGGTGGGGGAGGTTCATCCATCGATGCCGTGATGGTCGATCCCGGCGCGGTGGTGCAAAACTATAACCGCCAGCAACAACAGCAGGCGAGTGCAAAACGTGCTGAAGAGCAACGCGAAAAGCAGGCGCAACAGCAAGCGGAAGAGCTGCGTGAAAAGCAGGCCGCCGAGCAGGAACGTCTGAAGCAGCTCGAGAAAGAGCGTTTGCAGGCGCAGGAAGCGGCGAAAGAGCAGGCGGAGCAGCAGAAACAGGCTGAAGCCGCAGCGAAGAAAGCGCAAGAGCAGCAGAAGCAGGCAGAAGAGGCGGCAGCCAAAGCCGCAGCCGATGCCAAAGCGCAGGCCGATGCGCAGGCTAAACAAGCTGCCGAGGCGGCAAAACAGGCCGCGGATGCCGCTGCATTAGCCGCGAAAAAAGCCGCTGCCGATGCGCAAAAACAGGCTGAAGCTGAAGCCGCCAAAGCGGCTGCTGATGCGAAGAAAAAAGCAGAAGCTGAAGCCGCGAAGAAAGCTGCTGCCGACGCACAGAAAAAAGCGGAAGCTGAAGCTGCCAAACAAGCAGCTCAGGAAGCCGAGAAGAAAGCGGCTGCCGAAGCAGCTAAAAAGGCCGCTGCAGCAGAAAAAGCCGCCGCAGCTGAAAAGGCTGCTGCTGAAAAGGCTGCTGCAGAGAAAGCTGCTGCCGCAGAAAAAGCGGCTGCTGAGAAGAAGGCCGCCGCCGCAGAAAAAGCTGCCGCTGATAAAAAAGCCGCTGCAGAGAAGAAAGCCGCTGCCGATAAAGCGGCTGCTGACAAAGCGGCCGCTGCAAAAGCCGCAGCAGCTAAAAAAGCTGCCGCGGAAAAAGCAGCCGCATCGGACGTTGATGGCCTGTTTGGCGAGTTAAGTTCAGGTAAGAATGCGCCGAAATCGGGTGGAGCAAAAGGTAACGGTCAGCCGGCAAAAGATAGCGGAACAAGTGGTGCTAATGGTGGCGCGTCAGGCGCTGATATTAGTGCCTATGCTTCGCAAATCCGTAACGCAATTCAGAGCCGCTTATATGGCGCTGATCTGTATGCCGGTAAGTCCTGTGTGCTACATATTAAACTGGCACCAGACGGTCTGCTGCTGGACGTGACTGAAGAAGGTGGTGATCCTGCTTTATGTCAGGCTGCCCTGACGGCGGCAAAAACTGCCAGAATTCCTAAACCGCCTAGCCAGGCTGTTTATGAAAAAGTAAAAGATGCCAAACTGGACTTCAAACTGTAGCGATTTTCCCGCTAAAGTTAGCAAAACAGTCTACGTTTGAGGCTGTGGATTAGTAGTTTTGTTTATTTGGGTTTGTTAACATTCTGCTAAATTATCGCGGGTAAGGTTACCCGGATATGGGAGATATGATGAAGCAGGCATTACGTGTTGCAATGAGTTTCTTAGTGCTGTGGGCAGCGGTGCTGCACGCAGAAGTGCGTATCGAGATCACCCAAGGGGTGGACTCGGCACGTCCGATTGGTGTGGTTCCGTTCCAGTGGAAAGGGCCAGGCGCTGCGCCGGAAGATGTTGGTGGCATTGTTGCCGCTGACCTGCGCAACAGCGGTAAATTCAACCCATTAGATCGTTCTCGTCTGCCGCAGCAGCCGGGCAGCGCGCAGGAAGTGCAGCCTGCTGCATGGTCTGGACTGGGTATTGATGCAGTGGTTGTGGGTCAGGTTACCCCTAACCCGGACGGTGGCTATACCGTTGCTTACCAGCTGGTAGATACCGGTGGCGCACCGGGTACTGTACTGGCGCAGAACACCTATAAAGTGAACAAGCAATGGCTGCGTTATGCCGGTCACACCGCAAGTGATGAAGTGTTTGAGAAGCTGACCAGCATCAAAGGCGCATTCCGCACCCGTATCGCTTATGTCGTGCAGACCAACGGTGGCCAGTTCCCGTATGAGCTGCGCGTCTCTGACTACGATGGCTACAACCAGTTCACCGTTCACCGTTCACCGCAGCCGCTGATGTCTCCAGCCTGGTCGCCGGACGGTTCAAAACTGGCTTACGTAACCTTCGAAAGCGGCCGTTCAGCACTGGTAATCCAGACGCTGTCTAACGGTGCGGTTCGTCAGGTGGCTTCCTTCCCGCGTCACAACGGGGCACCGGCATTCTCACCAGACGGCTCTAAACTGGCGTTTGCGCTGTCTAAAACCGGTAGCCTGAACCTGTACGTGATGGACATCGGCTCCGGCCAGATTCGTCAGGTGACCGATGGTCGTAGCAACAACACCGAACCAACCTGGTTCCCGGACAGCCAAAACCTGGCCTTTACCTCTGACCAGGCCGGTCGTCCACAGGTTTATAAAGTCAATATTAACGGCGGTGCTCCGCAGCGTATCACCTGGGAAGGTTCTCAGAACCAGGACGCAGACGTGAGTGCTGACGGTAAGTTTATGGTAATGGTTAGCTCGGCCGGTGGTCAGCAGCACATTGCTAAACAAGATCTGGGCGGGGGCGGCGTACAAGTTCTGTCGTCGACTTTCCTGGATGAAACGCCAAGTCTGGCACCTAACGGCACTATGGTTATCTACAGCTCTTCTCAGGGGATGGGATCCGTGCTGAATCTGGTTTCTACCGATGGGCGTTTCAAAGCGCGTATTCCGGCAACTGATGGACAGGTAAAATCACCTGCCTGGTCGCCGTACCTGTAATAATAATTAATTGAATAATATAGGAATCATAGAAATGCAACTGAACAAAGTGCTGAAAGGGCTGATGATCGCTCTGCCTGTTATGGCAATCGCAGCGTGTTCTTCTAACAAGAACGCCAGCAACGACCAGAGCGGCGAAGGCATGATGGGTGCCGGCACTGGTATGGACGCAAACGGCAACGGCAATATGTCTTCTGAAGAGCAGGCGCGTCTTCAGATGCAGCAGCTGCAGCAGAACAACATTGTTTACTTCGATCTGGACAAGTTCGACATTCGTTCTGACTTCGCTGCAATGCTGGATGCACACGCTAACTTCCTGCGTAGCAACCCGTCTTACAAAGTCACCGTAGAAGGTCACGCGGACGAACGTGGTACTCCTGAGTACAACATCTCCCTGGGTGAGCGTCGTGCTAACGCCGTTAAAATGTACCTGCAGGGTAAAGGCGTTTCTGCTGACCAGATCTCCATCGTTTCTTACGGTAAAGAAAAACCTGCAGTACTGGGCCACGACGAAGCGGCTTACTCCAAAAACCGTCGTGCCGTACTGGTTTACTAAGAGAATTGCATGAGCAGTAACTTCAGACATCATCTGTTGAGTCTGTCGTTACTGGTTGGTATAGCGGCCCCCTGGGCCGCTTTTGCTCAGGCACCAATCAGTAGTGTCGGCTCAGGCTCGGTAGAAGACCGGGTCACCCAACTCGAGCGTATTTCTAATGCTCACAGCCAGCTTTTAACCCAACTTCAGCAGCAACTCTCTGACAACCAAACCGATATTGACTCACTGCGCGGACAGATTCAGGAAAGCCAGTATCAGCTCAATCAGGTTGTGGAGCGTCAGAAGCAGATCCTGCTGCAGATGGATAGCCTGAATAATGGCGGCGCAGCAGCGCAACCCGCCGCAGGCGATCAAAGTGGCGCAGCTGGTGCAGCGGCATCGCCTCAGGCTGATGCCTCAGCCTCGACAGGCGCGCCTGTACAGAGCGGTGATGCGAACACGGACTACAATGCGGCAATTGCCCTGGTGCAGGATAAATCACGCCAGGACGACGCGATGGCAGCGTTTCAGAACTTCGTGAAGAAATACCCTGATTCAACCTATCAGCCTAATGCGAACTATTGGCTGGGACAGCTGAATTACAACAAGGGTAAAAAAGACGACGCGGCGTTCTATTTTGCTTCCGTGGTAAAAAATTACCCAAAATCACCGAAAGCCCCTGATGCGATGTATAAGGTCGGGGTGATCATGCAGGACAAAGGCGACACCGCGAAAGCGAAGGCCGTCTTCCAGCAGGTGGTCACTAAATTCCCGGGCACTGAAGGTGCGAAACAAGCGCAAAAACGTCTTGCTGCGATGGGATGATTGCCGGATGACCAGAAATCGCGTTTTTTCTGGTCTTGCCGCATACTTCCTAAGCAGTTAAGTGATATTCATCAAAATATTAGTTGCGCGGAATTCTTAAATCAGTAATATATGCCGCCGTTGCCAAGGGATATCAAACAGCCCAAAAGCAGCCAAAATAGTGGGTCGTTAGCTCAGTTGGTAGAGCAGTTGACTTTTAATCAATTGGTCGCAGGTTCGAATCCTGCACGACCCACCAATCGTTAGGTGGATAGCGATAGTTTAACGTGAAGGATAACGTTGCGTCAGCAACGGCCCGTAGGGCGAGGCGAAGCCGAGTCATCCTGCACGACCCACCACTTAAAGCAGTTCCGGCAGTACAGAGTGGGTGATTAGCTCAGTTGGTAGAGCATCTCCTTTACACGGAGGGGGTCGGCGGTTCGAGCCCGTCATCACCCACCACTCGGGTCGTTAGCTCAGTTGGTAGAGCAGTTGACTTTTAATCAATTGGTCGCAGGTTCGAATCCTGCACGACCCACCACTTTAATGTCTTACTCAGATATTAAACGTGAAGGATAACGTTGCTTTAGCAACAGCCCAAAGGGCGAGGCGAAGCCGAGTCATCCTGCACGACCCACCAGTCTTTTGATTGGTACCGAGTAAAAATTATCTTCGAAGTCAGCACCCGAATGGGTCGTTAGCTCAGTTGGTAGAGCAGTTGACTTTTAATCAATTGGTCGCAGGTTCGAATCCTGCACGACCCACCACTTCGAAGAATAAGCAGTAAATCCCGCAAGGGGTCGTTAGCTCAGTTGGTAGAGCAGTTGACTTTTAATCAATTGGTCGCAGGTTCGAATCCTGCACGACCCACCAATGTAAAAAGGCGCCCTAAAGGCGCCTTTTTGCTATCTGCTATTCCTGCGTCTGAAAAACATGCCTGATGGCGCTTCGCTTAGCAGGCCTACAAAAGCAATTCACCGCACGACTCAACCACAAATGCTACTGGCACGCTTTTGGTGTGACTTTGACTCCCAAATCCGCTATCTTGTTTAGTATATAAAACACAATTGCCATTACTTTGGTTTCCACCAAAAAATAACGGCAAACTTGTTAAGCCAGTAAAACGAGAAGCCAAAATGAGTGTGATGTTTGATCCTGAAGCCGCCATCTATCCTTTCCCGCCTAAACCCGTCCCGCTGAGCCTCGACGAAAAGCAGTTTTATCGCGAAAAGATCAAGCGCTTGCTCAAAGAACGCGATGCGGTGATGGTGGCGCATTACTACACTGACCCGGAAATCCAGCAGCTGGCAGAAGAGACCGGCGGCTGCATTTCTGACTCGCTTGAAATGGCGCGCTTCGGTGCAAAACATCCCGCGTCGACATTGCTGGTAGCCGGGGTCCGCTTTATGGGCGAGACGGCAAAAATCCTCAGCCCGGAAAAAACCATCCTGATGCCAACCCTGAATGCAGAATGCTCGCTGGATTTAGGCTGCCCGATCGACGAATTCACCGCCTTCTGCGACGCCCATCCCGACAGAACGGTGGTGGTTTACGCTAACACCTCTGCCGCGGTAAAAGCGCGTGCCGACTGGGTGGTAACCTCCAGCATCGCTGTTGAGTTAATCGAGCATCTCGACAGCCTGGGCGAGAAAATTATCTGGGCACCAGACAAACATCTTGGCAACTACGTTCAGAAGCAGACCGGGGCAGATATTCTGTGCTGGCAGGGGGCCTGTATCGTTCATGACGAGTTCAAAACCCAGGCCCTGGAGCGCATGAAAGGTCTTTACCCGGAGGCCGCCGTACTGGTCCACCCGGAATCACCGCAGGCGATCGTCAACATGGCGGATGCCGTAGGTTCAACCAGCCAGCTCATCGCTGCCGCGAAAACGCTGCCGCATCGTCAGCTTATTGTCGCCACCGATCGCGGCATCTTCTACAAAATGCAGCAGGCAGTGCCGGAGAAAGAGCTGCTGGAAGCGCCAACGGCGGGCGAGGGGGCAACCTGCCGCAGCTGTGCGCACTGTCCGTGGATGGCGATGAACGGGCTCAAGGCGATTGCCGAAGGGCTGGAGTCCGGCGGCGCGGCGTATGAGATCCATGTGGATGCGGCGCTGCGTGAAGGGGCGCTAATTCCGCTTAACCGGATGCTGGATTTTGCGGCTACACTACGTGCTTAAGCAACGTAACGTAACGCTGAGGGAAAAAGATGGATTTTTTTAGCACGCAAAACATTCTGGTACATATACCGATTGGTGCCGGCGGCTATGACTTGTCATGGATTGAAGCCGTCGGGACAATTGCGGGTCTGCTCTGTATCTGGCTCGCCAGCCTGGAGAAGATCGTCAACTACGCGTTTGGCCTGGTGAACGTCACGCTGTTCGCCATTATCTTCTTTCAGATCCAGCTGTATGCCAGCCTGCTGTTGCAGCTGTTCTTCTTCGTGGCCAATATCTATGGCTGGTACGCCTGGTCGCGGCAGAACAGCCAGCAGGAGGCGGAACTGCAGATCCGCTGGTTGCCGTTGCCTAAAGCCATCGGCTGGCTGGCAGCTTGCGTGGTCGCTATCGGCCTGATGACGGTCTATATCGACCCGGTGTTTGCCTTCCTGACCCGCGTGGCGGTATCGGTGATGAGCAGCCTCGGACTGAACGTTACCATGCCAGATCTACAGCCTGACGCCTTCCCGTTCTGGGATTCGTGCATGATGGTTCTGTCGATTGCCGCCATGATCCTGATGACCCGAAAATACGTCGAAAACTGGCTGCTGTGGGTGATTATTAATGTGATAAGCGTGGTGATCTTTGCCCTGCAGGGCGTCTATGCCATGTCGCTGGAGTATATGATCCTTACCTTTATTGCCCTCAACGGCAGCAGGATGTGGATTAACAGCGCGCGGGAACGAGGTTCCCACGCGCTGGCACGTTAATGGTGATGATGATGGGCGTGGCCGGAGGCGATCTCATTGAGGTGGCAATCCGGCCCGTTACAGGGGGTGTACTCCATCTGGATAGTGCTATGCGCGATAGCGTAATGATGCTCCAGAAAATGCTGGATACGCCCCAGTAACGCATCGTGATCGTAGGGAGGAATGACCTGAACATGCAGCGTCATCAGCGGTTTCTCTCCCACCATCCAGACGTGAATATGATGCACGTCGCGAACTTCTGGAATAGAGCGCGTCAGGTTGCGTTTCAGCGCCGGAATATCCAGCGTCGCTGGCGCGCCTTCCAGCAGCTCATTCACACTCTCCTGCAGTAATCGCCAGGCACTGCGCAACACCAGACAGGAGACGACAATCGACAGGATCGGATCTATCGGTGTCCAGCCCGTCCACAGGATCACCAGCGCCGCGACGATGGCACCTACCGATCCCAGCAGGTCCCCCAGCACGTGCAGCGCCGCCGCCCGCACGTTAAGGTTTTTCTCCTCACTGCCGCGATGCAAAATCCAGAACGCCAGGATATTGGCGATAAGCCCGGCGACGGCTACCACCATCATGGTGACGCCCGCGACAGGCTGCGGATAGCGGAAACGCTGAATGGCTTCCCAGACAATTAAAATGGTGATCAACACCAGCGCGATGGCGTTGACGAAAGCAGCAAGGGTCGTCAGACGCAGCCAGCCAAAGGTGCGTCCGTGACTGGGCGGGCGGCGGGCGAATACTACCGCCAGCAGCGCAAACAGCAGTGCCGCTGCGTCCGTTAGCATATGGCCCGCATCGGCCAGTAGCGCCAGCGAGCCGGAAACCAGGCCGCCAATCACCTCAATAATCATAAAGGCGGCAGTGACGCCGAACGCCAGCATTAAGCGTTTAGCATTTCCATCCTGTGAAGAAGGGGCGTGTGAGTGGGTGTGCGCCATGAATGATGTCCCGGTCCATTATTATTGTAAGTGTAGAGTTTTTAACATTTTGCACAAAAAATAAAGGAGAGCCTTAGCTCTCCTTCATCATCGCATTACCGGTAATTACTGGGTAGTGCCGTCAGTTTTCTGCTCTTGTGGGGTTCTTTCGGAATCCACTTTACCGGACTGATCCGGGCATTTACCGTCTTTACACATAGAATTTTTGTGCTGATCGTCCTTGGTCATGCCGTCATTGCCCATCTTGCTTGGGTCGTCATTACCCATGATGGAATTGGAGCCGCCGGTGGTAGAACTATTACCGCTACCGGTAGTTGATCCGTTAGTGGTGGCGTTAGTACCGTCAGGATTTAACATAGTCCCGCTGCCGCCGCTGCTGGTTGTACCCGTAGTGCCAGAACCGGTATTAATCTGGCTGTTGCCGGTATTATTTGGCGCAATATTCTGGCGTGCATCTGGCGCTACCGCACCAGCATCAGCGGCGGCATTCGCCTGGCCGTTATTGCTGTCAGAGCCGCCGGCAGAATCAGCGGCCAGCGCAGCACCGCTTGCCATGGTGAGGGAAGCGGTCAGGAAAAAGGTTGCGAGTTTAGTCATTTTCATCATGCTGCTCCTGTTCTGGTCGTTATGTTCTGGATAACTTCTTTCCACAGTGCATATGCGAAATCGATACGGTGCTCAGTGGTCAAAGATGCCATGATCCCTACTTAGATCAGTATGGAATCGTGATAAACGTAATAAATGCAGTGCATACAGTTAAAAAGTTTAGGTTGTATCTTGCTTTTCGCTACTTTGTGGGGTTTTTTAAGCGAATTCCAGGATTTATCTGTGCGAAGTGTAAAAGCCAGTTTACACTTCCTGACTGACAAGATAGATTGAAGGGATTGCATTCGTTTATAAAAATATGGCAACGCTGGAAAGAACATGAATTATCAGAATGACGATTTACGTATTAAAGAGATCAACGAGTTATTACCCCCTGTCGCACTCCTTGAGAAGTTTCCTGCCACTGAAAAAGCCGCCAACACCGTTTCTCATGCCCGCAAAGCGATCCACAAGATCCTGAAAGGTAATGACGATCGTCTGCTGGTGGTGATCGGGCCATGCTCCATTCACGATCCCGCAGCGGCGAAAGAGTACGCAGCGCGTCTGCTGACGCTGCGCGAGACGCTGAAGGATGAGCTGGAAATCGTCATGCGCGTCTACTTTGAAAAGCCACGCACCACTGTAGGCTGGAAAGGGCTGATCAACGATCCGCATATGGACGGCAGCTTCCAGATCAACGACGGTCTGCGCATTGCCCGTAAGCTGCTGCTGGATATCAATGACAGCGGCTTGCCTGCGGCGGGTGAGTTCCTCGACATGATCACCCCACAGTATCTGGCAGACCTGATGAGCTGGGGTGCCATTGGCGCACGTACCACTGAATCTCAGGTTCACCGTGAGCTGGCATCGGGGCTTTCCTGCCCGGTCGGCTTTAAAAACGGCACCGATGGCACCATCAAAGTGGCGATCGACGCCATCAATGCTGCCGGGGCGCCGCACTGCTTCCTCTCCGTGACCAAATGGGGTCACTCCGCCATTGTTAACACCAGCGGAAATGGCGACTGCCATATCATTCTGCGCGGCGGCAAAGAGCCAAACTATAGCGCGGCACATGTTGCGGAAGTGAAGGCGGGTCTGGACAAAGCGGGTCTGGCTGCACAGGTCATGATCGACTTCAGCCATGCCAACTCCAGCAAGCAATTTAAAAAGCAGATGGATGTCGGCACCGATGTCTGCCAGCAGATTGCGGGCGGTGAAAAGGCCATTATCGGGGTGATGATCGAAAGCCATCTGGTGGAAGGCAATCAGAATCTGGAAGGCGGCGAGCCGTTGGTTTACGGTAAGAGCGTCACCGATGCCTGCATCGGCTGGGACGATACCGAAACGGTCCTGCGCCAGCTGGCGGATGCCGTAAAAGCCCGTCGCGGCTAAAAAAATGCCGGATTAGCATCCGGCATTCTGTATCTAAGGCCCGGTCATCGCGACCGGGCTTTTTTATTACTTGGCTTTACCCTGGTTCGCAACGGCCGCAGCTTTAGCCGCGATCTCATCAGCGTTACCCAGATAGTAGTGCTTGATTGGTTTGAAGTTTTCGTCGAACTCGTATACCAGCGGCACACCGGTAGGGATGTTCAGTTCGAGGATCTCATCTTCACCCATGTTGTCCAGGTATTTCACCAGCGCACGCAGGGAGTTACCGTGAGCCGCGATGATCACGCGCTCACCGCTTTTCAGGCGTGGCAGGATGGTTTCGTTCCAGTAAGGCACAACGCGATCGATGGTCAGCGCCAGGCTTTCAGTCTGTGGCAGTTCAGCATCGGTCAGTTTCGCGTAACGCGGGTCGTGGCCCGGGTAGCGCTCGTCATCTTTGGTCAGCTCTGGTGGGGTTACCGCGAAGCCGCGACGCCACTGTTTAACCTGCTCGTCACCGTATTTTTCTGCGGTTTCGGCTTTGTTCAGACCCTGAAGCGCACCGTAGTGACGCTCGTTCAGTTTCCAGGATTTCTCAACCGGCAGCCAGGCCTGATCCAGTTCGTCCAGTACGTTCCACAGGGTGTGGATGGCACGTTTCAGCACGGAGGTATAAGCAAAATCGAAGCTGAAGCCTTCGTCTTTCAGCAGTTTGCCTGCCGCTTTTGCTTCGCCAACGCCTTTCTCGGACAGGTCAACATCATACCAACCGGTAAAGCGGTTTTCGTTGTTCCACTGGCTTTCGCCATGACGTACCAGAACCAGCTTAGTTACAGCCATATTTTACTCCTCCAGAACAAGCATTATTTGAATGATAACAATTCTCATTATATTGCCGCGGGGAAGCCGCGGGCAACGCTTAACCCTAACCATAGCGAAAATAGTGTCTCAGTGTAAGATGCTTGTGAATGAGGGGTTGTGATTTTGTCTGTGAGTGGCGCTATTTTCAGCAAGCTGGGCAAAAAAAAGCCCTCCGGTGGGAGGGCCAGTTTTTATTGAGCAATAAAGTGATATTCCGTGACGCTGACATACTCTTCGCCAGGGCGCAGAATACAGTCGGGCTGCGGCCATTCCGCATGGTTCGGGCTGTCCGGCAGGAACTCGCTTTCCAGCGCCAGGCCTTGCCAGGCACGGTACTCTCCGTCTTCACGCGCGGGCGTACCCTCGAGGAAGTTCCCGGAGTAGAACTGCAGGGCAGGGGCAGTGGTATAAACCGTCATCTGTAGCTTCTCATCGGCAGACCACAGGTGCGCCGCTGGCTGGCTGACATCGCCCTCTGCATCAAGCAGGAACGCATGATCGTAACCGTTCACCTTGCGCTGATCGTCATCTGCCAGGAAATCCTGGGCGATGGCTTTGGTGGTGCGGAAATCAAAGCTGGTGCCCGCCACCGCTTTTAATCCTTCATGCGGGATCCCCATCTCATCCACCGGCAGATACGCCTGCGCCAGCAGTTGCAGTCTGTGGTTGCGCACGTCGCTGCAGTCGCCGTCGAGGTTGAAGTAAGCGTGGTTGGTCAGATTGACCGGGCAGGGTTTATCTACCGTGGCGCGATACTCAATGGCGATCCGGTTATCATCCGTTAAGCGGTAATGCACGGTCGCCGCACAATTACCCGGATAGCCCTGATCGCCATCCGGCGAGTCGAGGGACAGCAGCGCTTCGCCATCGTTCTGTTTGATAATGCGCCAGCGACGCTTATCAAAGCCGTCCGGGCCGCCGTGCAGCTGGTTTTCACCCTGACTAGGCAGCAGCGCATAAGGCACGCCGTCCAGCTCAAAGAGGCTTTTAGCGATACGGTTGGCGTAACGGCCCACAGAGGCACCGAGGAACGCGGTTTGTTCAACGTATTGCTCAGGCGATGCACAGCCGAGCAGGGTCTCGCGCACGCTGCCGTCACTCATCGGGACGCGGGCTGAGAGTAAGGTGGCGCCCCAGTCCATGAGCGTCACCACCATCCCTGCGCTATTGCGCAAGGTAATCAGGCGGTACGGCAGGCCGTCCGGGGCGAGAACAGGGGTTTCGTTTAACACTGGCCAGCTCCTTGTGAGGCGTTGCAGACGTAGAAAGTTTCTTTGATACCGGTTTTGGCTTCGTACTGCTGCTCAACAGCTTGCTGAACAACCGGGACTAACGCCTCCGGCACCAGCGCAACTACGCAGCCACCAAAACCACCGCCGGTCATGCGCACGCCGCCTTGTTCGCCAATCGCCGCTTTGACAATCTCTACCAGGGTGTCGATTTGCGGCACGGTGATTTCGAAGTCATCGCGCATGGAGGCGTGTGACTGAGCCATCAGTTCTCCCATCCGATGCAGGTCGCCTTTCTCCAGCGCAGCCGCCGCTTCCACGGTACGGGCGTTTTCGGTCAGCACGTGGCGAACACGTTTTGCCACCACCTGATCCAGCTCGTGCGCGACTTTATTGAACTCAGTGAGCGAGACATCACGCAGCGCAGGCTGTTGGAAGAAGCGCGCACCGGTTTCGCACTGCTCGCGGCGGGTGTTGTACTCGCTGCCCACCAGGGTGCGTTTGAAATTACTGTTGATGATGATCACCGCCGCACCTTTCGGCAGGCTGACCGCTTTGGTGCCCAGTGAACGGCAGTCGATCAGCAAGGCGTGGTCTTTTTTACCCAGCGCCGAAATCAGCTGATCCATGATGCCGCAGTTGCAGCCCACAAACTGGTTCTCGGCTTCCTGGCCATTGAGGGCGATTTGCGCCCCGTCCAGCGGCAGGTGATACAGCTGCTGGAAAACGGTGCCGACCGCCACTTCCAGCGAGGCGGATGAGCTTAAGCCTGCCCCCTGCGGTACGTTGCCGCTGATCACCAGATCTGCGCCGCCAAAGTTGTTGTTACGCTTCTGAAGGTGTTTTACCACGCCACGAACGTAGTTCGACCACTGCTGGCTGTCGTGCGCAACAACAGGCTCATCCAGCGAGAACTCGTCGATCTGGTTGTCGTAATCGGCCGCCAGTACGCGCACCTTGCGGTCATCGCGTTTCGCGCAGCTGATCACCGTCTGGTAATCAATGGCACAGGGCAGCACGAATCCGTCGTTGTAGTCAGTGTGCTCGCCGATCAGGTTAACGCGGCCAGGCGCCTGGATAGCGTGAGTGGCGGGATAGCCGAACTTTTCAGCAAACAGGGCGTGGGTTTTATCTTTCAGACTCATTGTTATTCTCCAGATTCGCGAAAATGAACGTCACTGACTGCACGCAGGCGCTCTGCGGCCTGTTCAGCCGTCAGGTCGCGCTGGGTTTCCGCCAGCATCTCGTAGCCGACCATGAACTTTCGTACAGTGGCGGAGCGCAGCAGCGGCGGATAAAAGTGGGCGTGCAGCTGCCAGTGTTGATTCTCTTCGCCATTAAAAGGTGCGCCGTGCCAGCCCATGGAATAGGGGAAAGAGCACTGGAACAGATTGTCATAACGGCTGGTCAGCTTTTTCAGCGCCAGGGCCAGATCGCTGCGCTGGTCTTCGCTTAGCTCGGTGATCCGCAGAACATGCGCTTTCGGCAGCAGCAGGGTTTCGAACGGCCACGCCGCCCAGTACGGCACCACCGCTAACCAGTGTTCGGTCTCGACCACGGTGCGGCTACCGTCGGCCAGCTCGCGCTGCACATAGTCCAGCAGCATTGGCGACTGCTGTTCAGCGAAATAGGCTTTTTGCAGGCGATCTTCCCGCTCGACTTCGTTAGGCATGAAGCTGTTGGCCCACACCTGGCCGTGCGGATGGGGGTTGGAACACCCCATCGCCGCGCCTTTGTTCTCAAAAACCTGCACCCAGGGATAGCTCTGCCCCAGCTCGGCAGTCTGTTCCTGCCAGGTTTTCACCACCTCGGTCAGGGCCTCAACGCTCAGCTCCGGCAGGGTTTTGCTGTGATCCGGCGAGAAGCAGATCACCCGGCTGGTGCCGCGTGCGCTTTCGCAGCGCAGCAGCGGATCGTCACTCTGCGGGGCGTCCGGCGTGTTGGTCATCAGGGCGGCAAAATCGTTAGTGAAAACGTAGGTGCCTGTGTAATCAGGGTTAATGTCACCGGTCACGCGGGTATTGCCCGGACAGAGGAAACAGTCTGGATCGTGCTGCGGCAGCGTTTGTTTCGCTGGCGTCTCCTGCGCCCCTTGCCATGGGCGCTTGGCGCGATGCGGAGAGACCAGGATCCACTGCCCGGTTAACGGATTAAAACGACGATGCGGGTGATCGACGGGATTAAATTGGGTCATGACAGATCCTTAGTCTGGATAACCCTGCGGGTGGCGAGACTGCCAGCGCCAGGTATCCTGTGCCATTTCATCGAGCGTGCGCGAGACACGCCAGTTAAGCTCTTTGTCGGCCTTAGTGGCATCCGCCCAGTAGGCAGGCAGGTCGCCGTCGCGACGTGGGGCAAAGTGATATGCCACCGGTTTGCCGCAGGCAGCGCTAAAGGCGTTAACCACATCCAGCACGCTGCTGCCGACACCGGCACCGAGGTTATAAATATGAACGCCCGGTTTATCCGCCAGCTGCTGCATGGCTGCGACGTGACCGTCGGCCAGATCCATGACGTGGATGTAGTCGCGAACGCCGGTGCCGTCAGGGGTCGGGTAGTCGTTGCCGAATACCGCCAGCGAGTCACGACGGCCTACCGCTACCTGAGCGATATAAGGCATCAGGTTATTCGGAATACCCTGCGGATCTTCACCCATATCCCCGGATGGATGCGCGCCCACCGGGTTGAAATAGCGCAGCAGGGCGATGCTCCAGTCCGGCTGCGCTTTTTGCAGGTCGGTCAGGATCTGTTCCACCATCAGCTTGCTTTTGCCGTACGGGCTTTGCGGCGTCCCGGTCGGGAAGCTTTCAACATAAGGGATTTGCGGCTGATCGCCATAGACAGTGGCGGAGGAGCTAAAGATGAAGTTTTTCACGCCTGCCGCGCGCATGGCAGAAACCAGACGCAAGGTACCGTTGACGTTGTTATCGTAATACTCCAGCGGTTTCGACACCGACTCGCCCACGGCTTTCAGCCCGGCAAAGTGGATCACTGTATCAACAGCGTGATCGTGGAGGATCTCCGTCATCAGCGCTTCGTTACGAATATCGCCTTCGACAAAGACTGGCTGTTTACCGGCCTGGCGTTCCATAACCGGCAGCACGCTGCGCTTACTGTTGCACAGGTTATCAAGGATGATGACATCGTGGCCATTTTGCAGCAGTTGCACACAGGTATGACTTCCTATGTAACCGCTACCACCTGTTACCAGAACTCGCATTTTTCGCTCCATTAGGCTTATGGTATGAGATAATCCTAGCATAACAGAGAGCTGGAAAGTGTGACATGGGATAAAATAGTGGAATCGTTTACACTGTATGAAACGCAGCAGCTCTCTGGCTAAAAAACGATTGTAGATCAAAGCGCCTGGGGTGGGATGTTGCAGGTTATCCGAAAAAAACGGGGGCATGGCCCCCGTGAGGATATCAGACCCGGCTCGTCTGGTAGCGGTAGCCCTCGCCGTCGGCAACAAACTCCAGCCGGTGGGTGATACAGGCGGGGGCATCTTCCGCATGATGGGACACGAACAGCAATTGCGTTTCGCCTTCGCTAATCAGGACATCCACAAACCGGCGAATGAGCTGGCGGTTAAGGGGATCCAGCCCCTGCAAAGGCTCGTCGAGGATCAGGAGCGTCGGGTGCTTGACCAGCGCGCGCACGATCAGCGCCAGCCGCTGCTGACCCCACGACAGGCTGCTGAAGGGCGCATCCGCGACCCGGCTGTCCATCCCCAGAATATCCAGCCACTGCTGCGCCAGCTTGTGCTGCTTATCCGAGACCGCCTGATAAATTCCAATCGAGTCGAAATAACCCGACAGAATGACGTTGCGCACCGTCGTGCTGACGCGGTAATCGAGGTGCAGGCTGCTGCTGACGTAGCCGATATGCTTTTTGATATCCCAGATGGTTTCGCCGCTGCCGCGACGGCGGCCAAAGAGCGTGAGATCGTTGCTGTAGCCCTGGGGGTGATCGCCGGTAATCAGGCTCAGCAGGGTCGATTTACCGGCACCGTTGGGGCCGACAATCTGCCAGTGCTCGCCGGGATTCACCGTCCAGCTAAGCTGATCGAGGATCGGCCGATCGTCATACGACACGACGCCGTTATTGAGCACAATACGCGGTTCATTCTGCGGCAGGCCATGACGCGCCGAAGGGGCATCCGGTTCGGGCAGGGTAACGCCATTCAGTTTTTCACTGTGCGCCAGCTGGGCAATCAGCGCCTGGTTCAGCAGGTCCGCTTTTTGGCCTACGGCCGTCAGGGTGCAATCCGCGAGGACGCCGGCGTTCTGCACAAAGTCGGGGATCTCATCAAAACGGTTCAGGACCAGCACCAGGGTGTAACCCTGCTGATTGAGCGAGGCCAGCAGATCCGCCAGCTGCCCGCGGGATTTCACATCGAGGCCGTCGAAAGGCTCATCGAGGATCAGCAGTTCGGGTTCCGCCATCAGCGCCTGACACAGCAGCGTCTTGCGCGTTTCCCCTGTTGAGAGGTATTTGAAGCGTCGATCCAACAGGTGAGCGATGCCGAACTGCTCCGCCAGCTGGCGGCAGCGGGCGTCATCTTTGATGTCGTCCTGGATAATTTCAGCTGCCGTACGGCCGGTATCCTCTTCGCCGGGGCTGAGCAGATCGGTGTTGTTGCGTTGCCACTCGTCGCTGACCAGTTTTTGCAGTTGTTCGAACGAGAGGCGGGTCAGGCGAGTAAAGGTGCTGTGGCGTTCGCCCTTCAGCAGCGTCAGCTCCCCGGCCAGCGCCCGGGCGAGGGCAGACTTGCCGCTGCCGTTACTGCCAACGAACGCCCAGCTTTCGCCGGCATTCAGCGTAAAATTTGCGAGCGTGAGCGTTCGGGTGTCGCTAAGACGAAACGTGCCTTGCGAAATTTGCAATGATGACATGATTTATCCCATTTTTTGCAGCAATAAGCATCAGGGATACGCACTGTCGGCGCGAATGTCAATGCGCTCAGCACAACGTGGCGATAATCACCCGGTCAGCATTAAAATATGCCGTTGCCTTAGCACCTTCTTCTAAATCCTGGCTCTGCGCCAGCGGCAGGGTAGCGCAGAGCGTCTGGCCATCGGGCAGGGTCATCAGCACTTCACACTGTTCATCACCGCGATCGATATGGTTGATGATCCCCTGTAACTGGTTATCTGCCTGTTGCGCCGCTGCACTGTCCCGCGCAATGCTCACCCAGGGCGCTTTCAGCAGCACCAGCACCTCTTTGCCCTCATTCAGCCCCAGTCGTTCGCCGCTCTGGGCGGTAATGGCCGCTTTCAGGCGGGTGGTGCCGTCCGCGAGTAAAACCTCCACATGCTGTTGCACATGGTCGTTGTCGCGGGCGGTGACGGTACCAAACCACTGGTTACGGGCGCTGGTCTGCAAAGAGAAACGCGAAATAGCACCAAGGAGGCTGTCTAAAGGCAGGGCATCGTCGTCGCTCAGGACGTCGAAGGCTTTCTGTTGAATCTGTGCCAGCAGATCATAGAGCTGGATCAGGCGTTGCCCGAAGCGCGTCAGGATCGCGCCGCCGCCGCCTTTGCCGCCGGTGGCGCGATCGACCAGGGGATGTTCGCTCAGGGTGTTCATTTCGTTGATGGCATCCCAGGCGCTTTTATAGCTAATGCCGGCGTTTTTGGCTCCCTGGCTGATGGAGCCGGTTTGCGCAATCTGTTTGAGCAGGGCGATGCGACGGGGATCGGCAAACAATTTTTGCTGAAGACGTAGGGTGAGGAGAATTTCGGCCTGCATAACAATGTCCTGGCAAAAGGACTATTGTGACGTAATTCGTTTTATGCGCAAACTGTACCGCACAAAAGGGGATGTATTTCTCGCTTTTCCGGTTAGAATAAAGCATTCACATTGTCTGGAGAAAGCCATGTTAGAGTTGCTGAAAAGTCTGGTATTCGCCGTGATCATGGTACCAGTGGTGATGGCTATCATCCTCGGTGCCATCTACGGTCTGGGTGAGGTGTTCAACATCTTTTCCAATGTCGGCCACAGAAAACAGCCGAAAAAACAGAATTAATTCCCTTTAAAAACGCCCGGTTCCGCCGGGCGTTTTGCTCTCAAGTTTCCCCCCTCCGCGCCGATATTATTTATGGCATCAATTTGATCTACTCACTCATCGGTACGATTTACCGCTGGGAAAATCCTGGGGTTATCGTTATATTGCGCTGTATATAACGAAACGCAACAGGAGCTACAAAATGGCACGTACATGGTTACGCCTTTTCGCAGGGGCAACGCTGACCCTCACCCTGACAGGACATGCACTGGCGGATGAGGGCAAAATTACCGTCTTCGCGGCGGCCTCCCTGACGAATGCGATGCAGGATATTGCTGCGGAGTATAAAAAAGAGAAAAACGTCGAGGTGGTTTCGTCGTTTGCCTCTTCCTCCACCCTGGCGCGTCAGATTGAAGCGGGGGCACCTGCCGACCTGTTCATCTCTGCCGATCAGAAGTGGATGGATTATGCCGTCGAGAAAAAATCGATGGATAACAGCAGTCGCGCAACCCTGCTGGGCAATAGCCTCGTGGTTGTGGCACCGAAAGAGAGTGCTCAGGGCGAGATTGCCATCAATAAAGAGACCCCATGGACCAGCCTCCTGAAAGAGGGGCGGTTGGCGGTGGGTGACCCGGAACACGTTCCGGCAGGCATTTATGCCAAAGAGGCACTGCAAAAACTGGGGGCCTGGGAGACGCTGTCACCTAAACTGGCACCAGCCGAAGATGTGCGTGGTGCCCTGGCACTGGTGGAGCGCAACGAAGCCCCGCTGGGGATCGTCTACGGTTCCGATGCGGTCGCCGGAAAAGGCGTAAAAGTGGTGGGGACCTTCCCGGAAGACTCCCATAAGAAAGTAGAATATCCTGTGGCCATCGTCGATGGACATAAAAACGCAACCGTCAGCGCCTTTTACGACTATCTGAAGGGGCCGCAGGCGTCTGCCATCTTTAAACGTTACGGATTTACGACTTACGAATGATATTAACCGATCCTGAATGGCAGGCCGTGCTGCTGAGCCTGAAAGTCTCTTCCCTGGCAGTTGCATTCAGTTTGCCCTTTGGGATCTTCTTCGCCTGGTTACTGGTTCGCTGTAAGTTCCCCGGCAAAGCGCTGCTCGACAGTCTTCTGCATTTGCCGCTGGTGCTGCCGCCGGTGGTGGTAGGGTACCTGCTTCTCATCGCCATGGGGCGTCGCGGGTTTATCGGTGAGCGTCTGTACGAGTGGTTTGGCATCAGCTTTGCCTTCAGCTGGCGCGGGGCCGTCATGGCGGCGGCGGTAATGTCATTCCCGCTAATGGTGCGGGCGATCCGTTTGGGGCTGGAAGGGGTGGATCTCAAACTCGAGCAGGCGGCCCGCACGCTGGGTGCCGGGCGCTGGCGCGTATTTATGACCATCACGCTTCCCCTGACGCTGCCGGGCATTATTGTCGGTACCGTACTGGCGTTTGCCCGTTCGCTGGGTGAGTTTGGCGCGACCATTACCTTTGTTTCCAATATCCCCGGCGAAACACGCACCATCCCGTCGGCGATGTACACCCTGATTCAGACGCCCGGTGGTGAAGGGGCCGCCGCGCGTCTTTGCATTCTCTCCATTGTGCTGGCGATGGCCTCGCTGCTGGTATCTGAGTGGCTGGCCCGCCTGAGCCGTGAGCGGATGGGGAAATAACCATGCTGGAACTCAATTTTACCCAGACTCTGGGCGAGCACTGCCTGACCCTTAACGAAACCCTGCCAGCCAGCGGGATCACCGCCATCTTTGGTGTCTCCGGGGCGGGGAAAACATCATTGATCAACGCGATAAGCGGCTTGACCCGGCCGCAGTCCGGCCGCATCGTGCTCAACGATCGGGTGCTGAATGACGTTGAAAAGCGCATCTACCTGGCACCAGAAAAGCGCCGGATTGGCTATGTCTTCCAGGATGCGCGGCTGTTTCCGCACTACAAAGTGCTGGGTAACCTGCGTTATGGCATGGCGAAAAGCATGGCCGGACAGTTCGATAAGCTGGTGGCCCTGCTGGGGATTGAGCACCTGCTTGACCGGTTGCCCTCCTCGCTGTCGGGCGGAGAAAAACAGCGTGTGGCGATAGGCAGGGCGTTACTCACCGCCCCGGAGCTGTTGCTGCTGGACGAGCCGCTGGCTTCACTCGACATCCCCCGCAAGCGTGAGCTACTGCCCTACCTGCAACGTCTGGCGCGCGAAATTAATATTCCGATGCTTTACGTCAGCCACTCGCTGGATGAGATCCTGCATCTGGCTGATAAGGTGCTGGTGCTGGAAGATGGGAGCGTTAAAGCGTTCGGGTATCTGGAAGAGGTGTGGGGCAGCAGCGTGATGCATCCGTGGTTGCCGCAGGAGCAGCAGAGCAGCATTCTGAAGGTGAGCGTACTGGAGCACCATCCGCACTACGCAATGACTGCGCTGGCGATCGGCGATCAGCATGTGTGGGTCAATAAGCTGGATAAACCCCTGCAAAGCAGCGTGCGCATTCGCATTCAGGCGTCGGATGTTTCGCTGGTGCTTCAGCCGCCGTTACAGAGCAGTATCCGTAACATTCTGCGCGCCAAAGTGGCCCAATGTTACGACGATAACGGCCAGGTTGAGGTCCAGCTGGAAATTGGCAGCCGCACGCTGTGGGCGCGCATCAGCCCGTGGGCCAGGGATGAGCTGGGGATCAAACCTGGCCTCTGGCTTTACGCGCAGATTAAGAGCGTGTCGATCACCACCTGATTACACCAGATGGGTATAGATAAACTGAGCGATGCTGTCGGTTGTGTTGTCGCCAATCACGATATTGGCGCGCGCTTTCACCGCGTCGTCAGCGTTGCCCATCGCCACCCCGGTACCCGCTGCTTCGAGCATGCTGATATCATTGTAGTTATCGCCAAAAGCAATCACATCCTTCATTGATCCGCCGATGGATTCGACATACTGCGCCAGGCGTTTGCCCTTGCTGTTGCCTTTGCGGGCGATATCCACCTGATCGTGCCAGGACCATTCGCACTCCAGCCCAAGCGTCTGCTCGACATGTTTTGCGAAAGTATTCAGTTTTACCGTGTCTTCACCGGTCAGGGCGAATTTCCAGATGGCGTTAACCTCCCGGGCCGCCTGCGCCAGCGACGGCACCTGGGTGAACACCGGACGCTGCGCTTCCGGCAGCGACAGCGCCCAATTGCTGGTGCGAATAACGTGGCCGGTCGGGCGCTCGTACATCATCGCGTCGTCAACATACATCAGGCCGTGAATGTCATGTTCATCGAGCAGATCAATCAATTGCAGCGCGTGCGTAACCGGTAAAGGATCGGCTTCCAGAACCTTTTTAGCTTGATAATCATACAAATAAGTGCCATTACAACAAATTGCAGGTGTATCTAACGCCAGTGCCTGATAAAAAGGATGAATAGCAACGTGATGTCGACCCGTCACGATGAGGAGTTGATATCCCACCTCCTGGGCGCGCTTCAGGGCGTCGAGGGAAGAGGGGAGCAGGGTTTTTTGCGGGGTTAATAGCGTACCGTCTAAATCCAGTGCAATCACACGCGAGGTCATTTGATATTCCGGGTTAATGTTGAAATGGCAGAATGAGCAGATGGTACACCGCGTAACTAACGCTGCAAAATTCCTGATTAAAATTCAGCATTCACCGTTAAAAAAGACTATCCTGGTACATTACTTTTACGCGCAGTGAGGAAAGGAGCATTCATGAAACAAACCGTTTATACCGCCAGTCCTGAAAGCCAGCAGATCCATGTCTGGCGTCTGAATCCCGAAGGCACACTCTCCCTGGTACAGGTCGTCGATGTTCCCGGCCAGGTTCAGCCGATGGTGATCAGCCCGGATAAACGTTTCCTGTATGTGGGCGTGCGCCCGGAATTCCGTGTGCTTGCGTACCGTATCTCTCCTGACGATGGCGCTCTGACCTGGACGGCCGAAGCCGCCCTGCCGGGTAGCCCAACCCATATCTCAACCGATCTGCAGGGGCGCTTTATCTTTAGCGGCTCCTACAATGCCGGTTGCGTTAGCGTGACCCGCCTGGATGACGGCATTCCGACCGAGACCCTAGAGGTGGTTGAAGGTCTGGAAGGTTGCCACTCAGCCAACATCTCCCCGGATAACCGCACCCTGTGGGTACCGTCGCTGAAACAGGATCGTATCTGCCTGTTTACTCTTGGCGAGGACGGCAAGCTGGCGGCGCAAACGCCTGCGGAAGTGACCACTGTAGAAGGCGCTGGCCCGCGTCACATGGTCTTCCACCCGAATCAGCAGTACGCCTACGTCGTGAATGAGCTGAACTGCTCTGTGGACGTCTGGGCGCTGCGCGATCCGCACGGCAACATCGAGTGTGTGCAGACCCTGGACATGATGCCGACGGACTTCACCGATACGCGCTGGGGTGCGGATATTCACATCACTCCTGACGGACGCCACCTCTATACCTGCGATCGTACTTCAAGCCTGATCACCATCTTCAGCATCTCTGAAGATGGCAGCGTGCTGGCAATCGAAGGCTTCCAGCCAACCGAGACCCAGCCGCGCGGCTTTAACGTCGATCACAGCGGTAAATTCCTGATTGCGGCGGGACAGAAATCGCACCATATCGCCCTGTATGAGATTCAGGGCGAGCAGGGCCTGCTGGAAGAGAAGGGACGTTATGCTGTCGGCCAGGGGCCAATGTGGGTGGTGGTTAACGCGCACTAAGGCCGATAAAATAAAAAACCTCGCCAATGCGAGGTTTTTTTATGCCCGGAGGTAACCGGGTGAGCACACCGAAAACACCAACCCCACTATTAATCCCGAGCTGATGCGCTATAAGCAGGGTTGCTGTTTGCAACGGCTGGATGCGTATCTGAGGCGCGGTGCCTGACATGCCCAGCCGCAGCAATAAGGGGGAGTCACTCCCCCTTTTTACCAGAATCTTACTGCTTTGGTTCGGCGATAACTTTGCTGCCTACACCGCGGTTGTTGTATTCCCACATGCGGTTGAAGTTAGCGTCGTTAAGGTTACGCTGCACGTTGCCTTTATCATCCACCGCACCGGTGTTACCCGCATACGGACGCTGAGAAATCGCGGCGTTGCCCCAGGGTTTTGCCATATTAAAGCCTTCGTTGATCACGCTGTCGCGGATCACCACCTGGCCGTTAGAGGCAGAATCGACATCCAGCGAGCGGCCCAGTTGCGCCACACCATCACCCATCGCGGTAAAGCGGCTGTTTACCGCCAGGAAGCCGTAGAACATGTTCGACAGAGTAGCCGGTGCGAAGACATAGCCTTCCTGCTGCGTACGGCTGTTCATCACGCGGAAATCGGTATTATCAAACACCACCGCACCGCGACCTGAAACAATATCCACATCGCCTTCGATGTAGCTGTTAGTCACCAGAGTGCGGGTGATGCGGTTGTTTTTCAGGGTATTCTCGACACCGCTGTTGGTGACGAAGAAGGTGTTCTGACGACCCAGAATATTCACCTTGTCGATCTGCACCTGATCGCCATCGCTGCGCAGGGCTACCGCCTGGTGGTTTCCGGCATCGACGCTGTCACCCAGATTGTTTTCAATCGTCAGGTTCTGCAGCTGCAGGCCGTTGTTCTGCGACCAGAAGACCGCGGAACACATCACGCCGATGGTGGCGCTTTGCTTGCTCTGGCAACGGTCAAACATGTACCAGGCTGGTTTGCCAGGCATGTATTTACCGCCCGGGTTAACCAGGCGACGCCAGGTGGTGGTATCGATTTCAGAGTCGATCGCCAGACCAATTTTCACATCAATCGGTTTTTCGCCCGTACCGTACAGGGTCACGCTGCCTGGCGCGGCAGGTACATACACCGTCCCTTCGTATTCGCCCGGTAAAATAGCGATGTACTGGCGGGAGCTGCTGTGCTTAGCAATGGCTGCATCGACGGCCGCCTGGATAGTGGTATGCGTAACGCCCTGGGTTCCCGCCGGGCCAACAACAAAGTTTGGCTGTGCAGGCAGGCGAATGGCATAAGGACTCCACGGCGCCGCGTTCGGATCCATGGCCGTGAAGTAGCGGGCCTGCTGGAAGTTTTTCGCTTCATCAGCGGAAAGGATCGGGCGGGAAGCCGTGCCTGGCGCGGCCTGCTCTGAAGGCAGTTGATCCGGCGGCGTAGAGCTGCACGCAGACAACGTCACGCCAAATGCGAGGGCCAGCGCCAGACGAGAAATCCTGGAAATGTTCAAGGGAAGCTCCTGCTAAGCATATCAATAGGGGGATAACTGAAATAGCCTGCTTTTTTATACTAAGTTGAGCGAAACGGGAAGATGAAAAGGCAAAAAGTTACTTTTTCTTCCCACGCTTAGCGGGAAAGTTGTCACAAATAAATAACAATTTCGGTAAAGGCGATTGACAGGCCGCCGGGAATGAAAATAAATGTCTATACAACTCATGACAAGCGGAAGCCCGATGCTGCAACTTCATCCCGACGACGTAATCTGGCGTAACCTGCGCCTCGCGACCCTGGATCCTGCCCACGGCACAGCCTATGGTCTGCTGGAGAACCGGGCGTTAATTGTACGCGGTGAGACCATCCTGGCGATCGTGCCTGAATCTGACCTGCCTGCGGATCTGCCCAACGCCCACGATTTACAGGGCCGGCTGGTCACGCCGGGCCTGATCGATTGCCACACCCATCTGGTGTTCGGCGGCGATCGCGCCGCCGAGTGGGAGCAGCGGCTGAACGGCGTCTCCTATCAGACCATCAGCGCCCAGGGCGGCGGGATTAATGCCACGGTGACCGCCACCCGGAACAGCACGCCAGAGCAGCTTGAGCAGCTGGCGCAGCAGCGTTTACAGCGCCTGATGCGCGAAGGCGTCACCACCCTCGAAATCAAATCCGGTTATGGCCTGAACGACGAAACTGAAGAGCAGATGCTACGCGTGGTCCAGCGTCTGGCGCATACCCATCCCATTGAGATCAGCCCGACGTTGCTGGCCGCTCACGCGGTGCCGAAAGAGTACCGCCAGGATCCCGATGCTTATATAGACCATGTTTGTCAGCACACCCTGCCGCAGCTGTGGGAGAAAGGGCTTTTCGAAGCCGTGGATGTGTTTTGCGAGAATGTCGGCTTTACTCCAGCACAGAGCGAGCGGGTGTTTCAGGCGGCACAGGCCCGGGGGATCCCGATAAAAGGCCACGTCGAACAGCTCTCGAACCTCGGCGGCACCGCGTTAGTGAGCCGTTACAAGGGGCTTTCTGCCGATCACATTGAATATCTCGATGAAGCCGGGGTGAGCGCGATGTCCCGAAGCGGCACCGTGGCGGTACTGCTGCCCGGTGCTTTCTATTTCTTACAGGAGCGCCAGCGTCCGCCGGTTGCGCTGTTGCGCCAGCAGGGGGTGCCGATGGCCGTCGCCACCGATTACAACCCCGGCACCAGCCCGTTTGCCAGCCTGCATCTGGCGATGAACATGGCCTGCGTCCAGTTTGGTCTGACCCCGGAAGAGGCGTGGGCAGGGGTGACCCGGCACGCCGCGCAGGCGCTCGGTCGTGGCGAAACGCACGGCCAGCTGAAGGCCGGGTTTGTCGCCGATCTGGCGATCTGGGATGCGAAAAGCCCGGTGGAGATGGTGTATGAGCCGGGGCGTAACCCGCTTTATCAGCGCGTATTCAGAGGAAAAGTACAATGAGTGTGTGGCAGCCCGTTTCACCTGACATCTGGCAGGGGCGCGACGACCGTCACGAGGCCAGCAATGCCCTGCGCCTGTTCCAGACCGTACGGCAAAGCGACACGCAGCAGCCTTCTGGCGATGGCATCGCCCTGATCGGCTTCGCCTGTGACGAAGGGGTGAGACGCAATCAGGGCCGGACCGGCGCCGCACAGGCCCCGGATACGTTACGCCGGGCGCTGGGGAATATGGCCAGCCATGAGGGCCATGAGCGGCTGACCGACATGGGCAATATTCGCGTTGAAGGGGAGGCGCTGGAGGCCACCCAGCAGGCGCTGAGTGAGACGGTGACCGCCTGTCAGCAGGCGGGAATGCGCACCCTGGTGTTCGGCGGTGGGCATGAAACCGCCTGGGCGCATGGCCGGGGCGTGCTGGATGCCTTTCCCGGCGAGCGGGTGGTGATTATCAACCTGGATGCGCATCTCGATCTGCGAAACGCCAGCCAGGCCACCTCCGGGACACCCTTCCGCCAGCTGGCGCTGTACTGCGCCGAACAGCAGCGTGAGTTTCACTATGCCTGCCTGGGGGTTAGCCGGGCGGCAAATACCCGGGCACTCTGGGATGAAGCGGCCCGTCTTGACGTCACCCTGGTCGAGGATCTCGACTTCCCGCAGCAGGCGTTACGGGTAGTTGAGAACATCCTGAACGAGGCGGATCGGGTCTATCTCACCATCGACCTTGACGTGATGCCGGCCGGGGAGATGCCCGCCGTGTCAGCACCTGCCGCGCTGGGCGTTTCCGCTCGGGATCTGCTGCCGGTCATTGAGCGGGTCTGCCGCAGCGGCAAACTGCAGGCGGCCGATCTGGTAGAGTTCAGCCCCGGTTTTGACCGCGACGGTCAGGGCGCGAAGCTCGCCGCGCGGCTTGCCTGGCAAATAGCTCACTGGTGGGCATAAAGGCTGTATATACTCGACTTTTTCTTCCGGCTTAAGGAATTGCTATGTTTTCTCGCGCCCCGCAGCAGCAGGCCAATACGCCAGCCCCTTTCTATGAAAAGGTAAAACAGGCGATCAGCCATCAGATCGCCACCGGCGTCTGGCGTCCGCACGATCGCATCCCGTCCGAAGCCGAGCTGGTGGCGCAGTTCGGCTTTAGCCGGATGACCATTAACCGCGCGCTGCGGGAGCTAACCGATGAGGGGCTGCTGGTGCGTCTGCAGGGGGTCGGCACGTTTGTGGCCGAGCCGAAGGGGCAGTCGGCGCTGTTTGAGATCCGCAGCATTGCCGATGAGATCGCCTCCCGCAACCATCAGCACCGTTGTGAGGTATTGCTCCTCGAAGAGACGCAGGCCAACGCCGTGCAGGCCGTGGCGCTGAATGTTAAAGAGGGCACGCTGATCTTCCACTCCCTGATGCTGCACTACGAAAACGACGTACCGGTCCAGATAGAAGATCGCTGTGTAAACGCCACGCTGGTGCCGGACTATCTGCAACAGGACTACACCGTCACCACGCCTCATGCCTGGCTGTCGCAGGTTGCGCCGCTGACGGAAGGGGAGCATATCGTTGAAGCGGTACGCGCCACGCCGCAGGAGTGCGAGCTGCTGCGCATTAAAGAGCACGATCCCTGCCTGCTGATCCACCGCCGCACCTGGTCAGCCTCGCACATCGTTTCCCATGCCAGATTGCTGTTCCCGGGCAACCGCTACCGGCTGCAGGGCCATTTCATGTCATAAGCCAAAAGCGTGATTGCTGACGCAATATAACAAAAATGTATCGTAATTGTTAAAACCAGCCTTGTGTGCACTTGTCTATACAAGTATATCTTACTGTATATTCTGTCCCCAATGAGGAGCACACAATGTCGTCAGGTAAGTATCGCCAGCAAGAGATCCGCGCCCCCCGTGGCACCACGTTAAATGCCAAAAGCTGGCTCACCGAAGCCCCGCTGCGCATGTTAATGAACAACCTCGATCCCGACGTGGCGGAAAATCCTCACGAGCTGGTGGTGTATGGCGGGATTGGCCGCGCGGCGCGTAACTGGGCCTGTTATGACGCGATAGTTGCCGCCCTCACCGAACTGGAAAACGACGAAACCCTGCTGGTGCAATCCGGCAAACCGGTCGGCGTATTCAAAACCCACAAAAACGCTCCGCGCGTGCTGATCGCCAACTCCAACCTGGTGCCGCACTGGGCGACCTGGGAACACTTCAACGAGCTGGATGCGAAGGGGCTGGCAATGTATGGCCAGATGACCGCGGGCAGCTGGATCTACATCGGCAGCCAGGGCATCGTCCAGGGCACCTACGAGACCTTTGTCGAAGCGGGCCGCCAGCACTACAACGGCTCCCTGAAAGGACGTTGGGTACTGACTGCAGGCTTAGGCGGGATGGGGGGCGCACAGCCGCTGGCAGCGACCCTGGCAGGTGCCTGCTCCCTGAATATTGAGTGCCAGCAGAGCCGCATCGATTTCCGTCTGCGCACCCGTTACGTCGATGAGCAGGCCGACTCGCTGGATGACGCCCTCGCACGTATCAATAAATACACCCAGCAAGGCAAAGCGGTCTCGATTGCCCTGTGTGGCAACGCCGCCGATATCGTGCCGGAACTGGTGGCGCGCGGCGTACGCCCAGACCTGGTCACCGACCAGACCAGCGCCCACGATCCGCTGCACGGCTACCTGCCAAAAGGCTGGAGCTGGGAAGAGTATCAGCAGAAAGCCCAGCAGGATCCTGAAGGCACCGTTCTGGCGGCGAAGCGTTCGATGGCCGAGCACGTCAGCGCGATGCTGGCCTTCAGCCAGCAGGGCGTGCCCACTTTCGATTACGGCAACAACATTCGCCAGATGGCGAAAGAGATGGGTGTGACAAACGCCTTCGATTTCCCGGGCTTTGTCCCTGCCTATATCCGCCCGCTGTTCTGCCGCGGCATCGGCCCGTTCCGCTGGGTGGCGCTCTCAGGCGACCCGGAAGATATCTACAAAACTGACGCCAAAGTGAAAGAGATCGTCGCCGATGATGAGCACCTGCATCACTGGCTGGATATGGCCCGCGAGCGCATTAGCTTCCAGGGCTTACCGGCGCGTATCTGCTGGGTGGGGCTGGAGTGGCGCCAGAAGCTGGGCCTGGCCTTCAATGAAATGGTTCGTAGCGGGGAAGTCTCCGCGCCGATCGTCATCGGTCGCGACCATCTTGATTCCGGCTCGGTTGCCAGCCCGAACCGCGAAACCGAAGCGATGCAGGACGGTTCCGACGCAGTATCCGACTGGCCGCTGCTGAACGCCCTGCTCAATACCGCCAGCGGCGCGACCTGGGTTTCGCTGCACCACGGCGGCGGGGTAGGGATGGGCTTCTCCCAACATGCCGGGATGGTGATCGTCTGTGACGGCACCGATGAAGCCGCGGCCCGTATTGCCCGCGTTCTGCACAACGATCCGGCGACAGGCGTAATGCGCCATGCTGATGCCGGGTATGACATCGCAATTGATTGCGCGAAAGAGCAGGGGCTGAACCTGCCGATGATCACCTCCAGAGAAGGAAAGCACTGATGAACGCCTTAACCCTGATTCCCGGTTCACTAACGCTGGCCCAGCTGCGCCAGGTCTGGCAACAGCCGCTGCAGCTGACGCTTGATGAATCAGCCCACCAGGCGATTAACGACAGCGTGGCCTGCGTGGAAGCGATAGTGGCAGAGGGGCGCACCGCCTACGGGATCAACACCGGTTTTGGCCTGCTGGCGCAGACGCGTATTGCCACCCACGACCTGGAAAATCTGCAACGTTCGCTGGTGCTGTCCCATGCGGCGGGCGTCGGCGAGCCGCTGGATGACAACATTGTGCGTCTGATGATGGTGCTGAAAATTAACAGCCTGGCGCGCGGTTTCTCTGGTATCCGCCTGAGCGTGATTCAGGCCCTGATCGCGCTGGTCAATGCTGGGGTTTATCCGTGGATCCCGGCCAAGGGTTCGGTCGGCGCGTCCGGCGACCTGGCTCCGCTGGCGCATATGTCCCTGACCCTGCTCGGCGAGGGCAAAGCCCGTTACCGTGGGGAATGGCTACCGGCCGCCACCGCCCTGCAAAAAGCCGGGCTTGCCCCGGTCACGCTGGCGGCAAAAGAGGGGCTGGCGCTGTTGAATGGCACCCAGGCTTCCACCGCCTTTGCCCTGCGGGGCCTGTTCGAAGCCGAAGATCTGTTTGCCTCGGCGGTTGTCTGCGGGGCGCTCACCACCGAAGCGGTGCTCGGTTCCCGCCGTCCGTTCGATGCCCGTATTCATGACGTGCGCGGCCAGCGCGGGCAGATCGACGCCGCGGCGCTGTTCCGTCACGTGCTGACCGATACCAGCGCCATTGCCGAATCGCATCACAACTGCGACAAAGTGCAGGACCCGTACTCCCTGCGCTGCCAGCCGCAGGTGATGGGCGCCTGCCTGACCCAGATGCGCCAGGTGGCAGAGGTCCTGCTGGTTGAATCCAACGCCGTTTCCGATAACCCGCTGGTGTTCGCGGCCGAAAACGACGTGGTCTCCGGGGGGAACTTCCACGCCGAACCGGTGGCGATGGCGGCGGATAATCTGGCCCTGGCGATTGCCGAAATCGGCGCGCTGTCTGAACGCCGTATCGCGCTGATGATGGATAAACACATGTCGCAACTGCCGCCGTTCCTGGTGCGCAACGGCGGCGTAAACTCCGGGTTTATGATTGCCCAGGTGACGGCGGCGGCGCTGGCGAGCGAGAACAAAGCCCTGTCGCATCCGCACAGCGTGGACAGCCTGCCGACCTCAGCCAACCAGGAAGATCATGTCTCGATGGCCCCGGCGGCGGGGCGTCGTTTGTGGGAGATGGCGAGCAATACCCGCGGTGTGCTGGCGGTGGAGTGGTTGGCGGCCTGTCAGGGCTGCGATCTGCGCGACGGCCTGACCTCCAGCCCGCTGCTGGAGCAGGCGCGGCAGATCCTGCGGGAGCAGGTGGCGCACTATGATGATGACCGCTTCTTCGCCCCGGATATTGATGCGGCGATGGGGCTGCTGGATAACCGCACTCTGGTGGCGTTATTACCTCCCGTGCTGTAACGGTTTGCCCGGTGGCGTTTCGCTTACCGGGCCTATAAAAAAACCGGCTTATTAGCCGGTTTTTTTTAGTTAACTGTACATCGCCGTAATCGACGCGCTGCCCAGGGTATGGAAATGGACGTTAAAGCCCACCATCGCACCGCTCGCCTCTTCATCGACCTCGATTCTCTCCACATCCAGCGCATGCACCGTAAAGATATAGCGATGGGTTTCGCCTTTCGGGGGAGCCGCGCCGCCATATCCCGGCTTACCAAAATCGGTCCGGGTCTCCACCGCGCCATCCGGCAGCGCCACCAGCGAGGAGCCGGAACCCTGCGGCAATACGCGGGTATTGGCGGGAATATTGGCGACGATCCAGTGCCACCAGCCCGAGCCGGTAGGCGCATCCGGGTCGTAACAGGTCACGACAAAGCTTTTGGTGCCCGACGGCACCTCGTCCCACGCCAGATGCGGAGAGATGCTATCTCCCTCATATCCCATACCGTTAAACACGTGGCGCAGCGGGAGTTTATCGCCGTCTTGCAGATCCTGACTGATCAGTTTCATCGTATCTCTCCGTATAAGCCCTGCAAAAAGTGTAATCCTGTGGGCTTAAATCGCAAAGTGGGTGGGATTATTCACGGCATCCACCACGGCGGCGGTCAGTTTGCTGAGCTGATCGCGGCCAATGATATACGGCGGCATCAGATAAATTAGCTTTCCGAACGGGCGCACCCAGACGCCACGTGCCACAAAGAAGCGTTGCAGCGCCGCCATGTTCACCGGATGGGTGGTTTCGACGACGCCGATGGCCCCCAGCACCCGCACGTCAGCGACATATTCTGCCTCCCGCGCCGCCGCCAACTCATCCTTCAGCTGGGCTTCGATGGCGGCCACCTGGCTCTGCCACTCGCCGCTCTCCAGCAACGCCAGACTCTCGCTGGCCGCCGCACAGGCCAGCGGGTTGCCCATAAAGGTCGGGCCGTGCATAAAGCAGCCTGCTTCGCCATTGCTGATGGTCTCTGCCACCTGGCGAGTGGTGAGGGTGGCGGAGAGCGTCATGGTGCCGCCCGTCAGGGCTTTGCCGAGGCAGAGAATGTCCGGCGTAATGCCCGCGTGCTCACAGGCAAACAGCTTGCCGGTACGCCCGAAGCCGGTGGCAATTTCATCGGCAATCAGCAGGATGCCTTCGCGGTCACACATCCTGCGAATGCGCTTCAGCCACTCCGGGTGGTACATGCGCATCCCGCCCGCACCCTGTACCACTGGCTCGAGGATCACCGCCGCAATCTCATGGCGATGGGCGGCCATCAGACGGGCAAAGCCGACCATGTCCATTTCATCCCACTCGGCGTCAAAGCGGCTTTGCGGCGCCGGGGCAAACAGGTTTTCTGGCAGGTAGCCTTTCCACAGGCTGTGCATGGAGTTGTCGGGATCGCACACCGACATCGCGCCGAAGGTGTCACCGTGGTAGCCGTTGCGGAAGGTGATAAAGCGCTGACGGTTTTCGCCCTTCGCATGCCAGTACTGCAGGGCCATTTTCATCGCCACTTCCACCGCCACCGAGCCGGAATCCGCCAGGAAGACGCACTCCAGCGCCTCGGGGGTCATCGCCACCAGCCGACGGCAGAGATCCACCGCCGGTTGATGGGTGATCCCGCCGAACATCACGTGGGACATGCGGTCAATCTGCGCTTTCATCGCCGCATTCAGCCGCGGGTGGTTGTAGCCATGAATGGCTGCCCACCAGGAGGACATACCGTCCACCAGCTGTTCGCCGCTGGCCAGCGTCAGCTCGCAGCCGTGTGCTTCCGTCACCGGGTATACCGGCAGGGGCTGAGTCATGGAGGTGTAGGGATGCCAGATATGGCGCTGATCGAAGGCGAGATCGTCCGTTGTCATAATCGACTTGTAAACCATTTTGAAAACATTTAGGTTTACAAGCATAACCCGAACCCATCCTGAACTAAACCCCTTTGGAGACGCCCCATGGCTCACCAGACTCGCTGGACACTGTCGCAAGTCACCGCATTATTTGAAAAACCGCTGCTGGAACTGCTGTTTGAAGCGCAGCAGATCCACCGTCAGCATTTCGACCCGCAGCAGATTCAGGTCAGTACTCTGCTGTCGATCAAAACCGGCGCCTGCCCGGAAGATTGCAAATATTGCCCGCAAAGCGCGCGCTATAAGACTGGCCTTGAATCCGAACGCCTGATGGAGGTCGAGCAGGTGCTGGAGTCGGCGCGTCAGGCGAAAAACGCCGGTTCGACCCGCTTCTGCATGGGCGCGGCATGGAAAAACCCGCACGAGCGCGACATGCCCTACCTCGAGCAGATGGTGCAGGGTGTGAAGGCCATGGGCCTCGAAGCCTGTATGACCCTCGGCACGCTGGACGACACCCAGGCCCAGCGTCTGGCCTCGGCAGGGCTGGATTACTACAACCACAACCTCGACACCTCCCCGGAGTTTTACGGCAACATTATCACCACCCGCACCTATCAGGAGCGTCTGGATACGCTGGACAAAGTGCGCGATGCGGGCATTAAGGTCTGCTCGGGCGGGATTGTCGGCTTGGGCGAAACGGTGACCGATCGCGCCGGTCTGCTCCTGCAACTGGCGAACCTGCCGACCCCGCCAGAGAGCGTGCCGATTAACATGCTGGTGAAGGTGAAGGGCACCCCGCTGGCCGACAACGACGATGTGGACGCGTTTGATTTTATTCGCACCATTGCGGTTGCGCGCGTGATGATGCCGACGTCGTTCGTGCGCCTCTCGGCGGGCCGGGAGCAGATGAATGAGCAGACCCAGGCGATGTGCTTTATGGCCGGGGCCAACTCCATTTTCTACGGCTGCAAGCTGCTCACCACCCCGAACCCGGAAGAGGACAAAGACGTACAGCTGTTCCGCAAGCTGGGGCTGAATCCGCAGCAGACCGCGGTGCTGACGGGCGATAACGAGCAGCAGCATCAGCTCGAGCAGCAATTAATCAACGCCGATACCGACCAGTTCTACAACGCGGCGACGGTATGACCTGGCAACAACGCATTGATGCTGCCCTTGATGCGCGCCGGGCGGCAGACGCCCTGCGCGTGCGCACCCCGGTGGAGAACGGCGCGGGGCGCTTTCTCATCCGCGAGCAGCGGCAATACTGCAATTTCTCCGGCAATGACTATCTCGGCCTGAGCCAGCACCCGGCGATCATCCGCGCCTGGCAACAGGGCGCGGAGCACTACGGGGTGGGCAGCGGCGGATCCGGCCACGTGAGCGGCTACACCCATGCGCATCAGGCGCTGGAAGCGCATCTTGCTGACTGGCTCGGCTACCCCCGGGCGCTGCTGTTTATATCCGGCTTTGCCGCCAATCAGGCGCTGATTGCTGCCCTGACCGGCAAGGACGATCGCATCCTGGCCGATCGCTTAAGCCACGCCTCGCTGCTGGAGGCCGCTAGCCTTAGCCCGGCACAGTTACGCCGTTTTGCCCATAACGATGTCGCCCAGCTGGACGCGCTGCTGGATAAACCCTGCGAAGGGCAACAGCTTGTCGTGACCGAGGGGATCTTTAGCATGGACGGCGACAGCGCGCCGCTGGGTGAGATCCATGCGGCAGCGCAGCGCCAGGGCAGCTGGCTGCTGGTGGACGATGCCCACGGCATTGGCGTCACCGGGCCAGAAGGGCGAGGAAGTGCCGCCGGGCAGGGGGTAAAACCCGAGCTGCTGGTGGTGACCTTTGGCAAAGGCGTTGGCATCAGCGGGGCGGCGGTACTGTGCAGTGACCCGGTGGCCGACTACCTGCTGCAGTTCGCCCGGCACCTGATCTACAGCACCAGCATGCCGCCCGCCCAGGCGGTGGCACTGCTGGCGGCCTTTAACCTGATCCGTAGCGACGAAGGCGAAGCGCGTCGGCAGCGGCTGGCGGGGCATATCCGCCAGTTCCGCGCGGGTGTGGGTGACCTTCCGATGACGATCACCGCCTCGCAGAGCGCCATTCAGCCGCTGATTGTGGGCGAAAACGCCCGTGCGCTGCATCTGGCGCACACCCTCAGGCAGCGGGGGATCTGGGTGACCGCGATCCGTCCCCCTACCGTTCCGGCAGGGACGGCGCGCTTACGCCTGACCCTGACGGCGGCCCATGAGTCGGCTGATATCGCCGCATTACTGGAGGCGCTGCATGTCGCAAGTGAATAAACAGGCGATTGCCGCCGCCTTTGGCCGGGCGGCGCACAGCTACGCACGCCACGACGGACTCCAGCGGGAAAGCGCTGACGGGCTGCGGGCCTTGCTCGCTGAAAACCGTTTCCCCCGCGTGCTGGATGCGGGCTGCGGACCGGGGAGTAACAGCCTCGCCTGGCGCAAGGCCGGGAGTCACGTGACGGCGATGGATCTCTGCGCCCCGATGCTGGAGGAAGCGCGTCGCAACCAGGCGGCCGACCACTATCTGCAGGCCGATATCGAAGCCATTCCGCTGGCGGAGGGGCAGTTCAGCCTCGTCTGGAGCCATCTGGCGGTGCAATGGTGCGCCAGCCTGCCGCAGGCGCTGGCCGAACTCTACCGGGTGGCGCAGCCGGGGGGCAAGGTGGCCTTCACGACGCTGCTCAATGGCTCGCTGCCGGAGCTGAATCAGGCCTGGCAGGCGATAGATACCCAGCCGCATGCCAACCGGTTTCTGTCCGGGCAGCAGGTAAACGACGCCCTGTCCGGCTGGCAGTACCGCTCCGCGGTCCAGACCGTCACCCTGCTGTTTGACGATGCGCTCAGCGCCATGCAGTCCCTGAAGGGGATTGGGGCCACCCATCTTCACGCCGGACGGTCGAGTAAACCCTTAACCCGCGGGCAACTGCACCAGCTGGCCCAGGCCTGGCCACAGCAGGCGGGAAAATTCCCGCTCTCTTACCAACTTTTTCATGGGATTATTGAACGTGACTGAACGTTATTTTGTCACCGGCACCGACACCGAGGTCGGAAAAACCGTTGCCAGCACCGCTCTGTTACAGGCGGCGCGTGCGCTGGGTCGCCATACCGCGGGATATAAACCGGTGGCCTCCGGTAGCGAGATGACCGCAGCAGGGCTGCGTAACAGCGATGCGCTGGCGTTACAACGCAACAGCAGCGTGGCCTTGAGCTATCCGGCGGTCAATCCCTACACCTTTGCCGAGCCGACCTCACCGCATATCATCAGCGCGGATGAGCAGCGCCCGATCCTGTTCAGTACGCTTTCCGCCGGGTTACGTACGCTGGAGACGCAGGCTGACTGGGTGCTGGTGGAAGGCGCGGGCGGCTGGTTTACGCCGCTGTCGCAGGAGCAGACCTTCGCAGACTGGGTGATGGCCGAGCGTCTGCCGGTGATCCTGGTGGTGGGAGTCAAGCTGGGCTGTATTAACCACGCCATGCTGACCGCGCAGGCGATCCGCCAGGCAGGGCTGCATTTTGCAGGCTGGGTAGCGAACGGGGTGGTGCCGCCCGGCAAGCGCCATCCTGAATACATGGCCACGCTCAGGCGCGTGCTGCCAGCCCCCTTGTTGGGCGAAATCCCGTGGCTGGGCGACGAAGCGGACACCGCAACCGTCGGGCACTATCTTTCCCTTACTGCGCTGACGCCGCAGGCCCCATCCAGTGGGCTATAAGCGGATCATCCAGCTCGCTGACCCTGCCCTGGGCTACATTTCGCCCCCGGTAAAGCAGGCAAAAGCGATCCGCTACCCGGCGGATAAGGGAGAGGTGCTGCTCGGCCAGCAGCACCGATAACCCCAGCTCCCGGTTGAACCTGAGCAGCAGTTGCGCCAGCTTGAGAGTAAATAACTGGCCGGTCCCACGGCTCGGCTCGTCGAGGATCAGCAGGCGAGGGTGGGTCACCAGCGCGTTCGCCAGCGCCAGCTGATATTGCTGATCGTCGTTAAGACCGGAGGCCCGCAGCTGGCGCAGCGGATAAAGCTCGGGAAAGAACTCAAAAACGTCGCGGCTTGTTGTTCCGCCCGCGACGCCTTTCGCCATTCGCGCAATGTGCAAATTTTCCTCTACCGTCAGTTGCGAGAAGATCCGCCTGTCCTGCGGCACAAAGCTAATTCCCGTCCTGGCCTGCTGCAAATCGCAGGGCGAGGCCCCGGCGTCATGCCAGACCATGGTGCCGCTGGCAATCGGCAGCAGGCCAGCAATACAGCTCACGAGGGTGGTTTTCCCCATCCCGGGTAGCCCGAGTACGCCGGTGCAGACGCCGGGGGGGAGATCGAGGTCAACGTTCCACAGGGTGTGGCGATCTCCGTAATACTGATTAACGGCGCGCAGGCTTAACATGGTGGTGCTCCTTTTCAGGCATCGGTGACACTTGATACTTTGCAAGACTCTTGCCACTGCCTATAAAAGGGCGTTTAAATCGGCTTTTTTCGGAATCGGCTCAAAAATCAGCGCGGTGAGCCAGGGGCGATGCACTGTGTCGGTGCCCTCTGAGATGCGCCTGGTGCAGGGCGATTTTGGTCAAAATGTGAACAGGATCTCACCAAATCCTTCGGTGATTTTGGTCATCAGATCGCCAAAATTAGGCGATAAAAATTTTTTACCGTTCCGTTGTGGGTAAAAACCGGGAACGAGCCGAGTCACGTTCCGTATGGGCTGGCGGCAGTTATCCACTATTCCTGTGGATAACCATGTGCATTAGAGTTAGAAAACACAAGGTAAGCGAGAGAATACGCGGCCTGCGCCTGAATTGCTGCGAAACGCGTCTTTTTGAAAACTTTTAAGCAGATCAAAGCGTTAAATAAAAGCAATCATTGTCATCAAAGTGTCAACTTGCAGGGGTGAAGTCCAGCGGCTCGCCTTGACAAATGTTAAAAAATGAAAAGTTCTGGGGATAACCCACCCCTGTTGGAATTTTATCCCGTTGCAGCCGAAATTTTACGCAGCTTCGCTCGATTCCCACTGCTGCTGGCACAAAATGGCGCGGATGCCACTGGATTTATATCCAGTATAATTTACTGGCAAAAATAGCCATCAGGAGTAAAATTACACACCTGCCGTATTAACCATCATCAGGTCGCCGCTCATGAGTAAACCGTTCAAACTGAATTCCGCTTTCCGTCCTTCCGGCGATCAGCCTGAAGCGATTCGCCGTCTGAAAGAGGGGCTGGAGGATGGGCTTGCACACCAGACGCTGCTGGGCGTAACCGGTTCGGGTAAAACCTTCACCGTCGCCAACGTGATCGCCGATCTGCAGCGGCCGACCATGGTGCTGGCACCGAATAAAACGCTGGCTGCGCAGCTGTACGGCGAGATGAAAGAGTTCTTCCCCGAAAATGCGGTGGAGTATTTCGTCTCGTACTACGACTACTATCAGCCGGAAGCCTACGTCCCCAGCTCCGATACCTTTATCGAAAAAGATGCCTCGGTGAACGAGCATATCGAGCAGATGCGTCTGTCCGCGACCAAGGCGCTGCTTGAACGCCGTGACGTAGTGGTGGTGGCATCGGTATCAGCCATTTACGGCCTCGGCGATCCCGATCTCTACCTGAAGATGATGCTGCACCTGACCCAGGGGATGATTATCGATCAGCGCGCCATTTTGCGGCGGCTGGCGGAGCTGCAGTATACCCGTAACGATCAGGCGTTCCAGCGCGGCACCTTCCGCGTTCGCGGGGAGGTCATCGATATCTTCCCGGCCGAGTCGGACGACTTCGCGCTGCGCGTCGAGCTGTTCGATGAAGAGGTTGAGCGTCTGTCGCTGTTTGACCCGCTGACCGGCCAGGTGGAGTCAATTATTCAGCGCTTCACCGTCTACCCGAAAACCCACTACGTGACCCCGCGCGAGCGCATCGTGCAGGCGATGGAAGATATCAAAGTCGAGTTGGCGGATCGCCGCAAAACGCTGCTGGACAATAACAAGCTGCTGGAAGAGCAACGTATCAGCCAGCGTACCCAGTTCGATCTCGAGATGATGAACGAGCTGGGCTACTGCTCCGGGATTGAAAACTACTCGCGCTATCTCTCTGGCCGCGGGCCGGGGGAGGCACCGCCAACCCTGTTCGACTACCTGCCGGCGGATGGCCTGCTGGTGGTGGACGAATCCCACGTCACCATTCCGCAGATTGGCGGGATGTATCGCGGCGACCGGGCGCGTAAAGAGACCCTGGTGGAGTACGGCTTCCGCCTGCCGTCAGCGCTGGATAACCGCCCAATGAAATTTGAAGAGTTTGAGGCGCTGGCACCGCAAACCATTTACGTTTCCGCGACGCCGGGCAACTACGAACTGGAGAAATCGGGCGACGAAGTGGTCGATCAGGTGGTGCGTCCGACAGGCCTGCTGGATCCGATTATCGAAGTGCGCCCGGTCGCGACGCAGGTGGATGACCTGCTGTCGGAGATCCGCGCCCGGTCGGCCATCAACGAGCGCGTGCTTGTCACCACCCTGACCAAACGCATGGCCGAGGATCTGACCGAATACCTCGAGGAGCACGGCGAGAAGGTGCGCTATCTGCACTCCGATATCGACACCGTGGAGCGAATGGAGATCATCCGCGATCTGCGTCTTGGCGAGTTCGACGTGCTGGTGGGGATCAACTTGTTGCGTGAAGGGCTGGATATGCCGGAAGTGTCGCTGGTGGCGATTCTGGATGCCGATAAAGAGGGCTTCCTGCGCTCTGAGCGCTCGCTTATCCAGACCATTGGTCGCGCTGCGCGTAACGTCAACGGCAAAGCGATTCTCTACGGCGACAAAATCACCCCATCAATGGCAAAAGCGATTGGGGAAACGGAACGCCGTCGCGAGAAGCAGCAGGCCTACAACGAAGAGCACGGCATTACGCCGCAGGGTCTGAACAAGAAGGTGGTGGATATCCTGGCGCTCGGCCAGAACATCGCCAAAACCAAAGCGAAAGGTCGCGGCAAGTCGCGCTCACCGGTGGAGGCCGATACCGTTGCCCTGACGCCGAAGGCGCTGCAGCAGAAAATTCACGAACTGGAAGCACAGATGATGCAGCATGCGCAGAATCTGGAGTTCGAGGAGGCCGCGCAGATCCGCGACCAGCTGCACCAGCTGCGGGATCTGTTTATCGCCGCGTCCTAGGTAAAAGCGAAATGGCCATCTCTGGAGTAATGCCAGTCAGTTGAGTCCGGCGGATTGTTCCGTTCACCTCAGGTTCAGCTGAATATGGCATTCCACAACCCGTGAACGTGACAAGGGGGGCCGCCGGGCCCCCCTTGTCAATCCCCGCGGCCCCGCAATGAAACCGGTGCTTCGCACTGCGCTCACCTCCCGACCGGCTGCCTGCGGTCGGCTCAACTCGACATCCTGTCTCGATTCGCCTCTGGCCGCCATCCCTGGCGTCCAGCCCTTGTCATCCGGTCTCCGGTTCGCCGGTTTCAGCGGGGACTCAACCCCCGTGCCACATTCAGGCGACTGAGAAGCGTGAGGGTGGGGGAATCCGGCTGAAAATCGACGAAGCGTTTCCGTAAGGCCGGGGCGAGGCGCAGGGACGCGCCGAGAGGGTATAGCCTGCAGGGATGCAGGCTGGTGCCCCGCCCGAAAGCCGGAGGGAATAAGCTGAGGACAAAATTGCCGGGAGCAATGTTGAACAGCGCCTGCGCTGGCCCCGAAGGGGTGAGCCCCGGGGATGGGGCGAATATTCTGCGAAGCGGCGATTTTCTTTGCCGGGAGCCGGGGTAGCCAGGGGGGAGGCGGCGAGCCCCCCTGGCACGTTCACCGCAGCGGAGGGGGCATAAAGCAGAGGTGCTTAAATGAACGGAACCTGTCCACTTCAGTCATTCAGAAATACCGAATTGCTTAACTGCCTGGCATTACAGCCGAAGGCTGCCATTTTTAGGGTTTACACCTCCTCTCGGTGTGAGAAGGCCGGGATGAGGACACCAGACCGCACCAGCCCGTAGGCCCGGTAAGCGTAGCGCTACCGGGCAATAAAGGCCCCACAATCTCAACCTAACGCCTGAATGGCCTTCTCCAGCGCCACGCGCAGTAAATGCCGGTCATGACGATACTTGATATCGCTGGCCTCCAGCGGCTCCTGGATCACCACCCGGCCTTCCATCCCTGATACATCCGCGTTCGGCCCGACCACCACCGCATCAATAATCTTTTTGCCGACATACTGCTCCATCAGCGCCAGCTTAGCGGGCAGCGAAAGCCCGGCGGCGGCAGGGCTGAGTTCGCGACCCAGATTGCCGATGTAGACCACCGGCGCGGGCGTCCGGCGCAGCGCCTGGGCCAGCTCTTTGATGAGCAGCAGCGGTATCAGACTGGTGTAAAAACTGCCGGGGCCAATCAGAATCAGATCCGCTTCGCCAATCGCCTCTACCGCTTCCCGGGTGGCCGGGACGGCGGGGTAGAGCATCAACTCTTTTGGCGGCAGGTCCAGCTGGTCGATATTCACTTCGCCATACACTTCATGGTCGTGACTGTCGATAGCCATTAAATCGACCGGATGTTCGGACATCGGAATCAAAAACGCATCCACTTTTAACAGATTACGAATTAAATTGATCGCCTCCAGAGGCCGCACGCTGAGGTGGTCCAGCGCCTTTAACATCAGGTTTCCGAGGTTATGCCCCGAAAGCTCGCCATTACCGCCAAAACGATACTCAAACATGGCGGAAGCGACGCTGGGTTCAGTGATAAGCTGATTTAGGCAGTTGCGCATATCCCCCCAGGCGATCCCCCCTTCGGCGCGTCGAATACGTCCGGTGGAGCCGCCGTTATCGGTGGTGGTAACGATCCCGGTCAGCCGTGAACCGAGCGATGACAACGAGGACATAACCCGGCCCAGTCCGTGGCCTCCGCCGAGAGCGACGACACGGTCGAGATCAGCAAAAATGCGATTGCGCATAGAAATTCCTTAGTAAGACGAACACCTTAACAGTAACTCAACTACCCCTAAATGACGATGCTACGCCGGGGGCAAAATGACATATATCAATGCAAGAATTTGATAATGACGTATTCTGGATCGAAATGGCACGAACATGTCGATATATACAAGTTTATATAACGAAAGACGGTAATAGCGAAACTGCTTTTAACACGCTACTATCGGCATAACCACGTTTTCGTAATCGAAAACATACACTCTAGCCTTTGCGCCTGTGTCGAAAGATATGGTGCTCTGGCCGTGGCGGTTTCGCCACCAGGGTACAGAAAGAAATGACTGTGCCTCCCGTATCAGGAAAGGTGTACATGGCATCACAACTTACCGATGCATTCGCGCGTAAGTTTTTTTACCTGCGTTTGTCTATTACCGATGTGTGCAATTTCCGTTGCACCTACTGTCTGCCGGACGGCTACAAGCCGGGCGATACCACCAATAACGGCTTTCTCTCCGTGGATGAAGTGCGCCGCGTGACGCGCGCCTTTGCCGCCATGGGAACAGAGAAGATCCGTCTCACCGGCGGCGAACCCTCGCTGCGCCGGGATTTCACCGAGATCCTCGCGGCGGTACGTGAAAACGACGCGATCCGCCAGATTGCAGTGACCACCAATGGTTATCGTCTGGCGCGCGATGTCGCCCAGTGGCGCGAGGCGGGGCTGACGGCCATTAACGTCAGCGTCGACAGCCTGGATGCCCGCCAGTTTCACGCCATCACCGGGCAGGACAAATTCCGCCAGGTGATGGAGGGCATCGATGCGGCCTTTACGGCGGGCTTCGACAAGGTGAAGGTCAACACCGTGCTGATGCGCGATGTAAACCATCATCAGCTGGATACCTTCCTGGCGTGGATCAAACCCCGCCGCATACAACTGCGTTTTATCGAGCTGATGGAAACCGGCGAGGGCAGCGACCTCTTCGCCCGTCATCACATCTCCGGCATGGTGCTGCGCGATGAACTGCTCAGACGCGGCTGGATCCACCAGCTTCGCCAGCGTAGCGACGGCCCGGCGCAGGTCTTTTGTCACCCCGATTACGAAGGGGAGATCGGGCTTATCATGCCGTATGAAAAAGACTTCTGCGCCAGCTGCAACCGCCTGCGTGTCTCGTCGGTGGGCAAGCTGCACCTGTGCCTGTTTGGCGACGGTGGCGTCGACCTGCGCGATCTGCTGGCCGATGATGCCCAGCAGCAAGCACTGGAAGCGCGCATTTCTGAGGCGCTGATGCACAAAAAACAGACTCACTTCCTGCATCAGGGCAACACCGGGATCACCCAGAACCTGTCCTATATCGGCGGGTAATCGCTACAAGGAACCAGAAGATGAGTCAGGTAAGCGCAGAATTTATCCCGACGCGTATTGCTATCCTTACCGTTTCCGAACGTCGCGGCGAAGAGGATGACACCTCCGGCCACTGGCTGCGCGATGCCGCCCACGAGGCGGGGCATCAGATTGTCGACAAGGTCATCGTCAAAGAGAACCGCTACGCCATTCGCGCAGAAGTGTCGCGCTGGATCGCCAGTGACAACGTACAGGTGGTGCTGATCACCGGCGGCACCGGGTTTACCGCGGGCGATCATGCCCCGGAAGCACTGCTCCCGCTGTTCGACCGTGAGATCGAAGGCTTTGGGGAAGTGTTCCGCATGCTCTCATTCGAAGAGATCGGCACCTCTACCCTGCAGTCGCGCGCTGTCGCGGGTATCGCCAACAACACGGTGATTTTTGCTATGCCGGGTTCCACTAAAGCGTGCCGCACCGCGTGGGAAAACATTATTGCCCCGCAGCTGGATGCCCGCACGCGTCCGTGTAATTTCCATCCACATCTGAAGAAGTAAGTTATGTCGCAACTGACCCACATTAACGCCGCGGGCGAAGCCCATATGGTGGATGTCTCCGCCAAAGCCGAGACCGTACGTGAAGCCCGCGCGGAAGCGTTCGTCACCATGCTCCCCGAAACCCTGGCCATGATCATTGACGGCAGCCACCACAAAGGGGATGTCTTTGCCACGGCGCGCATCGCCGGGATCCAGGCGGCGAAACGCACCTGGGATCTTATCCCGCTGTGCCACCCGCTGATGCTCAGTAAAGTGGAAGTGAATCTACGGGCCGAGCCGGAGCATAACCGGGTACGCATCGAATCCCTCTGCCGCCTGACGGGCAAGACCGGGGTGGAGATGGAAGCCTTGACCGCCGCGTCGGTGGCGGCATTAACCATCTACGACATGTGCAAAGCGGTGCAGAAGGATATGGTGATCGGGCCGGTTCGCCTGCTGGCGAAAAGCGGCGGTAAATCGGGTGATTTCAGGGCGGAAGAAAATGATTAAAGTGCTGTTTTTTGCGCAGGTTCGCGAGCTGGTCAATACCGACAGCCTGACGCTGGATAACGAATTCGCTACCGTAGAAGCGCTGCGGGCGCATCTGGCGGCGCAGAGCGACCGCTGGGCACTGGCGCTGGACGCCGGTAAGTTGCTGGCGGCGGTGAATCAGACCCTGGTGGAATTCAATCATCCAATTACGTCGGGCGATGAAGTGGCCTTTTTCCCACCGGTGACCGGGGGCTGACATGACAGAGACCAAAATCGTTGTCGATGAGGCGCGTTTCAACGTCGGCACAGAATATAACTGGCTGGCGGAGCGCGACGAAGACGGGGCGGTGGTCACCTTCACGGGTAAAGTGCGTAACCACAATCTGGGCGACAGCGTGAAGGCGTTGACGCTGGAGCACTATCCCGGCATGACCGAAAAGGCGCTGGCAGAGATTGTCGAACAGGCCCGTGAACGCTGGCCGCTCGGTCGGGTGACGGTTATCCACCGCATCGGTGAAATGTGGCCCGGAGAAGAGATTGTCTTTGTAGGTGTCACCAGCGCCCATCGCGGCAGCGCTTTTGCCGCGGGCGAGTTCATTATGGATTATCTGAAAACCCGCGCCCCGTTCTGGAAGCGCGAAGCCACCCCGGAAGGGGATCGCTGGGTGGAATCCCGCGACAGCGACAAGGAAGCCGCCAGCCGCTGGTAGCCGGATTCCGGTGATGTACTAGTCTATAACATGCGTCCACTTAAAAAGGAGTATGTTATGGACAGATTTCCCCGTTCCGATTCCATCGTTCAGCAGAGCCGTACCGGGCTGCAAACCTACATGGCCCAGGTCTACGGCTGGATGACCTGCGGTTTATTGCTCACCGCGTTTGTCGCGTGGTTTTCTGCGAACACCCCCGCCGTGATGATGTTCGTCTTCTCCAGCAAAATTACCTTTTTCGGCCTGATCATCGCCCAACTGGTGCTGGTGTTTGTCCTGTCGGGGCTGGTGCATAAACTCAGTGCCGGGATGGCTACCACGCTGTTTATGCTCTACTCGGCGCTCACCGGCCTGACGCTCTCCAGCATCTTCATCGTCTACACCTACTCCTCGATTGCCAGCACCTTTGTCGTGGCGGGCGGGATGTTTGGCGCGATGAGTCTCTACGGCTACACCACCAAACGCGATCTGAGCGGCTTTGGCAATATGCTGTTTATGGCGCTGATTGGTATCGTGCTGGCCTCGCTGGTGAACTTCTGGCTGAAGAGCGAAGCGCTGATGTGGGCTGTGACCTATATCGGGGTGATTGTGTTTGTTGGGCTGACGGCCTACGACACGCAGAAGCTGAAAAATATCGGTGAGCAGATTGACGTGCGCGACAGTTCAAACCTGCGCAAATACTCCATTCTTGGGGCGCTGACGCTCTATCTGGACTTCATCAACCTGTTCCTGATGCTGCTGCGCATCTTCGGCAACCGCCGTTAAGTGTGATGCCCGGCGGCGCGTTGCTTGCCGGGCCCGCAAAGGACTTCTCCCTCTCCCCGATGGGAAGAGGGTTGAGGTGAGGGGACATCACTTCGCCATCTGCTGCTCGTTTTTGGCCCGCATTTTCTTCGCCCGGCTCTCCAGCACCAGATAACAGACCGTCGCCAGCGCCAGCGGCAGGAAGTAATAGAGCATACGGTAGGCCAGCAGGGCGGCGATAATGGTGCCGTGGGAGACATGTTCCCCCGCCAGCAGGGCAATAAACACCGCTTCCAGCACGCCGATCCCGGCCGGGATATGCACAATCACCCCGGCAATACTGCTCACCAGCAGCACCCCCAGCACGAAGAAGTAGTTCACATCTTCGCCCATCAGCAGCCAGATAATCGCCCCCATCGCCATCCAGTTAGCGGCAGAAATGGCCATCTGCGCCAGCGCAAAGCGCCAGGAAGGCAGCACCAGCTTCTGTCCTTTGATGGTCATATGGCGATGTTTGGCAAAGGCGCAGGCCCACAGATAGACGGCAATCACCAGCAGCAATACCACGCCCAGAATGCGCAGCGTAGACTGGTCGATGTACCAGTGGTCAGGCAGTTGCACCACCCCGGCGGTAAAGATCACCCCGCCTAACAAGATATAGCCCAGCCAGTTGGTGGTAATGCTCAGGGAGAAGATCCGCGTGATGGTACTGCTTGGCAGCCCCAGGCGGGAATAGAGCCGGTAGCGCATCCCGATGCCGCCCACCCAGGTGCTCAGGGTCAGGTTGAAGGCATAGCAGATAAACGACACCAGCATAACCTGGCGCTTGGCCAGCTTATGCCCGCAGTAGACCCGTCCGAGCAGGTCGTAACAGCCATACAGCAGATAGCTCAGCACCACCAGCGCCACTGCGCCCATCAGCGACATACGGTCGTAGTCACGAATAACCTTCCAGACTTCAGCCCAGTCGACCTTTTTCGCGTAAACCACCAGCAGCACCGCAACGGCAATAAAAAACACCCAGGTGAGGATCTTTTTTGCCAGACGCCAGCGCGAATGTTTTTTGCTCATCAGGGTTTCACTCCCGTGCTACCTGCTTCGACCCGATCCTGGGTCTCCATTTCGGGTTGTACTGGTGGCGGCACTTGCGCCAGCTTAGGCGTATGGGCCGGCAGCCAACCCACCAGGGCCGGGAAGTGACGCAGGAAGTGGAACACCAGCACACTTTTGCCCAGATTCCACCAGGTGCGTTTCGGCACCATGGTTTCATCAACCCGCACGCAATCCTCGGCGATAATGGCGGAAAGATTGTCGCGCAAGGTCTGGTTAAACTCGCGATCGTGAATAATCAGGTTGGCCTCCAGATTCAGCGACAGGCTGAGGGGGTCGAGGTTACTGGAGCCGACGGTCACCCAGTGATCGTCCATCAGCGCCACCTTGCCGTGCAGCGGACGGCGGCGGTATTCGTAAATCTCTACGCCACCTTTCACCAGATAGTTATAGAGCAGGCGCGCGCCCACCGTGACAATCGGCATATCCGGCTCGCCCTGTACAATCAGCTTAACCCGCACCCCGCGACGGGCCGCGTTACGCATGGCGTGCAGCAGACGATAGCCCGGGAAGAAATAGGCGTTGGCGATGATCACTTCGCGGCGGGCGTTGGCCAGCATCTTCAGATAGTGCCGCTCAATATCATCCCGGTGCTCTTCGTTATCGCGCCAGACAAACAGCGCCTGGGCTTCGCCCGGTTTGGTGTTCTCTTCGGGGCGATGACGCCGTTTCCACCAGCGACGCACGGCGGCTTTGCCGGGCAGGTTTTCCACGACAAACTGCAAAATATCCTGCACCACTGGCCCTTCGACCTGGACGGCATAATCCTGTTTCGCCTCCGGGCCGTAGTCCGACATATGTTCGGCGGAGTAGTTAATGCCGCCGACAAATGCCACCTGCTCATCCACCACCACAATTTTACGGTGCATGCGGCGGAACACGTTTGTGCGCATACCAAACAGAGGAGGGCGCGGATCGTAGTAACGGAATACCACGCCTGCTGCGGTGAGTTCCCCTACAAAGTCGTCGTCGAGGTCGGGGGAGCCGTAGCCGTCGAGCAGCACTTCGATATGCACCCCACGCTGGGCTGCACGCAGGATAACGGCATGCAGCTTGCGGCCCACACTGTCATCGAACCAGATGAAGGTCTCAAGGAACACCCGACTCTGCGCCTTATCAATGGCAGCAAAGACCGCCGGGTAAAATTGATCGCCATTTTCCAGCAGCTTGATCCGGTTACCGCTTTGCCATGAACTTTTCATAAATGGATCTCCGCACTTAACGGTGCATGGTCGGAGAGATGACGCCAGTTACTCAGGGCCAGCGCGGTTGGGCTACTGGCATGGGCATTTTTCACATAGATACGATCAAGACGCAGCAGCGGGAACCTTACCGGGAAGGTGCGGGCAGGTCGGCCATGAGCAAGGGTGAACACTTCCTCCAGCCCGGCCTCCGCCTTCAGCGGATGGCTGGCGCGCTGGCGCCAGTCATTAAAGTCGCCAGCCACCACCACCGGATCGCCTTCCGGCAGGGCGTTGACCCATTCGGCCATCATCTGCAGCTGCGCCTGACGATGGGCTTCCCGCAGGCCAAGGTGAACCGAGGCCACATGCAGCGGCATGGTCAGCTCCGGCACGGCAAGCCGACAGTAAAGCAGCCCGCGCTTTTCGCTCTCGCCAACCGAGACATCGTGGTTTTCATAGTGTTCGATGGGGTAGCGGGAGAGGATCGCGTTGCCGTGATGCCCTTCTGGATAGACGGCGTTACGCCCGTAGGCATAATCGCTCCACATGGTGTCAGCCAGAAATTCGTAGTGGCTGGTATCGGGCCAGTTCTCCACATGCATCGGATGCACCTCATGCGCGCCCATGACCTCCTGCAGGCAGACGACATCGGCGCTGACGGTACGTACGGCGTCGCGCAGTTCGGGCAGAATGAAACGGCGGTTAAAAGCCGCGAATCCTTTATGAATGTTGATCGTTAACACTTTTAGCGAAAAATGCCGGGTTTGTTGGGCCATACACTCCTTCCCGCGTCTCTATCCTGATGAAAATAAAGTGTAGTCGTCGTCACAAAAAGGTGCTGTGTTACGGAATTTTCCGTAAAGTGCGATAGTCTGAACAAGCAGAGTAAAATCCTTCAGGAGAGTGCCATGAAGTGGCAACAACGCATACGCGTCGCGACCGGCCTCAGTTGCTGGCAGATTATGTTGCATTTATTGGTAGTGGCTGTGCTGGTGATGGCCTGGATGAGCGGAACCCTGGTGCGGGTCGGCCTGGGATTATGTGTGTTGTACGGCGTCACCGTACTGTTAATGCTCTTTTTACAGCGTCACCATGAAGAGCGCTGGCGCGAAGTGGCGGATGTGCTCGAAGAGCTGACCACCACCTGGTATTTTGGCGCGGCAGTCATTGTGCTGTGGTTGTTGTCCCGGGTACTGCAAAACAACTTTTTGCTGGCCGTCGCAGGCCTGGCGATCCTTGCAGGGCCAGCAATCGTTTCACTGTTAACCAAAGATAAAAAGCTACGCGATATTGCGTCTAAACATCGCGTACGCCACTGAGCCTGTCACGGCCGCTATTACCAGTAGCGGCCACAAACTCCCCCACACAATATCCAGACTCGCATCCTTGAGATAGATCTGCTTGGTGATATCGGTGAAGTGCCGAATCGGGTTCACCCAGGTCAGGTTCTGCAACCAGACCGGCATATTCTCAACCGGCGAGACATAGCCCGACAGCAAAATCGCCGGCATCATGAAGACGAACACCCCGATAAACGCCTGCTGCTGGGTTGAACAGAGCGCCGAGATCAACAGACCAAATCCCACCAGCGACAGTCCGTATATCACCATCGTGAAGTAAAACAACGCCAGTGAACCGGCAAAGGGGATGTGATAGGCCCAGATGCCAATCGCCAGCACGATACTGGCCTGGAAGGTGGCGACAATCAGCGCTGGCACCGCCTTGCCGACGAAGATTTGCCAGGTCGCCAGCGGGGAAACCAGCAGCTGATCCAGCGTGCCCTGTTCGCGCTCGCGCGCCACCGACAGCGACGTGACAATCATTACCCCAATGGTGGTGATCATGGCGATCAGCGACGGCACCACAAACCATTTGTAGTCGAGGTTCGGGTTATACCAGTTGCGCACCACCAGCTCGCTGTTGTTCGGCTTCGGTTTGCCCTCCATCAACTCCTGCTGATACGTTTTCACTACCTGCTGCAAATAGTTAGCGGCAATCTGCGCGCTGTTGGAGTTACGCCCGTCGAGGATCAGCTGCATGGGGGCGGTTTGCAGGGTGTCCAGGTTACGGGAAAAATCGGCCGGGAAGCGCACCAGCAATAGCGCCTTTTGCGTGTCGATGGTTGGCTGGATTTCCTGCGGACTATTGAGGATCAGCACGTGGGTAAAGGCTTTGGCGCGGGCGAAGCGCTGGGTCAGCTCCACCGAGTGCTTGCCGTTATCTTCGTTATAGACGGCGATAGTGGCATTGGTCACCTCCAGGGTGGCCGCCCACGGGAACAGCAGCACCTGGATCAGCACCGGCAATATCAATATTGCCCGGGTCTGTGGCTCGCGCAGCAGCGATTGCAGCTCTTTGCGAATCAACGTCCATAAACGGTAAAGCATAGTGTCGTCCTCTTGTCGGGTGGCGCGTTCGCTTACCCAACCTACAAAATCAACGGGTCTTACAGGTCCGGTGAGCGGAGCGCCACCGGGCGCAACCTAATCCAGGCGCCGTTTGGTTTTCATCCACGTCAGCCCGATAAACATCACCGCCGAGGCAATCAAAAACAGCAGGTTCACAATCAGCACCACCGGGATATTGCCCGCCAGGAACAGGCTTTGCAGGGTGCTGACGAAATAGCGCGCCGGAATGATGTAGGTCACCGCGCGGATCACCGCGGGCATACTGTCGATCTGGAAAATAAACCCGGACAGCATAATGGACGGCAAAAAGGCGGCATTCAGCGCCACCTGGGCGGCGTTAAACTGGTTGCGGGTGACGGTAGAAATCAACAGGCCCATCCCCAGGGTGCTGAGTAAAAACAGGCTGGTGATGATGAACAGCACCAGCAGCGAGCCACGATAGGGCACCCCGAGAATAAAGACTGCGACAAGCATGCAGAGCAGCATCGCCAGCATCCCGAGGAAGTAGTAAGGGATGAGTTTGCACAGCAGCAGCTCCGTGCGCGTGACTTCGGTAGAGAGCAGCGCCTCCATGGTGCCGCGCTCCCACTCGCGGGCAATCACCAGCGAGGTCAAAATAGCGCCGATCACCGTCATGATGATGGTCACCGCGCCGGGAATAATAAAGTGCTGACTGATGGCCGCCGGGTTAAACCAGTAGCGGGTCTGCACGTCGATCAGCGGCTCGAACGTTTCACCCCGATCTTCCGCCCGCTGCATCTGCCACATCTGCCAGATCCCTTCGGTATAACCCTGCACAAAGTTGGCGGTATTCGGTTCGCTGCCGTCGGTGATCACCTGAATGGGGGCGGTGTCGTTCGGGCGGGCCATGTGCTCGGCGAAATCCACCGGAATGACAATCAGCCCGCGAATGCGCCCGGCCTGCATCATCTGGATCAGCGCCTGGCGGTTATCGCTGATGGTGGCGTCAATGTACGGCGAGCCGGTCATGGTGTGGGTAAAGTCGAGCGCCTCTTCGCTGCGCTGCTCCAGCAGGATGCCGACCCGCAGCTTGCTGGAGTCGAGGTTAATGCCGTAGCCAAAGATGAACAGCAGCAGCAGGGGGATCACCACCGCAATCAGCCAACTGCTCGGGTCGCGAACGATCTGCCGCGTCTCTTTGATGCACAGGGCGCGCACCCGACGCCAGGAGAGGGCGGTATCAGACATGGCCGTGCTCCTTATCCCAGTCGTTAATCAGGGTAATAAATGCCTGCTCCATCGTCGGATCGGGCTGTTGCTCGTCGGCCACCTGGGCTTTGAGATCGTCAGGCGTGCCGTGGGCGATCAGTTTGCCGCGGTACACCAGCCCGATGCGGTCGCAATATTCCGCCTCGTCCATAAAGTGGGTGGTCACCATCACAGTGACCCCTTTTTCTACCATGCTATTGATATGCAGCCAGAACTCGCGACGGGTGAGGGGATCCACACCGGAGGTCGGCTCATCGAGAAACAGAATGTCCGGCTCATGCATCAGGGAACAGGCCAGCGCCAGCCGCTGCTTAAACCCGAGCGGCAGATCGTCGGTGGCATGACTGGCAACATGATCCAACCCAAACGCTTCGCTCATGCGGCTGATTTTGTCGTTCTGCGCCCGCCCACGCAGGCCATATACGCCGGAGAAAAAGCGCAGGTTCTGCTCCACCGTCAGGTTGCCGTAGAGAGAGAACTTTTGCGCCATATAGCCCAGATGCTGGCGCGCCTTGCCGGAGCTGACTTTCAAATCCATATCCAGCACCAGCGCCTTCCCGGCAGTGGGCACCAGCAGGCCGCACATCATTTTAAAGGTGGTGGATTTCCCCGCGCCGTTGGGGCCGAGCAGGCCGAAGATTTCGCCGCGTTTCACCGCGAAGTTCACATCATCCGTGGCAGCAAAATCGCCAAACTTTTTGGTCAGGGATTTGGCCTCGATCACCGTTTCGCCCGGCGTGCCTTCCACGGTATGCAGGATCGCCCCCAGCGGCGATTCCGCGGTGCCTGCGCCACCAAGCAGATCGATAAAGGCATCTTCAAAGCGCGGGGCAGCATCCCTGACGGCCAGATCCGGGAGATCCGCATGCTGGCGCAGATCATCGGTGCTGGCCTCTTTTTTGAGGATCACCCGCACCGATTTCCCCTGGATCATGCCGTCGCTCACCTGGGGCAGCTTCAGCACCCGCTGCAGCAGGCGGCGGTTGTTTTCGTGGGGTGAATTCAGCAGCAGGCTGCGGCCGGTCATGCTTTGCGTGAGCGCGGTAGGATCCCCCTGATAGAGCAGCTCCCCTTCGTTCATCAGCAGCACGTCCCGGCACTGCTCCGCTTCATCGAGATACGAGGTGCTCCAGAGGATTAACATGCCGTCGCCTGCCAGCTCATGCACCATCTGCCACAGTTCGCGGCGGGAGATGGGATCCACGCCAACGCCCGGCTCGTCCAGCAGTAAGACTTTCGGTTCACCCACCAGAGTGCAGGCGAGGCCCAGCTTCTGCTTCATCCCGCCGGAAAGCTTGCCCGCCAGCCGGTCGGTGAAGGGGCCTAGTGCGGTAAATTCGAGCAGGCGTTGAAAGGTCTTCTGCCGCGTCTCGCCGGTAACGCTGCGCAGGTCGGCATACAGGGTCAGGTTCTCCATCACCGTCAGATCTTCGTACAGGCCGAACTTCTGCGGCATGTAGCCCAGCATCGCATGCAGGGCGCGATCGTCGCGAACCGGGTCCAGCCCCAGCACGCTGGCGGTGCCTTCGTCGGGCTTAAGTAGCCCGGCCAGCATCCGCATCAGGGTAGTTTTGCCTGCGCCGTCCGGCCCGACCAGCCCGGTGACATAGCCTTTATGCAGGGTGCAGTCGAGCGGCGCGACGGCGGGTTTGTCCATTCCGGCAAAGCGTTTGACCAGGCCGGTGAGCTGGATCACCGCGTCACTCATGGGTTTGCCCATCGTCGAAGCTGACGGTGACCGGCATCCCCTGACGCAGGGCTTCGTCGGCATCGTTGACGATAATGCGCAGGCGATAGACCAGGTCAGTGCGCAGATCCGGGGTTTCCACGGTTTTCGGCGTGAATTCGGCGGTCGGAGAGACAAAGCCGATCTTCCCGTGATAAGGCTTATCCGCGCGTCCGTCGGTGTAGAGCAGCACTTCGCGCCCCGGCCGGGCTTCACCAAGGCTGGCTTCATTGATATAGGCGCGTACCCACACCGGGCGGGTCAGGGAGAGGGTCAGCACCGTGCTGCCCGCGTTCAGCATGCTGCCTGGCTCGACGGCGCGGGTCATCAGGGTGCCGTTGGCTGGGGCCACCAGGGTGGTGTCATGCAGATCCAGTTGGGCCTGCGCTAACTGGGCCTGGGCCTGTTCAAGACTGGCTTTTGCCTGGGCGATATCCTGCTCGCGGTTGCCGGAGCGGTACTGGCGTAACTTATCCTGAGAAGATTTCAGGGTCGCCAGAGCCTGATCGCGCGAGGAGCGGGCGTTTTCCAGATCGTTAGCCGACACGGTGCGGCTTTTCCACAGCCCCTGCTGGCGATTGTAAAAGTTTTGCGCATAGTCATACGCTGCCTGAGCCTGTTTCACGGCGGCGGCGGCCTGGGCCACCTCTTCATCCCGGTAACCGGCCTGCATTAAATCATATTGCGCCTGGGCGACAGAAACACCCGCCTGGGCCTGCAGCAGCGCATTCTGGTACGGGGCTTTATCCAGCTCGCCCAGCGTCTGCCCTGCGGTGATCGTGTCCCCCTCGTCCACGGTTAACGACGCCAGCCGCCCGCCGACGCGAAAGCTCATATTCACGGTGCGAATATCTACGTTACCGTACAGGGTTAACGTCTTATCCTGCTGGCTTTGATACCACCACCAGCCACCGAATCCGGCGGCCAGCACAACCACCACGGCCAGAAGAATAACGGCAGGTTTTTTCATAACTCCAGGCTCCTTTGGGTTAAACCTTGCAGGATCAGATCAACATGGCAGGTGATGACCTGGCTTATCTGCGCGGCTTTATCCGCATCAAATTCTGTCCAGCCGGTGCGTAACAAAATGGTCTCCCGCCCGAGGCGAAAGGCGAGCACTTCGCCCAGCAGGGCATGGGTATGCAAAATGGTCTGCGTATCACTGGCGTCGCGGCCGGTATACGCCGCCACCAGCCGGGTCAGGTGGGTGTGCATCGGGGCGATAACCTGATCGTGCACCAGCTGATAGGCAGCAGAGGGCGAGAGCTGCTCCCGGGAGATAAATTTACTCAGGTTCAGCGTATCGTCATGGGTCAGCAGCTGAATCATATTGTGACAGGCGTTTAAGATCAGCCCGCGAATGGCGGCGCGATCCGGTGAAGGCTCGGACAGCAGGGTGGTCGCGGCCTCGACGTGAGGACGAAAGTGGGTGCCGATGAAATCGGCGATCCACTGGGCGCAGGCGAGGTACAGATCCTCTTTCGAGCCGAAATAGTAGGTAATGGCGGCGATGTTCTGCCCCGCCTGGGCAGCGATATCGCGGGTGGTGGCATGCAGTCCGTACTCGCCAAACTGCGCCAGCGCCGCGGCAATCAACTGAGCTTTGGCCTGTTCGCCTTTCGTGGTGGTTGGGGTCGGATTCATAGTGTGCATAATCTTAATCAATCGATTGATTAAGATTATGCCAGATTTGTGATAAGTCCAGCCAGCCGGAGAAATATTTCGTTAAGGGAATCCAACGGGATATTTTATGCGCCACGTCACAAAAGCTGCTACACTCCGCTGCTTTGCGACACTGTGGTTTTTGTCCTCTTATTTGTCACTATCTCCCTGAAAACTACACCTGAAACGGTCGGGGCGGTTCGGAGTTGTTATGTCTTTTGATACCCTTGGCCTGGACCCGGAAATCCTGCGCGCTGTAGAAGAGCAGGGCTACCGCGAACCTACCCCTATTCAGCAGCAGGCCATTCCTGCCGTGCTGGCAGGCCGCGATTTGATGGCCAGCGCCCAGACCGGCACCGGTAAAACCGCGGGCTTTACCCTGCCGCTGCTGCAACGTCTGATCCAGAAAGAGCCGCACGCCAAAGGCCGTCGCCCGGTGCGCGCCCTGATCCTGACCCCGACCCGTGAACTCGCCGCCCAGGTGGGCGAGAACGTGCGTGAGTACAGCCGCTATCTCAATATCCGTTCACTGGTGGTGTTTGGTGGCGTCAGCATTAACCCACAGATGATGAAACTGCGCAGCGGCGTGGACGTGCTGGTAGCCACCCCGGGCCGTCTGCTCGATCTGGAACATCAGAACGCCGTGAAGCTCGACAGCGTTGAAATCCTGGTGCTCGACGAAGCCGACCGTATGCTCGACATGGGCTTCATCCACGATATTCGCCGTGTGCTGGCAAAACTGCCGGCTCGCCGCCAGAACCTGCTCTTCTCCGCCACCTTCTCCGATGAGATCAAAGGGCTGGCGGAAAAACTGCTGCACAACCCGCTGGAAGTGGAAGTGGCGCGTCGCAACACTGCCTCCGAGCAGGTGACCCAGCATGTCCACATGGTGGACAAAAAGCGTAAGCGCGAGCTGCTGTCGCAGATGATTGGCGAGGGCAACTGGCAGCAGGTACTGGTCTTCACCCGTACCAAGCACGGTGCCAACCACCTTGCAGAACAGCTGAACAAAGACGGGATCCGCAGTGCGGCCATCCACGGCAACAAGAGCCAGGGGGCACGTACCCGCGCGCTGGCAGATTTTAAATCCGGTGATATTCGCGTGCTGGTGGCAACCGACATTGCTGCCCGTGGCCTGGACATTGAAGAGCTGCCGCACGTGGTGAACTACGAGCTGCCGAACGTGCCGGAAGATTACGTTCACCGTATCGGCCGTACCGGCCGTGCCGCGGCAACGGGCGAAGCGCTGTCGCTGGTCTGTGTGGATGAAATCAAACTGCTGCGCGACATCGAACGCCTGCTGAAAAAAGAGATCCCACGTATCGCCCTCGACGGCTACGACGTAGACCCGTCAATCAAAGCCGAGCCGATCCAGAACGGTCGACAGGGTGGCGGGCGTGGTCAGGGCGGTGGACGCGGGCAGGGCGGCGGTGGCCGTGGTCAGCAGCAACCACGCCGTAGCGAAGGCGGTGCGCCAAAAGCCGCGAACAAACCTCCGCGTCGTGACGGCGACGCCAAACCGGCAGGCGAACAGCAGCGCCGACGCCGTCCGCGCAAACCTTCCGCAGCGCAGTAATCTGGAAGCCCGGTCGTAAAGCCGGGCTTTTCTTTTGCGGCCCGCTTAAGAAAGTGCCACAATAGTGGCTGTTTATACAGTATTTCAGGTTCATCATGGCTTTAACCGCCGCGCTGAAAGCGCAAATTGCCGCCTGGTATAAGGCGCTACAACAGCAGATCCCCGACTTCATTCCCCGCGCACCACAACGGCAGATGATTGCCGATGTGGCAAAAACGCTGGCCGGTGACGAGGGCCGACATCTGGCAATTGAAGCCCCGACCGGCGTCGGTAAAACCTTGTCCTACCTGATCCCCGGCATCGCCATTGCCCGGGAAGAACAAAAAACGCTGGTGGTCAGTACCGCCAACGTTGCTTTGCAGGATCAGATCTACAGTAAAGACCTGCCCCTGCTGCGCAAAATCATCCCGGAGCTGCGCTTTACCGCCGCCTTTGGCCGCGGGCGCTACGTCTGCCCGCGCAACCTGGCCGCTCTTGCCAGCAGTGAGCCATCCCAGCAGGATCTGCTGGCGTTTCTCGATGACGAACTCACCCCCAACAACAAGGCCGAGCAGGAACAGTGCGCGAAGCTCAAAACCGATCTCGACGGCTATAAGTGGGACGGCCTGCGCGATCACACCGATCAGGCCATCAGCGACGACCTGTGGCGTCGGCTCAGCACCGACAAAGCCAGCTGCCTGAACCGCAATTGCCACTACTATCGCGAGTGCCCGTTCTTCGTCGCCCGGCGTGAGATCCAGGAGGCGGAAGTGGTGGTCGCCAACCATGCGTTGGTGATGGCGGCAATGGAGAGCGAGTCGGTCTTGCCGGACCCAAAACACCTGCTGCTGGTGCTGGATGAAGGCCACCATCTGCCGGACGTCGCCCGCGATGCGCTGGAGATGAGCGCCGAGATCACCGCCCCGTGGTTCCGCCTGCAGCTGGATCTGTTCTGCAAGCTGGTGGCGACCTGCATGGATCAATTCCGCCCGAAGACCATCCCGCCGCTGGCGGTTCCGGAGCGGCTGAGCGAACACTGCGAAACCATCTATACCCATATCGCCTCGCTGAATAACATCCTCAATCTCTACCTTCCGGCCAGCCAGGAGGCGGAACATCGCTTTGAGATGGGTGAACTGCCGGATGAGATCATGGCGGTTTGCCGCGAGCTGGCGCAGCTCATCGAAAAACTGCGCGGGCTGGCAGAGCTGTTTTTAAACGATCTGAGTGAAAAGACCGGCACCCATGATGTGGTGCGTGTACACCGGGTGCTGTTGCAGATGAACCGCGCGCTGGGCATGTTCGAAGGGCAAAGCAAGCTGTGGCGGCTGGCATCCATGGCCCAGGCCTCCGGCGCGCCGGTCACCAAGTGGGCGACGCGGGAGGTCAAAGAGGGGCAAGTGCATCTCTTCTTCCACTGCGCGGGCATTCGCGTCAGCGATCAGCTGGAAAAGCTGCTCTGGCGCAGCGTGCCGCATGTGGTGGTCACCTCCGCCACGTTGCGCTCGCTGAACAGCTTCTCGCGGTTGCAGGAGATGAGCGGCCTCAAGGAAAAGGCAGGGGATCGCTTTGTGGCGCTCGACTCGCCGTTCAACCACTGCGAGCAGGGCAAGCTGGTCATTCCACGCATGAACTACGAGCCACTGATCGACAACGAAGAGCACCATCTTGCCGAGATGGCGGCCTATTTCCGCGAACAGCTGGAAAGCAAAAAATACCCCGGCATGCTGGTGCTGTTTGCCAGCGCCAGGGCAATGCAGCTGTTTTTAACCTTTGTCACCGATCTGCGCCTGCTCCTGCTGGTGCAGGGCGATCAGCCCCGTTACCGGCTGGTTGAAACACACCGCAAACGCATTGATAACGGCGAACGCAGCGTACTGGTGGGGCTGCAATCCTTTGCCGAAGGGCTGGATCTGAAGGGCGATTACCTGACCCAGGTACACATCCACAAGATTGCTTTCCCCCCTATAGACAGCCCGGTGGTGCTCACCGAAGGCGAGTGGCTGAAAAGCCTGAATCGCTTCCCGTTCGAAGTACAGAGCCTGCCTGCGGCCTCGTTCAACCTGATCCAGCAGGTCGGGCGTCTGATCCGCAGCCACAGCTGCTGGGGAGAGGTGGTGATCTACGATAAACGCCTGCTCACCAAAAATTACGGTAAGCGCCTGCTGAATGCCCTGCCGGTCTTTCCTATCGAGCAGCCCGACGTACCCGAGGTGAAAAAACGTCCGGCTACACTCGCCGCCGGGCGTAAAAAAAGCGTCCGCGCTAAGCGGCGTGCCCCTACTGGTAAGTAAAAGTCACCTGGACTACGCTGCTGAAAGTCCCTGCGCTGATGGGCATCGAGGTGACGTAATAGCGGGCGGCAAGGGGGAAGGTAGCCGTGTGCGTGTTTTGATCGATCAGCACGTTAAAGCTCGCCTGCGGCGCAAGCAGAATATTGTCCTGCGGGTCGCCCAGCTCCAGCGCCAGCCCTTTGGCGCTACCGGTGTTGGCAAACTTTGTTGGATGAATGCGGTCGGCCTGCCCGTAAAAAAAGGCGTTGGCCAGCATCAGGGTTTGCGGGCAGTGCGATACCGACAGGCTGAACGCTTTCCACGTGCCCGTGTCTCCGACATTCTTAAAGTCACTTGAGACGGCCTGCCCCAGGTTGACGGTGAGATCTTTGCTGGCGCTGTCTACGATGCAGGTATTGGCGTAAATATTCCCTCTCATCTCAATCTGAATATCCTCTGCGTGAGCCTGGCTCAGCAGCATCAGCGCCATAATCAATGCGGTTTTTTTCATAACGATCACTTATAGGCGAGGGTAAGGGTCGCGATGCTGTTCGCTGGCCCCGGTGTGACGACATCGCTGATCTGTTCGTAACGCACCTCGAAGGGGATCCGCAGCGTTTCATTGGCGTTTGCCGGACGTTGGGTGGGAACGTAGCTATCAAAGGTGGCAATGTTGTCGTCGAACAGCATTCTGACGCCGACGCCGGTTGCCATGCCGCTTTGCTGGGTGAGTTTGATGACCCCTTCAAACTGCGGTTCGTAACCATTGGCACTGGTGATTTTCACTAACGGCTGAACGGTGGTGTCACAATCCACATCCACATTAAACTCCTGGGCCGGAGACGAGAGCGTGCCAGTGACGGCGAAATCACTGACCGGGAAATCCCCCAGGTTGATGGTGAGATTTTTCGGTGATACGGAACAGGTGACCTGATGCAGAATAACGTTACCGGCATAGGAGACAGTATTGGGACTGCCGATGCCGTCATTGCCGAATACGCCAATACCAAACTGGGTTTGCGCCTGACTCAGCGTTCCTGACTTTACCGTTTCGCTGGTCTTGACGAGCTGAAGGGTCACGTTAAAGTCGAACGACATCTTTCCATCATTCGAGACATAGCCGATTGGGGTGCTGCGGGAGTCGCACGCGGTCTTTCCCCCACCGGAGATACGCTGCCCCTTATCATTCATTAACGCCACGCCGACGCCCGGCACGCCGGAATCATAGACGCCAGTCAGCCCTGGAATTTCGGCCCCGCTGCCGTAATAGCAGGAGATAATTTCCATTCCACTCTCATACGAATGATCGCAATTACCCGCCACGTGCACGGTCTGTTCCGTACCCGGAATGGTGGAACCCACCGCCAGCGTGGTGGGGATGGAGACGGAGGCGACATCGATCATTTTTGGCATATCGGGGGTGGTACACGCCGCTTTAGCGTGCGGCATAAACAACGCCGCCGTGCCAAGAGCCAGAAGAAAAAAACAGTGTTTGAGAATCTGCATAATAGTTAGCCTGAACGGTGAATCAGTGACATTGCGCGGCAGCGTTGATGATGCTGGTTTTCTTTTCCTCATCCGTTAGCCGGTACTCAGCCACACAGCTTTCGCTGGCATCCTGACCCCAGGAAACAGACAGCGTTCCGTGCTGAGGCAGGCCGGAGAGGTAAGTCTGTCCGTCATTGCCTACGATAAACTCGCTATCCTTATCCCCGGTGGTGACCGTTGCGCCAAAGGGCAGCGGCTTACCCTGTCGCGTGAGCGTCATTAAGACCCGGCTGCCCACGCGGGTGTTAAAGCTGGCGCGGACCACCGCGCCGCGCGTTGGTGTAACAACTTGCGCCGCGTGGGTCACGTCGGCCTCGTCCGGCAGCGTTTCCGTGTCCAGGGCAATGGTGTTGTGACGATAGGCGGTGACAAAGGGCACGACGGTATAGCCGCGAAAATCGGTTTTGACCCCGGTCTGGTTGGTAATGTGCGTGCCGTGCGTGCCTGGGGCTTTAACCAGCGCGATGGTATCCCCCAGCGGCTGGCTCAGAGTGATGCCGTTAGCATGGGCCACCATACCGCCCTGCAAGCCGACGTTAACGTTCCGCTGATTTTTGTCCTGGCTCACGCCGCCGCTGATTTCGCCATAGGTTCCTTTGTAATCGGCATTCAGGTTGGTTGAGTTGCCGCTTCCGCTGTTGCTCAATCCCTCCTGGATATTCCAGCTCAGGTTGTCACCCTGGAGTGCGGTGCCGTTTAGCCCGATATTTTGCGTGGTGCCCGCTTTCGTGTTGTTCAGGTTGTATGTCGCCCAGGTGTTATGCATCCAGTGATCCAGTGGCACGGAGACGCTCAGCGCGAACTGGTTATCATTGGTAACGGATTCACCGTCTTCGTTGCTGTCGTTGGTGTTCTTATTGAGGCTATAGCTCAGGCTGTAACTCACCCCGTGCCAGCTGTTGTTGTAGCTAACGCTCATGGAGGTCATGTCCTGGCTTTGGCTCCAGTAGGTCTCTTTCACCAGACTCAGGGTGACCGATCCCCAGCCTTCACCCAGCGTCTGGTCAATGGTGGCTTCGGTACGGGCGCGGCGCTGCTGCGGTGCAGACCAGTCGTCACTCCGGGTATAAGACTCCATGGTATCTTCCAGGGTGTAGAACCCTTTGCTGTTATACCGATAGCCCGCCAGCATGAAGTTAGTCCCCATTTTTGAGAAATCTTTGCTGTAACGCACGCGCCATGACTGCCCGGTGCTGGCATGCTGTTTTTTAAGCAGCGCTTTGGCCCGCGTGACATCGACAGAGAAGGCGCCTAAATCACCCATGTTTTTCCCGCCGCCAACGGCCTGCGACTGGTAATGGCTGCTCTGTTGCACGCCGCCGTAGGCAGTAAAACCGTAAGGCAGGCCGTAGATGGCACTACCCTGGGCAAAAGGGGTTTTTTCAACATCTTTGTCATAAGAGCGATAGCGCCCTGCGGTCACGCTGTAGCGCAGATTTTTTTCACGTTGCAGCACGGGGACCGAGGCGTAAGGCACCACGAAATGGCTTTCGCTGCCGTCGGTTTCTTTCACCGTGACCTGCAGATCGCCGCTACTGCCGGTGGGGTAGAGATCGTTAATTTCAAACGCACCGGGGGCGACGGTATTTTGATAAATCACATAGCCGTTCTGACGCACCATCACCAGCGCGTTGCTATGGGCGGTGCCACGGATAATCGGCGCGTAGCCTTTCTCGCTGTCTGGCAGCATGTCGCTGTCGGAATTGAGCTGCATGCCGGTATAGGGCACGCTGTCGAACACATCCGCCGGGGAAGAGCTTTGCCCTACCGTCAGATCGCTTTTCATCGCCACGATATCGCGCTGAGCATAGGTATAAACGGAGGAGAAGCTGTGCTGCTCTTCGTGGCCGGTGGTGCTGCGATTCCAGGTTGAGTAGTTTCGCACGCGCCAGGCACCGATATTCAGACCCGGGCGCAGGTTCACATACTGGCTGCTGTTGTCCTGTTTGCCTGGCTGGCGCGCATGGCTCTGGCTGGCGTTGGTGCTGTAGTTGAGCAAACCGGCGGTAATGCCTTCATCAAAGTCTTTCGGGTCGATATAGCCACGGGGTATCTGGCCCAGCGCAGACTGTGGAATGCTCAGCAGCAACTGCTGATGGCGGACTTTAAACGTGGCCGATGCGGCAGGAATCACGCTTAACTCTGCGCACTCACCCTTCGCCATCAGTTGCGGAAATTTTTCCGTTTTGACGCCAAGACGCTTTAAGTCGCCCAGCGAAAAACAGGGCTGAAGTGAACTGTCGCCTTTGGCATCCTTATGTAATTTAAACGTGACCTCGCGGGTATCAATCTTGTTGTTATTAATAAAAAGGGCCACCTGATATTGACCCGGTGCCTGGCCAGGGCCTTTTTCATAGATTGATAGGTCAGTTTTTCCCTGCTGGGGGTTATCCAGATCCAGCAGGGCGGGGTTAAAATAATCATCGGCCCATATTTGCTGTGAAAAACATGCCACTGCCAGGCCACATAAAATGACCAGCAGTGCGAGTAAATGACAGGAAAAAGGCTTTTTAGTGCTGTACATGATTATTTGAAACGCCCGTGTACCGCTTAATTAATGGAGTGCAGCGGTCCAGGTTTTACTGACGCTACCGTAATCAGTAATGATGGAGTAACTGACGGAATTACCGCTGATAGTGGCCGGAAGGGCAAAATGCGTTTCGGCTTTCGGTACCGCCCAGGTGACGTTTGGCACTTTCTTGCCGTTCAGCATGATTTGCTGGAAGTTCATATAAAACGGCGTTGGGTTATTTACAATCAGCTCGTTGCCCTCGCGATGCCACGCCAGTTTATCGCCTGCCTCTTCGGGTTGGCCTTTTACTGACGCGGGACGATAAAGCAACTTAATGCGCGTATTAATCGCGATTTGCAGGTTATTCACCCCCTGCTGATTTTTAGAAGAGGGAATCGCTTTAATGTTAAGCCAGAAAAGCGATTCGCGATCTTCGGGCATATTTCCGCCCGTACGGACCACACGCAGAACGTTATCTTCCTTGCCGTCCAGACGGAATAGCGGCGGCGTGATCAGGAAGGGGGCTTTGGCCATGTTTTTATCGCCAGAATCAACCCAGGACTGAACCAGATAATCCGTGCTATCTGGATTTGAAAGGCCAAGAGACGATTCCTTTTTATCTCCATGGTAGACAAGACGGGTGCCGTTAATAATGACACCCGCATGCGCTGTCGCGGCTACCAGTAATAGAGTGCTCAGTAAATAAACATGGCGCATAAATATGTCTCAACATAAACAAGAAATATCAGCCCCGAAATGAGGGCTGATATTTCTGAATTGATGATATCAGTTATAGATAATGGTAAAGGTTGACACGGAATTGGCAGGGCCTGCGGTAACGGCCGCTTGCGTCTGAATATAACGTGCACCAAATTCCAGATCGTTTACCGTACTGCCAGCCGTTAACGGGTACTGACGAGAAGGGGTATACAGACTGACAGGTTGCCCGCCGGTGTCGAGTAGCTGAATTGCCACACCGGTCGCGGCATCCGCATCTCGCGTTAACGCCAGTGTGGAATTGTTATCTGCATCCGGCGTCCCGCCGAAGTTAACCGCAGCAGAGGTGACCGTTTCCGGGCAATTGGTTAGCTGAATGTCGAACTTTGTTGCGGTGCTGGTTGAGCCTGTGCCGGTAAAGAGTGTTTTCGACACCTTACCTAACTGCACATCCAGAGGATTACTCAAACCGTTCGTCACCTGACAAGCGGAATCGATAATTTCGCCGCTAAAGTTAATCTGTCCTTCGCCATTTGTGGCCGCAAAGGCGGACGCGGCGCATCCTGCCATTGCGGCGATGAATAAACTTAAAGCCACCTTGTTCATAATCAATCCTGTTTTCTGCCTTCAACAACAATCCGGTGTTTATTTAATCAGAATGTCTCCTGATAAGAATCTTTTGCCCGATTCACAAATATGCTCGATAAATGTTGCGTAATTAATTCTTGTGATAAAACAGCCTGTTAATGGCGAAGGATAAAAAGCTATCGGCCGGGTCTTTATCAGGGCTATAGTGTTTAAAACATGTCGTAAAGGAGAAATCCCGTGGATTACCGTAAAATTATCAAAGAGGTAGGGCGTGGTAAGAATCATGCGCGCGACCTGGATCAGGAGACCGCCCGCATGCTTTATACCCATATGCTGGACGGAGAAGTTCCCGACCTGGAGATGGGCGGTATTCTGATCGCGCTACGAATTAAAGGTGAAGGCGAAGCGGAGATGCGGGGTTTTTACGACGCGATGCAGGCCCGCACCCTGCGCCTGACGCCGCCCGCCCTCAAGCCGATGCCAATCGTGATCCCCACCTATAACGGCGCGCGCAAGCAGGCCAACCTGACCCCGCTACTGGCTATTCTGCTGCGAAAGCTGGGGTTCCCGGTGGTGGTGCACGGCGTCAGTGAAGATCCCACCCGCGTGCTGACAGAAACCATTTTCACTCTGCTGGGCATTGAGCCGACCCTGCACGGCGGTCAGGCGCAGGCGAAGCTCGAGGGGCATCACCCGGTCTATATCCCGATCAGCACCCTCTGCCCGCCGCTGGAAAAACAGCTGGCGATGCGCTGGCGCATGGGGGTGCGTAACAGCGCCCATACCCTTGCCAAGCTGGCGACGCCTTTTGCGGAGGATGCCGCGCTGCGCCTCTCCAGCGTCTCGCACCCGGAATATGTCACGCGCGTGGCGACCTTTTTTGCCGATATCGGTGGCCGGGGGCTGTTGATGCACGGCACCGAAGGGGAGGTGTATGCCAACCCGCAACGCTGCCCGCAGCAAACCCTGATTGATCCCACGGCGGGTACACGGGTGATACTGGAGCGTGGGGAAGAGAACACAGACGTCTCCCTGCCGCAGGCGAAAGATCCTGAAACCACTGCCCGCTGGATAGAAAGTTGTCTGGCCGGACGCGAAGCGGTGCCGCACTCCCTGAAGCTCCAGATGGCCTGCTGCCTGCTGGCGACCGGTGAGGTTGAGACGGTTGACGCCGGGCTGGCGCGGGTTAACCAGAGTTTTTAGCGAAAAAAAAGCCCGTCCAGCGATGGACGGGCCAAAAAAATAACAACAGGGTCAATGAGGGTTGGAGCAGCCCACCAGCGAACTGGCGAGCGGGGCAGAGAGAAGGGTCAGGTTATTTGTAGATAACCGCAGTACCGCTCAGTTTATTGTTGGTGTTAGCGGAGGTAATGGTGTAACCGGTCGCGCCAGCCGCTTCAGCTTTTGCTGCCAGGCGTGCTTCCAGACCGTCCAGCGTGGTCGCGCCTTCAGCACTCACCACACCGATTTTGTTCATGCTGTTTGCCTGGGCAGCGGTAAGAGATTCCGCAGCGAAAGCACCGAAAGATAGAGTCGTCAGGGCAACAGCAGCAACAGCATATTTGATGGTTTTCATGGTTAATCTCTCGCAGGTTATTCTGTTAAGGGGACGTTGTTCCGTCGATGTGATAAGTATCACGCTTTTTTGCGAAAGATAAAATCGAAGAGAATTGACGACATCATTCGAAAAATTTGAATGACAAATAAGTTATTGAATATTAATAAATTCAGTGAATGCCTTTACGCTTCTTGCCATTGCGCTTTACAGACGCAACGGTAAGGGCACATTTTGCCAAACCTGTGGTGAAAATTCGTGCACAAGAACGTAACCGCTTGCGTGGTAAACCCGCCGCCATGCCAGTCATCGCAACTGGCTGTCTTTCGATCCCCTGCGATTATATCCTGCATGAGATGCGTTATGTGAATCTTTCTCCTGCTGGCAGGCGATACACAGCCGGACGCCGGGTACGGCTTTGCGCCGCGCCTCGGGGATGGGCTCCCCGCACTCCTCACAGGTTTTCAGGCTTTCGCCCTGCGGAATTTCGCCCCGCGCCCGCGCAACAGCATCTTCAATGGTACTGTTGATCTGTTCATTCACGGCGTCATCATTCGCCCAACCGGAAGCCATAGACCCCTCCTGACAGGATATTGCGCTATCCAGTAACTATGGGGTCAAAAAACGCACAATCAAGGCGCGGGGCTAGATTTCAGACCATTCGCGCAGCAGGTTGTGGTAGAGGTTGAGCAGGGAGAGCACTTCGTCGCTTTCACCGTGACGGGCGCGCAAAGACTGGATGTTACGGTCCAGGTCGAACAGCATGCCGCGCTTTTTATCATCGCGGATCATCGACTGGATCCACATAAAGGAGGCCACCCGCACGCCCGCGATGACAGGGGTAACGCAATGCAGGCTGCTGGAGGGGTAGAGCACCAGATCCCCCGCCGGAAGCTTGACGCTGTGCTGGCCATACGTGTCGTTCACCACCAGCTCGCCGCCTTCGTAGCTGTCGGGGTCGCTTAAAAAGAGGGTGGCAGAGAGATCGGTGCGCATCCAGCCGCTCTGGGGGTGGCTACGTACGGCCCCGTCAACGTGAAACCCGTAGGTCTCCTGTTGCTGATAGCGGTTGAACAGCGGGCTGGAGATCTGACGCGGCAGGGCAGCGGCAAAAAAGAGCGCGTGCTGATTCACCGCCTGCAACACTGCCGCCTGCAAACTGGCGTACAGCGGGCTTTGGGTATCGACTTGTTGGTTATTTTTAACCTGTGCGCCCTGGTTGCCTACGGTGGCGCGGCCATCGACCCAGGGAGCCTGATCCAGCTGGGCGCGGAACTGCGCCACCTCATCGGCGTTCAGCACGCCCGGAATGTGATACATCATAAAAGGTTCTCCGAAAGGTGGGGCCGAAGCCCCACGCGGGATCAGAAGTGCATGTTCGCCGTTAACATAAAGGTGCGCGGCTCGCCTGGATGGTAGCGGTAACCGCTCTTGTTGATGGACGCGACATAGTCTTCATCAAACAGGTTGTAGACGTTGAGCTGCATATCGAGGTTGCGGTTAACGCGATAGCCTAGTTTGGCATCGGCCACCCAGTAACCTTCCGTGAAGGACGGGGTACCCACCGCACCGTCAGAGCCGCGGTGCATACTGCCGATATAGCGTGCGCCAGCACCGACGGAGATCGCATCCGTGGCCTGGTACTGGCTCCACAGCGTAAAGGCATGTTCTGGAGTGTACGGCAGGGAAGAGGTGCCATCCTGCGCCACGTTGTTACCGGTGCGCACGCTGGCGTGCTGCTGGGTATAACCGCCGATCACCTGCCAGGCCGGGGTAATATTACCTGCGGCAGAGAGTTCATACCCTTCAACACGTTTTTTACCGTACTGCGAATAAGTGCCGTCATCGTTCTGCTCGACTTCGTTTTCGATGTCGGTGCGGAAGATGGCCGCGGTCAGCAGCAGACGCTTATCCAGCACTTCCCACTTGGTGCCCAGCTCGCTGGTTTTGGCCTTCTGCGGTTTAAAGTCCGTGCGGTTGGCACTGCTGCCGGTGCCGCCCTGGGCCAGCGCGAAGTTATTGCCGCCTGGCGGCTGCTGGGAGATGGCATAGTTGACGTACACGTTGCCGTGCTCGGTCAGATGATAGAGCGCCCCGGCTTTCCAGTTGACCAGGTTGCCCGACGTTGCCGTGTCTACCGTGGTGACCGGAGAGCCTTTAGGCGTGCCGGCCGGGCAGGCAACAGCCCCGCGACCTGTGCCGCCGCAGACGCTGGCGCTGTCATATTCGGTATGGTAGGTGTCGAGACGAATGCCGCCATTCAGCTCAAAATCACGGGTGATTTGCAGCGTATCGAAGGCGTACAGACCGAAGGTATCGGTCTGGCCGTTGGCGTTAGCACCGTTGTTATCCAGCCCGCCCAGGCTGACGTTGCTGTTCGGGTGATAGATGTTCACCGGCGGCGGAGTAATGGCATTCACGCCGTAGTTGGTCTGGGTTTCGCGGGTGAACTCCACCCCGGTGCTGATATCGTGGCCGACGCTGCCGGTAAAGAATTTGGTCGTCAGGTTGGTCTGGTTGGTGAGGATCTTATTGCTGACATCTTTGGTGTTAGCGAGACGCGACCAAGTCCAGGTATCCACGTTGTTGCGATCGGGCTGCGTAATGTTGGAGGCGCCGCCCATGACGGCGGTCATCAGGTAATCCTGCTTCACCCGTGACCAGCGCGTGGTGTTACGCACGGTGGTGTTGTCGTTAAAGTCGTGCTCAAAACGCATCGTGGCGGTGTCAGAGGTAGAGTCGTCGTAATCCGAATCGGTGCCGTAGAAGTTATTGGTATCCACTTTGCCCGAGTGATTCAGCGCCGCGGTCCCCGCAGATGGCGCAGAGTAGCCCGGCAGCCCGATGGTTGGAATACCGCCATCCGGGGTGTTGTGCTGGGTCACGTGCAGGTAGTTCAGATACAGACGGTTTTCCGTTCCCAGGCCAAAAGCGAGCGAAGGGGCCACGCCGTAGCGTTCGTTCTTAACGTTATCGCGCCCTTCGTCATGGGTCTTTTCACCCATCAGGTTCAGACGAAACGCCGAGGTGTCACCCATCACCTGGTTAATGTCGAGGGTTCCACGACGCATGTACGCGCTGCCGATGCTGGCAGAGGCATCAATGCCTGAGTCCAGACGCGGCTGTTTGCTGATCATATTGATGGAGCCGCTGGGTGCGCTACGTCCGTAATCGCTGCCGGATGGCCCTTTAATCACTTCGACCTGTTCGGTGTTGAAGGTGTCGCGCGTGGTGGTGCTGATGTCGCGGATCCCGTCAACGTAAATGCTGTTCGAGGTATCTACCCCGCGCATGTACACCGCATCTCCGGTGGTGGAGTTGCCGTTTTCCCCGGCAAAGAAGGCCCCCACGCCTGGCACGTTTTTCAACGCGTCGGTCAGATTCGTGGTGCCCTGATCCTTTAATACCTGCTCGGAAATCACGGTCATGGTGCGGGTGGTGTCGGCCACCGGGCGGCTGAACTTCGCATCGGCAGATTTCTGCGGTGCATAGAGCGAAGGCTGCGCGGCTTCTACTACCAGGGTTTCATCAGACTTTTGTTCGTTATTATCCGCAGCCAGCGCACTCGCGACCGGGGTCAGACCGATACACAGGCCGGTGAAAAAGGTCAGCGAACTGAAGCTGTTCGGAACGTTGCGATTTTTATCCATATTGTTTAGCGACTTATAATTTTTAGAATCGAGTTTCCATTACGTTGTCAGGCAGGTCTGTGCCTTTTCCTGTGCCACGTGAATAACCGTAATGAACCTACAAATGATAATAATTGTGATAAACATTATCATTTGGCGTGACTTTTTATCACTCTCGCCAACAAAATGAAATACGTAAATTTACATTGCCTGCTAAAAAACTTCACAAAGTGGATTTTGGGCAAAAAATCAACTGCACCCGAGAGGATGCAGTCGTTATACAGGGAGGGAACTATTTGTAGATGGTGGCAGTACCAAACATGGTGTTATCGCCGCTGGCAGAGTTAACCACATAGCCTTTAGCACCTTGTTCACGCGCTTTTTCAGCCAGTTTATCCTGCAGATCGTCGAGGTCTCTTGCGCCCGAAGCCTGCACCGTTCCGGCTGGCCTGAGTTGGCTAGTATCGCCGCTATTGAGTGATTCAATCGACCATGCAGCAAACGACGCGCCTGCCAGTGAAGCGGCAGCGAGCATTACCAGGTATTTTTTCATAATCACTTCCTCTGATTGACAACGGGGTGATGCACACTAAGTGTAGAACGGGTCAGAGTGTGATTTAGTGCAAAAAATTGATGATGATCTGCTTATTTTTTGAACGACATATTTTGACAATTCTATGACAAATCAAATACATACAGGTCACTGATTTTTGGTGGTTTATTCGCCGGTGCAGAGAAATATTTACCGTCGCGCCCGCAACGGGTATCTTACGCCGCTGTTTACAGGAGAACGCCATGACACCCGAGAAGCCGGGGTTGCACCCACGCAACCGCCACCGCAGCCGTTACGATATGAATGCCTTATGCGAGAGCTGTCCGGCATTGCGCGAATTTATCATCCAGAACCCAACGGGCGAGCCGACGGTGAACTTTGCCGATCCGCAGGCGGTGAAGACGCTGAACAAGGCGCTGCTTGCCCATTTCTACGGCGTGGCGCAGTGGGATATCCCGGACGGCTATCTCTGCCCGCCCGTGCCGGGGCGTGCCGACTATATTCACCATCTCGCCGATCTGCTGGCAGAAGGGAATAATGGCGCGGTGCCTGCCCAGGCGACCATCCTGGACATCGGTACTGGCTCTAATCTCATCTACCCGCTGATCGGTGCGCATGAATATGGCTGGCGCTTCACTGGCAGCGAAGTGGATCCGCAAGCGTATGCCAACGCCACCGCCATCATTAATGGCAATCCCGGCATGACCCGCGCCATTCGTCTGCGTCGCCAGAAAGAGCCTTCAGCGATTTTTGCCGGGGTGATCCATAAAAACGAACAGTACGATGCCACCCTGTGCAATCCGCCGTTCCACGATTCGGCAGAAGCAGCCCGGGCCGGCAGCGAGCGTAAGCGCCGTAACCTCGGCCAGGCGGCAGATGCCGCGCTGAACTTTGGCGGCCAGCAGCAGGAGCTGTGGTGCGAAGGTGGCGAAGTGGCCTTTATCACGAAGATGATTGCCGAGAGCGCCCAGTTTGCCCGTCAGGTGAAGTGGTTTACCACGCTGGTGTCGCGCGGTGAAAACCTGCCGCCACTGTACCGCGCGCTGACGGAAGTCGGTGCGGTCAAAGTCGTGAAGAAAGAGATGGCCCAGGGCCAGAAGCATAGCCGCTTCATTGCCTGGACCTTTATGGATAACGACAAGCGTCGCCAGCGTTAACAGGTGAGGCCCGATACGCGTAGCGGCATCGGGCGCATCTGACGGCACCGTCCGTTACAGGGTAGGCTCCTGCGGCGAAGGCGGTGTCGGGCCAGGGGACGGCAGTAGCTGATACATCTGCACCGGCATCCGTACCTCTGCCAGATCGAAATGTTTTTTCACCATGCTGTCGAGGGCGAAACGCACCGTCCACTGCTTCAGCGGCTGGGTGGTGAACGACACGCGCAGCGTAAAGGCGGTGCTGGTCAGCCCGACAATCCCGGCGAACGACGGCTCGCCAATAATCAGGCCGCGAATATCCTCTTTCTCCAGCAGTTCATCCACCGCCGCTTTCAGCGCCTGTTTCGCTTTCTCGGCATCTTCATGCCTGTCCACATCGTAGTTCGCCACTACCGAACCGATACCACGAACAAAGTTGGCGAAGGTGGTAATCGAAGACCACGGAATAATGTGGTACGCGCCGGTATCCTGTCGCACCCCGACGGAACGAATCGACATCCGCTCTACCGTGCCGGTCAGCGGCCCAATGGTCACCAGATCCCCGGTGTTCATTCCGTTTTCAAACTGAATAAAGATGCCGGTGATGATGTCTTTTACCAGCGTCTGGGAACCAAAGGAGATCGCCAGCCCCAGCGCCCCGGCACCCGCCAGCAGCGGGGCGATGTTCACGCCGATTTCCGACAGCACAATCATGATGGTAATGGTACTGATCACCACCGCCAGGGCGTTACGGAACAGCGTTAGCAGCGTGCGGGCGCGGGCGCTGGGCAGGGGGCGGCCATGAATATCCGACGCCAGCCGGTTCTCGATCAGGCTCGCCAGTATCGTCCAGCCAATGGCGGAGAAGAACAGGATCAGCGCGATGCGGATCAGAATATCCACCGTCTTTTCACCTGCACCGTTATGCAGCCAGTTCCAGAGGTCGAATAACCCCCAGGCGCTGAGCAGCAACATGATGGCGACACAGACCGTCAGGATCCGTGCCACCTTCAGCGACACGGAGAGCCAACCGTTAATCCGCTTTTGCAGCTCCGGGTAGCTGCGCTGCACGTGCGGCGACAGGGTAATGGTTTTAGCCAGCCAGCGTGAGAGCAGCCCGGAGACGAACGCGGCGATCCCGACGATGGCCAGACTGCGGAAGGTGGCCCCCATCATAAACTTTAGGCTGTTTCCCGGATCGAACAGGGAGAAGAAGCAGAGCACGATAAAATAGGCGCTCGCCAGCCAGTGCCACACCAGGGCAAACGCGCGAATAAACAGGCTGAAGAAGGCGAGGGAGCGGTCGGCAAGGTGGAGCAGCCCCTCAGTAATGGCGCGTTTATTGTGGAAAATCAGGTACAGCGCCCAGACGGTGATGCACAGCATAATCAGCACGTTGGCCAGTGCCCCAATCTGCACGTTAACCTGGTTGGAGATAATGGGCACGGCAACCAGCAAGCCATAGCCAATCATGCCGCTGAGAATGCTCAGGCGTAGCGACCAGTAGTGTGCGGCGCGATCGCTAATGGCAAAAGGGCGCAGGTCCGGTACCCGTGGGCAGAATATCAGCCGCAGGATCGCTTTGAAGAACTCAATGAGCGCGAAGGCGTTGAGGAACAGCGCCTGCTGGAAGGCGATAGTGGGGTTGCCAGTATTAAGATATTCGCTGAGGATTTGACCAATAAACAGGGTTAGCGCGAGCAGCAGCAGGTCGATAATAAAAGCGCTGGCGATGGTCAGCGGCAGGTGGAACCAGCTGCTGGTTTCCCGGTTCTTTCTGCGCCCCCAGGTGCCCATTTTGCGGTACAGCGGCAAGGCGCAGAGCCTGACCAGCCAGTAGAAGGCAAAGACTAGCCCGGCGAGGATCAAAAACTGCCGCGCGGCCACGACGAATGTCTGCGGGTTAAAGGGCTTGTGCGGGGAACCGATCAGGTTGCGGTATAGCTGGGCAAAACGGGAGGAGAGTGCATCGCCGTAATGACGGCTGATGTCGGTCAGGTTCTCCAGCACGGTCTTTTCTTCCACGATCTCCGGCGGCGTAATTTTGGGCACCGGCTCCTGTGGGGGCGTGGCGGCGACGCTGCGCAGCTGGGTGATCAGCTCCTGGCGCGAGGCATCATTTTCCAGCACGTCTGCCAGCGCGGAATAGGCGGCTTTTTTCTGCTCAACGTCCGGCTCGGCGGGCGGGGTTGTCGCGTCAGTCGCGGTAGCAGCAGGAACGCCGGGCAGGCTAACGGCCTGGGCAGGCAGGCAAAACAGGCTTATCAGGAGCAGCAAGATCCACGGCACGGCGTCCTCCGGTGACAATATTGTGCAAAGTGATAAGTATAGAAGGCGCGCAGAAGCGGGGGGTTTTTGGGACGATTCCAGGGATAAAATCGTAACAGTCGCAAAACCCTGGGTCGGGCAAGCGCCAGCGCCGCCTGACAACAGCGACAAAAAAGCCGGGTGGCGGCAACGCCTTACCCGGCCTGAAGTACGAACAGAGCTGTCATCAGGAAACGTGTTGCAGGAACTCCTGAAGACGCTGGCTCGGTGGGTTCTCGATCAACGTCTGCGGATTGCCATCTTCAGCAATACGGCCTTTGTCGATGAAAATCAGACGTGAGGCCACTTTTTCGGCAAAGCCGATTTCGTGGGTCACGATCACCATCGTCATCCCTTCTTCCGCCAGATCCTGCATAACCTTCAGCACTTCGTGGCGCAGTTCCGGGTCGAGGGCCGAGGTTGGCTCATCGAACAGCATCATTTTCGGTTTAACCGCCAGCGCACGGGCAATGGCCACGCGCTGCTGCTGGCCACCGGAAAGCTCGGACGGGTAGTGATGTCCGCGCTCCGCCAGACCCACTTTCGCCAGTAGCTCTTTTGCAAGCCGCTCGGCGGCCGCTTTGTCGGCACCGCGCACGCGCAGCGGACCGAACATCACGTTCTCCAGCGCCGTCAGGTGCGGGAAGAGGTAGAACTGCTGGAACACCATTCCGGCTTCCTGGCGGATCAGTCGCTCGTCCACTTTCGGGTCGTTGACCTTCAGGCCATCGACAATCAGATCGCCGCTGGTGATCTCTTCCAGTTTGTTGATGCAGCGCAGCAGCGTCGATTTACCGGAACCGGACGGCCCGATAATCACCACCACTTCACCGGTCTGGATCTGCAGGTCGATATTGTGCAGCACCTGGGTCTGGCCAAAGTGCTTGGAAACGTTTTTAAATTCAATCACAGGATTTTCATCCTTCTTTCAAGACGACGCAGCACGAAGCTCAGTGCCAGGGTAATAATGAGATAGACCACTGCTACGGCGCTCCAGATCTCCAGGGCGCGGAAGTTACCGGCGATGATCTCCTGGCCCTGACGGGTCAGTTCAGCGACGCCGATAACAATGAACAGGGACGTATCTTTAATGCTGATGATCCACTGGTTGCCCAGCGGCGGCAGCATACGACGCAGCGCCAGAGGCAGGATCACGTGGCGGATGGTTTCGCGACGGGAAAGCCCCAGCGCCAGACCGGCCTCGCTAAAGCCTTTGTGAATCGACAGCACCGCACCGCGGGTGATCTCAGCGATATAGGCACCCGAGTTGATCATAATGGTGACGACCGCCGCGCTGAACGGATCAATGCGCAGATCGGTAAACGCCATAGGCAGGGCGAAGTAGATAAACATTACTTGCACCACAATTGGCGTGCCGCGAATCACTTCGATGAAAACCAGTGCGATGTGGTTGGCAATCCAGCCGCCGTAGGTGCGGGCGAAACCGGCGACGAGGCCGATAATTAACCCGCCAACCAGACCGAGGACCGAAATCCACAGGGTCATTTTGGCGCCTTCAAGCAACAGAGGAATGGCAGGCCAGATGGCGCTCCAGTCAAACTCCATGATGTGTTCCTGTATACCGTGGTGAAAACAACAGGGGGCGAAGCACGCCCCCAGGATAAAAAGTGCTCAAAACGTCATTATTATTTTGGCTCAGTTCCGAACCATTTTTTGTAAATTTCGTTGTAAGTGCCGTTGTCGCGCAGGGTTTTCAGCGCGCCGTTCACTTTAGTACGCAGATCGTCGCTGCCTTTCGGGAAGGCGATACCGTATTCCTGTGCTTCCAGGGATTCACCTACCGCTTTGAACTTGCCGTTACCTGCGGTTTTGATGAAGTACAGAATGTTTGGCGTGTCGTGCAGCACGGCGTCAGCACGGTTGGTGCCGAGTTCCATGTAGGCGTTGTCGATGTTCGGGAACTGGCGCAGGTCTTTGGTTTTGATATTGGCTTTCGCGTAATCAACAGAACCGGTACCGCTCTTCACCGCGACCACTTTACCGTCGAGATCTTTCGCGCTCTTCACGTCGTTGTTGTCAGCTTTGACCATTACCAGCAGGCCGCTTTTGTAGTAGCCATCAGAGAAGTCGATAGCTTTTTTACGTGCGTCAGTGATGGTGATACCGGCCAGCGCCAGGTCAACGTTTTTGGTTTGCAGTGCCGGAACGATGCCGCTGAAGTCCATTGGCTTCAGGGTGTAGTCCAGTTTCAGTTCTTTCGCGATGGCTGCCCACAGATCCACGTCAAAACCAACGTACTGATCGCCTTGTTTAAATTCAAACGGTACGAAGGCGGTGTCGGTGGCAACAATCAGTTTTTTATCAGCAGCCTGAGAAGAAACGGCAAAAGCTAGGGTAAGTGCAGCCAGTGAAACTTTTAATACAGACTTCATAGCATTTCCTTTTATATCCACGGGGCGATCCCCTGCGAGAACGAACGGCTCTATGAAAAAATCGTGCCAACTTTGCAACAGGTTGTTTTTAAAAGGCCAACACGGATTTCATTGCACAAAATGTGGAGCAATGGCGCTGAAATGCACCATAACGAAGCCCTGTTTTGGTGCATGGCAACGCCATCACTGACCGTTAAGCTATTAAGCGCAAATATTGATGAGAAAACAATCTTTCGTTAACGATTGTGTGAGGTGATTATTACAAATGCTTTACGTTTGCGGCGGGGAGGGCGAAATTGCTGCACTATAAAAGTGCAAAACCCCCGCCAGAAGCGAGGGTGTGATAGCAAAATGCTATGGATTACTCGATGTTAGACTCGATGAACCACAGGAACTGATCCATGTCGCGGGAAGCCGCGGTCAGGATGTCAGCAGTATCTTCATCTTTAACTTCACCAATCGCTTTACGAACGTCGTTTGCAACGACAGCATAACGATCCGCCAGCTCTTTCAGATGGTCCTGCACGCTGTGAATATCCAGCGGGTAGCTTTTCAGCGCCGTTTTGCTGTTGATCACCTGAGTGGTGCCCAGCGCCACGCCGCCCAGCTGTACAGCACGTTCAGCCATGGTATCCAGGTGGGTAGTCAGTGCGGTACGGAAGCCATCCAGCATCTCGTGTACAGCAATAAAGTTAGCGCCGCGCATATTCCAGTGCGCCTGTTTAGTAATCAGTGACAGATCAATAAACTGGATCACCTGGCGATTCAGCAACTCAATTGTCGCTTTCTTATCGCTGTCAGAGACATCGTTACGGGTATAGAGCAGATTAGGTGCTTTCGTTTTTACCAGTTTAGCGGTAGGCATAATCTCATTTCCTCTTGATGTTGGCGTCCAAAGTAATTTCCGAAATCAAGTATAGCACCGGCTATAGAAGGTGCGATTGGGTCCTGCCTATTGGTTTAATAGTGAAAGGCGGGTTGTGATAGTTAATTTGTTGAAAATATTAATTTATTTTTATTTGGGGGTAAATTTGTCTTATTTTTAACGGGCGGGTGAGAAGGTAAGGCGATATTTCAAAATAATGACGGTTATTGCGAATGGGAATATTTTGCCGGGAAGTGGCTTCCCGGCAAAATAATTTTGGCTAGCGGATATCCACTTCCTCGACTTTACTCTCCCGGCGCAGGGTGAGCGTCGACCCCATCGATGCGGCAATGATGGAGCAGAGCGCCAGCGTCTGGGTAAAGGTGAGGGATTCGCCCAGGAACACCATCCCGGACATCGCCGCCAGCGCGGGTTCCATGCTCATCAGGGTGCCAAAGATGCGCGTTGGCAGGCGCGTCAGGGCAATCATCTCCAGCGAGTAGGGGAGCGCGGTTGAGAGCACTGCCACCGCCAGACCTACCGGCAGGATCGACCACTGCCAGATAGACTCGGTGGCCTGCGCCATCCCCAGCGGCACAAATATGATGGCGGCAATCAGAGATCCCAGCGCCACGGTGGCCGGGCCGTGCTCTTCGCCGGCACGTTGTCCGGTGAGAATATAGACCGCCCAGCAGGCTCCCGCCCCCAGGGCCAGTGCCGCGCCGGTCAGATCGACGTGAGAGACGTCCTGCCCCAGCGGCAGCAGAAACCACAGCCCCAGTACCGCCAGCACCACCCAGACAAAATCGATCGGGCGACGTGAGGAGAACAGGGCCACCGCCAGCGGGCCGGTAAACTCCAGCGCCACGGCGATCCCCAGCGGCACCGTCTGAATCGACAGGTAGAAGAGATAGTTCATCGCCCCCAGCGACAGCCCGTACAGCAGCAGGGGCAGGCGCTGCTCTTTCTGGAAACGCAGTCGCCAGGGTTTAAAGATAACCACCAGGATTAAGGTGCCGAGTGCAATACGCAGCGCCGTGACGCCAGGCGCGCCCACCACCGGAAAGAGGGATTTAGCCAGCGAAGCACCACTCTGAATGGAGAGCATGGCAATAAGTATGACGATTACGGGCAACCAGACTGGCGCCCTGCGAGACAACCCAGGCATCCTTTCTCCTGTCAGTTTCTGTCAAAGGAAGTAAAGAGGGGGAGTGTAAAGGAAATATCGCCGCGCGGTTGAGTCTTTGTTGAAAAAAAAGTCGCCGCAAATCCGTAAAATGGCGTCATCCCACTGGGTGATTTCTGTAACAGATTAGGAATCGTCTGGATGAATGTATTGTGACTGACGCGCAATATGCGCTTTTGAAACACAAATTTGGTGTTTTTTGAAGAAGATAGCTGTGGGTGGAAATGTTTGGTTACATGAAAACCTGCGTTAGACATCACGAAGCACAAAGAGTTTCACAAGATTTTTTGATATATTTAAAACTTACGGAATTACTTGAAGCACATTTGAGGTGGTTATGAAAAAAATTGCATGTCTTTCAGCACTGGCAGCTGTTCTGGCTGTTTCCGCAGGTTCCGCTGTAGCAGCGACCTCTACCGTGACTGGCGGTTACGCTCAGAGCGATATGCAGGGCGTCATGAACAAAACCAACGGTTTCAACCTGAAATATCGCTACGAGCAGGACAACAACCCGCTGGGTGCCATCGGTTCCTTCACCTACACTGAGAAAGACCGTTCTGAAGACGGCGCTTACAACAAAGCTCAGTACTACGGCATCACCGCTGGCCCGGCTTACCGTCTGAACGACTGGGCAAGCATCTACGGTGTTGTGGGTGTTGGCTACGGTAAATTCCAGCAGACTGAAAACCAGGGCTTCAACCGCTCTGCAAGCACCAGCGACTACGGTTTCTCCTATGGCGCAGGTATGCAGTTCAACCCAGTTGAAAACGTTGCGCTGGACTTCTCCTATGAGCAGAGCCGCATCCGTAACGTTGATGTTGGCACCTGGATCGCAGGCGTAGGTTACCGCTTCTAATCACTTCGGTGAGCTAGTAAAAAACCCGCTTCGGCGGGTTTTTTTGTTTTTGTTCTTTACCTGAGGGGTGAGGGAAACATGTGGCAGAAGTGATAGTTCCGTTCACCTCGCATCCCTTACTTCTCCGATACACCTGAATCTATCGTTAGGGGGAACATGTGGAAAATGTGGTAGTTCCGTTCACCTCACGTTCCTCACTTCTCTGATATACCTGAACCGGTGAACGTGCCAGGGTGGCTCAATCGCCACCACCCTGGCGACCCGGGCTACCGGCAAGAAAATCGCCGCTTCGCGATGCCCTCAGCTTATTCCTCCAGGCTTTCGGGTCGGGCACCAGCCTGCATCCCTGCAGGCTATGCCCTCTCGGCGCGTCCCTGCGCCTCGCCCCGACCTTGCGGAAACGCTTCGGCGATTTTCAGCCGGACCAGGCCATCGCTGTTGTTACTGAATCCATCTTGTACTCTGTCATCGCGGGATGCGCGATCCTTCCCCTCTACCTGTGGGAGAGGGCCAGGGTGAGGGCATCAGGCCGCACCGCTGTTACCGGCTTTTCGTCTCAAACAGATCCGTCCCCAGATGGTTGTAATCCACTTTCTGTAACTTAAAGTTTGTCACATACACTGGCGGCGCCTTGTCGTTCGACACAAAGCGGTACTTATTGGCGATCTCTTTCGCGCTGATGCCCGTCCACTGCGAGAAGAAGCTTAAAAAATCATTCGCGGAACGGCGCGCCTTGACGATGCGATGGGCTTTATCATCGCTCGACAGCACCATAAACGGCACCTGGAAGTTCTGCTGGAAACTGTCGTCGTGTGCCAGGTACTGCACCTCTTTCCCGCGCTCTTTAAAGGCCAGCCCGTGATCGGAAAAATAGGCCATCGAGAAGGTCTCACCGGTGTTTTGCAGCTGGGTATAGAGCTTGCTGAGCAGATCGTCGGTCTGGGTCATGGTGTAGAGATAGCACGAGGTCTCTTTCGACTGCACAAACTCAGCGTATTTCCCCTGGGTGCGATCGCAGGCCTGCGGGTGTGAACCCATCAGATGCAGAACGATCAGCTGCGGCTGGGTGCGATGGCTGCTAAAGACCTGTTCGGTCATCTTAAGCAACGCCTCGTCCCGGGTATTTTTATCTGCCTCGAAATCCCCGCTTTTCAGGAACTGCACTTCGTCAGCCCGTTTAGCAATACTGGCGATAGCGGTGTCGTATTCACCGATCTGCCCCTGGTTCGAGAACCACCAGCTCTGGAAGCCCGCGCGGTTGGCGAGGGTGACAAAGTTATCCTGATACTGCGGCTTGTTATCCACCACCCGATTGAGCGTCAGCCCGAGCGACTTTTGCGTTGAACCACTGGCGGCAATGTAGTCGGTAAACAGCGTGCCGTTGACCTTGCTGGCAAACGGGGTGTTGTTCCAGTGTCCACCGAAGGCACCCAGCGCGTCACGGCGGGCGCTTTCACCGATCACCACCATATAGATGTGATATTTCGGCTTCACGGCCAGCACGTTCCAGGTGTCCTTCATCTGCGACAGCTCGGCCATCCGGGTCTGCTCTTCCACCACTTCCTGGTTGTTCACCACCACATCTTTGACAAAGCGAAACACCGGATAGCCAGTATCTTTCAGCTTGAAGACGCCGCCCCAGGCCAGGTTTTGCACCGGGGCGACGAAAAAGGCCACCAGGCTGAACACCAGACACAGGCTGTCGATTTTGCCCCACGCCTTTTTGGGCTGCGGCTTACGGCGTACGGCGATCACCCCGAGGGCAAAGATAAACAGGCCGACGACGTAGCTGTACCACGGGAAGATAGTGAGGATCTCCGTTGACTCCTCCATGTTGGTAGAGTGCATCGCCAGCAGGGTATTAAAGTTTGGCGCGCCATAGGCCTGGCCAAAGGGGAAATACATCGCCGCCACCAGCGAGCAGATCCCGATTAGCCCTTTTTGCACGCGCCGCGCGCTGATCCAGAGCAGATGCAGCACACAGGTAAAGGCAACGGCATACAGCAGGCTGAAGGCGTAGCCAAAGGAAAAGTTAATCAGCAGCGACTGTAAAAAGTAGAATCCCGTCCACGGGCTTAAGGCCCGGCTGCGGGTAATGAGCGTTTCTTTCAGGGTTAAATTCATAGGTCACTATTGTGAAAACGCCATGTGCTCACCCTGGCGCCAAGGGTCAAAACCTGCCTGAGAATGCGTAGAAGGGGAGAGGAGGTCCGCATCTGGGAGCCGCAAATAGTGCAGGGCTGCAAGAAGATAGAGCCAGTGGCCTTTAAGGTCAACAGTTATAAAGAGGGTGTTTTGCGAAGAGGATTCCATTTCCGCAAAAAAGGTCAGGGCATAACGTGGGGACGATCAGTATAGCGGAGATAAATGACACAAAAATGAAGCGGCGTACCGCGACGCCGCTTAGTGAGAAGGTTTGTTCTGCTGTGGCTTGCCGTTGATGATGTCGCAAATCATATTCAGCAGCATTAAGCGTACTTTAAAGGGAGAGTGGCTAAACACGCGTATACACCTCTTGAATTCGTTCATGGTTACCTCCTGCGGGTTGATCCCTTCGATCCGTGAAGGGTGACTGCATTACATACAGATATAGCACAGGCTATATTATATGGCTATGGCTATACCTCAAATAATTCGCGATGCCTGACAAAACGGTTAACCGTTTTGAACTGCGCTTGCGCTGGCCCTAAAAGAGCGAGGACAAATGCCGGGTAACGCGGCGGCGCAGCGAATCCCCAGGCGCTTACTGAAGTCGGTGATGGGGGTGGGTGAGGGCAAACTGGCATGGCCAGATTGAACAGCGTTTGCACTGGCCCCAACGGGGCGAGGCCATGCCAACCCACAGGCACCCTGAAGCATGACGGGTATAAATCGTTAATTTTTTGTGCTTGTGTAGTGATGGTTTACAATGGCCGTTTATCTATTGATACGCTTGATGTGTCCCCCGCTTGAGGAAGCACAATGAACCGCCGTGCAGGTAAACCAACAACAAAAAAAATGACGCAACTGGTCAACGTCGAAGAGCATGTCGAAGGCTTTCGCCAGGTTCGTGAAGCGCATCGTCGCGAGCTGATCGATGATTATGTCGAGCTGATTTCGGATCTGATCCGTGAAGTGGGGGAGGCCCGTCAGGTGGATATGGCGGCACGTCTTGGCGTCTCCCAGCCGACGGTGGCAAAAATGCTCAAGCGCCTGGCAACGGTTGGCCTGATCGAAATGATCCCCTGGCGCGGCGTGTTTCTCACCCCGGAAGGGGAGAAGCTGGCGCAGGCGAGCCGCGAGCGCCATCAAATTGTCGAAAATTTCCTGCTGGTGCTGGGCGTCAGTCCTGACATCGCCCGCCGTGACGCCGAAGGGATGGAGCATCACGTCAGCGAAGAGACCCTGCAACAGTTCCTGGCTTTTACCCTTAAATATGGATCGTCCGCGGAATGACCGTGCCTGGCCTGCGGGCGCTGGCCCGGGATCGTTTCTTTCATCTGTTACTGGTGGTTGGGGTCGGACTCAGCTTTCTGGTGCCCTTCGCCCCGCAGCGCTGGCCTGCCGCCATTGACTGGCACACCATCATTACCCTTGCCGGGTTGATGATGCTGACCAAAGGGGTCGAGCAGAGCGGTTTTTTTGACGTGCTGGGGCGCAAGATGGTGCGCCGTTTCGCCACTGAGCGACGCCTGTCGCTGTTTATGGTCTTTTCTGCGGCGTTACTGTCGACCTTTCTCACCAATGATGTGGCGCTGTTTATCGTGGTGCCGCTCACCCTCACGCTGCGCAAGCTGTGTGAAATCCCGGTCAACCGGCTGATCATCTTTGAGGCGCTGGCGGTTAACGCCGGATCGCTGCTCACCCCGATCGGCAACCCGCAAAACATCCTGCTGTGGGGACGCTCCGGCCTGTCGTTTGCCGCCTTTACCTGGCAGATGGCACCGCTGGCGCTGGTGATGGTACTGACCCTGATGGCCCTGAGCTGGTTCGCCTTCCCGGCCAGGCCGCTGCGCTATCACAGCGGTAGCGCGGCGGCCCAGTCTACACCGCGGCTGGCATGGAGCTGTCTGGCGCTTTACCTGGTCTTCCTTGTGGCCCTCGATCTCAAGCAGGAGCTGTGGGGCGTGCTGCTGGTGGCGGGGGGCTTCCTGCTGCTGGCTCGTCGGGTGCTGATTAGCGTCGACTGGACGCTGCTGCTGGTCTTTATGGCGATGTTTATTGATGTCCACCTGCTGATTCAGGTGCCGGCCTTGCAGAATGTGCTGCAAAACGTCACCCACCTGTCGCAGGGCCAGTTGTGGCTGACTGCTATCGGGATGTCGCAGGTGATCAGTAATGTGCCTTCTACTATCCTGCTGCTTAACTACGTGCCGCCGACGGCGCTGCTGGCCTGGGCGGTAAACGTGGGCGGCTTTGGCCTGTTGCCTGGCTCTCTCGCTAACCTGATCGCCCTGCGTATGGCAAACGATCGCCGTATCTGGTGGCGCTTCCACCTCTGGTCGTTGCCGATGCTGGTTTGGGCCGGGCTGCTCGGATTCGGATTATTCCTTCTCATATAGTGCCTTGTTTGTCAGTTTTTCCTGGCAAATGTATAGCAACGTCCTAACTTTAGTGAACGGCATAAATTGTGATGCCGTTCACTAACAGGACGGATGCTGTTATATGGCTGAAGAAAACCAACCCTCCGAAAACACCGAAAACACCGATAAAAAAGAGACGCAACGTAAACGCCCCGGCAAAAAGCCGCTGATTATTCTGGGCATTGTGGTGATCGTGATGGTCATTGTGGCCCTGGTATGGTGGTTCATGACCCGTAACCAGGAGACGACGGACGACGCCTTTACCGAAGGCGACGCCGTGACCATCGCGCCCAAAACCGCAGGCTATGTCACCGAACTGCGGGTGCGGGATAACCAGCGCGTGAAAAAGGGCGATCTGCTGGTGACCATCGATCCCCGGGACACCGCTGCCCAGCGCGACCAGGCAAAAGCCCAGCTTGGTCTGGCCGAAGCGCAGCTTCATCAGGCCCAGGCGCAGTTGGCGCTCTCGAAGGTGCAATATCCTGCCCAGCGCGATGAAGCCAACGCCCAGGTGATCAAAGCCCAGGCGGATCTGGCCAACGCTCAGGCGGAATATCGCCGCCAGCGCGGCGTCGATCCCCGCGCCACCACGCAACAGAGCATCGACGCGGCCAACGCCCAGTTGCGCAGCGCCCAGGCCCAGCTTGCCAGCGCGAAGGCGCAGCTTGAGGTGGCTTCGCAGGTGCAACTGCAAATTCGCCAGCAGGAGACCAACGTCGAAGCCCGGGAGCGCCAGGTAGAACAGGCCCGCGCCCAGCTGGAAACCGCAGAGCTGAATCTCTCGTACACCGAGGTACGGGCACCCTTTGATGGCTACATAACGAAACGCAACGTCCAGACCGGCACCCTGGTGCAGGCGGGCACCGCGCTCTTTTCGCTGGTCTCGGCAGATATCTGGGTTGTCGCCAACTTTAAAGAGTCGCAGCTGGAGCGGATGCGCCCCGGTAATAAGGTGACGCTGAGCGTGGACGCCTGGCCGGATCTGGAGCTGGAAGGGCATATCGACTCTATCCAGCAGGGGAGCGGCTCGCGCTTTGCCGCTTTCCCGTCGGAGAACGCCACCGGTAACTTCGTGAAGATCGTCCAGCGTGTGCCGGTAAAAATCGTTATCGATAAAGGACTGGATCCCAACCAGCCGCTGCCGCTTGGCCTTTCGGTTGAACCTAAGGTAACCGTGGAATGAGTGAGCACAGCCATGAAAACTGGCGGCCAGCCAGTAACCCGTGGGCGGTGGCGATCGTCGTCACCCTCGCGGTATTTATGGAGATCCTTGATACCACCATCGTCAACGTGGCGCTGCCTCACGTCGCCGGTTCGCTTTCGGCCAGCTATGATGAATCCACTTGGGTGCTCACCAGTTATCTGGTGGCCAACGGCATCGTACTGCCTATCTCGGCGTTTCTGAGCCGGGTTTTTGGCCGCAAGCAATTTTTCCTGATCTGCATTGTGATGTTCACCATCTGCTCGTTCCTGTGCGGTATCGCCACCGAGCTGTGGCAGATCATCCTGTTTCGTATTTTGCAGGGCTTCTTTGGCGGCGGGCTACAGCCCACCCAGCAGTCGGTGCTGCTCGACTACTTTAAGCCGGAAGATCGCGGCAAGGCTTTTGGCCTGTCGTCGATTGCCATTATCGTCGCCCCGGTGCTGGGGCCGACGCTCGGGGGGTGGATCACCGATAACTACTCCTGGCGCTGGGTATTCTTTATCAATATTCCGGTGGGGATCGTTACCGTGCTGGCGATCTACCAGCTGCTGGAAGATCCGCCCTGGGAGAGTAAATCGAAGGAGAAGCTCTCCATCGACTGGACCGGTATCGGGCTTATCGCCCTGGGCCTGGGTTGCCTGCAGGTGATGCTCGATCGCGGGGAAGATGACGACTGGTTTACCTCGAACTTTATCCGCACCTTTGCCGTGCTGACGCTGATTGGCATTATCGGGGCCATCTACTGGCTGTTGTATGCCAAAAAGCCGGTTGTGGATCTTCACTGCATGAAGGACAAAAATTTCGCCGTCTCCAGCCTGCTGATGGCCGGTATGGCAATGATCCTGTACGGCAGTTCGGTGGTGATCCCGCAGCTGGCGCAGCAGGATCTGGGCTATACCGCCACCTGGTCGGGGCTGGTGCTGTCGCCCGGCGCGATCCTGATCGTGCTCACTATCCCGCTGGTGTTGAAGCTGATGCCGATTGTGCAGACGCGCTGGATCATCGCCTTCGGCTTTACCTGTCTCGCGGTGTCGTTCTTCTGGTCGCGCACGCTGACGCCGGATATCGACTTCGAGACCCTGGTGCTGTTCCGCAGCGCCCAGTCGATCGGGCTGGGCTTCCTGTTTGTGCCGCTGACCACCATCGCCTTTATCTCGATTCCGCGGCAGCTGAACGCCGACGCAGCGGCGCTGTTCACCATGTTCCGCAACGTGGCGGGGTCGATCGGCATTTCGCTCTCAACGGCGGCCATTACCGAGCGCTCGCAGGCCCATAGCGCTTATCTGGCTACCCACACTTCGGCATTCGACGAGCCGTTCCAGCAAACGCTCCGCGAGATGGCGCAGGCGATCCAGAACTTTACCACCCAGGTGGGCGACCCCACCGGCATTGCCACCGGGCGCATGTATCAGGCGATGATCGAACAGTCGCGTTTCCTGGCCTACGTGGACGTTTTCACCATTCTGAGCGCGGTGGCCTTTTTACTGATTCCGTTTTGTTTGTTGCTCTCGCCGGTTAAGAGCGAGGGGAGTGCAGGAGCACACTGATGATTTGCAGACGTTTAAGCCCCCTGATGTTAATGCTGTTGCTGGCAGGCTGCGCCGTGGGGCCAGACTACCAGCAGCCCGCGCCCAACACCCCGACGCACTGGAACGATCCGGGCGACGGCGGCGTAAAATCGCAAACCGCGTCAACGGCCATCAATCCTCGCTGGTGGAAAACCTTTGGCGACCCGCAACTGGACAGCCTGATTGAACGCGCCATTGCCGGTAACCTGTCGTTGCAGCAAACCGTGCTGCGCATCGCGGGGGCACGGGAACAGATCAACCAGGCGGGCGGTGCCTTCTTCCCGGCGGTGAACGGTAATCTGCAGGCCACCCGGCAGCAGCTGGGGCTGGAGGGAGAACTGAAATCCCACGGCGTGTACGATCAGCTGGATGACGTCGATCCCGAACTGCGCGGGGCGCTGGGGCCGCTGACCCAGCCCATTAACCTCTACCAGGGCAGCTTTGACGCCCAGTGGGAGCTGGATCTGTGGGGCAAGGTGCGCCGTCAGGTGGAAGCCGCCAACGCGCAGCAGCAGGCAGCCATCGAGCAGCGTAACGATGCTCTGGTATCGCTGGAGGCCGAGGTGGCCCGCGGCTGGTTACAGCTGCGCGGCGCCCAGAGCAGTATCGCCACCCTTAACACCCAGATCGAGAGCGCGCAGCAGACGCTGGAGCTGACCGACAGCCGCCAGCGCGGCGGGCTGTCACCGCAGATGGACGTGGAGAACGCCCGCGCCCAGCTTGGCAACCTGGAGGCGCAGCTTCCGCAATATGAAGCCCAGGCGCGGCAGGCGATGAACGGCCTGGCGATCCTGCTTGGCAAACCCCCTGGGGCGCTGGATGGCGAACTACAGGCCAGCAAACCGCTGCCTGCGCTGCCGGAGATTGTCCCTACCGGTATTCCCTCTACACTGGCGCGGCGGCGCCCGGACGTGCGTGAAGCCGAGGCGAATCTGCATGCGGCCACCGCACAGATCGGCGTGTCGGTGGCGCAACTGTTCCCCAGCGTCTCGCTCAGCGGTCAGTTTGGCCTGCGTAACAGCGAAGCCAGCTGGCTCACCGACTGGAGTAGCCACTTCTACAGCGTCGGGCCGCAGGTCTCCATCCCCATCTTCCAGGGCGGGCGGTTGGTCTCCAGCGTGAAGGTCGCCCGCGCACAGCAGGGTGCCGCCGTACTGGAATATCGTCAGACGGTGCTCACCGCCCTGGGCGATGTGGAAAACGCGCTGGTCAGCTACCGCACCGATCAGAAGCGGGAGGCGGGATTAAGCAAAACCATCGATGCGCTGCAAAACGCCTTTGATCTGGCGAGCAGCAGCTATCGCCAGGGGATCGCGACCTTTATCGACGTGCTGGATGCGCAGCGCCAGTTGGCTCAGGCGCAGCAGCAACGGGATCAGGCCCGGGTCCAGAGCGCGCTGGATCTGGTGGCGCTTTATAAAGCCCTGGGCGGTGGCTGGGAGCCGTATCAGCAGGTGCAGCTGCCGGATTACGCCGTTTTTGGCGACGCCCCGCGCGGATAAGTTCAGAGGATTGGGCAAGAAACGGGCAGGAACCGCACATTCGCTATCGGCGTGAGCCGGGTATAACTATCGGGTACTCAACATACGAGGAGCGTCAAATGCGATATCAAAAACTGGGTAATACCGGCCTGTTTGTTTCTGAGCTCTGCCTCGGCACCATGACTTTTGGCGGCGAAGGTGGCATGTGGGGCAAGATAGGTCAGCTCCAGCAACAGGATGCCGAGCAGCTGGTCGGGCGTGCGCTGGACGCCGGGATCAATTTTATTGATACAGCCAACGTCTATTCCGAAGGGCGTTCAGAAGAGATCACCGGCCAGGCGTTGAAAAACCTGAAGATACCGCGCGAAAACGTGGTGATTGCCACCAAAGTGTTTGGCGAAACGGGCACGGCGGGGGTGAACTCACGCGGTAGCTCGCGGTATCACATCATCAGCAGCGTGAAAGAGAGCCTGCGCCGCATGCAGCTCGATCATATCGATCTCTATCAGTTGCACGGTTTTGACCCGGCCACCCCGATTGAAGAGACGCTTTATGCCCTGGATAACCTCGTCCAGCACGGGCATGTGCGCTATATCGGGGTATCGAACTGGGCAGCCTGGCAGATCATGAAGGCGCTGGGCATTTCCGAACGGCTCGGGCTGGCACGTTTTGCCTCATTACAGGCCTATTACACCCTTGCCGGGCGTGACCTGGAGCGTGAGCTGGTGCCGATGTTACAAAGCGAAGGTGTCGGGTTGATGGTCTGGAGCCCGCTGGCGGGCGGCTTGCTGAGCGGCAAATACAGCCGCGACGGGCAGGTGCAGGGCGGTGGCCGTCGCCAGGAATTTGACTTCCCGCCGGTGGATAAAGCGCGGGCCTTCGACTGCGTGGATGTGATGCGCCACATTGCCGGGAGCAAGGGCGTTTCCGTGGCGCAAATTGCCCTGGCGTGGCTGCTGCATCAAAAAGCGGTGACCAGCGTAATTATTGGCGCGAAACGGATCGATCAGCTGGATGACAATATTGCCGCAACCGCGATTCGTCTGAGCGATGAGGAGCTGAAACAGTTGGATGCCGTCAGCGCGCTGCCGAGGGAATACCCAGGCTGGATGCTGGAGCGACAGGGGGAGTACCGGCGTAATCAGCTGGCGCAGCAGTAGCTTTTTATCGTTTTCTGGTCGATACGGTGGTGCGTTCCGTTCACCTTATTTCCAGCAGAATATGAAATGAACGGAACCTGTGAACGTGATAAGGGGGCCACCGCGGCCCCCTTATCAATCCCCGCGGCCCCGCAACGAAATCGGTGCTTCGCACTACGCTCACCTCCCGACCGACTGCCTGCGGTCGGCTCAACTCGACATCCTGTCTCGATTCGCCTCTGGCCGCCATCCCTGGCGGCCAGCCCTTGTCAACCGGTCTCCGGTTCGCCGATTTCAGCGGGGACTCAACACCCGTGCCACATTCACGTGGCTGAGAAGCTGGAAGGAGGGATGAGTCCGGCTGAAAATCGCTGAGGCGTTGACCGCATGCCGGGTTGAGGCACATGGATGCGGACCTGGATGGATGTAGAATCACGCCGGACCCGATAGCCGGAGGGAATAAGCCGAAGACAACATTGCCAGGAGCAATGTTGAACAGCGCCTGCGCTAGCACCAAAGGGGTGAGACGAATATTTCTCGAAACGGCGATTTTCTTTGCCGGGAGCCGGGATGGTTAAGGGAGCGGCAGTAGCCCCCTTAACATGTTCACCGCAGCGGGATGGGCATAAAAGCAGAGATGCTTTAGTGAACGGAACAATTCCACAGTAACAACAGAATTGTTCCTGTTACGATCAGTTCAGACGAACCGGCATACCGGAACGGTTGTTGATCGCTTGCTCAACGATGTTCGCATCCACGTCCTGCTGACCGGTGATGGCCTGCACGTTGCTGGTCAGGGTGACCGGAACGGTGACGTTGTTGTCGATCTGATCTTCGCTGGTAGAGAGCGGGTTATGCACTTCAAGGTAACGGCTGCCATCTGGCTCGGTAGTTGCTTTTACCGGCTCGTTGATGAACTGCACGCGAGTACCAACCGGCACGTTCTCGAACAGGAATTTAATGTCGTCGTTACGCAGACGTACACAGCCGTGGCTCACGCGCAGGCCGATACCGAAGTTGGCGTTGGTGCCGTGGATCGCATACAGACGGCCGATATAGAGAGCGTACAGACCCATCGGGTTATCCGGGCCAGCAGGAACAACGGCTGGCAGCGGCTCGCCCGCGGCAATGTATTCCGCGTGCATTTTCGCGGTTGGCGTCCAGGTTGGGCCAGCTTTCTTACGCTCAACTTTGGTGGTCCAGTTCATCGGGGTATCTTTACCCAACTGGCCGATACCGATTGGCAGCACGATGACGGTGTTGGTGCCTTTCGGGTAGTAGTACAGACGCATTTCGGCGCTGTTGATGATGATGCCTTCATGCACGGTGTCCGGCAGGATCAACTGCTGAGGAATGTTCAGCACGGTGCCGCCCTTCGGCAGGTACGGATCGACGCCCGGGTTGGCTTCCATCATGTTGGAGAGGCCCAGCTGATATTCCGCAGCAAAATATTCCAGCGGCTGAGTGTTACCTTCTTCAATGGTCACAACCTGGTTCTGACCTACCAGACGGCTACCGTCGGTTGGCAGTGGATAAGTGACAGCAGAAGCGGTCTTGCAAAACCCTACTACGGCAAACGCCGCCGCAAAAAGCGATGTTAATTTCATATTCATGGTGTGCGAGGTATCTGTGCCACATTGGCAGGTTGTTTAAAAGTCAGAACGGTTTAGGGAGCGCATTATATGTGCATTCCTGACCGCATGGAATTCGGATGTGTACTAAATCACACTTTTTTCCATCCTGTTAGAGTTTAGCGCTACGTTGATACACGGGATCTCATTTCGGAATTGTGGCATAATGCTGGGTTTATCACACTTCTCGCAGGAATCTCCCGTGTTAGTTACCAGCAACGTCACTATGCAGTTTGGCAGTAAGCCGCTGTTCGAAAACATTTCCGTCAAATTTGGCGGCGGCAACCGTTACGGCCTGATTGGTGCCAACGGTAGCGGAAAATCCACCTTCATGAAGATCCTCGGCGGCGATTTAGAGCCGACGCTGGGCAACGTTTCTCTCGATCCGAACGAGCGCATCGGTAAGCTGCGTCAGGATCAGTTCGCCTTTGAAACGTTCACCGTCCTTGATACGGTGATCATGGGCCACGGTGAGCTGTGGGAAGTGAAGCAGGAACGCGATCGCATCTACGGCCTTGCCGAAATGAGCGAAGAAGACGGCTATAAAGTGGCCGATCTTGAAGTGCAGTACGGCGAAATGGACGGTTACTCTGCGGAGTCCCGTGCCGGTGAGCTGCTGCTGGGCGTGGGTATTCCGGTGGAACAACATTACGGTCTGATGAGCGAAGTCGCGCCAGGCTGGAAGCTGCGTGTTCTGCTGGCGCAGGCGCTGTTCTCTAACCCGGACATCCTGCTGCTCGATGAACCAACGAACAACCTGGACATCGACACCATTCGCTGGCTGGAGCAGACGCTGAACGAGCGTAACAGCACCATGATCATCATCTCGCACGACCGTCACTTCCTGAACATGGTCTGCACCCACATGGCGGATCTGGACTACGGCGAACTGCGCGTGTATGCCGGTAACTACGACGAATACATGACCGCGGCAACCCAGGCGCGTGAACGTCTGCTGGCCGATAACGCCAAGAAAAAGGCGCAGATTGCTGACCTGCAATCCTTCGTCAGCCGCTTCAGCGCCAACGCCTCTAAATCGCGTCAGGCAACCTCCCGTGCCCGTCAGATCGACAAAATCAAGCTGGATGAAGTGAAAGCGTCCAGCCGTCAGAACCCGTTCATCCGCTTCGAGCAGGACAAGAAACTGTTCCGTAACGCCTTAGCCGTCGAAGAGCTGACCAAAGGTTTTGACAACGGCCCGCTGTTCAAGAACTTCAACCTGCTGCTGGAAGTGGGCGAGAAGATCGCTATCCTCGGCGCCAACGGCGTGGGTAAATCCACCATGCTGAAAACGCTGGTGGGTGAATTGACTCCGGATCACGGCACCGTGAAATGGTCCGAGAACGCGCAGATTGGTTATTACGCGCAGGATCATGCCGAAGATTTCGACAACGATCTGACCGTTTTCGACTGGATGAGCCAGTGGAAGTCGGAAGGCGATGACGAGCAGGTGGTGCGCAGCTTCCTTGGCCGTCTGCTGTTCAGCCAGGACGACATCAAAAAGCCAGCCAAAGTGCTCTCCGGTGGTGAGAAGGGCCGTATGCTGTTCGGCAAGCTGATGATGCAAAAACCGAACATCCTGGTGATGGACGAACCGACCAACCACCTGGATATGGAATCTATCGAATCGCTGAACATGGCGCTGGAAATGTATCAGGGTACCCTGATCTTCGTCTCACACGACCGTGAATTCGTGAGCTCGCTGGCGACCCGCGTGATTGAAATTACGCCGGAGCGCGTGGTGGACTTCAGCGGTAACTACGAAGATTACCTGCGCAGCAAAGGCATCGACAACTAATTGTCCTCAGCCTGGCCCTTTCCCGTTGGGGGAGGGCCGTTCCTCTTTCCTTTCGCTTCACCCTCCGCACTTTTCCTGATAACGTCTTGTTTCGCTGATCAATCTCAGTGCGTCTTTTTGGCGTTCGGGAAATTGGCATGCCAATTTAACATTTAAAAAACCTGTCATACCACGATTTTAATGTTGTATGACAGGTTTGTATTTCGCTTTCTGGATCAGTGAGATAACTTCAGAGCTTACACCATACCCAGCGCGCGCTTGCCGTGGATGTTTAAATCATCCGTCGTGAAGCGTGACTGCCAGTCAGACTCATAATCCTCCCGCGGGAAGTCGCCCGGAGAGGCACCGGTTTCCAGCGCTGCTTTCACCTTTTTCGCATAGGCGAGGTTTTTCTCGCACATTGGGGCCGCCGGAATGTACATCACGTTGCCCCAGCCCTGCTGGTTCTCTACCGGTGCCACCGAGTGGATCACATCGCAGTGCCACCACACGGAATCCCCGGCTTCCAGCGCCGGAATGCTGGTCAGCGCTTCAATCAACAGCGGGTGCCACTTCTCAGAGATCGGCAGGACGCGACCCGGTGCCACGCCGCACAGCTCATCTTCCGGGACGTCATCCAGCAGCGGACGCAGCAGGATATACGCCATCGCTTCCGGGATCGGCACCACGTGCAGCAGCCCCTGATCCGGGATCATGTCGGAGAGCGCCGTCCAGCCCTGGAAGGTACGGAACACCGAACACTTGGTGGTGTTATCCACGGTATATTCTTCCACTTCGGTACGGTGTGCGGCATTCCACGGATCGTATTGATCGACATTGCCATCGAATACCCGGGCGAAGACCTGCTGATAAGCCGGGAGCAGCCAGCGCTCCAGCGCGCCGGAGTCGGTGTGTGCGCCGAGGCCTTTCGAGGTGGTGCCCGGTGGACGGCGACGGATGCGGTCCGGGTAGATCACGCTCACGTCCGGGTTAAACCACTGTTTGCCGTTGCTCTCAAACGTCCATAAACGGTTCAGGAACGACTGCACCTGGGCCATCTCTTCGCTCTGACGGGCTTCCATCTGCGCGTGTGACCAGTAGATCGGGTAGATCTCCGGGCGGGAGGCGGTGAGGCTGCCAAAGAAGTTATCTCCCGGGCCTTTGTAGACATCATCAAAACGGTTGAGATCGAGATAGTCGAGCATCGCGTTGTCCCACGCCAGCGCCTGCTCGCGGGGGAAATGACCTTTGATCACCGCACAGCCGCGACGCTTAACCGCCTCGCGCTGCTCCTGGCTGATGTTACCGCTCTGCACGTCGGCAAACGGGATCACCGGCCAGACGGGATCGCCTTTGCTTTTCAGCGCGTTAATTTCTGCCACGCGGCTGGCAATTTTATCGCTCAAACGATCGAACACCGCCTGCACGTCACCGATCTGCGCCCGCAGCTCGCGTTTCATCTGGCGAATCGCGGCCTTGTGGTCCGAAGGCAAAGTTTCACTGGTAAAGGTTAAGGTCATAACAGCCTCGCTATCTTTCATTCGAAAGTAAAAGTAATTACAAGTGATACTTTAGGTTAAAAATAAGTTAAAGCAAGTTAAATAACTTGATGAAGTGCACAACCCGGAGAGAAAGGGAGATTCGCCGGAGCAGGCTCCGGCGAGAGGATCAGTGGCTGAAAGGCGGGGTGTTATCGAGGACGGCCTGAATCACGTTCAGCGCGCCCTGATGGTTGTTGTCGTCGGTCTGGTAGCGGGTGATGGCTTTAATGCTCTCGCCAGCATTTCCCATGGCAAAGGAGTAGTGGGCAAATTTCAGCATTTCGGCGTCGTTACCGCTGTCGCCTATCGCCACACATGCCTGCGGGGAGATATTCCAGCGTTTCAGTAGACGGCTGAGGCCGTTGGCTTTATGCAGGCCGGGGATAATCAGATCGACAAAACCAAACCCGCTGGTCACCGGTTTCATGATGCCGTCGAGCGAAACATGCAGGGCGTCAATCAGGTTCGGGATATCGCTGTCGGGCAGGTTCAGGGAGAATTTAAACAGCACATCGTCGATGTCGCGATAGTCGCTGACGCGCTTTAAGCGGTGATAGTGTTTCGACATCAGCGCGACGAAGGCCTCGGGTGCCTGGTCGCTGACGTACGCGCTTTCCAGACCGCAGGCGACGAAATTCAGGGATTTATCTTTCAGCAGCTCGCCGATCACAATCTGCGACTCGTGCTTCGTCAGCTCGCCGTGGAAAATCTGCTCGCCGTGATCGAACACCAGCGCGCCGTTTTCCGCCACGAAGGAGATCTGCGATTTCAGCTCCGGGAAGAAGGAGATAAGCTGGTAATACTGGTTGCCGCTGGCGACAACGAACTCAATATTACGGGCCTGAAGTTGCTGGAACTGCGCCTGAAAGCGGTCACGATCGTACTGCTTGGCGTCATTAAGAAAAGTTCCGTCCATATCTGTGACGATAACTTTAACGGTCATACATTGCGCTCCTGGATGTTACTGCGACCAGCAACATTCTAATAACAATGTGACTAAAACCACAAATTTAATTTCATTCGAAAGTAAAAGCGAAACGGCAACCTGGGTTGTAATGCCAGTCAGTTAAGCCCGCTGGATTGTTCCGTTCACCTCATGTTCAGCAGAACATGGCATTCCACAACCCGTGAACGTGACAAGGGGGGCCGCCGGGCCCCCCTTGTCAATCCCCGCGGCCCCGCAATGAAACCGGTGCTTCGCACTGCGCTCACCTCCCGACCGGCTGCCTGCGGTCGGCTCAACTCGACATCCTGTCTCGATTCGCCTCTGGCCGCCATCCCTGGCGTCCAGCCCTTGTCATCCGGTCTCCGGTTCGCCGGTTTCAGCGGGGACTCAACACCCGTGCCCC
>Ga0268254_10000033_pt1 | contig 182755 bp, 167 predicted proteins | sample AgamicOrSfrz_FD_200251 | JGI IMG/M metagenome (GOLD analysis project Ga0268254, IMG submission 200251) | Agave microbial communities from Guanajuato, Mexico - Or.Sf.rz (v2) (version 3) | ecosystem: Host-associated > Plants > Phyllosphere > Phylloplane/Leaf | place: Guanajuato, Mexico...
CCGAACTCAGAAGTGAAACGCCGTAGCGCCGATGGTAGTGTGGGGTCTCCCCATGCGAGAGTAGGGAACTGCCAGGCATCAAATCAGGAACCCCGTACCGCAAGGTACGGGGTTTTTTGTCGTCTGCACGAAACCCTCAAACCCTCAAACCCTCAAACCCTCAAACCCTCAAACCCTCAAACCCTGAAACCGGCCGGATGGCAGCTCCGCCTTACCCGGCCTGCAGGTCCCGCCGTGCCGCCCGGCAATTCCAGCCGACAAAGATCACCCAATGGGGTAAACTATCCCGGTTTTTGCATCTGGATAGCGTCTATGAATCACTCCCTTAAGCCCTGGAATACCTTCGGTATCGACCGAAATGCCCGACAGATCGTGCGAGCCGACGATGCGCAGCAGCTGCTGGCCGCATGGAATCATGCAACGCAACACCACCAACCTGTTCTTATTCTGGGCGAGGGCAGTAACGTTCTCTTTCTGGAAGACTATTCCGGCACGGTGATCGTTAACCGTATCCGCGGTATTGCGGTTGAAGAGACGCAGGAATGCTGGCGACTGCACGTGGGTGCCGGAGAAAACTGGCACGATCTGGTGCAATTTACCCTCGAACACAACATGCCGGGGCTGGAAAACCTTGCCCTGATCCCTGGCTGCGCCGGTTCATCCCCTATTCAGAATATCGGCGCCTATGGCATCGAACTCAAAAATGTCTGTGAATATGTGGACTGCATCGAGCTGGCGACCGGTGAAACGCGTCGTTTACAAGCTGATGAGTGCCGTTTCGGCTACCGCGACAGCATTTTCAAGCATGAATATCAGGATAAATATGTCATCGTCGCGGTCGGTCTGCGCCTGACAAAAGACTGGCAGCCGGTCCTCTCCTACGGTGATTTAACCCGTCTGGATCCCGCTACCGTGACTGCAAAAGAGATTTTTGCGGCAGTTTGCCAGATGCGAATGAGCAAACTGCCCGATCCAAAAGTGAACGGTAATGCCGGAAGCTTCTTTAAAAACCCGGTGATTAGCGCCGAAAAGGCGCAAACTTTGCTGGCTCAGTGGCCAAATGCCCCCCACTATCCACAGGCGGATGGCAGCGTCAAGCTGGCTGCTGGTTGGTTGATCGATCAGTGTCAGCTTAAGGGCACCACCTGTGGCGGCGCGGCCGTGCATCGCCAACAGGCGCTGGTACTCATTAACGAAAACAATGCGACCAGCGATGATGTCGTGCAGCTGGCTCATCAGGTGCGCCAACGTGTGGGCGAGAAGTTTGACGTCTGGCTGGAGCCGGAAGTGCGCTTTATCGGGCATCATGGCGAAGTGAACGCAGTAGAGACCATTACATGAAAGATCATACCGTCCCCCTGAAGCTGATCGCCATTCTGGCCGACGGCGATTTTCATTCCGGTGAACAGCTTGGTGAACGGCTGGGAATGAGCCGCGCCGCCATTAACAAACACATTCAGACCCTGCGTGACTGGGGCGTGGATGTCTTTACCGTACCGGGTAAAGGCTACAGCCTGCCAGAGCCGGTTCAACTGCTGGACGAAACCTTTATCCACGGCCAGATCGCCGATAACAGCGTTGCCGTGCTGCCGGTGATTGACTCTACCAACCAGTATCTGCTCGACAGGCTCCCCGAACTGAAGTCTGGCGACAGCTGCGTGGCTGAGTACCAACATGCCGGACGTGGACGCCGGGGACGGAAATGGTTTTCGCCTTTTGGCGCTAACCTTTACCTGTCCATGTACTGGCGTCTGGAACAAGGTCCGGCTGCTGCCATCGGTCTTAGCCTGGTGATTGGAATTGTACTGGCCGAAGTGCTGCAATCCCTTGGTGCCGATGACGTACGAGTAAAATGGCCAAACGATCTCTATCTAAAGGATCGCAAACTGGCTGGTATTCTGGTTGAACTGACAGGTAAAACCGGCGATGCGGCGCAAATCGTGTTGGGTGCCGGGATCAACCTGATGATGCGTAACGTGCAGGCGGAGGACATCAACCAGGGCTGGATCAATCTGCAACAAGCGGGGATCGCCATTGATCGTAACGTCCTTGCGGTGCAGGTTATTAACGAACTGCGTCACTCGCTGAAAACCTTCGAACAGGAGGGACTCGCACCCTTCCTGCCTCGCTGGGAGAAGCTGGATAATTTTGTACATCGTCCGGTAAAGTTAATCATTGGTGATAAAGAGATCTACGGCATCTCGCGCGGTATTAACGAGCAAGGCGCACTGTTGCTGGAGCAAGAGGGAATCATCAAACCCTGGGTTGGCGGCGAAATATCACTGCGCAGCGCCGAATAAGGTGTCAGGCCACAGCCCTTGTCATTCGGGGCTGTAACCACCCTGAGCAACCGCTCCATACTCTATACGGAGCGGGAACCAGAATAATCCCTAAACGGTTGGTTACACTCTCTTAAACACATCACGATAAGGTATACTCTGAAAGCAGCGGGGTAACAGTTGATTAACCTGCGTTTCGCGTTTCTGGAGATTCATTTTGCGTGTCAGCCGCTCTTTAACTATCAAACAAATGGCGATGGTAACAGCCGTCACCATGGTGTTTGTTTTCGTCTTTTGCGTCATTCTGCTGTTTCATGCCATTCAGCAGAATCGCTATAACACGGCTACGCAGCTCGAAAGCATTGCTCGCTCTATCCGGGAGCCACTTTCTGCCGCCATTCTGAAGGGCGACATTCCCCAGGCAGAATCCATTATTAAGAGTATCAAGCCGGCAGGCGTTGTCAGCCAGGCGGATGTCGTGCTGCCCAATCAGTTCCAGGCGCTGCGCATGAACTTTATCCCGGAGCGTCCGGTGCCGGTAATGGTCAAGCGTCTGTTTGAGATGCCGGTACAAATCTCCCTGCCAGTCTATTCCCTGCAACGTCCGGCGAACCCACAGCCGCTGGCTTATCTGGTACTGCAATCTGACTCCTGGCGAATGTACAAATTCGTGATCAGTTGGGTCTCAACGTTGGTAACCACTTACTTATTGTTGACGCTGATGCTGACCGTGGCGCTGACCTGGTGCATCAACAGGTTGATCGTCCATCCGCTGCGCAAAATTGCTCGCGAGCTGGATACCCTTTCGCCGCAGCAACAGGTGGGGCATCAGTTACCCGTCCCGCGTCTGCACCATGACGACGAAATCGGCATGCTGATACGCAGTTATAACCTGAACCAGCAGCGCATGATGCGCCAGCACGAAGAACTCAACCACAACGCCACCCGCTTCGCGGTTTCAGATCTGCCCAACAAGGCGTTTCTGATGGCGCTACTGGAGCAGGCAGTGAAACGCCAGCAGACCTTCGCGCTGATGGTAGTGGCCTGCGAGACCTTACAAGACACCGCAGGGGTGCTAAAAGAGAGCCAGCGGGAAATGGTGCTGCTGACGCTGGTCGAAAAGCTCAAATCCGTGCTTTCGCCGCCGATGGTGCTGACCCAGGTAAGCGCCTATGACTTTGTCATTATCGCCAATGGCGTCAAAGAGCCGTGGCACGCCATTACGTTGGGTCAGCAAGTGCTCACTGTTATGAATGAACGGTTGCCGGTCCAGGGGATCCAGCTGCGCCCGAGCGCCAGCATTGGCATCGCCATGTTTAATGGCATCCTGACCGCCGAACAGCTCTTCCGTCGGGCCTTCTCCGCCGCGTTCACTGCCCGGCAGAAGGGTAAGAATCAGATCCAGTTCTTCGAACCCGAGCAGATGGAAAAGGCGCAGCAGCGACTGTCAGAAGAGAACGATATCCTGACCGCGCTGGACCACAACCATTTTGCTATCTGGCTGCAGCCGCAGGTCGAGCTGCATACAGGCAAGGTGAAGAGTGCTGAGGCGCTACTGCGGATGCGTCAGGCGGATGGTAGCTGGGAGTTGCCGGAAGGGCTGATCGACCGGATTGAAAACTGCGGCCTGATGGTGACGGTAGGCCAATGGGTACTGGAAGAGTCCTGCCGCGTGCTGTCTGCCTGGCAGTCGCGGGGGGTGATGATGCCGCTGTCGGTTAACCTGTCGGCGCTGCAGTTGATGCACCCGAACATGGTCCCGGAGCTACTGGAGCTTATCAAGCGCTACCGTATCCAGCCTGATACGCTGATTCTGGAAGTCACCGAAAGCCGCCGGATCGACGATCCTAACGAAGCCGTGGCGATACTCCGCCCGTTGCGTAATGCCGGGGTGCGCATTGCGCTGGATGATTTCGGCATGGGGTATGCCGGGCTGCGTCAACTGCAGCATATGAAGGCCCTGCCGGTAGATGTGCTGAAAATCGACAAGGCCTTCGTCGACGGCCTGCCTGACGACAGCAGCATGGTTGAGGCGATTATCCAGATGGCGCACAGCCTGAAGCTGGAAATCATCGCTGAGGGTATTGAAACCGAAGCCCAGCGGAGCTGGCTGGCAAATGCCGGGGTTGAGTGCGGACAAGGGTATCTTTTTGCAAAAGCCGTACCGCACGATATTTTTGAAAGCCGTTATCTTCGCCAGAATGACCATCACACTGATGACTGAATTGTTGCTGGTTTGTGCGAGCCAGCTCAAATTTCTTAACATTTGTGTTTCAAATTCAGTATGAGCTTCTATTTGTCCTGATTATTGGGTGCTATTTTAAGGCCGCAGGTGAGCAGTAACCCTACACTGCCTGCGGTTTTTCTTCCCAAGGACATCTTATGAAAACCTCTCTCTTCAGAAGTCTTTATTTTCAGGTCTTAACCGCTATCGCCATCGGCATTCTGCTTGGCCATTACTACCCTGAATTAGGCGCCCAAATGAAACCGCTTGGCGATGCCTTCGTTAAGCTGATTAAGATGGTCATCGCTCCGGTTATTTTCTGTACCGTCGTGACCGGTATTGCAGGCATGGAAAGCATGAAAGCCGTAGGCCGCACGGGTGCGGTGGCGCTTCTCTATTTTGAAGTGGTCAGCACCCTCGCGCTGATCATTGGCCTGGTGATTGTGAATGTGGTGCAGCCGGGCGCAGGCATGAACGTTGATCCTTCCACGCTGGATGCAAAAGCGGTGGCGGTCTACGCCGATCAGGCGAAGGACCAGGGCGTGGTCGCCTTCCTGCTGGATGTGATCCCCGGCAGCGTGATTGGCGCCTTCGCCAGCGGTAACATTCTGCAAGTGCTGCTGTTCGCCGTGATGTTTGGCTTTGCCCTGCATCGTCTCGGCAGCAAAGGTCAGCTGATTTTCAACGTGATTGAAAGCTTCTCTCAGGTCATCTTCGGCATTATCAATATGATTATGCGCCTGGCACCGATCGGGGCCTTTGGGGCGATGGCCTTTACCATTGGCAAATATGGCGTCGGCACCCTGGTGCAGCTCGGCCAGCTGATTATCTGCTTCTATATCACCTGTATCCTGTTTGTGGTGGTGGTGCTGGGCAGCATTGCCCGCGCGACGGGCTTCAGCATCTTTAAGTTCATCCGCTATATCCGCGAAGAGCTGCTGATCGTGCTGGGGACCTCCTCGTCCGAATCGGCGCTGCCACGCATGCTCGACAAGATGGAAAAGCTGGGCTGCCGTAAATCGGTTGTGGGGCTGGTTATCCCCACCGGCTACTCCTTTAACCTTGATGGCACCTCGATCTATCTGACCATGGCGGCGGTATTTATCGCGCAGGCCACGAACAGCCATATGGATATCTTCCATCAGATCACGCTGCTGGTGGTGTTACTGCTCTCCTCGAAAGGGGCAGCAGGGGTGACGGGCAGTGGCTTTATCGTGTTGGCGGCAACGATCTCTGCGGTAGGGCACCTGCCGGTAGCCGGGCTGGCACTGATCCTCGGTATTGACCGCTTTATGTCCGAAGCGCGCGCCCTGACTAACCTGGTGGGTAACGGCGTGGCGACAATCGTGGTGGCGAAGTGGGTGAAAGAGCTGGACCATAAAAAACTCGACGATACGCTGAATAATCGTGCGCCAGACGGCAAAACACAGGGTTTGTCCTCCTAAAATCTTCCCTCAGGCCCGCATTCCCTTGTCGGGGTGCGGGCTCCTGCGCATAATGGCCCTGAATACTTGTCATAATTGGATAAGATTTATTTCGGGTATATTTCACTTCTTGCCGTGACGTTTCGCTTCACGCGCGGTCTAATCGGAGTGTTTTGAACATTATCTTTAGAGTGCGACAGGGCGTGTGGCACTCTTTGTAACCAGGAATGTTGATCAGGGGTTCACATGCAGGGCACAAAAATTCGACTCTTAACCGGCGGTTTGCTCATGATGGCAGCAGCCAGTTATGTGCAGGCTGACGCGCTCCAGCCTGACCCGGCCTGGCAACAGGGTACGCTGGCGAACGGTTTTCAGTGGCAGGTTTTAGCCACCCCCCAACGCCCCAGCGACCGCATTGAAATCCGCCTTTCCGTCAATACCGGCTCCCTGACCGAAAGTACGCAACAGAGCGGTTTCAGCCATTTTCTTCCCCGTCTGGCGCTGACCCAAAGCGGAAGCCTGCAGGCCGTACAGGTCCGTTCATTGTGGCAACAGGGTATCGATCCTAAGCGCCCTTTGCCGCCAGCCGTCGTCTCCTATGACTACACCATGTTTAACCTCAGCCTGCCAAACAACCGTAACGATCTGCTCAAAGAGGCATTAACCTGGCTGTCGGATACGGCCGGTAAGGTTTCGATTACGCCTGAAACGGTGAATTACGCCCTGAGCAACAGCGATATGGTGGCGACATGGCCGGCAGATACCAAAGAGGGCTGGTGGCGCTATCGACTGAAAGGCTCTGCGCTGCTGGGCCACGATCCGGCGGAGCCGCTGAAACAACCGGTTGATATTGAGCAGGTGAAATCGTTCTACCAGAACTGGTACACCCCGGACGCCATGACCCTGATTGTGGTCGGCAACGTTGATAGCCGCGCGGTGATTGAACAGATTAGCAAAACCTTTGGCGAGCTGAAGGGCAAACGCAGCACCCCTGCGCCAGTCCCCACCCTGTCGCCGCTGCGCGCAGAGCCGGTCAGCATCATGACCGATGCCGTGCGCCAGGACCGACTCTCTATTATGTGGGACAGTCCGTGGCAGCCGATTCGTGAATCTGCTGCGCTGCTGCGCTACTGGCGTGCCGATTTAGCCCGTGAGGCGCTGTTCTGGCATGTTCAGCAAAGCCTGAGTAAGAGCAACGTCAAGGACATCGGTCTCGGCTTTGATTGCCGGGTGCTGTTCCAGCGCGCCCAGTGCGCCATTAACGTAGAGTCGCCGGGCGACAAGCTGAACGCCAATATGGCGTTGGTCGCTAAAGAGCTGGCGAAGGTACGCGATAACGGCCTGAGCGAAGAAGAGTTCAACGCGCTGGTGGCGCAGAAAAACCTCGAGCTGCAAAAACTGTTCGCCACTTATGCCCGTACTGACACCGATATTCTGATCAGCCAGCGTATTCGCTCCCTGCAAAACCAGGTGGTGGATATCGCACCGGAGCAGTATCAGAAGCTACGTCAGGACTTCCTTAACAGCCTGACCGCGGAGATGCTGAGCCAGGATCTGCGTCAGCAGCTTTCTCAGGATATGTCGCTGATTCTGATGCAGCCAAAAGGCGAGCCGGAATACGATATGAAGGATCTGCAGGCGACCTGGAATGGGATTATGGCGCCAGCGCAATAAAAGCAAAAAGGCAACGTAAGTTGCCTTTTTTTATGCTCCCTCTCCCTGTGTGAGAGGGCACTAGACCGCAGTTATTGTGGCATCGCTTCCCGCGGGATGATCGCGCCGCGATACTGAATCACCGTGCTGGCGGTCAGATGGCCGCGTTGCGCTGCCGCTTCCGGCGTACCACCCGTCAGACGAACCGCCAGATACCCGGCGCTGAAGGAATCACCCGCCGCGGTAGTATCAATTACTTTCTCTTTTGCCAGCTTCACTGCAGGCACCTCCACAGTCGCTTCACCGGCAACGGCCACCAGGCAAGAGTCTGCCCCGCGCTTAATGACCACTTCAGATACACCCGCCGCCTGAGTACGGGCAATCACCTCATCAACCGGCTTTTCGCCCCACAGGGCATCTTCGTCGTCGAGAGTCAGGAAGGCGATATCAGTGCATTCCAGCATCCGGGTATAGACCTGCTGCGTCTCTTCGCGGCTGACCCACAGGCGTGGACGGTAGTTGTTATCGAAAATCACCTTCCCGCCATTAGCGCGGCATTCGCGCAGCAGCGAGAAGAGTTTTTCACGGCTTTCAGGGCTAAGGATCGCCAGGCTAATGCCGCTCAGATAGAGATAGTCAAAGTGGGCCAGCGTTTCGCAGATATGGGCAGCGCTGTCGCTCTCCAGCCAGAATTTAGCAGCCGCCTCGTTACGCCAGTAGTAGAAGGTACGCTCGCCGGTGCTGTCGGTCTCAATGTAATAGAGACCCGGCAGGCGGTTTTCCATCCGCTGAGTCAGGGAGATATCCACGTTTTCGCTCTGCCAGGCGTCCAGCATCTGCTGGCTGAAATTGTCTGTGCCCAGGGCAGTCACGTAGTTAACTGCCAGCGCGTCAGCATCAACCTGACGGGCAATATATACCGAGGTGTTTAACGTATCGCCACCAAAGCCACGGTTCACTTCCGCGCCTTTCTGGGACAGTTCGATCATACATTCGCCGATCACGGCAATTTTCCTGGACATAGTCATGAACCCAAATAGTGAAATTGGCGTTAGTTTGCGCTGGCAGTCGGGAGTGGTCAACTGTATTAAAACGACGTTCCATTATTTTTTTGAACCCGGACAAGTTTTGGGTGAGTTTCAGATCTCAGATTTTCATTTTCGTCCACAACCGAACATAAAGTTCTCTTATCCGGGGCCGATAATCCTTTGACCAGTCCCGACAGGCTCTCCCCCATTCAACAGGATATCTGAAATGAAGTTAAGGCAGGACATCCAGCTGCTGAGCATCCCTGAGGCAAGTATTGAGAACTTACAGGAGCATCGCTACTGGCTGCAATGCGAGCGTGCTTATACTTTTCAGCCCATTTACCGCACCGACGGTAAACTGATGGCGATCGAGATCCTGACCGTCGTGACCCATCCGTCAAACCCGACACAGCGGATCGCCCCGGATCGCTATTTTGCGCAACTGCCCGTGCGCCACCGTCTGGATATCCTCGAAGAGCAGCTCAGCATGCTGGCGGCAAAACAGGACTTCTTTGACGAGAACAGCATTCTGGCCTCGGTCAACGTCGATGGCCCAACCCTGCTGGCGTTGCGTCAGGACGAGAGCCTGCAGAAGCTGATCCAGAATCTGCCGTGGCTGCGCTTTGAGCTGGTGGAGCATGTACGTCTGCCGCAGGACTCTTCGTTTGCCAGCATGTGCGAATTTGGTCCTCTGTGGCTGGACGATTTTGGCACCGGCATGGCGAACTTCTCTGCCCTGAGCGAAGTGCGTTACGACTACATTAAAGTGGCGCGGGATCTGTTCATTATGCTGCGTCAGACCCCGGAAGGTCGCAACCTGTTTACCCTGCTGCTGCAGCTGATGAACCGCTACTGTCAGGGCGTGATCGTCGAAGGCGTTGAGACGCTGGAAGAGTGGCGCGATGTGCAAAACTCACCTGCCGCCGCCGCGCAGGGCTATTTCCTCTCCCGCCCGGTGCCAATGGAGACGCTCGACAACGTTATCATCACCCTGTAACCCCGGCTGCTTCCCATAATAGCGCGTGGTTAACGCGTTATTACCGGACGCTGCCGCTCCTTTTTTCCTCGTCTAAACTATATTCATGACTGGCAAGGTAAAAAAGGAATTATGGGATGACAAAAACAGCGAAGATTATCACCTGGTCCGGGGGGGTCTTCTTGTTGCTGATTGTGGTGCTCATTGTCGTGATCGCGACATTTGACTGGAACCGCCTCAAACCGACCATCAACCAGAAAGTCTCGACTGAACTCAACCGCCCATTTGCCATTCGCGGCGATCTGGGTGTGGTATGGGAACGTCAGAAAGACGAAACGGGCTGGCGTAGCTGGATACCCTGGCCGCATGTTCATGCCGACGACGTGATTCTCGGCAATCCGCCCGATATCCCTGCCGTGACGATGGTACATCTGCCGCGCGTCGAAGCCACCCTGGCCCCGCTGGCACTGCTCACAAAAACCGTCTATCTGCCATGGATCAAACTCCAGAAACCCGATGCCCGGCTCATCCGCCTGTCGGAAAAAACCAACAACTGGACTTTTGATTTCGCCAAAAGCGAAGACAAAGATGCCGCCGCGCAGCCCTCATCCTGGTCGTTCCGCCTCGACAACATTCTTTTTGATCGCGGGCGTATCGCCATTGACGATGCGGTGAGCAAAGCCGATCTCGAGATCTTCGTTGATCCGCTGGGTAAAGCGCTGCCTTTCAGCGAAGTCACTGGCGAGAAAGGCAAAGATGAGAAGGGCAAGCCAGGCGATTACGTCTTTGGACTGAAAGCCGAGGGGCGCTACAACGAACAGCCTCTGACAGGGAGCGGAAAAATTGGCGGCATGCTGGCGCTACGTGGCGACGGCACACCGTTCCCGGTACAGGCAGATTTCCGTTCCGGCAACACCCGGGTGGCCTTTGTCGGCACGGTGAGCGATCCCATGAAAATGGGTGGGGTCGATCTGCGCCTCAAGTTCTCCGGGGATTCGCTGGGCGAGCTGTACGAACTGACCGGGGTACTGCTCCCGGATACACCACCGTTTGAAACCGATGGTCATCTGGTAGCGAAAATCGATCCTGAAAAGTCGTCCGTCTATGATTACCGTGACTTCAAGGGCCGGATCGGTGACAGCGATATTCATGGCTCGCTGACCTACAGCACCGGCAAACCACGGCCGAAGCTGGAAGGCGACCTGGAGTCACGTCAGCTGCGTCTGGCCGATCTGGGGCCGCTGATTGGCGTAGACTCCGGTAAAGGCACTAAGGCGCAGAAAGTCAGAAAAGAGGCGCCGCCGTCAGGGAAAGTGCTGCCTAACGACCGCTTTGAAACGGACAAATGGGACGTGATGGATGCGGATGTCCGCTTCAAGGGACGCCGAATCGAGCATGGCAGCAGCCTGCCGTTGAGCGATCTCTCAACCCATATCATTCTTAAAAATGCCGACCTGCAGCTGAAGCCGCTGAAATTTGGCATGGCGGGCGGGACGATCTCGTCCAACATCAGGCTGGAAGGGGATAAGAAGCCGATGCACGGCCAGGCGGAGATCCAGGCCCGGCGGCTGAAGCTTAAAGAGCTGATGCCCGATGTGGAGCTGATGCAGAAAACCCTCGGGGAGATGAACGGCGATGCCACCATCCGCGGCGTGGGTAACTCGGTCGCGGCCCTGCTGGGCAACGGTAACGGTAACCTGAAGCTGCTGATGAACGATGGACTGGTCAGCCGCAACCTGATGGAGATTCTGGGGCTTAACGTCGGCAACTTCCTGGTTGGGCAGATTTTTGGTGACGATGAGGTGCGGGTCAACTGTGCGGCGGCCAATATCGAGCTGGTAAATGGCGTCGCCCGTCCGCGGATCTTTGCCTTTGATACTGAAAATGCCGTTATCAACGTTACCGGCACGGCCAGCATGGCTTCGGAGCAGTTGGATCTGACCATCAACCCAGAAAGTAAAGGGATTCGCATTGTTACCCTGCGTTCACCGCTGTATGTGCGTGGTCCATTCAAGGATCCGCAGGCTGGGGTGAAACCGGGGCCGTTGATTGCACGCGGTGCGGTGGCGGCGGCGCTGGCAACACTGGTGACGCCAGCGGCGGCCCTGTTGGCGCTTATCTCCCCGTCCGAAGGGCAGGCCAATCAGTGTCAGGTCATCCTGTCGCAGATGAAGAAATAGTGCGGGATAGAACCCGGCGGCGCGATGCTTGCCGGGCCAGGGAGTGAATCAATGCCGGGTAAGGCGTAACCGCCGCCCGGCATTTTCACATTAAAGGGACTGATGGCGGGTTTCGTGGGTCAGCAGCAGGGCAATAAGCGTCAGTGCCGCCATTGCCGCGAGGTAGAATCCAACATAAGCCAGACCGTAATTCGCCTGCAGCCAGGTGGCAATATAGGGTGCCACAGAGGCGCCCAGAATCGAGGAGACGTTATAGGAGAATGACGCTCCGGTATAACGCACTTCCGTCGGGAACAGCTCTGGCAGCAGCGCGCCCATTGGGCCGAACGTCAGCCCCATCAGGCTCAGACCAATCAGCAGATACGCCATCACCAGTGCCGGATTACCGGAACCGAGCAGCGGCGGGAAGACGAACAGCGCAAACAGAATAATCAGTGAGGTGATGACGATCATGCTCGGGCGACGACCAAAGCGGTCAGCCAGCAGCCCGGCAATCGGCACCATCACGCCAAAGCCAATCACCGCCATCATCAGCATCCACAGCACTTCGTTACGCGGCAGACCCAGGCCCACCGGCGCTGGCGTGGTGCTGAAGGTCATGGAGTAGACGGTCATGATGTAGAACAGCGTATAGGTCGCCAGCATGATGAAGGTGCCCAGCACCGTCACGCGAACGTGTTTGGTCAGCAGGGTGCCAAGCGGGATTTTTACCTGTTTCTTCGCGGCGGCCACTTTGGCGAACACCGGGGTCTCATGCAGGGAGACACGCACATACAGGCCGATCAGCACCAGCACAGCCGAGAAGATAAACGGAATACGCCAGCCCCAGGTCATGAACTGCTCGTCGGTCAGCAGCCAGGAGAGCAGCAGGAAGGTGCCGTTGGCAAAGAAGAAGCCAATTGGCGCACCCAGCTGTGGGAAGGAGCCATACAGCGCACGCTTGCGCGGGGGAGCATTCTCGGTCGCCAGCAATGCTGCGCCGCCCCATTCACCGCCCAGACCCAGACCCTGACCAAAACGGGCCAGCGCCAGCAGCAGCGGAGCCAGAATACCGATGGTCTCATAGGTCGGCAGCAGGCCGATGGCGACGGTGGAGATGCCCATGGTGAGGAGCGAGGCGACCAGCGTCACCTTGCGCCCGACGCGATCCCCGAAGTGGCCGAACAGCGCCGAACCAATAGGACGTGCGATAAAGGCGATAGCAAAGGTCGCCAGCGATTGCAGCGTGGCGGCCGTCGGGTCGCCCTGCGGGAAGAAAATATGCGGGAAGACGATGACCGCAGCGGTAGCGTAAATATAGAAGTCGAAGAATTCGATGGCGGTGCCAATCAGCGATGCGACGACGACTTTATTGCGCGAGTTAACCGGGGCGTTTTCCTGCTCTGAATTGAGTGTTGTGGCTGTGGCTTGCATAATCTTTTCTTATTTTTGGCGAACGAAAGGCCATATTACGCACAGCAAAAGCGACATTTCAATCTGTAACAAACGCAGCCACAGGCGAAAAAAGAAGCAAAAAGCGAATAATTTTCAGACCAGGAAAATCACATCTATGAAATGCTTCACAGAAATTAATACTTAGAGGATAAAACTGGTTTTTGGTTAAATAAAAGTTACAGGCTGGATTTATATGCTGAAATGATGAATCGGGCTGAAATATTGCATTCTTATCCAGCCCGATGGGGTGCTTAACGGTGTGTTTTACCGGGCATTCTCCGGTCATCCGGGTACTCGGCGGTGGCGATCCACGCCGCACAGAACAGCGTCAGTCTGGCGAAGAAGTAGAAGAAAGCCATCAGCCCCAGCACAGAGCCGAATGCCGCCCCAGACGGCGAGGAGACGAGGGACGGCAGCGTGTAGGTCATCACGATTTTAATCACCTCAAAACCGATAGCGGCAATAAAGGTGCCGCGGATCAGCGCCTTGCGGCGTGGCCTGTGGCGCGGCAGTCGCCAGAAAATCCAGAAGAAAAGCAGGTAGTTAGCCAGCATCGAAATACCTAACCCTACCAGATGCCAGACGGGTTTCAGCCACTCGATGGTGTCGAGATAGAGCGCGGAGATAATCATCTGCTGCGCCGAGCCTGCCGCGGAGGTGATAGAGAGGGTGATAACCAGCGCCACCAGCAGGCCAATCAGCGAAACGAAGTCGCGCAAATATTTAATCCAGAATTTCTCCTCATCCTGCGGCTTGCGCTCCCAGACATCGCGCGACTGGGCGCGGATTGCTTCACGCAGGTTGCCCATCCAGTTAATGCCGGAGTAAAGCGCCACGAAAAGCCCGACAATCCCCACGGTGGTACGCTGCTCGACGGCGGTGCGGATAGTGCTTTTCAGGGTGGTGGCAAGCGTCGGATCGCTGACGTTCTGCAAAATTTTATTGAAGATATCCTGCAGCAGCGTCGGGTTGGAGACCAGAAAGAAGCCCGCTGCGGCAAAGGAGAGCATCAGGATCGGGATCATCGATAAAAATGAGAAGTAGGTGATCGCCGCGCCAAACTGATTGCCGAGCCGGTCGTTAAACCGCTCGGTGGCACGCAGCAGGTGGGCAATCATCGGCTGCTGCTGAATCAGCTGGAAGGCGTCCTTCGCCTTGTCCAGCAGGCTCCCCGTTTTACGTATGGAGGTGATTTTAGGTTCAGCCGGCGGCTGGGGCGGACTGGTTTCCAGTTTTTTAATCGGCTCGAAGTCCAGATCATGGGTGGGGCGTTGCTCACTATTTTCCGGCGTCACGCGCACTTTCCTTATTGATTAGCGGGAGGTCCTTAAAATTATAGCCTGCGCTCAGTCAACGTAGGCTTTCATGATGTCCGTGAGCCAGGCCATAAACAGATGTACCCGGCGGGAGAGGTTACGGCGGTGGGGATAGATAAGCGACACCGGCATCGGTCTGGCGCGGTACTGCGGCAGGATCTCCAGCAGCTTTTTAGCGCGCAGCGCGTCACGCACGCCCACCCGCGGAACCTGAATAATCCCCAGCCCGGCGATGGCAGAGGCGTGGTAGGTCTCGGTGCTGTTGACCGTCAGCACGCCACCGGTCTTGACCCAGTGGGTCGATTCGCCGTCGTAATATTCGAACCCCTGGGGCCGGGTGCCGAGATGCGTCGCATAGTGCACCACGGCATGTGAGGCTAAATCATCCAGCCCGTCGGGGTAGCCAAAACGCGACAGATAATCCGGGCTGGCGCAGTTGACGACCGACAACCTACCGAGCGGGCGGGCAATTAAGCCGGAATCTTTCAGAGTGCCGACGCGTACCACGCAGTCAAACCCTTCCCGAACCACATCCACCAGCCGATCGCTGCTGCTCAGTTCCAGTTCAATGCCGGGATACTGATGTAAAAATAGCGGCAGGCGGGGGATGACTAAATTTCGCGCAACGCCCGTAGGCATATCCACCCGGATCCTTCCGCTGACGCTGGCAGGGTCGTGCAAAAAAAGACCATCCAGTTCATCCATGTTAGCCAGCAGATCTTTGGCCCGCTCGTAATAGACCATCCCATCCTGTGTGAGGCTGACGCGCCTTGTGGTGCGGTGCAATAGCTGGGTGCCCAGCCCGTTCTCCAGGGCCTGGATCTGACGGGATACACTACCTTTAGGAAGGCCCATAGAGTCTGCTGCGCGGGAAAAACTCTCCAGTTCAGCGACGCGAATGAACAACTGCATTGCCTGAATTTTATCCATAGGAAGCGCTCATTGTTGTTAGCAGTGAAACAGTGAAGCGTTGTTAGCTACCTTTATTGATTTTCTATCACCTAATAAGCTCTTTCTCAATCACCACCACAGCCGAAATGAGGTTTCTTATGACTGAACGTATTGCATTAGTGACTGGCGGTAGCCGCGGGCTAGGTAAAAACGCGGCGCTGAAGCTGGCAGACAAAGGTGTCGGGATCCTTCTGACCTGGAACAGCAGCCAGCAGGAAGCGCTCGATGTTGTACGCGAAATTGAGCAAAAAGGGGTGAAAGCGGCGGCATTACAGCTGAACGTCGGGGATGTTACCCATTTCGATGCTTTTGCCAGACAAGTGGAAGAAAAGCTGCATGAAGTATGGCAACGCAGCAGCTTCGATTATTTGTTGAACAACGCAGGCGTCGGTTTATATGCCCCCTATGTTGAGACCACCGAAGCGCAATTTGATGAGGTCATGAACATCCATTTCAAAGGCCCCTTCTTCCTGACCCAGCGCCTGTTACCGCTAATGAATGACGGCGGGCGGATCCTGAATGTCTCCTCCGGCCTGGCGCGGTTTGCCCTGCCTGGCTCCAGCACCTATGCGGCGATGAAAGGGGCGATGGAGGTGCTTACCCGCTACCAGGCGAAAGAGCTGGGCGCGCGCGGGATCACCGCCAATATTATTGCCCCGGGTGCCATTGAAACCGACTTCGGCGGCGGGCACGTGCGCGATAACAAGGAGATTAACCAGCAGATTGCCTCGCAGACGGCGCTGGGGCGCGTCGGATTGCCGGACGACATCGGCGATGCGATTGCGGCCCTGCTCAGCGATGAGCTGGGTTGGATGAACGCGCAGCGGATTGAAGTTTCCGGGGGCATGTTCCTGTAAAACGTCGCCGGGGAGGGATCCCCGCGGCACGCTTAGCGGTACTCGTGCTTTAACAGCCCAAACAGCCAGTCATTGTGCCATTGGCCTGCCAGCCAGTAGCTTTCGCGCAGTTCCCCTTCCAGCACAAACCCCACTTTTTCCAGCAGGCGTTTCGAGGCCACGTTGCCCGCCGTCACCGTGGCGGTTAAGCGGCGTATGCCTCCCTGGCCGAAGGCGTAATCGCATACTGCCTGCAAGGACTCAAAGCCGTAGCCTTTTCCCTGGGCCTGGGGGGCAAATAAGAAGCCCACTTCGGCGCAATCATCATCATGATGAATATACCCGGTAACCCCGAGCGGCATCTGGCTGAGGTTATCGCGTACCACCAGGCACAGCCAGTGGTCGCTGCCCGGCGTCCAGGCGGGCAGACGCGCGGTAAAGGCTTCGCGAATGGCCTCCTCCGGGCGGGCTTCGGCCACGAAGCGCATCACATCGGGGTGCTGTTGAAGCGAGAGAAAAAAGGGCCAGTCTTCTTCCTGCACAGGGGAGCAGGTCAAACGCGGGGTATGTAATACGGGCATACCAGATCTCCACGAGCTTTTGTAAATGATTTTAACATTATCACTGAAATAGTACCCATTATCGGGTATGTTTAATCTGGTATAACCACTTGAAATAACAACCACTCTCCGACAGCTGCCTCTGCCTGGGTGCGCAGCCTATAAAGGAATATGATGACCCTCAGTAAATCGCATGTGATCCGCGAGCAGTTTGAACGCTGTCTGGGAATTATTCGTCAGGCCTCGGTGGAGATCCTGCTCCTGTTAAAGGTGCGCGTTGCCGAAGGCAAAGATCCCCGTTGGTTCCTTGAGCAGCTCGACTCCGCCAGGCTGGCGCTGGGGGGCTGGGCGAGGGTGGCTAAGCAGCTTAACCTGAATGATGCGGAGCTGTCGCAGTTCACCCTGCAACTGCGGCTGTTACAGCAGCGGGTGCCGCAGTATGAGAGCGGGCAGGATGTGAGCGACAATCAGCTTATCGCCGCGACGCGCTTTGTGACGGCGCTTGAGCATCTACGTCTGCAGCAGCCGCTGCTGACCTACAGCACGGACATGGGCCCCAGCGATGAGTCCCGCCAGCAGCACGCGCAGATGCAGGTGCGCACGCTGGAGCTAATGATTAAAGGGCTGATTATGCAGGCGTGGCCGGATCCGACACGGCTGAATAACCACCTGAAAACGCTGTTCAACGCCGATCGGGTGCGCAACTGGATGCAGCAGGGTGAACGTAACGACGCCCTCGGCGGCATGATGTTCAGCGAGCTGGCTCTGATGCTGGTGGATAAAAAAGAGTACTCCCGCTCCTACTCGTCGTTGTTCAGCGATCCGTCTCTGCTGACGCTGATGGTGGAGCCGCGTAAAACGCTACAGACCTTTCTCGATGATATCCGGCTGATCCGCAATAAAATTATTGCCCAACAGCCGCTCACCTCCACACAAATCCTGCTCCTGGATAATTACTACACCCAGATCGCCACCCCTGTTCAGCGCGCATTTAATGAGGGCCGCACCGCCGTGAACCCGGCGGGACTGATGGCCGAAAGCGTTAATGAGCTGGAAAGCTTCTGGGAGAACGCACGGATAAAAAACAACGCCACGGGCGACGACATTTTTGAGGTGCGTGACACCATCGATAAACCGAACCGTCGCCCTGCGCGCACGCCGGAGCAGCGCGATTACTTAATCTCGGTCGTACTGTGGGGCGCGGTGGGGGTCATGGTGATGGGGATTATGATGATGGGTGCCTGGCTTCTTATTGAGAGCAGCGCCCCGACGCAGGCGGCCAACACACCGCCGCCCGTGAAGACGGCGGTGGCGGAAGAGATGCGCGAGACTCCTTCCTCACGTGAAACGCTGACGCGGATGGGAGTGACCTGGGATGAGAGTAACTTCCGTTCGGCGATAGACCGCAACGACACCCGGGTGGCGTTACTGTTCCTGAAAGCGGGGATGGACTGGAAACTCTCCTGGACGGAGCATGCGCTCTCCGCCAACCATCGCGAGGTGCTGGATGTGCTGATGCGCTATCGCCTGCAAATGACCCAGGAGAAGCCCTGTCGGCGGTTTATTACCAACCTCGGCCATGTGATGGCAACAGGCGAAACGCTGACGAGCCTGCGTAAAGACTATCTCCAGGCATTTTGTTCCGTACCGGCGGTGGTGGAACGCCAGCGGCGCGAGATGGAGCAGGCGACGCGGCGGGCAGAGGCGCAGCCGAACGAGAGCACCAAAAAATGGCAGGCGATCCAGACAGCAATTTATGAGGCGATCCGCTGAATCAGGCGGAGTCCCGTTTCACCAGATGAAAGCCGATATCGATAATCGTCTCGTCGCAAGCCCGCTGTTCAATCCGGTCGGCCAGCAGCGTGGCGGCGCGTTGACCGATTGCCCGCCGATCGACGCTGATCGTGGTGATCGCGGGGCGGTTGCTGGCCGCGAAGTCCAGATCGCCAAAGCCCATGACCGCGATATCGCCGGGGACCGTTAATCCACGGTTCTCCGCTTCCATAATTGCCCCTTGCGCCAGCGTATCTGAACTGCAAACAATCACATCAAATTCCCTTTCAGCGAGAAGCCGCGCCATGCCTTCTCGGCCCAGCGCCAGCGAGGCAGGCAGCGGTACATCCACCTGCGGCATGTGGGTAATGCCCTGGCGTTTAAAGGCATCGCTGAGCCCCTGTTTACGCTGATCGGCGCGTCGGTCCGGGGTCCAGAGCAGCCCTGGGCGACGATATCCTGCTTGCAACAGGTACTCCGCCGTGGCCTGGCCCACTTTTTCATGAGAAAAGCCTACCAGCATATCGAGCGGGGTAGGGGTGAGATCCCAGATTTCCACCACCGGGATGGCGGCGTTGAAGATCACTTTTTTCATCTCAGCCGGGTGATGGATACCAGTAAGTACCACGCCATCGGGGCGTCGCGACAGCAGCGCGGCGACCAGTTCGGCTTCGGTCTGTTCACTATAGCCGGTTACGCTTAACAGAATATGGTAGCCACGCACCGCCAGTTCATCGCTCAGCGCCTGAATGGTATCGACAAACATATTGTTGTTAATTTGCGGCACTACTACGGCGATGAGCTTGCTGCGTCGGGAGGCCAGGCCGCCTGCCAGCGCGTTGGGGATGTACCCGGTGGTTCGTACGGCCTGCATCACTTTTTCTACCGTTTTCGGTCGCACCAGTTGTGGGTTATTCAGCGCCCGGCTGACCGTCATCGGCGACAATCCGGCGTGGCGGGCAACATCTTCCAGCGTAGGGGCGTTTGACGGTTTCGGACTCTTCACGGTGATTAACCTGATGGCGATAGCGGTATGCGTAAGCGCATTATTCATGATGCGTTTGGCTATTGCCAGATGTCAGGGGCGCTAAGCGTATAAAAACAGCCGCTTACGTTGCGGATCGATGATTTAATGATAGCGCTATCATTACTGGTTGTGCATTTTCCTATAGTTGGTTGGATTGCGACGGGATTAACAAAATTTCTGCCTTATATTTTTGATGGTGTGATCGGGTGTTCAAATTAACAACAGTTTACTGGCGTGTGAAAATCAATCTATTTAAAAATGTTAGCGCAAACATTTTATCAGTCAGGAGGTCGTGATGTCTTTAAGTGCAAATTCCGAAACGGTGACTTACGCGAAAGCAGGGCAGTCCAGGACAGCTGCGGAAACGGGCGATCGCATCGAGTGGGTCAAACTTTCCCTCGTTTTCCTTCCATTGGCCGTACCGGTCAGCGATGCCAAGGTCCTGACAGGCCGACAGAAGCCTTTAACCGAGGTGGCGATCATCGTCGCTGAAATCCGCAGCCGCGATGGTTTTGAAGGTGTGGGCTTCAGCTACTCAAAACGCGCGGGCGGGCAGGGGATTTATGCCCATGCTAAAGAAATTGCGGATAATCTGCTGGGCGAAGATCCGAACGATATTGATAAGATTTACACCAAACTGCTGTGGGCCGGGGCTTCTGTCGGGCGCAGCGGGATGGCAGTGCAGGCAATTTCCCCGATCGATATCGCCCTATGGGATATGAAGGCCAAACGCGCTGGCCTGCCGCTGGCTAAACTGCTCGGCGCGCATCGCGACTCCGTGCAGTGTTACAACACCTCCGGCGGATTCCTGCATACGCCGCTGGATCAGGTGCTGAAAAATGTGGTTATTTCCCGCGAAAACGGCATCGGTGGCATCAAGCTGAAAGTGGGCCAGCCCAACTGCGCAGAAGATATTCGCCGCTTAACGGCCGTTCGTGAAGCGCTGGGAGATGACTTCCCTCTGATGGTGGATGCTAACCAGCAGTGGGATCGTGAAACCGCCATTCGCATGGGGCGCAAAATGGAGCAGTTCAATCTGATCTGGATTGAAGAGCCGCTGGATGCTTACGACGTGGAAGGCCACGCCCAGCTGGCTGCCGCCCTGGACACTCCGATTGCTACTGGCGAAATGCTTACCAGCTTCCGCGAGCATGAGCAACTGATCCTGGGTAACGCCAGTGACTATGTGCAGCCGGACGCGCCACGCGTTGGTGGTATCTCTCCCTTCCTCAAAATCATGGATCTTGCGGCGAAGCACGGGCGCAAGCTGGCACCGCATTTCGCTATGGAAGTGCATCTGCACTTAGCGGCAGCGTATCCGCTTGAGCCGTGGCTGGAGCATTTCGAATGGCTGAACCCGCTGTTTAATGAACAGCTGGAACTGCGCGATGGCCGGATGTGGATTTCCGATCGTCACGGGTTGGGCTTCACCCTCAGCGAGCAGGCGCGTCGCTGGACGCAATTAAGCTGCGAGTTTGGTAAACACCCATAAGCGATCCGGCGGGAATTTCATCCCGCCTTCTTACCCTACAACTATTCTCTCAACCCTAAATACAGGAGTGGGTGATGAACGCCATAATAAAACGTACCAAAGTACGCTACAGCATTTTAATCTTCTTGTTTTTGGCCACCGTATTTAACTACGCCGACCGCGCGACATTATCCGTGGTGGCGCCGTTCATGAGTAAAGAGCTGGGTTTTGATCCTGAAGCGATGGGGCTGGCATTTTCAGCCTTTGGTATTGCCTATGTCATCATGCAATTACCCGGCGGCTGGCTGCTGGATCGCTACGGTTCGCGGCTGGTGTACGGCTGTGCGCTGATAGGATGGTCGCTGGTGACGATGTTTCAGGGCACCATTTATCTTTATGCCAGTCCGTTAATCGTGCTGGTGATATTACGCCTGTTGATGGGCGCCATTGAAGCGCCAGCCTTTCCGGCAAACAGCCGTTTAAGCGTGCAGTGGTTTCCAAATAATGAGCGAGGTTTTGTGACATCGGTTTATCAGGCTGCGCAGTATATTTCGCTGGGTATTATTACGCCGTTGATGACCATCATTTTGCATAATTTAAGCTGGCACTATGTCTTTTATTATATTGGCGCAATTGGAGTGATTCTGGGGATTGCCTGGCTAATTAAGGTTAAAGATCCGCTCCACCATCCGAAAGTCAATCAGCAGGAAATTGACTATATCCGTGAGGGCGGTGGCGAACCGGCGTTAGGCAGTAAAAAAGAAGGACAAAAACTGACACTGGCACAGATGAAAAGCGTCTGCCTGAACCGGATGATGATCGGCGTTTATATCGGGCAATTTTGCGTGACGTCGATTACCTGGTTCTTTCTCACCTGGTTTCCGACCTATCTCTATCAGGCAAAAGGCATGTCCATTCTGAAAGTAGGGTTTATCGCCAGTATTCCGGCAATCGCGGGATTTATTGGCGGCCTGGCCGGGGGCGTTTTCTCCGACTGGCTGCTGAAGCGCGGCTACAGCCTGACTACGGCCCGTAAGCTACCGGTGATCTGCGGGATGCTGCTCTCCTGCGTGATTGTCCTCGCCAACTACACCTCCTCCGAGCTGGTGGTAATTGCGGCAATGAGCCTGGCGTTTTTTGCCAAAGGCTTTGGCAATCTGGGCTGGTGCATTCTTAGCGATACGTCGCCCAAAGAGGTACTCGGCATAGCGGGCGGGGTGTTCAATATGTGCGGCAACCTGGCGAGCATTATTACGCCGCTGGTGATTGGGGTGATCCTCGCGCATACCCAGTCGTTTGATTATGCCATTCTGTATGTGGGATCCATGGGGCTGATTGGCCTGTTCTCTTATCTGTTTATCGTAGGATCGCTGGACCGGATTACGCTGACCCCGTCAGCAGCCTGATTACAACAATGGCGAGCTTTTCGCCTCCGCTGTTCAGGACTTGCACTCCGATGAACAGCGTTTTTTATTACCTGGCGCGGGGAGCTACGGCTCCCCGTACAGGCCAATCAGGCGGCGTACCACGCCGTTTGTCCAGCCAAAACCATCCTGCAGGGGGTACTCACCCCCGCCCCCTTCACGAGGCTGGCTGCTGGCGATATGGTACTTCTCAATCAGCTTGTAGTGCGTCTTGTAGAAATGGTTAACCGTCTGCAGCCAGCTCCAGGCGATTTCGTCCCCCAGGGAGTCGTTTCCGTATTGCTTGAAGCCCTGGATCGCCATCCACTGCAAGGGCGCCCAGCCATTGGGTCTATCCCACTGCTCGCCGGTTTCATATTCGGTAGCCAGAATACCGCCCGGAGTCAGCAAGCGGGCTTTTACCGCATCCGACAGGCGTTCCGCCTGCTCATGGGTAGCCATACCGACGTACAGCGGCACGATGCTGGCGGCAGAGAAGAGCGCCAGCTCCTCACGACGCCAGTCGTAGTCGCGATAACAGCCGTTTTCGTCATCCCACAAATAGCGGTTGACCGCCGCGCGGCGATCGCTTGCCTTCTGACGGAAGATCTCTGCCGTCTCTTTATCCCCCTTCGAGGCCGAGATATTGGCGATGGCGCTCTCCAGCTTAAACAGGAAGGCGTTAAGATCGATAGGGATAAACTGGGTGGTGCGAATACTCGCCAGCCGGCTCGGATCCCGCAGCCAGCGCGAGGAGTAGTCCCAGCCTGAGGCGGCTCCGGCGCGCAGATCACGATAAACCTCGTTGGGTGGACGACCAGAGTGACGCGCGGTCTCGACGTCCTCTATCCAGGATTCGTCCCGCGGGGTATCGCGGTCATCCCAGTAACGGTTAAGCAGAGAGCCGTCCGGCATGCGTACCGCGCTGCGATAAGCCTGGTTGAGCAGCAGCGACTCGGCGCCGTCCATCCAGAAGGCGTACTCCATTTTCAGGTGATCCAGATAGCGCTTGGCCCCGCGCACGCCGTCCTCTTCAAACAGCTCAACCATCAGGGCAAACACTGGCGGTTGGGAGCGGCTCAGATAGTAGGTACGGTTGCCGTTAGGAATATGGCCATAGCGTTCGATCATCCACGCAAAGTTATCCGCCATGCATTTGAGCATGTCGTGGCGTCCGCTCTCGGCCAGCCCCAGCATGGTGAAATAGGAGTCCCAGTAGTAGGTTTCGCTGAATCGCCCGCCGGGCACAATATAGGCTTGCGGCAGCGCCAGCAGCGATGACCAGGGGATGTGATCCTGCGGCTCGCGGGTCAGCACCGGCCACAGGTTGTCGATATGTTCCTTCAGCGAAAGGGAAGGATCGGACACATACTCGCTCGACAGGACTTCCGGCAGCCAGAAGTGTCTTTCGACAAACTCGCGCAGGTCGAAGTCCCGGTGACGTCTCACCTTACGGTAGCGGATGAGAATATCCAGCGGATCCATCTTTGGTGCGCAGTCAGGGAAGGTTTTGCTGTCAGCAAACAGTCGTGTCGACTGCACGTGCTCAAAGAGTTCAAGATAGCGATCGGCAGGGGTGAGCGCATCAGATGCGGGCAGCCCTTCAATCATTTCAGGTTCCGGCTCCGCCTCGAGCATTTCATCCAGTTTTAACTCGCAGGGATCGATTTCGTAGAGAAGTTCTTGTTCTATATCGAACTCTACGGTCTCTACAGTGCGTAATGTCTGGTTGAACATGGTGGTCAGGACCTCCAGTTAGCGTTGTCTCGGGTCTGTTTTTATCCGGTTACCTACTAAGCTTAGACATTCGCTTCGGTCTGTGAAGAGGTATATGTGCGGTAGATCACACTTTTCCGCCAGCGAAAAACGGCCACTGCTGGTGGCATGTTGCTGTTATTACAGGCAATAAACAGCCAATCCAGCAGTTTGTCGGCGATCTAAAATTCGGATCATTCGCTTTGCAACAGAGTATGAATCAGAAGGCGCCTTCTTCACTATAGCGATGACCTTCAGCACGTTCAAAAATGTCTTCAGATGAGAGACGGGCGCGGAAACCTCTCCCTTCTGGCTGAATCACGATTTGCAATGAGTCGGACAGCGCTACGAATTGATCTTCACTGTCAGTACCGATGATGCCATTTGGGGCGAAAGGCGCAACGGCTTCAGCAAAGGCCTCCTGCATCTCTTCATGCGTTTTATACGCGGCGTCCTGAATGTTGAGGGCGCTATGAATAAGCGCGCAGTCAAGCATTGTCCCCGGTAGCCAGTAGCAGGATGAAGAGTATGCCGCGCACCACGACAGCTTGCTGTCCTTGGTGAGGGCCTCCAGCAGATGAGTTTTGCTTCCTGCAAAGCAGGAACCCAGCATCAATCCCTTGATGTTAAATTTGCGGGAATTTTCATTAATTCTGTTGAGAATATGCTTTAGAGAAACATCCCCAATATGGGTTTTGCTGCCATGCGCCGCAACATAAACGATAGTGTTGTCAAACTTCTGCCGACACAGGCACTCCAGCGCTAAATCAAAGCTGCTTTTATTGTAGAAGTTCAGGCAGTAAACCTCGGTATTACCGTGCATCTTTGCGATCCCCTGCACAAACGGCAATACCGACGAGCGGTGAGCATCATGATCGTCTAGTTTCCACGGGGATTCCAGAACCAGAATAGCGTTCTTGTTATTGCTTTTTGACATAAATATCGCCTAAGTGAAATTAATTATATTTTTGATTAATAACGCTGTGTCTTCGAACTTTTATTTCGTCGACCAACTCTGCAAATAAGTGTCCAAAATCGATATTGTTTTGCTACGCGCAAATAAGTCATTAAGGCATTCCACGCCGTCGTCATCGCTTCCGATGACAACCTCAAACAGGAATCCTTATGAACCTTAACGCGAAGCGTCAGGGCGTTACGCCTTTTTCTTTTACAAAGCCAGCTGACGATAAATCCACTATAACAGAACTGCAGGGGCTGCTGGAAAGCCGCCATTTTACGCGGCTGGATATTTGTGAAGGAGAGAACAAAGCCATTATATTCCGCTGTAATCTGAAGCTAAGTGTATTCCGTAATATTCAGTTCAGCAGTTTATTGATTAACCGTTGTTATATCGATGGGCTTGTTTTCGACAATTGCGATATGCGGAATGTCTTTTTCTCGAATAGCGTGGTTACGCAGCCGATCCGCTTACGGCGTTGTCAGGTAGCGGGAATGCGGCTGTTAGATATGCCGCGCAGAATGTTTATTTTTGAAGCGTGTACCGGCGTCGGGCAGATTGTGTTTGCCTGACACCGGCCGGGCACCATCAGTGCGCCTGGTGTGGATCGGCAGCTATTTTCTCGGTTTTTTGCTTGGTCTCTTCGCTTTGATTCAGGGCATTGTTGGCCGCTTTTTCCGCATGGGCCGCGCTATAGGCCGCCAGGTGCGAAACCACGATGGCATAAATACTCATCAGCGAGACCCAGAGGATACTGTTTTTCCACCACAGGAGCGTAGGTATGGTTAACATCGCCCAGACAAGGGCAAGTATGAGATGGAATTTCGCCAGGCTTTTTGCGTTGATCTTCACTTGCATTGTCTATTCTCTAATCTTAATTAATCGATCCAGGTAAGCGCTTAACACTTATTAAGATTAGCCAGGTCTGCCGTCGTTTCTGGGGAATTTTGTTACCGTTTGTACAGCGTGGCCAACAGCCGTGAGATTTCTGGCAATGAAACATAAAAAAACCGGCCACTGAGGACCGGTCTTTATAAGCGCAAAATCGCGAGTGGCAAGGCGTATTAACGCATGGTCACAAACTCTTCTGCCGCGGTTGGGTGGATCGCCACGGTGTTATCAAAGTCTTTCTTGGTGGCACCCATTTTCAGCGCCACGGCGAAGCCCTGCAGGATCTCATCCATACCGAAGCCAATACCGTGAATGCCGACGATCTTCTCTTCCGGGCCGACGCAGACTAACTTCATGCGGCACGGCTGACGGTGAGCGGTGACGGCGGTATACATGGCGGTGAAGGCAGATTTATATATCTTCACCTGATCGTCGCCATACTGCTCGCGCGCCTGCGGTTCGGTTAAACCGACGGTGCCGATTGGCGGGTGGCTGAAGACCACGGTCGGGATATTGCTGTAGTCCAGATGCTCGTCCGGCTTGTTGTTAAACAGACGTTCGGAGAGACGACGACCTGCGGCCACCGCCACTGGGGTCAGCTCAACGGCACCGGTGTTATCGCCCACGGCATAAATGCCCGGCACGCTGGTGTTCTGGAACTTATCGACAACGATATAGCCCTTCTCATTGGTTTCGACGCCAGTAACGGACAGGTTGAAGTTGTCGTTTGCGGGTTCACGACCAATGGCCCAGATCAGGCAATCCACGGTCTGGCTGCGACCATCTTCCAGCTCCAGGGTCAGGCTGCCGTCGGCGTTCTTAACAACCGCTTTCGGAATGGCTTCCGTATGCAGATGTGGACCTTCAGCGTTCATCACTTCGACCAGCGTATCGACGATCAGCGGGTCAAAGCTGCGCAGCGGGGCGTGTTTACGCACAAACAGATGCGCTTCCGCGCCCAGGCCGTTAATCACGCCAGCCAGTTCTACAGCGATATAACCCGCGCCCACAACGGCAACGCGTTTCGGCAGGGCAGGCAGTTCGAAGAAACCGTCGGAGTCGATACCGTATTCCGCACCCGGGATCGCCGGATGGCTCGGACGGCCGCCGGTCGCGATCAGGATATGATCCGCAGTGATCGTCTCGCCATTCACTTCAATGGTTTTCGCATCAACAAAACGGGCGAAGCCACGGATCACATCGACGTTGTTCTTACCCAGCACGTTGTCGTAGGAGGTGTGGATTCGGTCAATATACGCAGTGCGGCTGGCGATCAGGCGATCCCAGTCGAAGTTATTGATGGTGGTGTCAAAACCATAATCCGGGCCATAGAGATGGATGGCCTCACGGATCTGCGCTGCATGCCACATCACTTTTTTCGGTACACAACCGACGTTGACGCAGGTGCCGCCGAGGTCTTTTGCTTCAATCAGTGCGCACTTCTGGCCATACATGGCCGCACGGTTAATCGAGGCGATGCCGCCGCTGCCGCCGCCGATCGCGATGTAATCATAATGCTTAGTCATGGTCTTATCCTTAATCGTTAATTGCCGCGATTGTATACCTGAAATCAATAGTTTCCATCGATGACTGCGATTACTCAGGCACGATCCAACTGACGGTGGCGTGGCCAGTACCGGCTGGCACCAGCGTTTTATGCAGCCACGGCAGAACGTTGTTCATCTGCGCTTCCAGCTTCCACGGTGGGTTAATCACAATCATACCGGAGGCGGTCATGCCGCGCTGGTCGCTGTCCGGGCGTACGGCCAGTTCAATTTGCAGGATCTTACGGATGCCGGTTGCTTCCAGATCTTTGATCATGCGTTTGATTTGCGAACGCAGCACCACCGGATACCACAGAGCATAGGTGCCCGTGGCAAAGCGCTTGTACCCTTCGTGAATGCCCGCGACAACCGCCTGATAGTCGCTTTTGATCTCATACGGCGGGTCGATCAGTACCAGGCCGCGACGGGATACCGGCGGGAGCTTCGCTTTAAGCTGCTGGTAGCCGTCCGATTTTTCCACGCGTGCGCGGCTGTCTTTCTGGAATTCAGAACGCAGCAGCGGGTAGTCGCTCGGGTGCAGTTCAGTCAGCTGAATGCTGTCCTGCTCGCGCAGCAGCTGACGGGCAATCAGTGGAGAGCCAGGGTAGTAACGTAGCTGGCCGCCACGGTTGAAGTGGTTAATCACGCTGATGTAGGGTTCAAGCTCGGCTGGCAGGTCGTCCTGCTGCCAGACACGGGCGATGCCCTCGAGGTATTCCCCGGTGCGCTCGGCGTGTGCACCGCTCAGCTGATAGCGGCCCGCGCCAGCATGGGTGTCCAGGTAGAGAAACGGCTTATCTTTCTCTTTGAGCGCCTCGATAATCAGGCTCTGAACGGTATGTTTAAGAACGTCGGCGTGGTTGCCCGCGTGAAAGCTGTGGCGATAACTGAGCATGGGTAAATGTGTTCCGATAATGGCGATTGGCCACAGTTTACAGCAGAAAGGCACAGATTACCCGCAGGCCCGGAAAGCGCAGCGCCACCGGGCGTTTTTCTGTCACCTCAGCCATTGAAATTCACTACACTTAACCCCATCCTGGAAACAATATGCTCGCGCAGGATGCGCGCTTCATTCACTCATTTAACAGGACAGTGCTTATGACCAACCCATTACTGACGCCTTTTTCGTTGCCACCTTTTTCCTCTATTCTGCCTGAACATGTTGTCCCCGCTGTCACCAAAGCACTGGACGATTGCCGTACCGCCGTCGAGAGCGTGGTTGCGCAGGGCGCCCCTTATACCTGGGAAAACCTGTGTCAGCCGCTGGCGGAAGTAGATGATGTGCTTGGCCGCATCTTCTCCCCGGTCAGCCACCTGAACTCAGTGAAAAACAGCCCGGAACTGCGTGAAGCCTACGAACAAACCCTGCCGCTGCTGTCGGAATACAGTACCTGGGTTGGGCAGCACGAGGGGCTGTACAAAGCGTACCGCGACCTGCGTGATGGCGATAACTATGCGACGCTGGACATCGCGCAGAAAAAGGCTGTCGATAACGCCCTGCGTGATTTTGAACTGTCGGGCATTGGCCTTGCGAAAGACAAACAGCAGCGCTACGGCGAAATTGCAACGCGCCTGTCCGAGCTGGGGAATCAGTACAGCAACAACGTGCTGGATGCCACCATGGGCTGGACGAAGCTGATTACCGACGAAGCGGATCTGGCAGGTATGCCGGAAAGCGCCCTGGCGGCAGCCAAAGCCCAGGCCGAGGCAAAAGAGCAGGAAGGCTACCTGCTGACCCTGGATATCCCGAGCTATCTGCCGGTGATGACCTACTGCGACAACCAGGCCCTGCGTGAAGAGATGTATCGCGCCTACAGCACCCGCGCCTCCGATCAAGGTCCGAATGCCGGTAAATGGGACAACACCCCGGTGATGGCTGAAATCCTCGCCCTGCGTCACGAGCTGGCACAGCTGCTGGGCTTTGACAGCTATGCGGATAAATCCCTCGCCACCAAAATGGCCGAAAACCCACAGCAGGTGCTGGATTTCTTAACCGATCTGGCCAAACGCGCCCGTCCTCAGGGTGAGAAAGAGCTGGCCCAGCTGCGCGCCTTTGCAAAAGCAGAGTTCGGCGTTGATGAGCTGCAGCCATGGGATATCGCGTACTACAGCGAGAAACAGAAGCAGCATCTTTACAGCATCAGCGATGAGCAGCTGCGCCCGTACTTCCCGGAAAACAAAGCCGTTAACGGCCTGTTCGAAGTGGTGAAACGCATCTATGGCATCACCGCCAAAGAGCGCCACGACGTGGAAGTGTGGCACGACGACGTGCGTTTCTTCGAGCTGTACGACGACAAAAATGAGCTGCGCGGCAGCTTCTATCTGGATCTCTATGCCCGTGAAAATAAACGCGGTGGGGCCTGGATGGACGACTGTGTAGGCCAGATGCGTAAAGCCGACGGCTCGCTGCAAAAGCCGGTGGCATACCTGACCTGTAACTTTAACCGTCCGGTAAACGGCAAACCTGCGCTCTTTACCCATGACGAAGTGATCACCCTGTTCCACGAGTTCGGTCACGGTCTGCACCATATGCTGACCCGTATCGAAGCGGCGGGCGTGGCGGGTATCAGCGGCGTGCCGTGGGATGCGGTCGAACTGCCGAGCCAGTTTATGGAAAACTGGTGCTGGGAGCCGGACGCGCTGGCGTTTATCTCCGGCCACTACGAGACCGGCGAGCCGCTGCCAAAAGCGCTGCTGGATAAGATGCTGGAAGCGAAAAACTACCAGGCGGCGATGTTTATCCTGCGCCAGTTGGAGTTCGGCCTGTTCGATTTCCGTCTGCATGCCGAGTTCAGCCCGGAGCAGGGGGCGAAGGTCCTCGAAACCCTGGCGGAGATCAAAAAGCAGGTTGCCCTTATTCCAGGCCCGGCCTGGGGTCGCTTCCCGCACGCGTTCAGCCATATCTTTGCCGGCGGTTATGCGGCGGGTTACTACAGCTACCTGTGGGCCGATGTGCTGGCGGCAGACGCGTACTCCCGTTTCGAAGAGGAGGGCATTTTCAATCGCGAAACCGGCCAGTCTTTCCTCGATAACATCCTGACCCGCGGCGGCTCCGAAGAGCCAATGGAGCTGTTCAAACGCTTCCGTGGTCGCGAGCCGCAGCTGGACGCGATGCTGGAGCATTACGGGATCAAGGGTTAGTGAATTCGTGAAGATTCGCTTAGTAGATGAAACAGGCGCCGGAGACGGCGCCTTATCTGTTCTTGCCGCCCGCTGGGGACTGGAGCATGACGCGGATAACCTGATGGCGCTGGTGATGACCCCGGACCATCTGGAGCTGCGCAAGTGCGACGAACCCAAACTCGGCGGCATTTTTGTTGATTTTGTCGGCGGGGCGATGGCGCACCGGCGTAAGTTCGGCGGCGGGCGCGGTGAAGCGGTCGCTAAAGCGGTCGGCATCAAAGGCAGCTATCTGCCGGACGTGGTGGATGCCACCGCCGGGCTAGGACGCGATGCCTTTGTGCTGGCGTCAGTGGGCTGCCGGGTACGAATGCTGGAGCGCAATCCGGTGGTTGCCGCCCTGCTGGATGATGGTCTGGCCCGCGGCTATGCCGACCCGGAAATCGGCGGCTGGTTGCAGGAGCGGTTACAGCTGATCCACGCCTCGAGCCTGACGGCACTGACGGATATCACGCCGCGTCCACAGGTGGTCTATCTCGACCCGATGTTCCCGCATAAGCAGAAAAGCGCCCTGGTGAAGAAAGAGATGCGCGTGTTTCAGTCGCTGGTGGGGCCGGATTTGGACGCAGATGGTCTTCTGGAGCCTGCCCGACGGCTGGCAACGAAGCGGGTAGTGGTGAAACGTCCTGATTATGCGCCGCCGCTGGCAGAAGTCGCGACGACCAATGCGGTGGTGACCAAAGGGCACCGTTTCGATATCTATTCCGGCACGCCGGAGGAAGAGGCGGTCTGATGCCTCAACCGGACCCTCTCCCATGAGGAGAGGGCTCAAACCTCAGGCCGGGCAAGCGCAGCGCCGCCCGGCAATTCTGCATTACTCGTCGTCTTCGTCGCGCAGCGGCACAATCAACATATCCACATGCACGGTATTAATCAGCTGACGCGCGGATGACATCAGCTTGCTCCAGAAGTCCTGATGATGACCGCACACCACCAGATCCATATCGTATTTCTTAATCGCATCGACCAGCACCTGGCCCAGATCGCCGCTGCCGCTCAGGGTTTCGGTGATTGGATAGCCCGCGTTGGTGGAGAGTTCGGTCAGCGCCTGGTGAGTCTCTTCGGAGATACGCTTCTGCATATCGCCCAGATTCACGTCAATCAGGCCGGTATAGAGATCGGAGTAATTAACGTCCACGTGAATTAATGAAACTTTCGCATTGTAAGGACGTGCCATGGATACCGCTTTATCAACCAGCACCTTGCTCTCCGGGGAGAGGTCAACCGCGATAAGAATATGTTTATAAGCCATAGTGTTACTCCTTCCATAAGTTATCGATGACCAATGCGTGTAGCAGTCGTCTACCTGCCTTCATTACGGCCCAGTTGAGCAAAATTTTCAAGCATTGGTGTTGATAACGATTAACCTTGTGGCAAAAAAATTAGGGGATCTCCTACACTATTGAATAAGCCGTTCGGATATTAAAATGTGAAGCCGATCGGCTTTTAGTCTCTCTTTCACTGAACCGTCTGTCAGGGCATGGGTGCGGTAGTCCCGAAGCATTGCTTCGTGGGCGGACGCCGGGGAGGAAGTATGATTAGCACCGTCGCATTATTTTGGGCGTTATGTGTGGTTTGCATCGTGAATATGGCGCGTTATTTCTCGTCCTTACGCGCGCTATTAGTGGTACTTCGTGGCTGCGATCCGTTGCTTTATCAATATGTCGACGGTGGAGGCTTCTTCACCTCGCATGGGCAGCCCAGCAAACAGATGCGCCTGGTGTGGTATATCTACGCCCAGCGCTATCGCGATCATCATGACGATGAGTTTATCCGCCGCTGTGAACGCCTGCGCCGTCAGTTCATTCTGACCAGCGCGCTGTGCGGTCTGGTGGTGGTGAGTATGATTGCTCTCCTCATCTGGCATTGAGCGCGATTGAGCGCAAAGGAAGGCGGGTATAGCTCGCCTTCCTTTTGCCACCCATCAGGGTGAAACCGTAAACCGAAGGTTAGAGATATCTTTCTGCACGGAAAATACCTTCCCGCTGTAGGCGATGCTGACCTCGCCGTTACTGCCTATTCTGGCATCTGTGATAGTGCCTGTTCCTTCCAGTACAGGCGTCCGTGTCGCGAGTTCCCGTATGATGTCCCTGTTTTGCCCAAGTATCTCCCTGGAGATATAGTAACGGTAGAGCACAGGTACCGTTGCGCCTCCTTTATCGTTAACGGTCATATAGAGCCAGAGGCTGTCAGATAATTTGTAACTCCGCTGCAGCTCGTCATCCTTTCGCGGATCTGGCGCGGAGTCCAGCCATACAAAACCGATAACCACAATAAATAGCGCCAACGTGGCGGCCCGGTGGAGCCATTTAATAGCCGTTCTGAATTGCATATTCTCTTCCTTCCCTGATACTGCGCGACATTCCTTGTCGACGCGCTTCGCGCATATTGTTAGCGATGATGATTGGGCCAGAAGCCATACATTCTCCATGGCATGATAATGAATCGCACCCGGTAGAATACTCACTCCCCTGTAAACACGATGAACAAAAAATGTTCAGACTTTCCTGATGCTTACAATGGCATCGGCTCAAATTGCAGGCAAAAAAAAGCGGGCCAGTGACCTGACCCGCTTTTCGCGTTATCTGCCTGCGATTACAGGAATTGCAGGGAGATCCAGTAAAGACCGCCAGACAGCAGAATGGAGGCTGGCAGGGTAAACACCCAGGCCATCAGAATGCTGGTGACGGTTTTGCGCTGCAGACCACCGCCATCAACCAGCATGGTACCCGCCACGGATGAGGAGAGAACGTGGGTGGTGGATACCGGCATACCGGTGTAGCTGGCCAGACCGATAGAGACGGCTGCCGTCATCTGAGCAGACATCCCCTGGGCATAGGTCATGCCTTTCTTACCGATCTTCTCGCCGATGGTGGTTGCCACACGACGCCAGCCAATCATCGTACCCAGACCCAGCGCCAGTGCGACCGCCATGATGATCCAGATCGGTGCGTACTCGATGGTATTCAGCATATCGACTTTCAGTTTCTTCAGCAGACGTTGGTCGTCAGCAGAAACTTCAGGCAGTTTGGATACTTTCTCGGTCACGTCAGAGATGCACAGCATGATGCGACGCATCTGGCCACGCTGCTCAGGTGTGAGCTTTTCGTAGCTTTCGACATCGGTCAGCATGCCTTTCGCCCGCTCCAGTGCGTTGATCGCATTGGCCGGATGGCAGTGGAACTCCGCCGGTGCAGTCGCGCCTGCTTCTGGAGAAGGGATCAGCTGATCAACGCCGGTGGCTTTTTTCAGCAGATCAGGACGCTGCTGGAAATAGGTTTCGACGTTGTTGATTGCATCGCGGGTACGGGTAATTTCGTAACCGGTAGCATTCATATTTACCACGAAGCCCGCAGGTGCCACGCCGATCAGGACCAGCATGACCAGACCAATCCCTTTCTGGCCGTCGTTCGCGCCATGAGAGAAGGCCACGCCGATAGCAGAGATGATCAGGGCAATACGCGTCCAGAATGGCGGCTTTTTCTTACCGTCTTTCTTTTCACGCTCGGCTGGCGTCAGGTGGATACGGGCACGTTTTTTGGTGCCGCTCCAGTAACGACGCAGCAGGAAAATCAAACCCCCTGCTACAACCAGACCGACAATCGGAGAAATAATCAGTGAACCGAAGATCCCCAGAACTTTAGGAATATTCAGCGCGTCCACCACAGACGTACCGGTCATCAGCGCATTGGTTAAACCAATACCGATGATAGCGCCGATCAGCGTGTGAGAACTGGATGCTGGCAGGCCGAAATACCAGGTACCGAGGTTCCAGATAATTGCAGCAAACAGCAACGAGAACACCATGGCGAGGCCATGGCCGGAACTGACATTGAGTAGCAGATCCGTTGGCAGCATATGCACAATGGCGTAGGCTACGCTCAGACCTCCCAGAAGAACACCAAAGAAGTTAAACACCGCGGCCATCACAACCGCAACTTGCGATCGTAAAGCACGAGTGTAGATAACGGTTGCGACTGCGTTCGCAGTGTCATGGAAGCCGTTAATCGCTTCGTAGAACAATACAAAGGCCAGAGCAAGCAAGAGTAAAAGCCCGGTATGGAAATCCAGGCCGGCAAACAAATGTAGCATAGGACGTTACGCCATCTTGAGGACATGAACGCGGCGCATTATCCAGGACAAATGCGCAACGGGCAAAGTGAAATATAGACTTTTTTTGATTTGCCTACTGACATAAGCGTAGCAACAAAAGAATTATTTTTTAAATTTCAATTAAATGAACGAGATCGCGCATATTTGCTCTGGCACGCTTCTTGAGGAAACTTTACAATTCGCGCCCTCAAAACCAGGAGGATCGAGACGTGGAAAAGTATGATGCCATCATTATCGGCGCAGGTGCGGCGGGTTTATTCTGTGCGGCGATGGCTGGACAGGCAGGACGCCGGGTTCTGCTTCTCGATAACGGAAAAAAACCTGGGCGTAAGATCCTGATGTCTGGCGGGGGGCGCTGCAATTTTACTAATCTTTATATCGAACCCGCGGCCTATTTGAGCCAGAACCGTCATTTTTGCAAATCTGCTCTTGCCCGCTACACCCAGTGGGACTTTATTGACCTGGTCGGTAAGCACGGTATCGCCTGGCATGAGAAAACCCTGGGCCAGCTGTTTTGCGACGATTCGGCGCAACAGATCGTCGATATGCTGGTGGCAGAGTGCGAAAAAGGTCAGGTTACCTTGCGTCTGCGCAGCGAAGTCCTGGAAGTGGCACGCGATGACGCGGGCTACACCCTGCAGCTGAATGGCGAAACGGTAAGTGCGGAAAAGCTGGTGATTGCCAGCGGCGGGCTTTCAATGCCAGGGCTGGGCGCGTCGCCGTTTGGCTATAAAATTGCCGAACAGTTTGGCCTGAAGGTCCTCCCGACCCGTGCCGGTCTGGTGCCCTTCACTCTGCATAAGCCTTTGCTGGAGCAACTGCAAACCCTCTCCGGCGTCTCGGTGCCTTCGGTCATCACTGCTGAAGACGGCACCGTATTCCGTGAGAACCTGCTCTTCACCCACCGTGGTCTTTCCGGCCCGGCAGTGCTGCAAATTTCCAGCTACTGGCAGCCGGGGGAGTTCGTCACCATCAATTTAGTACCGGACTGCGATCTGGCGAGCTTCCTTGATGAACAGCGCGCGGCACACCCTAACCAGAGCCTGAAAAACACCTTAGCCATGCAGCTGCCGAAGCGGCTGGTGGAGTGCCTGCAACTGCTGGGGCAAATTCCCGACGTGTCGCTGAAGCAGCTCAACAGCCGGGACCAGCAGGCGCTGGTTGAGACCTTAACCGCCTGGCGCGTGCAGCCGAACGGCACCGAAGGGTATCGCACCGCGGAAGTGACCCTTGGCGGCGTCGACACCAACGAACTCTCCTCGCGCACCATGGAGGCCCGCCACGTGCCGGGGCTCTATTTTATCGGTGAGGTGGTAGACGTGACCGGCTGGCTGGGCGGCTACAATTTCCAGTGGGCGTGGGCCAGCGCATGGGCCTGCGCAGAGGCGCTGGCGGCCAAAGAATAAAAACTGACCGGGCATGCTGAACCGCGTAAATGTGCGTTAAAATAGTCCATCCGGCGCAGGGAGATCCTGCGCCGGTTTACTTCTTAAGGGGAGAAGGCTGTTAACGGTCCCCCCTTTTTCTTTACTGGCTCTGCCAGTCTGCATGGTTTGTATTTTGTCTTCAAAAAGGGTTGTGTATGTCATCTGCTCATCTCGGTTTCCCGACGGAAACCGTTGTTGTATTCGTGGTCATGGCGGTGGGGGCGATGTTTATCGACCTCTTTATGCATCGGCATGACAAACCCATTTCACTGAAAAGCGCCTCGCTCTGGTCAATCTTCTGGGTGATGATGGCGATGGCGTTCGCCGGGTTCCTGTACGTTCATCACGGTGCCGAAGTGGCGAGCCTGTTCCTCACCGGTTACGCGCTGGAAGAGGTGCTCTCCGTCGATAACCTGTTCGTGATGATGGCGATCTTCGCCTGGTTCGGCGTGCCGGATCAGTATCGTCACCGGGTACTCTACTGGGGGGTGATTGGCGCTATCGTCTTCCGTGGGATCTTCGTTGCCATCGGTACCAGCCTGCTGAGCCTCGGGCCGTACGTCGAGGTGGTCTTTGCCCTGATTGTGGCCTGGACGGCGGTGATGATGCTTAAGCGCGGCGAAGAGCAGGACGAGATCGAGGATTACTCCCAGCATCTGGCCTATCGCGCGGTTAAACGCTTCTATCCCATCTGGCCGAAAATCACCGGCAATGCCTTCCTGCTGAGCCAGAAAGAGGTCGATGCCGAGCTTGCCAAACCGGAGAACCAGGATGTGATGGTCGGACGGGTGAAGAAGGCGAAGCGCTATGCCACGCCGCTGCTGCTCTGCGTGGCAGTGGTGGAGCTGTCAGACGTGATGTTCGCCTTTGACTCGGTGCCGGCGATCATCGCCGTCAGCCGCGAGCCGCTGATTATCTACAGCGCTATGATGTTCGCGATCCTCGGCCTGCGTACTCTCTATTTCGTGCTGGAGGCGCTGAAGCAGTATCTGGTGCATCTGGAGAAAGCGGTGATCGCGCTGCTGTTCTTTGTGGCCTTTAAGCTCGGACTGAACGCCACGGATCACTTCTGGCATCACGGCTATGGCATTGGTGCCACCGCGAGTCTGTTAGTGGTGCTGGGCGTGCTGGCGGCGGGGATTGTGGCGAGCCTGCTGTTCCCAGGGAAACGGGAAGCCTGAGGCGTATTGCCCGGCGGCGCTGCGCTGGCCGGGCCTGCACTCTTCATAAACCGGGTAAGGCGAAGTCGCCACCCGGTTTATTTTACGGCTTGAGGGGCGAATTGCGGCGCGCGCGAGGCGGGTGGAAATGCCGCCAGTGCGGATCCTGCGCGGCAGCCAGCAGCTCGTGATCGCCGCGGGTATCACCCCAGGCGCGCACATGGTAGTTGGTCAGGCTGCCGTACACGTGCTCCAGGCGGGCCACTTTCTGCGCACAGCGACAGTTATGGCCGGTGATCCGCCCGGTCAGTTTGCCGTTTTTCACTTCCAGCTGGGTGCCGATAAGCTTAATGCCGAGCTTGTCGGCCCAGGGCTGCAATACCAGCGCCGGCGATGCCGAACAGATCGTCACCTCCGCACCGGAGTTCACTTCCGCAGCCACCGCCAACACGCCCTGCGGGCGCATCAGTTTGTCCCAGTATTTCTCGCAGAACAGCTCTGCCTGCTGACGCAGCCAGTGCTCATCCACGCCGGTCAGGAAGGTTCTGATCAGCACCTCTTTCAGCTCATCACGGGTCAGCTTACGGCGCACGCAGTGCAGGGTGGGCAAGGCCATCCGTACCAGGCGTCCGGCAAAGTAGCGTTTACCGAACGCAAAGCGTAAGAAAGGGATAAAGCTGTCGTGATGCGTCAGCGTGCCGTCGAAGTCGAACACCGAAAGTACGCTGGATTTTGCTACTGCCTCATCGGCAATCATATTGGTCATAACCGGGTCTTAGCTTAAATACATATTCTGTCCATCAGTTTACCTGCTTTAGCGTCAGATGCCACCCGCCTGCAGGCGGGCAGCCATCGGCCTGGCTAGATAATATCGTCCACCACGCCGCCATCGACGCGCAGCGCTGCGCCGGAGGTGGCAGACGCCTGCTGTGAACAGACATAGACCACCATGTTCGCCACCTCTTCTACCGTGGCGGCCCGCTGAATGACCGAACTTGGGCGGTTAGCCATAACGAACTCTTTCGCCAGCGACTCCAGCGATTTGCCGGTTTTCTCCTGCTCGTCTTTCATCATCTCCGCAAAGCCGTCCGACATCGTCGGGCCTGGCAAAACGCTGTTTACGGTGACGCCGCTACCCGCGGCAAATTTTGCCAGCCCGCGCGCCAGCGACAGTTGGGCTGTTTTGGTTACCCCATAGTGGATCATGTCTGCCGGAATATTGCAGGCCGACTCCGAGGAGATAAACACCACCCGGCCCCAGCCTTTTTGCACCATGCCAGGCAGCAGGGCACGCGACAGCCGCACCCCGGACATCACGTTGGTTTGCCAGTAGTTATTCCAGGTCTCGTCATCGGTAGCGTAAAAATCCTGTGGCCCGTAAATCCCGGCGTTATTCACGAGGATATCGACGCCAGAGGCAACCTTCAGCAGGGCATCCACGCCATCAGCGGTGCTGAGATCGGCAATCGCCGCCCGCACCTTCACGCCGGGTATCACCTGCTGGAGCTTTTGAATTCCCCGGTTGACCGAGTCGAGGCTGCGTCCGTTAACAATCACTTCAGCGCCGCTTTCCGCCAGTCCTCTGGCGATGGCGAAGCCAATACCGCCCGTTGAGGCGGTCACTAACGCCACTTTCCCGGTAAGATCGATTTTCATGGTCTGCTCCATGTTGTTAGCAAAGTCAGACCATTAAGCGTAGCAGTTATGCGTTACAGCACCTGAAGCGCGTCGTGGCGCAGGGTGAAGGGGGTGGGGGTACAGACTGCAAGGCTCAGCGAGCCGTGCTGGACGTGGCTGACGCTCAGTGCAGAGGTAAAAGTGCTGTCGACGCTGACAATCTGCCAGGCGCTGCCGCCGCGCTGTTTAACAATCGCTTCCTTGCGTGTCCAGATGCGCCAGAAGGCTGCCAGTTTGGCCTCTGGCTCCTCCCGTTCCAGCTCCGCATGCTCTGCGAGGCTAAAGACGGCATTGGCCAGCGCTTGCCAGTTATCCCGGGGGCGGATCACTTCGATGTCGCAGCCCACTTCGCCCTCATCGCTTAACAGCAGGGCAATATCATCTCCGCTGTGGCTCAGGTTAAACCAGTACGGATACCCATCGACGAAGGCCGGTTTTCCCTGCTCTCCGCAGATGATTTCCGGCACCGGGGCGGGCGATAACGCCCGGGCGAGCAGGGTTCGCCCGGCCAGCCAGGGGAGGCGGCGCGCGCCCTGGGGCGCCTGTTCGGCCAGCGCTGACGCCAGAGGGTCAGCGCTGAGGGTAGAAATTTTTCCCAGCAGGAACTGGTACATAGTCACGCCCAGCGTTTAATGATAAGAGAAGTATTAATGCCGCCGAACGCGAAGTTGTTGCTTTGTAGATATTCGCAGTCAATATGACGGACTTTTCCCATAATATAATCTAATGCGCCGCATTGCTCATCCGGTTGTCTTAAATTGATGGTCGGCACGAACCACCCCTCGCGCATCATCTCCAGGCTCATCCATGCCTCCAGCGCACCGCAGGCACCCAGCGTATGGCCGAAATAGCTCTTCAGTGATGAGATGGGAACGCTGTCGCCAAACACCGCGGCGGTGGCCTGGCTTTCGGCAATATCACCCCGGTCGGTGGCGGTGCCGTGCGCCGAAATGTAGCCAATGTCCTGCGGCTTTAGCCCGGCTAATTTCAGCGACTTCTCCATACAGATCTGCATCGTCTCCCGCTGCGGCTGGGTGATATGCGCTGCGTCGCAGTTGGTGGCGAAGCCGACAATTTCCCCGTAAATCGTCGCCCCGCGCGCCTTCGCATGTTCCAGCTCCTCCAGGATCAACGTCCCGGCCCCTTCGCCAATTACCAGCCCGTCGCGCTGGATATCGAAGGGTGACGGCGTGGCTTCCGGGGCGTCGTTACGCTGGCTGGTGGCGAACAGGGTATCGAATACCGCCGCTTCTGACGGACACAGCTCCTCTGCGCCGCCCGCCACCATCACCGTCTGATAGCCGTGGCGAATCGCTTCCCACGCATAGCCAATCGCCTGGCTGCCGGACGTGCAGGCGCTGGACGTCGGGATCACCCGGCCACGCAGCCCGAAGAACAGACCGGTATTTACTGCCGTGGTGTGCGGCATCATCTGCACATAAGTCGTGCCAGTGATGTTGTTGGTGTGTTTCTCGGTGAGCATGGTGGCAAACTCGCTGACCGGCCCGGTGCTGCCGGTGGACGAGCCATAGGCAATGCCGGTTTCGCCCTGGGTCAGAACCGGATCGTCAATCAGCCCCGCCTGCGTTAGCGCCAGTTCGGTGGCGCGGGTCGACAACAACGACACGCGGCCCATGGCGCGGATACGCTTGCGGGTATAGTGATCCGGCAGAGTAAAATCGTCGATCGGCGCGCCCAGCAGGGTGTGTAGCCCCTCATAGACCGTCCACTCCGGCATCTTACGTACCGCGTTTTTATATTGCAGTAAGCGGGCAGAAACCGACTGCCAGTCTTCACCGAAGGCGGTGACGCCGCCCATACCGGTAATCACCACGCGGCGCGTCATAGCATTCCTCCATTAATGGAAATGACCTGACGTGTCACATACCCCGCAATATCCGACATCAGATAGCTGGCCAGCCCGGCCACCTCGTCTGCCTGACCCATCCTTTTCATGGGGATGATGGCCATGGCCTCTTTCAGCGCGGCCTCTTCCATCTCGATCATGCCGGTATCAATCAGCCCAGGCGCAATGCAGTTGACGGTGATGTTGCGCTTTGCCAGCTCAATCGCCAGCGCTTTGGTGGCACCGATAATGCCTGCCTTGGCCGCGCTATAGTTCACCTGGCCCCGGTTGCCCATCACCCCGGAAACGGATGACAGGGTGATAATGCGGCCGCCCTTGCGGGTGCCAATCATCGGCATGATGCAGGGGTGAATAACGTTGTAAAAGCTGTCGAGGTTGGTGTGGATCACGCTGTCCCAGTCCTCTTCACTGAGCGCCGGAAAGGCACCATCCCGTGCGATCCCGGCGTTACTGACCACGCCATACCAGGGGCCGTTCACTTCCATATCCTGCTCCAGCACCTCGCGGCACTGGGCGCGGTTACCCACGTCAAACGAGAGCAAACGCCCGTTGCCGCCCGCCTGTTCGATGGCGTTCAGGGTGTCCTGTGCCCCTGCGGCGTCGCGGTGGTAGTGCACCCCGAGCGTAAATCCGTCAGCGGCCAGTTTAAGGGCGATGGCCCGGCCAATGCCTTTGCTGGCGCCGGTGACCAGAACGGAACGACTCATTGACTTACCCCCTGCTTAAAAAGTGATGCCAATTCCTCTTTGCCGGGCTGGAAGGTATTCACCCGCCCGGTTGCCAGCGTAACGTTATCGGCAGTGATCGCACACTCGAAGCTGCTAAAGCGTTCATCCTGCATCAGCAGGGTGACGGTGACCGTTAAGTCGCTGTTGGCCGGGAAGATCCCTGCCGCACACACCAGCTCCCGCGCCCCGAGCACCATGCCGAGCGACAGATTTTCCTGCCCCTGCTGCTGGCGATGCCAGCCTGACCAGACGCCAACCGTCTGGGCCATCAGTTCAAGGGCATACCATCCCGGCAGATCGCCCGCGGCGTTCAGGAACGGTGCCAGCACGCCCTGTGAATTGACCGTGACGCGGCAGACGGCAGACTCATCGGTCACGCTCTCTACCGACGCCAGCAGCAGCATAGGCGCATCGTGAGGCAGGTAGTCGGTGGGGGATAAATAACTCATGACACTCTCCCCAGCAGGATGCTGGCGTTATTGCCGCCAAAGGCGAAGGAATTGGACAGGATCACCGCTTTTTTCAGCGCGGTGGGCTTATGCAGCACACCGCAGGCGGCGAGGGTAGGATCGGGCGCATAGCGGCTGAAATCCTGAGCGGGCAGCGGCAAATCATGGGTCAGGATCAGCCAGCTTAGTGCGGCTTCGGTGATCCCTGCGGCACCCAGCGTGTGGCCGGTCAGGTGTTTGGTTGAGCTGCAGGGCACGGCCTCGCCAAACAGGTCATGCACCACCTGCGACTCAATCTGGTCATTGAGCGGCGTCGCCGTACCGTGCAGGTTGATGTAACCCACATCGTCCGGTTTTAATCCCGCGGCGTTCAGCGCCTGGTTAATGGCGTTGATGGCTCCTTCGCCCTGAGGGTGTGGGGCAGAAATATGGTACGCATCGCTCGACTCGCCAGTTCCCAGCAGCGCCACCGGCTGCGGCTCGCGGGTCAGCACTATCAGTGCCGCCGCTTCGCCAATGGTGATCCCCCGACGATCACGGCCAAACGGCTCGCACAGGGTGGTGGAGAGCGATTCAAGGCTGCTAAAGCCATTCACCGGCATCCGGCTCAGCGTATCTGCGCCGCCGACCAGGGCGATATCCACCAGCCCGGCCTCAATCAGCCGACGCCCGCTGATGATCGCCCGCGCGCTGGAGGAGCAGGCGGTAGAGAGGGTATAAGCCGGGCCGTCCAGATTCAGCCAGTTGGCCAGAAAGCGCGACGGATCGCCCAGCTCCTGTTGCGCGTACCGCCAGTTGACGCTGGTTTCGCCGTTCATCGACAGGCGCACATGCTCGTCGCCCTCGTCCAGGCCCGAGGTGCTGGTGCCCATGACCACCGCCACCCGATCGCGGCCATAACGGGCAATGGCTTCATCGACCACAGGCTGGATCTGCGCCAGCGCCGCCAGCAGAAGCTGATTATTCCGCGAGCGATGCAGGGCAGCGCTATCCGGGATGGCAGGCAGCTCGCCATCGACGCCGCCCAGCACCGCATCCTGACCCTGCAGCCAGCCGCTGCGCAGGCGCATACCCGGGGCCACGCCGCGCGTCAGGTTAGCGGCTATCTCATCGGGCGCGTTGCCCAGGGCGTTGATCAGGCCAACGGCAGAAATATAAATCATCTCAGTCATCCAGATATTGAATGGTGATGTGGTAGTGGAACGCCTGTTGTTCGATGCTGATTGGCTGGCGTTTGCCCTTGCGTTGCAGGTAGACGATCTCCGTCACCAGCGAGCCGTCAGCATTGCGCAGCTCGCGTCGGTCGCCGCGATCCCGCAGCGTCCAGCCCTTCGGCAACTGCGGCAGCCAGGCGTCGATCGGCCAGTGGCTGAGCATCACATCCGCCAGCACCTGGCTGGCCGGAGGCAGCTGCGGGACGACAATAGACTGTTCAGTATGGATGCCCGTGGCATCGTAGGTGGCGTGGAACAGTCGAATGCCGACCGATGACAGCCCGGCGAGCGTCACCTTCTGCGCATCGGCATTCAGCATCACCAGCAGCGACTGGGTTGTGCCGTTAAAGCGGCCGGTCAGCAACTGCTGCGACGACAGCGCCGGGGTGATGCCCGGCGGCGGCAGCGTCACCCGGGTGCCCGGCTGTAACCAGGCCTGCGGGCGCGTCGCGTCACTGTTTTGCGTGGTGTGGCTACAGCCAGCCAGCAGCAGCGCGCCGATCAGGGCGGCGGCGCGGTAAAAAGGGGTGATCATCGTTTTCTCTCTTTTTTAGCCGGCATCGCCAGCGGTGCCAGCAGGAAGGCGGTGAAAATACCGCTGACCAGCACAATCCCGAAACTGCTGATCGCCTGCGTGGCGCTGAACACCAGCATACCGAGGGTCAACAGGGTGGTCATCATCGCCAGGGTGATGGCCAGCATGGAGGTCAACGGCGTACCACGCGGGTTGTTGAAGAATAGCGTGTAGTTGATACCAATGCCGAGCACCAGTACCAGCGCCAGCAGCGAGAACAGGTTAACCGGATGGCCCGTGACCGACAGGGCTGCCAGGCCACAGCCCAGCGACAGCAGCGAGGGCACCAGGGTAATCAGCCCCTTACGCCAGCCAAGGCGCAGCATCGCGCCACAGGCGATCACGGCCAGGGCGACAGCCAGCAGAACGGTAAGCACGGTGCGGTAGAGGGCAAACAGGCTGTCGAAACTCGCCTTGCGATCCACCCAGACTACGCCCGGATGTTTATCCGCTAGTTCACGCAGGGCCGGGCTGTTTTTCACGCCATCCACCGGCACCAGCACGCCGCTTTCGCCGTCGGGCAACGTCAGCCACAGCAGGCGCCAGCCTTCACTGGCGGGGCTGGCAAGCCAGGCTTCCACCTCCACCGGCATGGCATTCAGATCCGGCGACACCGTGGTCAGCCCGGCGTTTTGCAGAACCTTCGTCACTGCCGGGGCCGCCTTTTTCAGCAAATCCAGGTCGCTTTCCTGCCGCGCCAGCGAGTTCAGCGGCAGGGTGCGCCAGGATTTCAGGTCACCCGCCTGCTGCGCCTGGGCCAGCGCGGGGGTGAAGGCTTCCAGCCGTTCCAGCGTCTGCTGGGCCGATGCGCCATGCACCACAAACCATTTCTGATCGACACCCTGGCCGGTCAGGGCGGTGATGGTTTTTTCCTGGGCCAGAATATCCTGCGGCAGAGCCTGCAACTGGGCGATATCGTCATCCACCCGCAGCGTGGTGAGGCCAGCCAGGGCCGTCAGGGCCAGCACCACCGGCAGGCCCACCGACACACGTCTGTCATTGCGCCAGGCCGACAGCCAGCGCAGCATCGGCACACTGGCCGGAACCGGGCGCACCGGTAAGCCGCGGCACAGCCATGGGTGCCAGAAGATCACCGTCAGGCAGGCGGCGCTTAATCCTGCGGCGGCAAACACCGCCATCTGGCGAATGCCCGGGAACGGGGCCTGCATCATAATGAGATACGCCACCACCGTGGTGAGCAGCGCCAGCAGCAGCGCGTTACGCACTTTCGCCAGGCTCTGCCAGGGGGAGTTCTGCCCGCCGTGAACCATCCGCTCGGTCAGGTAGTAAAGCGTGTAATCCGCTGAAATGCCGATAATGCTCATGCTCATCACCAGCGTCATCAGATGCAGCTCGCCAAACAGCAACAGGGTGGCGACGGTGCCCGCCAGCGCGCCCATGGCGATGGAGACGAGGCACAGCAGCAGCGGACGCAGGGAGCGGAACACCGCCACAATCAGCAGGATCACCCCCAGAATAGTGGCGACGCCGAGGGTCGAAATATCCCGTTTCGCCTGCTGGCTGGCGTAGTTGCTGTAAAACACGGTGCCGCGCGACAGCAGCTGCGCATGGGGATAACCTGTTTTGAGCTGATTTTCCAGGTCATGGAGCCGGGTCACCAGCTGGTGGGTTTGCTGCATATCAAACGACGAACCGGCCAGTTCGCCATGCAACAAATACCAGTAATTACCGGCATCGTCTTTGGTCACCAGCCAGCCGTCCATCAGCCGCAGCTTCTGGCTGTTTTGCGCCAGCGCCAGCTGCGAGCCGCGCATCAGCATCAGCGGATCGTTTTGCAGCTCTTTGCCGCTGACGCCAGAAAAGGCGGAGTAAAGCTGGGACAGGATCCACTGGGCCTGCGCCTCGCCGCCGCTTTGCAGGCGCGCGCGGGTGGCAGGGTCAATCAGGCCGTTGCGGTGCTGCCAGAAAAATTCCCCCCAGGCCTTCTGCCCGGCGGCATCCATCGGCCCTTTTACCTCGTGCAGGGAGCCTGAGGCTTGCAGCAGGCTCAGCCACTGCTGCGCCACCTGCGGATCGGGGTGTTTTCCGGGGCTGACCAGCCACACCAGCTGGCGGTCAAGCCGTTCGATAAAGCCGTCATTCAGCGCCGGGGGGATAGCCCCGAGGCTCTGTTTGGGCAACATCGCCAGTACGCTGCTGTTCAGCCGCGCCCCGGGCAACAGCGCCAGCAACATGCCCAGCAGCGCCAGGCATACCACCACCCACACCAGCGCCGGACGGCGGGTGTTACGGTGCGGCAAAGCGTTGGCGTTCGGCATCGGTCAGGCTGGCGGGGGTCAGTTGGTGGCGGGAAAGGGCGATAACCGTACGGTCGCCCTGTTTGTCGTTCAGCACAATAGATTCAAGAAAGGTCGCGCCACCCAACTCCAGCGAGGCGAAAATCTTATCCAGCGGCGTGGTGGTGGGCGTCAGCACCAGCGACCAACGATCGTTGCCGAGGTCTTTAAAGTCGATGCGGAAATTCTCCTCCAGCACCTTGCGATCGGCCTGGAACAGGGCGCGCAGCAGGTGGTTGAACTGGAACATCTGTGGATTATTATCGGCGGTGATGATCTGCGGCGGCTGGCCATTGATGATTTGCATCATCCGTTTGTCATCCAGCAGCAGCGTCATCGGGAAGGGCGCTTTTTGGTCCCACAACAGGCCGTTGTCGCGCGCGATCAGCATCTCGCCGTTGGATCGCAGCGGCTGGGGCAGATCCTTGATGGTGCGGGTCTGTTCAAAGTGGGCGCGCACCACCGGCTGTTCGGTAAAGCGCTGCTGTAATGCGTCCAGCGTGACGGCGTTGGCCCACGGACCGATCAGCAGGGCAAACAGCGGTAACCACTTCATGGCGTCACTCCCATGCGCTCAAACAGGATCGCCGGGCTGACAAAACACAACTCGCGGCTCTTCTCTTCCACGGCCACCTGAATGGTGTAGCCGGTGGTGGTACGTTTGCCGCTGGTGGCGTCAAAAATCTGATAGGCGATACGCAGGCGGTTCTCAAACTCTTCGATATGGGCCTGGACGCGGATCCGTTGCTCAAAGGTCAGAACATCGCGATATTTCACCCGGGTATCCACCACCGGCCAGAGATAGCCGGACGCCTTCATCTGGCGATAGCCATAATCAAACTGGTTGAGCAGGGCCTCGCGGGCAATCTCAAAGTAGCGGAAGTAGTTGCCGTGCCAGACCACGCCCATCATATCGACGTCGTGAAACGGCACAGTCAGCTCTACTTCGGTCGTAAAGCGGGGATCGGTCAGCACCCTTTACTCCTTCTCTTTAGTATCCGGCAGACGCCAGAAATCGAAAAAATTGAACCAGTCGAGCGGCGCTTGTAGCGCGTAATGTTCCAGCCGCTGCGCGTAGCGATCGACGGTCTGTTGTAACGCCTGCTGGCGCTCGCCGCGGGGTAACAGCAGCGGATCGGCAAACTCTTCGCAATGGATATGCAACTTCTCCTGCTGGCGCAGGGCGAAGATCAGCATCACCGGGCAGCGCATCAGCGAGGCGAGAATAAATGGCCCCTGGGGGAAAGGCGCAGGCTGGCCCATAAAGTCGCTCCATACCACGCGCCAGCTGCCGCCGCGCTGCGGATCGACGGCGATCCGATCCCCGACGATCGACACCCACTCCCCGCGATCTATCTTCTCTTTCAGAAGGATAGCGGTGTCAGGGCCGATGCTTGTGACCGGGATCAGGTTCAGACCGGCCTGCGGCGCCATCTCCTCCATAATCTGTTTAAACCGCTGGGCGTTATCGGTGAACACCAGCGCATTAATGGTTTTAGCGCCTTTCTGTTGCGCCATGGCGCGACACGCCTCCACATCACCCAGATGGGAGGCCAGCAGCAGCTTGCCCTGCGGCACGGTAAGATCCAGTTTTTCCCGCGCGCCGGGAGCGAAGATCACGTCCCGATCCAGCCGGAGCTCGCCGCGCCAGCTGGCGACTTTATCCAGCATCGCATTGCCGAAACGCAGGAAGTGGAAAAAGCTGTTCAGTCGCGCAGGTTTTGGCTGCTGGCGCTGCGCCAGCACCTCACTGACGCGGGCGATCCACTGCTGCGATGCCTGCCGCGCCGGACGTGCCGTAAGCCAGTACACGGCAACCACCGGCCACAGCAGAACGGTAAAGGCTCTGCGTCCCAGCAGCTGCCAGACCCGCAGCATCAGGCGCATACCGAGGAGACCTTTCACTTCCTGCTGCTGCGCCCAGTGCTGGCTGCGGCGGCGAAACAGCAGCGAGGGGATGCGCGGTAACATGCCGAAAAACAGCCGGGTGTGCATCCAGGAGATCAGCAGGTTGTCTTTCAGGGCATCGAAATGGGAAATGCCATCCTGCGGATAGGTCACCCGGGTGGGCAGAAAATAGCTGGTGTGGCCCTGCCAGTAGAGGCGCACCATCACTTCCGTATCAAAATCCATCCGCTTGCCGAGCGACACGCGGTTTACCAGTTGCAGCGTGGGCGCGACCGGATAGACGCGAAAGCCGCACATGCTGTCTTTAAGCTGCAACGACAGGGTTTCGATCCATACCCAGACATGGGTGACCCAGCGGCCATACCGGCGCGAGCGGGGGATGGAGTCGTCGTAAATCGGCTGGCCGGAGATCAACGCCTGGGGGTGGCGTTCTGCCAGCGCCAGCAGCTGCGGAATATCCTCAATCGCATGCTGTCCATCGGCATCCACCTGCACCGCATGGGTATATCCCGCCCCGGCGCACACTTTCAGCCCGCGGATCACCGCCGCGCCTTTACCGGCGTTGTGCGTCAGCCGCACCAGGGTGACATGGGCATTGTCAGTAGCCAGCTGGTCCAGCGTCTGCCGGGTACTGGCGTCGCTGCCATCGTCGACCACAATAATCGGCAGCTGAAACGGTGCCAGGCGCGTCAGCACGTTCGCCATCATTGCCCCGTGGTTGTAGCAGGGGATCAGGATGCAGGGGCGGAAGGTTAGCGACACAGGCGAATCTTCCCGGTGCTGGCGGTGTGGCGTTGTTCGCCGTCGTGACGCTGATAGCGAAAAGTGAGCATCTCGCGCCCGGCGTCCCAGTCGAGAGTGAGGGTCACCGTGGCATCAGGGAACAACGGCGCCTGGAATTTAACGTTCTGAATACTGTGAAAGCGATAGTCTGGCACCAGCAGCGTGGTGGCGTAGTGCATCACCCAGTCGAGCTGGGTGACGCCGGGCAGCAGGGGCTGGACGGCAAAATGGCCCTGGAACCAGAACAGGGCCGGATCCAGGTGCAGGACAATCTCCAGCTGCTGCGGTTGTGCCTGATGGCGCTCGATTTCATGGATTTTCATGAAATAATTCCTGTAACTGCGCATAGACACGCTTGTTCATACTGTTCACCGGCATTTCATCAACAATGCGCCAGTGACGGGGAATGGCGACGGGTTCGAGCCACGGTTGCAGGGCGCGTCGCCAGGCCAGAACCTGCGCTTTACGCCCACGCTGGCAGAGCTGCTGACGCCCGGCGTCACTCAGCACCAGCAGCACGCCAATCGTCTGGCGTCCGTCCCGCGTGACCGGCAATGCCGCCGCTTCGCAAATGCCCTCCAGCGCCAGTAGCCGCTGTTCGATTTCAGTCAGCGAGATGCGTTTGTCTTCGATTTTCACTACCCGGCCCCGGCGACCGACGATACTGAACTGACCGTTATCCTCAATGTGCAGGATATCGTCGAGCAGCAGACCTTCAGGCGCGTGGATCAGGGGTGAGGTGACGTGAAAGGCGTCATGAACGCGGCTAATTTTCACGCCCGGGAAGGGCTGCCAGAGGCGCGCGTCCGCCTGACGATGACGCCAGGCGAGAACCCCGGTTTCGCTGCTGCCATAAATTTCATCCGGCCACAGCCCCAGCCAGCGATGGGTCGCGCAAGCCGACTCCCACGCCAGCACGCCACCGGCAGAGATCAGCATGGCGACGGGGGGCGGGGCGAGCCGGGTATCAAGCCGCTTCAGGAACGCCGGGCTGCTGATAAACAGATAACGCTTAGTGTGATCCAGCGCCGCCAGTTGCTCGGCATAGGTCAGCATCTCCGCATGCAGCGGCAGCCCCAGCGACAGGGGCAGCAGGATACGAAACGTCAGGCCGTACAGGTGCTGTGGCACCACAGAGGCCACCACGCAGCAACCGGTGAGGCGCTCGCCAAACCGTTCAGCCAGCAGCCTGGCCTCCCGATCGAGCTGGGCGATGTGCTTGATAATACGTTCAGGCTTGCCGGTGGAGCCGGAGGTGAACAGCTCGATAATGCGGGTGTCATCAATGGTCGGCAGCGGCGTGAACGGGGTGGCGCGACGACGGGCCGAGCTGACGATGATCAGGCGGCCCCGGACGTTCAGCGTCCTGTCGCTCAGCACGCCGTTGAACAGTTTCTGCTGCTCTTCCAGCAGCGATTCGCGGCTGTGGCCCGGCAGCACCGGGGTTTTGCCCGCATGCAGCGTTGCCAGCAGGGCGACGATAAACAGATAGCTGCTGTCAAAACAGAGCGCCCAGCGATCGCCTTCCTGCTGCTGTAAAATGGTCATCAGCGCGCTAACGTCGTCGCGCAACTGCCCCAGCGTCCAGCAGCGATCGCCTGACCAGGCGACGGGCGTGTCGTCCGGGCGGGGAGCATTCAGCCACTGACTCAAAGGAAGAGGGTTACGCATTATGCTGCTCTTTTTTTATCCGTCGCTGGCGCACCAGCCATTCGGTCGCCATCAACGCGCCCATCAGGATATAGGCGATCATGCCGTTCCACAGCGTCCAGAGCCGCATATCGCCCCGTAACGCGGTGAACAGCGCAATGCCGCCGTTCAAAATGAAAAAGCCGCACCATACCCGGGTGACCACGCGGGTATAGCGCACCCCTGAAGGGGGTAAGTTCGGTTCGCGCAGCCGGGCCAGCCGTTCAACGATGGGCATTGTCGTCCACAGCGATCCGCCAAAGACGGCCAGCATCACCAGATTCACCACCACCGGATAGAACAGCAGCCACTGATGCGCTTTCAGCAGGTAACTTGCGGTACACAGGGCGATACCCGCCAGCGCAACGGTTTGCACGGCATAGCGCATTGGCCCGGCGTTATGCCGCGCCTGACGAAAGCGCAACAGCAGCAGGACCGCCAGTAGCGGCAGCAGCCAGTGCAGGCTGTTATGCATCAGCCCGAAGCCAATCAGAAAGGGCCATGCGACCAGCATCAACCCCGTCAACAGGGGGATCGCCGGAAATGACCGTCCGCCACGCATGGTGTCTTACGCTTCGCGCAGGAGTTTTTCTACCGCATCCACTACGTCCTGAACGGTACGTACAGACTTGAAGGTTTCCGGTTTGATCCGGGCACCCGTTTTCTTCTGCAGATGAACAACCATATCGACGGCATCGATGCTGTCCAGCTCCAGATCTTCATACAGGCGTGCCTCGGGGGTAATGGCTTCCGGCTCAATCTCAAACAGGGTGATCAGGAGCGTGGTGACTTCCTGATAAACGGATTTGTGTTCTGTAGTCATGATAAATTCGGTCTCAGGCGCGATGGGCTGTGATAAAAGAGGCCAGAGTGGCAACGGAGTAGAAATGCTGACGCATCTCTTCGCTTTCGGCAGATAACACCACGCCGTACTGGTTTTTTACCGCCAGGCCCAGTTCAAGGGCATCGATCGAGTCAAGGCCCAACCCATCGCCAAACAGCGCGGCATCCGTATCGATATCCTCTGCGGTCAATTCGTCCAGATTCAGGGTAGTAATTATAAGATTTTTAATTTCAAGGTAGAGCGCTTGCATCATTAATTCCTGACAAAGATTGAAGACCGGATGTTAAGCGATGCTGCAGGTGCCGGTTAAGTTCTCTTGCTGCCAGAGCCGGTTCCTGTACTGCTGCATCGTAAAAATCGTCAATACCTATTCGCTCACGAACATCGACCGTGAAGAACGGTTTTTTCGGCGGTATGTTATACCAACGGCTCTGTTTATCGAGCAGATGCTCGCTACAGTGGATGATAACCACCCGCAGATCGCTGTTGCAGCGCACGGCAATATTGGCCGCGCCGCGTTGTAGCTTGATGGCTTTTCCTACCTGCGTGCGCGTGCCTTCCGGGAAAATCAGTAACGTATCACCCTGCGCCAGCCGCTGCTGACAGGCGCTTAAGAGGGTGTCAGCTTCGCTGTTGATCAGGTAATCCGCCGCGCGGATCGCCCCGCTGACAAAGGGGTTACGCAGCAGGGCGCTTTTAACCAGACAGTCGGTTTCTGGCATCACCGACGCAATCAGCACGTAGTCGATAAGTGTCGGGTGGTTCGCCACTACCAGACAGCCGCGCTCATGGCGCAGCACGTCGGGATTATCGAAGCGGTAATCCAGCACGCCCAGGGCGCGGGCAACGGTTAAAAAAGCCCGAAAGCTGGCGGCAATACTGCGCCGGGCGAGACGGCGACGACGCGCCCGGTCGCGCTGGAACAGGTTCAGCAGGTTGAACCACACCAGCGACAGCATCAGCCCGCCTACGCCAAACAGCACGAAGCATGCGCCGGTCATCAGCATTCGCCAGCCGCGGTTGAGGGTCGCGATGAGACTTGTCATGCACGCATCCACCGCCACAGCAGGCGCTCGCCGGGCACCGCAAACTGATTATCGTGACGCAGGAAATGGCGCAGGAACTGCAGGCTCTGCGGCAGCGATGGCTCGTCGGGGCACAGGACGGATTCCGTTTCGCAGCGCAGGGCGTCACCGGCCTCGATGACCAGCGCCATGGCATAGGGCCAGGTCGGCATCTGAGCCGGCAGTGCGGAGCGGTAAAAATCGGGCAGGGTGCCATCAAAATCGACCAGTAACACCCGCGTATATCCGGCATGCAGCAGGCTCAGCACCTCGCAAAGACCCTGCTGAAAAGTATCCATTCCGGCGGAAAGAGATGACGAAACAATCGGCTGACGCGCCGCGATAGTCAGATTGCCCACCGCAGAGTTGTGGACCGACATGGCAAAGTCGGTCGGGGAAACATCCTGCCCGGTCGCCAGCGCGTGCAGGAGGCGATAGTTACGCTCCAGCTCGCCATGACGGCTGGTATAGACCACGGCATCAATGGCATGTTTTCGCACCATCGCCAGGCCGCAATCGACCGCCAGCTTACTGCCTGAACTGAGGCGGCGGGCGGTCATCATCGGCAGATCGGTCAGTTTGGCCTGCGGCGCAGCAGGATCGATGGCGTGCAAACCCTGCGACCATGCCTGCCACTGATCGGCATCGCTAAGCCCTGGCGCTCTGGCATGCCAGTCGAGAATGTTAAATGCAAATTTCATCTGCGCGCGTCCGCGATCAATCCGTCTTTCAATAACGCAGCAAAAATCAGGCCGCGTTATTATTCATTTTTCTGACAAATCAATAAGGTGTGGCCCACCCCGAGATTGTCATGCCGTTGTTCTACCCGGAATCCTGCTCTCTCCAGATAGTGGTAAAATTTCTCTACGCTATAAAAACGGCTGTTGCCGTTCGCCATACAGGTGAAATAGAGCGAGGTTGCGTTCAGGCTGAAGGAGGCCGCTTCGAATTTTTGCGCATCCCAGAAGGGTTCCAGAATGCATAAGCGCGCGCCTGGCTTCATCACCTTCGCCACGTTGCCCAACAGGGTAACAATCTGATCGGGAGAGAAGCAGTCCAGGAACTGGCTCATCCACCAGATATCAGCGTCACCCGGCAGAACAGCGTCGCTAAGCATATCGACAGGATGAAACGCAATACGATGAGATAATCCTGCATTTGCAATATTTTCCCGGGCCAGTGCAATTTGCTGCGGCAGATCGAGCAGCGTCACGGTGATATTTTCATCGTATCTGCAGCAGCGTAGCGCCCATTTACCCGTATTGCCGCCGACATCGTACAATTTTGTCGGCGAGCTTGCGAATATAAGGGGTAATGCGGCGTCGAATGCGCCATCGGAATAGAAGTGATCGAAAGCAAACCAGCTTCGCTGCGCCTGTTCAGGCAACACAGACAGTGCCGGATAGATGGTTGGCCATTCGCCAAAGACAGCTAGGCCAGCCGGTTTCGCCGTGCTCAGTGACTCGGCAAGGTGAAACAGACCCTGATAGCAAACATCCTGGGTGAAATCCATGTTGATGCGGGTCATGCTGTCATGCAGTAAATAATGCCCAATTTTGGCCAGATAGTATCGCCCCTCCCGGTGCGTCACTATGCGCCCACTTAATCCCATATCCAGCAATACCCCAGCGCCATATTCACTGAGCGTGCTGTTTGCCACGATCTCATCCACAGTAGCGCCATGCGCTCCCTGCTTATCCAGCCAGGCGAGCACGCCAGTGTTACGCAGACAGAGGGCGGTTTGAAAAAGCATCGGGGCAAAAGCGATACGTTGCGCTTCGGTGATGGCCTCAAGCGCGCTGAGCGTGTCCTTTTCGTACATGAAATGCGTAACCTTTCGCCGGTTGAAACAGAGAGCGTCGGGCCAGGCTGACCCGACGAGTATAAAATTTACCGCGCAGCGCTCGCTGAATGGGGTGGCGGGGTGATGCCGTTATCCCGGCAGGCGGCTTTTGGGTCGGCCCGGCCCGAGCAGGATCGCCAGCTTGCTGCCTCCCTTGGTGGTTTCCATCCAGATCTTACACACGCTGGTAAGTGGAACAGACAATAACATCCCGACCGGGCCAAGTAACCAGCCCCAGACCAGCAACGACAGGAACACCACCAGGGTGGACATCCCCAGTCGGTGGCCCATCATCCGTGGTTCCACGATATTGCCCAGCACCATATGCACGATCAGGAACAACGCCCCCACCATGGCACACTCATAGAAACCATTAAACAGAAACGCCTGGATCATCGGCGGTACGGCGGAGATCACCGCGCCGATATTGGGCACATAGTTCAGCAGGAAGGCCAGCACGCCCCACATCAGGGCGAACTGCACGCCCAGCAGCGCCAGCCCCAGCCAGACGATGGCACCCGTCCACAGGCTTAACAATGTTTTCAGCGCCAGATAATGGGAGACGCCCTTCAGCGCCCGGTGCAGACCGGCGATGTGGATCTGTGGATTATTCAGGGCAAAACGCATTTTGTAGGGTACGTGGCGCACTTCAAACAGCATGAAGACCACCGTCATCACCAGCAGCAGGACGCTGGCCATCGCCCCGGAAAGCTGGGTCATTAGCGCGGTGGCAAAGGTCATTACCTTTTCCGAGTCCATCCGTCTTAGCATTCGCTCCGGGGAGATGTGCAGGTTGAGGAACGGGAACATCTCCTGCAGATCGATAAGTTTGCGCGTCAGCTCTTTATTGTATTTCGGCAGCGTGGCGGCAAATTCATTGAGCGAGGCCGCCAGCACCCCGAACAGCGCCGTCATGCCTATCAGCATCACGACCACCACAATGGTGATGGCCAGGGGACGACTCACCCCTCGGCGCAAAAACCAGGTGACGAGGGGGTTAAGGACGATAGCGAAAAAGAGTGCCAGCAGCAGCTGCACGAGAATATCCGCGGCGGCGTGGATACCGGCAAGGATCACCACCAGACAGGCCATTTTAAGCAAAATATGGAGGCCTGCTTTATCAGGTTGCGTAAGACCCGTTTTATCGGGTGGCGTGATTAACATAATATTTCCTCTTATGAGATGCTCATAAGTGTAGTGCGCGCATCGCGCTTCGGCTGAGGCCTTTAATCTTAAAGTCGCTGCTGCAATTCAGCCCCTGTCATGGTAATAGTGAAACACTGTTGTAAAAATTCTGGTGAACCTGATGCCCGAACCTGCCGCCGAACCGGCACTGAGTGGATTACGCCTCAACCTGCGTATTGTTTCCGTCGTTATTTTCAACTTTGCCAGCTACCTGACCATCGGCCTGCCGCTGGCCGTGCTGCCGGGCTATGTCCATGACGTCATGGGATTTAGCGCCTTCTGGGCCGGTCTGGTGATCAGCCTGCAATACTTCGCCACGCTGTTAAGCCGCCCCTATGCCGGGCGCTACGCCGACCTGTTTGGCCCGAAAAGCATTGTGGTGCTGGGGCTGTGCGGCTGCTTCCTGAGCGGGGTGAGCTATTTCCTGGCCGGGTTAACCAGCGCCTGGCCGATAGTGAGCCTGGCGCTGCTCTGTTTTGGGCGGGTGATCCTCGGCTTCGGGCAAAGCCTCGCCGGAACAGGTTCCACGCTGTGGGGCGTGGGGGTCGTGGGGGCGTCGCATATCGGGCGGGTGATCTCCTGGAACGGCATTGTCACCTACGGCGCGATGGCGATGGGTGCTCCCCTCGGCGTGCTCTGCTACCGCTACACCGGCCTGAGCGGGCTGGCGCTGACCATTATGGCGGTGGCGCTGCTGGCGATTTTATTTGCTCTGCCGCGACCGAAAGTTAAAGCCAGCAAAGGCAAACCGATGCCGTTTCGTGCGGTGCTGGGGCGCGTCTGGCCTTACGGCATGGCGCTGGCCCTCGGCTCGGCGGGCTTTGGGGTGATCGCCACCTTCATTACGTTGTTTTATGCCGATAAGGGCTGGGACGGCGCGGCCTTCGCGTTGACCCTGTTCAGCTGCGCCTTCGTCGGAACGCGACTGCTGTTCCCGAACGGCATTAACCGGCTGGGCGGGCTGAATGTGGCCATGATCTGCTTTGGCGTGGAGATTATCGGCCTGCTGCTGACCGGCATCGCCGATGCGCCCTGGGTTGCGCGGATTGGGGTCTTCCTCGCGGGGGCTGGTTTCTCGCTGGTCTTCCCGGCGCTGGGCGTCGTGGCGGTGAAAGCGGTGCCGCAGCAGAATCAAGGTGCAGCGCTGGCGACCTATACGGTATTTATGGATATGTCACTGGGGATCACCGGGCCGCTGGCCGGGCTGGTGATGGCGTGGGCCGGTGTGCCGGTTATTTATCTGGCGGCTGCGGGGCTGGTGGCGGTGGCATTACTGCTGACGTGGCGGCTAAAAAAAAGGCCTCCAGAGGAGGTAATGCCAGTCAGTTAAGCCATTCAGTATTTCTGAATGACTGAAGTGGAAGAGTTCCGTTCACTAAAGCACCTCTGCTTTATGCCCCCTCCGCTGCGGTGAACGTGCCAGGGGGGCTCGCCGCCTCCCCCCTGGCTACCCCGCTCCCGGCCAGGAAAATCGCCGCTTCGCGGTGCCCTCAGCTTATTCCTTCAGGCTTTCGGGTCGGGCACCAGCCTGCATCCATGCAGGCTATGCCCTCTCGGCGCGTCCCTGCGCCTCGCCCCGGCCTTACGGAAACGCTTCGGCGATTTTCAGCCGGATTCACGCTCCCTCACGCTTCTCAGTCGTCTGAAAGGGGCACGGGTGTTGAGTCCCCGCTGAAACCGGCGAACCGGAGACCGGATGACAAGGGCTGGGCGCCAGGGATGGCGGCCAGAGGCGAATCGAGACAGGATGTCGAGTTGAGCCGACCGCAGGCAGCCGGTCGGGAGGTGAGCGCAGTGCGAAGCACCGGTTTCATTGCGGGGCCGCGGGGATTGACAAGGGGGGCCCGGCGGCCCCCCTTGTCACGTTCACGGGTTGTGTAATGCCATGTTCTGCTGAACATGAGGTGAACGGAACAATCCGCCGGGCTTAACTGACTGTCATTACTCCAGAGGAGGCCATTTCACCGTGACAGATTACTGAATCACGAGCGTGTTAATGATGTTCTCTGCGGCAGTTTGCGCTTTCTGCTGATCGTCAGCAGGCAGCGTGATCTGCAGGGTCAGCAGCTTGTTGTCCACTTTGCCCAGCACAACGGAAGAGTAAGCGGTCTGGCCTTTGGCAGAGATAATGCTGTCCAGCTGCTGCAGTTTGTGGTCTTTCAGCTCGATGGCTTTGTTGGTCACTACCTGCAACTGCGGGTCGCGGCTGCGCTGCTGATCTTCCAGACGTTTCGCCAGCACGCCCAGGTCTTCATTGGTGTCGTCACCGACAATCACAATCACCGCTTTCTGTCCGGTGGCATCGGAATAGACGTGCATATTGTTCGCCTGGGTGCCCAGCTTGCCGCTCTGATCGGTCATGTCCGCTGGCAGAGAGAAGCTGAGTTTGCCATCCATCAGGCTGACCGGTTGACCCGTCGCGTTGCTTTCAGCAGACGCAGCCTGAGCAGGCGTTTTAGTGTCGCTGTTATCACAGGCTGCCAGCCCCATCACCAGCAGGCCAATCCCGACATATTTAACCAGATTGCGCATTGAATTCTTCCTTTCGATAAACGGCCATAACGGCGCATCAATCCATCTTATCACAACTGTTAAAGGGAACCTTTAACCAGCCTGTAATGCTGAGATTTCAGATTTATCCGCGAATCTTTTCAGCAACATATTCAGCAGTACGCCGTACATCGGCAGGAAGAAGACCAGGCTGATAAGCACCTTAAAGGCATAGTCCACGAGCGCGATTTCCATCCAGTGTTGCGCCATAAAGGCATCCGGGCTGCGCCAGAAGGCGATAAAGAAAAAGGCCAGGGTATCGCTGACGTTGCCAAACAGCGTGGAGGCGGTCGGTGCCATCCACCAGCGATGGTTCTGCCGCAGACGGTTAAACACATGCACATCGAGGATCTGCCCCAGCGCATAGGCCATAAAGCTGGCGGCAGCGATACGCGCGACGAACAGGTTGAAGTGCGTCAGCGCCTCAAAGCCCTGCCAGCTGCCCATATAGAACAGGGAGGAGATCACGTACGAAATAAACAGCGCCGGGAGCATGACGGCAAAAATAATGCGTCGGGCCAGCGGGGCGCCAAAGATACGTACGGTGAGATCGGTCGCAAGGAAGATAAACGGGAAACTGAACGCGCCCCAGGTGGTATGAAAACCAAAAATGGAGATTGGCAGCTGCACCAGATAGTTACTGGAGGTAATCACCAGCAGATGAAAAAGGGAAAGCCAGAACAACGCTTTTACGCGCTGCGATTGAGAGAACTGCGTCATATTGTGACCTTTTTAACGTTGGGGTGAGGGAACCCAATATGAACCTGGCTTATCAGGCTATTTTATTCACCATTCTGAATCCGGGCAGTGCTCATCAAAACGCGTTGGCGTTTTGAACGTCGCTTGTAGCGGCCCAAAGGGCGAGCGAAGCGAGTAAATCCTTACGTACTCTCTGTACGCTTCGGTTTCTGTGCGCTGTCCGTCTCCTGACGGGCTTCAACAATAGCGGTTGATGGGCCTGGGTCGGAAAACCGCCGCATGATACTGCTTTCACTCCGCTTTGCAATGGCTAATTTTCACGCAATCGTTAACCTGGTTTGCTTTGCTCTGTACGCGGCGTAAACTACTGCCGTTTTTATCTGGACGAGACCACGATGACCGATCTGTTTACCCACCCGGACCACACCCTTGATGCTCAGGGTCTGCGCTGCCCGGAACCCGTCATGATGGTGCGCAAAACCGTGCGCAATATGCAATCCGGCGAAACCCTGCTGATCATTGCCGACGATCCGGCGACCACCCGCGATATCCCCGGTTTTTGTACCTTCATGGAACATGAACTGCTGGCGCAGGATACCGGGGCGCTGCCGTACCGTTACCTGTTACGCAAGGGCTAAACCTGCCGGGCTGTGTGCGGCCTGATGCCCTCATCCCAACGCTCTCCTTCAGGGAGAGGGCGCAAATCCTGAAACGGCAACCTGAGGTTGCCGTTTTGCATTGACCCTGGCGAAGCTGCCACCCGGCATGTTGATGCTTGTGCGAGCCTGGGGTTGCCATTTCGTTTGACCTTCATCACCAATTTGAACCGCCATTTCAATATTTAGCGCTTTTTGTGAGGCGCTTCACCCTCACTTTCCAGGCCATAGGCTAGTTTTTAGACGTTCAAAAATAAAACAACGTTCCGATACTTACCTCACTACCCTGGAGTTGACTCGATGAAAACGACCCTCAAGCCGTTGCTGGCCGCTCTGTGCCTGTCTGCTTTTGCTGCCTCTGTGTCGGCGCAAACCATTAAAGCCGCCGATGTCCATCCTGAAGGCTACCCGAACGTGGTGGCGGTGCAGCATATGGGTGAAAAACTCAAACAACAAACCGACGGCAAGCTGGAGATCAAAGTCTTCCCCGGCGGCGTGCTGGGTGATGAAAAGCAGATGATTGAGCAGGCGCAGATGGGCGCCATCGACATGATTCGCGTCTCCATGGCCCCGGTAGCGGCGATCCTGCCGGATATCGAAGTCTTTACGCTGCCCTACGTTTTCCGCGATGAAGACCACATGCACAAAGTGATCGACGGCGATATCGGTAAATCCATCGGTGAGAAGCTGACCGCCAACCCGAAATCACGGCTGGTGTTCCTCGGCTGGATGGACTCCGGCACCCGTAATCTGATCACCAAAAACCCCGTGGTGAAACCGGAAGATCTGAAAGGGATGAAGATCCGCGTCCAGGGTAGCCCGGTAGCGCTGGCCACGCTGAAAGATATGGGAGCCAACTCGGTGGCAATGGGAGTGAGTGAAGTGTACAGCGGCATGCAGACCGGCGTTATCGACGGGGCTGAGAACAACCCGCCGACCTTCATCGCGCATAACTACATGCCGGTCGCCAAAAACTACACCCTGAGCGGCCACTTTATCACCCCGGAAATGCTGCTCTACTCCAAAGTGAAATGGGACAAGCTGAGCGCTGACGAGCAGGAAAAGATTAAGACCCTGGCCCGTGAAGCACAGATGGAGCAGCGCAAACTGTGGCAGGAATATAACAGTCAGGCGCTGGAAAAAATGAAGGCCGGCGGCGTGCAGTTCCACGACATCGACAAGGCGGTCTTTATCAAAGCAACAGAGCCGGTGCGTGCCCAGTATGGCGACAAGCATCAGGATCTGATGAAAGCCATCGCTGACGTTAAGTAACCCGGAGTTTCTATGTCCGAACTTTATCTAAAGTGGATGGACCGTCTCTACCTGCTGGCGATGGCCATTGCCGGGCTGTCGCTGCTGGTGATGACCATTGTGATCCCGATTGGCATCTTTTCGCGCTACGTACTTAACCGCGGTGAGTCGTGGCCGGAGCCGATTGCCATTATCTGCATGGTGACTTTTACCTTTATCGGCGCGGCGGTGAGCTACCGCGCCGGCTCGCATATTGCGGTGAATATGCTCACTGACAGATTGCCGGCCTCACTGAAAACGTTCTGCGCGCGCATGGTTGATCTGCTCATGCTGGCGATCTCGGGCATCATGTTCTGGTACAGCTACCTGCTGTGCATTGAGCTCTGGGAGCAGCCGGTGGCGGAGTTCCCGATCCTGACCTCCGGCGAAAGTTATCTGCCGCTGCCGATCGGATCGGCGGTGTTAATCCTGTTTGTGCTTGAGCGTCTGATGTTTGGCTCTCAGGAACATCGCCCGGTCGTGCTGATCGGCAACCACAGTTAAGGGGTGAACAATGGATGCATTTGTTTTGTTATTCACCCTCGCCATTCTACTGGCGCTGGGGATGCCGGTGGCCTTTGCCGTCGGGTTAAGTGCGGTGGCCGGTGCGCTATGGATTGACCTGCCGCTGGAGGCGCTGATGATCCAAATTACCAGCGGGGTGAATAAATTTACCCTGCTGGCGATCCCGTTCTTTATCCTGGCAGGGGCGATCATGGCAGAGGGGGGGATTGCCCGTCGGCTGGTGAACTTCGCCTATATCTTTGTCGGCTTTATTCGCGGCGGACTGTCGCTGGTGAATATCGTCGCCTCGACCTTTTTCGGTGCCATTTCTGGCTCGTCGGTGGCGGATACTGCTTCCATCGGGACCGTAATGATCCCGGAGATGGAGAAGAAGGGCTATCCGCGCGAATACGCGGCGGCAGTGACCGCCAGCGGCTCGGTGCAGGCGATTCTGATCCCGCCCAGCCATAACTCGGTGATCTACTCCCTGGCGGCAGGCGGTACGGTGTCGATTGCCACGCTGTTTATCGCGGGTGTGCTGCCGGGATTGATCCTTGGGTTAAGCCTGATGGTGCTGTGCCTGGGCTTTGCGCGCAAGCGGGGGTATCCAAAAGGTGAAAGAGTGCCTTTTAAACAGGCGCTGAAGATCTTCTTCGATGCCCTGTGGGGGCTGATGACGGTGGTGATCATTCTTGGCGGCATTTTGTCGGGGATCTTTACCGCAACGGAATCCGCCGCGGTCGCCTGCCTGTGGGCGTTCTTTGTCACCATGTTTATCTATCGCGACTATAAGTGGAATGAACTGCCGAAGCTGATGTGTCGCACGGTGAAGACGGTAACCATCGTGATGATTCTGATCGGCTTCGCAGCGGCATTTGGCGCGGTGATGACCTACATGCAGCTGCCGATGCGTATCACTGAGTTCTTCACTTCGCTGTCGGACAACAAGTACGTAATTCTGATGTACCTCAACATCATGCTGCTGCTGATTGGCACCCTGATGGACATGGCGCCGATCATCCTGATCCTGACGCCGGTGCTGCTGCCGGTGACCAATTCGCTGGGTATCGATCCGGTGCATTTCGGGATGATCATGATGGTGAACCTCGGGATCGGGCTGATTACCCCGCCGGTAGGATCGGTGCTGTTTGTTGCCAGTGCGGTGAGCAAGCAGAAGATTGAGGCGGTGGTGCGGGAGATGCTGCCGTTCTACGGCATGTTGCTGGTGGTGTTAGGGATGGTGACGTACATTCCGGCGATATCGTTGTGGTTGCCGCGAATGTTAGGGATGCAGTGATGTGTGCGGCCTGATGCCCTCACCCCGTCCCTCTCCCACAGGGAGAGGGTGCAAACACTAAAAACGGCAACCAGGTTGCCGTTTTGCTTTTATTTTCGACGTAACAACCTGAGCGCGTTCGCCGTCACTAATACCGTCGCACCGGTATCCGCCAGCACCGCCAGCCATAATCCCGTCATCCCCAGCAGGGTAGTCACCAGGAAAATCCCCTTCAACCCCAGCGCAATGGCGATGTTCTGCCGGATATTGGCCCGGGCGGCGCGGGCGAGGCTTATCATCTGCGCCAGCCCGGTCAGACGGTTGTGGGTAAGGGCGGCATCAGCGGTTTCGAGTGCCACGTCGGTGCCGCTGCCCATCGCGATACCGATCGTGGCCGCTTTCATTGCCGGGGCGTCGTTAATCCCGTCTCCCACCATCGCCAGCGGCGTTTCCGCATTTAATGCTGACACCGCCTGCACTTTATCGGCAGGCAGCAGCCCCGCCCGGAAATCCAGCGCCAGCTCATCGGCAATGGCGGCGGCCGCGCGCGGGTTATCGCCGGTCAGGATCACCCCCTTGACCCCGAGCTGATGCAGAGCCTGCACAGCCTCTTTCGTGTCGTCCCGCAGGGTGTCTCGCAGCGCAACCAGGCCTTTTGCCTCGCCATCCTGAACGACCATCACCACCGTCTGCCCGGCCTGTTCAAGGGAAGCGAGTTGCGCCGCAAAATGCGGGGCAGGGAATTTATCCGCGGCGCAAATGAGCACTTTGCTGCCTGCAACCTCGGCTTCAATCCCCGACCCCATCAGCGCCCGCTGTGCGGTAGCTGCCGGAACCGTCAGCCCGCGGGACTGCGCTTCACGCACAATCGCCTGGGCCAGTGGGTGAGTGGAGCCTTGTTCAACCGCGGCGGCCAGCGCGAGCAGGTCCTGCTCGTGGATCTGGTATGGAAAAATACCCGTTACCTGCGGCTTGCCGACCGTCAGGGTGCCGGTTTTGTCGAACGCCACCTGCTGCACCTGCGCCAGTTGCTCCAGCGCCGCGCCGCCTTTGATCAGCGCACCCCGCCGGGCTGCTGCCGCCAGCCCGGAGGTAATAGCCGCCGGGGTGGAGATCACCAGTGCGCACGGACAACCAATCAGCAGCAGGGTCAGCCCTTTGTAGATCCAGCCCGCCCACGGCGCGCTGAACAGCAGCGGCGGCACCACGGCCACCAGCAGCGCAACCAGCATAATTGCCGGGGTATAGATGCGGCTGAAGCGGTCGATAAAGCGCTCCACCGGGGCGCGGCGCTCTTCTGCCTCTTCAATCAGCTTCAGGATCCGGTCGATGGCGCTGTCGCCCGGTTCCGACAGCACAGTGAGCTGCACCAGACGATCCACGCTGGTGGCCCCGGCAGGGACTTTTTCACCTGCCGCGCGATCGACCGGGATAGATTCCCCGGTCAGGGCGCTTTCATCAAAGCTGGCGGTGGCAGTGAGCAGCGTCCCGTCGGCGGGCAGGCGCCCCCCGGCGGCAACCTCAATCACATCCCCCGGGCGCAGCGCGGCGATGGGGACGGTTTTGCGCTCGCCCTGTATCACCTGAATGGCGGTTTCGGGCTTTAGCGCCATCAGCGCGCTGACGCCTTTACGCGCCCGGCTTGCCGCCCAGCCCTCGAGCTGTTCGCCAATTAAAAACAGCAGCAGCACCATCGCCGCTTCTGCCGTGGCACCGATAAACAGCGCCCCGATGGCGGCCACGCTCATCAGCGTTTCAATGGCGAACCAGCTGCCGCTTTTCATCAGGCGCAGCGCCTGATGGGCCACCGGCCATAGCCCCACCAGGGTGGTGGCGATAAAGGCAAGGTTGCCGAGCGGAGGGTTGAACTGGGTCAGGATCCAGCTTACGCCCATCAACAGAACAAGAGTGATGAGCGGCAGGTTGTCGCGCAGGAGCGAGGTTTTTTCGACCGGAGCATGTTCATTGCGCAGCGTATAGCCCGCCTTGACGACTGCCGCTTCGACCTGGGCGCTGACGTTGCTGTCCGCATTCACCAGCAGTTTTTCGGTGGCAAACAGAACCTGAACGTGATGAACGCCCGCCACCTGCCTGACGGCGGTCTCGACTTTGCGGGCGCAGGCCGCACAGTCCATGCCGTTGACTACCCAGCTGTAGCGCTGGCCCTGGACGGGCTGTACGGTTTCGGCCTGTACAGAGCTGCAATCCGCCGCGCAGCAGGGCTCTTTAGCGGGAAGGGGGGCGAGCTTAAGCGCCGAAAACTGCGGCACTTTTTTGGGCATTTCTGGAGTCGACATGGCACTCTCCGGCAATGATAACTTTCTCATTAACCGAAGCATACACTCTGGAGTCGACTCCAGAGTCAAGCGCTATTTAAATATACAGCGAACGCACAATCAGGAAGTGCCCGGCGAAGTAGCACGCGGCGGCAATGGCGTTATCGGCGCGGAAGCGGCGGCGATAGTGGCTACCCAGCCAGACGATATTGCCCAGCAGCAACAGCGTGGCGCCGATGAAGGCCGACAGAGCCGGTGCCGTCGGACGGAAGAACCACAGTTCGCCCGCCAGCCAGACCATCACCAGCGTCATGGCGATAAAGGTACACACCGCCCAGCGCAGCTCCTCCAGACGCGACCAGATCACCGCAATCAACAGCGCACCAATCACCAGCAGCGCCAGTGGCAGCGGCCAGAAGAACGAAAGCGTCATCTGGCTGGCGAAGTAGATGGTATAGAGCAGGTGCGATAAGAAAAATGCCCCTACGGCATACAGCAAACGCTGACGCGGCAGCAGGGTCAGGGCATCACCGGCCAGTGACGCGCAAAGCCCGGCGAGCACCAGGTAGCTGATAGCATTAAACATTGGTGCCTGCCAGGCCAGCAGCAGGAGCAGTAACAAGGTGACGGGTTTAAACACCCAGCGCTGCCAGGCTGGACCACGGTAGGACGCATCGACATACAGCCATGCGGAGAAACAGACAGCGATAAATGACCAAAGCATATTAAGTCCCTGTATCTGTTATTGTTGAATAAACAGTTTCACTTCAGTGTAGTGGTGCAGACGGGCCAATAGCAATGCACAGCGCGGCACGCTATTCTGATTTCAGCCTGGTCTTATAGGATGGTTCAATGAGCAAGATGCCGCTTTTTTTTATTATCGTGCTGGCAATCATCGTGATTGCCGCCTCGTTCCGCTTTGTGCAACAGCGCCGGGAAAAGGCGGATAACGACGCCGCTCCGCTGCTGCAAAAGCGCGTGGTGGTGAGCAATAAACGGGAGAAAGTGCTCAACGATCGTCGTTCACGACAGCAGCAGGTGACGCCAGCGGGTACCGCCATGCGCTATGAAGCGAGTTTTAAACCGGAAAGTGGCGGTCTGGAGATGACCTTTCGCCTCGACGAGAAGCAGTACCATCAGTTGACGGTGGGGGATAAAGGAACGTTGAGCTACAAGGGATCGCAGTTCGAGGGATTTAAGATCGCGCCGTGATTTTCTCCTGGAGAAGAAGCTCGATCGGTTCCCTCTCCCTATGGGAGAGGGTTAGGGTGAGGGCTTATTTCTTCGCCTGCGCCTTAAACTTATTCATCCACACCAGCAGCTCAAACACGCCAAAAATGAATACCCGCAGCTGCTGCCAGCCGGTCATCTTCGGGCCGTCTTTCGGCATACCGTTTTTCAGCATCACCATCTGCAGGGCATGCATAAACGAGGTAAAAATCAGCGCCACGTTGACGAAGATATTCATCGGCCGCGGGAAGGGGTGAACGAGGTTGAGCAGCAAAAATGCCCAGACCCCGATCATCAGCAAACGGCCCAGATTAATCAGTACCGGCATCAGTCTCTCCTTGTGATTGACGGTGATAAAGACGATAGGCGACCTGTCCGGCCACTTTTTCCCGGTGCAGATCCCAGTGGGCGGGCACCGGCGGTAAACCGTTCTCTACCTCACTCTCGACGTAGATTAGCGCATCTTCTGCCAGCCAGCCGTTGTTTTCCAGCAGCGTCAGCGTCTCTTCAAGCAGCCCTTTACGGAACGGCGGATCGACAAACACCACATCGTGCGGCGTGCCTGCCTGCGCAAGGAAGGCGAGGGCGTTAGTATTGACCACTTTGGCATTTGTCGCTTTCAGCGAGGCCAGGTTTTGCTGAAGCTGTTGGGAAACGCTGCGATCCATCTCCAGCAGCGTGGCGCTGGCGGCGTAGCGCGACAGGGCTTCAAGCCCAAGCGCGCCGCTTCCGGCGAAGCAGTCCAGGCAACGGGCATCTACCATTGAAGGTGCCAGCCAGTTAAACAGCGTTTCGCGCACGCGGTCGGTGGTGGGGCGCAGGCCGGGGCTATCCGGGACCGGCAGTTTACGGCCTCGCCACTGGCCGCCGATAATGCGTATCTGGCCCGCTGCGGCACGGTTGGGTTTCTTCATATCTTTGCTCGGGTACACCAACGGCCTGCGTTTGCAGGCGGTGATGTGCGTTAAGTTAAGTGATAAACTATTTCATCATTTTTTTAGCTTCCATGTATATAGCGCCAGTAATTAACCGCGAGGGGTGTAGTCGCAGATGGCAAAAGAGAAAAAACGTGGCTTCTTTTCCTGGCTGGGCTTTGGTCAAAAAGAGCAGGAAACTGAGCAGCAAAACGAAGAACAACAGATCGCCGAACAACAGCCCGCGGTTGTTGAACAGCCGCAGCCAGAAACCCCTGTTGAGACCGTCGCTGACGTAGAAGCAGAAACGCCTGCCCACAGCAAAGAAGAGACTGACGCCTTCGCTGAAGAGGTGGTTGAGGTTACTGAGCAGGTCCAGGAAAGCGAAAAACCGCAGCTGGTGGAGCCGGAGCCTGTGGCCGTGGAGCCGGAGCCTGTGGCCGTGGAGCCGGAGCCTGTGGCCGTAGAGCCAGAGCCAGAACCGGTCGCCGCGGTAGTGGAAGAGAGTGTTGAGCCGGTCGCCGAGGTGGAACCACCGCAGGCGGTTGAACACGAAGAGTTACCCCTGCCGGAAGAGATCCTCAACGAGATTGAGGAAGCGATCCCGGAAGAGTACCTGCCAGAGACCGAGGTTGAAGAACCCATCAGCGATGAAGAGCTTGAAGCTCAGGCGCTGGCGGCCGCGGCGGCAGAAGAGGCGGTCGTCGTCGTCCCGGTAGCCGAAGAGGACGAACCGGTCGAAGAGATTGTCCAGGAGCAGGAAAAACCGACCAAAGAAGGTTTCTTCGCGCGCCTGAAACGCAGCCTGATCAAAACCAAAGAGAACCTAGGTTCAGGATTTATCAGTCTGTTCCGCGGCAAGAAAATCGACGATGATCTCTTTGAAGAGCTGGAAGAACAGCTGCTGATTGCCGACGTTGGCGTGGAAACCACCCGCAAAATCATCACCAGCCTGACGGAAAGCGCCAGCCGTAAACAGCTGCGCGACGCCGAGGCGCTGTATGGTTTGCTGAAAGAAGAGATGGGTGAAATTCTCGCAAAAGTTGACGAACCACTTAATATTGAAGGCAAAATGCCATTTGTTATTCTGATGGTTGGCGTTAACGGCGTGGGTAAAACCACCACCATCGGTAAGCTGGCGCGTCAGTTCGAACAGCAGGGCAAATCGGTGATGCTGGCCGCGGGTGATACCTTCCGTGCCGCCGCCGTAGAGCAGTTGCAGGTGTGGGGCCAGCGGAACAATATTCCGGTGATTGCCCAGCATACCGGGGCCGATTCTGCCTCTGTGATCTTTGACGCCATTCAGGCGGCCAAAGCGCGTAACGTTGATGTGCTGATTGCTGATACCGCAGGGCGTTTGCAGAATAAATCGCACCTGATGGAAGAGCTGAAGAAGATCGTCCGGGTGATGAAAAAGCTGGACGAAGATGCACCGCATGAAATTATGCTGACTATTGATGCCAGCACCGGGCAGAACGCCATCAGTCAGGCGAAGCTGTTCCATGAAGCGGTAGGGCTGACCGGCATTACGCTGACCAAGCTGGATGGCACCGCGAAAGGCGGGGTAATCTTCTCGGTGGCGGATCAGTTCGGGATCCCTATTCGTTACATCGGTGTTGGCGAACGTATCGAAGATTTACGTCCGTTTAAATCGGGCGACTTTATTGAGGCACTTTTTGCCCGAGAGGATTAACAATGATTCGCTTTGAACACGTCAGCAAGGCCTATCTCGGTGGGAGACAAGCGCTGCAGGGGATTAACTTCCATCTGCAGCCGGGCGAGATGGCATTCCTGACCGGCCACTCCGGCGCGGGGAAAAGTACCCTGCTCAAGCTTATCTGTGGGATCGAACGGCCCAGCGCCGGGAAAATCTGGTTTAGCGGCCACGACATCAGCCGTCTTAAAAACCGCGAAGTGCCGTTTCTGCGTCGGCAGATCGGCATGATTTTCCAAGATCACCATCTGCTGATGGACCGCACGGTATTCGACAACGTGGCAATCCCGCTGATTATTGCGGGTGCCAGCGGGGATGATATTCGTCGTCGCGTGTCGGCGGCGCTGGATAAGGTCGGGCTGCTGGACAAAGCGAAGAACTTTCCTATCCAGCTCTCCGGCGGTGAACAGCAGCGTGTAGGCATTGCCCGCGCGGTGGTAAACAAGCCAGCGGTGCTGCTGGCGGATGAACCTACCGGTAACCTGGACGACGCCCTTTCCGAAGGGATCCTGCGTCTGTTTGAGGAGTTTAACCGCGTTGGGGTGACGGTACTGATGGCGACGCACGACATGGGGCTTATCTCCCGTCGTTCGTACCGCATGCTGACGTTGAGCGACGGTCATTTGCACGGAGGCTTCGGTGAATAAGCGTGATGCAATAAACCAGATGCGGCAGTTTGGCAGCAAGCTCGACCGTTTTCGTAAATCGGCGGGCGGCCCGGGTGACGGCAACCGCAATGCGCCGAAGCGCAGCAAATCCGCGCCAAAACCCAACTCGCGCAAAACCAATGTGTTTAACGAGCAGGTGCGGTACGCCTTCCAGGGTGCGCTGCAGGATCTGAAAAGCAAACCGCTTGCCACCTTCCTGACGGTGATGGTGATTGCCATCTCCCTGACCCTGCCCAGCGTCTGTTACATGGTCTACAAAAACGTTAACCAGGCGGCGTCGCAGTACTATCCATCCCCGCAGATCACCGTCTATCTCGACAAAGCGCTCGATGATAACGCGGCGGCGCAGGTGGTGGGGCAGCTACAGGCCGAGCAGGGCGTTGAGAAGGTCAATTACCTGTCGCGGGATGAGGCGTTAGGCGAATTCCGTAACTGGTCCGGGTTTGGCGGCGCGCTGGATATGCTGGAGGAGAACCCCCTGCCTGCGGTGGCGGTGGTGATCCCGAAACTGGATTTCCAGGGCACCGAATCGCTGAACACCCTGCGCGATCGCGTCTCCCGTATCAACGGGATCGATGAGGTGCGCATGGACGATAGCTGGTTTGCCCGTCTGACGGCGCTTACCGGCCTGGTCGGGCGCGTGGCGGCGATGATTGGCGTGCTGATGGTCGCGGCGGTGTTCCTCGTTATCGGCAACAGCGTGCGGTTGAGCATCTTTGCCCGTCGCGACACCATTAACGTGCAGAAGCTGATCGGCGCAACCGACGGTTTTATCCTGCGTCCGTTCCTTTATGGCGGCGCACTGCTCGGTTTTTCCGGCGCATTTCTTTCACTGATATTGTCAGAAATTTTGGTGATGCGTCTTTCCGCAGCGGTCACCGATGTAGCGCAGGTTTTTGGAACTAAGTTTAATATCAGTGGGTTAGCCTTTGATGAATGCCTGTTATTGCTACTGGTATGCTCCATGATCGGCTGGATTGCAGCATGGTTAGCAACCGTGCAACATTTACGTCACTTTACCCCTGACTAAAAAATCTCTGGTATAATCTTTCCCTGCATTGAGAATCGCTATGCAGGGAAAGAGTCCCCTGTTGTCTCTTACCCGCATAATCATCCCCGTGTCACATTTTGTGCGTAATTTATTCACAGTTTCACTCGGAACTTGTGGATAAAATCACTGTCTGATAAAAGAGTGAATGATATTCTCGTTGCTCATTAATTCTGGCATGTTCGTTGCCTGATGGGGACAAACCGCCGCCAGAAAGAATCGATTGAGAGGAATGAATGACCAAAGAAATGCAAACTTTAGCTTTAGCCCCTGTTGGTAACCTGGAATCTTACATCCGGGCCGCTAACACCTGGCCGATGTTGACGGCTGAGGAAGAAAAGGAGCTTGCTGAGAAGCTGCATTACCAGGGCGATCTGGAAGCAGCTAAGACGCTGATCCTGTCTCACCTGCGCTTTGTTGTTCACGTTGCTCGAAACTATGCGGGCTACGGCCTGCCGCAGGCTGACCTGATTCAGGAAGGCAACATCGGCCTGATGAAGGCGGTGCGTCGCTTCAACCCGGAAGTGGGTGTGCGTCTGGTCTCCTTCGCCGTGCACTGGATCAAAGCGGAAATCCACGAATATGTGCTGCGTAACTGGCGTATCGTGAAGGTCGCAACCACTAAAGCACAGCGCAAACTGTTCTTTAACCTGCGTAAAACCAAGCAGCGTCTGGGCTGGTTTAACCAGGACGAAGTGGAAATGGTTGCCCGCGAACTGGGTGTTTCCAGCAAAGACGTGCGCGAGATGGAATCCCGAATGGCCGCGCAGGACATGACTTTTGATATGTCCTCTGACGACGATGCGTCAGACAGCCAGCCGATGGCTCCGGTCCTGTATCTCCAGGATAAGTCGTCCAACTTTGCCGATGGCATTGAAGACGATAACTGGGAAGAGCAGGCTGCGAACAAGCTGACTTACGCGATGGAAGGCCTTGACGAGCGTAGCCAGGATATTATCCGTGCCCGCTGGCTGGACGAAGACAACAAGTCCACCCTGCAGGAGCTGGCCGACCGCTACGGCGTCTCCGCTGAACGTGTGCGTCAGCTTGAGAAAAACGCCATGAAAAAACTTCGCGCCGCTATCGAAGCGTAATTCTCGCGAAGTGACCCGATAACCCCTGGATGAGAATCCGGGGGTTTTGTTTTTTTAGCGCCCTTTATGGCGAATTCCCTCCTCCTGGCAAACCCTTACCATTGTGTTGTGCGCTGACTCGTTAAAGCCTCCTATACCTTATATACATTTCAAAATAGCTATTCCAAATAGATAAAAATGGGGTATGTTTTAGCAGAGTATGCTGAAAAGGCGCGCACGGCAGACGCATAATCGAAATAAAGCGCCATAAAACAACATCACAACAAACACAATAACCATCACAATGGGGATTCTCAGGATGAATATGAAGGGCAAAGCCTTACTGGCAGGATGTATCGCGTTGGCGTTCAGCACCATGGCTCAGGCTGACATCAAAGTGGCCGTGGTTGGCGCAATGTCCGGTCCGGTAGCGCAATACGGCGACCAGGAGTTTACTGGCGCAGAACAAGCTGTTGCCGATATTAATGCCAAAGGCGGCATCAAAGGCGAAAAGCTGCAGATCGTAAAATATGATGATGCCTGCGACCCGAAACAAGCGGTTGCGGTAGCGAACAAAGTCGTGAATGACGGCATCAAATACGTTATCGGCCACCTGTGCTCCTCTTCCACACAGCCTGCGTCTGACATCTACGAAGACGAAGGTATTCTGATGATCACCCCTGCTGCCACCGCGCCGGAACTGACCGCCCGTGGTTATAAAATGGTGTTGCGTACCACTGGCCTGGACTCTGACCAGGGACCAACGGCAGCGAAATATATCGTTGATAAAGTGAAGCCAAAGCGTATTGCCATTGTTCATGACAAGCAGCAGTACGGCGAAGGTCTGGCGCGTTCTGTGCAGGACAACCTGAAAAAATCCAATGCTAACGTGGTGTTCTTCGACGGTATCACCGCCGGTGAGAAAGATTTCTCTACCATGGTGGCACGTCTGAAGAAAGAGAATATCGATTTCGTCTACTACGGCGGCTACCACCCGGAGATGGGTCAGCTCCTGCGTCAGGCGCGTGCAGCCGGTCTGAAAACTCAGTTCATGGGGCCAGAAGGAGTGGCGAACGTGTCACTGTCTAACATTGCCGGTGAATCAGCGGAAGGCCTGCTGGTGACCAAACCGAAGAACTACGATCAGGTTCCTGCGAACAAACCGATCGTGGATGCGATCAAAGCCAAGAAACAAGATCCAAGCGGCGCATTCGTGTGGACCACCTACGCCGCGCTGCAAACCCTGCAAGCAGGCCTGAATCAGTCAGCTGAACCGGCTGAAATCGCCACCTGGCTGAAAGCGAACTCTGTCGAGACCGTGATGGGGCCGCTGTCATGGGATGAGAAGGGTGACCTGAAAGGCTTCGAGTTCGGCGTATTCGACTGGCATGCTAACGGCACGGCGACCGACGCTAAATAACGCATTATGCCCGGCGAACCGCCGGGCATTTTCGTTTTACCATCCGCCGCCGCCGCCTCCTCCGGAACCGCCACCGGACGATCCTCCACCAGAAGAGCCAGAACCGCTAGAACCGGATAATGAGATGCGAACGGGAGGATTTGCCGAGCTGGAATAACATGCCTTGCTGAAATGATGAATGCTCCCCCAACTGACGCTGGAAAAGGCCTCTGACGCGGCCCCGGTCTTGCTCAGATACGTGGAAAAGGTGTTAGCCCAGGTTTTACCTACGTCGAGCGCCAGGGCAGCAGGCAGCAGATTTTCATAATGGGCGATCATCTGCTCAGGGGGATAAAGCACCTCGAAGCGGTGCTTTTCAGCTGTTTTCAGATAGCGTTTTAGCCCTTTGGCGACAGCTAAATCCGTTAGCCCGCGTTGGGTATAACGGGGTGTTTTCCAGCCAACGAATAGACAGAGCACGATCGCGGTCAGTAATGCGCCGGAGTAGCCGGCAGGATGGCGGATGGCCGGTTCGACACCGAACAGAAAAAGCCAACTTCCTATAAGGTTGGCGGGACAGCCTAAGAGAGCAAAAATCACTGTATTAGGCCACCAGTCGCGGCCGGTCTTCAGCGGGTTAAGCAAACATTTCAGCAAAAACGTCAGCAGCGAAAGGCCCACAGCCAAAAATAACAGAGATGGAATGGTGTACAGCGCTATTTCGGGATCAAACCAGACGCCACATACCACCGGCACCAGCATCGCGATAGCGATGCAATGACACAGGGGTTTACACCATTTTCGAAATAGTGCTGGTCGCTGCGCCTCACACCGTTTTTCTAACTCCTTAAGTGCGTTTTGCATTAGCTTTTGATGGGCCTGGCTGAGATTAATAGTCTTGCGTTTACCGCTAAACAGTATGCTCAGTAGCTGTTTATCGTTGGCATCCAGCCGGGGGTTTCCTTCAACAAACGATCGGGATAACCACTGCTCAGCCCCGTTATCTGCATGCCACGGGTCGGCGGGTTTGTTCTGACTGCTGGTGAGGGTTGCGCCCCGTCTGGCTACCAGTTGAAGAATATCGCTGCTGAATGCGACATCATCATATTGACGCCGGGTAATAAAGCGCAGATAGCCCGGCGACAGGGTAGCAGGCAGCGAATAGAGCGGCACGACCGGTGGCATTGTCAGCCCTGCGGCGGTCACGTTCTTACGCCACCACAACAGGTAATAACCGATCAGCAGCAACGGGAGCCAGATTAGGCTGGTTTGCTGCGTGGGTAATAATAGATGTACCAGTGGCAAGGAGGCTTCTGGTTTAGGGGCGCTGGCCAGAATATCGCGGGGCCACGTATAGACGACGGTCAGCCCCTCTCCACGGCTGAGAGGACGTGTGGTCTGCACATCGCCATTAGCCAGTATCTCTGCGTGCTGTTCTTTTGCCCCTGCCACACCCGTATAGACGTCAATGGAGCGTAGCCTGGCGTCCCTGCCGTCCCCGTTCAGATGACTGCCGTCCGGCAACTCCAGGTGAAAGCTGGCCTTGTCAACAGGCCAGGCCCAGTCATTGCCCGTCACGTTCCAGTACAGTTCATCCCATTCCGGGAAGCGGCTGAAATGGTTGCTGACCTGATAGCGGATCTCATAGTTATAGATACCCGGTTTCAGGAGCCGTTCGCCGCTGCCAATACGGATGGTTACTGATTTTTCTGCATCATCGATGCTGTAGGGTTCATTGATACCATCGCGTAAAACCGATTTAACCCTGTAGTCAACGCGAAAAATTTTGCCGTCCTGTCGGTTCCAGGAAAGCGGCAGCGTGCGGAATATCCCGCGACGGATCTCATTTCCCTGAGCCAGCACCTCAATATTTTCCTGCACCTCCATGCTGCCGTCCGCGTTAAAACGCGCCCGGGCGTGGAAAGAGAGAATATGTTCATAAGCTGGCGCTAAACGGGACTGGTTGTGAGGGACGGCAGGAGAGGCGCTGACGATCCCATCAGGTGCAAGAGCGGCAATAAAAAACAGCAGCAATCCAGAAATCAGCACCTTCCACCCTGGCAGAACGGACATAATATCACTCCATCTGTGGCGCTTTGGCTTCTGCCGGATTATCAAGTTCGAAGAACTCTTGCGCTTTGAAATTAAACAGACGGGCCAGTAGCAGGCTGGGAAAGGATTCCACCAGGATATTAAAATCACGCACCGTGCCGTTGAAATAGCGGCGGGCCAGCTGGAGCGACTCTTCTATTTCGCTAACGGATTGTTGTAAGGCGATAAAATTTTCGCTGGCTTTCAGTTCCGGCCAGGCTTCCGCCACGGCGAAGAACCGCCCCAGCATACCAGCGTAGTGCCGCTCGCGATCGGCGATCTCACGGGGATTGCCCGTCAGATCGCTACGCTGACGTGCTATCTCTTCCAGCAACGATTTTTCGTGCAGGGCGTAGCGTTTCGCCAGGCTTAACAGGTTGGGCGCCAGATCGTGACGGCGCTTGAGCTGAACGGCAATGCCGCTCCAGGCTTCGTCTTTAAAGCGACGCAGGGAGATAAAGCGGTTGTAGGTGATTACCGCCCAGATGAGAATGGCGGCAATGGCCGCCAGTGCTATATACATTTCCATATGCTGAATTCCTGATCATCATGATCCTGTAGAGACTCCTGCATCATACTTCACGCTATGAGTAGCGTAAACTCAGGGGGCTAGCGCATTACTGTTTTACCCAGCCATTTTCCTGCGCCGTAAACCCCAGCGCCTGCATAAAGGCTGCCATCACGCCCCGGTCTTCCACGCCGACATCCGCCATCCACCACGAGGTTACGCTCGGGTTATCGCGTATCACTTCTTCAATCAAATACTGCCCCACGCCGCGACGGCGGGTGACTTCACGCACGCGCAGGGAGTCCAGCGCGCCTTGCGTACCGCTCAGCGTCACCCGCACCGCGCCTAATAGCCGTTCGTTAAAGCGCGCTGCATAAATACGGTGTGTTTCATCAACGGTAAGTGAGGAGGGGGAATATTCCGGCCAGATCTTGTTGAGGTCGATGTGATCCTGGTCGCTAAAGTTCTCCAGACGGTGGATGGTCAGTTTCATTAGCTGCTTGTCCAAATCAAAAAGAGTGCGGGCAGTGTACTCAATTTATTCTGTCAGACGCTTCCACTTTTTAAACCCATTCTCTAGCTGATTACTTTTTTAGCGTTACGTTGCGTAGTCTTAAAACGCAGGGATCGAAAAATAACCAGAATTTTAACCTAAAAGGTAGCGTTTTATTCGGCGCTTTGTACCGTTATTTTATGCTGCAACTCGCGCTTTTATTTGTTTATCTCTGTCTGTTTTCAGAATATTATCTTTGCTTAATCGCCTGAAATATAGAGATTTTAGTCTGGTTTTTAGTAAAAAACTGCGCTAAACCATTAAAGGCAATAGCAAAAGTTGCGTTGTTTAATAAAAGTACAGAATGCTTTTTAACCATAATAAAACAAAATATATACATCACGTCACGAATGGGGATTCCTGGATGAGAATGAACGCGAAAACATTAGTCGCGGGGATGGTTGCACTGGCGATCTCACATACCGCTGCGGCGGACGATATTAAAGTTGCCATTGTTGGTGCGCTGTCCGGCCCTGTTGCCCAGTGGGGCGATATGGAGTTCAACGGCGCGCGCCAGGCCATTAAAGACATCAACGCCAAAGGCGGTATTAAAGGCGACAAACTGGTCGGCGTGGAATATGACGATGCCTGCGACCCGAAACAAGCCGTCGCCGTCGCCAACAAAATTGTTAACGATGGTATTCAGTATGTGATTGGCCATCTCTGCTCCTCCTCCACACAGCCTGCGTCCGATATCTATGAAGACGAAGGCATCCTGATGATTACGCCAGGCGCCACTAACCCTGAGCTGACCCAGCGCGGCTATCAGTACATCATGCGTACCGCCGGTCTGGACTCCTCTCAGGGACCGACGGCGGCGAAGTACATCATCGACAACGTTAAGCCGCAGCGTATCGCCATCATTCACGATAAGCAGCAGTACGGCGAAGGGCTGGCCCGTTCGGTGCAGGATGGCCTGAAAAAAGGCGGCGCGAACGTGGTCTTCTTTGACGGCATCACTGCAGGCGAGAAAGATTTCTCGGCGCTGCTGGCGCGTCTGCAAAAAGAGAACATCGACTTCGTTTACTACGGTGGCTACTACCCGGAAATGGGCCAGATGCTCCGTCAGGCACGCGCTGTCGGTCTGAAAACCCAGTTTATGGGGCCGGAAGGGGTAGGTAACGCCTCGCTGTCGAACATTGCCGGCGACGCGGGTGAGGGCATGCTGGTGACGATGCCAAAACGCTATGACCAGGATCCGGCTAACGCTGCTATCGTCGACGCCCTGAAAGCGCAGAAGAAAGACGCGAGTGGTCCGTACGTCTGGATCACCTATGCCGCCGTACAGTCTCTGGCGACTGCCATGGATCGTACCGGCAGCAAAGCACCGCAGGATCTGATTAAAGATTTAAAAGCACACGGGGCAAACACCGTGATTGGGCCGCTGAACTGGGACGAGAAAGGCGATCTGAAGGGATTTGAGTTTGGTGTCTTTAAGTGGCACGCCGACGGTTCATCCTCGGTCGCCAAATAATCATTATCCCACCGCCCGGCATGACCGGGCGGGACTAGAAAGGTTATCTTATGTCCGAGCAGTTTCTCTATTTTTTGCAGCAGATGTTTAACGGCGTCACGCTGGGAAGCACCTACGCACTGATCGCCATCGGCTACACGATGGTGTATGGCATTATCGGCATGATCAACTTCGCCCACGGCGAGGTGTACATGATCGGCAGTTATGTCTCCTTTATGATTATCGCCGCGCTGATGATGATGGGGATCGACAGCAGCTGGCTGCTGGTGGCCGCCGGGTTTGTCGGGGCGATTATCATTGCCAGCGCCTATGGCTGGAGTATCGAACGGGTGGCCTATCGCCCGGTGCGTAGCTCCAAGCGCCTGATCGCGCTGATCTCCGCAATCGGTATGTCCATTTTCCTGCAAAACTACGTCAGCCTGACCGAAGGGTCGCGCGACGTGGCGCTGCCAAGCCTGTTCAACGGCCAGTGGATTGTTGGCGCGAGCGAGAACTTCTCAGCGTCGATTACCACCATGCAGCTGGTGATCTGGATTGTCACCTTTGTCGCCATGCTGGCGCTGACCCTTTTCATCCGTTATTCCCGTATGGGCCGCGCCTGCCGCGCCTGCGCGGAAGACCTGAAAATGGCGAGCCTGCTTGGCATCAACACCGACCGCGTGATCGCTCTGACCTTCGTGATTGGGGCGGCGATGGCGGCGGTAGCGGGGGTATTGCTCGGTCAGTTCTACGGCGTAATTAACCCGTACATCGGCTTTATGGCCGGGATGAAAGCCTTTACTGCAGCCGTTCTGGGCGGTATCGGCAGTATTCCGGGTGCAATGATCGGCGGCCTGATCCTGGGCGTGGCCGAAGCGCTCTCCTCTGCCTACCTGAGTACCGAATATAAAGATGTGGTCTCCTTCGCCCTGCTGATTCTGGTCCTGCTGGTCATGCCTACCGGTATTCTGGGTCGTCCGGAGGTAGAGAAAGTATGAAACCGATGCATTTTGCAATGGCGCTGCTCTCGGCAGCGATGTTCTTCGTGCTGGCGAGCGTCTTCATGGGCGTTCAGCTGGAGCTGAGCGGCACTAAGCTGGTTGTGGATTCCGCGGCGGATATCCGCTGGCAGTGGGTCTTTGTGGGCACTGCGGTGGTCTTTTTCTTCCAGGTGCTGCGTCCGGTTTTCCAGAAGACACTGAAAAGCGTCTCCGGGCCGAAGTTTGTATTGCCTGCGATTGACGGCTCCACCGTTAAACAGAAGCTGTTCCTCGTGGCGCTGCTGGTGGCTGCTGTAGCATGGCCATTCATGGTGTCACGCGGCACGGTGGATATCGCCACCCTGACCATGATTTACGTGATCCTCGGTCTTGGTCTGAACGTGGTGGTGGGTCTGTCTGGCCTGCTGGTACTGGGCTATGGCGGTTTCTACGCCATCGGCGCTTACACCTTTGCCCTGCTGAACCACTATTACGGCCTCGGCTTCTGGACCTGTCTGCCGCTGGCGGGGCTGGTCTCTGCCGCAGCGGGCTTCCTGCTCGGCTTCCCGGTGCTGCGCCTGCGCGGCGACTATCTGGCGATTGTGACCTTAGGCTTCGGCGAAATCGTCCGTATCCTGCTGCTTAACAATACCGAAGTGACCGGTGGCCCGAACGGTATCAGCCAGATCCCGAAACCGACCTTCTTCGGCCTGGAGTTCAACCGTTCTGCACGTGAAGGCGGCTGGGATACCTTCAGCAACTTCTTTGGCATTAAGTACGATCCGTCCGACCGCGTGATTTGGCTCTACCTGGTGGCGCTGCTGCTGGTAGTCATCACCCTGTTCGTGATTAACCGTCTGCTGCGTATGCCGCTGGGCCGCGCGTGGGAAGCGCTGCGTGAAGATGAGATCGCCTGTCGCTCCCTGGGTCTGAACCCGACCCGCATCAAGCTGACCGCCTTTACCATCAGCGCCGCGTTTGCCGGTTTCGCTGGCACGCTGTTCGCCGCGCGTCAGGGCTTCGTCAGCCCGGAATCCTTCACCTTCGCCGAATCCGCTTTCGTGCTGGCGATTGTGGTGCTGGGTGGGATGGGGTCGCAGTTCGCGGTGATCCTCGCGGCTATCCTGCTGGTGGTCTCCCGCGAGCTGATGCGTGACTTTAACGAGTACAGCATGCTGATGCTGGGTGGTTTGATGGTACTGATGATGATCTGGCGTCCGCAGGGCTTGCTGCCGATGACCCGTCCACAGCTGAAACTGAAAAACGGGCAAGCGAAAGGAGAGCAGGCATGAGTCAGCCATTATTATCCGTTAACGGCCTGATGATGCGTTTTGGCGGCCTGCTAGCGGTCAACAACGTGTCGCTGGATCTGCATCAAAAAGAGATCGTTTCCCTGATTGGCCCGAACGGCGCGGGTAAAACCACGGTGTTCAACTGCCTGACCGGCTTCTATAAGCCGACGGGCGGCACCATTATGCTGGGTGACAAACATCTGGAAGGGCTGCCGGGCCAGCAGATTGCCCGCATGGGCGTGGTGCGTACCTTCCAGCACGTGCGTCTGTTCCGTGAGATGACGGTGATTGAGAACCTGCTGGTGGCACAGCATCAGCAGCTCAAAACCGGGCTGTTTTCCGGCCTGCTGAAAACCCCGGCCTTCCGCCGGGCGCAGGATGAAGCGCTGGATCGCGCCGCCACCTGGCTCGACCGCATCGGCCTGCTGCAACACGCTAACCGTCAGGCCAGCAATCTGGCCTACGGCGACCAGCGTCGTCTGGAGATTATCCGCTGCATGGTGACGCAGCCGCAGATCCTGATGCTCGACGAACCGGCTGCGGGCCTCAACCCGAAAGAGACCAAAGAGCTGGACGAGCTGATTGTCGAGCTGCGTAACCATCACGACACCACTATCCTGCTGATTGAGCATGATATGAAGCTGGTGATGGGCATTTCGGACCGCATTTACGTGGTGAACCAGGGCACGCCGCTGGCGAACGGTACGCCGGAAGAGATTCGCAACAACCCGGACGTGATCCGCGCATACCTGGGTGAGGCATAAGATGGATAAAGTGATGTTATCTTTTGACAAGGTTAATGCCCACTACGGCAAGATCCAGGCCCTGCACGACGTCAGCCTGCACATCAACCAGGGAGAGATTGTGACCCTGATTGGTGCCAACGGCGCGGGCAAAACCACGTTGCTGGGCACCCTATGTGGCGACCCGCGCGCCACCAGCGGGCGTATCGTCTTTGATGGTAAAGACATTACCGACTGGCAGACCGCCAAAATCATGCGTGAAGCCGTGGCGATTGTCCCGGAAGGGCGTCGCGTCTTCTCACGTATGACGGTGGAAGAGAACCTGGCGATGGGCGGCTTCTTTGCCGAGCGCGAACAGTTCCAGACCCGTATTAAACGGGTGTATGACCTGTTCCCACGCCTGTTTGAGCGTCGTATTCAGCGGGCGGGCACCATGTCCGGCGGGGAACAGCAGATGCTGGCGATCGGCCGCGCGCTGATGAGCCAGCCGCGTCTGCTGCTGCTCGACGAACCCTCGCTCGGGCTGGCACCCATCATCATTCAGCAGATCTTCGATACCATTGAACAGTTGCGTAGCGAAGGGATGACCATCTTCCTCGTGGAGCAAAACGCCAACCAGGCGCTGAAGCTCGCGGATCGCGGCTACGTGCTGGAGAACGGCCGGGTGGTGCTGGAAGATACCGGTGACGCACTGCTGGCGAACGAAGCCGTCAGAAGCGCTTACCTCGGCGGATAGTAAAAGCAAAAAGGCAACGTAAGTTGCCTTTTTTAATGTTTGCTCCCTCTCTCTGTGGGAGAAGGCCGGGGTGAGGGCAACGGGCCGCACCCAACCCCTTCACACAACCATCATCCCCCTGACGCCTTGTTGTCATATCACTGTAAACAAACGGTTATTTTTCTGTAATTCGAGCATGTCATGTTACCTCGCGAGCACAAAACGCGTGATATCGCGCATCCGGCACAATAAGAGAGATGACAATGACATCGTTACGACACACAGCTTTGGGTCTGGCAATGGGTCTGGCTTTTGCGACTAACGCAATGGCCGTCACCACTATTCCGTTCTGGCATTCCATGGAAGGGGAGTTGGGTAAAGAAGTTGACTCCCTGGCGCAGCGTTTCAACGACACCCACCCGGATTACAAAATTGTGCCGGTGTACAAAGGTAACTACGAGCAGAGCCTGAGCGCCGGTATCGCCGCGTTCCGTACCGGCAACGCCCCGGCGCTGTTACAGGTTTACGAAGTGGGTACCGCCACCATGATGGCCTCCAAAGCCATTAAGCCGGTGTACGAAGTGTTTAAAGACGCGGGCATTAACTTCGACGAATCCCAGTTCGTGCCAACGGTCTCCGGCTACTACACCGACTCCAAATCCGGTCATCTGCTTTCTCAGCCGTTTAACAGCTCCACCCCGGTGCTGTACTACAACAAAGACGCCTTCAAGAAAGCCGGTTTAGACCCGGAGCAGCCGCCGAAAACCTGGCAGGATCTGGCGGAGTACACGGCCAAACTGAAAGCCGCAGGCATGAAGTGTGGCTACGCCAGCGGCTGGCAGGGTTGGATCCAGATCGAGAACTTCAGCGCCTGGCACGGCCAGCCGGTCGCCACCGAAAATAACGGTTTCAACGGCACCAACGCGGTACTGGAGTTCAACAAGCCAGAGCAGGTGAAACATATTGCTCTGCTGCAAGAGTTGAACAAGAAGGGCGATTTCAGCTACTTCGGGCGTAAAGACGAATCCACCGAGAAGTTCTACAACGGCGATTGCGCGATTACTACCGCCTCTTCCGGCTCGCTGGCGGACATCCGTCACTACGCCAAATTCAACTACGGCGTGGGCATGATGCCGTACGACGCCGACTCGAAAGGCGCGCCGCAGAACGCCATCATCGGCGGAGCGAGCCTGTGGGTGATGCAGGGCAAAGATAACACGACCTATAAAGGCGTGGCAGAGTTCCTCGACTTCCTGGCGAAGCCAGAAAACGCAGCCGAATGGCACCAGAAGACCGGCTACCTGCCGATCACCAAAGCCGCGTATGACCTGACCCGCGAGCAGGGCTTCTATGACAAGAACCCGGGTGCGGATATCGCCACGCGTCAGATGCTGAACAAGCCACCATTGCCGTACACCAAAGGCCTGCGCCTGGGCAACATGCCGCAGATCCGTACCATTGTGGACGAAGAGCTGGAGAGCGTGTGGACCGGTAAAAAATCGCCACAGCAGGCGCTGGATGCTGCAGTAGAGCGTGGTAACCAGCTGCTGCGCCGCTTTGAGCAGTCGACGAAGTCTTAATTAAAACCTTACCCCTCACCCTAACCCTCTCCCCATAGGGGAGAGGGGACGGTACGGAGCCGTCTTTTTCTCCCTCACCCTTTTGGGAAAAGGGGACGGTGCGGAGGCATCTTTTTCTCCCTTGCCCTTTTGGAGAGAGAGGACTGCACGGAGGCGGCTTTTCTCCCTCGCCCCTTTGGGAAGAGGGGACTGCACGGAGGCGGCTTTTCTCCCTTGCCGCTTCGGAGAGAGGTGACTGCACGGAGCCGTCTTTTCTCCCTCGCCGCTTTGAAGAGAGAGGACTGCACGAAGCCGTCTTTCTCCCTTGCCGCTTCGGAGAGAGAGGACTGCACGAAGCCGTCTTTTCTCCCTCGCCGCTTCGGAGAGAGGTGACTGCACGGAGCCGTCTTTTCTCCCTCGCCGCTTCGGAGAGAGAGGACTGCACGGAGCCGTCTTTTCTCCCTTGCGGCTTTGGAGAGAGAAGACTGCACGGAGCCGTCTTTTCTCCCTCGCCCCTTTGGGGAGAGGGCCGGGGTGAGGGGTATGTTTTTAGGCCGGGTAAGGCGTAGCCGCTACCCGGCATTGTTCAGGAATCGAATATCAATGTCCTCATCCCGTCCGGTGTTCCGCTCCCGCTGGCTGCCCTATTTGCTGGTCGCGCCGCAACTGGTGATCACCGTAATCTTCTTTATCTGGCCTGCGGGCGAAGCGCTGTGGTATTCGGTACAAAGCGTTGATCCGTTCGGGCTATCCAGCCAGTTTGTCGGCCTGGATAACTTCGCTGCCCTGTGGCACGACAGCTATTACATCGACGCCTTCTGGACGACGATCAAATTCAGCACCCTGGTCACCGTCAGCGGCCTTCTCGCTTCGCTGTTCTTCGCCGCGCTGGTGGATTATGTGGTGCGCGGCAGCCGTCTGTACCAGACCCTGATGTTACTGCCCTACGCCGTGGCTCCCGCGGTCGCTGCCGTACTGTGGATCTTCCTCTTTAACCCTGGCCGCGGGTTGATCACCCATTTCCTTGGCGAGTTCGGCTATGACTGGAACCACGCCCAGCACAGCGGCCAGGCGATGTTCCTGGTGGTGTTCGCGTCGGTATGGAAGCAGATCAGCTACAACTTCCTGTTCTTCTTCGCCGCCCTGCAATCCATCCCGCGCTCGCTGGTAGAAGCCGCCGCGATTGACGGCGCAGGCCCGGTTCGCCGTTTCTTTAAGCTGGCGCTGCCGCTGATCGCGCCGGTGAGTTTCTTCCTGTTAGTGGTCAACCTGGTGTACGCCTTCTTCGACACCTTCCCGGTGATCGACGCGGCCACCGCAGGCGGCCCGGTGCAGGCCACCACAACGCTTATCTATAAGATCTACCGCGAAGGTTTCGCCGGTCTGGATCTCTCGGCCTCTGCCGCCCAGTCGGTGGTGCTGATGTTCCTCGTCATCATCCTCACGGTGGTGCAGTTCCGCTATGTCGAAAGTAAGGTGCGCTACCAATGATTGAGAACCGTCGCGGGCTGACGATTTTCAGCCACACCATGCTGATCCTGGGGATCGTCGTCATCCTGTTCCCGCTGTATGTGGCCTTTGTCGCCGCCACGCTGGATCGCAACGCCATATTTGAAACCCCGATGACGCTGATCCCCGGCGGCCATCTGTTCGAGAACATGGCGACCATCTGGACCCAGGGCGTGGGGGCGAACAGCGCCCCGTTCTGGCTGATGATGCTCAACAGCTTCATCATGGCGTTCGGCATTACGGTGGGCAAAATCACGGTGTCGATGCTTTCAGCCTTCGCCATCGTCTGGTTCCGCTTTCCGCTGCGTAACCTGTTCTTCTGGATGATCTTTATCACCCTGATGCTGCCGGTGGAGGTGCGTATCTTCCCGACGGTGGAGGTGATCGCCAACCTCGGCATGCTCGACAGCTATGCGGGCTTAACCCTGCCGCTGATGGCCTCGGCTACCGCCACCTTCCTGTTCCGTCAGTTCTTTATGACCCTGCCGGACGAGCTGATTGAGGCGGCGCGTATCGACGGTGCCTCGCCGATGCGCTTCTTCCGTGACATCGTGCTGCCGCTGTCGAAAACCAACCTGGCGGCGCTGTTTGTCATCACCTTTATCTACGGCTGGAACCAGTACCTGTGGCCGCTGCTGATTATCCAGGACGTCAACCTCGGCACCGCCGTGGCGGGCATCAAAGGCATGATCGCCACTGGCGAAGGCACCACCCTCTGGAACCAGGTGATGGCGGCGATGCTGCTCACCCTTATCCCACCCGTAGTCATTGTTTTAGCCATGCAGCGCGCGTTTGTCCGCGGCCTGGTCGATAGCGAGAAATAAGATGGCAGGTTTAAAACTTCAGGCAGTAACCAAAAGCTGGGATGGCAAAACCCAGGTGATTCAGCCGCTGACGCTCGACGTGGCGGACGGCGAATTTATCGTGATGGTCGGCCCGTCGGGCTGCGGCAAATCGACCCTGCTGCGGATGGTCGCCGGGCTGGAGCGTGTGACGTCCGGGGATATCTGGATCGACCGCCAGCGTGTCACCGAGATGGAGCCAAAAGATCGCGGCATCGCGATGGTGTTCCAGAACTACGCGCTTTATCCGCACATGAGCGTGGAAGAGAACATGGCCTGGGGGCTGAAAATCCGCGGCATGGGCAAAGGCCACATCGAAGAGCGGGTGAAAGAGGCGGCCCGAATTCTGGAGCTGGACGGCCTGCTGAAACGCCGTCCGCGCGAACTCTCAGGCGGCCAGCGTCAGCGTGTGGCGATGGGCCGTGCCATCGTGCGTGACCCGGCGGTGTTCCTGTTCGATGAGCCGCTCTCTAACCTCGATGCAAAACTGCGTGTGCAGATGCGTCTTGAGTTGCAGCATCTCCACCGTCGCCTGAAAACCACGTCGCTGTACGTCACCCACGATCAGGTGGAAGCCATGACCCTCGCCCAGCGGGTGATGGTGATGAACAAAGGTATCGCCGAGCAGATTGGCACCCCGGTGGAAGTGTACGAAAAGCCGGCCAGCCGCTTTGTGGCGAGCTTTATCGGCAGCCCGGCCATGAATCTGCTGGAAGGGCGCATCAGCACGGCGGGCACCCATTTTGAGCTGGAGAGCGGTATGGCACTGCCCATCAACTGGTTCTATCGCGGTTACGCCGGACGCAAAATGACGCTGGGTATCCGCCCGGAACATATTGCGTTAAGCTCGCAGTCGGAAGGCGGGGTGCCGCTGGTGATGGACACCCTCGAGATGCTGGGTGCCGACAATCTGGCGCACGGACGCTGGGGCGAGCAGAAGCTGGTGGTGCGTATGTCGCATCAGGAGCGCCCGCAAGCGGGCAGCACGTTGTGGCTGCATCTGCCGGAAAATCATCTGCATCTATTCGATGGTGAAACAGGACAACGTGTATGAGTAACTGGCCTTATCCCCACATCGTCGCCCACCGTGGCGGCGGGAAACTGGCACCGGAAAACACCCTGGCGGCAATAGACGTTGGTGCGCGCTACGGTCACACGATGATCGAGTTCGACGCCAAATTGTCGCAGGACGGAGAGATCTTCCTGCTACACGATGACAACCTCGAGCGCACCAGCAACGGCTGGGGCGTGGCGGGACAGTTGCCGTGGCGCGATCTGCTGAAGGTGGACGCCGGAAGCTGGTTCGGCAAAGACTTTAAAGGCGAGCCACTGCCGCTGCTGGCCGAGGTGGCAGACCGCTGCCGTCAGCACGGGATGATGGCCAATATTGAGATCAAGCCGACCACCGGTACGGGGCCGCTGACCGGCAAGGTGATTGCGCTGGCCGCACGTGAATTATGGGAAGGGATGACGGCACCGCTGCTGTCGTCGTTTGAGATCGACGCGCTGGAGGCGGCGCAGGCTGCGGCCCCCGAGCTGCCGCGCGGTTTACTGCTGGACGAGTGGCGTGAAGACTGGCGTGAGCTGACCACCCGGCTGGGCTGCGTGTCGATTCACCTCAATCACCGCCTGCTGGATGAGGCGCGGGTAAACCTGATTAAGGCCGCCGGTCTGCATATCCTGGTCTATACCGTTAACCAGCCCCAGCGGGCAGCAGAGCTGCTGCGCTGGGGCGTGGATTGCATCTGTACCGATGCAATTGCCCTGATAGGCCCGGACTTTCAGCCTTAAGGGTTATTAAGCAGATCGCCGTTCTGTCGCTGCGGCAGCATATGTTGCTGCTGCACGCCGCCCGACGACTCGACGCCGCTCAACATACCGCCATTGGTGTTAGGCAGAACCTGCCCCCCCGGCTGGCTCTGCTGAACCCGCAGGGTATCGTTATTCATCTGCGTTTGCAGATGCTGCTGCTGAACGCGTGTCTGGGTCTGCAGCTGCTGGTTAAGCATCCCTGTCTGTTGCTGCTGCTGGATCATCATCTGATTTTGCATCCGCTGCTGGCTGGGGTTTTGATACCCCGGCTGGTTAGGGTTGTTCAGGGTGTTGATGGGCTGCGCAAGCACGGCAAACGGCATTAACGCCGCAACAAGAATGAGTCGTTTCATTGATACTCCCTCCTTCTGAGGCCTCCTTTAAGTTTACCTCGCCTTCCGCATTACGATGATTTTTTAAGAGTTATGAACCAGGCTTAAGCGGGAGCATGAGTCCCTGTACCTGGAGAAAAACAATGATGAAACCAACGTTTTTACGCTGGGTAGCGATTGCTGCCCTGACGGCAGGCGGTACGTTTTGCGTGGCAGCGAATCCGCCTGCTGCCCCTCCGGTCTCTTACGGCGTGGAAGAGGATGTGTTCCATCCCGTGCGGGCGCAGAAGGGGATGGTCTCTTCGGTGGATGCCCTCGCCACGCAGGTCGGGGTGGATATCCTCAAGCAGGGCGGTAACGCGGTGGATGCGGCGGTGGCCGTCGGCTATGCGCTCGCGGTGACGCACCCGCAGGCGGGTAACCTCGGCGGCGGTGGCTTTATGATGCTGCGCACCAAAGATGGTGTGACGACCGCGATCGATTTCCGCGAAATGGCACCGTCCCAGGCCACGCGCGACATGTTCCTCGACGATCAGGGCAACGCTGACAGCAAAAAATCCCTCACCTCCCATCTGGCGACCGGCACACCCGGCACCGTCGCGGGCTTCTCGCTGGCGCTGGATAAGTACGGCACCCTGCCGCTGAACAAAGTGGTGCAGCCCGCCATCAAGCTGGCGCGCGACGGATTTGAGGTGAACGACGCGCTGGCCGACGATCTGAAAACCTACGGCAGCGAAGTGCTCCCCAACCATGAGAACAGCAAAGCCATTTTCTGGAAGGAGGGCGAGCCGCTGAAGAAGGGCGACAAGCTGGTGCAGGCGAACCTCGCCAAAAGCCTGGAGATGATTGCCGAAAATGGCCCGGATGCCTTCTATAAAGGGGTGATTGCCGACCAGATTGTGGAAGAGATGAGTAAGAACGGCGGGTTAATTACCAAAGCCGATCTCGCTGAATACAAAGCCGTGGAGCGCACCCCTATTAGCGGGGACTACCGCGGATATCAGGTCTTCTCCATGCCGCCACCGTCCTCCGGGGGGATCCACATCGTGCAGATCCTCAACATCCTCGAAAACTTCGATATGCATAAATTTGGTTTCGGCAGTGCCGATACGATGCAGGTTATGGCCGAGGCGGAAAAATATGCCTACGCCGACCGTTCAGAGTATCTGGGCGACCCGGATTTCGTGAAGGTGCCGTGGCAGGCGCTGACCAATAAAGCCTATGCCAAAACCCTGGCCGATCAGATTGATATCAACAAAGCCAAACCTTCGAGCGAGATCCGCCCGGGCAAACTGGCACCCTATGAAAGCAACCAGACCACCCACTTCTCGGTGGTGGATAAAGACGGTAACGCGGTGGCGGTGACCTACACGCTCAACACCACGTTTGGCACCGGGATTGTGGCGGGTAACAGCGGCATTCTGCTCAACAACGAGATGGATGACTTCTCTGCCAAGCCGGGCGTGCCGAACGTCTACGGGCTGGTGGGCGGGGATGCCAACGCCGTCGGGCCGAAGAAGCGCCCGCTGTCGTCGATGTCGCCGACGATTGTGGTGAAAGATGGCAAAACCTGGCTGGTAACCGGCAGCCCTGGCGGCAGCCGCATTATCACCACCGTGTTGCAGATGGTCGTCAACAGCATCGATTACGGGATGAACGTGGCAGAAGCGACCAATGCGCCGCGCTTCCATCACCAGTGGCTGCCGGATGAGCTGCGCGTGGAGAAGGGCTTTAGCCCGGACACGCTGAAACTGCTGGAACAGCGCGGGCAAAAAGTGGTGGTGAAAGAGGCGATGGGCAGCACCCAGAGCATTATGGTCGGGCCGGATGGTGCGCTGTATGGTGCATCGGATCCGCGTTCGGTGGATGACTTAACGGCGGGGTACTGACGGTTTCCCCTCACCCCGGCCCTCTCCCCATAGGGGAGAGGGAGAAAAGACCGCACCGTGAAATGCCTTCTCTCCTTAGTGGCGAGGGGAAAAGACCGCACCGTGCAATCCGCTCTCCCCATAGGGCGAGGGGAAAAGACCGCACCGTGCAATCCGCTCTCCCCATAGGGCGAGGGGAAAAGACCGCACCGTGCAAACCGCTCTCTCCCTATGGCGAGGGGAAAAGACCGCACCGTGCAATGCCTTCTCTCCTTAGTGGCGAGGGAAAAGACCGCACCGTAAAATCCGCTCTCCCCATAGGGTGAGGGGCAAAAGACCGCACCTTACAGTCCCCTCTCCCCTATGGGGAGAGGGTTAGGGTGAGGGGAAGGTTAACGACTTCATCCGCGCCATATAATACGCATCGACATACTCGCCGTTGCGCAGGGCAAACTTCCTGCCGGTTCCTTCGATTTCAAACCCGAAACGCTGATACAGCGCGACAGCGGCCGCGTTATCCGCAAAAACCGTGAGCTCGATGCGTTCAACGCGCAGCCAGTTGTCGCACAGGTTGATCATCTCGGTCATCAGCCTGCTTCCGACGCCGCGCCCTTGCATATCTGCCGCCACGCCGATGCCAAAGGTAGCTACGTGGCTCCGGCGCGGGTTTTCCATGATGTCCAGCGCCATATGTCCAACGACGCGCCCGTCCAGGCACGCCACCAGATGCCGTCTTCCCGGTTTTACCGCGACGCGTTCATGCCACATGGCCATAGAGGGATGAGGAATTTGTAGCGTGTCGTGATAAACCCCAGGATGCGACATGATGTCACGTAACGCTTCTGCATCGCTGGCTTCGATATGGCGTATCACTATCTCACTCATTCCTTTTTCCTCAGTTAGTTAGGTTCCTTTCCAACATCCGTCAGTTTGAAATGTGAGTCAACCAGCATTTTTTGCAAAAAATGAGTGGACAAGTGCGAATGAGAATGATTATTATTGCTCTGCCTTCGGGAGAACCGACACGGGGACCTGAAAGCACGACATTGCTCACATTGCTTCCAGTATTATTTTAGCCAGCGATTGCTGGCTTTTTTTTTGAGTGTTGTTTCAGCCTGGCTTACTTGCCCTTTTGCCCCCGGATGTACTCGCCATCCTCACGCCCGCTAAGTACGCTCCGGTTGCTGCGTGCTGCCGTGAGCGACGCCGACGGCCGATGCGCGGGCAGAGGTATTGCGCTATGGTAAGACGCAATTACCTTCCAAAAGGACTGAGCCATGACACTACACTGCGCATTTATTGGATTTGGCAAGAGCACGACCCGCTATCACCTTCCGTACGTTCTCACCCGTAAAGCCAGCTGGCATGTCGCGCACATCTTCCGTCGCCACCCGAAACCGGAAGAGCAGGCCCCGCAGTACTCCCATATCCATTTCACCAGCGATCTCGACGAGGTGCTGAACGACCCCGAGGTCAAGCTGGTGATCGTCTGCACCCACGCCGACAGCCATTTTGAGTACGCGAAACGCGCCCTGGAAGCCGGGAAAAACGTGCTGGTGGAAAAACCCTTCACCCCGACGATGGCCGAAGCGAAAACGCTGTTCGAACTGGCACGCAGTAAAGGGCTGACCGTCAGTCCGTATCAGAACCGTCGCTTTGATACCTGCTTCCTGACCGCGAAACAGGCCATTGAGAGCGGCAAGCTGGGCGAGATCGTCGAGATCGAAAGCCACTTCGATTACTACCGCCCGGTGGCAGAGACCAAACCCGGCCTGCCGCAGGATGGCTCGTTCTATGGCCTGGGTGTCCACACCATGGATCAGATCATCTCCCTGTTTGGCCGCCCGGATCACGTGGCCTACGACATCCGCAGCCTGCGCAATAAAGCCAACCCGGACGATACCTTCGAAGCTCAGCTGTTCTACGGTGACCTGAAAGCCATCGTCAAAACCAGCCATCTGGTGAAAACCGACTACCCAAAATTCATTGTTCATGGCACCAAAGGCTCGTTCATCAAGTACGGCATCGATCAGCAGGAGACCAGCCTGAAGGCCAACATCATGCCGGGCGAGCCAGGGTTTGCGGCGGATGATTCCGTGGGCGTGCTGGAGTACGTTAACGACGCGGGCGTAACGGTAAAAGAGGAGATCAAACCGGAGGTCGGCGACTACGGCCGCGTCTACGATGCGCTGTTTGAGACCCTGACAAAAGGTACCCCTAATTACGTCAAGGAAATTGAAGTGATGACCAACCTGGAAATCCTTGAACGGGGCTTTGAACAGGCCTCACCTGCCACAGTAACCCTTGCCAGATAAGCCTGAACGACTCCTTTGTTCTTGTTCAGATATTTTGAACAGAGGAGTCAATTTTCACCCTCTATGATCCCAGGTCGATTGCGTCCACACTTACTCCATCGAAACGAACTGAGGGTAAAAACAATGATCTTCTTACGCAAAGCAAACGACCGCGGTCACGCAAATCATGGTTGGCTGGACTCATGGCATAGCTTCTCGTTTGCCGATTATTATGACCCGAACTTTATGGGTTTCTCGGCACTGCGCGTGATTAACGATGACGTGATTGATGCAGGCCAGGGTTTTGGTACCCACCCGCATAAAGACATGGAAATCCTGACCTATGTGCTGGAAGGCGCCGTTGAGCACCAGGACAGCATGGGTAACAAAGAGCAGGTTCCGGCGGGTGAGTTCCAGATTATGACGGCGGGTACCGGGGTGCGTCACTCCGAATACAACCCAAGCAAAACCGACCGTCTGCGTCTGTACCAGATCTGGATCATTCCAGAAGAAAAAGGCATCACCCCGCGCTACGAGCAACGTCGTTTTGACGCCGAGCAGGGTAAACAGCTGGTACTGTCACCGGATGCCCGTGACGGCTCGCTGAAAGTGCATCAGGACATGGAGCTTTACCGCTGGGCGCTGGCGAAAGACGAGCAGTCTGTGCATCAGATCGCCGCTAACCGCAAAGTGTGGATTCAGGTGGTAAAAGGCGACGTGACCATTAACGGCACCAAAGCGACCACCAGCGATGGTCTGGCAATCTGGGATGAGCAGGCTATCTCTGTGCATGCCGACAGCGCCGCTGAAATTCTGCTGTTCGACCTGCCGCCGGTCTAAATCTTAAATTAATGTCCAGCCTTCCCTTATGACAGGGGAAGGTTGGTCTTTGTCCGTGATAAACTGAGGGAATCTATCACTACCGGTTTCTCTCAGGACGATGAAAAAGAAAAGACCCGTACTTCAGGATGTAGCCGATCGCGTCGGTGTGACTAAAATGACGGTCAGCCGTTTTTTACGTAACCCGGAACAGGTTTCCGTGGCCTTACGTGGCAAGATTGCCGCTGCTCTCGATGAACTGGGTTATATCCCTAACCGCGCACCCGATATTCTCTCCAATGCGACCAGCCGTGCGGTAGGTGTCCTGCTTCCCTCCTTAACCAACCAGGTCTTCGCGGAAGTGCTCCGCGGCATCGAAAGCGTCACCGACGCCTTCGGCTATCAGACCATGCTTGCGCACTACGGGTACAAACCGGAACTGGAAGAAGAACGTCTGGAGTCCATGCTTTCCTGGAACATTGACGGCCTGATCCTGACTGAACGCACCCATACCGCGCGCACGCTGAAGATGATCGAGGTGGCGGGTATTCCGGTGGTGGAGCTGATGGACAGCCAGTCTCCCTGTCTCGATATCGCCGTCGGGTTCGATAACTTTGAAGCCGCAAGGCAGATGACGGCGGCCATCATCGCCCGCGGTCATCGTCATATTGCCTATCTTGGCGCACGTCTGGATGAACGTACTATCATCAAACAGAAGGGATACGAGCAGGCGATGCTCGACGCTAACTTAACGCCCTACAGTGTGATGGTCGAGCAGTCCTCTTCCTACACCTCCGGTATTGAGCTGATGCGTCAGGCCCGTCGCGAGTACCCGCAGCTTGATGGCATTTTCTGTACCAACGATGACCTCGCGGTCGGCGCCGCCTTTGAATGCCAGCGTCTGGGGCTTGCTATCCCAGGTGATATGGCGATTGCCGGTTTCCACGGACACGACATTGGTCAGGTCATGGAACCGCGTCTGGCGAGCGTTCTCACCCCGCGTGAGCGCATGGGCCGTATCGGTGCAGAACGCCTGCTGGCGCGCATTCGTGGTGAGACGGTGACCCCTAAGATGTTAGATTTAGGTTTCACATTGTCACCGGGTGGATCGATTTAATCTGACAAGTTTGAACTAGCTCACACTTATTCATTTCTCACACGTTTGGATGTTGCTTCTCGTCAGCCCCGGCAGGACAATGTTACCGATAACTGTTACCCGTAACAATTCACTGAGGGACATACCTTGAGCACCACTAATCCAGATCACCACGTTTATGTCCTGATGGGCGTTTCCGGTAGCGGTAAATCTGCCGTTGCCAGCGAAGTGGCGCATCAAATCCATGCCGCGTTTCTTGATGGCGACTTTCTCCATCCGCGCAGCAATATCAATAAGATGGCTTCTGGTGAGCCGCTGAACGACGACGATCGTAAGCCGTGGTTACAGGCGCTGAATGATGCCGCGTTTGCCATGCAGCGCACCAACAAAGTATCCCTGATCGTCTGCTCCGCGTTGAAAAAGACCTACCGCGACCAGCTGCGTGAAGGTAACGCTAATCTCTCCTTCATCTACCTGAAGGGCGATTTCGACGTGATCGAAACCCGTCTGAAAGCGCGTAAAGGGCATTTCTTCAAAACCCAGATGCTGGTTACGCAGTTCGAAACTTTGCAGGAACCGGGTGCGGATGAAAGTGATGTGCTGGTGGTCGATATCGATCAGCCACTGGACGGTGTTGTTGCAAGCACCATTGAGGTCATTAACAAAAGGCAGTAAGTTTTGAGTACGTTAACGCTTGTTTTAACAGCAGTCGGCTCCGTGCTGTTGCTGCTGTTTTTGGTAATGAAGGCCCGCATGCACGCCTTCGTTGCCTTGATGGTGGTTTCTATTGGTGCAGGTCTCTTTTCTGGAATGCCGCTCGACAAAATCGCCGCGACCATGGAAAAGGGGATGGGAGGCACGCTGGGCTTCCTGGCGATTGTCGTCGCGCTGGGCGCGATGTTTGGCAAGATCCTGCATGAAACCGGCGCGGTCGATCAGATCGCCGTCAAAATGTTGAAATCCTTCGGCCACAGCCGGGCGCACTATGCGATTGGTCTGGCCGGTCTGATCTGTGCGTTGCCGCTGTTCTTTGAGGTGGCGGTCGTCTTGCTGATTAGCGTGGCCTTCTCCATGGCCCGACATACCGGCACCAATCTCGTGAAGCTGGTTATTCCGCTGTTTGCGGGTGTAGCAGCCGCTGCCGCATTCCTGCTGCCGGGGCCTGCGCCAATGCTGCTGGCCTCGCAGATGCACGCTGACTTCGGCTGGATGATCCTGATCGGTCTGTGCGCCGCGATACCGGGAATGCTGATTGCCGGTCCGCTATGGGGCAATTTCATCAGCCGTTACGTTGAGCTTCATATTCCTGACGACATCACCGAGCCGCATCTGGGCGAGAGCAAAATGCCGTCGTTCGGCTTCAGCCTCGCGCTGATCCTGCTGCCGCTGGTGCTGGTGGGGTTGAAAACCATTGCCGCGCGCTTTGTGCCTGAAGGCTCTACGGCGTACGAATGGTTTGAATTTATCGGCCACCCGTTCACGGCGATCCTGGTGGCGTGCCTGGTGGCCATTTACGGCCTGGCGATGCGCCAGGGCATGGCGAAAGACCGGGTGATGGAGATCTGCGGTCACGCGCTGCAACCGGCAGGCATTATTCTGCTGGTGATCGGTGCAGGCGGGGTATTCAAGCAGGTACTGGTAGATTCCGGTGTCGGCCCGGCTCTGGGCAGTGCCCTGACCGGGATGGGCTTGCCAATTGCCGTCACCTGTTTTGTGCTGGCGGCGGCGGTGCGTATCATTCAAGGTTCTGCGACCGTGGCCTGTTTAACCGCCGTGGGGCTGGTGATGCCGGTGATTGAGCAGCTGAATTACTCCGGCGCGCAGATGGCTGCATTGTCTATCTGTATTGCAGGCGGTTCGATTGTGGTGTCACACGTTAACGATGCGGGCTTCTGGCTGTTCGGGAAATTTACCGGGGCTACGGAAGCGCAAACCCTGAAGACCTGGACGATGATGGAAACCATCCTCGGCACCACCGGGGCGATTGTTGGGATGATTGCGTTTTCGCTGCTGAGCTGATGCTCTTTTCTCCCTCTCCCTGTGAGAGAGGGTATCAGGCCGCAGAGTGTGTATGTTTGTCGTGCGGTGGCTTCGCCTTACCTGACCGACAAAACTTAAAAAGGCAACTTACGTTGCCTTTTTGCTTTTACCTAGCCCTTCATCCACGCCCTAATCCCATCCAGGAACATCTGGGTCGCCATCATCACCAGAATCAATCCCATCAGCCGCTCCAGGGCATTAACCCCTTTCTCGCCCAGCAGGCGTAAAAACAGCGACGACTGCAGCAGGATAATAAAAGTCCCGCCCCAGGCAATCAGCAGCGCGATCACCAGATGGCTCATCTGATTCGGGTACTGATGCGACAGCAACATCAGCGTCGCCAGGATCGTCGGCCCGGCGACCAGAGGAATAGCCAGCGGCACAATAAAAGGTTCTTCACCCGCAGGCAGGCCGCTGCTGCTACCTTCGCTGCTCGGGAAAATCATTTTGATGGCAATCAGGAACAAAATAATCCCGCCGGAAATAGAGACCGTTTCAGCGCGCAAGTTCAGGAAGGCGAGGATTTTCTCGCCAGCAAACAGGAAGATAAACATCACCAGCAGGGCGATAAGCAGCTCGCGGATCATGATTGCCCGACGGCGCTTCGGCTCGGTGTGCTTCAGCACCGACATAAAAATAGGCAGGTTTCCGAGTGGATCCATAATTAGGATCAATAAAACCGCTGCGGAAATGATTTCACTCATTGTAAATTATCCCTGATACTTGTGTGGTTGCTTCGATGATTAGCGCTTTTTCTGATAGCCGGGCAATCATCGATTAATTTCGCTTGCGACTTTGGCTGCATTTTGTAATGTGAAGCATATCCCAGTTCAATACTGGCTTGCATAAACAGCACACACCCTCTGCAGGAAAAAAAAGCTATGAAAAACGTTGGTTTTATCGGTTGGCGCGGTATGGTCGGCTCTGTACTCATGCAACGCATGGTTGAAGAGCGCGATTTCGACGCTATCCGCCCGGTCTTCTTCTCCACTTCCCAGCTCGGCCAGGCTGCACCGTCCTTTGGGGGTACCACAGGCACGTTGCAGGATGCGTTTGATCTGGAAGCGTTGAAGGCACTGGACATTATTGTCACCTGCCAGGGCGGCGATTATACCAACGAAATTTATCCAAAGCTTCGTGAAAGCGGCTGGCAGGGCTACTGGATTGACGCGGCCTCTTCGCTGCGCATGAAAGACGACGCGATCATTATTCTTGACCCGGTTAACCAGGACGTCATCACCGACGGCCTGAACAACGGCGTAAAAACCTTCGTTGGCGGTAACTGTACAGTCAGCCTGATGCTGATGTCGCTGGGCGGCCTGTTTGCCCAGGATCTGGTGGAGTGGGTATCTGTTGCGACCTATCAGGCGGCATCCGGTGGCGGCGCGCGCCATATGCGCGAGTTGCTGACCCAGATGGGCCAGTTGCATCACAGCGTTGCCGATGAGCTGGCGAACCCGGCATCCGCGATTCTCGATATCGAGCGTAAAGTCACTCAGCTGACCCGCAGCGGCGAGCTGCCAGTGGACAACTTCGGCGTACCGCTGGCCGGTGGCCTGATCCCGTGGATCGATAAACAGCTGGATAACGGCCAGACCCGCGAAGAGTGGAAAGGCCAGGCAGAGACCAACAAAATCCTGCGTACCTCTTCCGTGATCCCGGTTGACGGCCTGTGCGTGCGCATCGGCGCACTGCGCTGCCACAGCCAGGCATTCACCATTAAACTGAAAAAAGATGTGTCTATTCCGACAGTGGAAGAACTGCTCGCGTCTCACAACCCGTGGGCGAAAGTGGTGCCAAACGATCGCGACATCACCATGCGCGAGCTGACCCCGGCTGCGGTCACCGGCACATTATCTACCCCTGTTGGACGCCTGCGTAAACTAAATATGGGGCCGGAATACCTTTCCGCCTTTACCGTCGGGGACCAGCTTCTGTGGGGCGCCGCTGAGCCGCTGCGCAGAATGCTACGTCAACTGGCGTAATAAATACTTAAGACTAAGGGGTGATTTATCACCCCTTTTTTTGCGTACTAAAGGACGAAAACGCAAATGATTCATTATTTTTCGGGAGTCATATAAAGCGTTGGCTATGCTTTATGCGGGATGTCACATATTCCGCCTGGAGGTTGGATGGAACAGAGAGGATGCACAAGGTGCTGTTCCGTTCAGGTCACATTAAGGTCGTACCCGCTGCGCGACAGGGGCGGCAACTAGAAAAACAGGATGAATACCATGTCCGTTCGTATTGATAGAGACGTGATTAATGCGCTTATTGCGGGTCACTTTGCGGATCCATTTTCTGTACTTGGCATGCACCGCACTGAAGCCGGACTGGAAGTCCGTGCATTGCTACCTGACGCGACTGAAGTGTGGGTAATCGAACCCAAAACCGGGCGCAAGGTCGGTAAACTCGAATGTATTGATTCACGCGGCTTCTTCGCTGGCGTGATGGCCCGCCGCAAAAATGTCTTCCGTTATCAGCTCGCTGTTATCTGGCATGGTCAGCAGAACCTGATCGACGATCCCTATCGCTTTGGTCCGCTGCTGCAGGAGATGGATGCCTGGCTGCTGTCCGAAGGTACGCACCTGCGCCCTTATGAAACGCTCGGCGCCCATGCCGACACCATGGATGGCGTTACCGGCACCCGCTTTACCGTCTGGGCGCCGAATGCCCGTCGTGTGTCAGTGGTGGGGCAGTTCAACTACTGGGATGGCCGACGCCACCCGATGCGCCTGCGTCGTGAGACCGGCATCTGGGAGCTGTTTATCCCCGGCGCGCACAACGGCCAGCTCTACAAATACGAGCTGATTGATGCCCATGGCAAGCTGCGTATCAAAGCCGACCCGTATGCTTTCGAAGCGCAAATGCGCCCGGAAACCGCGTCACTGATTTGCGGTCTGCCGGAGAAAGTCGCCCAGAGCGAAGAGCGTATCCGGGCCAACGAGTTCGATATGCCGATCTCCATTTATGAAGTCCATCTTGGCTCCTGGCGTCGTCATACCGAGAACAACTTCTGGCTCAGCTACCGGGAGCTGGCCGACCAGCTAATCCCGTATGTGAAATGGATGGGCTTTACCCATCTGGAGCTGCTGCCGATTAACGAACACCCGTTTGACGGCAGCTGGGGCTATCAGCCGACCGGCATGTATGCCCCGACCCGCCGCTTCGGCACCCGCGATGACTTCCGCTACTTTATCAATGCCGCACACGCCGCCGGGCTGAACGTGATCCTCGACTGGGTGCCAGGCCACTTCCCGTCCGATGATTTTAGCCTGGCCGAGTTTGACGGCACCAACCTGTATGAGCACAGCGATCCGCGCGAAGGCTACCATCAGGACTGGAATACCCTGATCTACAACTATGGCCGCCGGGAAGTGACCAACTATCTGGTGGGCAACGCGCTCTACTGGATCGAACGTTTCGGCATTGATGCCCTGCGTGTGGATGCCGTCGCCTCGATGATCTACCGCGACTACAGCCGCAAAGAGGGGGAGTGGATCCCTAACGAATTCGGCGGCCGGGAAAACCTGGAAGCGATCGAGTTCCTGCGCAACACCAACCGCATTCTCGGGGAGCAGACTCCGGGCGCGGTGACAATGGCGGAAGAGTCCACGGACTTCCCGGGCGTCTCGCGTCCACCGTCGATGGGCGGCCTCGGCTTCTGGTACAAGTGGAACCTCGGCTGGATGCACGACACCCTGGATTACATGAAGCTGGATCCGGTGCATCGCCAGTATCACCACAACAAACTGACTTTCGGCATGCTCTACAACGGCACCGAAAACTTTGTCCTGCCGCTCTCCCACGACGAAGTGGTTCACGGCAAAAAATCGATTCTCGACCGCATGCCGGGCGACGCATGGCAGAAGTTTGCCAACCTGCGCGCCTACTACGGCTGGATGTTCGCCTTCCCGGGCAAAAAACTGCTGTTCATGGGCAACGAGTTCGCCCAGGGCCGCGAATGGAACCACGATTCGAGCCTCGACTGGAACCTGCTGGAAGGGGGCGACAACTGGCACCACGGCGTTCAGCGTCTCGTGCGCGACCTTAACCATACCTATCGTCACCACAAGGCCCTGCACGAGCTGGACTTTGATGATTACGGCTTTGAGTGGCTGGTGGTGGATGACCACGAACGCTCGGTGCTGATCTTTGTCCGTCGTGACAAGGTGGGCAACGAAATCATTGTCGCCAGCAACTTCACCCCGGTGACACGCCATCACTACCGTTTCGGCATCAATCAGCCGGGCAAATGGCGCGAGGTGCTCAATACCGACTCCATGCATTACCACGGCAGCAATGCGGGCAATGGCGGGCTGGTACAGAGCGATGAACACGAAAGCCATGGCCGACCTAACTCCCTGAGCCTCACTCTGCCGCCGCTCTCTACGATCTGGCTGGTTCGGGAGGGGGAATGACGCAACTCGCTGCAGGTAACCCGGCACCGCTCGGCGCAAGCTACGACGGCAAGGGGGTGAACTTCACCCTCTTTTCGGCGAATGCGGATCGGGTTGAACTCTGCGTGTTTGACGGTAAAGGCATTGAACACCGCTACGATCTGGTGGCCCGTACTGGCGATATCTGGCATGGCTACCTCGAGCATGCCCGGCCCGGCACACACTATGGCTTTCGGGTGCATGGTGCGTGGGATCCGGCAAAAGGGCTGTTCTTTAATCCGGCTAAGCTGCTGCTCGACCCCTGTGCGCATCAGGTTGAGGGCACGCTGAACGATGATGTGCTGCTGCATGCCGGCAAAGCCACGCCCGATCACCGCGACAGTGCGGCCGTGGCACCCAGAAGCGTGGTGGTCAGCGACGATCGTTACGACTGGGAAGAGGACGCGGCCCCTGCTACCCCCTGGGGCAAAACCGTTATCTATGAAGCCCACGTTAAAGGGCTGACCTGGCTGCACCCTGGCATACCCGAGGCGATCCGCGGCACCTACAGGGCGCTCGGACACCCGGTGATGATTGCTTACTTTAAGCACCTCGGTATCACCGCCCTGGAGTTATTACCGGTGGCACATTTTGCCTCCGAGCCACGTCTGCAGCGCCTCGGTCTTAGCAACTACTGGGGCTACAACCCGATGGCGATGTTTGCCCTTGATCCGCGCTATGCCTCGGATCCTGAGCGGGCACGGGATGAGTTTCGTGATGCGGTGAAGGCGCTGCACGAAGCGGGCATTGAGGTCATTCTGGATATCGTGCTTAACCACAGCGCTGAACTGGATCTGGAAGGCCCAACGTTCTCCCTGCGCGGAATTGATAACCCTAGCTATTATTGGTTAAGGGAAGATGGCGATTACCACAACTGGACCGGCTGTGGTAACACCCTCAATCTCAGCCATCCGGCGGTGGTGCAGTACGCGTATGAATGCCTGAAATATTGGGTGGAAACGTTCCACATAGACGGCTTTCGTTTTGACCTGGCGTCCGTGATTGGACGCACGCCGGAATACAGCCAGCAGGCACCGCTGTTTGAGGCCATTAAAAACTGCCCGCTGCTCTCAGGGGTGAAGCTGATCGCGGAGCCATGGGACATCGGCCCTGGCGGCTATCAGGTGGGAAATTTCCCGCCGCCGTTTGCCGAGTGGAACGACCACTATCGTGATACCGCGCGTCGCTTCTGGCTGGCCCGCGATATGTCACTCGGCCAGTTTGCCGGGCGCTTTGCCGCTTCCAGCGATCTGTTCAAGCGCAACGGGCGTCTGCCCTCTGCGTCGATCAACCTGGTCACGGCGCACGACGGTTTTACCCTGCGTGACTGCGTTTGTTTCAATCAGAAACACAATGAAGCCAATGGCGAAGAAAATCGTGACGGTACCTTCAATAACCATAGCTTTAACCATGGTGTAGAAGGATTAAGTGGCAATCTGGATGTGATTGAGCGGCGCCGCGCCAGCGTGCACGCACTGCTCACCACGCTGCTTTTGTCGCAAGGAACGCCGATGTTGCTGGCAGGCGATGAACATGGCCACAGCCAGCACGGCAACAACAATGCCTATTGCCAGGACAACCCGTTAACCTGGCTGGACTGGCAACAGGCAAACAGTGGATTAGTGGACTTTACCGCTGCGCTAATCCATCTGCGTCAGCAGATCCCGGCCCTCACCCTCAATGAATGGTGGGAAGAGGGCGACGGCAATGTTTGCTGGCTGAATAAAAGGGCGCAACCGTTGGAAGCGCGTGAGTGGCAAAGCGGCGTGCCGTGCCTGCAAATCCTGCTTTCGGATCGCTGGCTTATCACGCTTAACGCCACAGATGAGGTTGTTGAAATTACGTTACCCCAAGGGGAGTGGCGGGCTATCCCCCCATTTGCCGGAGAGGATAATCCGGTCGTTATGACTGCCTGGCATGGGCCTGCGCACGGTGTATGTGTATTCCAGAGATGATAATAAAAGGAGTTGATCATGGTTAGGTTAGATAAGAACGACCCTCTAATGTTGGCGCGTCAGCTGCCATTGAAGTCTGTTGCCCTGATTCTTGCTGGTGGCCGCGGTACCCGATTAAAAGATTTAACGATTAAGCGCGCCAAGCCCGCCGTCCACTTCGGTGGGAAATTCCGTATTATCGATTTTGCCCTGTCAAACTGCCTGAATTCAGGCATTCGCCGTATTGGCGTGATCACTCAGTACCAGTCCCACACGCTGGTGCAGCATATCCAGCGCGGCTGGTCGTTCTTCAGTGAGGAAATGAACGAATTCGTCGACCTGTTACCTGCACAACAGCGCGTACACGGCGAAAACTGGTATCGCGGCACTGCCGATGCGGTAACACAAAACCTGGATATTATTCGTCGTTACGACGCCGAGTACGTGGTGATCCTCGCCGGGGACCACATCTACAAGCAGGACTACTCGCGCATGCTCATCGACCACGTCGAAAAAGGGGCGCGCTGCACCGTGGCCTGTATGCCTGTGCCCGTTGCTGAGGCGACGGCCTTTGGCGTGATGGCGGTAGATGAAAACGACAAAGTGATCGATTTCGTTGAAAAACCGGCGAACCCGCCATCCATGCCGGGGGATGACACCAAAGCGCTGGCCAGTATGGGGATCTATGTCTTTGATGCAGATTACCTTTACCAGCTGCTGGAAGAAGACGACAAGGATGAGCAATCCAGCCACGACTTCGGCAAAGATATCATCCCGAAAATCACCAAATCTGGCATGGCCTATGCACATCCATTCCCACTGTCCTGCGTGCAGTCCGATCCTAATTCAGAACCCTACTGGCGCGATGTCGGCACCCTGGAGGCATACTGGAAGGCGAACCTCGATCTGGCATCAGTGACGCCCGAACTGGACATGTACGACCACAACTGGCCGATCCGTACCCATATGGAATCGCTGCCGCCAGCGAAATTTGTCCAGGACCGCTCCGGCAGCCACGGCATGACGCTGAACTCGCTGGTTTCTGGCGGGTGCATCATCTCTGGCTCGGTGGTGGTGCAGTCGGTGCTGTTCCCGCGCGTGCGGGTGAACTCCTTCTGCAACATTGATTCGTCAGTATTGTTACCCGACGTCTGGGTTGGCCGCTCGTGCCGCCTGCGTCGTTGCGTTATCGACCGTGCCTGCGTCATCCCGGAAGGCATGGTAATTGGAGAAAACGCGGAAGAGGACGCGCGCCGTTTCTACCGCTCAGAAGAAGGCATCGTGCTGGTTACGCGTGAAATGCTGCGTAAACTGCAGATCAAACAGGAGCGATGATGCAGGTTTTACACGTTTGTTCTGAGATGTTCCCGCTGCTGAAAACCGGCGGGTTGGCGGATGTGATTGGGGCGCTACCGGCGGCGCAAATTGCCGGTGGCGTCGATACTCGCGTGCTGTTACCCGCTTTTCCCGATATTCGTCGCGGCATCCCTGACGCCCAGATCGTCAGCCGCCGCGAAACCTTTGCCGGGCGCATCACATTACTCTTTGGTCATTACAACGGCGTGGGCATCTATCTTATCGATGCCCCACATCTGTATGACCGCCCAGGGAGTCCTTACCACGACACTAACCTGTTTGCCTATACCGATAACGTGCTGCGTTTCGCGCTACTCGGCTGGGTCGGGGCGGAGATGGCCTCCGGCCTGGATCCGTTCTGGCGCCCGGACGTGGTGCATGCCCACGACTGGCACGCCGGGCTGGCACCGGCGTATCTGGCGGCGCGTGGCCATCCGGCGAAGTCGGTCTTTACCGTACACAACCTGGCGTATCAGGGGCTGTATTTAGCCAAACACATGGATGAAATCGAACTGCCATGGTCGTTCTTTAATATCCATGGGCTGGAGTTTAACGGGCAGATTTCGTTCCTGAAGGCCGGGCTGTACTACGCCGATCACATCACCGCCGTCAGCCCGACCTACGCGCGGGAGATCACCGAGCCGCAGTTTGGCTACGGCATGGAAGGGCTGCTCGCACAACGCCAGCGCGAAGGGCGACTGTCGGGCATTCTCAACGGCGTGGATGAAAAAATCTGGAGCCCGGAGTCGGATCTGCTGCTGACCGCGCGCTACAACCGTGATTCCGTGGAAGATAAGGCTGAGAACAAACGTCAGCTGCAAATCGCCATGGGGCTGAAGGTCAACGAAAAGGTGCCGCTGTTCGCCGTGGTGAGCCGGTTGACCAGCCAGAAAGGGCTGGATTTGGTGCTTGAAGCGCTGCCGGGCCTGCTGGAGCAGGGTGGACAGCTGGCGCTGCTGGGTGCAGGCGATCCGGTATTGCAGGAGGGCTTCCTCGCCGCCGCCGCCGAACATCCGGGTCAGGTTGGGGTACAGATTGGCTATCACGAAGCGTTTTCGCACCGCATCATGGCGGGTGCCGACGTTATCCTGGTGCCAAGCCGTTTTGAGCCATGCGGTTTAACCCAACTGTATGGCCTGAAGTACGGCACGTTGCCTCTGGTGCGTCGTACCGGTGGGCTGGCGGATACGGTATCTGACACCTCGCTGGAGAATCTGGCAGACGGCATCGCCAGCGGTTTTGTCTTTGAAGACAGTAATGCCTGGTCGTTATTGCGTGCGATTCGTCGTGCCTTCGTGTTGTGGTCTCGTCCATCGTTGTGGCGTTTTGTTCAGCGCCAGGCAATGGCCATGGATTTTAGCTGGCAAGTTGCGGCGCAGTCCTACCGCGATCTTTATCAACGCTTGATGTAACAATCCTGGAATCAGAGATATGAATGCACCTTTTTCCTATGCGTCTCCCACGGTAAGCATTGAGGCGTTAAAGCACTCCATCGCTTACAAGCTGATGTTCACCATCGGCAAAGATCCGGTGATTGCCAACAAACATGAGTGGCTCAACGCCACGCTGTTTGCCGTGCGCGATCGGCTGGTGGAACGCTGGCTGCGCTCTAACCGCGCCCAGCTCTCACAGGAGACCCGTCAGGTTTACTATCTGTCGATGGAGTTTTTGATTGGTCGCACCCTCTCCAATGCGCTGTTGTCGCTGGGTATCTATGACGACGTAAAAACCGCACTGGAAGAGATGGGGCTGGATTTAGAAGAGCTGATTGACGAAGAGAACGACCCCGGCTTAGGTAACGGCGGTCTTGGCCGCCTGGCGGCCTGCTTCCTCGATTCGCTGGCAACGCTCGCCCTGCCGGGACGTGGCTACGGTATTCGCTACGATTACGGCATGTTTAAACAGAATATCGTCGATGGACGGCAGAAAGAGTCCCCGGACTACTGGCTGGAGTACGGCAACCCGTGGGAGTTCAAACGCCACAACACCCGCTATAAAGTCCGCTTTGGCGGCCGTATTCAGCAGGAAGGCAAAAAGAGCCGCTGGGTCGAAACCGAAGAGATTCTGGCCGTGGCTTATGACCAGATCATCCCCGGCTACGACACTGACGCGACCAACACGCTGCGCCTGTGGAATGCCCAGGCGAGTAGCGAGATTAACCTCGGTAAATTCAATCAAGGCGACTACTTCGCGGCGGTGGAAGACAAAAACCACTCCGAGAACGTCTCCCGTGTGTTGTACCCGGATGACTCTACTTATTCCGGGCGCGAGCTGCGTCTGCGTCAGGAGTACTTCCTGGTCTCCGCGACTATCCAGGATATCCTGAACCGCCATTACCAGCTGCATAAAACCTACGCTAACCTGGCGGCAAAAACCGCCATCCACCTCAACGACACCCACCCGGTGCTGTCGATCCCGGAGCTGATGCGCCTGCTGATCGACGAACATAAGTTCAGCTGGGACGAGGCGTTTGAGGTAACCTGCCAGGTCTTCTCTTACACCAACCACACGTTGATGAGCGAAGCGCTGGAAACCTGGCCAGTGGACATGCTCGGCAAAATCCTGCCGCGCCACCTGCAGATCATTTTTGAGATCAACGACTACTTCCTGAAAACCGTGCAGGAGCAGTACCCGCACGACACCGGCTTGCTAAGCCGTACCTCGATCATTGATGAATCCAATGGCCGCCGGGTGCGCATGGCGTGGCTGGCGGTCGTGATCAGCCACAAGGTCAATGGCGTGTCAGAGCTGCACTCCAACCTGATGGTGCAGTCGCTGTTCGCCGACTTTGCGAAGATCTTCCCGATGCGTTTCTGCAATGTGACCAACGGGGTCACGCCGCGCCGCTGGCTGGCGCTGGCGAACCAGCCGCTCTCCGACGTGCTCGACGAGAACATTGGCCGCAACTGGCGTACCGACTTAAGCCAGCTGAGCGAGCTTGAACAGCACGCCGATTTCCCGACGGTGAACAAAGCGGTGCGTGATGCCAAGCTGCTGAACAAAAAGAGGCTGGCGGTGTGGATGGCGCTGCACCTGAACGTGGTCGCCAACCCGAAAGCGCTGTTCGATGTGCAGATCAAACGTATCCATGAGTACAAGCGTCAGCTGATGAACGTGCTGCACGTGATCACCCGCTACAACCGCATTAAGGCCGAACCTGATGCCGACTGGGTACCGCGAGTGAACATCTTTGCCGGTAAGGCCGCCTCGGCCTACTACATGGCGAAGCACATCATTCACCTGATCAACGACGTGGCGAAGGTGATCAACAACGATCCGCAGATTGGTGACAAGCTGAAGGTCGTCTTTATCCCGAACTACAGCGTGAGTCTGGCCCAGCTGATCATTCCGGCGGCCGATCTCTCCGAGCAGATCTCCACCGCGGGCACCGAAGCGTCCGGCACCAGTAACATGAAGTTTGCCCTGAACGGCGCGCTGACCATCGGCACGCTGGATGGCGCAAATGTCGAGATGCTGGAGCACGTGGGCGAAGAGAATATCTTCATCTTTGGTAACACCACGGAAGAGGTCGAGGCGCTGCGCGCCAAAGGCTACTCGCCGCGTGACTATTACGAGCAGGATGAAGAGCTGCGCCAGGTGCTGACGCAGATCGCCACCGGGGTCTTCAACCCGGATGAGCCTGGCCGCTACCGCGACCTGGTGGACTCGCTGATTAACTTCGGTGACCACTACCAGGTGCTGGCAGACTACCGCAGCTATGTGGATTGTCAGGATAGGGTCGATGAGCTGTACCGCAAGCCGGAAGAGTGGACCACTAAAGCGATGCATAACATCGCCAACATGGGCTATTTCTCATCCGACCGCACCATCAAAGAGTATGCCGATACCATCTGGCATATCGATCCGGTGAAACTGTAAAAGCAAAACGGCGACCTCAGGGTCGCCGTTTTTGTATTTGCCCTCTCTCACACGGGGAGGGCATTACGCCTGCTCGTTAGTATGATTCACGACGCCAGCGACAGCTCCCGCTTTCCCGTATGCTGGGCCAGCCACTGCGCCACGCGGGACACTTGCTCCGCATTCAGCCACATCCCCTCTTTGGTGCGACGCCACAGCGCATCGTCGGCGCGGCGAACCCATTCGTGGTCGGCTAAATAACGTAACTCCGCCTCGTAAAACTCGTGACCAAAATGCTCGCCCAGATCGGTAAGATCTTTCGCGTCACGCAGGATCACCTCACTGTTGCTGCCGTAGGTACGGGCAAAATGACGGGCCATGGATTCGCTGATAAACGGATAGCGACGGCGCAGTTTGGCCGCGTAGTCATCACGGTTACCGTCGATATCACCGCCAGGCAGCACCGCGCCTTTGGTCCACGCCGGGCCAATACCTTTATAGTACGGCGCCAGTTTTTCCATCGCATGCTCTGCCAGCTTGCGATAGGTGGTGAGCTTACCGCCAAACACCGACAGCAGCGGCGCTTTGCCATGGTCATCGTGAATATCGAGGGTGTAATCACGGGTAATGGCCTGCGGTGAATCAGACTCGTCATCACACAGTGGACGCACCCCGGAGTAGCTCCAGACCACATCGTCACGCACCAGCGACTTTTTGAAGTGCGCGTTATACACATTCAGCAGATAGCTGATTTCGCTCTCGTCGATCTCGACGTTTTTCGGATCGCCTTTGTATTCCACGTCCGTGGTGCCAATGATGGAGAACTCATCCATCCACGGGATCACAAACACGATGCGCTTGTCTTCGTTTTGCAGGATATAAGCCTGCTTCTGGGTATGTACCCGCGGCACCACGATATGGCTGCCTTTAATCAGGCGAATGCCATAAGGCGATGGCAATTGCATGCCCTGGTCGAAGAACTGCTTCACCCATGGGCCGGTAGCGTTCACCAGACCGCGCGCCTGCCAGCTGAAACGTTCGCCGGTATCGATATCTTCTGCCTCAACGATCCACAGTCCGTTTTTCCGACGGGCGGAGATCGCGCGGGTGCGGGTTTTCACCTTGCCGCCTTTGCGTTCAACCATTTGCGCGTTAGCGAGCACCAGGCGGGCATCATCCACCCAACAGTCGGAATATTCGAATCCGCGCACGATTTCAGGCTTAAGCACCGAGTCTGCGCCAAAACGCACACCCGCAGAGGCGGGCAGACTGGTACGTTTACCCAGGTGATCGTACATAAACAGACCAATGCGGATCATCCACGCCGGACGCAGATGTGGGCGGTGTGGCAGACGAAAACGCATTGGCGTAGCGATATGGGGAGCCATTTTCAGCAGCACTTCACGCTCGGCCAGCGCCTCACTGACCAGGCGGAACTCGTAGTGTTCCAGATAACGCAGGCCACCGTGGATCAGCTTAGAGCTGGCGGAGGAGGTGGCACAGGCGAGATCCTGCGCTTCCAGCATCAGGACAGATAATCCGCGGCCGGCAGCGTCCGCCGCAATGCCCGCCCCGTTGATTCCGCCACCGATAACAATCAGATCTTTGGTTTCCATTGTATCCTCACGCACTTTCGTTAAAGCTCAAAAATGTTCGATATCGCTCATATTAGCAAAGGAAATGGATTTTAGTAACATCAAAAAAACAATTTTGAGTGATACAGCTAACATAATGGCGTTTACCCGCCGCCAGGACGTACACTACCCAGTAAAATAGTGTGGTCTGATGCCTTACCAATCCTCTCCCACGGGGCGAGGGGCACAGGCTGCACTGCACCTGAACAAACAACAGAGATCACCATGGAACAATTTGAATGTATTAACGTAGAAGAAGCCCACCAGAAGATGCACCAGGGGCTGGCGGTACTGGTGGACATTCGCGATCCGCAAAGCTTCGCGATGGGCCATACGCCGGGCGCGTTTCACCTGACCAACGCTTCCCTGAGTGAGTTTATGCGTGATAACGATTTCGAGACCCCGGTGATGGTGATGTGCTATCACGGCAATAGCAGCAAAGGCGCAGCGCAATACCTGCTGCAACAGGGCTTTGAAGCGGTCTACAGCGTGGACGGTGGATTCGATGCCTGGCACCGCCATTTCCCGGCAGAAGTCGAGCACGCGGGCATTTAGGGTATATACTGTCCCCTTTTGTGTGGAATAAGCGACTGCCGCCGATGCTGATGATTACCTCTTTTACCAACCCGCGCGTCGCCCAGGCGTTCGTCGACTACATGGCGACGCAGGGTGTTATCCTCACCATTCAACAACATACCCAGACCGACGTCTGGCTGGCCGATGAGAGCCAGGCTTCCCGGGTCAACGCCGAGCTGGCGCGTTTTCTGGAAAACCCCGGTGATGCGCGCTATCTGGCGGCGAGCTGGCAGGCGGGCCATACCGGCAGCGGGCTGCGCTACCAGCGCTTTCCTTTTCTGGCGACCGTGCGAGAACGCGCCGGGCCGTTTACCCTGGGACTCATGGCGGCCTGTATTCTGGTCTTCATGCTGATGAGTGTGGTGGGCGATCAGCAGATCATGCTGCTGCTGGCCTGGCCGTATGACGCCTCGGTTGAGTTCGAGTTCTGGCGCTACTTCACCCACGCGCTGATGCACTTCTCGTTCCTGCATATCCTCTTTAACCTGCTGTGGTGGTGGTATCTCGGCGGGGCGGTGGAGAAGCGGCTCGGCAGCGGCAAGCTCATCGTGCTCACCCTGATCAGCGCGCTGCTCAGCGGCTTTATCCAGCATAAGTTTGGCGGCCCGTGGTTTGGCGGCCTTTCCGGCGTGGTTTACGCGCTGATGGGCTATGTCTGGCTGCGCGGCGAGCGCGATCCGCAGAGCGGCATCTACCTGCAACGCGGTTTAATGACCTTTGCATTAATCTGGATTATCGCCGGATGGTTTGATCTGTTTGGTATGGCGATTGCCAACGGCGCACACGTGGCCGGGCTGGCGGTCGGGCTGGCGATGGCGTTTGCCGATACGCTAAATGCGCGAAAACGAACATAATTCTGGCAGGGAACACTGATGAAACAAACACAACGCCATGACGCCATTATTGATCTGGTGAAAAAGCAGGGATACGTCAGTACCGAAGAGCTGGTGGAGCAGTTTGCCGTCAGCCCACAGACCATCCGTCGTGACCTCAACGATCTGGCCGATCAGAACCGCATTCTGCGCCACCACGGCGGCGCGGCGCTGCCGTCCAGCTCGGTGAATACGCCCTGGCATGACCGTAAGGCGACGCAGACCTCTGAGAAAGAGCGTATCGCCCGCAAGGTGGCGAGCCAGATCCCTAACGGCGCGACGCTGTTTATCGACATTGGCACCACGCCGGAAGCGGTAGCCCATGCCCTGCTGAACCATGAGAACCTGCGCGTCGTCACCAACAACCTGAACGTTGCCACCACCCTGATGCAGAAAGAGGATTTCCGCATTATCCTGGCAGGCGGCGAGCTGCGCAGCCGCGACGGCGGTATTATTGGCGAAGCGACGCTCGACTTTATCTCTCAGTTCCGCCTCGACTTCGGCATCCTCGGCATCAGCGGCATTGATACCGACGGCTCACTGCTGGAGTTTGATTATCACGAAGTCCGCACCAAGCGGGCGATTATCGAGAACTCGCGCCACGTCATGCTGGTGGTGGATCACTCCAAGTTTGGGCGTAATGCGATGGTGAATATGGGCAGCATCAGCATGGTGAACGCCATCTATACCGATGTGATGCCGCCTGAAGGGGTGTTAAAGGTGATTCGTGATCATAAGTTGCAGTTAGAGCTGTGCTGATGGCATTGCCTTATGGCGCGGTAAAAGCAGAGCGGCAATCAGGGTTGTAATGCTAGTGAGTTAAGCCTGGTGGATTGTTCCGTTCACCTCATGTTCAGCAGAACATGGCATTACACAACCCGTGAACGTGACAAGGGGGGCCGCCGGGCCCCCCTTGTCAATCCCCGCGGCCCCGCAATGAAACCGGTGCTTCGCACTGCGCTCACCTCCCGACCGGCTGCCTGCGGTCGGCTCAACTCGACATCCTGTCTCGATTCGCCTCTGGCCGCCATCCCTGGCGTCCAGCCCTTGTCATCCGGTCTCCGGTTCGCCGGTTTCAGCGGGGACTCAACACCCGTGCCCCTTTCAAACGACTGAGAAGCGTGAGGGAGCGTGAATCCGGCTGAAAATCGACGAAGCGTTTCCGTAAGGCCGGGGCGAGGCGCAGGGACGCGCCGAGAGGGCATAGCCTGCATGGATGCAGGCTGGTGCCCGACCCGAAAGCCTGAAGGAATAAGCTGAGTGCACCGCGAAGCGGCGATTTTCTTTGCCGGGAGCCGGGGTAGCCAGGGGGGAGGCGGCGAGCCCCCCTGGCACGTTCACCGCAGCGGAGGGGGCATAAAGCAGAGGTGCTGTAGTGAACGGAACCCTTCCACTTAAGTCATTCAGAAGTACTGAGTTGCTTAACTGAATGACATTACAACCCGGGTTGCCGTTTTTTGTGTTTGCGCGCCCTCTGTAAGACAGGGCGAGGGCATCACCCGCACAAAGCCTTAAACCCCATACCCCATCATCTTCAACAGCTGCTGCGCATGCAGCACCGCATCCTGGCGGTGGGCGACGCCCAGCTTCTGATACAGATTTCGGATATGCGTTTTGATGGTGGTGGCCGCCACGGCCAGCTCACCGGCAATCTGCTCGTTGCTGTAGCCAGAGTAGATCAGCCCCAGCACCTGCCACTCACGCTGGGTGAGCGGGCTGGTGCGGATCAGTTCCGGCACTTCCGGGTGGGTCAGCAGACGCTCCACAAAGGTCTCATCGAAATGAGCGAACTTGTGGCGATGATGCTGGTTAATCTCACGCAGGATGCGCTGGGCGCGATGCTGGTCCAGCTCCGGCAGGGTATTGAGCTGAATCAACTGGCGCAACTGCTGCGCCATGGTCTCGCCTTCAATCACAAAGTGGCTGATAAACCCGGTGCGGTTCGCCAGTTGCAGCGCTTCCAGCAACACACGCTGGGCGTCATTTTTGCGGCCAGACTGCCAGTAAAGCTGGTTTTGCAGCAGCAGGTTGCGGTTCAGATCGCTCATCAGACGCAGGCTGCGGGCATTTTCATTCAACTCTTCCAGCACCATCTCGGCCGGTTCGAACTCGCCCAACAGGATCTGCGCGCGGGCAATGTTGCGCCACTGGCTCTGCAGGAAGTGGTTATTAGCAAACTCTGGCTTCGGCGTCTGGCGCAGCCAGTTGGCTGCCGATTTCTTGTCGCCCGTCATCTGCCAGTAAATCACCCGCACTTTATCGGCGTTGGATACCCAGTCGCTGTGATACTGGCCGTTGCCGAGCAGGTTCTCCAGACGGTTGAGGTGGTTGCGGGCGTTATCCAGATCGCCGCGGGCCAGCGAGCACTGCACCAGCAAGCCCAGACATTGCAACTGCTGCTGCGGCTGATAGGCAGAGAGCACATCGACACCATGGCGGGCGGTGGTTTCGGCTTCGTCCAGACGTGCCCACGCCCACAGCAGCTGGGCGCGAATGCGCAGCAGGAACTCGTGCATCGGCAGCTGTTCCAGGTGCTGATCGCGGATCAGGGTGAAGGCTTTCTCCTGGGTCTCCCAGGCGGCCTGCAGGAAGCCCTGGGCAAACAAAATTTCGCTCTGCTGGATCAGGCTCCACAGGGCGTAGTGCCAGACGTCATGGCGGCGCGCCATCTGCTCGGTCTGCTGCATCAGCGACAGCGAGCGGGTCAGGTCGCCCTTACAGTGCAGGACTTCACCATGCACCGACGTGGCGACGATACGGCTGTAGAAGTTCGCCAGGGGCAGCTCTTCCAGCGCGCCCAGGGCCAGGCGCTGGGCCTCTTCCGGGTTGCCGTCGTTAATGGCCACCTGCGCGCGCAGGGCGTTGAATTCGCCGTGCAGGGCGGCGTCCATCTCGCCTTTCATCTCTTGCTCGGCGCGGGCCAGCAGGGTGTTCACTTCGCTGTAGCGATGCTGGCTCTGCATCAGCCAGGCCTGCAGCAGCACCAGACGCGGGTTTTCCAGCAGGCTATCCCACGGCAGGGCGCGCAGCGACTCCTCCAGCAGGGCCAGCTCGCTGTGGTTAAACAGGCTCCAGGCGTGATTGAGCAGAATATCGCGCAGCATATGGGCATCGCCCGCCGCCAGCGCGTGGTGAATGGCCTCGCTCGGGAAGCCCTGCGCCATCCAGCTCTCGGCGGCGGCGCGGTGGATGTCCGGTAATTCGGTTGCCAGCTCCCACTGACAGCGCTGGCGCAGGAAGCTGCCAAACAGCGGGTGGTAGCTGAACCACTCCCCGGAGTCGTCCATGCGTTGCAGGAACAACCCCTGGCGTTCGATCTCTTCCAGGCGCATCTGGCCGTTGTCTTCGCCGGTGACGCGCACGATCAGCGCATCGTTCATCGAGCGCAGCAGGGAGCTTTTTAGCAGGAACTGACGGGTAGACTGGTCGACGCTGTCGAGTACCTCATCCACCAGATAATCGGAAAGATGGCTGGCATTAATCCCCGACAGACGACGGGCGGATTGCTGCGTCGAGCTGTTGTTATGCCGCGCCGACAGGGCAATCAGTTGCAGGGCGGTCGCCCAGCCTGCCACGTCGTCGCACAGGCGGCTGCTCTCAGCCACCTCGATAGGGGATTTCAGGCGGCAGTCAAAGAACTGCTTCGCTTCCTGATGAGTAAAGGAGAGTTGTTGGCTGCCCACTTCCAGCAGCTGATCGCGCACGCGCAGGTTGGCAATGCCCAGCTGCGGCAGGTTGCGCGACAGGATCACCAGGGTCAGGTTTTCCGGCTGGTGGCGCAGGAAAAAGCGCATCGACTCATGGATAACCGGATTGGTGATCAGATGGTAGTCATCAATGACCAGGTAGAGCGGACGATGCCATTCGGCCAGCTCGATAAACAGTTGCGAAAAAAGGGAAGAGAGGCTGGCGTACTGGCGTTTTTGCACCATCACTTCGCTGGTGACACAGTGGCCGTTGGTCGCCTGCTGAATGGCGGCGATCAAATAACTGGCAAAACGCTCCTGCTGGTTGTCGCCCTCATCGAGGGAGTACCAGCCGAGATCGGTCTTGCCGGAAGCCCATTGCGAAATGAGCGTGGTTTTGCCGTAGCCTGCAGGACTCGTTACCAGCGCCAGTCGAAAATTGTTCGCGCCGGAAAGTTTCGCCAGCAAGCGTTCGCGGACCACAGTATGGTCAAGACGAACCGGGCGACTTAATTTGGACGGAATCAACATAGGTTTCACTTCACTGTGTGGAAATCGAGATTTTTATTTTTTTTGCGCTTCGTAATTAATCCTTATAAGTTCGGTCAGAAACCTTTTTATTGCAAGTTATGTCCGGGTTTTGTGTCCCTTAATTTGCACTGTGTCACAAAAATATATGCAGGGAGGAAGGAACTTTTCCGATGGCCTCAAAAGCGCATGGATACTGGGGTGGCGTGTTTCAGAAGGTTAAGCATAAAAAGGAATATAGAATCGTAAATGGCGTGAAAAGTTAATAAAGTCCCGAAAGAGTAACTTGCGTAAAATAACGCGCTGGCGTGCAGTAAATTCTGAACGTTATTACTTCAGGTAAGTAATTATTGCTCGGTGCCTATATTTCAGGCGAAACCGCATTTCATTTTTTTGACTCTATCCCCGAAAATCTCACCCTTAATACCCTCACTCCCGCGGCATAAAGTGGCGGCGATCACACTTTCCCGCTCATCCCTGCTACTCCTCCCTGTCTAATCCCCGGCAGGAGGAGGAAGTGGTGTAAGGAGCCAGGCACACTAGCACCAACGCCTTATTTTCTCTCTACAGGATGCAGATTCTCTATGTCACAGCCGACTTTCAACAAAGCTCAATTCCAGGCTGCCCTGACGCGTCAGTGGCAGCGTTTTGGTTTACACGCCGCCGAAGACATGACCTCCCGCCAGTGGTGGCAGGCCGTCAGTGGAGCGCTCGCAGAGCTGCTGAGCGCCCAACCCGCGGTAAAACCCGTGGCAGGCCAGCGCCACGTTAACTATATCTCCATGGAGTTCCTGATTGGCCGTCTGACCGGCAACAACCTGCTGAACCTCGGCTGGTATCAGGAGGTCAGCGATGTGCTGAACACGCACAATATCAACCTGACCGACCTGCTGGAAGAGGAGATCGATCCGGCGCTGGGCAACGGCGGTCTGGGTCGTCTGGCGGCCTGTTTCCTTGACTCAATGGCGACGGTGGGGCAGTCGGCCACCGGCTATGGCCTGAACTATCAGTACGGCCTGTTCCGCCAGTCCTTCGCAGGCGGCCAGCAGATGGAAGCCCCGGACGACTGGCATCGCGGCAGCTACCCGTGGTTCCGCCACAACGAAGCGCTGGACGTGCAGGTTGGCATTGGCGGTAAAGTGACAAAAGCGGGCCAGTGGGAGCCGGGCTTTACCATTACCGGCCAGGCCTGGGATCTGCCGGTGCTGGGCTACCGTAACGGCGTCGCGCAGCCGCTGCGCCTGTGGCAGGCGACGCATGCTCACCCGTTTAACCTGACCAAATTCAACGACGGCGATTTCCTGCGCGCTGAGCAGCAGGGCATCGACGCCGACAAGCTGACCAAAGTGCTTTACCCGAACGACAACCATCTGGCGGGCAAAAAGCTGCGCCTGATGCAGCAGTATTTCCAGTGCGCCTGTTCCGTGGCCGACATTTTACGTCGCCACCATCTGGCGGGCCGCAAGCTGGCGGAGCTGCCAGATTATGAAGTGATCCAGCTGAATGACACCCACCCGACCATCGCCATCCCTGAACTGCTGCGCGTGCTGATCGACGAGCATCAGCTGAGCTGGGACGACGCCTGGGCCATCACCAGCAAGACCTTCGCTTACACTAACCACACCCTGATGCCAGAGGCGCTGGAGTGCTGGGATGAGAAGCTGATTAAAACCCTGCTGCCGCGCCATATGCAGCTGATCAACGAGATCAACAACCGCTTCAAAAAGCTGGTCGATAAAACCTGGCCGGGCGATAAAGCGGTGTGGGCGAAGCTGGCTGTGGTGTTCGACAAGCAGGTTCGCATGGCTAACCTGTGCGTGGTCAGCGGTTTTGCGGTGAACGGCGTGGCCGCGTTGCACTCCGACCTGGTCGTGAAAGATCTGTTCCCGGAATATCACCAGCTGTGGCCGAACAAGTTCCACAACGTCACCAACGGCATTACGCCGCGTCGCTGGATCAAACAGTGCAACCCTCAGCTTGCTGAGCTGCTGGATAAAACGCTGGATAAAGAGTGGGCGAACGATCTCGATCAGCTGATCAACCTGGAAAAACAGGCTGACGATGCGGCCTTCCGCGAGACGTACCGCACCATCAAGCAGGACAACAAAGTGCGCCTGGCGGCCTTCGTCAAAACCCGTACCGGGATTGAGATCAACCCGAACGCGATTTTTGATATCCAGATTAAACGCCTGCACGAGTACAAACGTCAGCACCTGAACCTGCTGCATATTCTGGCGCTGTACAAAGAGATCCGCGAGAACCCGCAGGCCGACCGTGTGCCGCGCGTGTTCCTGTTCGGTGCCAAAGCTGCACCGGGTTATTACCTGGCAAAAAACATTATCTTCGCTATCAATAAAGTGGCCGACGCGGTGAATAACGATCCGAAAGTGGGCGACATGCTGAAAGTGGTCTTCCTGCCGGATTACTGCGTCTCTGCGGCGGAGCTGATGATCCCGGCGGCGGATGTTTCCGAGCAGATTTCTACCGCGGGCAAAGAGGCATCCGGTACCGGCAACATGAAGCTGGCCCTGAACGGTGCACTGACCGTCGGGACGCTGGACGGTGCCAACGTAGAGATTGCCGAGCAGGTGGGCGACGAGAACATCTTTATCTTCGGCCATACTGTGGAAGAAGTTAAAGCCATCAAAGCCAAAGGTTACGACCCGGTGAAATGGCGTAAAAAAGACAAGCTGCTGGATGCGGTGTTGAAGGAGCTGGAGAGCGGCAAATACAGCGACGGGGACAAGCACGCGTTCGACCAGATGCTGCACAGCATCGGCAAACAGGGCGGCGATCCGTACCTGCTGATGGCCGACTTTGCGGGCTACGTCGAAGCGCAGAAACAGGTCGATGTGCTGTATCGCGATCAGGAAGCCTGGACCCGGGCGTGCATTCTGAACACCGCGCGCTGCGGCATGTTCAGCTCTGACCGTTCAATCCGCGACTACCAGGCCCGTATCTGGCAGGCAAAACGCTAAGGAAGCGCGATGGAAAGTAAACGTCTCGATAATGCCGCCCTGGCGGCGGGGATCAGCCCCAGCTATATCAATGCTCATGGTAAACCGCAGTCTATTGGTGCTGAGACCAAGAGGCGTTTGCTGGATGCTATGCATAAAGCCAAACCCGTCGCGAAAGCGGCGGTTACCGCCGTCCCGAACGTGATGGTCTATACCGCGGGCAAAAAGATGCCGCTGATGATTGAAGGCAGCGGCGACTTTAGCTGGCTGCTGACGACCGAAGAGGGGCATCAGCATAAAGGCCACGCGACGGGCGGCAAAAATCTCAACCTGCCGGCAAAACTGCCGGAGGGTTATCACACCCTGACGCTGACACAGGACGATCACCGCTGGCACTGCCGGGTGATTGTGGCGCCAAAACGCTGCTACGAGCCGCAGGCGCTGAAAGAGGGCAAGAAACTGTGGGGTGCCTGCGTGCAGCTCTATACGCTGCGCTCTGAGGCGAACTGGGGCATTGGCGACTTTGGCGATCTGAAGAAGATGCTCACCGACGTCGGCAAGCGCGGCGGGGCCTTTATCGGCCTCAACCCGATCCATGCCCTCTATCCGGCGAACCCGGAGAGCGCCAGCCCGTACAGCCCGTCATCCCGTCGCTGGCTGAACGTGATTTATATCGACGTAAACGCCGTTGAGGATTTCCGTAACAGCGCCGAGGCGCAAGCCTGGTGGAAGATGGACACTACCCGGCAGACGCTGCAACGCGCCCGGGATGCCGAGTGGGTCGATTATGCTTCCGTCACCGCGCTGAAAATGGCTGCGCTGCGCATGGCGTGGAAAGATTTTGCAAAGCGTGACGACGAACAGATGGCGGCCTTCCGGGAGTTCGTTGCCCGGGAAGGGGAGAGCCTTTACTGGCAGGCGGCCTTTGATGCGCTGCACGCATATCAGGTGAAAGAGGATGAAATGCGCTGGGGCTGGCCGGTATGGCCCGAGCAGTACCAGTCCGTTGATTCCCCGGCGGTGAAAGCGTTTTGCGAAAAGCATACCGATGAGGTCGACTTCTACCTCTGGCTGCAGTGGCTGGCCTACAGTCAATTTGCCGCCTGCTGGCAGGAGAGTCAGGGCTACGACATGCCGATTGGCCTGTATCGTGACCTGGCGGTGGGTGTCGCCGAGGGCGGGGCAGAGACCTGGTGCGATCGCGAGCTTTACTGCCTGAAAGCCTCCGTCGGCGCGCCACCGGATATCCTTGGCCCGCTGGGTCAGAACTGGGGTCTGCCGCCGATGGACCCGCACGTGATCGCTGCCCGCGCCTATGAGCCGTTTATCGAGCTGCTGCGCGCCAACATGCAGAACTGCGGCGCGCTGCGTATCGACCACGTGATGTCGGTCCTGCGCCTGTGGTGGATCCCTTACGGTGAGACCGCCGACCACGGGGCCTACGTCCATTATCCGGTAGACGATTTACTCTCCATCCTTGCGCTGGAAAGTAAGCGTCATAACTGCATGGTGATCGGGGAAGATCTCGGCACCGTTCCGGTTGAAATCGTCAGCAAGCTGCGTGACAGCGGCGTTTACTCTTACAAAGTGCTCTATTTTGAAAACGACCTTGAGAAGAACTTCCGCGCGCCGGAGGCGTATCCAGAACAATCAATGGCAGTCGCGACGACGCATGACCTTCCTACGCTTCGTGGCTGGTGGGACAGCGGGGACCTTACCCTTGGTAAGACGCTGGGGCTATACCCTGACGAGGTAATGCTGCGCGGGCTGTATCAGGATCGTGAGCTGTCGAAGCAGGGGCTGCTGGATGCGTTGCACGAGCACGGTTGCCTGCCGAAACGCACCGGGCACAAGGCGTCGTTGATGTCGATGACCCCAACGCTGAACCGCGGTCTGCAGCGTTACATTGCCGACAGCAACAGCGCGCTGTTGGGGTTGCAGCCGGAAGACTGGCTGGATATGCCGGAGCCGGTTAACATCCCGGGCACCAGCTATCAGTACAAGAACTGGCGTCGCAAGCTGTCTACGTCTCTTGAGGCGATGTTTGCCGATGACGGGGTGAATAAGCTGATTAAAGACCTGGATAAGCGGCGAAAAGCGGCAGCCAGGAAGTAATAAAAAACCCGCCGGATGGCGGGTTTTTTATTGCCGGGTAAGCGTAGCTGCCACCCGGTAATTGCTATATCAAACAACCATACCCAACAGCAGACACCCAATCAGCCCGCAGACGGAGATGATGGTTTCCAGCATCGACCAGGATTTGATGGTCTCACCGATGGTCAGGTTGAAGTACTCCTTGAACAACCAGAAGCCCGGGTCGTTTACGTGAGAGAAGATCACGCTACCGGAACCCACTGCAATAACCATCAGCTCAGGGCTGACGCCTGTGGTGGCAATCAGTGGGGCAACGATGCCGCCTGCGGTGATAGCCGCAACGGTTGCGGAACCCAGGGCGATACGCAGCACCGCCGCGATAGACCACGCCATCAGGATTGGAGAGATGTTGGTGTCATGCATCATGGAGGCGATGTACTTGTCCACGCCGCTATCAACCAGAACCTGTTTGAACGCACCGCCACCACCGATGATCAGCAGCATCATGGCAATGATTTTGATCGAGGAGGTCAGGGTATCGTTAATCTGATCCATGGAACGGCCACGGTTCAGACCGAAGGTGAACAGCGCAATCAGGACCGCAATCAGCGTCGCCATGACCGGATCGCCGAGGAACTCAGCCACGCCGAGCACCGGATGGCCTTTCGGCAGAACCATTTCACAGACGGCACGCAGGGCCATCAGCACCACCGGCACCAGAGAGGTCCAGACGCTGACGGCAAAGCTTGGCATTTCTGCTTCGGTGAAGGTTTTTGCGCTGTACAGACCTTCCGGGATTGGCTTGTCGATACCTTTCAGGCAACGTGCAAAGACCGGACCGGCCAGAATAACGGTTGGGATCGCCAGAATAGTACCAAACAGCAGGGTTTTACCCATATCAGCATGGAAGATGGTGGCGATAGCGGTCGGGCCAGGGTGCGGCGGCAGGAAGCCGTGCGTCACGGACAGCGCAGCGGCCATTGGCACGCCCACATACAGCAGCGGGATGCTGGCAGAGGCAGCGATGGTGAAGACCAGCGGCAGCATCAGCACAAAGCCCACTTCGTAGAACAGCGCAAAACCTACGGTAAAGCCGGTTAAAACGACCGCCCACTGGATGTGCTGCTTACCAAATTTGGCAATCAGCGTGGTTGCGATGCGCTGTGCGCCACCGCAGTCGGCCAGCATTTTGCCCAGCATGGCCCCGAAGCCCATGATCAGCGCGAGGCTACCGAGCGTACCGCCCACACCCGCTTTAATGGAGCTGATTACTTTCACCAGCGGCATACCTTGCATCAGGCCGACGGCAAGGGCCACCAGCACAAGGGCGATAAAACCGTTCATTTTGAAACGGATCATCAGGAGGAGTAACAGAACGACACCGATAGCGACGATGACTAATGGCATGATTTTCTGGCCTTTAAAATTGTTATGGGTAACGTCATTGTTTCAACGACATATTCATGTTGCCCCAACTGGGAACAGCGTACTGATGGCACTAAGACAGGCCGCCTTCTAAATCATTAAGCGTAGTCGGTCGACGTAAAGGTGCTTAAGTGCCCACGAGAATGATACGGGTAACATGTGCGGGTTGAGAATCACCCCAGCGGTCAAAATGTGAATTATGAGACGCAGGTCATGTTATGAGAGGGGAAAGCGGGGGAGAGGCCCGGTAAGCGGAGCGCCACCGGGCAAACAGACGGGCAATCAGTAGTAAGAGTGTTCGCCGCGCTGGTGTTCGGTGAGATCGCGTACGCCTTTCAGCTCCGGGAACTCGTTCAGCAGCTGCTTCTCGATCCCTTCTTTCAGGGTAACGTCTACCATGGAACAGCCGTTACAGCCGCCGCCGAACTGCAGAATAGCCAGACCGTCTTCGGTGATCTCCATCAGGGAGACGCGACCACCGTGGCCCGCCAGCTGCGGGTTGATCTGGGACTGCAGCAGGTACTCAACGCGCTCCATCAGCGGGGCATCGTCGGTGACTTTGCGCATTTTGGCGTTTGGCGCTTTCAGGGTTAACTGTGAACCCAGCTGGTCGGTAACAAAATCAATTTCCGCATCTTCCAGATACGGGGCGCTCAGCTCATCGACATAGGCGGTGAGTTGCTCAAATTTCAGGGCGGTGTCAGTTGCTTCCACAGCATCCGGTGGGCAATAAGAGACGCCGCATTCTGCATTCGGGGTGCCCGGGTTGATCACGAATACACGGATCTGGGTCCCTTCTTCCTGATTTGCCAGCAGTTTGGCAAAGTGCGCTTGTGCAGCATCGGAAATACGGATCATAGCATTGGCCTAATAGTTGACTAAAATACCTGGTTATAATACGCCCAACCTGAGGGCGCTACAAGGTTCGACACAGACACCATACCTGAACCGACGCCGCGCCGCTTCGCAAAAGCAGGCGGGAGAGTTCTGCGACGGTAGCGCCTGTTGTCACGACATCATCCACCACAGCGATATGGCGTCCTGTGACCGGTAATTCAAGCGCAAAAGCGTGGTCCAGGTTACGTTTACGCATTCTGGCGCTGAGCTGATGCTGCGCCGGGGTGGCGCGGATCCGGCGAAGGGCCTCGGGCGCATAGCGGCAGTTCAGCCAGTGGGCCAGAGGGCGACAGAGCAGATCGCTCTGGTTAAACCCGCGCCGCCATTGCCGCCGGGACCACAGCGGCACGCAGACCAGCATATCCACGGCCGGTAACTCACGGCTGCGCCGGGCATGCAGCAGCGCCAGCAGTAGCAGCCTCGCCAGCGGTTTTGCCAGCTGGCTGCGACCCGAAAACTTGAGTTGATGTACCAGCTGACTCACGGGCGGCGTATAGCCGCACACCGCCACCAGCGCCTGCCAGGGCGGTGGTTTACGCAGGCAGCGCCCGCAGGGCAGGCGAGGGTGGATGGCCGGTAAGCCACACTGTGGGCAACCCACTGCACGCCGCGCAATCCCCTTTTCGCACACGGAACAGATCCCCCAGTAGCTGAGCGCAAGCGGCATCCGGCATAGCCAGCACAAGCCGGGCACTGTTAGCATAGATAACCTCCTTGTGAAAAAAGAGAACAGTAATCGATGAATAACCTTTGGTGGCAGACCGTTGGGACAGGAAATTGCCATCTTGTGCTGCTGCACGGATGGGGGCTGAACGCGGAAGTATGGCGTTGCATCAGCGAGGAACTGGCCTCGCAATTTACGCTGCACCTGGTGGATCTGCCGGGCTTTGGCCGCAGCCGTGATTTTGGCGCGATGCCGCTGGCCGATATGGCGGAGCAGGTGCTGGCTCAGGCACCGGATAAGGCGATCTGGCTGGGCTGGAGCCTGGGCGGGCTGGTGGCAAGCCAGATTGCCCTGACGCATCCCGAGCGCGTGCAAGCGCTGGTCACCGTTGCGTCCTCCCCCTGTTTCAGCGCCCAGGCGGAGTGGCCGGGGATCAAATCCGAGGTGCTGGCCGGTTTCCAGCAGCAGTTAAGCAACGATTTCCAGCGCACGGTGGAGCGTTTCCTCGCCCTGCAGACCATGGGAACGGAAACCGCACGCCAGGACGCCCGGACGCTGAAGAGCACGGTGCTGTCATTGCCGATGCCGGAGGTTGAGGTGCTGAATGGTGGGCTGGAGATCCTCAAAACGGCCGATCTGCGGGAGCCGCTGGCGTCCCTGACGCTGCCGCATCTGCGTATCTATGGTTATCTCGACGGGCTGGTACCGCGCAAGATCGTGCCGTTGCTGGATGAGCAATGGCCGCAGAGCGAAGCCTTGATCGTCGCCAAAGCAGCCCATGCGCCCTTTATCTCTCACCCTAATGAGTTTTGCGCGGCGATAACGACCTTAAGTCAGCGTTTAGTCTGATTATTTTTATTCCCGCTGGAAAAAGTGACATACCGCAACAATACTTAATTTATCGTTGCGGTTATCCCGCCTTCGATAATCAAAACTACAATCCTCTTTGGGAGTCATGACTATGAAACTTGTTACAGGTATTGTTGCTTCTCTGGTTATTGGATCACTCTCTTTTGGCGTGATGGCGGCAGAAGAAATCCAGAAAGATAAAGTGAAAGAGATGAATTTGACGAAAGTTGGCGATATCTCTACCTCTGATACCACTGCGCCGATGGATGCGAGAAAAGAGCTTTCCAAGAAAGCAGATGAGATGGGCGGTAAGTACTATGTCGTCACCAGCGCTAACAAAGATCAGAAAGATATCCGCGCGACCGCAGAAGTCTTCAAATAATGAGATAAAGCCGGGCAGAGTTGCCCGGCTTTACTGACGATTAACGCAGCGCCCACCACTCCCTGAGGCAGGCTTTTCCTTCGGGGCAGCTTTTACAGCTGCCGGATAAGCAGCCGTCGGCATCCTCCTGGATACGCTTTGCTTTCCCCATCGCTTCCAGACGTTCAAGCATGGCCTCGATCATTGCCTGCGGCGTGCGCAGGATTTGGCTAAGCTGGGTAGCGTCCATTCTTCCCTGCAACGCCAGTAAATCACGGACCTCAATTAACGATGCCATGCCGCCTCCTAATGACAGTCGCGGGCCGGGCTGTCGCAGCAGGCCGCTGCGGTTCTGCCTTTCGCCAGCAGGTTGACGTCCACGCGGCTGCGCGCCCGGCGCAACAGGCCCATCACCACCACGTTAAACAGCACCACCGCCAGGATACAGATCAGGCTGTAGTGGGGATGCTGGCTAAAATTGACCGTCTGGTAGTACACCGTTGCCAGCGAGTAAGCGATATTCAGCCCCCACAGAACCGAGAATCCCATCCAGCCGCGGCTCGACTCGCGGGCAATGGCCCCCATCACCGAGATGCACGGAATGTAGAGCAGGACGAAGATCAGGTAGCTGTAGGCCGCCGAGGCGCTGCCAAACTTCTCACTCATCACGCCCATGGCACCGGTCCCCATCTCCCCGTCGCCTTTGCTGGCTTCAATCGGGTTCGCCAGGACGCTCAGGCTGAACGTGTCTTTCAGGCTCTGCCAGGTGTCATCCACTGCGCTGAACAGTTCGTCCCCGAGATGGAAATCTGCCGGGTTAAACTCCTCTTCCTGAATATTTTCTGCGGTGTAGAGAGTGTTCAGCGTGCCGACCACCACCTCCTTCGCCATCGCGCCGGTAAACAACCCGACGGTGGCCTGCCAGTTGTCTTCATGGACGCCAATCGGCTTGAACAGCGGCGTGATCACCCGGCTGACGGAGGCCAGCGCTGAGTCATTAATGTTATCCGCCGCCTGGCCGCTGAGCGTAAAGCTGTTCAGCGCGCTGAGGAAGATACTGACCACCACAATCACTTTACCTGCCCGCAGGACAAAGCCTTTCAGCCGCTGCCAGGTCTGGATCAGCAGGCTCTTCAGGTGTGGAACGTGGTAGACCGGCAGCTCCATGACGAACGGCGTGGCTTCACCGCGCATGATGGTGTGTTTGAGCATCAGGCCGGTGAGGATCGCCATCACGATGCCCAGCACATACAGCGAGAAGACCGCCAGCGCCCCCTCCTGGCCGAAGAAGGCCGCGGCAAACACTGCGAAGATCGCCAGCCGGGCGCCGCAGGACATAAACGGCGCCATCATGATGGTCATCAGACGTTCGCGTGGCGCATCAAGGGTGCGGGCACCCATGACTGACGGCACGTTGCAGCCGAAACCGACAATCAGCGGCACGAACGATTTACCCGGCAGACCGAGGGCCTGCATTAGACGATCCATGACGAAAGCCGCGCGGGCCATGTAGCCGGAGTCCTCAAGGAACGAGAGGAACAGATACATCATGCCGATTTGTGGCACCAGCGGCAGCACGGTGTTGATCCCGCCGCCCAGCCCCTGGGCCAGGAAAATGGTCAACCAATCCGGCAGGTGCAGGGTGTAGCCCAGCCACTGAATGCCGTGAATAAAGATTGCCACGGATCCGACATCAAACAGCGGCTGCAGTGCGCCGCCGATGTTGATAGCGAGCAGGAACATCACGTACATCACCAGCAGGAACACCGGCAGGCCGAGAAAACGGTTGAGGATCACCGAGTCCATCGCCCGGGTAAAGCGGCTTGGCTCGGCGGTGAGGGCGTTGCTGGCTACGTCGCAAATGGCGGCGATGCTCTGATAGCGGGCATCGGCAATGTGCAGGGCCGGGTCGTCGAGTTCATCGTTCAACCGCGCAAGGGAGGCATCCAGATACTGCGCGGCATCACCGGCATAGGCGCGGCTGTAGATATCGCCTTCCAGCATCTGCAGGCCGAGCCAGTGACGCTGTTTGAACGGCATGCTGTGCGCCATCTCCTGAGCAAGGATCCCGGCTTCCCGCAACAGCGGCTGGGCGTAGTGCACCAGCTCCACGTCGGTATTGCGGCTGTGGCGGTCTATCGCCAGCTTGAGAGCATCAATGCCGCGCGCGCGGGTGGAGACCAGCGGCACCACCGGGCAGCCCAGGCGGGCGGAGAGGGCATCAATGTCGATACGGATCTGTTGCTTTTCCGCAATATCGAGCATGTTCAGCGCCACCACGCAGGGGATACCCAGCTCCAGCAGCTGTAACGTCAGATAGAGGTTTCGCTCAAGGTTGGAGGCATCCACTACGTTGATCAGCAGGTCGGCGTCACCGCTCAGAATGTAGTGGCAGGCGATCTGCTCATCCAGCGAAGTCTGAGAGGAAATGGTGGTTAATGAGTAGGTGCCGGGCAGATCGACGAGGGTGACCTGATTATCAGTTGTCGCAAACTGGCCTTCTTTACGTTCGACCGTGACACCCGCCCAGTTACCCACTCGCTGACGCGCGCCGGTAAGCTGATTAAATAACGTGGTCTTGCCGGAATTCGGATTACCAATTAAGCCAATGGTTAATTTTTTCATTCTATTCGACTCGCTGCGGGAGCTGGCGTGTTATTGAGACAGGGCTTCTATTTCTATTAAGGCGAGATCTTTCTTACGCAGAACCAGATTCACACGTCGGGTTTCGATATGCACCGGATCGCCCAGAGGCGCAACGCGCACCACCTGGAAAGAGGAGCCGGGGAGCATTCCTAAAGAGAGCAGTTTTTGCCGATAGGCCGGGCTTATTTCGCGGGTGAAGCCGGTAATTTTCCACGCGCTGGCTGGAGTGAATTGCATAGTGCCTGCTTAACGAACGGTTAAATAATCAACAGGCACAATGGTAATGAGAATGGTTTCTGTCTTCAATATGAAATATGTGACGGAATGTAGCCAGGGCTATTAATTTGCGGGCTGATTGACCTTGCTCAATATTTACGGAAGAAGTGAAACGGGTATTTGTTAATAAACTGATGACGAATGGTTTTATATTTGCTGCTAATAGTAGTTATTAACGATCGAGAGGAATTTCCCCTCACCCCGGCCCTCTTTCAAAAGGAGAGGGTCAGGGTGAGGGAAAGGGTACTTAGCGTTTTTTACCCATCGCCGCCGCCAGCGCATCCATCATCGCACTGTTGCCGGATGGCTGTGCTTCACGCCCGCGCGGTTTCGCCGCAGGACGCTGCTGCTGACGCGCATCGCTGTTACCGCCGCCACGACGGGCGTTGGTCTCGCCAGGCTGCTCGTCCAGACGCATGGTCAGGGCGATACGCTTGCGCTGCAGATCCACTTCCAGCACTTTCACCTTCACGATATCACCGGCTTTCACCACGGTATGTGGGTCTTCCACGAACTTGTCGGCCAGGGAGGAGATATGGACCAGACCATCCTGATGCACGCCGATATCGACAAAGGCACCAAAGTTAGTGACGTTGGTGACTGCGCCTTCCAGCACCATGCCCGGCAACAGGTCGTTCATGGTTTCAACGCCATCGGCAAAGGTCGCGGTTTTAAACTCTGGACGCGGGTCGCGGCCTGGTTTCTCCAGCTCTTTGATGATGTCGGTTACCGTGGGCACACCAAACTGTTCGTCGGTGAAATCAACCGCTTTCAGGTTACGCAGTTCGCTGCTGTTGCCCATCAGCGTTTTCAATGCCTGCTGAGTCGCAGCCAGAATACGCTCGACAACCGGATAGGCCTCCGGGTGAACGGTGGAGGCATCCAGCGGGTTGTCGCCGTGGTTGATACGCAGGAAGCCCGCACACTGTTCGAACGCTTTCGGCCCGAGACGGCTCACCTTCAGCAGCTGCTGGCGATTCTGGAACTGGCCGTTCTCATCGCGCCAGGCGACGATATTCTGCGCCATCATTCGGGTTAAGCCCGCCACGCGAGTCAGCAGGGCGACGGAAGCGGTGTTCAGGTCAACGCCGACGGCGTTTACGCAGTCTTCCACCACCGCATCCAGCTTGCGCGCCAGCTGCGTCTGGCTGACGTCATGCTGGTACTGGCCCACGCCAATGGATTTCGGATCGATCTTCACCAGCTCGGCCAGCGGATCCTGCAGACGGCGGGCGATAGAGACCGCCCCGCGCAGGGAAACGTCCAGATCCGGGAACTCCTGCGCGGCCAGCTCGGACGCGGAGTACACCGACGCGCCCGCTTCGCTGACAATCACTTTTTGCGCCGTCACTTTCGGGAACTGCTTTTGCAGGTCGAGGAAGAAACGCTCGGTTTCACGTGAGGCGGTACCGTTGCCGATCGCCACCAGCTCGACGTTGTGCTTCTCGCACAGTGCCGCCACCGCCACCGCTGCTTTTGCCGCCTGACCGGTATGCGGATAAATGGTGTCGGTCGCAACCAGCTTGCCGGTGCCATCCACCACGGCCACTTTCACGCCGGTACGCAGGCCCGGATCGAGACCCATTGTGGCGCGCAGGCCCGCCGGAGCGGCCATCAGCAGATCGTGCAGGTTACGGGCAAAGACGTTGATCGCTTCATCTTCGGCGCGCTCGCGCACGGTGCCCATCAGTTCGGTTTCAAGATGCATCAGCACCTTAATACGCCACGTCCAGCTCACGACCCCTTTGCGCCAGCTGTCTGCCGGGGCATTGTTCAGGCGCAGGCCGAGATGATCGATAATGATCTGCTCGCCGTGGCTCTCTTTCGGCGGCTCGTCGAACTGCGGGTCGGCATTCAGGGAAAGCTGCAACACACCTTCATTGCGGCCACGGAACATTGCCAGTGCGCGGTGAGAAGGGGTGGTTGAGATCGGCTCATGATGATCGAAGTAATCGCGGAATTTCGCCCCTTCTTCCTCTTTACCCGCCACCACAGTGGAGACGATATGGGCGTTCTTCCACAGATAATCACGGACTTTTGCCAGCAGCGCGGCGTCTTCGGCAAAGCGCTCCATCAGAATGTAGCGTGCGCCATCGAGGGCGGCTTTCGTGTCGGCCACGCCTTTATCGGCATCGATAAATTTCGCGGCTTCGGTTTCCGGGTCGTGGGACGGCGTCGTCCACAGCAGATCCGCCAGCGGCTCCAGGCCAGCTTCAATGGCGATCTGTCCGCGGGTGCGGCGTTTTTGTTTGTACGGCAGGTAGAGGTCTTCGAGCTCGGTTTTATTCAGGGTGCCGTTGATGGCTTTTGCCAGATCGTCGGTCAGCTTCCCCTGTTCACTGATGGATTTCAGGATCGCCTGACGCCTGTCTTCCAGTTCACGCAGATAGCCAAGGCGGGTTTCCAGGTTACGCAGCTGCGTATCATCCAGACCGCCAGTCACTTCCTTACGATAACGTGCGATAAACGGCACGGTGTTCCCTTCATCAAGCAGGCGAACGGCAGCTTCTACCTGTTCAGCCCTTGCCTGAAGTTCACCCGCAATAATGCGGCAGAGCGAATCTTTCATCATGGCTATTTCATCTTGTGGGTCGAAAAATCAGGGGATAGTTATACGGATTGAGGCGGCAAAATGCCAGCCGCCGCGCCAGGCTCTCGGATTGTTCTTGCGGGTTATTTCACATAGTCGATGGCATTCACATACCAGGTCGCTTCCCCGGCTGGGGTATGCACGATGGCCAGATCGCCGACCTCTTTTTTCAGCAGCGCCCGCGCCATTGGCGAGTCGATGGAGATGTAATCCTTACGACCAAAAATTTCATCGTAGCCGACGATACGAAAGCGCTTGAGATCGCCATCGTCGTTTTCGATCTCCACCCACGCGCCGAAGAAGACTTTGCCCTCCTGCTGCGGGGAGTAATCGACGATTTTCAGGTTCTCAAGGCATTTGGTCAGATACCGCACCCGGCGGTCGATTTCGCGCAGCCGTTTTTTGTTGTACTGGTAGTCGGCGTTTTCACTCCGGTCACCCAGGCTCGCAGCCCAGGTCACTTTTTTCGTCACCTCCGGGCGCTCTTCCCGCCACAGCGTGTCCATCTCTTTCTTCAGATTTTCGTACCCTTCGCGGGTGATCAGGGGCGTTTTCATTCTCTGGCCTTACGACTTAGGTTGCATACCTTGCGCACATTACGTATCACTTAGCTTATCAGACAAGATTAATAATGCGTTCTGTGACGGATTGTGCAGATAAGCTGCTGTAAAATATGCTTTGTAACAATTTCGACTAGAATTTATACCAGAATTAGCTGGTCGTGGACGCGCACTTTTTTAGAATACGCTGTTCAAGATTATCCGAACCTTTGGGAGTACTGACGATGCAAGAGAATTATAAGATTCTGGTGGTGGATGACGACATGCGCCTGCGTGCGCTGCTTGAGCGTTATCTGACCGAGCAGGGCTTCCAGGTTCGTAGCGTTGCCAACGCCGAACAGATGGATCGCCTGTTAACCCGTGAATCCTTCCACCTGATGGTGCTGGATCTGATGCTGCCGGGCGAAGATGGGCTCTCCATCTGCCGCCGTCTGCGTAGCCAAAGCAACCCGATGCCGATCATTATGGTAACGGCGAAAGGGGAAGAAGTTGACCGTATCGTCGGCCTGGAAATTGGTGCCGACGACTACATTCCAAAGCCGTTTAACCCGCGTGAGCTGCTGGCGCGTATCCGCGCCGTACTGCGTCGCCAGGCGAATGAACTGCCAGGCGCGCCGTCCCAGGAAGAGGCGGTGATCGCCTTTGGTAAGTTTAAGCTGAACCTCGGCACCCGCGAGATGTTCCGTGAAGATGAGCCGATGCCGCTGACCAGCGGTGAGTTCGCGGTGCTGAAAGCCTTAGTCAGCCACCCGCGTGAGCCGCTCTCACGCGATAAGCTGATGAACCTGGCGCGTGGCCGCGAATATTCCGCGATGGAGCGTTCCATCGACGTACAGATCTCCCGCCTGCGTCGCATGGTGGAAGAGGATCCGGCGCATCCGCGCTATATCCAGACCGTCTGGGGTCTGGGCTACGTGTTTGTCCCGGACGGCTCTAAAGCATGAGGCGAATGCGTTTCTCGCCGCGTAGCTCGTTTGCCCGCACCCTGTTACTGATCGTCACCCTGCTGTTTGTCAGCCTGGTGACGACCTACCTGGTTGTGCTGAACTTTGCGATCCTGCCGAGCCTGCAGCAGTTTAATAAGGTCCTGGCCTACGAAGTACGTATGCTGATGACCGATAAACTGCAGCTGGAAGACGGCACGCAGCTGGTGGTGCCACCGGCGTTTCGCCGTGAAATCTACCGTGAGCTGGGGATATCGCTCTATTCCAACGAAGCGGCGGAAGACGCAGGCCTGCGCTGGGCACAGCATTACGAATTCCTTAGCCAGCAGATGGCGCAGCAGCTGGGCGGCCCGACGGAAGTGCGCGTTGAGGTCAACAAAAGCTCGCCGGTTGTCTGGCTGAAAACCTGGCTCTCACCCAACATCTGGGTGCGTGTACCGCTGACCGAAATTCATCAGGGCGACTTCTCGCCGCTGTTCCGTTACACCCTGGCGATTATGCTGCTGGCGATAGGCGGCGCCTGGCTGTTTATCCGTATCCAGAACCGACCGCTGGTCGACCTGGAGCATGCGGCGCTCCAGGTCGGTAAAGGCATTATCCCGCCTCCGCTGCGCGAATACGGTGCGTCGGAAGTGCGCTCGGTAACACGCGCCTTCAACCATATGGCGGCAGGCGTTAAGCAGCTGGCGGATGACCGTACCCTGCTGATGGCCGGGGTCAGCCATGACCTGCGTACTCCGCTGACGCGTATTCGCCTGGCGACCGAGATGATGGGCGAAGAAGACGGCTATCTGGCGGAGTCCATCAACAAGGACATCGAAGAGTGCAACGCCATTATCGAGCAGTTCATCGACTACCTGCGCACCGGGCAGGAGATGCCGATGGAGGTCGCGGATCTTAACGCTGTACTGGGCGAAGTGGTGGCGGCAGAGAGCGGTTACGAGCGTGAGATCGAAACCGACCTGCAGCCGGGTGATATCACCGTGCGCATGCATCCTCTTTCCATCAAGCGTGCAGTGGCGAATATGGTGGTTAACGCCGCCCGCTACGGCAATGGCTGGATCAAGGTCAGCAGCGGCTCTGAGTTGAGCCGCGCCTGGTTCCAGGTGGAAGACGATGGCCCCGGCATTAAACCGGAGCAGCGCAAACATCTCTTCCAGCCGTTTGTCCGTGGCGACAGCGCGCGCAGCACCAGCGGCACCGGGTTAGGCCTGGCGATTGTTCAGCGTATTGTGGATAACCATAACGGTCTGCTGGAGATTGGTACCAGCGAGCGAGGCGGGTTAAGTATCCGTGCATGGCTGCCGGTTCCGTTTTCGCGTGGTCAGGTGAAAGAGAGTTAAAAAAACGGGGTGCGGCCTGATGGCCTCACCCCGATCCTCACCCAGTGGGCACAAACATGAAAAACGGCAACCTCGGTTGCCGTTTTGCGTTTATCTTGGCCCTGCACTTACCAGTGCCGCACCTGCTGGCGTATCGGTGTACTTCTCAAAGTTTTCCACGAACAGCTTCGCGAGCTGAGAGGCTTTTTCCTGCCACTGCTCCGGGGAGGCGTAGGTGTTGCGCGGATCGAGGATATGGCTGTCCACGCCCGGCAGTTCGGTCGGGATCGCCAGATCGAACATCGGCAGGGTAAAGGTTTCCGCATCATCCAGCGAACCGTTCAGAATGGCGTCGATAATGGCGCGGGTATCTTTGATTGAGATACGTTTGCCGGTGCCGTTCCAGCCGGTGTTCACCAGATACGCCTGGGCACCCGCGGCCTGCATGCGTTTCACCAGCACTTCGGCGTACTGCGTCGGGTGCAGCGACAGGAAAGCCGCGCCGAAGCAGGCAGAGAAGGTTGGCGTTGGCTCAGTCACACCGCGCTCGGTCCCGGCCAGCTTGGCGGTAAAACCGGAGAGGAAGTGATACTGGGTCTGGCTCGCGGTCAGGCGCGAAACCGGCGGCAGCACGCCAAACGCATCGGCGGTGAGGAAGATCACCTTGGTTGCGTGGCCTGCTTTCGACACCGGCTTAACGATGTTGTCGATGTGGTAGATTGGATAGCTGACGCGGGTGTTCTCGGTTTTTGACGCATCGTCAAAATCGACCGTACCGTCGGCACGTACCGTGACGTTCTCCAGCAGCGCATCGCGGCGAATAGCCTGATAGATATCCGGCTCTGCTTCTGGCGACAGACGAATGGTCTTGGCGTAACAGCCGCCTTCGAAGTTGAACACGCCGTCATCATCCCAGCCATGCTCGTCGTCGCCAATCAGGCGGCGTTTCGGGTCGGTGGAGAGGGTGGTTTTACCGGTGCCGGACAGGCCGAAGAACACAGCCACGTCACCTTTCTCGCCGACGTTCGCCGAGCAGTGCATCGACGCAATGCCCTGTAACGGCAGCAGGTAGTTCATTACCGAGAACATCCCTTTCTTCATTTCGCCGCCGTACCATGTGCCGCCGATCAGCTGGATACGTTCCGTCAGGTTAAAGGCGACAAAGTTTTCCGAGTTCAGCCCCTGGGCTTTCCAGTTCGGGTTAGTGCACTTCGCACCGTTCATCACCACAAAGTCAGGTTTGAAGCTTTGCAGTTCTTCATCAGTGGGACGAATGAACATGTTCTTCACGAAATGCGCCTGCCAGGCGACTTCGGTGATAAAGCGGACGGAAAGACGGGTATCAGCGTTAGCGCCGCAGTAAGCATCAATAATGAACAGACGCTTGCCGGAAAGTTGTTGGGTGACGAGGGTTTTCAGCTGCTGCCAGGTTTCCGGGGAGATCGCTTTGTTGTCGTTCTTCCCTTTGCCATTATCGGACCACCACAGGGTGTCGCGGGTGGTGTCGTCACGGACAATGTACTTATCTTTCGGCGAGCGGCCGGTAAAGATACCGGTATCGACAGCGATAGCACCGGTGGTCGTCAATATACCGCGTTCGTATCCTTCCAGCGCTGGGTTCAGCTCTTCCTGATACAGCGTATCGTAATCGGGGTTGTAGACGATATCGTGAGCGTCGTTGATACCATAAGCCTTGAGATCCTGCGGGGTTAAACCATTAACACGCATATCACTGCTCCTTAGCCAATATATACTGCTCGAAATTGTAGGGTTTTTCCTCGAATGTTAACCGCGACCGGGCTCATAGATTTGCGTATCTGGACAAAAACCCTTTATGACGGAAAACGCTGTGACTCCTGTCACTTCGCGGAGCAGATTATGGCAGGAATCACTTTTTGGTTGGCGAAAATGTTCTGAAAAGGTTAATTGGCGGTAAATTTAACTACGATAATGTGAGTGTAAGCGCATACATGAAAGAAAATTACGTAAGCCTTACATCACTGATAACGATTCAGCCGGGGCGGAAAGAATAGTGAACAAAAAGAAAGGGTAGCCGGGCGAAGGGGAAAAACAACTGCCCTCGGAAGAGGGCAGTTCAGGGAGACTTAGTGCAGCTGAGGATCGGCCGGGGAGGCGTTGTTACGGATCTCGGCAATATCCATCGCGTTAAAGACGTAATGCGAACCGCAGTAGTCGCAGTGCATGTCGATCTCGCCATCTTCCGCCAGGATGCTGTCGATCTCTTCATCCGGCAGGGTTTTCAGCGCGCCCGCGCAGCGTTCACGGGAACAGGTGCATTTGAACTCTACGTCCTGCGGATCGTACAGCGTGACCTCTTCTTCGTGGTACAGACGCCACAGCACTTCGTTCGCCGGTAGGGTGAACAGCTCTTCAGCTTTGATGGTTTCGGTCAGCGTTGCCAGGTGATCGAAATCGTCGCTCTGGGCGTTCTGGGCTGGCAGCACCTGCAGCAGCATGCCGCCTGCGGCCGGCTGGCCGTCAACTTCGCCGGTGCGGATAAACAGACGTGTCGGCAGCTGTTCAGAACGCATGAAGTAATCTTCCAGGCAGGCCGCCAGGGTGTCGCCTTCCAGACCGACCACGCCCTGATAGCGTTCACCCTCTTCAGGAGAGATGGTGATCACCAGGTAGCCGTTGCCGACCAGCGTTTTCAAATCTGCGTCTTCCGGGATCTCGCCCTGTACGCGCGCCACGCCGCGCATCTGCTGCTGGTTATTGCCGTTAATCACTGCCAGGCTCATCGGGCCATCGCCCTGGAGTTGCACGGTGATGTCACCGGCAAATTTCAGGGTGGCGGTCAGCAGGCTGGTAGCAACCAGCAGCTCGCCCAGCACGGCTTTCACCGGTTGCGGGTAGTTATGGTTTTCCAGGATCTGTTTCCAGGTTTCGGATACCGTCACCAGCTCGCCGCGAACGGCAAATTGTTCAAACAGATAGCGGTGTAATTGGTCGTGTTGGGCCATAGTCATCTCTCGTTCAGCAAGAATCACTCATTCTCGCCATTTTTAAATTTAATCAGATCGCGTCGTTCTTTCTTGTCCGGTCGCCTGTCGGGGTGCGGCATGGTCAGGGCATTCAGCTTGCGCGCCTGCGCCATTTTCTCGCGTTTTTCAACGCTTTCGGCCGTCTCTTCATACAGGGTGCTGGCTTCCGTTGCCGGGCGACGCTGTTCGGTGATGTTTTTCACAATCACCGTTCGTTCGTCGTTGCCCTGACGCAGGGTCAGGGTGGCGTTCAGCTCCACGAGCTTGCTCGGTTTGCTGCGCTGCCCGTTGTAATGCACTTTGCCGCCTTCAATCATTTCCCGGGCGAGGGCGCGCGTTTTGTAAAAGCGGGCAGCCCACAGCCATTTATCCAGTCTTACCCCTTCAGAGGGTTTTTCTTTCATGGCTTCTCCTTCACGGTGAGTGAGGGGATCATCCGGCGATAGTCGTTCAGCCCCGGATGCCGCAGATAGCTCTTTTCAGCCAGGCCAGAATCAGGATTCGTTACGCCAAGGCAATAACGAATGCCAAAGGTTGCCGCCGCATCCAGAATCGGTTCGCTGTCATCAATGAACACCGTTCTTTCTGGCTGCAGGCCGGTCTCTTCTGCCACCGCCTGCCACAATCGCTGATCCTCTTTCGGATAACCAAATGTGTGGGTGGAAAGTAATAAATCAAGGTGTGAGGCCAGTCCGGTATGTTCCAGCTTCACCGCCAGATTATGTGGATGCGCGTTGGTCAGCAGTATGCGCCGTTTGCCGCTCGCTTTCAGGGCATCGAGAAAGGGAACGGTATCTTCACGTAATACGGCGTGCGGACCCTGAGCGGTAGTCATCGCGCAAATGTCCAGACCGAGGCGTTCGCTCCAGTAGTCCAGGCAGTACCAGTTTAGCGTATGTTGTACGGCGGTATATTGCTGGCGTATGAATTCCTGTGCTTCTGCCGGGGAGATCCCCTGCTGCTCGCCGTAGGTCTCCGGCACCAGTTTTTGCCAGAAGTGATTATCAAACGCGAGATCAAGCAGCGTACCGTCCATATCCAGCAGGACGGTATCGACCTCCTGCCAGTCGATATCAAAATGCATGGGGGAAAACTCCAGCCAGAAGAAACGTGCGCGACAGGGTAGCATATCCTGTCGCGCGGGAGCGTTATCCGATCAGGCTCTCAGGCGTGGGGATAAGCTTTGGGTTGAGGCAATTATCGTAGTATTGCTGAATATCGGCCAGACGCGTACGCGAGCGCTGGTAGCGACGCAGCGCCATAAAGGCGTTCCAGAGCATGCACACCACCAGCGTCAGCATCAGCAGTGAGGTGGCGATGTAGCGCCATAACCCGGCGCTGTCAGGCATGCTGTGCAGCTCGACATGACGGGTGCCATTGGCATCGGTGAAGAGGCCCGTCACAATCCCTTCGGCACTGAACGGCGTGCGCATCAGCATCTGCGCCAGGCGCTGAAACTCGTCCCACTGCTCCTGGGCCGGGTAGTCATAGAGCGCCACGGACGGATAAGGCTGATCGACCAGCTCGCTGCCTTCGTCGCTGACGATCACAAAACCACCGGGAGCCGGGCTGTTAAGCGCCTGGGCGGCACGTGAGGTTTCACGGGTGACGAAGGGGGCAGTGGAGGTGGCGACCAGATTTTCCAGCGACTCCGCGCTGACCGGGCGTAACAGCACGTTAACGCCATCAAGACGACCGCCATCGGCACGTTTGACCAGGGACTCCCAGTCTTTGCTGTTACCGAGGTTAACCAGTGCATTTTTCAGCCTGATGCACTCATCCTGTTCGGCACAGAGGTCCTGGGTTTTCAGCACGATATCGCCAAAGTCATCCAGCAGGATCATGCCCGATTTCTGGATGGCAGAGCGTAATGCCGGGCTGACGCGTGAGTTATTTTCCGGTTTGGGATGCAGTTGGTTCGACAGCGCCTGGGTCAGGGCCGTGGCTTTGTTAACGATGTCGGATTCCGGCAGCGGCAGGGGCGCGGCGTCATTCCAGATCACCTGCGAGCAATCAAAGGGCGTGAAGGGAGAGCTTTGCCGCGCGTTCCAGGTGCCAGGAGCATGGATATTACACATCCCGGTGCCCTTCAGACGCAGCGTATCGCCAATGCGCACGCCCGCGTTTTCGAGCTGCTCGACGCTGGTGGCCTCAATGGTCTGGGCGCCCTTAATCCACGACAGGGTAAATTTGATCGGCATATCCAGCGGGACGAGGAGAACCAGCATCGCCAGTATGATCCCGGCACCAGCGGCAATCACCGTGCTGCGCAGCCAGTGCTGCAGCGGGAAGTTTTTGACCTCGTCATGCAGAGATAAATAGCGTCCCTGGCGCACAACGTGCCTGTCCAGATAGATATCAATATCGGTTTTTTGCCCTAAATCCTGCGCCAGCCAGGGCTGCCAGTGACGCGGATAGATCAGGTCGATGATGCCAAGCGAGATATTGTTAACGTGATCCTGATCGTTTTCGCCAAACAGTCCCCAGCGTTTTGGCGTGCCGCGCAGACAGTGGATCTCACGCAGCGAATTTTTGGCAGGCGGGGCGAATAATCCCCAGAGTCCCGCCGCCAGCAGCAGCACACCACCGCCAGCAAGCCAGGGAGCAAAAACATCCGGGCTGACCAGGCAGAAGAAAAAGAGCAGGAAAGCGGCAACAATCAGCAGCGCTTCGCGAATGCCGTCCGGGCGGCTCAGGGCGTACTCTTCGTGCGTCTCCTGACGAATATTCAGCAGCTCAATCTGCTCTGTCTCTTCGCCACGAATCGAAGCCTGGGTTGAACTGACGTGTTCCAGCGCAAAGTGGGGCGCTTCCTGAACATACTCCGCAATGGAGTGGCCATTCAGGACGATTACCAGCGGGATTGAATCGGTGTGGATCAGCTCAACGCTGTTTTCATCGTTGATGTACTGTTCCCAGAACGGCGGCAGGTGCACCTCAACCGAGTCGAGGTAGTAACGCCATTTATTGGGATCGTCAGTGGTGATACCGTAGCGGGTAATGGAGCGCGTTACGCAGAGCACGGTGCTGCTCTGGGCATTGAGGCTTAACGACACGGGTGCGGCGCTGGCGCCTGTTGCTGGCGTCTGCTGGATGCGGTTAAACGACTCAAGATATTGCTCAATCGCGCTGCGTTCTTCAGCAGTGAGCTTGCGGGTATTCGCCCCGGCAAAGGCATTGTGATAAGGCAGGCGATATCGACGCTGCGCCCGACGTCTGTACAACCACCCTGCAATGAATGCGCAGGCCAGCATAGCAGCGATGACAATCAAAATGGTGCTCATGCTTTCCCCATCTTACTTTTACTTACAGGTGTAGTCTGTAGCACCTTTTTAACAGTGAATGCGTGTCTGTGATTGGCTATCGGCATGTAAGGCGTTGAACTTGAGCAAATTGAAGCGCATCCCAGTGATCGCTGATGATAGCAAAGCTAAACCTGACGGGATATCAGCAAATTCCTGGAATAATTTCAACCTCTTGACTTTTTAAGCGAAATGAGGAATGAATCTGCACAGGTTACATAAATGTAAATAAAGCGCGATTGACATTGCCCAAACCGTGCGGCGTATCGCACAATGACGCCAGTTCACTCAGCAAAGACCCGTCAAAATGAGCAAACCCTTACAAAAGCCCACCATCCTGAATGTTGAAACCGTCGCCAAATCGCGTCTGTTTAATGTTGAAAGTGTGGACCTGGAGTTCAGTAACGGCGTGCGCCGCGTCTACGAGCGTATGCGTCCCTCCACGCGCGAAGCCGTCATGATTGTGCCCATTGTTGACGACCATCTGATCCTCATCCGCGAATACGCGGTGGGGACCGAGTCTTACGAGCTTGGCTTCTCTAAAGGGCTGATTGATCCCGGTGAATCGGTCTATGAAGCCGCGAACCGTGAGCTGAAAGAAGAGGTTGGGTTTGGTGCGAAAGAGTTAACCTTCCTGAAGAAGCTCAGCATGGCTCCCTCCTATTTTTCCAGCAAAATGAATATCGTGCTGGCGGAAGATCTCTATCCTGAATGGCTGGAAGGGGATGAACCCGAGCCGCTGCCGCAGGTGCGCTGGCCGCTGGCGCATCTGATGGATCTGCTGGAAGAGCCAGATTTCAACGAAGCCCGGAACGTGAGCGCGCTGTTCCTGGTGCGGGAATGGCTGAAAGGGCAGGGCAGGTTGTAGCAGAAGGATCCCCCTCTCCCGGCGGGAAAGGGGGCAGACAGTTAGAACAGCTCGTGTGTCTCGCCGTTATCAATCAACGTTGTACCCACCTCATGCACCACCTGATGCGTTGGCTGCGTGCCTTCGATGAAGTACTCCTCCCGACTGTTACCGCCATTCGCCAACTGACCGCTGCTGCGATCGATATTGACCGTCACTATGCCTGGCGGTGGTGTTAATGGCTGCTCCGGCACGCCGTCCAGCAGCATCTTCATAAAGGCATCCCAGGCCGGCTGAGCGCTTTTGGCCCCGCCTTCGTAACCGGAAATCTGATCTTTGATCGCCCCGGACGCCGTAGTACGGCCTAAATCACGGCGGTGATCGTCAAAGCCGATCCACACCGAGGTCACCGCACCCGGGCCATACCCCGAGAACCACGCATCTTTCGAGCTGTTGGTCGTCCCGGTCTTACCGCCGATATCCTTGCGCTGCAGATCGCGACCGGCACGCCAGCCCGTCCCCTGCCAGCCCGGCTCACCAAAGATGTTGCTGTTCAACGCGCTTTTGATCAGGAAGGCCAGCGGCGTGTTAATCACATGCGGGGCATACTCCTGAGCACCGGTCTGCGCAACCAGCGCCTGATTAGCCTGCTCGAGCTGTGGCTTTGGTACCACCGCATTTTGCTGCGCCTGAGAAATGGCGACATCTTCCATGTCCTGATTGTTCAGGGCGTCTGATTTTGGCGTATCGCCATAAATCACCGGAATATCACACTCTGCGCAGGCGATTTTCGGTTTTGCTTCGAACAGTACACCGCCCTGATCGTTCTCGATTTTGCTGATGAAGAACGGATCGACCAGGAAGCCACCGTTCGCCATCACCGCATAACCGCGCGCCACCTGCATCGGGGTAAAGGAGGCAGAACCCAGCGCCAGCGACTCGGTATGCACGATATTCTGGGCCGGGAAGCCGAAGCGTTGCAGATACTCCGCCGCATAATCGACGCCCATGGCGCGCATGGCGCGAACCATCACCACGTTCTTCGACTGCCCCAGCCCCTGACGCAGACGAATCGGCCCGGCGTATTCTGCCGGTGAGTTCTTAGGTCGCCAGTCAGAACCTGCACCGGCATCCCAGCGGGAGATCGGCACGTCATTAAGGATGCTGGCGAGGGTCAAACCTTTGTCCATTGCCGCGGTGTAGAGGAACGGCTTGATATTGGACCCGACCTGGCGCAGCGCCATGGTGGCACGGTTAAATTTGCTCTGGTTGAAATCGAAGCCGCCAACCAGCGCCAGCACCGCGCCGTTATGTGGATCGATGGAGACCAGCGCAGAGTTAACGTCCGGGATCTGCCCCAGCCACCAGGCGTCGTTAACCTTACGGACCCAGATCTGCTGACCTACCTGTACTGCATCGGTCACTTTACGCGGGGTCGAACCCTGTTGCGTATCTGACCGATACGGACGAGCCCAGCGAATGCCATCCATGCGCAGCGATACGGAGGTGCCGTCAGCGAGCATCGCGGTGGCTTCCTGCGGAGTGGCCTGGGTCACTACTGCCGCGACAAATGGCCCGTAGCCTGGCAGCGGTTTCAGGGTATCGGTGATTTTTTTGCTGTCCCAGGCTGACTCGCCCACTTTCCACAGCACGTTCGACGGGCCGCGGTAGCCGTGGCGCATGTCGTAATCAATCACGTTATTACGCACCGCCTGCTGCGCGCCCTGCTGGACGTTGCGGCTGATGGTGGTGTAGACGCGGTAGCCATCTTCATAAGCCTGCTCGCCGTAGCGGGAGACCATCTCCTGACGCACCATTTCGCTAAGATAAGGCGCGGAGAAGGCAATTTCCGGCGCATGGTAGTTGGCGTCAATCACCTCGTTGCGCGCCTGATCGTACTGAGTCTGGCTGATATAGCCTTCGCTCAGCATGCGCGACAACACCACGTTGCGGCGGGCGGTGGCGCGATTGAGTGAGTAGAGCGGGTTGAAGGTTGAAGGCGCCTTCGGCAAACCGGCGATGGTTGCCATTTCACTCAGGGTTAATTGCTCAATGGATTTGCCAAAATAGACCTGCGCCGCCGCGCCCACGCCATAGGCACGGTAGCCGAGATAGATCTTGTTGAGATAAAGCTCAAGGATCTCATCTTTATTCAGCATCTGCTCAATACGGATCGCCAGGAACACTTCCTTGACCTTACGTATCAGCGTTTTTTCAGGGCTAAGGAAGAAGTTACGTGCCAGCTGCTGGGTGATAGTACTCGCACCCTGAGAGGCATGGCCGGAGAACAACGCCACGCTTGCGGCACGGAAAATCCCCACCGGATCGACACCATGGTGCTCATAAAAGCGGCTGTCCTCGGTGGCAATAAAGGCTTTCACCATGACGGGGGGGATCTGATTCAGGGTCAGCGGGATACGGCGCTTCTCACCGTACTGGGCGATAAGTTCGCCATCCGTGCTGTAGACCTGCATTGGGATCTGGAGCCGGACATCACGAAGCGTAGCGACATCAGGCAGTTGCGGCTCAATATATTTGTACAAACCAAAAATCGAGCCTGCTCCAAGCAGAATGCAACAGACTGCAAGGATCAATAAATACTTTACGAACTTCACTGGAGATTTCCCATTTAGTTTGAACTGGGCAGTTTCTAAACAATCGCGCGGTAGTATAAAGGCAAGCCTGTAGCATTGATATAGCCGTTATCCCCCGGAACGATAAGGAGATCGTGAAACATGGCATTTAAAACATGGCATACAGGCGTTCATATTCAACAGGATAAGGTTCTGGCGGTCGCGCTGGTACGCGAAAAGTCAGGGTGGGGGTTGCGCCGCTGGTGGCAGCTCCCTCTGGCGGCAGGTATTATCCGCGACGGGCAAATTCTTCAGCCTGAACAGCTGGCTGCGGCACTGCGCGAGTGGCGCCAGTTGCTGCCTCATCAACATCAAATTTTTCTCGCCTTCCCGGCCGCCCGCACCTTACAGCGCACGCTTCCACGCCCTTCCATGACCCTGCGCGACAGCGAACAGACCGCCTGGATCGCCGCGGCGATGAGCCGTGAACTGGAGATGGCCCCCGATGCCCTGCGTTTTGACTATGCGGAAGATACCTTCAGTAACGCTTATCACGTCACGGCGGCACAGAATAAGGAGGTGGCGACGCTACTGGAACTGGCCCGGGAACTGCGTTTGCGGCTGGCCACCATCACGCCCGATGCGGGCGCGCTGGCGCACCTGCTGCCCTTTGTGCAAGCCCCGGCCCAGTGCGTCGCCTGGCGCGATCGGGACCAGTGGCTATGGGCAATGCGCCACCAATGGGGCAGGCGCGGGCTGGCGGAGGCCCCGGACGTCGAAAGGCTCGCCGCCCTGCTGGCACTCGGGGTGGACGAGATCGCCTGCTGTGGGGCAGGCAATTTTGACCCCTGGTGCGTGTTATCCCGACGCCAGCCGCCACTGCCTGAAAATGGGGCAGATTTCAGCGTCGCGCTGGCGCTGGCGACCGGAGAGCACGCATGATGAGGACGGCCAATCTTCTGCCGTGGCGCCAGCGGCAACAGCGTCACTGCCTGCGCTTCTGGGGAGGGATGTTTACCGGCTCGCTGCTGGTGGCGCTAATGCTCTGCGCCTCCAGCCGGGTCAGCGATGCGCTTGTGACACGTACCAGCGCGCTGCGGCACGCCAGCGATGTGGCACTGCGTCAGGGACTGGAGCAGCGGCAAAAGCAGTGGACGGCGTTACAGGCTAAACACCAGCAGCAGCAGCGGTGGATGCGCGACAAAGCCAGGACGGAAGCCTGGCAACCGGCATTGATCGCCTTATCCCACCTTCTGCCAGAGCAGGCATGGCTGGCGCAGCTGCGCTTTCAGCAGTCGACACTCTCCCTGACCGGCTACGCCGCCACGCTGCCTGCCCTGGCGGCGCTGGATCCGGCGCTACGCCAGATGCCCGGGTTTACCCCCGGTGCGCCAGGGGAGATACGTCAGGATGCCCAGGGCCGCTGGCTGTTCAGCTGGACGCTGAACCGTAAGGAGAGTGCTGATGCGGATCCATCCTGACAGCTGGCATGCCATGACACCGCGCGGGCGCTGCCTGTGCTGGGGAGTCAGCTCAGCGTTGCTGCTGCTCTGCGTGACCGGTTTGCAGGGACGAATGCAGGATCGGCAGAGAGCAACGCAGCAGGCCGGGCAGGTGCGGCACGCAGAGGCTCATGCCCGGTTGTGGGTCGCTGTGCGCAAGCTCTCACCCCCTGACGACACACACGCTCCCGTGGCGGCACAGCCGTTTTCGCCGCTGGCGTTTGATACCGATGAGCTGCGGATGGTTCGCTGGCAGCCGGTGGGCACAGGAGGTGAACTGGTGATTGAAGCGACGTGGGCGCAGATCCCCTCGCTGTTTGCCACTCTTGCCCGGCGCGACGTTGCGGTAGCGCGTTTTAGCATTCAGCCTGAGCACAACAAGTTACAGGTCGTCATGCAGCTGGAGCACCAGGATGCGGGTTAAGTGTGGCGTGCTGTTATTACTGCCGCTCCTGCTCGGCCTGCGCGATCCCTTTCAGCCCCCGGAATCACGCTGCCCGGATGCCACGCTGCAGCAGTGGCGCTATGTCGGGGTGGTGCTTGGCGCGGTGCCAGTGGCGATCGTCCGGGATGAAACGTCGCGCTGGCTGCGCCTTCGTCGCGGCGACACGCTGGCGCAGGGCAGTCGGGTGGCGGCATTGAATGAAAAGGAACTGGTCATCGATATGCCCGGGGCATGTGAACTGCCGCAGTGGCGATGGCAACGACAAGGAACGAAACAGGATGAAAACAGGGATCGTGGGATTACTGCTGATGGTCAGCCAGGCGCTGGCCGCGAAGCCAGCACCGGTGAGCCTGGTGGTGGATGAGGTACCGGTTGCCCAGCTTTTGCAGGCGCTGGCGGAGCAGGAGAACCGCAACATGATTATCTCCCCGGACGTCAGCGGGAAGGTCTCACTGCGCCTGCAGGAGGTTCCCTGGCTGCAGGCGATCCAGACGGTGGTCACCAGTGCCGGGCTGGTAATGCGCCAGCAGGCGGGCATTTTTTATATCCACACCGCCGACTGGCAGCAGAAACAGCAGGCCAGGAAGGAGGCCGAGCGAACAAAACAACAGCTCAGCGCGCCGCTGGAGTCGCGCAGTCTGCCTCTCTCTTACGCCGATGCGGGAGATATCCAGCAGGCTGCCGAAAAACTCCTTAGCCCGAAAGGCAGCCTGGCGGTAGACAAACGCACCAACCGCCTGCTGGTGCGCGATAACCGGGCCGCGCTTGAGGCGCTACAGCACTGGGTTGCGCAGATAGATCTCCCCGTGGCGCAGGTGGAGCTGGCCGCGCATATCGTCAGCATGAGTGAAAAAAGCCTGCGAGAGCTGGGAGTGAAGTGGAATCTGTCCCAGGGGGCGCAGCCTGGTAAGCCAGGACAGCTGACGATGCTCAGCAGCGATCTGGCCGTCAACAGCGCCACCACCCAGGTGGGGTTTATTATCGGGCGGATCAATGGCCAACTGCTGGATCTCGAACTCTCTGCGCTGGAGCAAAAGCAGCAGGTCGATATTATCGCCAGCCCGCGCCTGCTGGCATCACACATGCAGCCCGCCAGCATTAAGCAGGGCAGCGAAATCCCCTATCAGGTCTCCAGCGGCGAGAGCGGCGCAACATCAGTTGAGTTTAAAGAGGCGGTGCTGGGCATGGAGGTGACGCCAGTGGTGTTGGCCAACGGACGGGTTCGCCTGAAGCTGCGCATCAGTGAAAACACCCCGGGCCAGGTTTTGCAGCAGGCCGATGGCGAAACGCTGGCGATAGATAAGCAGGAGATCGAAACCCAGGTCGAGGTAAATAGCGGTGAAACACTGGCTTTGGGCGGGATTTTTTCTCAGAGGCATAAAACCGGCAGCGAATCTGTGCCAGGCTTGAGCCGTATTCCTTTCCTGGGGCAGCTATTCAGTCATCAGGGAAAAGACAACGAACGCCGGGAGTTAGTGGTTTTTATCACGCCTCGTCTGGTTGCGGTGCCATAATGTCCCGCGATGCCCCGCGTGATTTTGCATTCAGTTTGTTGCAGATGTTTGACGTGGGGCATGAATTAGCATACAAGGAGTACCGATTTGAGAATCAGCATACACAATCTCACTCCTTAATAACTTAAGCGGCGGCAGGGTGATTTAATCTGTTGCCAAACAAGCAGGAGTATTGAGATAATTTTTAGTCTGACTCTCGCTCTATCGCATATGAGGTTTCAGTTCATGTCCTGCTACGCCAGATACCGGTGAAGCGGGTTTACCATTAACGAATAGTCTTAGTAGTACCGAAAAAATGGCAGAGAAACGCAATATCTTTCTGGTTGGGCCTATGGGTGCCGGCAAAAGCACTATTGGGCGCCAGTTAGCTCAACAACTCAATATGGAATTTTACGATTCTGATCAAGAGATTGAGAAACGAACCGGAGCTGATGTGGGCTGGGTCTTCGATGTAGAAGGCGAAGAGGGTTTCCGTGACCGTGAAGAAAAAGTCATTAATGAACTTACGGAAAAACAGGGCATTGTGCTGGCTACTGGCGGCGGCTCTGTAAAATCTCGCGAAACTCGCAACCGTCTCTCCGCCCGCGGTGTCGTGGTCTATCTTGAAACGACCATCGAAAAACAACTGGCGCGTACGCAGCGTGATAAAAAACGCCCGTTGCTGCAGGTTGAGACGCCTCCACGCGAAGTTCTGGAAGCCCTGGCTGGTGAACGCAATCCGCTGTACGAAGAGATTGCTGACGTCACCATTCGCACCGACGACCAGAGCGCTAAAGTGGTCGCAAACCAGATTATTCATATGCTGGAAAGCAACTGATTCTGGCTTTATATACACTCGCCTGCGGGTAAAAGCATTTAAGGTGGATGTCGCGTTATGGAGAGGATTACAGTCACTCTCGGTGAACGGAGTTACCCTATCACTATCGCGGCTGGTTTGTTTAACGACCCAGCTTCCTTCTTACCACTGAAAGCGGGTGATCAGGCAATGCTGGTCACCAATGAGACGCTGGCTCCGCTTTATCTCGACAACGTACGTCAGCGCCTTGAACAGGCTGGCGTGAAGGTCGACAGTGTGATTCTGCCTGATGGCGAGCAGTATAAAAGCCTGACGGTACTGGATACCGTCTTTACCGCATTACTGCAAAAACCGCATGGTCGCGATACTACACTGCTGGCGTTAGGCGGCGGTGTTGTGGGCGATCTTACGGGATTTGCTGCGGCAAGCTATCAGCGCGGCGTCCGTTTTATTCAAATTCCTACCACGCTGTTGTCGCAGGTCGACTCTTCTGTTGGCGGCAAAACGGCCGTTAACCATCCGCTTGGCAAAAACATGATTGGCGCGTTCTACCAGCCCGCTTCGGTGGTGGTGGATCTCGACTGTCTGCAAACCTTGCCTCAGCGTGAACTGGCGTCGGGCCTGGCGGAAGTGATCAAGTACGGCATTATTCTGGACGGTGCGTTCTTTAGCTGGCTGGAAGAGAACATGGATGCCTTACTGCGTCTGGATGGTCAGGCGATGGCGTACTGTATTCGCCGCTGCTGTGAGCTGAAAGCAGAAGTCGTGGCTGCAGACGAGCGCGAAACAGGCTTACGTGCTTTACTGAATCTGGGGCACACCTACGGTCATGCTATCGAAGCCGAAATGGGCTACGGTAACTGGCTGCATGGCGAGGCCGTTGCGGCGGGGATGGTGATGGCCGCTCGCACCTCGGAGCGTCTGGGTCAGTTCAGCAAGGCCGATACACAACGCATTATCACGCTGCTGGAGCGTGCCGGGTTACCGGTGACCGGGCCGCGTGAAATGTCGGCGCAGGCCTACCTGCCGCATATGATGCGCGATAAAAAAGTATTAGCAGGCGAGATGCGTCTGGTGCTCCCGCTTGCGATTGGTAAGAGTGAAGTGCGTGGCGGTGTGCCGCACGATGTGGTTCTTGGCGCTATTGCTGATTGTCAGCAGGCGTAACTATTAGAAAGGTCCGGCTGCGGTAAAACGTAGCCATTTTGCTTCAGGTGATGTGCAAAGTCGTAGGCATAAGCCTTTTAGTGGGGTGTTAAATGGATGAATTCAAACCAGAAGACGAGCTGAAACCCGATCCCAGCGATCGTCGTACTGGTCGTACTCGCCAATCTTCAGAACGTGATAACGAGCCGCAAATCAACTTTGATGAGGTCGATCTCGACAACGATGATCCTCGTCCTTCGCGTGGCCGTGCTGCCCGTGACGAGCGTGAAGAAGAGTATGAGTCTGATGATGATTCAGTGGACGAAGCGCCCGTTGAGCGCCGTCCGCGTAAGCGCAAAGCTGCTCCGGCGAAGCCCGCTTCCCGCCAGTACATTATGATGGGTCTGGGTGTGCTGGTCCTGCTGCTGCTGATTATCGGCGTCGGCTCGGCACTTAAAGCCCCGTCAAGCAATCCAGCGGATCAGAGCGCCTCTACTGAGAAGAGTGTTGATCTGTCCGGCAATGCTGCCGATCAGGCCAATGGCACCCAGCCTGCGCCGGGTACCACTTCCGCTGAGCAGACTGCCGGGAACACCCAGCAGGATATCTCTCTGCCGCCAGTCGCGTCCACACCAACCCAGGGGCAGGCACCGGCAACTCCGGAAGGCCAGCAGCGTGTTGAAGTGCAGGGCGATCTGAACAATGCGCTGACACAGCCGCAGAACCAGCAGCAGGTTAACAATGTGGTGGTCAACTCCACGCTGCCGACCGAGCCTGCGACCGTGGCACCAATCCGCGGTGCGACCGGGCAACATCAGACGGCGGCGACAGAATCTGCGCCACGTCAGACGAAGCCTGCTCAGCATCAGGAACGTAAACAAACGGTGATTGAGCCGAAGCGTGACGTGAAGCCGCAGCCAGTGGCGAAAGCGGAAGAGCCGAAAGCGACCGCTCAGCCTAAGCGTAACGAAACCACGACCAGCGCACCGGCGAAAGCGCCTGCTGCGACAGCGGCGGCACCGAAGGCGACCGCAACGCCAGCGCCGACGGCGACAGCCTCGACGCCAGCGGCAGCAGCCCCTGCGGCCACGGCCAGCACCGGTAAAACGTCAGGAAATGTGAGTTCACTGAAGTCTGCCTCCTCCAGCAACTACACGCTGCAGTTGAGCAGTTCTTCCAACTATGACAACCTGAACAGCTGGGCGAAAAAGTCGAACCTGAAAAACTTTGTCGTCTATGAGACTACCCGTAACGGTCAGCCGTGGTATGTGCTGGTGAGCGGTGTGTATGCTTCGAAAGATGAAGCAAAACGCGCGGTCGCTACACTGCCAGCCGATGTTCAGGCGAAAAACCCATGGGCGAAGCCGATCCGTCAGGTTCAGTCCGATTTGAAGTAATCTGTGAAGCGCAGGATGCTGTCGGAGCTTTCTCCACAGCCGGAGAAGGTGTAATCAGTTAGTCAGCATGAAAAAAAATCGCGCTTTTCTGAAATGGGCAGGGGGGAAATACCCCCTGCTCGATGATATTAAACAACGCCTGCCTGCGGGTGAGTGTCTTGTCGAACCCTTTGTGGGCGCTGGCTCGGTATTTCTCAATACCGACTACTCCCGTTATATCCTTGCGGATATCAACAGCGATCTTATCGACCTCTATAACATCGTAAAGCTGCGTACCGACGAGTACGTTGCTGAGGCGCGTAAGCTGTTTGCCCCAGAGAACAACAACCCGGACGTTTACTATCTGTTTCGCACTGAATTTAATCAGTGCCAGGATAAGTTCCGTCGTGCAGTGCTGTTCCTCTACCTCAACCGCCATGGCTACAACGGCCTGTGCCGGTATAATCTGCGTGGTCAATTCAACGTGCCTTTTGGTCGCTACAAGCGCCCTTATTTCCCTGAGGCCGAGTTGTATCACTTTGCTAAAAAAGCGCAGAATGCGGAGTTCCATTGCCTCTCCTATGAAGAGTGTATGGACCGTGCTGACGTTAACTCGGTGGTTTACTGTGATCCCCCGTATGCCCCGCTGTCTGCCACCGCGAACTTTACCGCTTATCACACCAACAGCTTCAGCCCTGCCGAGCAGGCACGTCTGGCAGAAATGGCGGAAAAGCTGGTCAGCAAAAGAATTCCGGTGTTAATTTCGAATCACGACACGCCTGATACGCGCGAATGGTACAAAACCGCAGAGCATTTTCAGGTCAAAGTCCGGCGCAGCATCAGCAGCAACGGCGGTACACGTAAAAAGGTGGACGAACTGCTGGCTCTCTATCTACCCTGAGCCGTTTCGCCCGCCGTTAAACAAAGTTCAAGGAGATGCGGATGAAACAGTATTTGATTGCACCCTCAATTCTTTCGGCTGATTTTGCCCGGCTGGGCGAAGATACCGCGAAAGCCCTGGCTGCCGGTGCGGATGTCGTTCATTTCGACGTTATGGATAACCACTACGTGCCTAACCTGACCATCGGCCCGATGGTACTGAAGGCACTGCGCAACTACGGCGTGACCGCCCCCATTGACGTGCATCTGATGGTGAAGCCGGTCGACCGCATCGTGCCGGATTTTGCCGCCGCGGGTGCCAGCATCATCACTTTCCACCCTGAAGCCTCTGAACACGTTGACCGCACCCTGCAGCTGATTAAAGAGCACGGCTGTAAGGCGGGCCTGGTGTTTAACCCAGCCACGCCGCTGAGCTACCTTGATTACGTGATGGATAAGCTGGACGTGATCCTGCTGATGTCCGTCAACCCGGGCTTTGGTGGTCAATCCTTCATTCCACAAACCCTGGATAAGCTGCGTGAAGTGCGTCGTCGCATCGACGAATCAGGCTTTGATATCCGTCTTGAAGTGGATGGCGGCGTGAAGGTAAGCAATATCGGCGACATCGCCGCGGCGGGCGCAGATATGTTCGTGGCCGGCTCGGCGATTTTCGACCAGCCGGACTACAAGAAAGTCATCGATGAAATGCGCAGTGAACTGGCGAAGGTAAGTCATGAATAAGTTGCAGGCAATTCGGGGCGTTGCATTTGACCTCGACGGCACGCTGGTGGACAGCGCGCCGGGCTTAACCGCGGCGGTTGACCAGGCGCTGTATGCGCTGGAACTGCCGATGGCGGGTGAAGACCGCGTGATAACGTGGATTGGTAACGGGGCAGACGTGCTGATGGAGCGCGCGCTGACCTGGGCGCGTCAGGAGCGTGCCATTCAGCGTGCGGCGCAGGGCAAACCTGGCGTCGATCACGCGGATATCCCGCAGGAAGAGCAAATTCGCCTCCTGCGTAAGCTGTTCAACCGTTTTTATGAAGAGACGGTAGAAGAGGGCAGCTTCCTGTTCCCGGATGTGGCGGGCACCCTGAGCGCGCTGCATGCTGAAGGTATGCCGCTGGCGCTGGTCACCAACAAACCGACGGCCTTTGTCGCGCCTTTGCTGGAAGCGCTGGGTATCGCCGACTACTTCTCGGTGGTTGTCGGTGGCGATGACGTGCAGAATAAAAAGCCGCATCCCGAGCCGCTGTTGCTGGTGGCAGGAAAATTATCCTTAACGCCGGATGCGCTGCTCTTTGTAGGGGATTCGCGCAATGATATTCTGGCGGCCAGGGCTGCAGGTTGCCCGTCCGTGGGCCTGACCTATGGCTACAACTACGGTGAATCCATTACGCTGAGTGAGCCGGATTTCGTCTTCGACCACTTCAAAGATTTACTGCCCGTTCTCGGGCTTTCGCACAGTGAAAATCAGGAATTGAAAAATGACTAAGCCCATCGTATTTAGTGGCGCACAGCCCTCAGGTGAACTGACCATTGGCAACTATATGGGTGCGCTGCGTCAGTGGGTGAACATGCAGGATGACTATCACTGTATCTACTGCATTGTTGACCAGCACGCCATTACCGTGCGCCAGGATCCGCAGCAGTTGCGTAAAGCGACGCTCGACACCCTTGCGCTGTATCTGGCCTGCGGTATCGATCCTGAGAAAAGCACCATCTTCGTTCAGTCTCACGTCCCGGAACACGCGCAACTGGGCTGGGCACTGAACTGCTATACCTATTTCGGCGAACTGAGCCGTATGACCCAGTTCAAGGATAAGTCTTCCCGCTACGCTGAAAACATCAACGCCGGTCTGTTTGACTATCCGGTGCTGATGGCGGCTGACATTCTGCTGTATCAGACCAACCAGGTGCCGGTGGGTGAAGACCAGAAGCAGCATCTGGAACTGAGCCGCGACGTGGCCCAGCGCTTCAACGCGATTTACGGCGACGTCTTCAAGGTGCCAGAGCCGTTCATTCCGAAATCCGGTGCCCGCGTGATGTCCCTGCTGGAGCCGACCAAAAAGATGTCCAAGTCGGATGATAACCGCAACAACGTCATCGGCCTGCTGGAAGATCCGAAAGCGGTGGTGAAGAAGCTTAAGCGTGCGGTTACCGACTCCGACGAGCCACCTGTGGTGCGTTACGACGTGCAGAATAAAGCGGGCGTCTCTAACCTGCTGGATATCCTCTCTGCCGTCACTGGCCAGAGCATTCCAGAGCTAGAGCAGCACTTCGAAGGCAAAATGTACGGCCATCTGAAAGGCGAAGTGGCGGACGCGGTCTCCGGCATGTTGACCGAGCTGCAGGCGCGTTATCACCAGTTCCGCAATGACGAAGCCTTCCTGCAGAAAGTGATGAAAGAAGGGGCCGAGAAAGCCAGCGCGCGCGCCTCCGAAACGCTGAAAGCGGTGTATGAAGCGATTGGGTTTGTGGCGAAGCCATAAGTAAAAGCAAAACGGTAACCCTGTTACCGTTTCCAGGCTTTGTACTCTCTCTTAAGAGAGGAGCAGGACGAAGGCATCAGGCCGCACTGCTCTACCAATAAAAAAAACCGGGACATTCCCGGTTTTTTTATGCCTGAAAAAAGCTTACTGATTTGCTGCCGGGCCGCAGCCGCCGATGATCTTGGAGATAGAGATCGCCGGGTGCAGCAGGTAGTCGTAGCTGCAGTTATTTTTGGTGTTTTGCACGTGGCCAGTGCACGCCGTCAGGGTAGTTAAGATGCCTGCAACCAGGGCAATCTTTGCCAGTTTGAACATAACGCTTCCTTGTCAATAACATGAGGGAATAGAGAGAAATAGGCTTTCTCGGAGAGCATGTTATCGACAGCAGTAAGAGAGGAGTAGTCCATAACAGGACTACTCATTTTGTGGAGATTATGTTCAGTCTGACTTAATGATTTGAGAACCAGTTTAGCTTGTCACGCAGCGCCACCACGCGGCCCACCACGATCAGCGCCGGGCTTTCAACCTGCTGCGCCAGCTCGCCCAGCTCGGTTAACACGCCACTCACCACACGCTGTTTGATCGACGTGCCGTTTTCCACCAGCGCAACCGGCATTGTCGCCTCCATGCCGTGTTCGAGCAGCTTAGCCTGAATGGTCGCCGCCTGGTTCAGCCCCATATAGAACACCAGAGTCTGTTTCTCTGCCGCCAGGTTATACCAGTCCAGTTCGCTGCCGGTTTTCAGATGGCCGGTGACCAGGCGCACGCTCTGGGCGTAGTCACGGTGGGTCAGCGGGATACCTGAATAGGCAGAACAGCCAGAGGCAGCGGTAATGCCCGGCACCACCGAGAACGGAATGCCTGCCTCGCACAGGGTTTCCAGTTCCTCGCCGCCGCGCCCGAAGATAAACGGATCGCCGCCTTTCAGGCGCACCACGCGTTTACCCTTTTGCGCTTCACGCAGCAGGATCTGGTTAATCTCTTCCTGCGGTACGCAGTGATAACCGGCACGTTTGCCAACAAACACCCGATCCGCATCCCGGCGCACCAGGTTCATGATGTCGTCGGAGACCAGGCGGTCATAGACCACGATATCCGCCTGCTGAATCTGCTGCAGCCCTTTCAGGGTTAACAGGCCCGCATCGCCCGGACCCGCCCCCACCAGCACCACTTCGCCGCGGTGATCGAGCGGCGCATTGATAAGCTGCTCGGTCGTCTCATCCACGGCTTTCTGATCCTGATTCGCCAGCGACTGCGCCAGGCGATCGTTCACAAAGAATTTCTCCCAAAAGCGGCGGCGCTCGCCGACGGTGGCGAACTGCTTTTTCACCCGGGCGCGCAGTTTCCCTGCGTAATGAGCCACCTGACCCAGATGCTGCGGCAGGATCGCTTCCAGCTTTTCGCGCAGCAGGCGCGCCAGCACTGGTGAAGTCCCACCGGAGGAGACGGCGACCATCAGCGGCGAGCGATCAATAATCGACGGCATGATAAAGCTCGCCTCTTTCGGCGCATCCACCACGTTGCAGAAGATCCGCCGCGCTTCACAGGCGTCGCTGACGCGCTGGTTAACCGCATCGTCGTCAGTGGCGGCAATGGTCAGCCAGCAGGTATCAAGCAGCGATTCCCGAAACTCCCCTTCGACGAGGGTGAGCATCCCTTCCTGCGCCCACACGTTGAATTGCGGGGCGAAGGCGAGGGCATTGACGGTGAGTCGGGCACCGGCCTCTAACAGCAGGCGGGCTTTACGTTCAGCCACATCGCCACCACCTACAAGCAGGCAGTCGCGATGGCGTAATTGACAGAATATTGGCAGGTGATCCACGACATTACCTCTTCTTACGGGTTGGCTTTCGCCTGAACGGTTGCGATGGTAGCCGGAGTCGGACGCTCCGCTTTAGGGGTAGCATACCAGTAACCCCAACCCATAAATACAACCCCAGAAAGAGTATTGCCAAGGGTTACCCACAACAGGTTATGGCCGATACCTGACAGCGTATACGCTTCGCTGTGGTGACCGAACCAGGAGAGGGCAAACAGCGTCATGTTGGCTACGGAGTGCTCGTAGCCGGAAGCGATAAAGGCCAGCAGACACCACCAGATAGCGATAAATTTCGCGGCGCCTTCAGTGCGGATTGCCATCCAGATAGCAAGACACACCAGCCAGTTACAGAGCGCGCCCTTGAAGAACAGCACCATCGCCGGTGCGGAGGTTTTTGCCAGCGCGACGGTGTGCACGAGGCTGGTATCAACCGGCAGCAGGCTACCGCCGCCCCAGCTGTAGAGCAGGGCGACAAACACGGAGCCGACCAGGTTGCCGAGCCAGGTTTGTGGCAGGATCGCCCACATCTGGCCCTGAGTGATGGTGCCCGCTTTCACGCCCAGCGTCAGGAACATGGTGTGGCCGGTGAACAGTTCAGAGCCAGCGATGATGACCAGGGTCAGGGCGATACCAAAGGTGGCGCCCATCACCAGCGGACGAACAGAGGGATCGAGCAGATTGCCGAGGGTGAAAATTAAAATGATCCCCAACCCGACATAGGCCCCCGCCATGGCGGAGCTGATCCAGAATCCGAGGGGACTGTTTTTACTGAGGCGTGCAATACGCGCAGCATTAGCCGCACACTTATTGATAGTGTCTGTAAACATTTGATTATCCTGTACACTTCATCCTCTAGCTGCCTCTTTGTTGGCTGCCTTCACTTACCCCAGTCACACAGTGAACTATGCGCCCGGGGATTCGTTCAGTTGCCGCCGCGATGCAGCGCACATGATTTCGTGTAAAAAGTTGAAAAAATCCCGAACGGGAGAACATTACAAAAGCGGGGGCATTGCGCCCCCGTGTTAATCAGCCTCGAAGCTGCACTTTGCCGTCTTTGACACGAACGTCATAGTGCTTCACGGAGTGGCTTTCATCTTCCATGCAGTGTCCGTCGCTCAGACGGAAACGCTGCTTTTTCAGCGGGCTGGCAACCCATAGCTCGCCCTGATGCTCAGCGATAATTCCACGGGACAGCACGCTGGCCTCAAAGAAAGGGTCGATATTGCTGATGGCAAAGACCTGTTCGTCGTGGCGTGGACGGAAAATAGCAACCTGCTCATGACCTAACAGCGCGCACACGCCGGTGGCAGGCAGGATCTCGTCGATTTTGCAGATGTTTACCCACTGGCTCATACGTTTTCCTCCACCAGCATGACCGGAATGCGTTCATAAGGTGTTGCCGGGCGATGCTGCTCGCGCTCTGGCACCACCTGCACGCCTGGGTCGCGCTGGGTGCTGTTGATAAAGTGTTTGAAGCGAACCTGCGCCGCCGGGGTGTTGACGGTTTCAGTCCATTCGCAAATCACGGCGTCACGCAGGCGTGCCATCTCTTCTTCCAGCGTCGCGTTCAGGCCGAGTTTGTCGTCGATGATCACTGACTTCAGGTAGTCGATGCCGCCTTCCAGGTTATCCAGCCACGGTGCGGTACGGGTCAGTTTGTCTGCGGTACGGATGTAGAACATCATGAAGCGATCGAGATACTTGATCAGCGTTTCACGGTCGATATCCGCCGCCAGCAGATCCGCATGACGCGGTTTCATCCCGCCGTTACCGCAGACGTACAGATTCCAGCCCTTCTCAGTGGCGATGATACCCACATCTTTACCCTGCGCTTCGGCACATTCACGGGTACAGCCAGAGACGCCGAACTTCATTTTGTGCGGGGTGCGGATGCCTTTGTAGCGGTTTTCCAGCTCAACGCCGAAGCCGACGCTGTCGCCCACGCCGTAGCGGCACCAGGTGCTGCCGACGCAGGTTTTCGCCATACGCAGCGCTTTGGCATAGGCATGACCGGTTTCGAAGCCTGCTTCAATCAGCTGACGCCAGATTTCCGGCAGGTCGTCTTTCTGCGCACCGAACAGACCGATACGCTGGGAACCGGTGATTTTGGTGTACAGGTTAAATTCGCGGGCGATACGGCCCACTGCCACCAGGCCTTCCGGGGTGATTTCCCCGCCGGCAGAACGTGGGATCACCGAGTAAGTACCGTCTTTCTGGATGTTGGCCAGGAAGTTGTCGTTGGTGTCCTGCAGCGGGGTGTGCTGCGGCTTGAGCACGTACTCATTCCAGCAGGAGGCCAGCAGAGAACCGACGGTTGGTTTACACACTTCACAGCCGTAACCCTGGCCATGTTTCTGCAGCAGCTCGTCGAAGGATTTGATGCCTTCCACGCGGATCAGGTGATACAGCTCCTGGCGAGAGTAAGCGAAGTGCTCGCACAGGTTATTGTTCACTTCAATGCCCTGTTTCGCCAGCTCGGCGTTGAGCACCTGGGTGACCAGTGGGATACAACCGCCGCAGCCGGTACCGGCTTTGGTTTCGGCCTTCAGTGCCGCCACGGTGTGGCAACCCTTGTTGATGGCAGAAATCAGCATGCCTTTGGTGACATCGAAGCAGGAACAAATCTGCGCGCTGTCTGGCAGTTTATCAACACCGATCGAAGGCTTACCGCTGGCCGCGTGGGCTGGCAGGATCAGGGCGTCCGGGTTCTCCGGCAGTTCGATGGCGTTCAGTACCAGCTGGAGCAGGTTACCGAAGTCGCTGGTATCACCCACCAGCACCGCACCGAGCAGGGTCTTGTTGTCCGGGCTTACGATAAGACGCTTATAAACTTCTTTGCTTTCGTCGAGGTAAACGTAGCTGCGTGAGTTTGGCGTGCGACCGTGCGCATCACCAATGCCGCCCACGTCAACGCCCAGCAGTTTCAGCTTGGCGCTCATGTCTGCGCCGGTGAAGGCGTTTTCATTACCGAGGATATGGTCGGCAGTGACCTGCGCCATTTTGTAGCCAGGGGCAACCAGACCGTAAACATGATTTTCCCAGCTGGCACACTCCCCGATGGCATAGATATCGGGATCGGAGGTCTGGCAGGTGGAGTTGATCATGATGCCGCCGCGCTGGGCAACGGCCAGGCCACACTGGGTAGCCAGTTTGTCGCGCGGGCGGATACCGGTAGAGAAGACGATGAAGTCGACTTCCAGCTCGCTGCCGTCGGCAAAGCGCATGGTTTTACGCGCTTCGGTGCCTTCCTGGACGATCTCTTTGGTATTTTTGCTGGTGTGAACTTTCACACCCATGCTCTCAATTTTGCGTTTGAGCTGCTCGCCACCCATGTGGTCAAGCTGCTCTGCCATCAGCATCGGGGCAAATTCGATGACGTGAGTTTCAACGCCTAAGTTTTTAAGCGCGCCCGCGGCCTCGAGGCCGAGCAGACCGCCGCCGACCACCGCGCCGCGTTTGCTGCGACGGGCGCAGGATTCAATGGCGTTGAGATCTTCAATGGTACGATAGACGAAGCAATCCTGAGTTTCTGACCCTTTGATCGGTGGGATCCACGGGTAAGAGCCTGTCGCCATGATCAGCTTGTCGTAAAAAACCGTGCGTCCCGCACTGGAATGAATCACTTTTTCCTGACGGTTGATGGTAATAGCGCGCTCGCCCACCAGCACCTTCACGCCATGTTTCTCGTAAAAACCTTCACGCACCAGAGAAAGCTCTTCAGCGGTGTGGTGAGAGAAATAGGAGGAGAGGTGCACGCGGTCGTACGCCTTACGGGGTTCTTCACAGAACACGGTAATATCGAACCGGTCAGCATCGGCTTTATCAAGAAGATCCTCAATAAAGCGGTGACCGACCATGCCGTTACCGATAATCGCGAGTCTGACTTTGCTCATTTTTGCCTCGATTTCTTTTCTATTACTGCCTACCTTAACGATTCAGCAAAGCCACTTATTGATGCAAATCAAATACGCCTTAAACTACTCCTTAGTGGGTAGATGACTGATTTGTCAGGATTTTTCTAAGTAACGGAAATCGTAGGCTTTTCGTCTTAGCCGATTTTGTGTACAAATTAGGGGGCTAATCTTATTGATCCGCTACTCCTAAATTTCAGCCCCCTTTTTCGGGAGAATACGATGTCTACAGCACCGCTTTGGCTGATCCAGAACGTCCGGTTACCGGGTCGGGACGGATTATGGCAACTGGCTATTGAGAACGGTCGTTTTGGCGAAATCACCCCAACGGGCGAGGGGCAAAGCGAGAGCTATGAAGTGTTAAACGCGCGGGGTGGTCTGGCTCTTCCGCCTTTTATCGAGCCGCATATTCATCTTGATACCACCCAGACTGCGGGTGAACCGAACTGGAACCAGTCCGGCACGCTGTTTGAGGGCATCGAACGCTGGGCGGAGCGCAAGGCGCTGCTCAGCCATGAAGATGTCAAAGCCCGCGCGTGGAAGACCCTCAAGTGGCAGATCGCCAACGGTATCCAGTTTGTTCGTACGCATGTGGATGTCTCTGACCCGACCCTTACCGCCCTGAAGGCGATGCTGGAGGTGAAGCAGGAGGTAGCCCCCTGGGTTGAGCTGCAAATCGTCGCCTTCCCGCAGGAGGGGATCCTCTCTTATCCCAACGGTGCCGCCCTGCTGGAAGAGGCGTTGCAGCTCGGGGCCGACGTGGTGGGGGCCATCCCGCACTTTGAGTTCACCCGCGAGTATGGCGTGCAATCGCTGCATATTGCGTTTGAACTGGCGAAGAAGTACGACCGGCCGCTGGATATTCACTGCGACGAGATTGACGACGAGCAGTCGCGGTTTGTCGAAACGGTGGCGACGCTGGCGTATGAAGCCGGGATCGGCCCGCGTGTCACCGCCAGCCACACCACCGCGATGCACTCTTATAACGGGGCTTACACGTCACGGCTGTTTCGTCTGTTGAAGCTCTCCGGGATTAACTTTGTCGCCAATCCGCTCGTGAATATTCATTTGCAGGGCCGTTTTGACGATTACCCGAAGCGGCGCGGCATTACCCGGGTGAAGGAGTTGCTCGAGGCGGGGATTAACGTCTGCTTCGGTCATGACGATGTGTTTGATCCCTGGTATCCGCTGGGCACCGGCAATATGTTGCAGGTTCTGCATATGGGGCTGCATGTCTGTCAGATGATGGGTTATCCGCAAATCGACAGCGGACTTAACCTGATCACCCATAACAGCGCGCGTACTTTTGGCCTGGCCGATTACGGTATTGAACCGGGCAACCCGGCTAACCTGGTGATCCTGCCTGCGGAGACGGGTTTTGATGCGGTGCGGTGTCAGGTGCCGGTACGCTGGTCGATTCGTCAGGGAAGGGTGATTGCCACCACGCAGCTGGCACAGACGTGGATACAGACAGATCGCGGGGGAGAAGAGGTGTGCTTTACCCAAAACAGCCCCTCTGCAGGCAGCAGAGGGGCATGAGGCATCAGTGAGACGCTGCCGCAGTATTGTGCTGGCGGTGGCGGGTCACGAAGCCCAGCACCAGACACATCACGAACACCACAGCGTAGAGGCCGTTAGCGGTGTGTAACGCCGCCAGTGGGCCGCTGTGTGCCACAATCGGGCCGGTAACGACGAAGGTCAGCATGGTCCCGATGGTGCCGCAGGTAAGCACGAAGTTAACCAGTTTCGGCGAGGCGACTTTGGTTTGCAGTGAACCCAGAGTAATGATCGAGGTGTAGATGGCGCTGGAGAAGAAGCCGAGCGTCAGGATAAACCACGGCATCTGTTCCGGCGAACCGTTGATGAACAGGTACATCAGCACGGTGGCGGCACCGGCCAGCACGGTGAGGATCCGCTGCAGGTCGAAGAAGCGCAGAATAAAGCTGAAGGCCCACATACCGAACATGTAGGACATCCAGAAGTCACTCACCAGCTGACCGGCATCGTTCAGGCTCATTCCCAGGCCTTTGGCATACTCTGGCACCCAAGAGATAAAGCCCAGCTGGCCGAGGATGTAGCACAGAGCGGCAATGGAAAGGAACAGTACGCCGATACCCCACTTCTCTTTTATCACCGGCTCGCTGGTGGTCTGCGCTTTCTTGCCGAGAACCGGGAAATCGCAGCCGAAGGTCAGGACAAAAATCGCCACGTAGACTAGGCCGATGCAGGCGTAAACCCAGTACCACTCAATGCTGCGGGCCAGCAGAACGGCGGCCACCATCGGGAAGATCATCCCTGCCATGCTGAAGAAGGAGTCGGTAAACAGCAGACGCGCGCCGCGCTGGCGGCCTTCATACATGTGGGTAATGAGAAACGTCCCGATGGACATGGTGATCCCGCTGACCAGCCCAAGCACAAACATGGCGGCAGAGAACAGGGCGATGCTGTGGCTGAGCATCAGACCTGCAACGGCACCCAACATCAGTACAAAGCCGAAACGCAGCTGCGTTTTCAGGGGGACGATTTCCATCAGCCAGGCGTTCAGGAAGATGGAGATGAGGATCCCGGCGTTAAGAAAGGTGAAGGTGTTACTCATGCTGGAAACGGGCAGGTTGAAATACTCTGCGATATTTCCCATCACCATCCCGGTGACGATAACCAACGCACCGGTAAGGGCGTAGGAGAAGAAGCTGATCCATGTGAGCTTGATACGATTGCTGTTAGTCATGACTGGCCTGTGAATAGAAATGTAAAGCGCCCGGAAGGCGCTGCGAGCGGCCAGATTTTAAGCGCGAATGTGATCTAATTAAATCTTTTATGAGTAATTAAACAAAAATTGCAGTTTTTAGTGTGATTTGTATCACTTTACTACCTGCGCCAGTGGTTTCTTATCGGTTACATCTGTTTCAAATTCGTAAAATTAGGTAAAAGGCTGGCCTGTATTCATACTGCTCTTTAGAATCAAGCCATTCGCTTTCTTTACTGCGCTTTGTTAAGGAATTCTCATGCTCAAATCAACCCTGGCGGCTGTCGCGGCTGTACTCGCCCTTTCAGCCCTCTCTCCTGCTGCGCTGGCAGCCAAAGGAGACCCGCACGTTCTGTTGACCACCTCTGCCGGTAACATTGAGCTGGAACTGAACAGTCAGAAAGCCCCTGTTTCTGTGAAAAACTTCCTCGATTATGTGAACAGCGGTTTTTATAACGGCACCACTTTCCACCGTGTGATCCCGGGCTTTATGCTGCAGGGCGGTGGCTTCAATGAGCAGATGCAGCAGAAACAGCCGAACCCGCCTATCAAGAACGAAGCGGATAACGGCCTGCGCAACAGCCGCGGCACCATCTCCATGGCGCGTACTGCCGATAAAGACAGCGCGACCAGCCAGTTCTTCCTCAACGTGGCCGATAACGCTTTCCTCGACCACGGCCAGCGTGATTTTGGCTATGCGGTATTTGGTAAAGTTGTGAAAGGCATGGATGTGGCCGATAAAATTTCCCAGGTGCAGACTCACGATGTGGGCCCTTACCAGAATGTGCCGACAAAACCGGTAGTTATCCTCTCTGCGAAAGTCCTGCCGTAATCCCTGATGACGCGGGCAAGCAATGCCCGCGTTGCCTTTACCTTCCTGCGAAACCGTAGTTTGCTGCTTATACTTGTGGCACACGAGCGCAATCAGGGAGGTAACAGGTGAAAAAGCTCACTGACAAACAAAAATCCCGTCTCTGGGAACAACAGCGAAATATCAATTTCCAGGCCAGTCGCCGCCTTGAAGGGGTCGATAGTCCGTTGGTCACCCTCAGCGCAGATGAGGCGCAACGCCGTCTTGAGGAGTTAAGGGGGCAGCATGAGCGATAAATACGGTAACGATCGCGATCCTTATCTCTACCCTGAACTGAATGTGATGCGTAACCGGCTGGGCATTCGTCAGGCCGAGCGGCTCGCCCAGGCGGCATATGAATTTACCGCACTGCGCGCCGCGACCCTGAGCCTGGGGCCGCTGTTACGTGGGCTGCCGCACCTGTGCGCCATTCACCAGCATCTCTACCAGGATATTTTTGACTGGGCGGGCGATATCCGCGAAATGGATATTTATCAGGGTGATACCCGCTTCTGTCACTTCGCCTATATCGAAAAAGAGGGCAATTCCCTGATGCAGGATCTGGAGGAGGAGGGGTATCTCGTCGGGCTGGAGAAAGCAGATTTTATTAACCGCCTCAGCCACTACTACTGCGAGATCAACGTCCTGCACCCGTTCCGCATCGGCAATGGTATTGTTCAGCGCATCTTCTTTGAGCAGCTGGCGATCCACGCGGGCTATCAGCTCGACTGGCGCGGCATCGACCCGGAAGCGTGGGCGCAGGCCAACCAGAGCGGTGCGATGGGGGATTTGAGCGCGCTGAACACAATCTTCAGCAAAGTGGTAAGCGAAGCCCGGGAAACTGAGTAGAATAGGGCGGCCATTTTTTCGGGAGCCGCCATGATTCTGCTGATTGATAACTACGATTCTTTCACCTGGAACCTGTACCAGTATTTTTGCGAGCTGGGGGCAGAGGTGGTGGTCCGGCGCAACGACGTACTTTCTCTGGAAGATGTCGCGGCGCTGAACCCACAAAAGATCGTTATCTCTCCGGGGCCCTGCACGCCGGATGAGTCCGGGATCTCGCTGGCGGTGATTAAGCACTATGCCGGGAAAGTGCCGATCCTCGGCGTCTGCCTCGGACATCAGGCCATCGCCCAGGTCATGGGCGCAACCATTGTCCGTGCCGCGAAAGTGATGCACGGCAAAACCGCCCCGGTGACCCACAACGGCACGGGGGTGTTCTCTGGCCTGAATAATCCTCTGACCGTGACCCGCTATCACTCTCTGGTTATCGACCCGCCAACCTTGCCCGACTGCTTTGAGGTCACCGCCTGGAGCGAGACCCGGGAGATCATGGGTATCCGCCATCGCGAATGGGATCTGGAAGGGGTGCAGTTCCACCCGGAAAGCATTCTGAGCGAACAGGGCCATCAACTGCTGGCTAATTTCCTCCATCGTTGATTTTTAGTTGCCATAAAGTGATTTTTTAAGCATATTTCGTGATTATATTTTCACTTCTGCTTCTTGCTTAAAAAAGGGTGGGGTTACATGGCAACTGAACAATCTGCAATTACGCGCGCAACATTCGATGAAGTTATCCTGCCAATTTATGCACCGGCTGAGTTTATCCCGGTGAAGGGGAAAGGCAGCCGCGTCTGGGATCAGCAGGGTAAAGAGTACATTGATTTTGCGGGCGGAATTGCGGTGACGGCGTTAGGCCACTGTCACCCGGCCCTGGTCGAGGCGCTCAAAACTCAGGGTGAAACCCTGTGGCACACCAGCAACGTCTTTACCAACGAACCGGCGCTGCGTCTGGGGCGTAAAATTATCGACGCCACCTTTGCCGAGCGCGTGCTGTTTATGAACTCCGGCACCGAAGCCAACGAAACGGCCTTTAAGCTGGCGCGCTACTACGCCTCCACCCGCCATAGCCCGTTTAAAACCAAAATCATCGCCTTCCATAACGCTTTCCATGGCCGGTCGCTCTTTACGGTGACCGTGGGCGGCCAGCCTAAATATTCCGACGGCTTTGGCCCGAAACCAGCCGACATCATTCACGTGCCGTTTAACGATCTGCATGCGGTGAAAGCAGTGATGGACGATCACACCTGTGCCGTGGTGGTCGAGCCTATTCAGGGTGAAGGCGGCGTGATGGCGGCGACACCGGAGTTCCTGCAGGGGCTGCGCGAGTTGTGCGACCAGCACCAGGCGCTGCTGGTGTTTGATGAGGTGCAGAGCGGCATGGGCCGTACCGGGGATCTGTTTGCCTACATGCACTACGGCGTGACGCCAGACATCCTGACCAGCGCCAAAGCGCTCGGCGGTGGTTTCCCGGTCAGCGCGGTGCTCACCACCCAGGATATTGCCTCGGCGTTCCACGTCGGCTCTCACGGCTCCACCTACGGCGGCAACCCGCTGGCGTGTGCGGTGGCAGGGGCGGCGTTCGATATCATTAATACGCCGGAAGTGTTGAGCGGCGTGATGACGAAGCGCGAGCAGTTTGTGAAACACCTCCAGCAGATCGATGCCCGGTACGATGTGTTCAGCGATATTCGCGGCATGGGGCTGTTGATTGGCGCCGAGCTGAAGCCGCAATACAAAGGCCGGGCGCGCGATTTCCTCTACGCCGCCGCCAGTGAAGGGGCGATGGTGCTCAACGCCGGGCCGGACGTAATGCGCTTTGCGCCGTCGCTGCTGGTGGAAAGTCAGGATATCGATGAAGGGATGACCCGCTTTGCACAGGCGGTGAAGCGCGTGGTGCAGCCGTAAGGGCGCTGAGTTTATCCTCATCCTCTCCTGCACGCAGAGGGCGCATATATAAAAAACGGTAACCTGGGGGTTACCGTTTTGCGTTTAATGCGGTGTTCGTTTCAACCGCCGGATCAACCAAATCCCATGATGCGGGCGCTGACGCCATGCCACCGACGAAATGGTGTGCATGGTGTTCAGATGCCCGAGGGTGCGCTGCAGATGTTGTTCCAGCGTGCTCATAGGACCGTAGGTCATGGTTTCGGGGGCTTCCAGGATATTCTCATCGCCACTTTCGCCCGGTGAATCATACTCAAGACGCTGCTGGCAGCGTTGCAGGGCAATTTCACACGATTGCAGATAACGCTGCGCCAGGTCCGGCGTCAGCATCGTATGCTCCCGTGCCAGGGTCGTCATCGCGTTGATATGCTCGACGATAAACTGACTGTGGGTCACCCACAGCTTCATATCCGCCAGATACGCCGAGTTGAAGCCCGGCTCCTGCATCGCCTGGTTGAGGGAGTTGAACAGCGCGTTGTGCGCCTGGTTGACCTTCATGCGCTGCCAGGCCAGCGGCGTCGGCTGTGGATCGTCGCTGAGGATCAGGCGGATGGCCTCCTGATCGGCCTCCAGCGCATCGTGGGCATTCTGGCGCAGCAGCCCGCTCTGCCACTGTGGCCACAGCCAGACCATCCCACCGAAAGCAATCAGGCAGCCAATCAGGGTATCGGCTAGCCGGGCGATAATAAATTGCTCGCCGTTCAGAGTCAGCAGTTGCAGGGTATATACCGCTGTGACCGTAAAGCCCACCGTCGCCCAGCCGTAGCTCTTGCGAATGATCAGGTAGCTCACCAGGGTCACTATCAGCATTCCGGCAAGGGTATAACCTTCCGGGACGTGTAAGTGCAGAGTCACGCCCGCGATGATCAGCCCCACCATGGTGCCGGCCGCCCGGTGAAGAATACGTACCCGCGTCGCGCTGTAGCCGTTTTGCGTCACCAGCAGCACGGTCATTAAGATCCAGTAAGGTTTCGGCAGGTGCAGCGCCATACCCATCAAGCTGGCGATACTCAGCATCACGCTGATGCGCGCCGCATTACGCAGGGCGGCAGACTTCAGCGACAGATAGCTTTTGAGGGCCGGGAACAACGGCAGGCGTTTCTGCTTGTCGGCCATCAGATCGCGCGGATAGAGCGGGCGTTGCGTGCGCAGCACGCGGGCAATACGGCTGAAGTGCCAGGCGCAGAACTGGCCCACCGGGTTATCCGGGTGCTGACGGGCGATTTTCTCCAGCGCGCCAAGCTGCTTGTCCATGGTGAACCGGGTGGGATAACGATGATAGAGAATATCGTCAGCCAGCACCCGCAGGCGTGCCGCAACGGTCTGCGCGTTCCAGCGGATCACCGCTTCGGCGTGGCTGCGCTCCACCAGCTTCTGCACCTCCTTCGGGTGATGCAGGCTGACCGAGATATGCTCCTGCAGATCCAGCCCCACCTGGAAGGTGCGCAGCAGGCGTTTGTATTCGTGGTTTCTGTTGGCCGCCAGCATATGCAGCTGCTGGTAACAGAGGCTGATCAGATCGACCACCTTCTGCTGGCGGGCCAGCAGCGGCGGCAACGATTTTTCAGGGTCGGTATGCTGCGTCAGCAGGGTGTATTTTGCTTCGCAATAATCGGCCAGTTGCTGATAGAGGACGCTCAAGGATTCACGCAGCGGTTGCTCGCGCCACATCCAGAACCAGAACCAGTTAAACAGCCCGTACCAGAGGGTGCCCAGCGTATAGAGCAGTAGCGGCTCCCAGACCGGCATGTTCCCCGCCAGGCTCAGGGTAAAGATGGCCGCAATCAGCGAGGCGGGCAGCAGTCGGGCATGCAGGGCACTGATCTCTGCCGTCACCCCTAACGTCATCGCCAGCACGGTCAGAATGAGGGGCAGCGGAATATCGCGCGCCAGCAACAGCTGTACAGCCAGGCTACAGCCGGCAAAGAGGCAGCCACCAATAGTCAGGCGTTTAAAAAAGCGTTTATGCGGTGTGTCCAGGCCAGCAATGTTGCAGCAGGCAGGAACGAGGGAGAAGAGCAGGCCGTGTTGCAGATCGCCGAGGATCAAACCCACAGCCACAGGAAGACACAACACCAGCGTTTGCCGCAGTGCGTAGTTAACTTCCGGGTGATAAATGAGCCTGCGCCACATGAGTGATAGAGACAAAAACGGCGTGTCATCATGCGATGCCACGCCGTTTTAGCGGAATTAACGTGTTCCGTAAACCACGATGGTTTTACCGTGGGCAGAAATCAGGTTTTGATCTTCCAGCATTTTCAGAATACGACCCACTGTCTCACGAGAACATCCGACGATCTGACCAATCTCCTGACGGGTAATTTTAATTTGCATACCGTCCGGGTGGGTCATGGCGTCTGGCTGTTTCGCCAGGTTCAGCAGGGTCTGAGCAATGCGGCCTGTTACGTCGAGGAAGGCGAGGTTACCCACTTTCTCGGACGTGACCTGCAGACGGCGAGCCATCTGCGAAGAGAGGCGCATCAGGATATCCGGGTTAACCTGAATGAGCTGGCGGAACTTTTTATAGGAGATCTCAGCCACTTCACACGCGGTTTTTGCACGGACCCAGGCGCTACGCTCCTGTCCTTCTTCAAACAGGCCCAGTTCGCCGATGAAATCTCCCTGATTCAGGTAAGAGAGGATCATCTCTTTGCCTTCTTCATCTTTGATCAGCACTGCCACCGAGCCTTTGACGATGTAATACAACGTTTCCGCTTTTTCACCCTGGTGAATCAGCGTGCTCTTCGATGGGTACTTATGAATATGGCAATGAGACAAGAACCATTCGAGAGTCGGGTCTGTTTGCGGTTTGCCAAGCACCATGCGCTGTTATCCTCTGTTATAAGCTGGCTCCAGAGTCTGGCTATGTACCTGTACTCTGGGGTTGCAATCGAATTCTTCCCCTTGCCTGGGGTCTGGCCTGCACAATAATTAGCAGCCTGTAATGTGTGATGTCCTCTGCATACATGTGCAACGTCAATGTATTACTGTAGCATCTCGACTGTTTTAGCATAGCTTTCGCCGCCTGTCTCCTGGTGTCTCGCTTCAGCTTGATGCAGGTCGACTTCCGTTGTCAGAATTGTTACTGACGCGTAATCTGTCAGGAAAAATGCAATCCTGGAGTTAATTAAAATGCAAGCACGTGTGAAATGGGTCGAAGGGTTAACGTTCCTTGGTGAGTCGGCTTCCGGGCACCAGATTTTAATGGATGGCAACTCCGGTGACAAAGCGCCAAGCCCGATGGAAGTTGTCCTGATGGCGGCAGGCGGATGCAGCGCGATCGACGTGGTGTCGATCCTGCAAAAAGGACGTCACGATGTGACCGACTGTGAAGTTAAGCTAACCTCAGAGCGTCGTGAAGAGGCGCCGCGCCTGTTCACCCATATCAATCTTCATTTCGTGGTCACCGGCAAACAACTGAAAGACGCTGCGGTATCCCGCGCGGTAGATCTCTCTGCGGAGAAGTACTGCTCCGTAGCGCTGATGCTGGAGAAAGCGGTCAACATTACCCACTCGTATGAAGTGATCGAGGCGTAAGCCCCGGATAAAACGCCGGGCGGCACGTCGTTTGCCCGGCCAGTAGGTTTCTGTAGGCCCGTTAGCGTAGCGCCACCGGGCGACAAAGCCTCAGTCGATCTTCTTCCCTTCCATCAACCGCTGCACCAGCGGCATCATGATTAGCTCCATCGCCAGCCCCATCTTCCCGCCCGGGACCACCAGCGTATTGATGTGTGAGATAAACGAGCCCTGTAGCATCGCCAGTAGCCAGGGGTAATCGATATTGTCCAGATTGCGGAAATGGATCACCACGAAGCTCTCGTCCAGCGAAGGGATGCCTTTAGCGGCAAAGGGATTCGAAGTGTCCACGGTCGGGACGCGCTGGAAGTTAATGTGGGTGCGGGAAAACTGTGGCGTCAGGAAGTTAATGTAATCCTCCATGGAGCGCACCACGGAGTCCATCACCGCCTCGCGGGAATGACCGCGTTCGCTGGTATCCCGCGTCAGCTTCTGGATCCACTCCAGGTTAACAATAGGCACGACCCCCACCAGCAGATCAACATGGCGCGCCACGTCGTGATCCGGCGTGACTACCCCGCCATGCAGGCCTTCGTAAAAGAGGACGTCTGTCGGTTCCGGCAGCGGCTGCCAGGGGGTAAAGGTGCCTGGCACCTGGTTCCAGGGCACCGCTTCGTCATAGGTGTGCAGGTATTTGCGCGACTGGCCGGTGCCGCTTCGCCCGTATTCGGCGAAGGTTTGTTCCAGCAGGCCAAAGTCGTTCGCTTCAGGGCCAAAATAGCTGATGTGTTTGCCGAGATCGCGCGCCTTGCGGATGGCCATGTCCATCTCAGGACGGGTGAAGCGGTGAAAGCTGTCGCCTTCCACTTCTGCGGCACGCAGATGCAGCTGGGAGAAGATCTTACGAAAGGCGAGGCTGGTGGTGGTAGTACCCGCACCACTCGACCCTGTAACGGCAATAACCGGATGTCTGGCAGACATAGCAACTCCCTGAATGGAAAGATGTCGCGGTTAACCGCGAAATTGATTGCGAGGCATGATGTTGACGGTTTCGTGCAGCTCTGACCATACCACCAGCACCTCACCGCTTTGCAGCTGGCGCCTGATATCGGCCACCTTCTGCTCAAGCGAGCGTTCCTGTTCACCATAATCGGTGCCTTCGCGTAACACAAAGCTTTCAATCAGATTATCCAGCGTTTCGGGAGCCAGATCTTGCCAGGGAATAATCATCTTATCGGTTCCAGGTATGTGGTCAGCCAGTCCGGGATACGCGTTTCCAGCCACATCTTCGGACGACGTAGCGTGCCGCCGACAAAGCCCACGTGCCCGCCATGTTCGGTCAGCTGATACTGCACGTTCGCGGGCAAAAATTCCTGCGCGGGTATCGAATGATGATCCATAAAAGGATCGTCTTTAGCATGAATGATCAGCACCGGTTTGGTGATCTTACTCAGCAACGGCATGGCGCTGCACTGGCGATAGTAGTCAATAGCATCGGCAAAACCGTGAATTTTGGCGGTGATCAGATCGTCAAATTCGCGCAGGCGACGCACTTTCTTCAGCTGTCGCAGACTGACCGGCAGCGTATCCGGGTAAGCTTTTAGTTTGCGTGCGGCATTGGCTTTGAGCAAGTTCAGCAGATAGCGCTGATAAACGCGCGAAAAGCCCTTATCCATATGATAGCTGCAGTGCTCCAGCATAAAGGGGGCGGAGACAATGGCGGCGGCATCCAGTGGAACCGTGTCACCCTCTTTTGCCAGCAGGCAGGCGAGCATGTTTCCTCCCAGCGAATAGCCCACTGCCGCCGTCGGGGCCGGGCCGTGGGTCTCTGCCAGCCAGCGCAGGAACCAGGTGCCATCTTCCGTTTCGCCGGAGTGGTAGATGCGTTTCTGGCGATTGGGTTCACCGCTGCATCCTCTGAAGTGCATCACTACACCCAGCCAGCCACGCGCTTTCGCCGCCTGAATCAGGCCGTGAGCGTAGGGGCTGTGCAGACTGCCCTCCAGACCATGAAAGACCACCAGCCGGGGTTTGTGCTGTGCCTGCACCGGGTCTTCACTCCAGGCTAAATCAACAAAATCATCATCCGGCAGGTCAAGGCGCTGCCAGACGGGGGTAAAAAGCACTTTACGGCGGATGAGGCGCGGCAGCATGGTCTGCAGGTGTCGATTCGACACGCCCCGCATGGGGACAAAAGTCGCGCTCTCGTCGGGCGTAAAGTTAAATTCGGATGGAATTGTCTGCGTCATAACGATGTGATGTTAATTCTTCTCAATCGTTCACTATACCTTCCGAATCGGCTCCTGTTTATAAAAACAGACGCGGGCCTGAGATTTCATCCCCCTCGCGGCGCACCTTTTTCTGCCCTTAGTCTGTTGTTTAACAGCAGGTAATGATCCTGATCACAATTTATCACCTTCATTATTACTCTCAGGCTAACGATTCTGTTCCAGGCTTAATTGATGGCTTTATCACCAGAGAGCACACTTAACTCAGCGTTAAGCAAATCTAAAGATGTGCTGAATCAGGAGGTTAACAATGTTATCAGGGCAAACGCCAGCCCGGAACTGGAATACGCGTCGCACTGAAAAAGCGCGCCGCCTGGCTTCCGTCCCGGTGCAGGGCAAGGTACTGCCAACAGGCGACCTTGTCGCCATGCTGGAAAAACTGATCGCCCCAGGCGACAAAGTAGTACTGGAAGGGAATAACCAAAAACAGGCAGATTTTCTTTCACGAATGCTCGCCGAAGTGAACCCGCAAATCGTTCACGACCTGCATATGATTATGCCGAGCGTTGGTCGTAGCGAGCACCTGGATATTTTTGAGAAGGGCATTGCCCGCAAACTCGACTTCTCTTTCTCCGGTACTCAAAGCCTGCGTATTTCGCAGCTGCTGGAAGACGGGCAACTGGAGATTGGTGCCATCCACACCTACATCGAGCTCTACTCCCGCCTGTATGTTGATCTGTCGCCAAACGTGGCGCTGATTGCCGGTTTTAAAGCGGACCGTAAAGGGAACCTTTATACCGGTGCCAGTACCGAGGATACCCCGGCGCTGGTCGAAGCCGCTGCCTTCCACGACGGCATCGTCATCGCGCAGGTGAACGAGCTGGTGGACGACGAGTGCGATCTGCCGCGCGTGGATATTCCCGGCTCCTGGATTGATTTCGTGGTAGTGGCTGACAAGCCGTTCTTTATCGAACCGCTGTTCACCCGTGACCCGCGTCTGATTAAGCAGGAACATATCCTGATGGCGATGATGGCCATCAAAGGCATCTATGCAGAACACCAGGTCCAGTCGTTGAACCACGGTATCGGCTTCAACACCGCCGCTATTGAACTCCTGCTGCCTACCTACGGTGAACAGCTCGGCCTGAAAGGCAAAATCTGTAAACACTGGACCCTGAACCCGCATCCAACGCTGATCCCGGCTATCGAAAGCGGCTGGGTGGAGAGCGTGCACTGCTTCGGCGGTGAGCTGGGTATGGAAGAGTACATTCGTGCCCGCCCTGACATCTTCTTTACCGGTGCCGACGGCTCCATGCGCTCTAACCGCGCCTTCTGCCAGCTGGCAGGCCAGTACGCGGTGGATATGTTCATTGGTTCAACGCTCCAGGTTGATGGCTATGCCAATTCCTCAACCGTCACCCGCGGTCGTCTTTCCGGCTTCGGCGGCGCGCCAAACATGGGGCATGACCCGCATGGTCGTCGCCATGCCACCCCGGCCTGGCTGAACATGATCACTGAACCCGATCCTATGCAGCGCGGTAAAAAGCTGGTGGTGCAGATGGTCGAAACCTTCCAGGCAGGTGTGAAACCGACCTTCGTGGAAAAACTCGACGCCGTTGACGTGGCAAAAGCCTCCGGCATGCCGCTGGCACCCGTGATGATCTATGGCGATGACGTTACCCACGTGCTGACAGAAGAGGGGATTGCTTACCTCTACCGCGCAAAAGATCTTGAGGAGCGTCGTGCCATGGTCGCGGCCGTCGCGGGTATTACCGATATCGGTCTGGGTGTGGACGCTAAACGTGTCGCGGAGCTGCGTCAGAGCGGCAAAGTGGTTTACCCGGAAGATATGGGGATCCGCCGCACTGACGCCACTCGCTCTCTGCTGGCGGCGGGCAGCGTGTCTGACCTGGTGGAATGGTCGGGCGGTCTGTACAACCCACCTGCGAAATTCAGGAGCTGGTAATGAAACTTCTCCCCCGGATCCAGGTTGAAGGCGGTGCCGAATGGCTGGCGCGAACCGCCACGCAGTGTCTGATTGACGAAGCGCGATTAAGCCCGAAACCCGGTCTGGTGGACAGCCGGGGGAATGGCGCGCATCACGATTTATCCCTCGCACTGATGGAGCGTTCGGCGCACAGCCTCACTCCCACCTTTCAGGCGCTGGCGCTGCAAAGCTGGCAGCGTCCGGCCGATATCGCGCTACGGCAGACCGTGGGTCGGCTGGGGCGCGAAGGTGAGCAGCAGATGATGGCCGCTACCGGCGGGGTGAATACCCACCGTGGCGCTATCTGGGCGCTGGGATTATTAGTCAGCGCCGTGGCGATGCTCGGCGGCAATGGGAAAGCCCGGGCGGTAGCCGATACCGCCGCGCAGCTGGCGAAACTGCCGGATGATGCCGCCCCGAAAGTGTTCAGCAAAGGGCTGCGCGCCACGCACCGTTATCGGGTGCCAGGCGCGCGCGAAGAGGCGCAGCAGGCGTTTCCGCACATTATGCAGCGGGCACTGCCACAGCTTCGCCTGAGCCGACTCAATGGCGGTACAGAAGCCCATGCCCGGCTCGATGCATTGATGGCGATCATGACCTCTCTCACCGATACCTGCGTGCTCTCCCGCGCCGGTATGGCGGGGCTGGACGCCATGCAGAGCGGCGCCCGCGCGGTGTTAGCCGCTGGCGGCACCGCTCACCCTGAAGGGCAACGCATCTTAGCCGTATTAGACAAACAAATGCTCTTGCTCAATGCCTCACCGGGCGGCGCAGCCGACCTGCTGGCCGCCACGCTGTTCCTTGACCGCATTGAGACGCCTTATTTAGCGAATTAAGAGGATGTTATGGAAAAAATTACATTAACTCTGCCTGCCAGCCGTACCCTTAGCGGCAAAGCGCTGGCAGGCGTTGTTGGCTCCGGGGATATGGAGGTGTTATTCACCGCCGACCAGGGCCAGACGCTGGCGATTGACATCACCACCTCCGTCGATAACAGCCGTAGCCGTTGGGATGCGCTGTTCAACAGATTGCAGACCGTCAGCAGCCTGCCGGCGGGCAAACTGACCATCCACGACTTCGGCGCCACGCCGGGCGTAGCACGCATTCGTATCGAACAAGTCTTTGAGGGGGTGAGCCATGCGTGATGACAGCAGCTTTATCGAATTAAAAGCTCGCCAGCGTGCGCAGGCCCTGCTCGACGAGGGCAGCTATCGCGAACTGCTGGATCCTTTTGAAGGGATTATGTCTCCGTGGCTGGGGCCACAGGGAATTGTGCCGCAGGCCGATGACGGCATGGTGGTGGCAAAAGGCACCATCAACGGCAAACCCGCGGTAGTGGTCGCCATCGAAGGTGCGTTCCAGGGCGGCAGCATGGGCGAAGTTTCAGGTGCCAAAATGGCGGCGGCGCTGGAGCTGGCGGCGGAAGATAACCGCAACGGCATTCCAACCCAGGCGGTATTGAGCCTGGAAACCGGCGGCGTTCGTTTGCAGGAGGCGAACCTCGGCCTGGCGGCGATTGCCGATATTCACGCCGCGATTGTCGATCTGCGCCGTTATACCCCGGTCATCGGCATTGTCGCCGGTACCGTCGGCTGCTTCGGCGGGATGTCCATTGCGGCAGCGCTGTGCAGCTATCTTATCGTCACCCGTGAAGCGCGTCTGGGGCTGAACGGCCCGCAGGTTATCGAGCAGGAGGCGGGAATTGAAGAGTACGACTCCCGCGACCGTCCGTTTATCTGGAGCATGACCGGGGGCGAAATCCGCTATGAAAGCGGGCTGGTGGATGCGCTGGTGGGCGACGGTGTGAACGCGGTAAAAGCGGCGATGAACGACGCGATTGCGAAAGGCGTGCCGGCAAAACACCGCACCGATAATTACGACTGGTATCTCGAACGCCTGACCCACTTCGATACCCGCAAACAGGCGGATACCGAACAGATTCACGCGCTCTTTGCCCGGGAGGTGAAATGATGAGTACTTCAATTAGCCGTGGTGCGCTGTGGCTGGAAACCCTTGCCCCGAATGCCAGCCGTCTGGAAGGGCTTTGCCCGTCGGTTCAGGCGGCGGACGGCGAGCTGAATGGTGAAGCGGTGCGCTTTGTCGCCGTAGTACCTGATGCGAACAACCACTATCCGCGTGCGGCACGAGGCGAAGTCGGTCTGCTGGAAGGCTGGACGCTGGCCAAAGTGGTGAGTGAAACCGTCGCGGCCGATGCTGACAAAACGGTTAAACGCCCGATTGTGGCGGTGATCGACGTGCCGAGTCAGGCTTATGGCCGTCGTGAAGAGGGGTTTGGTATTCACCAGGCGCTGGCCGGTGCCGCTGCAGCCTATGCTAACGCGCGTCTGGCAGGCCATCCGGTGATTGGCCTTATCGTCGGTAAAGCGATGTCCGGGGCGTTTCTGGCCCACGGCTATCAGGCCAACCGACTGATCGCCTTTAACGACCAGGGCGTGTTAATCCACGCGATGGGGAAAGAGTCTGCCGCGCGCATCACGCTTCGTACTGTCGATGCGCTGGAAAAGCTGGCGGCAACGATCCCGCCCATGGCGTATGACATCAGTAACTACGCGACACTGGGGCTGCTGGAAAACCTGCTGGATATAAGCAACCCGGACGCCCCTTCATCCCTCGATCTGGCGCTGGTGAAAACCACCCTGCAACAGGCCATTGATGACGCTCGCCGGGATCCGACGCTGAAGAGCCGTCTGGGTGCCGACAACCGTCATAGCTCTGCTCTGGTACGCGAACGTATGCGCGCCAGCTGGTAATACCGAAAAAATAAAAGACCTGCCAGATGCATGCCCGTGGGCGCACCCGTTGCGCCCACGCGGGAACCTGCATCCTGAAAATAATAACCATCGCGTCAGTGCTTAAACTTCTTTTTTACAGGTGATTTATGACTTATGTGATTGTTCATGCCCTTGCCCCCATTTTTGTCATCATGCTGCTCGGCTTCTGGGCCGGTAAAGCGAAAATGGTGGATAACAAAAATGTGTCTCTGCTTAATATCTTTGTGATGGATTTTGCGCTGCCCGCCGCGCTGTTCAGCGCCACGGTGCAAACGCCCTGGACAGGTATCATTGCCCAGTCGCCGCTGATCCTGGTCCTGACTCTGGCGATGTGGATCACCTACGCGGCAATCTACTTCCTCGCCACCAAAGTCTTTAAAAAATCCCCACAGGACGCCGCCGTGCTGACCCTGACCGTGGCGCTGCCAAACTATGCAGCGCTGGGCCTGCCGATTCTGGGCAGCGTGTTGGGCGAAAGCCCGGCGACCTCGCTCTCGGTGGCGGTCTCCATTGCCTGTGGTTCCGTACTGATGACGCCGTTCTGTCTGCTGATTCTGGAGCGTGAAAAAGCGCGCGCCGAAGGGAATAACTCCGGCTCAACGCTCTCTATGCTGCCGGTACTGATGTGGCGCTCGATTAAAAAACCTATCGTGATGGGCCCGCTGCTGGGTGTGATTTTGTCAGCGATTGGTATCAAAATGCCGGATCTGGTTCTCGCGGCGATTAAACCGCTGGGGCTGTCCGCCACTGCGGCGGCGTTGTTCCTGACCGGGGTGATTCTGTCGGCACGTAAGCTGCAGATCAACACCATGGTGATCACCTCTACCATTGCCAAGCTGCTGATCCAGCCTGCGATTGCCTGGGGTATCGTTTTAATCTTCGGTCTGCACGGTTCCGTGGCCATCACCGCGATCCTGATGATTGCCCTGTCTGCCGGTTTCTTTGGCGTCGTGTTTGGTAACCGCTTTGGCGTACAGTCCCCGGATGCAGAAGCCGTGCTGCTGTTAAGCTCCGTCCTGTGTATCCTGTCGCTGCCGCTGTTTATCTCGCTGACTTCAGGAATGTAATCATGACCACAACATTACGCCCGCACGACTTAATCTGGCTCACCGCGCGTGACGCGCTGGAAGGCATCACCGAATCCTGGGTGGATGCGGCCTGGCACACCGGATTGCCGGTGGTGGTGCGGCGTGATGTTGATAGCGAAGGCCGTATTCCCGTTGGCGTGCGCGGATTGCGCCGCGACCAGCGGGCGGCCGGATGGGTGAAGCCAGAACGCGTAACGCGCGTGGTTTCGCCCGAATCGCTGAGCGTAACGGCCGAGCTGCTACGCTCACCCTTTGTGACGCAGCCACCCGTTCAGGTGGCGCTGCAACTTTCTCAGCAGCCGTGGCCGTGGGCGTGGGGCATTACCGGCAGCACCGGCTACGCGCTGGCGACCGGCATTCCGGTTATCCATGCCGACAGCGATCTGGACCTGCTGATCCGCGCTCCGCAGCCAATCTCCCCTGAAGCATTTGCCGCCTGGCAAACCCAGCTTAGCCGCGCGCTGTGCCGGGTAGATACGCAGGTGGATACGCCCGAGGGCGGCTTTGCGCTGGCGGAATGGCTGCGCGACGGCAAAACGCTGCTGAAAACCCGCCGCGGGCCACGTCTGGTGACGGACCCGTGGCACAGGGAGGCGTGATGAAAATACTGTTTACTTTTCCGGGGCAGGGCACACAGCATGAAGGCATGCTGCAAAACCTGCCGGGCACTGAACTGGCTCAGGCGCGCGAGGTGTTGGGAGCGGAGGTTGATACGCTGGATAGCGCAGCTTCGTTATCCCATACCCGCGCGGTGCAGCTTTCGCTACTGATAGCCGGTGTCGCCTGGGCGCGCGAGCTTGAGCGACGCGGCGTGACGCCGGATATCGTCAGCGGGCTGTCCATTGGCGCATACCCGGCGGCGGTTATTGCGGGCGCGCTGGACTTCACCGACGCGCTTAGGCTGGTCGCACTGCGTGGCGACCTGATGGAGCAGGCCTATCCGCACGGCTATGGCCTGACGGCGATTATGGGCTTGACCCTGCCGCAAGTGGAACAGCTTATCGAAGGTACCGGCACCTATATCGCCAACCTGAACGCCGAAACGCAGATTGTGATCGCCGGTGCCGATGACGGCATGGCGCAGGTCGCCGAGCGTGCGCTGGCGAAAGGGGCGAACAAAGCCAAACGACTGACGGTCAGCGTGCCGTCGCACTGCGCGCTGCTGGCGGAACCGGCGCAAAAACTTGTCGAGGCGTTCAGCCGGGTCACGCTCTCTCGTCCCCGCTGCGCATACCTGAGCGGCAGCACCGGCCGCGTGCTGTGGCAGCCGGAGAAGATCGCCGACGATCTGGCGATGAATATGGCCCGCACCGTACGCTGGCAGGAGGCGGTGATTGCTGCTAACGAGCGTGAAGCGCGGCTGGCTATTGAGATGCCGCCCGGAGGCATATTGACCTGCTTAACGCGTCAGGCGGCCTGGGAAGGGGAGTCAGTCTCTCTGGAACGAAGCGGGATTGATGTCGCGGTGCATTTGGCGCGGCGTCTTAAGGATTAGCGTTCTGCTCAAGGCGGCGGGCGTACATGCGGCCTTCCGCCGCCAGCGCCCGCAGGCCTGGATCCTGCTCGCGGTTGCGGGCAAAGACGATGGCGATCAGCTGCTGCATCTGATACGGCTGCGCCAGCTTCAACAGCTGCACCGAGTTTTCATACACTTTCTTCATCCTGCCCGGCATCAGCGTAAAGCCGACACCCGCCTGCACCAGGCTCAGCATCGAGAAAATATCATTCACCCGGGTGACGATCTCCGGCTCGAATCCGGCGATATGAAACGCCTCCTGAAACCCGGCGTAGGTGGCAAAGCCCTCGGCCAGAGCCACGAATTTCTGATTTTTATAGTCGCGTAAATCCGCCAGCGCTTCGGTATTCAGCTGCGCCGAGGCGGGAGCGGCAAGAAAGATATCGTCGTGGAACAAGGGCAGTACTTCGAGGTGATTGCGGTCAATTTCGCTTTCAGAGAGGGAGATGAGAATGGCATCCAGCGAGCCTTCATCCAGCATGTGTAACAGAGTCTCGTTGGATCCCATGGTGAGATCCATCTCCAGATCCGGGCGGCGCAGCTTCATGCCCATAATTAACTGCGGAACCGTCTCAAGCGTCAGGGAGTAGAGCGTTCCTACCCGCAGACGACCCTGGCCGACGCCGGCCGTTTTGCGCGCCTCTTCCAGCCCGCGCTCCATGACCTGCATTACCTCCTGGCAGTACTCAAGCAGCGTCCAGGCGGCGGGCAGGGCAATCAGATTACGGCCTTTGTGCGTGAACAGCGGGCAGCGAACGTTCTCTTCCAGGGTGTGCAAGGCGCGATGGACGCTGACCCCACTGAGGTTCAGCACCTCAGCAGCACGGGCAATGTTGCCCGTCTCCATAAATGTCATGAAGATGCTAAGTTTGCGAAATGTAATTTCGCTGGTCAGGTCAGGTATCATCGCCCCTCCACCGGGTCAGTCGCTCTGGAGCATCCCTTCGAGCTGTTCCTGCGCGTCCAGCCAGGCCATTTCACACTCTTCAAGGCTGGATTTGGTTTTCGCCTGTACCTGCAAGCACTCGGTTAGCTCGGCTTTGCGCGACTGGTCATACAGACCGCTGTCGCCCAGCTTCTCTTCTACGGCCTCAAGCGTGGCGTTGAGCTTCTCCATCTCTTTTTCCAGACGGGTGATCTCTTTACGCAGCGGCTGGGTTTGCGTGCGCAGCTCCGCGTCGCGTCGCTTCTGGTCTTTACGCGCCTGGGCGCTGTTGGCGTTATCTTTGGCCCCTTCCGCAGGCTGGCTTTCCTGCTTCTGCACGTCGCTCAGCCACTGCTGGTAATCTTCCAGATCGCCGTCGAAAGGCTCCACTTTGCTGTCGTGCACCAGATAGAGATCGTCGGTGGTGGAACGCAGCAGGTGCCGGTCGTGCGAGACCACCACCAGCGCGCCTTCGAATTCGATTAAGGCTTCGGTCAGGGCCTGGCGCATGTCCAGATCCAGGTGGTTAGTTGGTTCATCGAGCAGCAGCAGGTTCGGACGCTGCCAGACGATGAGGGCCAGCACCAGACGCGCTTTTTCGCCGCCGGAGAAGCGCCCGGTATTCTCGGTCACTTTATCGCCCTGGAAGCCGAAGCCACCCAGGTAGTCGCGCAGCTTCTGCTCCATCTCCTGTGGTGCCAGACGCGCCAGGTGCTGCAGCGGCGATTCATCCGCGCGTAAATATTCCAGCTGATGCTGGGCGAAATAGCCCAGCTTAATGCCCTTCGCCAGACCAATATCGCCGCGGACCGGGGCCAGTTCACCCGCCAGTAGCTTAATGAGGGTGGATTTACCAGCACCGTTGCGCCCGAGCAGACCAATACGGGAACCCGGAACCAGGTTGAGCTTAATGGAATCAAGAATGATGCGGTCACCATAACCGGCGCTGACCTTTTCCATCTTCAGCAGAGGGTTAGGCAGGCTTTCCGGCGCGCGGAAGCTAAAGTGGAACGGGTTGTCGACGTGTGCCGGGGCAATCATCTCCATACGTTCCAGCATCTTGATACGGCTCTGGGCCTGTTTGGCTTTGGAGGCTTTGGCCTTAAAGCGATCGACAAAGCTTTGCAGATGCGCCACCCGCTGCTGCTGGCTTTCGTACATCGCCTGCTGCTGGGAGAGTCGCACCGCGCGCTGGCGCTCAAACGAGCTGTAGTTGCCGGTGTATTCGAACATCGACTCCTGTTCGATATGAATAATTTTGTCTACCACCGGGTCGAGGAAATCACGGTCGTGAGAGATCAGGATCAGCGTGCCCTGATAGCTCTTCAGCCACTTCTCCAGCCAGATGACGGCATCCAGATCGAGGTGGTTAGTCGGTTCATCGAGCAGCAGCAGATCGGAGCGGCAGATCAGCGCCTGGGCCAGGTTAAGACGCATGCGCCAGCCACCGGAGAAGTCGCTAACCGGACGTTCCAGCTGTTCATTGCTGAAACCCAGACCGTGCAGAAGCGTGGAGGCGCGGGAGCGGATAGTCCAGGCGTCGATGGCGTCGAGTTTGCCGTGGACGGTGGCAATCGCGTGGCCATCGTTGCGTTCGTTGGCGGCATTAAGTTCAGCTTCCAGTTTGCGGTACTCCCGGTCGCCGTCAATAACATAGTCCATTGCCGGTACGCTCAGCGCGGGCGTCTCCTGGTTCACCCAGGCCAACTGCCAGTTGCCAGGGTAGGTAAAGTTACCGCCGTCGGCACTGATCTCGTTTTTCAGCAATGACAGTAACGTGGATTTACCGCAGCCGTTTTTGCCCACCAGGCCTACTTTCTGGCCCGGGTTAATGGTGGCTGTAGCGTTGTCCAGCAGGACGCGTACGCCGCGACGAATTTGTAATGAGGAGAAAACAATCATAGAGCGCCGTATGTTCCGACTATGTTAAGTTGTCATTATAATCAGGTTAAATGTGCCGCCACGCGCCGCGTGGGTGTGCCATGGTAGCCCAAAATAACAGTGATGACGACCCGGGAGAGGAATGATGTCCCAGACAGCAAAAGTGCTGCTGCTGTATGCCCATCCAGAGTCTCAGGACTCGGTCGCTAACCGGGTTTTGCTCCAGCCGGCATTACGGCTCAGTAATGTAACGGTGCACGATCTCTACGCGCACTACCCCGATTTTTTTATCGACATCCCTTATGAGCAGGCGTTGCTGCGCGAGCACGACGTCATTGTGTTCCAGCATCCGCTTTATACCTACAGCTGCCCGGCGCTGCTGAAAGAGTGGCTGGACCGCGTGCTGAGCCGGGGCTTTGCCAGTGGGGTGGGAGGAAACCAGCTGGCGGGAAAGTACTGGCGGAACGTTATTACTACCGGCGAGCCGGAGAGTGCGTATCGTCACGATGGGCTTAACCGCTATTCCATGAACGATATCCTGCGCCCGTTCGAGCTGACGGCGGCCATGTGCCACATGCACTGGCTGAGTCCGATCATTATCTACTGGGCGCGTCGGCAGCATCAGGATGAGCTGGCCAGCCATGCCAAAGCCTACGGTGACTGGCTGGCTGCACCCAACCTGACGGGAGGCCACTGATGGAGGGTTCCGATCTGTTGCTGGCGGGCGTGCTGTTTCTGCTCGCCGCCGTGGTGGCGGTGCCGCTGGCTTCGCGACTGGGTATTGGCGCGGTGCTCGGCTATCTGCTGGCGGGTATCGCCATTGGCCCCTGGGGGCTGGGGTTTATCAGTGATGTGGACGAAATCCTGCACTTCTCGGAGCTGGGTGTCGTCTTTCTGATGTTTATTATCGGCCTGGAGCTGAACCCGGCAAAGCTCTGGCAGCTACGGCGTTCCATCTTCGGCGTGGGTGCTGCCCAGGTTATCGGTAGTGCGGTGATCCTCGGCGGCCTGCTGATGCTGGCTCAGTTCTCCTGGCAGGCGGCGGTGGTTGGCGGGATTGGGCTGGCGATGTCCTCAACCGCCATGGCGTTACAGCTGATGCGCGACAAAGGCATGAACCGCAACGAAACGGGGCAGCTGGGTTTCTCCGTGCTGCTGTTTCAGGATCTGGCGGTGATCCCGGCGCTGGCCCTGGTTCCGCTGTTGGCGGGATCAGGCGACGAGCATTTCGACTGGATGAAAATCGGCATGAAGGTGCTGGCCTTTGGCGGCATGCTGGTGGGCGGACGTTATCTGCTGCGTCCGGTGTTCCGCTTTATTGCGGCGTCCGGGGTGAGGGAAGTGTTTACCGCCGCCACGCTGCTGCTGGTGCTGGGTTCGGCGCTGTTTATGGATGCGCTGGGGCTATCGATGGCGCTGGGAACCTTTATTGCCGGCGTACTGCTGGCGGAAAGTGAGTACCGGCACGAGCTGGAAATTGCCATCGACCCGTTTAAGGGGTTGCTGTTAGGGCTGTTCTTCATCTCGGTTGGCATGGCCTTGAATCTTGGCGTGCTTTACACCCATATCCTGGCCGTATTGCTGGGCGTTGCGGTGCTGATCGCCGTCAAAATGCTGGTGCTGTACGTGCTGGCGCGGGTATACGGTCTGCGTTACCCGGAGCGTGCGCAGCTTGCCGGGGTGCTGAGCCAGGGGGGAGAGTTCGCTTTTGTGCTCTTCTCCACAGCATCGTCCCAGAGATTGTTCCAGCATGACCAGATGGCGCTGCTGCTGGTGACCGTCACGCTGTCAATGATGACCACACCGTTGTTAATGAAGCTGATCGATAAGCGGCTTTCCCGACGCCTGAATGCACCGGAAGATGAACATGAAGCGCCCTGGGTGGATGATGATAAACCGCAGGTCATTGTGGTGGGCTTCGGGCGCTTTGGGCAGGTGATTGGCCGCCTGCTGATGGCGAATAAAATGCGCGTGACGGTGCTGGAGCGTGATATCAGCGCGGTTAACCTGATGCGCAAGTACGGTTACAAGGTCTATTACGGTGATGCCACTCAGGTGGAACTCCTGCGGTCGGCCGGGGCAGAAGCAGCGGAGTCGATTGTTATCACCTGTAATGAGCCGGAAGACACCATGAAGCTGGTGCAGATCTGCCAGCAGCATTTTCCGCATCTGCATATCCTGGCGCGAGCGCGCGGGCGTGTAGAGGCACATGAGCTGCTCCAGGCCGGGGTAACGCAATTTACCCGTGAGACCTTCTCTAGTGCGCTGGAGCTGGGGCGCAAAACGTTAGTGACGCTGGGTATGCATCCGCATCAGGCCCAGCGCGCGCAGTTACATTTTCGCCGTCTGGATATGATGATGCTGCGCGAGTTGATGCCGGTGCATACCGACACGGTGCAAATTTCCCGGGTGCGGGAAGCGCGCCGCGAGCTGGAAGAGATCTTCCAGCGTGAGATGCAGCAGGAGCGTCGGCAGCTGGACGGCTGGGATGAATTTGAATAACGAGGTAGAGAATGGCGGTACGTAAACGCTTTATCGCCGGTGCGAAATGCCCGGCCTGTCAGGCTCAGGATACTCTGGCCATGTGGCGAGAGAATAATATCGATATTGTTGAGTGTGTTAAGTGCGGACACCAGATGCGTGAAGCGGATAAAGAGGTTCGCGAGCATGTTCGCAAAGAAGAGCAAGTGATAGGGATTTTTCATCCCGACTAGCGATATGCCCTGAGTTTTTTTAAGCTAAAGGGTACACGGGTGCAGATTTCCGTTACAATCTGCGCCAGCAATTTTCCCACGCTCAGGAGATATCATGAAAGTAGCAAAAGACCTGGTGGTCAGCCTGGCCTATCAGGTACGTACAGAAGACGGTGTGTT